>OJQQ01000003.1_pt1 | contig 479201 bp, 393 predicted proteins | sample 1599021 | NCBI WGS metagenome assembly OJQQ01 (sample SAMN03922521, study PRJEB24848) | human gut metagenome | isolation source: stool sample | host: Homo sapiens | place: Germany | collected 2010-02
AGGAAACAAAGGTTTTAATTGATGCCATTCACCAGCAGCTTTTAACCCCTCTTTATCAATGACAATAACATTCCCTTGTGTTTCTTCAAGAATTGCTGATCGCAAACTCGTTTTCCCTGACCCTGGTTGCCCACCAAGTAAAAAAGCGGTTGGCGATTCAACCGCTTTTTTTCCTTGAACCAATTCTTCTAAATTATCATTTAAGCGATTTTCAAATTGTTTGTCAGTAAAATTGACTATATTTGCCATATTAAGCCACTTTCTCTTTATTCAAAACTTGTTTTGAATAGCGATTCATTGACCGCCAATACTCATGAACGGCTTGTAATTCTTCTAAAGAATAATCAAAAAGATTTACACGTTTTGCAAGCTTTAATTGGTTTAATAAATTGACTTCCAATAATTGAGAGTCATTTTTATTTAATTCATGATTCAAAACATAGTTTAATACTCGATTATAAACGCTTGCCGATAATTCGTTAATGATCTCTATTTCAAATGTTTTTTCATACATAACTGCCATTTCATTTTCACTCCTTTTAAAGTTTGTCAGGTAAATATTTCCGAATATATTCTTCTAAGGCTTTATCCATAACTTCTTTTACGTTTCCGCCATTCTTTGCTGTTTCGATTTTTATAATATGGTGCAAGTCAGCACGAACACGAACCGTCTTATCCCCCATAATATCTTTTTTTGCACTGATTGGTGTATCATTTCGTTTTGCTTTTTGTGCGCCTAAATTTCCCACAACCACTCACTTCTTTCTATTTCTTCTTACTCTTATTTTATCATCAACAATCACAAATCACAAGTGATTTGTGATTAATCACTTGTGATTTGTGATTCTATTCTTTTTCGTTTTCTAATTGAATGATTCGCTCAAGCATTTCAAAAAATACGTTCTCATACATAGATAAAATCAATATATCCCTTTTCTCCGATTTTTACAACGGCATTGTAGGACTTTCTATCTTTCGTTTTGATTCCTTTTACCAGGGTTTCTTTTCCCTCTAGTAATTCTTTTACATTTGTTTTGGTGAGTTTTTTCTTTCTAAAATGTTCAGCTAAAGTGAAGGTACATTCAGGATAATTTGAACAACCATAAAACGATTTTTTTAATACAATATTGTTGCCACACTTAGGACATTTTCCTACAAGGGGTCCCGAGCGCTTAGTGGGAATTTGTACCCCTTATCGATACAAATTCCCCGTAGGCGCTAGGGACCTCTTTAGCTCCTTGGAAGCTGTCAGTAGTATACCTAATAATTTATCTACATTCCCTTTAGTAACGTGTAACTTTCCAAATTTACAAAAGCGACTCATAGAATTATTTCCTCCCGTTAAATAATAGATAACTATTAAAAATAGACAATACTTGCTCATAAGTAACGGTACTTAAATTGTTTACTTTGGCGTGTTTCATTGCTTGATGAAACTGATTTTTAGTAAACAGTTGACGATATTCTCGATTGACCCATTTTGAAACAAAGTACGTATATAGCTTCCAATATTTATCTGGAACATCTGTGGTATGGCGGGTAAGTTTTATTAAGACACTGTTTACTTTTGGTTTAGGATGAAAGCATTCCGCTGGCAGCTTAAGCAATTGCTGAATCGAGACTTGAGTGTGCAAGAGCAACCCTAGTGTTCGGTGAATATCCAAGGTACGCTTGTAGAATCCTTCTTCAACAATCAGATAGATGTCAGACGCATGGCTTTCAAAAACCACTTTTTTAATAATTTGTGTGCTTAAATGGTAAGGAATACTCCCAACAATTTTATACCTCTGTTTGTTAGGGAATTGAAACTGTAGAATATCTTGGTGAATTAAAGTGACACGAGTATTCAGTTTTAATTTTTCTGACGATAAGTTGAATAGATGACTGTCTAATTCAATAGACGTTACCTGTTTACTTATTTTAGCCAGTTTCGTCGTTAAATGCCCTTTACCTGTTCCAATTTCGTAAACGGTATCGGTTTCTTTTAAATTCAATTGTTTTATTATTTGGTTGAGTACTTTTTCACTCGTTAAAAAGTTTTGAGAATATTTTATATTTTTGTTCATGTAATCATTCCTTCTTAATTACAAATTTTTAGCATCTAATTTAACTTCAATAGACTAATAACAATGTTTGGTCTTGCTTCACTTTGTGCTTGTCGGAAGCCTAAATAGTAACTGCGTTTTGCTTCGTGTCCGTCTGGCAACCGCTCAAATTGTTCATCAAGTTCTGATACACCTTCTTCGTTATAGCGTGGATCAAATTCTTCTAAAAAGTCTGCTTCCTCTACAACTTTAAGCTCAAACCCATTGTTCAGCAATCCCATTATAATCTGTGTAAGTGTGTGATGTTGTTTTACTACATCACATCCTAAAAAATGTGTATTTCGTTCTCCTGTTATAAAGTAATTATCAATCGCCCAATATTGCGGTTTCCCATCATCTGTATAAATCCAATCCTGCCCAACTCCTGCGGTAAAAACAGGGTGTTCGATATTAAAAAGAAAAATTCCACCTGGTTTTAATGTCCTATACACTTTTTGAAATATTTCCACTATGTCCTCTATATAGTGCAGAGCTAAATTAGATATAACACAATCCCATTCATTTTCTGGATAGTCATATTCCTCTAATCCGCTAATACGATATTCAATTTGATTTCCTGAATTGCGCTTTTGGGCTTCCTCAATCATTTTCTTACTTAAATCGATCCCTAATATTTTTGTAGCTCCTTGTTCTTCTGCGAACTTGCAGTGCCAGCCATATCCGCACCCCAAGTCAAGAACAGATTTTCCTTCTAACGAAGGAAACAAAGGTTTTAATTGATGCCATTCACCAGCAGCTTTTAACCCCTCTTTACTGCGGGACATCTTTGCATATTCTTCAAAAAACTTCTCATTATCGTATTCATTATTCATAACCTTAACATCTCCTATTTTATCCTTCGGCACCGCCGCCTCCAGGCGGCTCCCCAACTTCATCTGCTCGATAAATGGGAATTGCACCAAAACAATCTAAGACAACAATGCTGCCCTACTTGCGATTTTTTCTTGTACTGCGGAAACAGTTTCTTGAATGGAATAATTGGTCGTATCTACAACATTCGATTCATATATTCCCAGATTGCAAAATTGCTCCCACATTGTTTCTACCAATTCGATATTTGTTTTTCGGTCTAACTTTGAGCGTTCAACAGCCCGCTTTAAGGTTTCTTCCTTACTTGCCCTTAAAATAATATAATGCACCTCATAATGTTCCCGAACAAGACTTTGCCACGGCTTTAAAAACCACGGTCCGATAATACCGTCAACAATTACATCATATCCCCCACGAGCATATCGCTTCGCAGCTTCTAAAAACGCTTCAATGACAATCAAATTTTGCTCATTTGATTCTGGCAAATGCGGTGGTATTGCCCCTTTACTCAAATAATGATAAAAGTCATCTGTGTGCATATGCACAGACTTTTCCAAATCTGATTCTTTTGCAACAGCAGATGCCGTTGTAGTTTTTCCTGTCCCCGGCGCACCTGTGATTACAATAATTCTACCTTGATTCATCTATATTTTACCTCCACAAATTCCGATTTGTTGATAACTCATTATATCATAAATTTATCCACTATATCATAAATCTATCCACTTTTCAATCTATATCACGCAATTAACTTGGAAAGGAACACCGCCGAGCAATGGGTTATCTCGGCGGTCACTCTTTTACTCGTTGTCCGCTCCATACGATACCGACGACGGAATTCCGTTATCATTTAGATTTTTCTCGATATCCTTCACCGGAAGTGAGGAAAAATACGCTTCTCTTCCCTCTTTTATTATAAGCTCGTGGCACGGCTTGTTTCCGGCGTTGTCGGGAATGCGCGCGTCCATTATGTTCACGGCTATCATCTCGGGAGTAATGGCGGCTCTCCCTCCGGCTTGACCTACGCACACCACCGCGTCGGGTCTGTATTGCTCCACCGCTTTTTTAAGAACCTCTCCTGCCTTTCCAAACACCGTCGGCACTTCGAGCTTTAAAATTTCCGCGCCTTGTATTTCGTTTTTCATCATTTTTACGGCTTCTCCCGCAGGATTGATTTTCTCTCCCCCGAACGGGTCAAAGCCTGTGAACAGTATTCTCATTTTATCATGCCTTTCTTTGTCTGTATTCTCTCAAAATCTCGCGGCACCTGTTTTGAAGCCACTCTGTTGTCTCAGTATCGTTTTCGACAGCGTTTTCGTATATTTCCGTCAGCCCTATCCGCAGCTCATAGCATAAAATTCGCTCGGTATATCTCGGCAGGTGAGAGTATTTTCTCTCCCAATACGCCGCAGTTTTTTCCATGCACATGAGCCATGTCCGCCAAAAATACGCGGTCGCGATGTCGTAAAGAAAGTCCCCGTAAGCCGCGCAGTCCCAGTCTATAACGCCACTTATCCTCGATTTTTTGCCTACGATAACATTATTCGAGCCGAAATCCCCGTGGAACAGCGCTCTTTCTTCCGGGCAATAAGATATAAGCTCACGATATGCCGCGAGAAGCTCGTCGATGAGTGAGAGGTTAACATAGCTCCTGCTTACCGCCGTCCAGTCTCTCTCGAATACCTCCGCAAGATATTCTCTCCAGCTGTAAAACGGAGCGTTTCCCGTATCGCTGTCAAACACGCCGCAGCCGGAAGTGCCTGATATATCGGTTCGCGATATTGCTTCGGTTACATCCGTAATATCGCCGAGCAGTCGCACAACCGTTTCTTCATCGGAGTCCTCATATGTAATCCCGTCCGCTTTTACGCTGATGCAGAAGTAGTGCGTGCCGTCAAAGTTGCCTGTTTCAACAACCTCTGGAATAGGAACTCTATCCGAGCGGAAGTGCTCATAGGCGTATTTGTCTTTTTTGAAGCCTTCCATATTTGAATTTATGCGCACGACATATTCTCTGCCGCCACGCGAAAACCAATACGCCTGTGACTCCTGCCCTTCTTTTATCGGAAAAAGCCTTATATCCTCACCGTACTTTCGGCTTAAAAACTCTGTGATGCTTTCTTTTGAATAATCGCTTTTCATGTTCCGCTCTCTCCTTTAGCTCTGTCTGAGGATAATATACCACAAAAAAGCAAAAAAATCTAAGACAACAACGCTGCCCTACTTGCGATTTTTTCTTGTACTGCGGAAACAGTTTCTTGAATGGAATAATTGGTCGTATCTACAACATTCGATTCATATATTCCCAGATTGCAAAATTGCTCCCACATGGTTTCTACTAATTCAACATTTGTTTTTCTGTCTAATTTTGAGCGCTCCACAGCTCGCTTCATAGTTTCTTCTTTACTGGCCCTTAAAACAATATAGTGTACTTCATAATCTTCTCGAACAAGGGCTCTCCATGGTTCTAAAAACCACGGCCCTACAATTCCATCTACAATTACATCATATCCACCGCGGGCATAGCGCTTTGCAGCTTCTAAAAAGGCTTCAATAACAACTAAATTTTGTTCGTTGGACTCTGGTAAATGCGGCGGTATTGCTCCTTTGCTTAAATAATGGAAAAAGTCGTCTGTGTGCATATGCACAGATTTATCCATGTTCGATTCTTTTGCGACAATCGACGCAATTGTTGTCTTTCCTGTTCCCGGCGAACCTGTAATCACAATAATTCTTCCTTGGTTCATTTTCACTCCTCCTATTTCGATTTGCTGTTCTCTATTTCTTTTTCCGTCCCCGCTGTGGGTTTGGATTTTTCGGCAAGTCCAACTTCTCCGCAATCTATTTTAGCCGCTTCTTTTCTTCTTCAAACAGTTTATTATACCCCAAAACCATAAATCAGCAAACGCAAAAACCGTTACCAAAGAAAATGCCGCCTGCCTTTTTTGCTAAACCTAAAGAGGCTAAGTTAGAAGTGGACGCACTATACAAAGGAATACTACCATTTCGTCTAACTGCTTCTGCCCATTCTGCAAGTGTGTGGAATGCATACCCTTTTCTTCTGTAAAGTTCAGCCGTTTCAATTCCCGCTTCCTCTGCCTCAAGAATAATCCGAACACTACGACAAATAGATACGACTTGAGAATCTTCCAAATAAGCAGCGCAAAAGGGAACATCCAGCAACTCTTCAGGTAGCCAGGGAAAATAGTGGCTCATCTGAGGCTCAATGTTGTCTTTAGTGAGTAAGCAGGCTTTTAACTTTGGCTGTTCAGGAAGCCAAAAACAAGCATCTTCTGAAATCTTACTTTCTCCTAATAGTTGCCGATATTCTTTATCATAAATAGGTGATTCATTCGGCAGCATCAGTACTGGCTCTCTGTTGGTAATTGATTGTAGTTTTTCTCTTAATTCTTTCGGTACGTCAGCGCGAAAATAAGCATGTGGTTTTTCGTAAAGTGGTCTTGTCAAATAGAAGCGGGGAGCCGGCTGTGAAGTGGAGTCCCATGGTTCCCTTATAGTCATAAGTTCGTTCTTTTCATTCATTGTAAACAGTGCTTCTACATGAAGCTGCATATAGTACGAGTTGCTTTTTCCCATTTTCTAATATTCTCCTACATTTATTTCTCTGCCTGTTCAATCATTTTCTTTACTAACCGCTGAAACAGGTCGGCGGTTTCCTCGTCCATCGGTGCAAGCTGTCCGATCTGTCCGGCTATCATCGCCGTTACATCGTCAATGGAAAGCGGTTTTTGTTTCTGTTCCGCCAGTGCGTCCCGCATGGCTTGGAACATAGCGGCGGTCACAGCTTCCCCCGGCTGTTCCCCGTTGTCAATATCTTTCTTAATATCCCGCAGGATAGCCAGGATTTGTTGCTCGATGCCAGGGCTTTCAATGCCCGAGTTGGCCGGAAGCAGCTGGTTCTTGCTGGTGGAATTGGTGAGGTAATTGCGGATATACCGTGCCATGGAAAGCTGCGTGTTCAATGCCAGAATTTGCGCATTGGTCTCGCTGCTCTGTTCCATATACATGCTGGCAGCGGCCTGTACATCGGGCAGAAGGTGTTCGCTCTTGTAAGAGGAGATGTTTTCATCCACATTGCCAAGTTCCTGCTCAATCACACCGAGACGGTCACTAATGAAAGCCGAGGTACTAACTGCGATTTGATTCTTGTCCTTTATCCAGTTCTCATTGTAAACGGCTATCACCGTATTCAGCACATCCTCCGCCCGTTGGATGCACACGTCTTTGAATGACAGATTGATGACAGTGGATTTCTCATCACTCAACGTAACTGACAAGTTGGAAGCATAGTCGCCTGTGGCATCTTGGTATCCTCTGCGTGAGACATAAACAGGTGAATCATGGGTGGCGGAATCGTTCGCAACCTTTACAACAAGTTTTCCGATAGGGGCGTCAACTGTGTCATTCAACACAGCCGTTATCTTTCCTGCCACATCTTCACCATTACGAGAAAAATCCGTCAGAAGTACTTGGCCATCAAGACCGGGGTTAATGGTAAAAGCCACGCTCTCGTTGTCTTGCAATTCGTTAAAGTCTACCGTGTAGGGGCAATCTCGACCATACAAGACTTTCTTGTAAAACCCTCCGTCCGTGTGATAACTGATGTCCAAATGAAGGCGTTTCACCACATCAAGCATTACCGCAGGAGACTGCAACGATTGTATTTCATTGTTTACGTTGGTGTTGGTCTGGAAGAGGTCGAAGTCTCCCATCAGACCAGCCGCATCACCCAATGAGTTCCCTTTGGAATCCTCTTTGATAAGGAGCGATGCTGAACGGGTATATACCGGCGGGGTGGTCAAAAGATAGACGACAGCCACTCCGACGGTAACAGCCAACGATATGACGAACCAATACCACTTGTTGAGACAGAGGTAGAACAAATCTTGTATACGGATAAAGTCATCCGCCTGTTTAGGTTTGGATATATTGTTTTGAGTTGCCACGATATACAATATTTAGATTGGACGTGATTAATTAAAAATGAGGATGGCCACAGAAGTCAGCAACGATGCCAGCGAAATCCAGAACGAGGTGGAACGCACGTTGTTGCCGTTGACGGTAGATTGACGGGCTTTCACTTCATTGGGTTCCACATACACCACGTCATTCTGTTGCAGATAATAGGCGGGTGAAGAATAGATGTGTTCGCCGGAAGTGAGGTTCAGTCCGTACACCCGTTGCACATCCCCTTCTTGCCGTAACACCATCACCTTGGAACGGTTTCCGTAGATGGTCAGGTCGCCTGCCATGCTGAGTGCATCGAGTATGGTCAGCCTGTCCCGGTCAATGCTGAAACGTCCCGGACTGTTCACCTCGCCCAACACGGATATGCAGAGATTGGCAAATTCCACGGTCACGACAGGGTCTTTCACCAAATTCTCCTTTATCAATTCGTTCTTGATACATTCGGCGATTTCTTCCCGCTTCATTCCGGCCACGTGTATCTTGCCAAGTACAGGAAAATCTATCTTACCGTTGGCATCTACGGTATAAGCGGATACTCCTTGATTGCTTGAAGCCGTCACGCCATTTGTCCTTAAAGACTGACCCAATTGCCTGGACACATAAGGCAGGTTGAACAAGTCCGTCAACTGGGGGTCACGGCTGTTGACGATAATGGAAATCTTATCCTCCGGTCGGACTGTAATGGCTTTCACTTCAGGCAACTTGATTTCTGTTTCCCCGGGTCTCAAATCCTGGAAATAAACTACTTCCTTGGAAGAACCGCACGAGCCCAGTGTCACTGTACTTGCGACAATGAGCAAGATGTAAAATACTTTATTTATACTCATATTCCTGATTTTTCTTTGTTTAAGACCTTCTATAGCCTGTGTCTTGAAATACTATGGTGTTTTGGTAGTGCCATTCATTGAATGATTTGCCGTCAACTGGCTTTCCTGTCTTGTATATCCTTTCTACAAATGTTCTTTTCATACACTCCATGTCACCTACGGCAAATGGCATTTCCCTGTCCTCTACACTTGTCACAACAATAGGGAGGGGCACACGAAACACTTTCATCGCATTAATAACCGATTTCGTATAGATGTGACAAAGGTGAAAAGCAGAACGTTCGAATGCCACCCAATAATTATCAACACGGTACAGATGAATATGCTCTCTATTGGAACGCTCACTGAAAAGTATGTCTGACAGATGATTCTCCATCAACTTGCCAAGCTCTATGCCGAACCTGTTCATTGAAATTGTGATTAAATCAATTTATAATAGCATTAGTTTTCGGTCGCAAGGGGGATTGATTTTTCCTGTTTGTTAGGGAAAAATTTACAATCGGTTCATATCCTCATGGAATAAGCTGAATATACTCCGCTTCTACTTCTATGGAGGCAGCCAACAAGGTGGGCAGTTCCACCAGCAGCCTTTTTGTCTTCGAACCACGTGTGGTCACCAATGTGCCCGTATATCCGTCCAACTGCCCGCCGATGATGCGGATTTTCCGGTTTCTCATCTCCGGTGTCACCTCGTCAGGGGAATAGAACTTAGGATTATCACTGGCTTCTACCGCCTTGATGAAACGTTCCATATCTGCGACAGGGACGATGATAGGAGTGTGCTGTACACCGAGCTTGTAACGGTATTGAAGCTTGGGGGTACTCTCCACAATGGCATCAAGATGCTCCCTCGTGTCTTTCACGAAAAGCAAGTCCTGCATGAAAGGCACTTCCTGATCCACCCGCTTGCCACCAACTACGACCAAACGATGCACCATAGGAGTGAAACACTGCACCTTCAAGTTCTCGAACATCTTGTAGGCGGGCAATTTGGCATGTCTGCGTTTGAGGTCACGCATGGCATACCAGTGCAGTTTATCCTCTATAGGTAGTATTTCGTCCATGATAATAAATGGATAGCCTTACGCCTTAGTTGGTGAAGGGATACATTTCCGACTCCTCCAAGTGTTTATTATATATTGAAACACATGTAGTTACAACGGTATTATCCAAAAGTTCGGGGAAATTCCCCAGCATTATATATGCTATCATTATCTTATTTCGGCATGACCTCAATCGTACTTTGGTAGACTCGAAATCATGTACATTATCGGTACATCTCTCCGTAAGAGATGTATCATGTTTAGCAATTGGAGATAATTAGGTGATATCCAATGAAGTATAAAATGTAATAATTACAATTTGTCAAACAACTGTTCGACAAATCCTTTTTAAGGACGTATTGGAAACTATTCATTTCTTAACTTTTTTGGTATTTATCACCGTTTTCCCAACAATTGTGTGTAACTTTGCATGCGAAATACATCTCTTACGGAGAGATACACCGATTTGTCGAACAAATCCACTTTCTACCGCCAAGCCTTTTTCCCAACGGTTTTCTTGTCGATTCGCATTTTATTCCCCCCCTAATCCGCTTATATACAAAGGATAGCTGTACCTTTAATGAGGCTACCACTACAGAATGTACATCGCGCTCTCAGGCCTTGAATCGGTACATCTCTCTTTAAGAGATGTATCCAACCTGCTATTTATTTGAAAATAAACAGTTTGTTAATTCATACACTTTTATTTGTCAAACAATTCTTCTTCTTTTGTCGAACAAATCCTGTGGGAAGGTTCGCCCAAAACGTAATTTTCAGGATTCATCCTGTGTGGATTGCAGTATTTTTTGTAATTTTGCGGCGTGCGAAACATCTCTTAAAGAGAGATTTACCACTTTGTCCAACAAAAATCCCCCTGAACGGGAAAGGTTCAAGGGGAATCTCTCAACTTACAAAATGTGTTTGGGGGTACCCAATCATTCTTATCTGCCAATAGACCGGATGACCTTGCTGTTGGCTTTGTCCACCACCGAAGAATCCAGTAGGGCCAAATAGATGCGGGTCGTATCTTCCGAATCATGCCCTAACGCCTCGCTGATGACAGGCACGGGCACATTCTGACTCTTGGCGATGCTGGCCCACCCATGCCTTGCGACATAAAACGTGAGCTTGATGGGACATTCAACCATCCGGCCAATCTTTTGCAACCGCTTGTTCATCACATGCGAGGCATTCAGGTATTGCCGTCTTTCCTTTTCTCCCGGCACCTTGATGATGGGAAGAAGGTAAGGAGAATCCGGATTTGTGTATTTCCGGACAATTTCCTGCATGGGCTGCTCCCATTTGATGCAAAGCTGTTGGTCGGTCTTGTGCCGCCGATAGACAAGCACGCCGTTTTGCAAATCTTTCTTTTTCAAGAAAGCCAAGTCCACGAAAGACATGCCGCGAAGATAAAAGCAGAGCAGGAACAGGTTCCGGGCGAAAGCCAAGGCCGGATATAATTCCAAATCCAGATTCTTGATCCGTCCGATGATTTCTGAGGATACGCCCCTTTTGACCGTCTTCTCAACTCCCGTATGGACATGGCGGAACGGACTGCGGTTTTCCACCAATCCTTCCTCCGATGCCCTATTATATAAGGTACGCAGATTGCGCAAGTAAAAAGATACCGTATTCGGGCATTTCCCGTTCTGCTTCAGGTAAGCCTCGTATTCCATCATCATGACGGAATCCATCGCATCCAAAGGTACATCTCCCGCTTCGCCCCGGAAACGGATGAAACTGTTGAGTGAACTGGCATAGACTTCGGATGTCCGCTCTTTCCCCATGCGTTTGGTCTGGTCGATGACTTTCCGGGCATAGACAAAGAAACAGTCGTCATGTCCTTCCGGACTGTGATAGGCAAGGACTATCTGCTCGGAAGAAAGTTTCCCTGACTGTTCCAGCTTCCGGATAATGCCGTTCAACCGTTTCTGGTCTTCCTCCATACGGAAACGCAAGGCTTCCAGATAGCGTTCCCGGTCCGGATTGCCTTTCACGCTGCGGATTTTGCCCGCTTCCTTGTCCCATTCATAAAGGTGCAATTTATACCCCGTACTAATCAGGCGGGTCTGCCGCCCGTGTATCACTTGATAACATAACGTGCCCTCTTTGCCTGCGACCGAAGAGGACCTGAACTTGATTTTTATTGTTGCCATAATAATCGTTTTTTTTGCTGATAAAATATAAGTGAGCCGGGGACATACGGTTGTCCTCCCGTATGCCCCTTAACTGTTTTTATCCAAGCGCCTCAAATCCTCACTTTCTTTACCTGCGGTAAAGGTGCCTCCGTTTGCATTTCCGGACGGATATGCCAAGTGTGCCTGTCTGATGGCGGAGTCGGGACGATTTCATGAGATACCCCGGCATGGAGACTTTCTTTCTGGGATTCTTTTCCCTTTCCGTCTTCTTCCAGTACTGGCTCTTGTTTAGGAGCCAGTTCCAACTGTATCTTGCGGTCAAGAGCGGAAAGTTCGGATTTCAGTTGTTTCAGTTCCTCCTCCTTCTTCCACGTCTTGCCCGCTATCTCCTGCAACTGCGGTATCTCACGCTCCAGCACCTCGTTCTTTTCCTCGTACTGCTTGATAATCGCCGGGATACGCTCCAACGCATTGAGGAAGTTCAAGGCGGCGGCATGGGTGTCCGCCATCGCCAAATGCCCGTTGTTGTAGGTGTACTTGTAGTTACCCTCGACATGGAAACGGTTGTCGATGAACTCCAACCCCTCGCTGAGCGTCCGCTCGCTCACCACCTTGATGGGGAAGCCGTACAATTCACCGATACGCTGGGGTACTCCGCCTGTCGTGGCGTTCTTGGCTATATCCTGCAACCGCTTTCCGATGGCCTTTTCATCGGTGGTGTCCAGCCCGTCAATCTTTATCAGGTTGAGCCGGTTTCCGTCCTTGTCGATCTGTGCGGCAGCGGTGAACTTCTCCCAATCCTCCGTCATGGCGGCGATAATGGCTTGGTTGTTGCGCAGAGCGGTTGTCTTGCTTTCCAGCTTCAGTTCAGAATCGCGCTTGCCCCTGTTGAACGACTTGCGCTCACCCTCCAGCGAGGCGATTTTCTTTTCGAGCTTCGCCTTGTCCAGCAAGTCCGTGTTGCCCGACAGTATCGCCATGTATTCTGAGAAGTTCATGCCCGACTTCTCGTCCATCGCCCCCTCGTCGATGGTTCGTGCGCCCATCGCGCCGGACTTCAACTGCGATATGAACGTCTGCTTGCAGTGCAACAAGTTGAACTTGTACGAGTCCAGCGACTTCTCCACGGCATAGATGATGACGTCCACCTTGTTGTCCGCGTACAGCTTGGCAATCTCGTTGCCTTTCCTGACCGCCCGTCCGTCACGCTGGGCGAGGTCGGACGGCCGCCACGGCGTGTCGAGGTGATGGATGGCGACCGCCCTGCGCTGGGCATTCACACCCGTGCCGAGCATACTCGTCGATCCGAACAGCACACGCACCTGCCCCTCGTTCATCGCCTCGATGACCGCCTTCCTTGCCTTCTCGGTCTTGCACTCCTGAATGAAGCGGATTTCATGGGCGGGTATGCCGTAGTCCTCCACCAGCTTGCGCTTGATTTCGGTATAGACGCTCCATCCGCCGCCCGGCTGGAATGTACCGAGGTCGCTGAACACGAACTGCGTACCCCTCTGCGCATCGTATTTATGATAGTATTCCGCTATCATCTTGGCGCAATGGCTCGCCTTGTTGTCGGGGTGGTCTTCGTAATTCGGGTCAATCATGCGCATGTCCAATGCCATCTTCCGGGCATAGTCCGTGGCGATGAGCATCTTCGCCTTTTCCTCTGTTTCCGACAGCGGCGGCCTGCCTAAGATAGTCGCATCGCCGGACTTGGCGAACTGCATCAGCTTTCCGATAAACACCTCTTGGTCGGGCGTGGGCGGAATGTGGTGCAGTATCTCGTTCTTCTTCGGACGTTCCACGCCAATGTCCTCCGCCGTGCGGTAGTCGGTTATCTCGTTGTAGAACGCCGCCAGTTCGGGTACTTTAATAAAGTAGCGGAAACGTTCCTTCTGCACGATGCTGTTCGTTACGTTGAACTCAAAGTCGGTCGTCTTCTTAGCGAATATCGCCGCCCATGCGTCGAAACAGCGGATGTCCTGCTTCTCCAACGCCTTCGGGCGCAGGTACTTGAACAGCAGATATAACTCCGTGAGGCTATTGGATATGGTCGTGCCGGAGAGGAACGTGGCTCCCAAATCCCTGCCCGTCCGTTCCTGTATGGTGCGGATGGCGAACAGCAGGTTCAGCGCCTTCTGGCTCCCCTCGGAGTTGCCCAGCCCCGCCACTCGGTCGTGGCGCGTGTTGAACGTCAGGTTCTTGAATTGGTGGCTCTCATCGACAAAGAGGTGGTCGATGCCCATCTGCTTGAAGTCCGCCACGTCGTCCGCCCTCGTCTTGATGGCGTGTTCCACCTTTTCCAATTTGGCTTGCAGGTTGAACTTGCGTTTCTCCAAGCCCCGCAGCATGGCGCGTGACACGTCCTTGCCCTGACTACGCAATACCTCAAGGTTTTCCTCCACCGTGTCCAGTTCCGCCTGCAAGATGCGCTGCTGCAACTCCGGCGACTGCGGGATCTTTCCGAACTGGTCGTGCGACATGATGACGCAATCCCAATCGTTGTTCTTGATGTCGTTGAAGAAGCGCACCCGGTTGGCGGCGGAAAAGTCCTTCTCCGAGGCGTAGAGGATGCGGGCGTTGGGGTAAGCCTTGCGGTAGGTCTCGGCAATCTCCCTCACGTTGGCTTTCAACCCGATAATCATCGGCTTGTGCGCCAAGCCCAGACGCTTCATCTCGTAGGAGGCGACGCACATTATCAGCGTCTTGCCGCCGCCAACTTCCTGGTCGCCTATGCCGCCGCCGTTCTGTTTCACCATCCATACGCAATCCTTCTGCGAGGGGTACAAGTCCTTTATGCCCAAGCCTTTCAGGTCCAAGCCCGGGAACTTCTGGTGCGAGCCGTCGTACTTCGGGCGCACGAAGCAGTTGAACTTGCCGTTGTACATATCTGTCAGGCGTTTCTTGAACTCCGGCGACTGTTCTTCCAGCCATTCGGTGAAGCCGTTTCGGATTTCGTCAATCTTCGCGTTGGCGAGCTGGATGCCCTCGCTGTCGCGCACCTTGATGTCGTTCCCGTTTTCGTCCTTGCCGATGCTTTTCATCATGTCCGGGCAGGTGTTGTGCAGCGCGTGTTTCAGCAGGTTCATGCCGTCGTAGTTGCGGTAATAGCCCTTTACCAGAAACTCGTCTGTGATTTTCATCGTCTTGCAGGCACAGTTCACGGAATACTCGTCAAGGCTTTCCGAGTAGGTTATCCGCACGTCCGTGTCGAACAGGCGGCTCATGTAGGCGGCATACACGCCCGTGGGTATCCAACGCTCCCCGAAGTTGAAGTCCAAGTCCTCGAAGGGGATTTGTTCGGGCACATTCTCGCGCAAAGCCGCCAATGACTCCTGCGCCTGCGGCAGCATTGCGTGTCCCTCGTGTTCCCTAATCCAGCCCTCCACGTCGGCGACTTTCTGCACCACGTTCCCGGCGATGAAGCGGTCGGCAATCTCGTAGCCCTCCGCCAACGGGTTGTAGAACACCCGCCCTTTCAGGGCTTCCAGCATCTCCGCTTGCGGCAGGTCGCAGAGGGATTCCATGTAGGGCAGGTTCACGCCGCCGTACAGGTTGAGCGAGGCGGACAGGGCTTCTTCGGGCGATTCCACTTCGACCAATGTTTCCTGCGAAAAGGAAACGGGACGGTCGAAGATGTCCGCCTTGACAAACTGCCCGTCCTCGCCGCGCTCCAACGAGAGCATGTTGCGCCCCGAAGCGTCCATCAGGATGAACTTTGCGTTGTGCTTGGCGTTCAGGTTGCCGTAGCGCATGACGAACTCATCGTAGTAGGTGTTCAGGTTGCGGCGCAGCAGGGCGTTTTCCTCGTGGTTCTCCGCTTCGTGGACGTAGAGCCGCTCGTAGGTGTTACGCAGGTCGATGTACAACTGTGCCTTCTGCGCCTGCATCCCCTCCATGTCGAGCGGCTGGAAAGTCGCCCCGTACCTGGTGACATCCCTCAGCACCCCGATTTGGAAGCGGACGCCGCCTGTGTGTTCCCATACCAGAGAGCCGTCTTTCAAGTGCGGCTCCATGATGCCCTTGAACGGGCGTGGCATCATCGCTTCCTCTTTCCGGCGTTGCCGTTCTTCGGGTGTCAAGGCGGCTTCTTCCTCGCGCATTTCCCTTTCCACACGCTCGATTTGCGCTTTCCCTTCCGCCTCAAAACCGTTCTCAACGGGATAAAATGGGCGCACGGACGATGGTTGCTCCATTTCCGTAGCCTGTCTTTCTTCTTTTTTCGCCTCCGCCGCCCTTTCCGCCTGTTTGGCTGCATTGGCATCCATCTTCTCCCGACCGAGGCGGCGCAGTTCCGCCCGGCGTTCCGGCGTGAGCGACATCATCATTTCATAGAAGCCGTTGATGGGCGGGTTGGTCTCCCAGTCCAGACTGCGGTAGATGGCATCCTCCGGGTCATCGTCCTCTGTGGTTTCGGAAGCGTCTTTCACATCGGGTGAAGTGGCAGAAACGGTTTCCTGTCGGGACGCTTGCGGCACATCCATCCTGTTGCGGATAATTTCCTCCATTTCCTGCGCTTCTTCCGGAGTCAAGGACGTGATGTCGGAAGCCGCTTCTGTGGATTTGGCTTTCACTTTTCCGCTTTCTTTTTTCGCCGCTTCCTCCTTTCCGCTCTTCGGGAGGGAGAACAATGTTGGCTGTACGGCTTTCTTCCCTTTGGACTTACCGCTTTTCTTCCGTTCCGGTTTCAGCCCCCGTTCCGCCAACCGCCGCTCTTCCTGCGTGTAGCCGAACAGGTCGTACAAGTCCATAACCGGGGCTTCGGGGCGTTTGCTTTCCACCTCCTGAGCCACGGCTTGCACCGGTTCCGCTTTCAACTGTACCGACTTTTCTTCTTTTTTCGCCTCCGTCTGCATAGGTTGTACGACAATCGTCTGCCGAGTCTCCTGCCTTTTTTCCTTGATGCCATTATAGCGTTCCAAGTCCAGCCGTGCCGACAAGTCCGCCGACAGCATTTGGTACAAATCCGTTGCGATGCCCTCCACACCACCGCTGTGCGTATAAACCATAGCGGGCTTACCGTAAGGGTCGGTGTCCCTTTTCGCGTCGGTATGGATGATGCGTTCCGGGTGGTCGAGGAAATACCCGTTGGAAACAATGTTCGTGTGGTTGCTCTTTACCACATCGCCCAACCTCTTGTCTTCCTCGGAAAGTTCCTCCTTGCCTTCATTCTTTTGCAGGATTATCAGGTCACACCCCACCTCCGTGTTGGCATCTTCCGTGAACAGGTTGTTCGGCAGGCGGATGGCGGACACCAAGTCCGCTTTCCTTGTCATCATGTAGCGTGTGCCGCCGTTGCTTTCCGTATTCAATACCCCCTGCGAGGTGATGAACGCCACGATGCCGCCGTCACGCACCGCGTCCAGCCCTTTCAGGAAGAAATAGGTATGCACCTTCCTTGCCGCTATCTTCTTGAACACCGAGCCGTTGGCATATTCCGGGTCGAACACCGCGATGTCCCCGAAAGGGATGTTGGATATGGCAAGGTCAAAACGGTTCAGGAACGGCTTTTCTATCTTCTCGAAGCCCTCCGTGCGTATCTTCTGCTGCGGGTACAGGTGTCCCAGCATCTTGCCCGTCAGCAGGTCTTTCTCGAAGGCCATCACCTCCGCCTGCGGGTTGTCCGACAGCACCGAGCCGATGAACGCGCCCATGCCCGCTGACGGCTCCAGCACGAGGTTGGGGCGCACCTTCTTGTCGTGCAGCACGTCCGCGATGGTGTCGGTTATTGCTTTCGGGGTGTAGAACGCCGTCAGCACCGAGGCTTTAAGCGAGTCCACGTAGCGTTTGTACTCCGTTTCATCCTTGCTGTTCTCTCTAATGATTCGGTGCAGTTCCACCGTAGGCGCGAACAGTTCGAGGTCGGACTTCGCCCAACGCGCGGCGTCCGCCAGTTCCCTTGCCGGGTTCAGGATGCACTTCAGGCCCCCGAAGCCGCAGTAACGCTCTAATAGCGCACGTTCCCTCTCGGTGGGTGTGCGCCGCTCCCGGTCCAGCGTGAACGCCGTGCGTACCGCCTCGATGTTGTCGCGCATCTTCTGTTTCCTATTGAACGCCATAGGACTCCAGATAAAGCATGACGGTTCCCACCAGCTCCGTGTAGAGCAGGTCGTGTCCGGGCGACAGGGCGAAGGTGTCGTCCGACGTGTCGTAACCGGCGAACAGGTTTGTCAAGTAGGGATAAAGCTCGTTGCAGAACGCCTCGCGGCCGGATTCCGCCACCTCGTCGGCGAACTCGTTTTCCACGACCTCGCGCAGCAGGGCGTAGGGCGAGAAGTGCAGCCCGTGCAGCAGGACGCGCATGGCTTCCTCGTGGGCATACTCGACCGTACTTCCTGCCGACCTTTCTTTTTCAAAGGTGGTGGCGGCAGCTTCCTCCCTCTCTGCAATAAGGTACGTGTCGGAAACTTTGTCGGGATGGTATTTTCTCAGGTAGTCCAGCAGGTACAGCCCGTAGTAGGACAGTTCCGCTGGGACGGTTTTCTTGTTCTGTTTCATTTTCTGATGGATTTAGTGGTGAAAAATCAGATTGTGGAATGGATAGGAAAGAAGAAAAAAGGCACCCGGTATCCCTCCGAGTGCCGCCACTAAATCCATGTGAATAACGAGTATCAACGAATTGAAACAGATTATGACATGAATCAGTGGCAAAAGTAATGCAAATCGAGGGGAGAACAAAATAAGCTCGCTTATTTTTTATTCCGAGATGCAGCTTACTTTATTAAAAGGTACGTATTATTTTCTTCCTCCTTTCCTGTTAGTGAATTTTTTTGTGCCTTTGGCTTCGGGAAACACGAATTTTGTATTGAAATCCGCATCGAATGTGACCATTGCGCTGAACGGCTTGCCCTGCCTGCTCTTGAAGCCGTTGAGGACACCCGTGCTGCCTTTTGCCAGCAGTTCGTTCATTTCCGCGTCGGTGAGCGTCCTGCCCGCCATCTGGCGGAACACGGGCAGGGCGCAGTCCGGGTTGTCGCAGCGCACCACCTTGCCGTAGAACTGCATCGTACCCTTGCCGCACTTGGGGCAGGCACAGTCCGATGCCTTGTGCCCGAACAGCTTGTCCGAGGCAAGCAGTTCCGTGGTGATTTTCCGGGTATAGCTTTCAATGTCGCGGATGAATGCCTCGTGCGGCATCCTGCCTTTTTCTATCTCCGCCAGTTCCGCCTCCCAGCGTCCCGTCATCTCCACGTCGGCGATGTCCATGCCCCTGACGATGGAATACAGGGCAAGCCCTTTCTCCGTCGGCACGAGCGACTTCTTCACGCGCACCATGTATTCCCTTTTGAGCAGGGTCTCGATGATGGCGGCACGGGTGGCGGGCGTGCCGATGCCGCAGTCCTTCAACGCCTGCCGCGCTTCCTCGTCCTCCAAGCCCTCGCGCCCGGCGGTCTCCATCGCCGCCAGCAGGGTGCTTTCGGTATGCAACGGCTTCGGGCGTGTCATGCCCGAACTCATCGAACAGCCGCTCATTGCCAATATATCACCTTCTTTCCAGTCGGGCAAAACGGTGTCTATGTTGTCCTCGCCATAGACCGACCGCCAGCCCGCCTTGCGCACGATGCAGCCTTTTGTCTCGAACGCTATGCCCTCACACTCCGCCCGGACGGTGGTCGTGTCCTTGACGCACTCCGGGGAGAACGCTTCCACCATGCGCCCCACAATCATGTCGTAGATGGTCTGCTCGTCCTTGTAGAGCGCCAATGGACGGTTGGGTGTCACCAACAGGGCATGGTGGTCGGTCACTTTCGAGGCGTCCACGCTGCGGCGGTTCAGTCCGTCCAAGGCTCCAATCTTCTCCGCAAAGGAAGAATGGGTTGCCAGACGGTCGAACAGCATGGGCACTTCGTCAAACACGTCCTCCGGGATGTAGCGGCTTGATGTTCTCGGATAGGTGACGAGCTTCGCCTCGTAGAGCTTCTGCACGAGGGCGAGCGTCTGTTCCGCCGTGAAGCCGTGCCTCGTGTTCGCCTTCTTTTGTAGCGTGGTCAGGTCGTACAGGAGCGGAGGGTTCTCTATCTTTTCCCTCTTTTCGACTTTGGTAACGGTTGCTGCCATCTGTTCCTTTACCTTATTATATAGTATGGCGGCTTCCTCCTTGTCCTTCCATTTCTCCACCGAGGCGAACTTCACGACCTCATCCACGCTCACCGACGGCGTGGTGAAATGGAGCTGGTATACCGGTTCGGGCTGGAAACGCTTGTTCTCCCAAAAACGTTGGCAGACCATCGTCAGCGTGGGTGTCTGCACCCGTCCCACGGAATACGTGCCGCGCCCGGCGGCCACCGACAACGCCTGTGTGCCGTTGATGCCTACCAGCCAGTCGGCTTCGCTGCGGGCTTTGGCGGCTTGATAGAGGTTGTCGTATTCGCGGCCGTCCTTCAGTTTCTTTAATCCCTTGCGGATGGCGGCATCTGTCAGCGAGCTTATCCACAGCCTTTGGAACGGCAGGGTGCAGCCGATATAGGAATACAAATACCTGAAAATCAGTTCGCCTTCACGGGCGCAGTCGGTCGCCACGATGATGCCATCGCTTTCGTTCCACAGCTTGGTTATCACCTTGATTTGCTTCACCGCCGCCGCGTCCGCCTTGTAGCCCTTGTCCGTTTTTACCTGTCGGGGTATAAGCTCGAAGTTTTTAGGAATGACAGGCAGGCTGTCGCGCCGGAAGCCCTTGATGCCGTAGCCGTCTGGCAGGGCAAGCTGCACCAGATGCCCCAGCGCCCATGTCACGTGGTAGCCGTTCCCGGTGAAATACCCTTCTTCCCTTTTCATCGCGCCGACAATCCGTGCTATCTCACGGGCGACGCTCGGTTTTTCTGCCAATATGGTAATCATGTCTTTCTCTGTTTTTTTATTCGTTGATACTTTTGTCTTTAATGGGGATGAAACGGGGCACGGCATTGTTTGTGGGATATGCGCACAAGGCGGTGCATGTTCCCCGTTTCAGCCCGTCAATACTTATCGGATGGATTTAGTGGCGGCAATCAGGAAGATACTTTCATGCCTTTGGATTTCTTGGCCTGCTGCTTCTGCTGCGCATCATTCTTCGGCGTGGTCTGACCCTGCTGCAACGGCTCTTTCACGTGTTTGGTCGCTTCGTTGGTCTTCCCTTCGTTGTTCACGGCGAGCTGTGTCCGGCTCTCGTTGGACGGTGCGACGGTCTGCGCGAGGTCGGGGTTCTGCGAGTAGGTCAGCGGTCGGCCTTTCTCGAAGTTGAACTTCAGGTACTTCGTGCAGGGCTGGCCTTGGTCGTCCTTCGCATTGGCGAGCACCACCGTCTTGCCCGCCACGTAGTCGGCTATCTGCTGGTCGGTAAACACATCGTCTTTCCATTTCTTGATGGGGCGGATGCTCCCGTCCTCGTTTGTCCACGAGCGGTTACGGCGTTGCTGGTTATTCCCATCTTCTTCACCTTGTGACTGTTGGGGCGAATTGGAATTGTCCTGCGCCTTACCTTGGCCGTTTCCCTGACGCTGGGATTGCTGCTGCCTCGGTTGTCCCGGCACGAACTCCACATCGCGCTTGTCGGCGTTCACCTGCAACAAGGCTTGGAACTTGCGCCCGTTGGAGAGCATCACTTCCTTGGGCAAAGGCAATCCCGCACGTAGGATGTCCTGCTCTTCCCTTGACAGGTTGGTCTGTCCGATTTTGTTAGGGATGCGCACCTTGTCGGCAGGGATGTCCACGATTTCATTCGTCAGGCGGTCGATGCTGATGTAGTGGGGCTTGATTTCACCTGTCTTCTCGTTGGCGAAGTTGACGGGCTTGCCGAGGTTGCCCGTGCGTTTCAACGTCTTCTTGTCCTCTTCGGTGAAGGTGTAGCCCCTGTGGGGGATGTCAAGGCGTGGTTCATTGCGGATAAAATGGGGTGTCAGCTTCAGATAGCCGTCCTCCATCTTCTGGAAAGACAATCGGGCCTGCAATTCGTAACTCTCATAGCCGAAGGTCGGCTTTACCGTCACTAATCCCGTCTTGCCGTAGTTCATCAGGGCTTTTAGGTCCTTTTCCGAGAGTTTCTCCTTGTCAATGCCGCACTTGCGCAGTTCCTCCCAGTTTACTTGGTCGTCCGCTATCAGATTAGGCTTCTCCTGTGTTTCAGCTACCTGTGGCTGCTGAACATCCTTCTCTTGTTTCAGTTCTTCTTTCTTTTCCATTTCTTCTGTCTTTTTAATGGGTTCGTTGTTATTTTTTTCTTGTTTGACATTCTCTGTTTCTGCTTGTTGCTGGTACTTGGCGGTGTCCACCTTGTGCGAGGCAAGTATCTCCGCGTTTGCCACGGGGTCTTTCAGGAAGTCCTTGATGACGGGAAGCAGCGTGTCCACCGCATCCGCCGCCACCCGATAGAAGCCGAAGCGCGTCGGCTCCTTGCACTGGCGGTAGAAGTTCTTGAAGAAATTGTCCACCATGTCCCCGTGGCGGTCGAAGCGCAGGAAGTCCTGCGAGTGTTCCGGCTTCGCGGGCTTCGTATTGGGGTAGCCCTTGCCGTCCAGCCCGGCGACCACGCTGATCTCGCCCGTTTTCTCGTCGCGGACGACCAGCACGTCCTCTTGCTTTTTCTTTTTCTGTTCCATTTTTTTCGATGTTTTTTAATGGGTTATCAAAATCACAGCTTGCGCCATTCGTCTATTTCCTTCTCATATATTTCCAAGTGGCGGCGGACGATGTTTTCCGTCAATCCTGAAACGCTCATTTTCCGCTCACCGAACAACCGGACTATCCGGTCCAGCCTGTCACGGGTCTCCTTGCTGAGGAATACCGGCTTGCGGTCTTCAATGGCAGGCACGGGCAGGTAAATCCGCCTGTAATCCGCCAAGGCTTCCTTGCAGGTGGCCATACTCGGTTTCTGTTCTCTGGTTTCAGCCGTCATGGCCATGTTTTCTTTTTCCGTTGCCATCATTTTTACTTTTATTTTTTAGGTGAATACTTCTTGTGGCCCGGTCTTTTGCCGGATTTGTTCTTTGGGGCTTCCATGCCGGGTTGCTCTTTCATGCGGAGCACCTTGGTACCGCCTTGCAGCACTTCCTCCATATTTTGGCTGATGAACTCCAGCACGTCCGATTCCTTGTAATAGGTCTTGTGACCAATCCGTTGGTAACGGAGCCTGTACTTGCTTCGGAAGCGTTGCAGCGACCGTTTGCTTGTCCTCAGCATCTCGCACAGGTCCTGGTTGTCGTACAACCGTTCCCCGTCCAGGTACTTCACTCCGGCGGCATCCTTGTTCACCAGCACCGAGATGATCCGGTCCTGGCGGTCGAAACGTTCCATGATGCGTCCCATCCATTCCTCGAAGGTGTCCCGCCCGACCGTTTCCGCCGTCTTCGGGATATTCTCCTTCTTGAAGATTCTTGCGGCTTGCCCGCCACTGCTTCCCGCCGCTTCCACGGCCGGGTTCTGTTTCACTTTCTCTGTGTCCATATCGTTCCTTGTTGATGATTACGCTGCAAAAATCGGTATTGTGCAAGAGGCGTTTTCCATAGTCGTTACCGAGTCGGCAATGATTTTTTTGAAAAGTCCCGTCCGGCAGGTCTGAAAAAGCTTTTATGCCGCTGTTTCCATCCCTCAAGGTACATAAGGTGTCTTGCCTTACCATATATTATATATAAGGTGTGGGGCAGGGACTGGAACAGGAATGATGGGGAGATAGATGTACCCGAAGAACGCCAACGGCTGCCACGACAACGCCAAATGCTGCCACGCGCCTGACAAGCGGTGGACTCTGCCCGTAATTCCGTTTACTTTGCGGCATAATCACAATTAAACGGTAATCTTATGGAAAATGTAATCGTAATCGAGCAAAAGACTTTTGAGGAATTGATGGCGCGTTTCAACCGGCTGGCCGGAATGGTGGACAGGTTCTGCCGCAAGGCGGAGGAGAAACGCCTCAGTGAATGGCTGGACAGCACGGAGGTGTGCCAGATCCTGCAAATCAGCCCGCGCACCTTGCAGACGCTGCGCGACAACGGCACGCTGGCTTACTCACAGATTGTGCGCAAGATGTTCTACCGGGCGGAGGACGTGCGGCGCATCGTGCCGCTGGTGGAGGAACGCCGCACCCTGGCGGCCTTGAAAGGAAAAACTATTTGAGGAAGGTTAAATGAGTATCACTTAAATCAGACTGACAATGAACGAATTGATGACAAGGGAAAGCGGACAGATGGCCGCGCTGTTCAGAATGCTGGAGCACGCATTGGACCACATTGAATTATTGGCCGAAAACTACCGCCCCGTATTGGGCGGGGAACGCTACCTGACAGACCGGGAAGTGGCCAAATTGTTGAAGACCTGCCGCCGGACATTGCAGGAATACCGGGATGCGGGGCGCATGTCTTATATCCAGCTGGGAGGGAAAATCCTGTACCGGGAGTCGGATATCGAACGGCTGCTGATGGAGGGTTATCGGGAGGCATTCCGTATCGGAACCTGAGAAGGACATGGGAAAAATGTAGGTGGCGGTAGAAGTCGTGTACGCATTGAAAAGTGGACCACCCTTTCCGGTATTTGCAAAAAACACTTGCAAATGACCCGGCCACCTGTAGGAATGTACGAAAGCGGCGCATCACGGGAGATAATCCTCTCATGATGCGCCGCTTTATTGTGCGTGAGTTGATAATACGGTCAATTCCGCACCATTTGCCAATGCGGACTGACCGGAAAGATGAACAGGCGGGCGGTATTCCGTCCACCGTGGCAAGTGAATTTTCCGATGACCCGTTCTCGCAGACGTTTTGCCCCGCAGGTATGAAGGCGGAAGGCAAGGGCAATGACCAACGGGAGGCCGTACAGCACGTCCATCCCGTACCCGTCCGCTTGGCGGACACGACGTTCCGCTTCGCCGGGATTCAGGATGCCGCTCTTGTACACGGCCTTTATCGCCGCCCGGAGCGTGAGGGCAACCACGCCGAACAGTTCCATCAGTTCCGGTTCATTCATCCAGATGGCTGTTGCGGAAACATCCGGCACGTGAAGTGTGCCGTGTTCGTCCAAAGTGATAATGTAACGTTCCATGATTCCTGACTTTTTTGTTATTCATCCATTGGCATTTCGTTCCGGCTGTTGCGCCGTTCCATCAGACGGTCCATGTCCTTCGATATCTTGCAGTCGGTAATCTGCGCATAAATCTGGGTGCTGTTGATGTCGGCATGGCCCATCATCTTCGCCGCGCTTTCTATGGAAATGCCCTCGGAGACCAAAAGGGTACCGAAGGTGTGCCTTGCGGCGTGATGGGAAAGGTTCTTCTGGATGCCCAGCATGACACCCAGCCCGTGAATGTCGTACCAAAGGATGTCCCGCTTGGGCAGGGGGAACACGGGACGGGTGTCGTCCGTGGTATTGTACAGTTCCAGAATCTGCCGAGCGGCCGGGTGCAGGGGGACGAAGGTCTCCACCTCGGTCTTTTCCCTCGGCTTGCGGATATAGAGCCTGCCCTCAGAAGTTTTGCCGATGTGTCGGGGGTACAGGTTATACACGTCCGCGTACGCCAGACCGGTCAGCGAGGAGAAGATGAACATGCGGCGGGCCAGCTCCACCTTGGGATCCGGCATCGGCGTGGCCATAAGGCGTTTCAGCTCGCTGCGGCTGATGTGGCGCATCTTGGGCGGGTCCTTCTTCTCATAATGCACGTCCTCCAAGGGGTTGCACCGGAGCACGCCCTCATCCACCGCAATATAGATAAGGCGGTTCAGCCAGCACAGGCAGTGGTTCACATGCCCGGAGGCATAACCCAGTTCCTTTTTCAGGAACAGTTTGAACGAATGGCCGAACTCCTCCGTGATGTCGGAAAAGGCGATGTCCTCCAGGCCACGGGACTGGAGGAACTGTTGCAGGTTGAGCTGCGTGGTCTTCGACTGCCGGAACGTGGAAGTCGAATGGATTTGTTCGGCACGCAGCCTGAGCCGTTCCCGCTCCGCTTCGCCGCCTTTGAGAAGGGTCTGGGGAATGGTCGCCACACCTGTCACGGCGTTTTTCAGCAGTTCGGCGCTGACTGCGCCCTGTTCTTTCAGGAGGCGGTCATAAGCCCGTTCGAGATTCAGGCGGAATTCTGCGAGGCGGTTGTTCTCGCGGGGCTGGCGGATGGTTCCCGTCTGGCTGTTCCAATCCTCCGGACGGCAGAAGATGCCGGTCGTGATGAGGATGCTTTTGCCGTCGATGGACACACGGCAAAGGACGGCGGTCGTGCCGTCGGACTTGATTCTTTTCCTATTGATATAGGGCAATATCTTGAAAGTGCTACGCATGATGGTTCATTTTAGCTGATGTTCTACATTTATTTTTTTCCAATCTCGTTTTTACAACCCTTTCTCATAAAACCAGTTCAAGGTCTTTGGTCGCCTCAATGAAGCGGTCCATGTCCTCGAACAGCTTTTTCGGGGTGACTCGGGCATAGATCTGGGTCGTCTTTATATTGTTATGTCCCAGCATCTTGCTGATGGTCTCGATGGGCACGCCCTCTTCGAGCGTGACAAGCGAGGCAAACGAGTGCCTTCCCATATGATAGACGAGTTCGGTCGTCAGTCCGGCCAGCACGCGCAGGATTTTCATGTTCGCCCGAAGCGTACTGTACAGCTGGTTAGGGAACAGGGTCTCCCGCAAATCGTCCCGGTATTTCTCTATCAGGGCAATGGCCTCGGGTAGCAGTTTGACGCGCGCCGTCAGTTCGTTCTTTTTCCGTCGGTATTTCAACCACAGGCTGCCTTCATCGTCGGTGAAGAGGTTCTCGCGGGTAATGGATATGGTGTCCGCATAGGCGGTTCCGGCATAACAGGCAAACAGGAACAGGTCCCTCGTAAGGACGAGGGAGCGGCGCTTTTCCGGGATTTCCAAGTCACGCAGCTTCTCGAAGTCCTCGCGGCTCAACGCCTTCGGGGTGGTCTCCTTCTGCTTGGGTATCTTGAAATGCAGGAAATGGTACCGCTCGGAGAACCCTTCCTTGTACGCTATCCGGCAGATCCGTTTCAGCAGGGCCAGATGATGCCGTGAGGTCTGGTTGGAATACCCGCATTTTACTTCGATATAGGACTGGTATTCCCGAATGAACTGTTCGTTCAACGCACCGAAGGCGATGTCCTTCACCTTGTATTTTTTCCTGACAAACTCGCCGAGCGTTTTCCGCGCATAATGGTAGGTGCTCATGGAGGACGCGCACACATCGATGCCGATGCGCTCCCTCGTTTCCTCGATGTGCCGGTCGAACAGCCGGAGCAGGGTCATCTGGGTTTCCATGCTTCCCTGGAAAAGGTTCCTCACGTCCGCAGCGCCGAAATCGCGTTTCCGTTCCTGCAATTCATTGAATGCCGCATGGATGGCCAGCAGCAGTTTCTCGATTTTCGCATTGGTCTCCACCGCCTCGCGGCTCTTTCCTTCCAGACGGTTTTCACGCACGTTCCACAGCTTGGGCGTGCACGAGAGCTTGGTGCTGAACTGCGCCACCGTCCGGTTCAATGTGATGCGTCCCATGATGGGAGCTTTGCCCGACTTGTCGGGTTCGGTCTTCTTCAAAAACAGCAAGACCTTGAATTTCTCAATTTTCATACGCCTACATTTTTTTGAGTGCAAAGTTATTATGAATGTAAGCGTTCATCGCTACGCAAAATACTGAGTATCATAGAAAAACAACCCGTCGGAGAACTTTTTTCAATCATCCGGTTAACACGGCAGGTTTCCGAAACAACCTGTTAACGGTTAAGAAACGGAACCGATTCGGCATTCCGTCTGAATCCGTTTCAGAAAGGTGTGCCAGATAATGAAATGTAGCTCATTTCTAACAGATTATGTTTCTAACGCGCTGTTCTATTTGATGTTGCTATGCTAATGAGTTCCCATGTGAGCCGTCATACCTGTGCCACCCTGCTGATCCATCAGGGAGTTGCGATTACAACAGTCCAGAAGCTGCTCGGACATACTTCCGTAAAGACCACACAGATTTATTCAGAGATACTTTCCAGCACCATAGTACGTGACTTGAAAAACGCTCAAAGGAAAAGGAGAAAAGTAAAGATATTTCCCGATAAAAGTTTGAGAACATCTGATTTTATAGATAACCGGTAGATTTCATGAATCCTATTTGTTTTCTATTAACATTGTGATTCTTTAAGTTTTTCGGATGATCAGAATATTGCTCCTGATTATTTTTTTCAATATGGATTGAATATGGAATAGTTTTCACTATCTTTGCAGAGTAACCAGGAGCTTGATGGCAATAAATATTGTCATCAGGCTCTTTTTTTATTGTCATATCGTGGCAATGGATTTAAGTAATTCTGCAACAATGACGCAAGTAAATAGACATATCTTTGAAGTTGTATTATAATCAGATAAACAATAGACGAAATGGAATTAAACGACTGGTTGGCTATAATCGGAGGTTTCGGGGGATTGAAGGCTGTCCGCTGGGGTGTCACGTTCTGGGTGAACCACAAGACGAACGCACGGAAGGAGGATGCGTCCGCCGATTCGATGGAGGATGAGAACAAGCGTAAGCAGGTTGACTGGCTGGAAGAACGCATCGCCCAGCGTGACGCCAAGATTGATGCGTTATACGTTAAGCTTCGTAATGAACAGTCTGATAAGCTGGCATGGATTCATAAGTGCCACGAGCTGGAACTGCAATTGAAAGATGCCGAGCATAACCGTTGTGACAGGCCCGATAGCGAATGCGGTCGCCGTATTCCACCACGCAGGACTACATTAATTAAAGATAAGGAGGAAAAGAAAAATGGCTGATGTGAATAAACTTGCACCGTTTATCCTGAAGTGGGAAGGCGGTTTTGTAAATGACTCGGACGATTTAGGAGTGACTACCAATATGGGTGTGACCATTGGAACTTATGAAGCGTATTGCCGAAAGAAAGGCTATCCCAAGCCTACGGTTGAAAGATTGAAAAACATCACGAAAGAGGAATAAACGGAGATTTTGAAAACCATGTATTGGGACAGGTGGAAAGCTGACGAAATTAAATCCCAATCCATAGCTGATATCCTTGTCGATTGGATCTGGGCAAGCGAAATGCACGGTATCAAAATACCGCATGATTTGGTTGGCGTGATTCCTGATGGCATTGTCGGGCCTAAGACACTCGCTGCAGTAAATTCCCGTAATCCACGTGAACTGTTTGATCAGATCAAGATTGCAGGGTTTGATTTCATCGAGGATATATGCCGGGAACGCCCTGCAAATAACAAGTTCAAACGGGGCTGGATGAACCACCGTATAAATGATATCTCTTATGTTGGCTAAGGTTATGAACTGGGTAAGCCGGCACATATTACTGGCTCTCTTTATGTGCCTGTTTCTTCTGTTGTCATGCGGTAGCTCGCATAAGGCTATCAAATCCGACACAGAAGTAATCAGCAAGGATAGCGCCAGTGAAACTGTCAACATCGTACACGAATCAACCACCTCTTTGAGCGAACTCATTACCACTAATGGCAGCTACGTGATTAATTTCGGATTTATGATACAAGAAAGCCGCCCGACAGTCTTACCGGGAAACCTCCGTTACTGGCTGACGGTCATGTAGAAGGTAATTTCAACAAGAAGGAGGATAAACAGACGGTGGTAGCCGATACTACAAATGTCAAAGCTGATAAGGAAGCCACTTCCATCAAACATGAAAAAACTAAGACTGAAGAGGTAAAGAAGAAAAAAGAATCCACATTACTTAAGCAAATAGGCTTTGCTTGTATTTGTGTAACTGTTTTGCTTGTTGTCATGTTGTTGCGCCAATATTTTTGGCGCAACAACATGACAATCTTCATCATAAGACTTTAAATTTATAAATTTGAATTTCCCCGGCTCGTGATGAATCGGGGCGTTTTATTAAGAAACTTGGTTGCATCTATTTTTTGCAAAATCACTTTTATTTTTGCCTGTAAACATACATTTATTCAAAATAAAATATTACACTTTGCAGTGTGCAACTGGAAAGATAATATTTCCATACATATCAATATTGTCTGAAACTTTTAAAAATAAATATTATCCCTATGAGGACGATTGCCTGTGAAGGTTATTGTCCTTTTTTATTATTGTATTTTCTTGTTTTTGTAGACAACAAAATGTATATTTGCCATACCCATTTGGATGGGATAATAAGTATTTTATTTTTAAAAAGTTTACAACATAAATTTATTGTTATTTAATTATCAATCTGATGAAGAAAATGCCTTTAATCAGATTAGAACCATCGAAGAAGATGGTAAATTGTGGTTTTGTGCCACTGATGTTGCAAGAGTATTAGGTTATGTAAATCCCAGAGATGCAATTATAAGATATTGTAAATCAATGGGAGTCGTGATTCGCGCCCCCCTACAACTAGTGGCATTCAAAAAATGAAATACATCAATGAGGGTAATGTATATCGGCTTATATCCCGTTCTCAATTGCCAAATGCAGAAAAATTTGAGTCATGGCTATTCGATGAAGTTGTCCCTTCTATCAGGGAAAAAGGTTATTACGGTATAACTGATAGAGGCACTCTTCCTGAATTTATCAAAAGGTACAAAGACAATATCCACATGATTCCATCTAACTATTTCTTTGTTATTTCAGAATTATATGTGAGGCTTTATGCAGAACTTGAAAAAGTCGGCTATGCTATACCAGATAAAGGGGCACATGGTAAAACTATGATGCCTGACGGTTCTGTTGGTAAATTGTTCGCTCGCTTCATGAGAGAGAATAACTCCGAACTGTGGAACCAGCACAAAACATACAAACACCATTTCCCTGACGGAAGGGTTGTTGATGCGCTTATGTATCCTATAGATGCACTTCCGATGTTTATAAGATATGTCAATGAGCGTTGGCTTTATGAAAACGCAGAAAAGTATTTCAAAGAAAGAGATCCACTTGCCTTAGATTACCTTCCTAAACTTTTGGAATCTAAAAAGAAATCGGCTTAATAAATGAAACGGCACATTATACCATCCAATAACGTGCCGTATGTTTTATTTTCACGATCTTTGCCATCGTAGAAGTCCAACCTTGTTATATAAGGTTTGCCCCGATTCATCACGAGCCGGGATTATTTTTTTTAATACAATTTTCCAATTGGATTATACAATCAACTGATAAAGAATAGAATTTTGCGTATCTTTGTTCTGTGATTTTGGAGTAGAAGCCAAATCTCATAACAAAAGTTTATCCCCGGTTCTTCCGGGGATTTTTTATTTCACTTTTTACAACCAAAGCATACATTCCCTTACCTAACTATTGCCCAATTGTATCCAACCAAATTTCAATAATTATGCAGCTTATCTATTATTTTTCAATAAAACCTATAGGGAGATTTTGGGACATGCCTGTCTTATAATAAAGAATCCGAATATATGTATATGTTCTTTTTAATTATTTTTTAGGGCATTATTTTATATCGGATTTTGCAAAATGCTCTAATATTGTGTGTCAATTTAGCAAGGAGCATACACTGAACCTCAGTCTTTATGTGAGATTGAGGTTTTGTTAAGACAAAAGAGAATTGTTAAATATTTAAATAAATATATATTAAACCAAATCGTTTGTTTATGAAAAAAGTCTTTTATATTGTGATTGTATTTATTATGGTTTTAATTGGTCTCTTTACTCTTATGTTTGTTTCATTTGATTAAAGCACAAAGTATCTGTCGAATAATTTATGAATGAAGGCAGCTTATTCAGCTGCCTTTTTCCTATCTTTTCATCATCATTATATAATTTCTCACCCCTATGCTTTATTGAAATTTTCCTATTTTGTTTTTTGTAAAGTCATATAAAATACCCATCTTTGCATTGCGTTACATATTTTGTTTAGTGTCGAGATTCCGACCGTTAAGCTACGGACAACATACATGCCCGTAGCTTCTTCATATACGGTTCCGACCCCCGTGTTGTATGCTTAATGGCTACACTGTATCCCGACATTAAAGATATGTAACGCAACGGGAAAGCGGAACCGTTTTCTTTTTCCGCAGACTAACGCAATTGCATATGTCAAAATTAGCCCCAACTGCTCATCAACTATCTAAAAAGTTTATAGGCTATTGGACACTATGAACTTACAATTTCTTCCTCTGAGGGCACAAAAACGATTGTCACAGGGAATATGGACTTGATAGAACGGCTAAACTCAGAAATAGACAAAGAAAAAGAGGAAGCGACTGCCGAAGCAATCGCTCTAGTTCTTGAATCCTCACTTTAGATTATCTAAAATCTTTCTTATGGCTTCATCAGCATGTTTTCTCATAATTCTGACATAATTAAAGATCGGTCTATTGGATTTCATGCTTTGGCCTATACAATACTCCAAAGTTTCCAATGGTATACCCAGCTCAAAACCATGTTGGACAAAGGATTTACGAGCTGAATAATATACGACATGCGATTCTATCTCCAGCCTCTCCCCTAGCCTTATAATTTCTTTTGTTACATAGTTACGAAAATTAGGATAAGAGTATTTATAACCAAAATCAAGCTTTCCATTACGCCCCATCCATCTTTTGATAATCGGTTTTGCTTCCTCAGGAATAGTGAAGCTGATCTTCATATCACCTTTCTTTGTGTTTTTGGATTTTTCACGTACATATTCCATAATTTTCGCATCTTTGAAATTGTATTGCATCAAGTCCATCAGATTGATACCTCCTAGATAATACGAAAGCATGAACACATCCCTGGCAACACGCTGAGACTTCTTTTTTATCTCCGCATCCCTTATCTTCTTTACGTCAGCTACCGAGATATCACGCTCTTTGGGCATTCCTGCTGGTCTTTCATAATATTCAAAAGGATGCGTGTCATATGATACCTTCTTATCCCTTATTGCTTGATTGATTATTGCCTTCAAATGTGCCATGTGCATACCACAAGTAACAGGAGCCAGCCTTCGGACATTCTTTAGATAAATATCAAAGTCCTTTATGGTCCGGGGAGTAATTCCATCAAGCATTATATCATATTTGACAAACTCAATGAAGTAATCACTCGCCCTTTGATATAAGGAGGCAGTGGTCCTTCTCCCCTCTTTAATCAAATTCTACATATAGTCAGCCGAAGCGACACTATAAGAGATGGCTCCCTGCTTTACCGAGGACAAGTATTCGACAAGTTGGGTACAAGTATAGGATGATGTATTTATCTTATCCAGGGCATCCTGATATGAATTAAGTATTCCACGTAATTTAGCATTGACATGTGCGGCATCAGGAACACCTACCACCTGCCCTCCTTTAAAATTAGCAGTATTATCTATTTCAAATCGGGTAACGATGTATCTTGTTTCCTGTTTATGACCAATTGCGATACGAATTCTGTGTTTGCCGTTTTTCAGCACCTTGGCCGGAACAACGGCGGCTTTAAGAGTTGTCATAATTGTTCTGGATTCGTTTTAGACAAGTTCTTTTTGCCAAAAGTGGCACAAACTGTCTTTTTTTTATCCAAAAACGAAAGCTGGAGAAGCTTAAGAAAACACAAACTCCTCTGAAACAGAGAGGTTTATAATAGTGGAGCATGCGAGACTCGAACTCGCCACCTTTAGACTGCCAGTCTAACGCTCTAGCCAGATGAGCTAATACCCCGCGAAATAATAACGATGCAAAGATACATAGAAAATCAATACTACAAAGCTTTTGAGAAAGTTTTTTTCATGTGAACAAAAAATTTTATTTATCACTTTTGCATCAAAGAGTTACTGTTGCGTAAAATTGTTAACCAATAGTTGACCAAGTTTAATAGCACATAATAAGCAAATAGCCCCGACTTATCACAAGTCAGGGCTACCTAAATTTATAAATTTAAAGTTTTTATGAAAAATCATTGTTGTATCAATGCCTGTACACCATCGGCACAACAATAATCACAATAGTTACATAAACACACGTTCTAACTTAATTGTTCAAACAACATAAATTCTTTTTCCTTTTATGTTTTCCATATTACACAAAGGACAAAGGGAAAAACATTCAATGGATCTGCTACTCAATCACCGGAAACAGAGAAGAACCAAAGGAATCTAACAAGACTTCAATGGCAAATATATTATAGACAAAAAATCACTATAAATTTATGTAACTAACCTCTGTTTATACAGAAGACTTCATTGGTGAGTTTACGATGTATTCAGCTAATGAATAACAACTATATGTCAAAAATGTACAGAATGGAAAGAAAAATTATACTGAAGCATCTTATAAAAAAGAATCATCGCTCAATCGGATGAAACCTGACATTATCCATATCAGCCCGGCAAAAAGCATGAAGGGAGAAATATACCGGAAATTCCTAGAAGAGAAAGAAATATTTATGTCCGCCAATAACGAACTCACCATAAATATAATCAAGGGTTGTATTTGACAACTCTGTGATTGACTAGGCAAAAAGAGGTGTAAAAGTTGTCTTAAACCTCCTCTATCGGCTTGGACCAAACTTCCTCTTTCGTTTCTTTACACATTACGGAAATAGTTCCTCCAACAAAATCCTTCACATATCCTTTGCGTTCAGCCAACATATCTTCAGCCATTCTAATAGCCTTAGCCTTATCCTTCAATGAAAATCCTTTATTAGCAAAATCAGTACCTTCTTTAAAATATATATCATAAGTTTCCATGGTATCATCTTTTTTAAATTCGAGTGGCAAAGATAAAATCTACAATTATTATGTACAAGAGATTTCTTAATTATTTTTCGAATATCGTCAAGAAACAATTTAACTAAAAAAAATCCCGACTTATCACAAGCCGGGAATTCATGTAAAAGCACTATTATAAATATACTAACTATTTCAAAATTTTACCATCTTCACCTAAGAACAATGTCTGTTCATGAGCATCACTTGTTAACACATTAATTTTATAAATACGGCTTCCATCAATGCCATAGGTCATAAAAGCCTGCTTTATCATAGCACCTTCCAGTGCAAGCCTGTCCATCACAGCTTCCGGCAAATCATTCATATAGATTTCTGAAAAAACCAATTTCTTAGATTGTTGAGGCTTTTCCACTACCGGAACCTCTACCGGAGCCGCTTGAGCAAAAGAAACAGACACGCCTAAAGTCATTACTAATACCAATGTTACTAATACCTTTTTCATAATTATTTTGTTTTTTATTCATTTTTACCGATAGCAATAAAACAAGAAACGTGCCATAAATCTGCGTTTCTCAATACTTCATTAAAAATCAAGCATATACATATTTACATATCCATTTTTAGAAGTGTAGATACCTGTTGACAACACTACAAAAGTGTGGAAAAAGTCCACAAAATCAGATTTTATACCGGCGAACAAAAAGTATAACCAAGCTGTTTTATCAACCTCATCAAAACATTTAAATGACCATGAAGAAAAGATACTATTCTATATGTGTGATATTATGGGTACTGATCACCACCTTGTCTGCTACCTCTCCCACTACATTTCATATAGCACTGAAAAAGATATATCCGCATGCCATGAACGTAAGTTGGAGCCAACAAGGGAATTATTATGTAGCCTCTTTTACTCAAAATGGTTTTGAAAAAAAAGTATGGATGAACGGTAATGCCCAATGGGTGATGACTAATACCAATTTACAAACTACAGATCAACTGGCACCTAATGTATATAATGATTTTACATTGAGTCCATACGCCATGTGGACTGCCACCAATGTAAATCTCATAGAATTTCCTAAACGAACCACTCTGTACGTAATTACTGTTAACCTAAACAATTCGTCGGCCACCAAACAATTATTCTACACTCTGAATGGCAGGCTAGTGCAAACACGAGACGTAAGTTATATCAATCCTACATTATCCCCCGGAATTTTTAATTTCTAATAGCCATGACACTAAACATTTCACCCCGGTTATTTGTTATTATATACATAAAATAACAAATACCATTATGACTGAACAGATAACCAACATTCCCGACAAAGGAAATAAAAAAAGAATAGTCATTGTCGGAGGAGGATTTGGCGGGTTAAAGATTGCACGCAAACTGAAAAGACAACACTACCAAGTTGTGTTATTGGATAAAAACAACTACCATCTTTTCCAGCCGTTACTTTACCAAGTAGCCACATCAGGCATCGAGCCCAGTGCTATTTCATTCCCATTCCGCAAGATATTCAAAGGATACAAAGACTTTCATATCCGCATATGTGAAGTACAACAAGTACATCCTGAAGAACAACAAGTCACCACTTCCATCGGCAGTCTAAGCTACGACTATCTGATTATATCTACCGGATGCTATACCAATTATTTCGGCAACAACGAAATAGCTAAACGCACCATGTCCCTCAAGACCACAGCAGAAGCCTTGCATAATCGTAACCAAGTACTTGAAAGCTTTGAAAAAGCATTGAACACTAATGACTCCCAAAAGCGGGAGCAACTGATGACCTTCATTATAGTCGGCGCAGGAGCAACTGGTATTGAACTGGCAGGGGCACTAGCCGAAATGCGTAAATTCATCCTTCCGCACGATTATCCCGATCTAGACACCAGTACGATGAGAATCATATTAATAGATGGTGGTCCACGCTTGCTTTCCGCCTTCTCCCCCCAATCTTCCGAAGAAGTAAAAAAATACCTCACTCATTTGGGAGTAGAAATATTATTGAACCAACAAGTAAAAAATTACGAGAATAATATGTTAGTACTGGATGACGGGAATTTTATAGAATCAGCCAACGTTTACTGGGTAGCAGGCGTAAAAGCAAACAGTCTAGCAGGCCTTCCTGCCGAATGCTATGGTCCAGGCAACCGTTTGAGAGTGAATGAACACAATCAGATACAAGACTTTAAAAATATATTTGCTATAGGTGACACCGCACTAATGATTTCAGAAGAGTATCCTAAAGGACATCCGCAAGTTGTACAGCCTGCCATACAGCAAGCCATGAACTTAATAAAGAATCTGAGAAATATCGAAAAGGGCCAGCCGCTCATCCCTTTTAAATATTATAATAAAGGGTCTATGGCAACCATCGGGAGAAATAATGCAGTGGTAGAATTGCAAAAGATACGTTTCAGTGGATTTCCCGCATGGGCAGTATGGCTATTTATACACTTGATGAGCATAGTGGGGGTAAAAAACCGTTTATTTATTTTTATAGATTGGATGTGGAGTTATTTCACCTACGACCCATCCCTGCGACTTATCATCAAACCACAGCCTTCTAAAGAAGAGACAGAAAATAAAAGCAACGATAAATAAAGCTTCTTTATCGAGAAATCCCATAATTATAGAAACAATTTTCGAACTTGCCCGACTATCATTGAAACAAAGAGTATATCATGGTATCGGGCAAGGTTAACTCTTATTCTGGCAATTATAGCAACTATACTCCTTCATAGGACACGTCAACAATTGGCAAACGATTATAAACTAGCATTTTAAAGTAAAGGGATGAAAGGATCTACATTTTCAGGACGTTAAATTAATGTAAAAAACTGTTTCATTTCCCATCCCCCTTACCTCATTTTACTACTTTTGCGCACACTCAGCCTATAAATGTGCAAAAGTTATCATGGAACTAGAACAGAGTTTTATTGCTCTTATCGAGCAAAGTATAAAAACAAATTGGTATTTAAACGCTCTTACAGACTATAAAGGCATCACATTGCAATACAGAGATGTGGCCCGTAAAATAGAGAAAATACATATCTTGCTGGAAAATGCCGGCATTGAAAAGGGAGATAAAATAGCCATTTGCGGGCGTAATAGCGCTCATTGGGCAGTAACTTACCTTGCCGTCATCACCTATGGTGCCGTAGTTGTACCTATTCTACATGAATTCAAAGCCGACCAGGTACACAATATTGTAAACCACTCTGAATCCCGCCTGTTGTTCGTAGGCGATCAGATATGGGAGAACTTGAATGAAGCAGCTATGCCTCATTTGGAAGGTATCATAGAATTGAAAGATTTTGGCGTACCCGTATCCCGTTCGGAAAAACTAGCTTATGCCCGCGACCATCTGAATGAGATATTCGGACACAAATTCCCCTGCCGATTCCGTCCTGATGATATTTCTTATGAAAAAGAAAAATCAGAAGACCTAGCCATCATTAATTACACTTCAGGTACTACCGGATATTCCAAAGGCGTGATGCTGCCCTATCGCAGCATACTCTCCAACGTACTCTACTGTAAAGAAAAAATAGGTCTGAAAGCAGGTGACAGCGTCGTATCCATGTTACCTTTGGGGCACGTATTCGGCATGACTTTCGATTTTCTTTACGGTTTCACAGCAGGCGCCCATCTATGGTTTCTTACCCGTATGCCATCACCCAAAATCATAGCCGAATCATTTGCGGAAATCCGCCCGCGCGTTATAGCCTGCGTACCACTGATTGTGGAAAAAATATTCAAGAAAAATATTCTTCCCAAAGTAGACAACAAATTAGGTAAACTGCTATTACATGTTCCCATCATCAGTGATAAGATAAAAGAACTTATCAAGCAGAAGGCGATGGAGGTTTTCGGCGGAAATTTCATCGAAATCATCATCGGAGGTGCTCCTTTCAATGCCGAAGTAGAAGCCTTTCTAAAAATGATAGATTTCCCATACACCATTGCATACGGAATGACTGAATGTGGTCCCATCATCTGCCATAGTCATTGGACAGAACTGAAATTGGCATCTTGCGGAAAAGTTGCCGCACGTATGGAAGCCAAAGTACTGTCTCCCAACCCATCAGCCATTGCGGGTGAACTGGTATGCCGTGGAGCCAACCTGATGTTGGGCTATTATAAGAACGAGGAAGCGACACGGCAAGTCATTGACACTGAAGGATGGTTGCATACAGGTGATATGGCGACAATAGATGAAGACGGAAATGTTTTCATCAAAGGACGTTGCAAAAACCTGTTACTCACTTCTTCCGGACAAAACATTTATCCGGAAGAAATAGAGTCCAAGCTAAACAATATGCCATACGTATCAGAGTCACTGATTATTCTGCAACAAGATAAACTGGTGGGTCTAATCTATCCGGATTCCGATGATGCTTTTGCTCACGGCTTGAACCAATCAGACCTTGTACGAGTAATGGAAGAAAATCGCCTTGAACTGAACAAACAATTACCGGCATTTTCCCAAATAGCCCGCTTCAAGCTATATCCTGAGGAATTTGAAAAAACAGCCAAGAAAAGTATCAAGCGCTTCTTGTACCAAGATATAAAAGAATAAATCAAGGATGTATCAAAAGTAAAATGGCGTATCATTTTGCTAGTAGGAGCTAGGTTCGCTCACCCTAAAATGGTTTGCTTATGCATTTGGGCAGACAAACCCTGCCCCTACAGCTGACGACATGATAGCACGATCGGACTTTTGATACACTCACACCCCGTATGTATAAGGGTACACATACGGTATTATTTACATATCCTATTTACAAAAGTTCAGATAATTCGTTCTGCACACGTCCTGCCACTTCTTCCATAGGCACTTCACACCCCAATTCTTTCTGTAATGAAGTAACCCCTTTATCCATGAATCCACAAGGATGGATATAACTGAAATAACGCAAATCCGTATTTACATTCAGCGCCAATCCATGCATTGTCACAAAATGACTGCTTCTCACTCCTATTGCACAGATTTTCCGTTCCTGCGGAGTTCCCGTTGCCAGCCATACTCCGGTTGCTCCCTTCACTCGCCCAGCCTCGATGCCATAAGATGCGCAGACCCTGATCACCGCTTCTTCCAACACATGAATATATTCCTTCAACCCCAAATGATAATCCTCCAAATTCAAGATAGGATAACAAACCAATTGTCCGGGACCATGATAAGTAATATCCCCTCCTCGATCAATATGATAAAGGGTGGCACCAATCATTTTCAATTGCGCCTCCCCCAACAACATATTCGTCTCCTTTCCACTCTTGCCTAATGTATAGACATGCGAATGTTCTACAAAGATAATTCTATTTTCATACGTTTTTCCCACTTGTTTAGCTTCCACCACGGCATTAAATAATTCCGTCTGCCGCTCCCAAGCCTCAGAGTAGGGAACTAATCCCCAATTTTCAATTTTCATGATACCTCCCAGTTTTAAATGTAAAATAGGATAGGGTTCGCCCGATGCGTCTTTTGCATCCCTGCCAATAACCCGAAATCCAAAATGGCTATAAAAGCCGGACGCTTTCTTATTCTGTTCGTTTACATCGACATAACGTACATGGCAATGTTCCAAAGCATAACGCATCAATTGTTTTCCTATTCCCGTACCTATGGCACGCGGGTGAACAAAGAGCATTTCAAGCATAGTTCCATTAATGCCCATGAATCCTTCTATACCAGCATTGTCACGAATCATGTAAAGCGGCATACTATGAAGATAAACACTCCATACCAGTGGTTTTAACTTCTGAATATATGCTTCAGGTATGAAATGATGAGTAGCACGCACCGAAGCTTCCCATAAACAGGTCAATTCATCAAAGTCATCGGGTGTAGGTTGAATAATTTGATACATATTACTTTTTTCTGCAAAGGTGGGATAATTATTGTATATTTGCAACCCCAATCAAAAGAAAGAATATGTTGTCGTACATCAATGATTTTCCAATGGAGTTCCGCAACTATATCGCAAGTAAAATTATCCCACAATACGCTGATTTTGACAAAGCACATCGTGTAGATCATGTATTGAAAGTTATAGCAGAAAGCCTCAAATTGTCTCAATATTATGACGTAAACCGCATGATGGTGTATGTTATTGCCTCCTACCATGATCTGGGACTCTGTGAGGGACGAGAGTTCCATCATCTCATTTCAGGGAAAATACTATGGGCGGACAAGAAATTAAGGAAATGGTTCCCTGAAGAGCATATTTTGATTATGAAAGAGGCAGTAGAAGATCACCGTGCATCCAACAAGCATGTCCCTCGTAGCATTTATGGCAAAATTGTAGCGGAGGCCGACCGTATTATTGATCCGGACATTACCTTGAGACGGACGGTACAATATGGTCTTTCCAACTATCCCGAGCTAGACAAAGAAAAACAATACATACGTTTTCTGGCACATCTGAAAGAAAAGTATGCTGAAGGTGGTTATTTAAGATTATGGATACCTCAATCAGCCAATGCTGTACATCTGCAAGAATTACGACAACTGATAGCCGATGAGGAAGAACTTCATAAAGTATTTGAAAAGATCTATTCACAGGAAACAGAAACGATACAGAATTTAGAAAATATCCCTATATTTGTCCGGAACAAAAAAAATAACAGTATATGAAAAAGCTGGTTCTATCCATTTCTATGTTTCTGATTGCCGCTACTACCTTTGCGCAGTCCGAAGTGGTAACAGATAGTATTCCGCCCATTTCATTGGATGGTTACAAGAATTTTAACGGATTTATGCTGGATATGGGTTCCATGATTGTGGCCCCTCCCCCTCTGATAGCCCCGCAACTTTATTATCAGCCTTACAACAATAATACAATTGCGAATTACAATGAAATATTCCGTCCCAATATGAATATCATTTATGACAGAGGGTCTTACAACCATGTATTTACCCCCATGTATCCGGGAATGGGAATCTATGGATTCGGAACAATGTCAATGCCTCCTACCTTACAAAGTGCAACCTTTAAATTGAAAAACGGATTACACATAACCACATACGGTGAATATGACGCTGACGGGAACAAAGTACGAAATCCAAGCGCATTGCCTTGGGAAAGAAATAATTTCAATGGAGCTTTCGAAATGAAATCAGAAAATGGGAACTTCGGAATACGAATAGAAGTACAAAGAGGGAGAAACAATCCTTTTTAAATTATAAACTAAAAAATGGAAAAATGAAAAGCAGCCATGCAAAACAAAATCTCCGCACGGCTGCTTTTTTATTTATTTTTAATTCAATCACAACTTTCTCCAATTCAGACTCAAGCTGTTCAACACTACACTGACAGAACTACATGCCATGGCAGCACTGGCAATCATCGGGTTAAGCAAAATACCATATAGTGGGAACAGAATACCTGCCGCCACTGGAATGCCTATCAAATTATAGATAAATGCCCAAAAAAGATTCTGATGGATCAACCGTACAGTTTTATAGGAAAGCTTAAAAGCTTTGGGTAACAACAACAAATCCGAAGTCATTAACGTAACCATCGCTACATCCATGGCAATATCTGTACCTTTACCCATCGCAATACTTACATTGGCACGGGCCAACGCCTGCGAGTCATTAATGCCATCGCCTACCATAGCTACGACTCTTCCTTCAGCCTGTAACTCTTTAATAACATTCTCCTTATCGGCCGGCAAAGCATCCGAAATAAAACGATTCGCATCAATTTCTCCGGCCACATTCTGTGCAGTAAGATGACCGTCACCGGTCAACAATACAATATACTTTCCACTCTCCTTCAATTGTTTGACCGCTTGTCTGGAAGTATCTTTTATTTTATCACTAATAGCGATAACCGCCAGCAATGTATTTCCCTCGCCAAAATAGACCAAACTCTTGCCACTCTTCTCATAATCCTCCACCATCCCTTTCAACAAGTCGGAAATTCCCGCTCCAAAATCTTTCAGTAACCGATGGCTTCCTGCCCAAAAAGTTTTATTTCCACGGGTCACCACAATCCCCCGTCCTGTCCGGCTCTCAAAAGAATCAATGATTGCCGGCTTCTCACCTTCCTTTTTCAAAGCCTCGACAATAGCCAAAGCCAACGGATGTTCCGATTTCAATTCAGCAGCATACAGAATTCCCTTATGCTCGTTCTGCCATCCGGCATCATGCAACCAGCCGGTCACCACAGGGCGCCCTTCAGTTACAGTACCCGTTTTATCAAGTACCACTGTATCCACTTTCCGCATCTGCTCCAAAGCTACTGCATCCTTTATTAAAATATGTGATTCGGCCCCTTTACCAATTCCTACCATCAATGCAGTTGGAGTAGCAAGTCCCAAGGCACACGGACAGGCAATAACCAAAACAGACACTGCTGAAAGCATAGCGTAGGAAAAGTCATCCGCTCCACCTGCCACTATCCAAATAAAGAAAGTAAAAACAGCCACAGCAAGAACAACAGGAACAAAAACCGCTGTCACTTTATCCACAATACGCTGGACCGGAGCTTTAGACCCCTGTGCTTCCTGCACCATGCGGATAATCTGTGCCAACACCGTATTTTTCCCCACCTTTTGAGCAGTCATAATAAATGCACCATTCTGATTGATAGTGCCAGCCAGCACCTTATCACCCTGCTTTTTCTCTACAGGAATAGGTTCACCGCTTATCATGCTCTCATCTATAAAGGTATTTCCTCCGACAATGACTCCATCCACCGGAATTTGCTCGCCGGGACGGACGCTCACCTTATCGCCGACCTGGAGGTCGGCGATCAAGATATCCTCTTCCCTGCCGTCTTTCACCACACGGGCCGTCCGAGGTTGTAATCCCATCAGTTTACGAATAGCTGTGGAAGTTTTTCCTTTTGCTTTCTCTTCCATCAGTTTGCCAACCAATACGAAAGCTATTATAACAGTGGCAGCTTCATAATATACATGAGGTTCCAATCCGCGGCTGTACCAAAATTCGGGATAGAACGTATTAAACAAACTGAACAAAAATGCGATGGAGGTGCTAAGTGCCACCAACGTATCCATATTACTGGTACGCTGAAGCGTCTGTTTCCAGGCATTCATATAGAAAGAACGCCCCGAATATAAAATAACAGGAAGTGAAAGCAACAGCATCCACCAGTTTACTCCCGGAACATTCATCAGAAACATCCCCAAAACAGCTACCGGTAAAGCAAAAATCCAAGCAACGATAGTCTTCCGCTTCAACAGTCCGTAATAAGATTGCTCCGCTTCCTCTTGCTCCTGTACAGAGTTATCCTCATCTATTATCAAATCAAAACCTATTTTCATCACAGCCTCTTTCAGTTGTTGCGGAGACACAATATCCGGATTATAAGTCACCGTCAAAGTAGCCGTCGCCAAATTAACCGATGCATTTTCCACGCCTTCTTGCTTCCTTACAATTTTCTCCACGTTGCCGGCACATGCCGCACAATGCATTCCCGTAACGGGATATAGTTTTTTTGTCATATCGTTCATATTCATTTCTTTACTTATTTATTATAGCTTATCAACGGACAAATTTAGCAAAAAGTTCATGCAATCTTGTTGCAAACAGATAAATATATTTTCGCTTTTTAGATGGACATTTCACGAAGTTATTCTATATTTGTGGAGAAAGTTAGGATAAGTAATCCATGCAAATAAACAAAAAGTTATGAAAAAAAGAAATCTCGTATTGTCTGTTATGGCAACTTGCCTTGTATCCTGCTTTTTATTATCGGGATGTAATGGACAAAAACAAATTGATAGTGAAACAGTGAAAACTGTAAAGGTGGAAGAACAAGCCCATTTACAAGATGACACAGTCTCTCCCACCTGTCAGATTACTATTGATTATAGTTATTTAGCAAAATCTGATGCTGCGGATAGCATAGTACAACGCATCAACCGCACCATACAAGCCCACATTTTGGGAAAAGAATATACCCGGATGAATCCGGAAGTCGCTGTAGATTCTTTTAAAAATACCTACATTAACAACTACCGCAAAGATGTGAACGAGTTCTATCAGGAAGATATAAAAAATGGAACTCCCAAAGACGAACTTCCCACATGGTACAATTATGAATACGGACTGACCACCTATTTCAGCGAAGGCAAAGAAGGCATTCTGAATTTCATTGCAGAAACTTTTGAATATACAGGCGGAGCACATCCCAACTCATGGAACAAATGGATGAACTTCGAAAAAAATACCGGCAAACTACTTGCTTTGAAAGATGTATTTATGGCAGGGTCGGAAAAACCGATAAGTGACATGCTGCTGGAAGAACTGATAACAGAAATGGCTACCCGTTTGGAAGACAGCTCCATTACCTCACTGGAAGGACTTCAGAATGCAGGCATCTTGAATTCTACCAATATGTATGTACCCGACAATTTCTTGTTAGAAAAGGAAAAAGTATCTTTCCTGTATAACAAATATGATATCGCTCCCTATGCTGTAGGAATCATCACCCTTTCTTTACCCTACACATCGGTAGAAAAATATATGATACATTAAATAACGATTTTAAGTATAGAATGGAATTAATACTGAAATATTTCCCTAACCTCAGCGAACAGCAGAAAACACAGTTTGCCGCATTGTATGATTTATACACGGATTGGAATAGCAAAATCAATGTAATCTCACGCAAGGATATCGCTAATCTGTACGAGCATCATGTATTGCACTCGCTAGGCATAGCCAAAGTGATAAACTTCACCCCTGATACCCAAATTATGGACTTGGGCACAGGGGGCGGTTTCCCAGGTATCCCTTTGGCCATCTTATTCCCTGAAGTCCAATTTCATCTGGTGGACAGTATCGGAAAGAAAGTGAAAGTAGCTACAGAAGTAGCCAATGCTATCGGACTGAAGAATGTCACTTTCCGTCATTGCCGCGCCGAAGAAGAAAAAAGAAAATTCGACTTCGTAGTAAGTCGTGCTGTCATGCCTTTGGGCGATTTAATAAAAATTATCCGTAAAAACATCAGACAAGAACAGCATAACGTCCTGCCCAACGGGCTGATTTGCCTGAAAGGCGGAGAGTTGGAACAAGAAACAATGCCCGTGAAGCACAAAACAATGCTTTATGATCTGAAAGATGAATTCACAGAAGATTTTTTTAAAACTAAGAAAGTGGTTTATGTAACCATCAACGGTTAATAACTATAGATAAAAGAACAATGAAAATAAAGAAATTTGAATTCAATATGTTTCCGGTAAACTGCTATGTGTTATCGGACGAAACGAAGGAAGCCGTCATTATTGATGCCGGTTGCTTTTATGAAGAAGAAAAGCAAGCCTTAAAAAGATATATTGACAGCAATAACCTGACAGTGAAACATTTATTGAATACGCACCTCCATCTGGACCATATTTTCGGCAACCCATTCCTGTTACAAGAATACGGACTAAAAGCCGAAGCAAATCAAGCGGATGAATTTTGGCTGGAACAAGCCCCGGCACAATCACGTATGTTTGGCTTCCAATTGCCCGAAGCACCCGTGCCATTAGGAAAATATATCTTTGATGGAGATATCATTACTTTCGGCAATACCCAACTGGAAGCTATCCATGTGCCGGGTCATTCGCCGGGAAGTATTGTTTATTACTGCAAAGAAGACCACTGTATCTTCAGCGGTGATGTATTGTTCCAAGGAAGTATAGGACGTGCAGACCTTACAGGAGGTAATTTCGACGAACTTCGCGAACATATATGCAGTCGTTTGTTTGTACTTCCCCCCGACACGGTAGTCTATCCTGGTCATGGAGACCCGACCACTGTGGGAGCAGAAAAAGCGAACAACCCTTTTTTCCGATAAGATAAAACTTAAAATTTAACTTATATACTACTACCATGAAAACAGATTTATTAGCAGACCGACATATCGGTATACAGGAAGAAGACCTTCCCGTTATGTTGGAAAAGATTGGCGTAAAGAGTCTTGATGAACTGATTAACAAAACAATTCCGTCCAAAATCCGTTTGAAAGAACCTCTGCCACTGGCTGCTCCCATGACGGAACGGGAGTTTGCAGAGCACATTACCGAACTAGCTTCACAAAACAAGATTTATACCTCCTATATAGGTATGGGTTGGTATGATAGTATTACTCCGGCGGTCATTCAACGCAATGTATTCGAGAATCCTGTGTGGTACACCTCGTACACTCCTTATCAAACCGAAGTTTCACAAGGACGTTTGGAAGCATTGATGAACTTCCAGACTGTCATATCCGACCTCACAGCCATGCCATTGGCAAACTGCTCATTGCTGGATGAATCTACCGCCGCTGCCGAAGCCGCCACCATGATGCATGGACTTCGCACCCGCGACCAACAAAAAAGCGGAGCCAATGTATTGTTTGTGGATGAAGAGATTTTCCCACAGAATCTGGCAGTCATCCAAACCCGCGCCCTTCCGCAAGGCATGAAGATCCAAGTAGGAAATTACAAGGAATTGGTATTTACTCCGGAAATTTTTGCCTGCATCCTGCAATACCCCAATGCCAGCGGTAGCGTAGAAGACTATCGTGAGTTTGTGGAAAAGGCACATGCTGCCCATTGTAAAGTAGCCGTGGATGCTGATATCATGAGTTTGGCATTATTAGTTCCTCCCGGCGAATGGGGAGCAGATATCGTATTCGGAAGTACCCAGCGCCTGGGTATCCCCTTGTTCTACGGAGGTCCGTCCGCAGCCTACTTCGCTACACGTGACGAATATAAACGCAATATGCCGGGACGTATCATCGGCTGGTCTAAAGACAAATATGGCAAACTGGCCTACCGTATGGCTTTACAGACCCGTGAGCAACATATTAAACGCGAAAAAGCAACTTCCAACATCTGCACCGCACAGGCATTACTGGCTACAATGGCCGGCTTCTATGCCGTTTATCATGGGCAGGAAGGTATCAAAAATATAGCAAAACGCATTCATAGCATTACCACCTGGTTGAACAAAGCCCTAACCCGCTTGGGATATGTACAGCATAATGAATTATTCTTTGACACCCTGCGTTTCAGTCTGCCCGACCATGTTTCGGCTCAGAAGCTGCGTACCATCGCATTGAGTAAAGAAGTAAACCTCCGTTACTATGATAATGGCGATGTAGGTTTCAGCATTGATGAAACCACCGACCTGAAAGATGTAAACCTGTTACTTTCCATCTTCTCCATTGCTGCCGAAGAAACCGTTCAAGAAGTGACAGACATTCCCGAAGCATCCTCACTGAATCGTGAACTACGCCGCCGTACTTCCTTCCTCACCCATGAGGTATTCAACAAGTATCATACTGAAACCGAAATGATGCGTTATATCAAACGTTTGGAACGTAAAGATATCTCATTAGCACATTCCATGATTTCATTGGGTTCTTGTACCATGAAACTGAATGCCGCTTCGGAAATGCTCCCACTCAGCAACTTAGGCTGGATGGCTATACACCCGTTAGCACCTGAGGATCAAACAAAAGGCTATCAGACACTACTTAATAACCTAAGCGAGCAGTTGAAGGTTATTACCGGATTTGCAGGAATCACTTTGCAACCTAATTCAGGTGCAGCAGGAGAGTATACAGGACTTCGCATCATCCGCGCTTATCTGGAAAGTATCGGACAGGGACACCGCAACAAGATATTAATTCCGGCATCAGCCCACGGTACGAATCCGGCTTCAGCCATTCAATGCGGATATACCACGGTGACTTGTGCCTGTGACGATAAAGGTAATGTAGACGTAGAAGATTTACGTGCAAAAGCAGAAGCCAACAAGGATGATCTGGCTGCATTAATGATTACCTATCCGTCCACTCATGGTATCTTTGAACCGGAAATTGCAGAAATTTGTAAAATTATTCATAAATGCGGAGCACAGGTTTACATGGATGGTGCAAATATGAATGCACAGGTAGGTCTGACCAATCCGGGTACCATCGGTGCTGATGTATGCCATTTGAATCTGCATAAGACTTTTGCCAGCCCTCACGGTGGTGGCGGTCCCGGTGTAGGTCCCGTTTGTGTAGCCGAACATCTGGTCCCGTTCCTTCCAGGACATCAAGTTTGGGGTAACAGTGCCAATCAGGTTTCTTCAGCTCCATACGGTAGCGCAGGAATCCTGCCTATTACTTACGGTTATATTTGCATGATGGGCGCCGAAGGTCTGACCAATGCCACCAAGACTGCCATTCTGAGCGCCAATTATCTGGCAGCCTGCTTCAAGGATACCTACGGTATTGTATATACCGGTGCTACGGGCTTTGTGGGCCATGAAATGATTTTAGATTGCCGCTATCTGCATGACGAAACCGGTATCAGCGAAAATGACATCGCCAAGCGTCTGATGGACTATGGCTATCATGCGCCCACCCTTTCTTTCCCGGTTCATGGAACATTGATGATTGAACCGACTGAAAGTGAAAGTTTATGGGAACTGGATAATTTCGTCACTGTGATGCAAACCATCTGGCAGGAAATTCAAGAAGTGAAGAATGGCAGTGCCGATAAAGAAGATAATGTATTGGTCAACGCCCCGCATCCTGAATATGAAGTGGTGACCAATGAATGGAATCACAGCTACAGCCGCGAGAAAGCCGCTTATCCTATCGAATCGGTACGTGATAACAAATTCTGGATCAATGTAGCCCGGGTAGATAATACATTAGGTGACCGCAAACTGTTGCCTACCCGTTATGGTAAGTTTGAATAAAAAAGCATTGTACTAAAAAGAAGAAGAGAGGATCAAAACTCAGTTTTTGAAAATATGAATTTATAATTTGAAATTTGAGCATCCTAAAAAACTAAAGAAAGGGCCGTATCATTAGTCAATACAGAGCTTGATACGACCCTTTTAAGTTTATAATTACTATCTGTAACTTTTCGGAGCTGTCATTTTAGTTTTGACACACCTCCTCCCTCTTTTCAGGAACTATCCTTTTACTTTATCCACAGTAGGAGCAGCTTGAATTCTATAGTCGTCCGAACACATAATATCAGTATCCTAATTCATAAGGCTGTTCTACAGCCGGAACCCCGTCAGACATCCATTCAGGCATTGCTTCTTTTTTCAGATAATGATTAAAGAACTGGAACATACGTTTTTGAAAATCTATTTTGTTGGCAATCTTTGTCGGCCAATGCGGTTCGCCTGTATAGTTCAGCATCCAACAAGGCTTTCCAAGACGTTTCATTGCCACAAAATATTCTATTCCCTGATACCAGGGCACATGTCCGTCAGCATCATTATGCATAATTAAAACAGGTGTTTGTACCTTGTCCATCGTGAACAGAGCAGAGTTTTCCAAATAACGCAACGGAGTACTCCAAGGCGTACCGGCCAGACGACTCTGAGTATGTTCATACTGGAACGAGCGCGCCAGCCCCGATCCCCAACGGATACCTCCGTAGGCACTGAACATATTGACCACCGGAGCACCTGACTCAATAGCCGCAAACAAATCAGTACGTGTAGCCAGATAAGCCACTTGATAACCGCCCCAACTATGTCCCTGCGCACCTATGGCTTTCTCGTCAATATAACCTTTGCCTATCAGCATGGCAACCCCCGGCATCAGACAGTTATAGCAACTCTCACCCGGATAACCGTCTACATAACGTATGTCCGGATTGAACACAATATACCCGTTACTGTTATAAAAATGATAATCAATGGTAGACCGATGCGGTTCCGGCATCCGGTAATTAAACAGAGTTTCTGAATTTCGCTCATAGAAACTCACAATCATCGGGTATTTCTTGGCCGGATCAAAATTAGCAGGCTTGTACACCACCCCTTCCAACTTACGACCATCTAAAGATATCCACGAAACCAATTCAGCAGTTCCCCACAAATAGTCTTTCTGTTGGTCAATGCCATGAGTCAACCGAATAGATTTCTTGAAATCGAGTGTAGCATAATGAAGGTCAGGATATTGCTCAAAACTTTCCATCGTATAGATTACATGGTCTGTATTTTTCGCCTTATAAATACTGCGTAACATATAGTTACCCGCTATCAATTCTTTGGGAGAAGCAGCGGTGGAAAAACGAGCCTTGTAATACCCGTTCCCTTTGGTCACTTCGTTAAAGCCTTTCAACAACTGTGGCTTGTTCAGGTCAACCACACGCTCCTCCTTATCCAGTTTTACCAAACGATATGAAATCCGGTTCTTACGTCCATTCATCGTCAGATTGACAGGTTCCTTCATGGCATCCGGATCGAATTTCCAAATATCATAACGGTCATAAATTAAAAGGGACTCATCCCGTTCCGTCCATCCGGCAGTTCCATGTGCGTTCGGATAGTCAGGTACATCATTCTCTTCATCCCATGCGAGGAAAGAAACAGGGGTAGTCAACTGAACCTTTTTCCCATCTGCCATAGAAAGAGTATACCAACAACTGTCTGTTTCAGCATACCAATACGCATACTTGCCTTGTGGTGAAAGACGGTATCTGCCATAATCCGCCGATGCCAGTAATTTACGGCTGCCATCTTCCAAAGACACAGTGTAATAATCACTGCGTGTCCGCCCTTCCCACATGGAGGACAATGAATAAGGACGCGAAGTGGAAAGCAATGCCAACGGGGCATCTCCTTCATCTCCCAACAAAATCTGAGATAACTCCTCATCTGCCAGCTGACAAATACGACCACTATTTATATGATAAACCGCTTGATAGCTTCTTTTCAGCTCTTTCTCCTTATTATAATTCTGTACAGTATATTGCACCGGCTCGTCCCAACTCCACACCTGCACATTGGGACGGTTCTCCGCCAATTGCAACGTATCCTTTTGTCTAGGCTCAGGCGATGTGCCAAAAAACAACCGGGAAGCACTCTTCGAAAATTGTAATTTCCCATGCTCACTAATCACCCATCCTTTCGGAAGAGCCTGATTGCCACGTGCCACAACTTCTGTTGCCGGTGCTCCCTGCTGTGACAGCCACAAGCTCATGGCTTTATAACAAGAATTTTTCTGTGCACAATATAAGAAAGCCAAGTTTGCTCCATCTTCATCAAAAGTTACCTGTTTAAACACCCCGTCACCTTCTTTTATCAGCGTCTTCACACCTGTTTCCGTATTCAGAAGATACAATCCCGGCTTTTCCTCTGCTTTATCACCTGCGGTTATATAATAAAGCATTCCGCTTTTCTCCGCAAAGTTGAAAGCTTTCACAGCAGGAGCCTCATACCGAGTACTGAGGTTTGCATTCAACGGTTGAACATACAAAGTCGAGTCTTTCCTTCCCTTCTGAAAAGCAACCCAGTCCACCTTCTCTGCCAGTTTGAATGTTTTCAGTGAATCAATCACTTCCCTGTCGCCCAAAAGCGAATAAATAACCAATGCATCCATCGGCAACTTATCTTTCTTTGTTTTCTTTATTTTCAGAGAATCCACTATCATCTTGCCGGGTTTCTGCGACACAACCAAATAGTCGGAAGAGGCCGAGAAAAGAAAACGGTCTGCCCGCGGGAAAGTGGCAAGTTCCTTCCCTTGTGCATCATACAAATTCACCACAGCATCCCCTTCCCAAGGTTCCATCTTGCATGCCACCCACTTTCCATTATCAGAAATAGATTGCCCGCTGATACGCTGCCAAGCAACTAAATTGTCTACTGTGAGACTTTTCGAGGCTGTCTGCGCCATAACAGGCGACAGATTCCCTATGCATAGGACAAGAGCCAGATACTTTACATGTTTCATATCCATTTTGTCGTTACTGATTAGTTCAATTTTTATAAAGGCTTATCTTTCTCATATTCCGTTTTATCTTCGGCCGCAACCAAATTTAATTCTCTACCGCTCTCTCCATACGAAACTGCATGACGTACTGCGAAATATTCCAAGAACAAATGGTCCAGCGTAAACAATAACCTATTCAGGTTCTCATTTCTGACAGAAGGTTTTGTATTCCTACTACGAATCCGAGACATGCATTTACGGCGTTGTTCGGGAGTCAAGACATCTGCCATCTATCCACTTTTTAGATAATGCAAATATATAAAAAACGGATAAAAGTCTGATTCTAAACAATAATTTTGTACTTTTACTGCCATATATAATCCATATACATTCAACACCAAACAATAAAAGCCATGACAGCAAGAAACAAAGTTCTAACCATCATGGGTATCATTATACTCATTGGAGTTACCTCAATGGGATTCTTTGTATTTCCAATCGGAATATCCATATGCGCCATTGTAGGCTTATGCTATGGCTGCAAGTATAAAGACAAATTGTTTATCCGATACTCATCTGTAGGATTAATAATAGGTATCGGACTTTCCATTTACACTTGGTGCCTAATCTCATCGATGTAAACCAGTGTAAATAAAAATAGAGGGGTTACGACAACCCCTCTATTTCACCATTCACGATATCAATATGCAATGCTTGCGGTTCCTTCGGCAATCCCGGCATACGCATTATTTCTCCGGCAATGACTACCAGCATCTCAGCTCCGGCATTCATCACAATATCTTGTACATGGAATTCAAAGTTATCTACCGCACCGTAAATTTTGGGGTCGGTAGAGAATGAATACTGCGTCTTGGCAATACAGATAGGGAAATCTCCATATCCCAATTCTACAATATGTTTCAGTTTCTTACGGGCGGCGGCACTATAGGTAATGATACTGGCCCCATACAAGTTACAAGCCACCTTCGATATTTTAGTTTCTACACTATCCTCATCATCATAGGCATATTGCAAAGGCTCGGAAGGTTGTTCCTCAATGGTTTTCACAACCAGTTCCGCCAATTCTACTGCCCCTTCGCCACCATCAGTAAAGGCATTGTTTACTGCAAAGCCCACGCCTTTCTTCTCGCAATGGGTACGGATATAATCCACTTCTTCCTCCGAATCATCCCCATAACGGTTAAACGCAACGACAACTGTCTGACCGAAATATCTCAAATTACGCAAATGCTTATCCATATTGGCCACCCCCTGCTTCAAAGCTTCCAGATTGGGTTCCTTTATCTTATCCTGTGATACGCCGCCATGCATTTTCAATGCACGGGCAGTAACCACCAATACGGTCAGTTTAGGTGTGATACCTGCTTTACGGCACTTGATATCATAAAACTTCTCCGCTCCCAGGTCAGCCCCGAATCCGGCTTCGGTAATAGTATAATCACTAAAAGTCATTGCCATCTTGGTTGCCAGAATAGAGTTGCAACCGTGAGCGATATTGGCAAACGGTCCCCCATGAACAAAGGCAGCAGTATGTTCCGTAGTTTGTACCAGATTAGGAGAAAGAGCATCTTTCAAAAGAACTGTAATGGCTCCGGCAACTCCTAAATCTTTTACAGTAAAAGGTTTATTGTCATACGTAAAACCTAATAAAATATTTTCAATGCGACGACGCAGGTCCTTTTCATCCTTGGCCAGACACAGAATAGCCATAATTTCAGATGCAGGAGTAATATCAAACCCTGACTCTTGGGTAATTCCGTTGGTCTTCGGTCCTAGTCCTGTAACAATATAACGGAGGGAACGGTCATTCACATCCAACACACGACGCCACAGCACTTCCTTCAATCCGAAACCATTATCACGATTCTGATAAAGGTAATTGTCCAACAAGGCCGAAATCATATTGTGAGCAGAAGTGATGGCATGAAAATCACCTGTAAAATGAAGATTAATCTTATCCATTGGCAAAACCTGGGCGTATCCTCCTCCGGCAGCTCCCCCTTTCATTCCGAAACAGGGACCCAATGACGGTTCGCGCAAGGCTACAATGGTTTTCTTTCCTATTTTATTAAGTCCCAAAGCTAATCCGATAGAAACGGTAGTCTTACCGATACCGGCCTTTGTAGGAGTAATGGCAGTAACTAGAATAAGGTTGCTCTGTTGCACCTTTTCTTCATCTATCTGACTTTCATCCACCTTGGCAATATAGCGCCCGTAGTTACTGATGTGCTCTACAGGAATACCGGTTTCCCGAGCCACCTGTTTAATTTTAACCAGCTCAATGCTGCGTGCTATTTCAATGTCCGTTTTCATCTTTTTACTAAATTTAGGCGACAAAGGTAATATATTTCCTTAACTTTGCTTTGGTTTCATATAACAAAATAATATAAGGAATAAGCAAATGAACAATTTTGTATTTTATAGCCCTACCGAGTTTGTGTTTGGTAAGGATACAGAAGGACAAACCGGAACTCTTGCTAAAAAGTATAACGCCCGAAAGGTGATGATTGTTTACGGCGGAGGCTCTATTATTCGTAGCGGATTACTGCAACGCATAGAAGAGTCATTGCAACAGGCCGGAGTGGAATATGTAAAACTAGGAGGTATACAGCCTAATCCTACTGACCCGAAAGTGTACGAAGGCATCGAACTGGCCCGCAAAGAAGGCGTGGACTTTATGCTTCCCGTGGGGGGAGGTTCCGTTATTGACACCGCAAAAGCCATTGCGGCAGGAGTGCCCTACGAAGGTGATTTTTGGGATTTCTATATAGGAAAAGCCAAAGTGAAGAAGGCCTTAAAAGTGGGTGTGGTACTTACTATTCCCGCTGCTGGTAGCGAAGGTTCGGGCAATACGGTGATTACCAAACTGGAAGGTCTGCAGAAACTAAGTTTGCGTGTACCGGAATTACTACGGCCCGTTTTTGCTGTAATGAATCCGGAATTGACCTATACTCTCCCCCCCTATCAGACAGCTTGTGGCATTGCCGATATGATGGTACACATTATGGAACGTTATTTTACCAATACTCCCGATGTGGAAATCAGTGACCGGCTGTGTGAGGGAACTTTAATGGCTATCATTAAAGAAGCATACAAAGTGAAGCAGAATCCAAACGATTACGAAGCACGCGCCAATATCATGTGGTGTGGAACAATTGCTCATAATGGTACGTGTGGAGTAGGTTGTGAGGAAGACTGGGCTTCACACTTTCTGGAACATGAAATCAGTGCTGTATATAATGTGACGCATGGGGCAGGACTGGCAGTTATCGTACCTGCATGGATGACATTCATGGCAGAACATAATCCGAAGAAGATTGCCCAGTTTGCAAATCGTGTTTTCGGAGTTCCCGAAAATGAGGATTTGGAAGAGATGGCACTTGCCGGTGTATCACGATTGAAACATTTTTTCAGATACATAGGCTTACCGGTCAATTTCAAAGAACTAGGTATAGAACATCCTGACATTGAACTGCTGGTAAAAAAACTACATGAAAACAAGGGAGAATGGGTAGGCAATTATGTGAAGCTGAACAAAGAATATAGTAAAGAGATATTCGAACTAGCCTGCAAATAACCCACACAACTAAACAGTTCTAAAACATAGGCACCCGGTTTATCAGTCTTTACCGTAAAGTTCCTAAAGTATTCTATTTTCCAGATGCGATGGCACGGATATCTTTATTCTAACTACGTTATTCGTGTCAACCGCATCTGAAAAATATAGCATCATACAAGCGACAGAAACTCCATACAACGACCTCCTTCTTACTAATTTACTCCTCAGCATTTTCCACCTTTTACTTCACTATTTATATGCTTTTTAGCATAAAACGCTAGGTTTTTCCAACCTTTTGGAGTAACTTCGCCGGACTTTTTTGAAAAAAACAATGTATATATTCCGGTCAATTCACGAAATTATAAATACGATTTTTGTAGCTAAAGGGCTGTTGGTAGAGATGTTTGAGAAGAGAAAAGTACACAGTTTTCGATACTCGGACGCACTCACCCTATTGAAAGAAGACGAAAACCGTTTAAAAATACTCATCGAAAAGGAAATCATACACCAAAACGGAAACTTTGTGGAACTGGATGCCCGATTCCTTGATTTCTTCGAACTGCTGCTGGAAGCAAACGAGGAAATCAACACTGCTACCGTAGAGGAAAACATAGAGTACCTGCACGAACTGATGGACTACTACCTGAAGGAAAAAATCCAGTCGCGCAAGGAAAGTTATGTACGCAATATCAAGATTACCTTTCAGAAACTGGCACGTGTAACGATACGGAACATTATCAATCTTCAACACAATATTGATAATGCTTTCAAACACGAACCTACGTACCAGATAAAAATAGCCAAACTGCAAAATCTGGACAAAAAGCGAATCAACATCCAGCGGTTGATAGACTCTACCGAACATCTGATTCTGCACGAAGAACGAGATTTCTTCCGCCAGGCCACTGATGAGGAGCTGACTCGCATTCTGCTCGAACTGCGACAGGAACTGCAACTATCAGCCCACAGTCTGATTCGTGCCCAACAGGATATCATCAATTATCTGAACCAGATAAAGAATCAGGTGATACTGGTAGAAAAGATACGAAAAGTAAAATATCTGCAAGACCAGTTCGAGCTGCGTGCCCGAAGCAACCTGTCCGAAATCATGGAACGGGAGCGTTCCCTCCTGCTGGAAGGCAGTCCGCAAGCATCGTTCAAACTGTCGCCTGCCTATCTGGCCAGTGACGAAGCACGTCCCATCATTCTGAAAGTTATCAGCAATCAGAAGTACCGTGAAATTGTGCGGAAAAATGAAGCCGGGGCTTTCAGTGAAGAAGACTTGAAAGCACAGGCCATGTATGAAGAAGTGATTAATCTGGACGAAGTAGTGACCGCCTTTGTGCAGTCGGGAGCAGAAGCCCGTTGGAAAGGAGAACCGGTCAACGACCTTTTCTCTTTTCTGTTGCAGTATCACTTCCATCGCGAAGTGGACGAAAAGGAACGCACCACGTTCTTCTGTCAGATTGTCTCACTTTACGAAAACCAACTGGAAATCCGGAACGAGTTCGGACTCCACAATCAATATGAATACGCTAAAATATATCCACTCTGAGAATTATGGATTTAAATATACAAATACCCGATAATACCGCGTCCATCTTTGAATACCTGCAGAAAGGACTGTTCATCAGTTCCAACAGCACCAGTGAAGAAGTACGCGATATGTATAATGAAATAGATGAGAATTACGAGCCCCTCTATCAGTATTTTTCACAGATAAACTATACGCTGGAACGTGGAAACGAATATTTCTTCTTCTCGCGTATAGAACCTAAAGCCACACTGGAACAAAAAATCATGCGTGCCTATTACTGGATAGATGTGCTCGACTTTTTCAAAACTTACGATGAAACTTTCGGTCCCGGATTCCGCTTCCAGCCCGAACAGATATTGGTGGAAACCAACATTAACATGCTGCTCCAGAACAAACTGGACGGTATGCGGAAACACTTCTCGGACAAGGACATCCGCAAGGAAGTACTGGAAAACATGATACGCCAGCTCACCAAAGACTCGTTTCTGGAACAAGAAAACGAGAAAACGAATACGTATAAGGTGATGAGCGCCTGGCATTATCTGGAAAGACTGATTGAAAGTATCAACATTTACGACGAAACCGAAGATGAGAAACCTGAGTAGAATAATCTTTATCAATAGTGCGAATATCCCTTATTCGGACGATATTTATCTGGACGGAAACGTTCACTTCATCGGCACGCAGGGAGTAGGGAAAAGTACCATTCTGCGTGCTATCCTTTTCTTTTATAATGCCGACACGCAACGACTGGGCATTTCGGTGGAAAAGCAAAATTACACGGATTACTATTTCCCCTACTCCAACTCGTACATTGTTTACGAAGTGGCAACAGAGAACGATGCATTCTGTATTCTGAGTTTCAAGTCGATGAACCGTGTGTGCTACCGCTTCATCCACTCTCCTTACCGTAAAGAATTCTTTATAGATGAGAACCGGATGGCCTATAGCGAGAGTGACCGCGTGCGTGCTGTGCTGGACCAACATGGAATAGAATATTCACGCATCATCTATACCTACGACGAATATCGGAACATTCTGTATGGAAACAGTACAAGTCCTGAGTTCAGCCGGTACTCGCTGATGGAGAGCAAGCAATACCAGAATATTCCGCGTACCATACAAAACGTGTTGCTGAATTCGAAACTGGATGCTGAATTTATCAAAAAAACAATCATTTCTTCTCTGAACGAAGACGAAACAGCCATCGACCTGAACAGTTACAAGGAGCATCTGAAAAACTTTGAGACTCGTCTGAAGGACATCGAAGAATTTCAGAAACGGGAAACCCGGAAACAAGCTAGGGAAATCACGCTATTATCCCAACAAACCTCCCAACTGCAAGGCGGACTGGTGCAGAACTGCCGCGAACTAGTCACCGCTTTTCGCAAAGCCGAAAGTATCCTTCCCCAATGGAAAGAGAAACAAGACCGCGCAGATGCCGGCAAGGGAAAACTGATACGCCGGAAACAGGAGCTTCAAGATGAATCGCGCAAGCGCAGCGACAAGTTACAGGAAGCCCTGGCAGTGCTGAACAACGAATTGCAAAAGGCATTAGGCAAAGAAAAGGACTATCAGAAAAAGAACATAGAAGAGATTATAGAACGTTCTTCCAAGAAAGAAGAATGGAAGAACCGGCAGGTGGGATTGCTGGAAGAACAACGCATCCTCACCTCACAATATATGGAAATCTCCACCAAGTATAAATCACTGATTCAGACCCTGGACGAGCAATGGAACAAGATTCATGAAGCAAAAATCAAGCAACTGGACACGTTAAACAATACGTACAACGAGCGTCTGGAAGAGGCTCGCAAGGAATACCAGCGCTTCACCGATTCCCTTTATCAGGAATTTGAAACCCTGTCACAGCAGCTCCATCCGCTGAAAGCCGAGAAACTGAGTGAACTGAATGCCATGGATTATCAGATAAAACTATGCAGAAAGGAAATTTTCTTTGAGGAAGAGCAGCAGGAATTGAAAGCGCGCATCCAGAATTATGCCAACTTTCACACGGAACGAAAAAACCGTATCGCCCAAGCGCAGCTCACCATCAAGGAACTGACCATGACTTGGGAAGAGGAACAGCAAAAACTGTTGAAAGAAAAAGACTTGACCTTTCAGAAACTACAACAGGAAATGCTGCAACTGCGTCCTCGCATAGACGAATTACAAGCTTTTCTGGACAACAGCAAAGACACCTTGCAAGGCTGGCTGAAAGAAAACAAAAAAGGATGGGAAGAGAACATCGGCAAACTGTGTGATGAAAGTATTTTATGGCAACGGGGACTTTTCCCGCAAAGTACCATTGAAGGGGGGAACTCATTCTATGGCATTTCCATAAATTTAGACAGCATCCATCGTCCCATCAAGTCTATAGACGACTACATAGCCGAGAAAGAAAACGGTGAAAAGCGTCTGGAAGAAATCACTGCCGCCATGCAACGCCTGCAAACTGAAAAGGAAGAAGTGCAGGAGCAGCTGAAACGCAAATACCAACCGCAGATAAAGGAGCAAAAAAATCTCATCAGTCAAATAGAGTATGAACTGGAACAATTGGAACGCCAATACCAGCAGGATATGCTCGACTTGGAAGAATGGAAGAAGAAAGCCAATGAGGAACGGAACACCAAAATAAACCAATTGGAAAACGAAAAGCGCAAACGGGCTGCCGAACTGGAAGGAATAAACAACAAACTAAAAAACCTGAACAAGGAGAAAACAGAAAAACTGGATAATCTGAAACAGGCATGGAACCAGCAGCAGCAAACGCTTGCCACCGAAAAAAAGACACAGGCGGAAATTATCGGAAAGGAAGAAAAAGAAGAGCAACGAAGAATCTCCTCCATCAAAGCTGAATATGAAGCAGATATGCAAAAAGAGCTTCACTCGCAGGGGGCGGATACCGAACGTTTGCAAGATATTGCCAACCAACTGGCTCAACTGGATAAAGAACTTTCTTTCATTAAGGAAAACGCGACACTGGTCATCGAATATCAGAAAGATAAACGGGACTTGATAGACCGTATCCCCGGATGGCAACGGGAACACGACGAACAGAAACGTCTGCTCCAGCAGGAACGGGAAACGCTGAGAGCGGAAACATCTTCCCTGCAAGAAAAAATAGACCTTCTGAACAAAGAACTGGAAGAAGCGGAAGAAAATGTAAGGGAATTGCAAAAGAACTTGGAAGCCTACAGTAAGATTTCGGCATACGACTGGTACAAACCGCATCAGGATATATTCCATTCTGAAACCGCACAGACCATACAAACCACCAAGACTTGTATGGAGCTGATTGACGAACTAACCCGCCAAGCCAACCAATTCACACAGGTACAAAGCAAGCTCCGCAAGGAAGTGAACCTTTTCACCGGACATTTTGATGAGGACAACACTTTCAAGTTCCGCGTAAAGTTCAACGAGGATTGGGAATATGTACGCTTTGCCGACGAGCTGCACGACTTTGTGGAAGAGAACCGCATAGACGAGTATATCCGTCGCATTAACAATGAACATTGGGATACCTTCAAACGTATCAGTATGGATACCTCCATGCTGACTTCATCAGAAGATGATATTCAAGATGTGATCCGTGAAATCAATAAAGGTTTCGCTACCTGCAACTTTGTAGGAGTTATCCAGCGCATTGAAATGAAAGTGGAAGAGAGCAGCAACCGCGTAGTGAATATTCTACGTGAGATACAGAAATATTACCATGATTACGGCTATGACCTCTCACCGGAAACCAACCTGTTTTCCTCTGCCAAGGAGCAATTGGTAAAAGAAGAAGCGATCACTTTGCTACGTACCTTTATCAAGGAAATACATGCCTACCGCTACGACAGCATCCGCCTGTATGATTCCTTCGAATTGCGTTTCCGCATTGTGGAGAACGGCAATGATACCGGATTTATCGAGAAGATAGCCAATGTGGGGTCGGAAGGAACCGACATTCTGGTAAAAGCGATGATAAACATCATGTTGCTGAATGTGTTCAAGGAAGGGGCGTCACGCAAATTCAAAGATTTCAAGTTACACTGTATGATGGATGAAATAGGCAAACTGCATCCCAACAACATCAGCGGCATCCTGAAATTTGCCAATGACCGGAACATTATCCTTATCAACGGTTCGCCTACCGAACTGAACCGTGATGCGTATAAGCACGTTTACCTGCTTACCAAAGGAACACAGAACAAGACCCGCATTGCACGATTAATCTCAGATAAACAGCTATAAAAGCCAGTAACAACGATCTGTATATATCTATATTATAATGCACAATCTCTCAAAAAAAAATTGTGCATTATTCTTTTTCCGTGAACATTCTTCTTCTTTGATAATTAAAGGTTATAGGCTATAAGAATTTTAATTCGGTGTATCCCAATCTAAAGTTGTTATTTTGTACGACACTTTTAAACACCATAAAAAAAATAAATTATGATAAGCGAAAAAAGAAGCAGTATGCTCCATGGGGTACTCTTGATCACCCTGTTCTCATGTGCGGCCTTTTATATAGGCGAAATGAACTTTGTAAAAGAGTTATCATTCAGTCCCATGATTGTCGGTATTATTTTAGGTATGTTATATGCTAACAGCCTCCGGAATAATTTGCCTGAGACATGGGTCCCCGGTATCCAGTTTTGTTCTAAACGAATCTTGCGTATCGGAATCATTCTTTACGGTTTCAGATTAACTTTTCAAGATGTGCTTGCAGTGGGCTTGCCCGCTATTTTTATTGACACAATTATAGTAACAACAACTATTCTAGGGGGTATCCTGATAGGACGAATGTTGAAAATGGACCGGGGCATCGCACTGCTCACTTCCATCGGCAGTGGTATTTGCGGTGCGGCAGCTATACTAGGCGCTGAATCGACCATTCAAACCAAACCCTATAAAACAGCCGTGGCTGTTTCCACTGTTGTTATTTTTGGAACTATATCCATGTTCATTTATCCTATATTATATCATAATGGCACATTCGTACTTTCTGCCAATGAAATGGGTATATTCACCGGAGCGACCTTGCATGAGGTAGCGCACACAGTAGGTGCCGGCAACGCAATGGGCAAAGAAATTTCCGATGTCGCCATTATCGTAAAAATGATTCGTGTAATGATGCTGGTTCCCGTTCTGCTCATTACCAGCTTCATGGTATCCCAACCGGCAATTAAAGCCGGAGAACAAAATGGAAGTATGAAAAAAGTCTCCATTCCTTGGTTTGCTATCGGTTTTCTGGCTGTCATCGGTTTCAATTCTTTCGATTTGCTGCCGCAAAGCCTGACTGCCTTTATCAACAATGTAGATACTTTCCTGCTGACAATGGCCATGACTGCCTTGGGTGCGGAAACCAGTATCGACAAATTCCGGAAGGCCGGAGCAAAGCCCTTTGTCCTTGCCTCGATTCTCTATATATGGCTGATAGCCGGCGGATACTTTCTGGTGAAATATATGGCGCCTATATTTATGTAAAAACAATCTGTAATAACCTATAAGCAGAAAATAATAAATCATTTCAGGTATATTTTACATGTACCTGCTACGGTTGGGGTGGGGAACTTGTGAAAGTCTTCCACCTTTTTTCCACAAAGAAAAGACCAGCTTTCATTCCTGCAATATTCATATTGGAGTTATCCAAACAACCGGACAAAGAACAAATTTACATCCACATTTCTCCATACAAAGAGAATAACATTAAGCATATTTGTGTAATTTCGCCCAGCAATAAAACGACAAACAAATACGCGCTATGATATTTAACCAGACTGAAAAGGAAGAGAGAGCCTATCTCATGGATATTATTGCTTTACTAGCTGCCAATATCGAACAGATGGATAAGGCCATTGAAGATAAATCCAAAGACGTAATGGAGCACAAACTCTACTTGTGGGAAAATCTGTCCGAACTGGACCGCGCCGAGAAAAGTGCGGTCCGGCAGATAGTCACCCAACAAGTAGCAGCCAGTGAGTCCTTGGCCGAGAAAAAGAAACGTTATCGCAAAATGATGGCCATTCCCTATTTCGGGCGCATCGACTTTCAAGAAAAAGGGCAACCTGAAGTCCTGCCATTATATATAGGTATCCACTCATTTTTCAATCCTCCCACCAATGAAAATCTGATACACGACTGGCGTGCCCCCATCTCCAGCATGTTCTATGATTATGAATTAGGAGAAGCACATTTCGACGCCCCCTCGGGAGAAGTGAAAGGTAACATCCGTCTGAAACGCCAGTATCGCATCCGTGACGGAAAAATGGAATTCATGCTGGAAAGTTCACTGAATATTCAAGATGACATCCTTCAGAAAGAATTGAGTGGAAACTCCGATGACCGGATGAAGAATATAGTCGCCACCATCCAACGGGAACAGAATAAAATTATCCGTAATGATACATCGAACACCCTGATTATTCAGGGAGTAGCCGGTTCAGGAAAAACATCCATCGCCTTGCACCGTGTAGCCTATCTGCTATATCGGCACAAAGGGGAAATCACGTCCAATGATATCCTGATCATTTCCCCCAATAAAGTATTTGCCGATTACATCTCGAACGTACTTCCCGAATTGGGAGAAGAAAAAATTGAAGAATGCGGCTTTGAGGAATTAATGCTCAAAATACTGGATAACAAGTATAAAATACAAACCTTCTTTGACCAGGTGGCCGAAATACTGGACAAAGAGGAAGAAAATTTTATAGAACGTATCCGATTCAAATCCACCACCGAGTTTATCCAGCAGATGGATAAATACATTCTATATTTAGAACAAAACGCATTTCGGCCAACCGACCTGAAAGCAGGACGTATCCCTATCCCTGCCGAGTACCTGAAAGAACGTTTCGCGGCATGGCACCGCCTGCCCATGCGCAGCCGTTTCCAACCAATGGCAGAAGAAATTGCCCGCGAACTGACTTTCACCTATCACCAAGAGCCGATGGGAAAAATACAGATACGGCAGTTGGGTAATGAACTGAAAAAGATGTTCAACAATAAAGACCTTGACTTGTACAAGGGATTTTATGACTGGCTGGGAAAACCGGAAATGTTCAAACAGGGTAAAAACCGGAAATTGGAATATGCGGATGTAGCCCCATTACTTTATTTGAAACTGGCCCTGGAAGATAATAAAACCATGTATGGCATCAAGCATCTGCTGGTAGACGAAATGCAGGACTATACTCCGATACAATACAAAGTTCTGGCTAAATTATTCCCTTGCCGGAAAACAATATTGGGAGATGCAAAGCAATCAGTAAATCCATACAGTTCCACCACCTGCGAACAGATCCAACGTGTATTAGTCGGCTCGGAAGTGATGAAGCTTTGTAAAAGTTATCGCTCCACGTATGAAATCACAGAGTTTGCCCAACGCATTGCCAAGAACGAGGAACTGGAAGCTATAGAGCGTCATGGAGAGGAACCGGCAGTCGCCTTGCTTCCCACAGAAAAGAAAGAGATAGAATGGATAGAAAACCTCATCACCTCTTTCCTGAAAGGAGCTGATGTATCCATGGGTATAATATGCAAAACCGTAAAACAAGCGGACAAGTTGTATGCAGCCATCAATCATTTGTCTGATAAGATCTGTTTGCTGACAGAAGAAAGTGTAGCTTTTGTCAATGGGGTGGTCATTACTACAGCCCACATGGCAAAGGGACTGGAATTTGACGAAGTGATTGTTCCATTTGTAACTGATAAAGACTATAGAACAGAAATAGACCGCAGCATGTTATATGTAGCCTGTACTCGTGCTATGCATAAACTTTATATTTCCGCATCGGGTAATATAAGTACATTTCTATCATAAGCATTGTCAAAACATCATCCATTGCAGGAATGGAATGAAATCCATCCCTACAGTGGACGAGCAAGTCTGCAAAAGGGTATTCCTCCATAAGGAACGCGTAGCTTTGTAATCTGATTCATCCTTAAAAGATCTTATCCATATCTCTAAACCTTTCCTGCCGTATGGTTAAAGGTTTTCTTCCTGTTTGTTTTATCTCCGCAAGTCTTTGGAGTTAACTCCATAGCCTTGGGAGTTAACTCCAAAGCTTATGGAGATAACTCCAAAGACTATGGAGATAGAATACATCCGTATAAAAAGACTTAATCAGGGGAGAGAAAAGGTTTATGCAGCAGGACTGGATGCAATATGTTGTTATTACAAGCCGCTTCCAATGTACGAATCATAAAGACAAAATCTTTTTTTCCCTTTCCAAATCATTTTCATTCAATTGGGGAGACGGAACCATGCAGGTACGGATACAATCTCCCTCCTGACAAGTATAGCCATAATACTTCTTTTGTAATTCTGTCAACTTATCAAGTGGAACCAGCTCCCCTTTCAGTTCCAAGAATTCCTCCATGTCTGTACTATCCCCTTGCTTTACAAACAAGATACGACGCGCTATCGGATTCCTGTTGTAATCCAGACTAAGATACAAACCTTTAAGGAACGGCGGAAAATCATACATCGGCAATTGCAGATAAATACTGAACAAAGCCATTTGCGGTGACTCACGCTCATTAAAGAAAATATACCCGTTCTGATGATTATTGAATAACCCCACTCCCCGATGAGTTGTATTATAGGCACTCATGTGAGTCACCTTCACATACGTATTATCTTCGGAAGCCTCTATCAGATAGGGCTCCACTTTAAGGCATTGGCACGAAGAAGAAAGACTATAGCTCAGATAACTTCCGCTATAATTATAAACTTCCTGCACGGAACGTTGCATCTCGGCAGTCATCATCTCCATAAAAGGATTGGTCTTTGCCTCACCATTGGCAGGTTCCAAACTGAAAAGCAACTCTTTGGTACTTGCCAAATTGCCCAACAGACGTTTTTTTGACACATTATTGACCTGCGCCAAAGCCAAATCTAATGAATCTTCTTCAGAATGTCCTTGTTTCAATGAGGTTACATAAGTGGGCAGAACGCTGGAATAAAGAGCAGACAAGACACTGGGAGCCATATCTACATAATCTGCTATCTCCTTCATTTTCAAACCATTGTTACGGAGATATTCTATTCTTCGGTATATTTCTATCAAATCATTCATTGTTCTCTTCTTCTTTATTGAATTTGCAAAATACAAGTTTTTATATGAACATACAATGACATATACATTACATTAATGTTACATCATACAACAGGTGGAATATGAAAAATATTAATCATAAAGATTCATTTTTTCTCTCGAAAGGCTCCTACTTTTGCTTCCGGAAACAGCAATCCAAGGATACGAGGAATGAGGTTTCTACAAAGAAAAGAAGCAAAACAATTAGTCAATATCAATTATTATAATGGAAGCAAAAAGCGAAACAAACAAACAGATATCCAGTTTCCTGTTTATTCTGTGGGCAGGAGGGGCGGCACTACTGTCATACTCACTGGTGTATGCCCTGCGCAAACCTTTTACAGCTGCCACCTTTGACGGAATGGATTTCTTCGGGATGGATTATAAAGTAGCCACTACCATCATGCAGATTTTCGGCTACCTTATTTCAAAGTTCTTTGCCATCAAGATTGTTTCAGAATTGAAACGCGAAAACCGGTTGAAATTCATGATATTCTCCGTGGCCCTTGCAGAACTCGCTTTAGTCTTCTTCGGATTACTCCCCCAACCCTTTAATGTGTTTGCCCTATTCTTCAACGGACTGGCATTAGGATGCATGTGGGGAGTCATCTTCAGTTTCATAGAAGGACGCAAAGTTACCGATATATTGGCCAGCTTGCTGGGGGTAAGTATGGCGGTGAGCTCAGGAATGGCTAAATCTATGGGATTGTTTGTAGTCAATACATTTGGTGTCACAGAATTCTGGATGCCCGCCCTGATAGGTGGTTTAGCCTTCCCGCTCCTTATCCTCATGGGGTGGTCGCTCAACAAGTTGCCACAACCCACAGATGAAGACCGCGCTCTCCGTTCGGAACGCGTCACTTTGAACGGAGAGCAACGCAGACAACTGTTCAAAAGTTATATGCCCTTGCTGATCATGCTGTTCTTCGCCAATCTGTTTATCACTATTTTACGTGATATAAAAGAAGATTTTCTGGTCAATATCATTGATGTCAGCACTATTTCTTCTTGGTTGTTCGCACAAGTGGACGGTATGGTGACGCTGATTATTTTGGGAATCTTTGCCATGATGTCGTTAATAAACAGCAACTACAGAGTATTGCAGGTGCTTCTGGCTATGGTTATTGGTGGAGCGGGCACTATCAGCTATCTGGCTTTTAATTATGATGCATTGCAACTGCCTACCCTTTACTGGCTGTTCCTCCAAAGTCTGAGCCTGTACATCGTTTATCTTAGTTTCCAAACTCTGTTCTTCGAGCGCTTCATTGCCTGCTTCAAGATTAAAGGAAATGTGGGATTCTTCATTGCCACCATCGACTTTATCGGATATACAGGAACTGTCTGTGTACTGCTGTTCAAGGAATTTTGCAGCCCGGATATCAATTGGATGGAGTTTTATAATCAGTTCTCAGGATGGGTAGGCATTGTGTGCAGCATTGCATTCATCGGTTCAGCCATCTATCTGATGCAACGGTATAAATTGGAAAAACAGCTGAGAAAAGAAGAAAAAAATAAAAAGATCATCGTTTCACCGATGGCGTTAACCAACTTAAAGGAAACAGCAGAAAACATCTGTAACCCATAACATAAAAATAAAAGTATAACTAAATAAACAACAAACAAGAAGATGAAGAAAATTGAGTGTATTATTATGGATTGGGCCGGAACGGCTGTAGACTATGGATGCTTCGCTCCGGTAGCCGCTTTCCTGAAAGCTTTTGCCGAGAAAGGACTGACAGTGACAATGGAAGAAGCACGAGGCCCCATGGGTATGACCAAAATAGACCATATCCGTGAATTATTCAAGTTACCAAGTGTGACGGAGCAATTCAAACAAAACTATAACCGCAACTGGACTGAGGAAGATGTGGTATCCATATACAAAGAATTCGAGAAACACTTGTTCGCCTCCCTGGAAGAATATACGACTCCTATTCCCGGTGTAATCGAAGTAATCGAGAAACTGAAAAGGGACGGTATCAAGATAGGTTCCACCACCGGATATACTACTGCCATGATGGACATTGTACTGCCCGGTGCCGCCGCCCATGGCTATACCACAGACAACTGTGTGACTTCCAACAACCTTCCGGCAGGACGCCCGCAACCCTACATGATTTACCAGAACATGATTGATCTGGCCATACCTTCCGTTCAAAGCGTAATAAAATATGGTGATACGATAGCCGATATCAAAGAAGGTGTGAATGCCGGTGTATGGACTGTCGGTGTGATTCTGGGCAGCAACGAAATGGGACTCACCCAAGAGGAAACCAGAAAACTGCCTGCAGAAGAATTGAACAGACGCATGGCAGCAGTCAGAAAACGTATGTATATGGCAGGTGCGCATTATGTAGTAAACACCATTGCCGAACTTCCCGAAATTATTGAAATTATTAACCATAAAATGAATTAAATGATTATGAGACCATACTTACTTTTAACCCCCGGCCCTTTAACCACTTCTGAAAGCGTAAAAACAGCCATGATGACCGACTGGTGCACATGGGATGAAGACTACAATGTTCACATCGTAGAGGAAATACGTAAAGGATTAGTACAACTGGCTACACGAAAAACAGATGACTACACCAGCATCCTGATGCAGGGAAGCGGTACTTATTGTGTAGAGGCGACCTTAGGAAGTGTGATTACGCCCAAACACAAATTATTGATTCTGAGCAACGGTGCATACGGAGACCGCATGGGAAACATTGCAGAATATCATGGAATGAACTATGATATGCTAGCCTTTGATGAAACAGAACAAGTATCTGTGGAGTATGTGGATGATTATCTGGCACACAATGCAGAAATCACTCATGTGGCAGTGGTACATTGCGAAACTACAACCGGTATCCTGAACCCGTTAAAGGAAATAGCCCACATGGTAAAGATGCATGGTAAAAAGCTGATAGTGGATGCAATGAGCAGCTTTGGCGGCGTACCATTGGATGTAGAGGAATTAGGTATCGACTTTATGATCAGTAGTGCCAACAAATGTATTCAGGGAGTTCCCGGCTTTGGTTTCATCATTGCACGTAAATCCGAATTACAATATTGTAAAGGAGTATCAAAGAGTCTTTCTTTGGACATCTACGACCAATGGGATGCGATGGAGAAAGGACATGGAAAATGGCGCTTCACCTCTCCTACACATGTAGTGCGTGCCTTTAAACAAGCCATGGACGAACTGGCAGCCGAAGGCGGTGTGGAAGCCCGGCATGCACGCTACTGCCGTAATCATGATGTGCTGGTAGAAGGTATGCGATCATTGGGATTCAAGACCTTACTGAAAGATGAAGTCCAATCCCCTATCATCACTTCCTTCCTTTATCCTGACAAGGAGTTCGATTTCAAGGAATTCTATCATCAATTGAAAGAAAAAGGATTCGTTATCTATCCGGGAAAGATTTCTCAAGCAGATACTTTCCGCATCGGAAACATCGGTGATGTGTTCCCCGAAGATTTCAGCAGATTGATTGAAGCTATCAAGACCGTCGCAAAATAAAAAATAAATATAGCTTTATGACTCGGGCGCAATGATTGCGCCCGAATTTGTTTTTACCCTTCTTCCATTACAAGATCATTTGGAACCGGAGCTGCAAGACACTGAAATTCTTATCACTAATCTCCTTTATATGCTTTCCCGGCATCACCCAGCTATAAGCCAGCTTCATCCCTATATGCTTATTCATGTAATAATTCATGCCCAATGAAAAATCCTTTTGAGCCCCTCCCCATACACCGGCTTCCTCATTATTCATATCAAGCATATTAAACCTTCCACACAGCTCCAATGCCCGCCCCACAGGTCTGCCCGGACAAGCCAATGCTTCATCATACCCATATTGCCTGCCTGTCAACAACCAGGAGCATTGCACATATCCGCCATGTCCTGCATAATTTGTGAAATTCTGTTCACGCTTCACCATAGTTCGTATATACTCCCCTTGCAAAAAGAACCTCTGATGAGCGATCATTAATTCCAACCCTTGTTTCAACTGGTACTTTGCATGATCTACCTTGGCGTAAATAAGATTCCGGTTATCAATAGTGCTCACCCCCGGAGATTTATAAATAAACGTATTCTCGTCTTCATCTCCCGGCAACGCGCTATCCGGAGTACGATACACCACCGCTGCACCTATGTGTAACAATTTTCCCTCTTCGTTTACAGGGCGATATACCAAACGACCGTCTATGGCATACCCTTGTGAAACATTTTTCACATTACCCAGGTCACTGTCTGTAAAGAAACCGCCGGAAGCATAATAATGTTTTCCATTGTAGGTATAGGAGGTTCCCATCCTCCTGCTATTGGTCAAAGCCAGCACGATTCCCGGCGACTGATGAAAACGAAGGTCGTACGTACTACATAACATGTCCAATGTAAAAGGTTCATAGAATTGTCCCACCTGAATAATATGCTTGCCCGAAGTATAAGCAGCAAAGGCATCCTTTATGGAAACTTTATTCCCTACATAACCTACCTCCATCTTCATACTCCAGTTCTGATAGGTCGCTTTCACCCCCAACCGCAAGTCATTAAACTCCGTACCGTTACCAAACAGGTTGTCATTCTTTAAATAAACGCCACCATCCATAAGCATACGTCCGGTCAGTTTACATTTCAAATCCCCGGCAACCGGGTGTTGCGCACGGGTAACTAAAGCAGCAGAGGGGAATAACAGGCACATCAATGCTTTAACATAAGTCATTCTTTTCATTTTCTTCTTCTATTTTTACTTTATAACAAAAATAAAAGGAATGACCTATACTAAAAATGAATAACCATTAATTTGATTATGAAGTTATTAGGTCCACACAAGCAGCAATATTCATTTCATATTTATGTAACAGGAATGTAACTTACATTTCCCAATAACGTTCACAAAGATTCAAATATTCCATTTCAGGCTTGTTGCCAAACACCAATCCGAAGAAAGAAGTCTTCCTCCACTTAATCACTTTTACCTGTTCCATTAAATCACGGGATAAAGGCGGCATCTCGAAATCTGAGATCAATACGATATCCGATTCACGGAAGTCATTTCCGTTGATGATATGCGCAGCTTCCCGAAGAGCCGGCTCTATATCCGTTCCACCGTCAAAACGTTTATTCAGAAACTCCGCCAACTTGGGCATATCCCGCCCCAAATCTTCAATCAATAACGACACAGCCTCATCCGAGAAATTGATGACATAACATTTCCGATGGGTTTTCTCCGTCAGTTGCGCTATAGCCAGAATAGCCGATTTGGACAAGATCTCTCTGTCTCCCTGCATGGAGCCGGAAGTATCTACACAGATGATATAAGGTCCTTGTCCCGAAACCTTATGCTTGTCATCCTTTACCTGTTCCGTTACCTTGGACTGGTAATCGAACAGTTGCAATCTCTTTTCGGCATATCGTTCCATAAATACGGCACGCAGCGCATCATCAGCCAGATAACAATACTCGATGGGCAACAAACTATTCAGGTCATTTCCCAAAGTCACCCCTGTGATATCACTATGCGGAGAGTGTCTGATCAGCCTCTTTTTATCTACCCCCGACAAAGAATCGTATTTTTGTTGGTCCCGATGCTTCTTGCCCAGCAAACGCGCCAATTGTTGGATAGCCGGATTGCGCTTCATCACTGTTTCATACGGAAGTATCCTCCGGTACAAATCAGGATAATTATGAAGCAGCCACTCCATGCGCGAGCCCAACAGTTTGTTACCCGATTCCTTTCCTTGTTTCCGGATCAACAAATCAAAACCTTCACATAAACTGTTTATATGCATGTACTGATAGTCATACTCTTTGCGGGTAAGCAACTGATGCCATTTATCCAAAAAAAACTCCTGGGTCCGGGTTCCCTCTCCTTTCCATAAAGAAGCATTCTCCAACAGGCTGATATAATAGTCAATATTCAGTTCCGCCAGTTCATACCTCTTTTTGAAAGCACCGCGCATCTGCTTCAAATATTGCAAAAATGCCATATCCGGCAGATGTTCCGAAGAGTAGAAAGCCTCCCACTCCGGAGTGTAGCGGGAATAATATTCCTGCAAAGAAGGTGTGGTACGCCGATAGTACATCAACACTTTCTCTTCCAGTTCGCGTTGACGCACCACCCCGTTGCTTACATCCTCCTCGTATGCTTTGAATGTCCTATCTTTCAGTTCCTGAGAATAGATTATCTTCAGATCTCTCAACCTTATATTCCTGGTTCTCTTTTCGGTACGCATCTGCCATTTCGTTCAAATCATTCTTATATCGGTCTATGGTATTCTTCTGGTGGCGAAGCATCCTCCGCATGGAAGCCCGCTGCTTTTCGCTGAGAAATAAATGCTTCTCATAATATTCCGTTTCCGCATCCAGCAGCCCGGACCAATCCTTCTCCACTCTGTCCAACGCTTCGGCCACCGATTTATATTTGGTTCCGAAATCCTCCTGCTCGGGTTCGGGTGGCGGTGGAGGACAATCCTCATAGCACATCAAGTGATATTCATAATTATTGATATAAATGGAACGAAGCCCTTTTTTCAGCGTATATATCTTATTACGCGGAACTTTGGCATGGAGTATGGAATCATATTTCTTCAGAATACAGCAGTTGGCCTTATATTTATCCTTATGCAAATAAAATAATTTACCGGTCTGATCCAGATGTTGATAGTCGGCTGCAAAAATAAGGAGGCGCTCTTTCATCCGGACGCCCTCTACCTGGTAATAGTAAGTATCAATGACCTGTATGCCCGGATCGTTCACTTCACGCAAACTGTGTTCGGACGATTGTCGGTCTTTCAGTTCTTCAATGTCCTGTTCCAGCCCTTTTATATTCAGCAGATAGCCTTCGGCACTTTTCTGAATGGCAGCGTTCACCATCTCCTCTGCCGCCTCCATCTGATCCATCTCACTCCAAAGGCAATAGGACAGCAATGTACAGTCCGAAAGGCGGATAGTGTCCGATCCATTCAGGAAAGCGGAAGCTTTCAGCAGCTTCACCATTTTCTTCCACCGACGGTCCGACACATACAGAGGAGACGACACACCCCCCTCATTTTGTATCTGGAGGTTATATTGCTCTATCCGGTCCTTCAAGGCATGAATCACTTCGAAAATAGAGTAATGGATTTTAATGGCAGCCATCTCCTTTTCCCACCGGATGTATTCCTCATCGGTGATCTGCAGTTGCTCGTCCACCACCGGTTCCGTTTCATCCGTAGAGGAAATCATCCGGTCAAATTCTCCCATATCCTCAATGCCTCCCACCAGACAGCGAATCAGGAAACGATCCCACAAGGCCTCCAGTCCTTGTCCTTGGGCGGGCAGTTCATTGGAAGCGGCAACCAGCCCCTTCAGTGGAACATGAATGGAGAACTGTCCGTTACGGTATATTTTTTCATTGATAATGGTGAGCAATGCATTCTGAATGGCCGGTCCAGCTTTCCATATCTCGTCCAGGAAAGCAATGGTGGCAGAAGGCAGATAGCCATCGACAATACGCTCATACGTATCTTCGTCTTTCAGTTTGGAAATGGAGACAGGGCCGAATATTTCGTCCGGCGTACTGAATCGTGACATCAGATATTCAAATGCGGAAGCGTTGCGGAATGCCAGTTTCAGCCGGCGTCCTACCATACTTTTTGCTACTCCCGGAGGGCCTAAAAGGAAAATACTTTCTCCTGCCACAGCCGAAAGCAGAGCAAGAGCGACAATATGTTCTTTCTCAAAAACCCTTTCATTCAGTTGTTGTAACAGAGATGCTATACGAGGTTTCAATGTATTCATAAAAATTATCGACTAATGATGATCAACTAGTGGCGTATTAACCACCAATCACTCCTTGTTTCTTATGCAAAGATCTGAAAAAAGGATGTATTTCTTATTAGAATGTATTTTTTCTTTTGCTGAATTACTGTTTTTTTCATGATAGATTGGATAAGTTACAGTGACAAGGTTTATATCTTACACAAACATTTAGTATTTTCTCCACTAAATTGCCTACCTTTGCAACTTCAACAACAAACAATGATTCCAAATGAAAACAAACTTGCTTTCACCCGATAAAGACCCGATGGGAGCTGCCATCGCCGATTATTTCAACCACCGCAAAGCAGATAAGTTACGTGTATTTTCCTCACAGTTCGAGGAAGACGAAATACCCATGAATCAATTATTCCGCCCTTATGACGAAATGCCGGAACTGGAACAGATTGCCTTACAAATAGCCGAAGGAAATATTCTGGACGTAGGAGCCGGAAGCGGCTGCCATGCACTGGCCTTGCAAGAGATGGGAAAAGAGGTATGCGCTATCGATATTTCCCCGCTTTCAGTAGAGGTGATGGAAAAAAGAGGGATAAAGAATGTCCGTCAGATAAATCTTTTCGATACACATTTTCTAGAAACATTCGATACAATCCTCATGCTGATGAACGGATCGGGCATTATCGGGAAGTTGGAAAATATGGCAGCTTTCTTTCAAAAGATGAAACAACTGCTTCGCCCCGGGGGATGTATCTTGATGGATTCCAGTGATCTCCGTTATCTTTTTGAAGATGAGGACGGGAGTTTCCTGATTGATCTGGCAGGAGATTATTATGGTGAAATAGATTTCCGGATGCAATACAAAAATATAAAAGGAGATTCTTTCGACTGGCTTTATGTCGATTTTCAGACACTCAGCCTGTATGCTGCCGGGAATGGATTCGAGGCGGAGCTTATTAAAGAGGGGGAGCACTATGATTATTTAACCCGCCTTCGATGGAAGGGATGACACTTATAGAAGGATTCCGATAAACTTGTCGTATGATTTTCAAATTCTTGGAGCAAGATGCTGCGTATCTTGCCCCAAGAAAAAAATTAGGCCATTGAACCGCCTACTATATCCAACAGTTCATTGGTAATAGCCTGCTGACGACTCTTGTTGTACATCACCGTCAGATCCTGCAACAAATCATTCGCATTGTCTGTAGCAATCTGCATAGCCATGGTGCGGGCGGCATGTTCGGAAGCATTCGAATCCAGTAATACCGTGAACATCTTCATACAGAACATCTTCGGGAGCAATTCCTCCATCACCACATCTACAGACGGTTCCACAATATAATCGGGTATCCTGCCTTTGTCCTTCTCTTTCTTCTCTTGTGTCAAGTCTATCGGAAGATAAGTTTCACGCGTCAGGACCTGTACTGCTGTAGAACGAAAATGGTTGTACAGCAACTCCACCTTGTCTATGTCACGATGCAGAAAGCGCCTCATCAAGTCCTCTGCCAAGGCGGAAGCTTCCTGATAAGAAGGTTTATCCGCCATATGCTGGAAATCGCCTTCGGCCTTGAATCCCAATTTCTTCACACCTTCCGCTACCTTTCTGCCTACCGGATACAAAAGCACATTCTCCATACCCAGGGACTTGTATTCATCCAGAATAACCGTCAGATGCCTGATGATATTTGCATTGAACCCGCCACACAGACTGGTATTGGAGGCAAACACGACGATAGCCACACGCTTCACTTCACGTTTCACAATGAAAGGAGACTCCACCTCACTACCCGCACTCAGAAAATTGGTCAGGATGTGATTCAGCCTTCGTTCGTAAGGAAGCATGTTTTCTATGGCAGCCTGCGCCTTATGCAACTTGGCAGAGGCTACCATCTTCATAGCCGAAGTAATTTTCCGCGTATTATTTACTGAGGCTATTCTTCCTTTTACTTCTTTCAGTGATGCCATGACTATTCGTTCACTTTAAATGGTTGAGCCGTATCAGCTGCTACTTTCTCTATAATTGCAGTTACATCATCATTTATCACACCGCTTGACAATACATCAAGTACATCTTTCTGATGGTCGGCACGCATCATTTCTAGGAATGATTTCTGGAAATCCTGCACCTTATGCAAGGGTACATCACGCAGCAAACTATGTGTACCACAATAAAGAATGGCTATTTGTTCTCCGACAGGCATCGGACTGTACTGCGGCTGTATCAGCAACTGGTTGTTCTTACGTCCCCGGTCGATAGCCATTGCCGTTACAGGATCCATATCACTGCTGAACTTGGAGAAAGCCTCCAGTTCGCGATATTGTGCCTGATCTATCTTCAATGTACCTGCCACCTTCTTCATGCTCTTGATCTGGGCACTACCTCCCACACGGGATACGGAAATACCCACATTGATAGCCGGACGGAAACCCTGGTTGAACAAATCGGTTTCAAGGAATATCTGACCGTCTGTAATGGAAATGACATTGGTTGGAATATACGCGGAAACATCACCTGCCTGTGTTTCAATAATAGGCAATGCGGTCAGTGAACCACCTGCCTTTACCTTGCCTTTCAAGCTGGGTGGAAGGTCATTCATTTGTTCGGCCACTTCCTGCTGGTTGATAATCTTTGCCGCACGCTCCAACAATCGTGAATGCAGATAGAAGATATCACCCGGATATGCCTCACGACCGGAGGGACGACGCAGAATCAAGGATACTTCACGATAGGCTACGGCTTGCTTTGACAAGTCATCATACACAACCAAGGCATCCCGGCCTGTGTCACGGAAATACTCTCCGATAGCCGCTCCGGCAAACGGAGCAAAATACTGCAATGCAGCCGGATCGGCAGCAGTGGCAGCTACCACTATGGTATAATCCATCGCACCGCGTTCACGCAGCGTATTCACCAGACTTGCTACAGTGGAACCCTTCTGACCAATGGCTACATAAATACAATATACAGGTTTTCCCGCTTCATAGTTGGATTTCTGATTCAAAATCGTATCTATAGCGATAGAGGTTTTTCCGGTCTGACGGTCCCCGATAATCAACTCACGTTGTCCACGCCCGATAGGAATCATAGCATCCACAGACTTCAGCCCTGTCTGCAAAGGCTGGTTCACAGGCTGACGGAAGATCACTCCGGGAGCTTTACGTTCCAAAGGCATTTCGCACAGTTCCCCGCCAATTTGTCCACGGCCATCCAATGGTACGCCTAACGGATCGATAACACGCCCTAACATACCTTCGCCCACATTAATAGAAGCAATGCGTTTGGTACGTTTCACCACCATTCCTTCCTTAATCTGATCAGTAGGACCTAGCAATACCGCACCTACATTGTCCTCCTCCAGATTCATCACGATAGCCATGATACCGTTTTCAAACTCCAGCAACTCATTAGCTTCCGCGTTGCGCAAACCGTAAATACGTGCCACACCATCGCTCACCTGCAGCACATTCCCCACCTCATCAAATTGCAGGTGGGTGTTGATGCCTTTCAGTTGCTGAAGTAAAACTTCGGATACTTCGCTGGGTTTTATATTTTCAGACATAATCTTTTTACATTAAAAATTGAAAATTAAAAATTAAAGCCCGACCAGGTATTAACCTTAAGTTAAAAACTAAAAGAAACAAACTGATATTACTTTTATTTTCTAACTTATAATTTTTAATTTTATACTATTCTTCTATTTTTAGCTATAAACTGTTGCTTTACCCGTTTTATCTGGTTAGCTACGCTCGCATCCAATCTGTAAGTTCCGATTTCAAAGATAAAACCACCTTCCAGTTTCGGATCTATTTTGGTTTTGAACTCTACAGTTCCATGAGTTTTCTCTACGACCAATGCCCGTATGCGGTTGACTACCTCTTCCGCCACCGGACAAACAGTCGTGATTTTACCGACGCTGATATTCTTCTGTTTCCGATAAAGGTCAATGTATGACATAATCATAAACTGCAAGAATTTCTCTCTTCGTTCCTCCAGTACCAATTCCACAAAGCGTTTCAATTCTTCGCTCACCTTACCTCCTCCGGCAGCTTCGCAAATCAGTTTCAACTTTGTTTCAGCAGGCAATACAGGATTATCCAATGCCTGTCGAAGTTCGGGGATTCTCGAGAAACTATCTGCCAATATTCCGGCTTCCTCATAAACAGTATCCTCTGTCCCCTTTTCGTCGGCATAGGCCAGCAAAGCCTTAGCATAACGCATTGAAATGACTCCTATATACATAACAATCAGTCTTTAGAAACAGTTAATTCATCCAGCAAACGGTCAATCATTTCCATTTGTTCTTTCTCATCATCGAGGTTCTTGCGCAAAACCTTCTCAGCAATGTCGACAGACAGCACAGCTACTTGGCGGCGAATGTCGCTGATAGCGCTGTCTTTTTCTGCCTGAATCTGCTTTTTCGCTTCATCCAGCAGTTTCTGTCCTTCAACCTGAGCCTGTGTTTTGGCTTCCTTCAGAATACGTTCGCGGGTTGCGACCGCTTCATTCAGGATGCGCGCCTGCTCCTCGTGAGCCTTAGCCAATATCATTTCACTGTCTGCTTTAATATTAGCCAATTGCTCATTGGCTTCACGTGCAGCAAGCAGTGACTTGTCTATATATTGTTTTCGCTCATCCACCATTCTGGTGATCACCGGAAAACCGTATTTTGCAAGAATGACAAAAACGATACCGAAAACGATGACCATCCAGAATAACAGACCGCTATCAGGTGTTAATAATGACATGCTACATTAATTATAAGAACAAAGTTAATAAACAAACAATAATGGCGATCAGCGCCACACCTTCTACCAGCGCGGCGATAATAATCATATTCATACGGATATCTCCTGCCGCCTCCGGCTGACGGGCAATTGCCTCCATGGCAGAACCACCGATTTTACCGATACCGATACCTGCACCGATTACTGCAATAGCTGCTCCAAGTGCAGCACCTAATTTCCCTAAACCTGCCGCAGCAGCGGACTGTAATAAAACTGCTAGTAACATAATAGTTTGTTTTTTGAATTAATTATTTAATTTATTTTATTTCTTTTTCTTCACGCATCTCTTCTGTACGGGACAACCCGATAAAGACCGCGGACAACATGGTAAATACGTATGCTTGAATAAATGCGACCAATAATTCCAGCGCAGTCATAAAGATTCCGAATGCCACCGCAACAAATCCCATGGAACCATTAATCAGAGGTCCCATATTCGCTGTAATAAAAATGATGGATATCAAACTGAGAATAGCAGCATGACCGGCCATCATATTGGCAAACAAACGAATCATCAATGCAAATGGCTTCGTAAAGATTCCGAAAATCTCAATAATCGGCATCATCGGGAACGGAGCCTTTAACCACCAAGGAACATCAGGCCATAGAATCTCTTTCCAATATTCCTTGTTCCCCCATAGATTCACAGCCAGGAACGTACAGATAGCCAGCACAAAGGTAACGGCAATATTACCTGTAATATTCGCACCGCCGGGGAAGAAAGGAATCAATCCCATCAGATTATTGATCAGGATAAAGAAGAAAGCCGTCAGCAGATAAGGTGCATAACGCTTATAATCCTTACCGATACAACCCTTTATCACATCATCATTGATTGCCAGGATACAAGCTTCCATCATGCCCACCATTCCTTTAGGAGCTTCCTTTTCTACTGGATGTTTTTTGTACCAACGGGCACAACTCAACACTAGAATCACCAGAATGGTACTATTGACAAACAACCCGGTAACATTCTTTGTAATAGAGATATCCAAAGGTTTTACTTCGTTACCGCTAGCATCCTTTTCCACTATCTTACCTTTATATTCACCGTCTTTAGCAATGTACAGTCCTTCATACTCTCCGTTTCCTTCCTCAAACTTAGAAGAAAGAAAAGCGTGCCATCCTGTACTGCTTTTTACGATTACCGGCAGTGGTATAGCTATAGGTGTATCTCCTATGTCAGTGATATGCCATTCATACGAATCACCTATATGTCCGAAAACGATTTCATTTACGTCTACCTGCTGCTCTTTATAGTCAGTATCCGACTCTTCCCGGGCATTGGCTCCTTGCAGAAAAGCGATCAGCAACATTAAAACCGTTCCTATATATCGTAAACTTCTCATATTACTTATACTTGTACCTATTACTTTTATGTTTTATCTCAAAATGAAAAAAGAAGCGGGTTTCAAAAATCAGAAAGATAATATAGAATACCATGTAAGTTCCTATAAATGACAGAACTTGATGTGCCACCGCCACTGCATAGACGGACATAATCAAGATGCTCAACATCATCTTCGTCACTTTCGCCACCAAGTAAACCGCCACCATTTTTTGCGGACTTACCCGATAACAGTACCCGAACATAAATATGTAAAAAAGGCCGAAAAGATAAAAAAATATCGGTATGGAGGGATACCAGGCAAAATAACACCTAGGCAACAAGGTGTGAAATACCAAGGCTCCTCCCCAACTCAACACAACCATTAATATGGTCAACGATATGATAAATTTTCTCTTTACGGCTAACAAAGACATAATTATGTATTAGATTTCCACACAGGCCGAAACTATATTGTCCCTTACCTCAACGAACCCACTCGATATTCCAATTGATTTCTCTAATCCATCCTCTGTATATTTTATCTCCCCCTTTATCAATGACGATATCAACGAAGCATGGTCATGCAGGACAGAGAAAGAGCCTGATTCTCCCGGTAATATCACAATGTCCACTTTACCGTCAAACAATGTACTTTCCGGAGAAACCACTATCAAATGAAGATCTTCATGATGTTCCATACTTACTCTTATTTCTTATGGCTGGCAGCATCCAGCAACTTCTTTCCTTTTTCTATTGCTTCCTCTATCGTTCCCACATTCAGAAATGCCTGCTCGGGCAGGTAATCCACCTCACCGTCCAGAATCATCTTGAATCCCTTAATGGTATCTTCAATAGAAACCATGACACCTGGAACACCTGTAAACTGTTCGGCCACAGCAAAAGGTTGTGACAGGAAACGCTGCACCCGACGCGCACGGTTTACAGTCTGACGATCTTCATCGCTCAATTCGTCCATACCCAGAATAGAAATGATATCTTGCAACTCCTTGTTACGCTGCAAAATCTGCTTTACACGCTGAGCCACATCATAGTGCTCCTGCCCTACAATCAGCGGGTCAAGAATACGTGAGGTTGATTCCAACGGATCTACAGCCGGATAAATACCCAGTTCGGTAATTTTACGGCTCAATACGGTTGTTGCATCCAAGTGAGTAAATGTAGTAGCAGGCGCAGGGTCTGTCAAGTCATCAGCAGGTACATACACAGCCTGTACCGAGGTGATAGAACCATTCTTGGTAGAAGTGATACGTTCCTGCATCTGTCCCATTTCTGTTGCCAGTGTTGGTTGGTACCCCACGGCTGACGGCATACGACCCAATAAAGCCGAAACCTCGGAACCTGCCTGAGTGAAACGGAATATATTGTCGATAAAGAACAAAATATCACGTGGTCCGTTGCTGTCACCGTTTTTGCGGTCACGGAAAGATTCGGCAACGGTCAACCCCGAAAGAGCAATGGAAGAACGTGCGCCGGGAGGCTCGTTCATCTGTCCGTACACCAATGTAGCCTGTGACTTTTCAACTTCATTATAGTCTACTTTGGAAAGGTCCCAATGGCCTTCTTCCATACTTTTCTTAAATTCTTCTCCGTAGCGGATTACACCAGATTCAATCATTTCACGCAACAGGTCGTTACCTTCACGTGTACGTTCACCGACTCCGGCAAAAACGGAAAAGCCGTTATGTTTCTTGGCAATGTTATTAATCAGCTCCATAATAAGCACGGTCTTGCCTACACCGGCTCCCCCAAACAATCCGATTTTACCACCCTTTGAATAAGGTTCCAGCAAATCAATAACCTTAATACCTGTGAAGAGTACTTCCTGCACAGTAGACAGCTCATCAAACTTAGGGGGTTCACGGTGAATGGGAAACGCCCCTTCCTTACTCAGCGGGCGCATACCGTCCACAGCCTCACCTACTACGTTCATCAACCGGCCTTTAATCTGATTACCAACCGGCATAGTAATAGGATGTCCCGTCGGAATTACTTCCATACCACGTTGCAAACCGTCCGTACTATCCATAGCTACAGTACGCACTGTGTCTTCACCAATGTGTTGTTGAACTTCCACGACTAAAATTCTGCCGTCATTGCGTTTGATAGTCAATGCATCATGAATGCTTGGAAGAAGCAGATCGGTGTCGATGCCTTTGCCCTCAAAATACACATCGACTACCGGTCCGATAACTTGTGAAATATGTCCAATAATCTGTGACATAAGCTTCTATTTACTTTTATTTGATAATTTACCTTTTCTATATTAACAAATATCGCAGGTTTTTTGTTTACCTACATTTTGCTTTATATGCGCAGCAAAGGTAAAGATTATCTCAGTAGATTGAACTTAAGCTAACATTTTTTACACATCAAAACGACATAATTCCACTAAAAGAAGAAAAAAAGAACATTTGCGCTACTTTTTGTGCATTCCTTCACGAGATAACTGTTTACTTAAATTAGCAATTCCCAAGGCGACCACCGCTGTTACCGTAGCTGCATGCTCTTGGTATTCTGGTATATTCTTCGTATAAAGATCACGTTCCGTATGCCATATTTCCCCATAAGAGAAATTATATCCTTTTATGTCTTGTGTATTGAAACCAAAAGTAGGCACTCCTTCCACTGCAAAAACACTGGCATCCGTACCACCGCTTTGAGTAGGACGTTTAAAAGGTTTCGCTACCTTTACTTCAAACGGATAATCCGCACGGATTTCTTTCACAGGCTTGCACACTTCCACAAAATCATCATACATAGCCTGAGGAACGGAGATTCCCACCGGAGGAGTCGGTCCTCCGTCCCGATTGAATAGATTAGCAATCTTTCCTAACTCTTTAGCGTGAGTCTTGACATAAGATTTTGCGCCCAACAAACCAAATTCCTCTCCAGCAAAAGCCACAAACAATATAGTACGTTTAGGTTTTGCACCGGAAAGTGCAATCATACGGGCAGCCTCCATCATAGGACCAATACCTGTACCGCAGTCTATACCACCGGTTGCCACATCATAAGAATCAAGATGTCCGCTTATAATAACATATTCATCCGGATATTTAGTACCTTTAATGGATGCTACGACATTATGATATTTCACAGGACCTAGTTTGAAATGATTACGAATATCAAATTCCAGCCAGAAGTTCCGGCGTTCTTTCACCATCTGCTTGATGATTTTGTATTGATGTTCATCCAATTTGATGTCACAGACTTCGGGCAAATTATCAAACGTAGTATGGGGATCATTTAATAAAGCACGATCATACAAAGCACGTAAAGGTACAGGTGCCGACTGAATAAAGCCAAGTGCTCCTGCCTCACACATTTCTTTATAAAATAGTCCCGGCATTTCACGCAAAGGCTTCATGGCATGTTTGGTTCCTTTGCTCCAATTCTCTTCCATCAAGGCAGCATTCTGCTTTTCTATTTCTATATTTTCAGCTTTGATAGCAGCTCTCAACGAATCTCCTTTAGCAGAACGGTCAACAGGCCAACCTACATTTTCACCTGAAATCAACACCCAAGCGCCTTTCAACTGATGTTTCATGCGGTCTAGTTCTTCTTGAGTACGGGGCTCTATCAAAACATGCCCGCGTTGCAGACCTTTAGTACCTGAAGTGTAGGATGGAGTGACAAAATGCAAATCCATCGCCTGATCTCCCCCGATTAAACGTCCGAACCATGGACCACGGTTAAAACCTACCGGCAGTTCCCCAGCTTCTTCCAAGCGTACGTCAATACCCCACCGTTTATATTCACGCATCATCCACTCGGCTGCATTCTCATATGCATCCGAGCCAATAACTCTTCCCCCAAAACGATTGGTGAGAATATCCAACTGATGCATTACCCGGTTATCAGTTTGACCCGTTTCAATGATTTTCTTTACGGCGGCAGGTTGGGCAAAAGTAGTCCCTGCATACAAAGAAGCAGCTATTATAGCTGCCATGCACATTTTGTTCATCATGGTATTTCTGTTTGTTAGTTGTTAACGATTACAAATATATAGCAAATTTTGGAACTTCAACTATTAATTTCCAACAATTTATCAGAGAAAAGCGAATATTTTTGAAGCCGTACAACACAAACAGTATTAAAATGAAAGCTTATTCAGCTTTCATTTCTTTCTCAAGGCTTTTGGCATACAGATTGTCAATGATACCATCAGACAGTCCAATGACCGGAACATAAATATATTCTGCATGCACTACTTCTGCAATTTTCAGAAAAATTTCCGCAGCAGGCACAATTACATCGGCACGGTCTTGCTTTAGACTGAATGCCTCTACCCTTTCCTCCGGAGTCAGCGGTTTCAACACATCATAGACTGTTTGCAACGAACTGACCGGCAAACGTTGCAACTTCTTATCCTTCTTATCTGCCAGGCGGAACAACTTATTAATATTCCCACCCGATCCGATGATATTGATCGCAGCAACACCTTCCGTCACTTTCATAAGCTCTTCTTCCATTTGCTGCCAAGTTCCTTCTTTAACAGCATTACTCAGCATACGCACCGTACCGATGTTGTAAGACACCGACCATACCAACTCACCGTTAGTCAACAGATTAATCTCTGTACTGCCACCACCCACATCCACATACATATAATTACCCAGACGGTCTTCCATACACTCTATATGATTATTATAAATCATTCGAGCCTCTTCCTGACCATCAATTATCTCAATGCGGATACCTGTATCCTTTTCGATTTTCTTGATTATCGTCCTCCCGTTACGCGCGTCCCGCATAGCCGAAGTAGCACATGCCCTGTAATCATCCACATCATAAATTTTCATCAACTGACGGAAAGCCTTCATCAAACGTCTCAGCTTATCCGCTTTCTTCTCGGACAATTCACCTATGGAGAAAACATCGAACCCTAGTCGTAGGGGTACGCGAAGCATCATCACTTTTTTAATTTTTTTCTCCTGCACAGCCTCCCTGTCAATGCTTTTTATCAAAAGGCGCACAGCGTTAGAACCAATATCAATAGCAGCATAATTCACTTTTCCCATCTTAATCCTTTATTCTGTTTTCATTTAAATAATATTTGTATAATTCCTCCTGCGAACGGAAAGCTGTCTTATCTTCCGATATCCAAGGACGATTCTCTCCTGTTCCGTCCACCACCCGTCCTTGCAGAGTATCTTTCAAACCATATTCCACTACCCGCTTCAAGTCTGCCTTTATTTCCGGATCGTAAACGGGAGCAATCACTTCCACCCTGTTATCCAAATTGCGCGGCATCCAGTCAGCCGAACCAATGAACATTTTCTCATCACCACCATTGGCAAAAATAAAAATACGCGAATGTTCCAGATAACGGTCTATGATGCCATTGATACGAATTGTATCACTCACTCCCGGCACTCCCGTAATCAGTGAACAATTACCACGAACCAGCAAGTCTATCCGAACACCATGCGAAGATGCTTCATACAGTTTCTTCACCATTACCGGATCAGTAATATGATTAATCTTTATCAAAATGTAAGCAGGTTTTCCGGCCTGCTTGTTCTTAATTTCTTCATTAATAAGACGGCTAAATTTTTGCTTCATCTCATTAGGAGATACCAACAGTTCTTTGAAGCGAACGGGAGAATAAGGGCGTTCTATAAAATCAAAGACCAAACTCACGTCACGCGTCACATTCTTAGCAGCCGTCATCAACATATAATCAGTGTACATACGGGCGTTACCTTCATGAAAGTTTCCTGTACTGATACAAGCTATATCCGCACCTGTTTTCATGGATATATAGGTAATCTTAGAGTGTACCTTCAGTCCCTCCACCCCAAATATCACACGGATACCGGCATCCTGCATTTTCTTTGACCAATCTATATTGGAAGCCTCGTCAAAACGTGCCAGCAATTCAATAACTACTGTTACTTTCTTTCCATTGCGTGCCGCATTAATCAATGCTTTTACCACTTTCGAATCTTTAGCCAAACGATAGAGGGTTGTCTTGATACTTTTTACTTCTTTATTAATCGCCGCTTCCTGCAATATACGGATATAAGAATCGAAACTATGATAAGGCACATGAATAAAACGATCTTTCCTACGAATCAGCTCCAACATACCAACGTTACCCGAAAGCTCATTTTTCAAAACAGGAGTCCATTCAGGGTATTTCAAATCTTTCCGGCCACAGTCTGGAAAACGCATCAGGTCCTTATGGTTATGATATTTTCCACCGCCCAATACTGTATCCAACTTATCCAGATTCAACTTGTTCATGACACGTTTTAAAAGATCTTTAGGCATACTGGCATCATAAATAACCCGTAAAGGCTCACCTCGTTTGCGACTCTTTACTCCTTTAGAAATTTTCTGCATCATTCCGTTACGCAGATCATTGTCTATCTCCATCTCCGCATCTTTGGTAAACTTGAAAGCATACGCTTCAAAATGTTTATAGTTCATACCATGAAATATCAATGGTAAACAATAGCGTACCACATCATCCAAATACATCAGGTAATTTTTACCATCCTTATCCGGCAGACGGATAAAACGCCCTGCCTGTGCTACAGGCAGCTCTATAATTGCATATTCTCCAACTTTATGTCCTTCTTTCCTCATCTTTACAGCCAAAAAGATATTTTCATCCGCTTCGTTACCCAGTTGTTTTACTGATTTCAGCCAAACAGGACTAATAAACCCATTCAGCCGTTGTTGATAAAAAGAATCGACAAATAACTGTTGTTCCTCATCCAGTTGTACATGATTGACTAAACAAATATTCTCTTTCTCCAATTCTGCCGTTACCTGCTTGATCGCACCTTCATATTCTTTAGAGTACCTGTTGTTCAGTTTATTTATCTGTCTAATCAGTTTCAATGCTTCTTCCCGTTCAGAATGCGCCGCTTTATCTTCGCACTCGGCCACCCGGCTTTGAGTAGCTACACGTACCCTGAAAAATTCATCCAAATTATTAGAGTAAATTCCTAAAAAGCTCAACCGTTCCAGTATAGGAACACGTTCTTTCATGGCTTCCTGCAAAATGCGACGATTAAAATACATCCAACTGATATCTCTCGGCAGATAATATTTATCTTCCTTTTTCTTCTTCTCCATACGGTTTTAATATTTTTAGCAAAAATACGTCATACACATTACAATAACATGTCAATATAACTACAAATCAATAACAATAAAAAAGTCACAGCCGACGCATACAGCCATGACTTAAAGAGAGTTTTTATAAGAAAATCAAATAAACTCTTCAACCAAATACATCTCATTAAATAAAACTTGTTGATAATTGGAAGAATCACTCTCTAACAAATTCAACAAAGTATATTCAGCTCCACGTACCCAATACACAAAATCACGATTGGGGTGGTAATCTTTCGCAAATTCCAGCAACTGTTGCAAATTAAAATCTGAGGAAATGATACCCGCACCGCTTTTTTCGGCATCATATGCATTACAGTCCTGTTCTATATGAGCAGGAACCATCAGAATAGGTTTGCCTAAATACATGGCCTCGCACACCGATTCAAATCCGGCAGTACTGGCATAAGCCTTACATCCCGCCATCTGCCTCAAAAATTCCACATCATCCAGTTGATAAAAGCTCAATGTATTGTCCACTCTCTTCACCGGTTCCTCCTCCCACTTGTCCCAAAAGAAACGAAGCGGTATCCCGGGATGTTGCCTGTGCCATTTCATTACATTTTCACTGAAACCCGCATTAACCATATAGCCATGTATATAGTCACCGGAATAAGGTTCATGTAAAGTCACTTCCCTACGCAACAAGGGAGGAATCACACGGATATGATTCTGAGGATCATCGTTCATGTGACGAAAAGAAAGAGCCAAACGTTCCTTCGCCCCCAAGCTGGTCAATACGGTAAAAAACTTCAAAAGAGCCAAGCTTACTTTATCAGCCTTTGGAAATTCAAAACTTTTATGCAAGAACAGATATTGATGCCCTATACAGATTTGCGGAACAGAGGGACGGAACAGGAAATAAGTCAGTCCGGTCAGCAATTCATAGAAATTGATAACCCTATCCGCACCACTGTCCTCGATACGCTGACGAATGTAGTTAATGCTATTGATATACACAGGAAGTTTCACTAGATTATACGCCACGCTCCGCATCAAACTCACCCGTTTGTTAGCTGGTGTAGGCAGAAAATTAGGACTGACAAAACGTTTTACCGGAGCATGGATATTACGATTGAAAAATCCCGGCAAGCGGCGCGAACTACTTTTACCTACCAGTACTTCCACTACTTCGTGACCGTTCCGGCGCAATATTTCCTCCAACGTAATGGCTTGAGTAAGATGTCCTCTCCCCTCACCCTGTACTATAAATAAAAATTTCATGAGGCTGTATGTATTAGGGTAAACTCTTTATTTTCTTCATTCTCATCAGCTAGTACATGATGGTATTCCATGATATTCCAATTCCCGTCCGCATCCTCAGTCAGTGCCGAAAGGCTTTCTACCCAATCGCCCGAATTCAGATAATGAATACCATCATAATAGGTATTAGCCGGATGATGGATATGACCACAAATCACTCCGTCACATTTACGTACACGTGCAAACTCCACCAATACTTTCTCAAAGTCCGATATATAGGAAACAGCCGACTTTACTTTTTGTTTGACGGCCTGTGACAGAGAATAATACGGTTTCCCCCGCTTAGTACGATATTGGTTATAAAAGCGGTTCACCCATAAGAGGAATGTATAACCTGCATCGCCCAACCGGGCTAACCATTTCATCTGCGTAGTAACCCGGTCGAATATATCGCCATGTGTCACATAATAACGCTTTCCATGTGTTTCAAGGATGTATTCTTTGACGATTTTTACGTTATAGAATGTCATAGGGACCAAGCTGTCCAGAAAATCATCGTGGTTGCCACACACATAAATTACTTCAGTACCGAAGTTCTCCATCATCTTCATGATAACCTTAAAGAAATCAGTATGTTTTGCTTGCCACCTCTTAGTACCTGCCTTACGCAAATGCCAACCATCTATAATGTCTCCGTTCAATATCAGACGGTCACAATTGACAGATTTCAGAAAGTTACTGACTTCAATTGTTTTGGAATGAGAGGTTCCCAGATGGATATCCGATAAAACCACTGTAGGATAATACGTTCTTAGATGCATATCTTTATTATTAAAACTATGCAAATATCCATGTTATCTATTACAAGATCGTGTCGGCAGAATTACTATGCTATTAAAATCAATAAAAAAGACAGGCCGTTTCTTCATGGAACAAGAAACGGCCTGCAAAGCTTCAGTTTATTCACATAAACCACACTTCAGATCTATAACTAATAATTAATTGTCAATATCAATCACATTGAACTGCATATCAAACTTTATCTCCCAACCATTAGAAAGTTTCACTTCATAATCATACTTGTCCCTCTCGATCTTGAGCATCTTGGCATCGGGATAATTCGTAGTGACGTACTTCTTTATCGCGTCAGGAACCACAGCGACAGGTACAGCGCTGTATTTGCAATTCACTTCTGTCCAAACCCCTTTCTTATCGAATTCCAATTTGTCTCCATTGGTAAAAATCACATCATAGCTTTTATCAAACCAGTCTGTTTCCATTTTAGCCATCGCCACCTTGTTATTGGGGAAATGAGTTTTGATAAAAGTTTGTGCAGTCTGAGGCAATTGGTTTACTTGAATAGGTTTGTCATCATCCGCCCATACCACTGTTTGCAACGTAAATAAGCACACTAACAATAATAATACCTTTTTCATAATCGTCATTTTTTTTATTTGGTTCTACATTCTGTTTTCTGATGCAAATATGAAGGGAGATTCTGAAAAGAATTTGAAATTCTGAAAAAAACACGATTTTTTTTCATTGATTATGAGTGGATGTATAAAGTATAAAACAATGCTCCCCACTCTTATATTCATAGCAAAGCCTGAGAGCCTGCATTTTACATATCGTATCTGCTATTGCCAAGCCTAGACCGGTTGAGCCTTCTTTTTTCTTTCCTTGATAAAAACGCTCAAAAATACGCTGGGCATCCAGTGGTTGTGCCGCCCCTGTATTGCAAAACATCACACTGTGGGGAGTAATGACAATCCGGATGTGTCCACCGTCTATATTGTGTACAAAAGCATTCTTCAACAAATTGGTAAGCAACACCACTGCCAGTGTCTCATTTATCGTAAGATAGAAAATACCTTCTTCCTCTACACTTTTTATGATCTCACGATATTGATACACTTCTTTATAGTCCTCCAAATATTGCCTCAATAATTTATTCACTTCTACTTGGGTAGTATCCGTAAATTGACCGTTCTCTATCTTCGAAAGCAATAACAAAGACTTGTTCAGCTTCGTTATATGCTCCAAAGTCTGATGGGTTTTCATCAACTCCTCCAATTGGCTTTCTGAAAGATTTTCATCCTCCATCAGCATCTCCAACCGATTACGACAAATAGCTAGTGGTGTCTGCATCTCATGAGATGCATTACCAATAAATTGTTTTTGCTGTTCGAACATCTGCTCACTGCGCTCTGCATAACGAACAGCCGCCTCATTCAATTTTCTGAATTCTGAAACCCGGGTATTATTTTGTAAAGGCTCGTTTCCTTTACCGATACGATATTTATCCAACCAATGAAGCAATACATAAAGAGGACGCATATTTCGATAAAACACCCACACATTAATAACAATTATAGTCAGTAATAAAGCTATATAAAGAAAAATCATCCAACCTGCCATAGCATCTTTCAAATCATCTTTTTCTATAGAAGGGGTCGCTACCGTCAATTCAAAAAACTTTTCGCCATCATCCTTAAAAATGGTAGTAAGGATTCGTGCAGGTTCAGTTTCATCTTTTTCGGGAATATAAACCATAGAATCCTTATAAAGGATATCATCACGAGATCCTGCATATTCCTTTGTCACTTCACGCAGGAAATACTGATTGTTGGAAGCTGTATTTTTAGAAGGAAGCTCCTCTCCCGCCAATGCACGTATGATGATAATTTCAGAATAATCTTCCAATGAGTCATCCACTTCATCATTCACCTCATCCATTACAGTAAAATAGAAAAGGATGGCCCAGCCAGTCAATAAAACCGACAACACTAACGATATACGGATAATGACATAATAAATCAATTTCATTTATTCCACTACCATTTTATATCCAAAACCATAAACAGCCTTCAGTTCAGGAGTAGCTCCTGCCTCTTTCAACCTCTTTCGTAAATTCTTTATTTGGGCATAGATAAAATCAAAATTATCGACTTGATCTATATGGTCGCCCCATACGGATTCGGCAAGTGTGTTTTTATTAACCAATCTGCCGGGACGGTTCATAAAATAAACCAGAATATCATATTCCTTACGGTTCAGCTCAATCTTTTTTCCAGCTACGGTCACCCCATATTTATCGGGAAAAATTTCTATATTTCCGTATTTGATACTATTTTTCCCACCTTGCTGATGACGGCGTATCACACTTTTGATACGTGCATTCAGTTCCACCAAATGAAAAGGTTTAGGCAGATAATCATCAGCTCCGAGATCCAATCCTAGCACTTTGTCTTCTATAGAATCTTTGGCTGAAAGAATGATAACATTTTCCCGTTTATGCATTTTTTTTAACTTTTCCAACAAATCCAAGCCACTCCCATCCGGCAACATAATATCCAGCAAAATACAGTCATAATCATAATCCTCTATCTTTTGTAATGCAGTACGGTAATCGGCAGCAATTTCCACCACATAACGCTCCTTTTCCAATGAACGCTGAGTCACTTCACGCAAATTAGCATCGTCTTCTACTAATAGTATTTTCATAAGTCCAACTTTTGGTTCTTAAAGACAAAGAAACAAGATAATTCTGAAAAAACACTGAAATAAGAAAAAAAACGAAGTAACCATACAATTTTTTCCATCAACCAACCAATAAACAACAAATATCAAACTGAAAAACGTTATCAACAATACAATCAGCCCCCTGCATCTACCACAACAAGATGCAAGGGGCCACACACAACTCTCTCTAATCAAACCCTAATTATTTGATTTCCATTTGAGAAAAATCCATTTGGCTCAAACCTACTGGTGACGGTGTTTCTTTTAAATCAAAAGTGACTTCCTTCTCACCATTTTTAGCCGAGTTTATTTTTACCTTTATACCCTTTGTTTCCGATGTTATTTCCAAAGAATTCAAATTAAAGGATACCGCACCGTTTCTCCAATAACCAGTAGTATCAGCATACGTATTGTAACGATATTCTAAATGAATATAGCCATCCTGGTCGGGCGTAATTGTAGTGTTCTTTACCAAACTAACCAAATGTTTCATTTTAGAAGGCATATTCTGATTAAAAATAATATTTAAATAACCACCACTAATCCACATATTACCTTCAAATATATCTACAGGATCATTGCCAAACGTTTCTTCATTCTCTGCTGTTAACTCCTCTATAGGTTTAGTTAGAATTTCCTTTATATTCAACACTTTGACTGAACAATCATATCCTTCCGGATAATTATCATACAGAGGATTGAAATAAAGAATAACTCGTTGTCCATCTATCGGGGAATACCAAAAATAATCAGTAGTTGCAGGCCAAATTTGTCCCCATCTGTCACCGGTAAAGTCATATACATGGGCACCTTTCACATTTACAGTAGCCCAATCCACTGCCACATCACCAAGAGAGTAGCCATCACCATCATCACATGATTGGAAAGTGACTCCCATAACTACTAGGAATGCTAATAATAAAAGGTTCAATTTTTTCATAACCATAATGTATTAATCTATTTTCTACTCTTAAAAGTAAAAAAGAGATCAAATACTGCATTTCATCCATTAATATTAACTTATTTTCAGTAAAAGACTTGTAGAAAAACTAGATTCATTAAGAAAAAAATAGAAACTTCCCGATTCGTCACGAACCGGGAAGCTTAAAACTGAGTTATATACAGATTTTCCCATTCAGGGGGAACATGGCTTTTCTATCAGCTTTTCACCCTTGTTTTGTTAAGGTAAATGGTTATATATTTAAAAGTTTAGTTTTTAGCGTATTATGTTAATTCACATAACAAAAAATATACCACGGGGCATAGTATCATTCAATACACTAAAAATCAACAGAATAATCATTTTTTTATTTTCCACATTATGTGGAAATACCACAATTTCATTCCACAATTTTGTAGAATTAATCCCCGTTTTTAAAATATATCTTTATCTTTGTAGAATTGATTACTCACTAAACAATATAATTACTATGAAAAAAAGACATTACGGAATGCTCTCATTGGCATTTACTTCATGCTTGGCTGTTCATGCGGAAAATAAAAATCAAAACACAGACAAGCCCAATGTCATCTTCATTTATGCTGATGATTTAGGATATGGTGACTTGGAGTGTTATGGAGCAAAAAACGTACAAACTCCAAATGTCAACCGTCTGGCATCCGAAGGGATACGATTTATCAACGCACACGCCACTGCCGCTACCAGTACCCCATCCAGATATTCCATGCTGACCGGAGAATATGCATGGCGTAAACCCGGAACAGATGTAGCTGCAGGCAATGCAGGAATGATTATACGCCCCGAGCAGTATACTATGGCAGATATGTTTAAAAGCTCCGGATATGCCACAGGAGCATTTGGCAAATGGCATTTAGGATTAGGTGATAAAACTGCACAACAAGACTGGAATGCCCCTCTCTCCGCTTCTCTAGGTGATTTGGGGTTTGACTATTCCTATATCATGGCAGCCACAGCCGACCGGGTTCCCTGTGTATTTATCGAGAATGGTCAAGTAGCCAATTATGATCCTTCAGCTCCGATAGAAGTAAGCTATATAAAAAATTTCCCCGGTGAACCTACCGGAAAAGACAATCCTGAACTTTTATATAATCTGAAGCCGAGCCACGGTCATGATATGTCTATCGTGAACGGCATCAGCCGAATCGGTTATATGAAAGGAGGTGGCAAAGCATTATGGAAAGATGAAAATATAGCCGATTCCATTACCGCACATGCAGTTGATTTTATCAAACAACATAAAGACGAGCCTTTCTTTATGTATTTCGCCACTAATGATGTGCATGTTCCCCGTTTTCCACACAATCGCTTCCGTGGTAAAAACAAGATGGGACTGCGCGGTGATGCTATCGCACAATTTGACTGGAGTGTAGGTCAGTTACTCGAGGCCCTCGATAAAATGGGATTGACCCAGAACACATTAATTATTCTTTCCAGCGACAATGGACCGGTAGTAGACGACGGATACGATGACAAGGCAGAAGAGCTACTGAACGGGCACGAACCTGCCGGTAACCTGAGAGGTGGAAAATACAGTGCATTTGAAGGGGGTACCCGTGTTCCTGTAATTGTACACTGGCCTAAAGCTATCAACAAGCCGGAAGTCAGCGATGTGCTTATTTCACAAATAGACTGGTTGGCATCACTGGCTTCTTTGGTAGATGCCCGTATTCCGAAAGGAAGTGCTCCCGACAGCTACAATCGGTTAGCAAATTTATTAGGACAAGACAAAACAGACCGCCCATGGGTTATTGAACAGGCATCCAATCACACCCTATCCGTGCGTACTAAAGATTGGAAATTTATTGAAGGCAGCGATGGTCCTAAAATGATTCCTTGGGGGCCAAAAATTGAAACTGGTTATTTAGGTATTCCCCAGTTATATGATATGAAACAAGCAGGGGAAAAAGTGAATTTAGCGACTGAACATCCCGAAAAAGTATTCGAATTACAACAAATATTAAGAAAAGTACGAGATAAAAGTATTCAGATGAAGTAACATGTTGAATACACACCAACCAAATATTTCCCAAAGGGTGAATCAAGACAAAAGAATCACATAAAGGGTCTTGAATTCACCCTCTTTTTTAATCAAGAGAATTTCAAAATAGTCCTCATTTCAAAAGAACCAATCCTTATAGACAAGGATCCTTTTCTTTCTTTAAAGTCAAAGTTTTTATCCGAAAACAACTTGAACACTTTCACAAGAATGGGTTACACATAAAAACTCTCAAAGATACAAGACACGTTTTCCACTTAAAAAAAGAAATCTCAAATTATTTCTTTATTTTCCCTTCATTCACCAGTTCAGACAGCGCCCTAGCCAATGACGGACGAGTAACTCCCAGCTTCTGCGCCACCTCCTGCTGATTATGAATAGCAGAATGTGTTTCTAGATATTTCAACAAACGAGTCTTTAAATTCAACAAAGCAAACTCATTCAATTTCCTGCTTAAAAAGACACTCCTGTCCGAAATATCCTTCAAAAAATTCTGCATCATCAATGGATGCAAACGCATAAATTCTAAAAATCGTTCTTTACCTATTATAAAAACCTCACAAAGTCCTATTGCTTCTACATTAACGGGAAAACGATTTTCAGTGGCAAAAATAAAAGCCGAGGCCAGCAAGTTAGGAGCTCCAATTTCTTCTACCGTCAGTTCTTTCCCTTCATCATTTATCATTCCCGCCCGTACCCTTCCCGATGCAAGAATGTACAGCCCTTTACATAAGTCACCTTGCCGGGCAATGATATCACCCGGTTCAAAGTGTTTCAAACTATTCGGAAGTCCGAATAGTAAAGCAACCAATTCTTCTTCTTTCATTCCCTGAAAAGGAGCTATCTGCAATAATCCTGTCAGTTCCATCCTACTTTCTTTTAACTGTTATTTGTATCCGCTGTAACATATGGTACAACTTAAAAGACGAAAACCATGTACTTTTGCACAAAAGTAATAGAAATCATTAAAATGAGAAAAGATATGGAGAATAACATGTTTTGTTTCCAATGTCAGGAAACAGCCAAAGGTTTCGGTTGCACCTTAAAAGGTGTTTGTGGAAAAAATGCAACTACAGCACGTACTATGGATTTATTGCTTTTTGTAGTACGAGGAATTTCTGTTGTGGCAGATCAATTGCGCCAACATTCCCTCCCCGTTAAAAAAGATGTGGACAATTTTATTGTAGACGCCTTATTCTGTACCATTACCAATGCCAATTTCGACGACGAAAGCATTATGAAACGCATTGACAAAGGATTAGTAATACGTAATGACCTTAAACATCAAGCTTTTGCCAAGGATATTCCTCTGCCGGAAGCCGATGAGTTAAATTGGAAAGGCAGTCACGATGAATATGATGCAAAAGCCGCAACAGTCGGAGTTTTGCGTGAAAAAAACGAGGACCTACGCTCTTTAAAAGAACTGATTATGTATGGTCTAAAGGGAATGGCTGCTTATCTGGAACATGCCATGAGGTTAGGACATAATGACGAAAGTATTCATCGTTTCATGCAGAACACCATCGCACAAATTACAACAAAATCTTTATCGGCAGATGAACTGACTGTATTAGCACTGAGAACAGGTGAAATAGGCGTTCGAACAATGGCTTTGCTCGACAAAGCAAATACTTCCAGTTATGGCAATCCAGAAATTACCCGTGTAAATATCGGAACTGGTACCCGACCCGGTATTCTGATAAGCGGACATGACCTGCATGATCTGGAAGAATTGTTGGAACAAACCAAGGATAGCGGCGTGGACGTATATACTCACGGTGAAATGCTTCCTGCACATTACTATCCGGCATTTAAAAAATATACACATTTTGTAGGAAACTATGGAAATGCCTGGTGGAAACAACGGGAGGAGTTTACCTCGTTCAATGGTCCTATCCTGTTCACAACCAACTGCATCGTTCCTCCTCTGCCCAATGCCACTTATAAAGAACGCATGTTTACCACTAATTCTACCGGATATCCCGGTTGCAAGCATATTACAGCAGATGAGAAAGGACATAAGGACTATACTGAAATAATAGAAACAGCCAAACAATGTGCCGCACCGACAGAAATAGAACATGGAGAAATCATGGGTGGTTTTGCCCATAATCAGGTATTTCAACTAGCAGACAAGGTAGTAGAAGCGGTAAAGAGCGGAGCTATCCGTAAGTTCATCGTCATGGCAGGTTGTGACGGGCGTATGCGCAGTCGTGATTACTACACCACTTTTGCCGAGATGCTCCCCAAAGACACAGTCATTTTGACTGCGGGATGTGCTAAATATCGTTATAACAAACTAGGGTTAGGTGACATTAATGGCATTCCGCGTGTTTTAGATGCAGGACAATGTAACGATAGCTATTCATTGGCAGTCATCGCCCTCAAACTGAAGGAAGTATTCGGGCTACATGACATCAATGAACTGCCCATTGTTTACAATATCGCCTGGTATGAACAGAAAGCGGTAATCGTATTGCTGGCATTACTCAGTTTGGGAATAAAAGAGATTCATCTCGGTCCCACCTTACCCGCATTCCTCTCGCCCAACGTGACGAAAGTACTAGTCGAGAACTTTGGAGTAAGCGGTATCGGTACAGTAGAAAGTGATATGAAAAAATTAGGATTAATGAACGAATAAACGGAATAATTATGAAACAGAAAAATTACAATTCATGTACAGTCGGACAAATTGTAGCCGGCAACTTTGATACAACCAAAGTATTCTCCCGTTACCATATTGATTTTTGCTGCCATGGCAATACTCCGTTTGCAGAAGCCTGCCGGAACCGCGGTATTGATCCCGAAGCAGTAGCACGTGAATTAAATGAATTACAAGAGAATACGGTTAGTAATGCTCCTGACTTTGCCGGATGGCCCATCGATTTATTAATAGACTACGTATTGAAAATACACCATCGGGGAATCCGTGCCAAAGGTCCGCAAATAGAAGCATTATTAGCCAAAGTAACCGAAGCGCATTCAAAGAATCATCCAGAGTTATTGCAAGTCCAAGCACTGTTCCGCGACTCGCTTCTTGATTTGGAAAATCATTTATCAAAAGAAGAGAATGTATTATTTCCTTATGTTTATGAAATGTTCCAAGCCAAAGAGGAAGGTTTGAAAGTAGCTAAATTCCATTGCGGCACCATTCTATATCCCATCGAAGTGATGGAAGATGAACATAATCACGAAGGAGAACGTTTTGAAAAAATCTCTTCATTAACCAATGGATTCACCGCCCCTGAAGATGCTTGTGCCAGCTTCCGCTTGGTTTTACAACAATTGAAACAATTTGAAGAGGCATTACATGAACATATCCACCTGGAAAACAATATCATTTTTCCCAGAGCATTAGAATTGGAAAAGGAGGAAGCCATCTGATAACTACACAATGACACTTCCATTTACAAAAGTGCCCAAAGTGAAATAATACAAAAATCACTTTGGGCATCTTCATGTATTATAACCCACGCTCCACTATATAATCTTGTCCCTGTTCTGTCATCAAGTCATATTCATACACCTTATACAAAGCAGGGTATTGCGGGTTTATCTCCTTGGAAATCAAAGGCTCTTTGATCTCTGCCTGCATATAATATTCATTCGGGTTCTTACCTTTTGCCTCTTTTAATCCAACCCCACGCAAAGGAACATACGAACGTAAACGTAAATTACCTCCCAAACGGGAATGAATCTTCGCTTTATCCAGCTGCACGCCATTCCAGTTCATATCCACCACAAATCCTCCACGGGCAACCAGTCCTTGCACACTTCCTGTGGCCCAGGCATCCGGAAGAGCCGGAAGCAAATGTACAGCTCCGTCATGGCTCTGCAACAACATTTCAGCCACACCGGCAGTATAGCCAAAGTTGCCGTCAATCTGGAAAGGCGGATGAGCATCAAACAGATTAGGATAAGTCCGTCCTTGCGGATAAGCCTCTTTCACTTCATCTCCAGGCAGCAGCTTCAACATATTATTAATAATCCGGAACGCATGATTACCGTCCAGCAAACGGGCCCACAGATTAACTTTCCAGCCAATGGACCAACCGGTAGCTTCGTCGCCACGCTGTAACAACGTATTTTTAGCTGCCTGGAAAAGTAAAGGATGAGTGTAAGGAGATATCTGATTACTAGGGAACAATCCATATACATGAGAAATATGGCGATGCTTGTCATTCGGATTATCTAAATCTTCCAGCCATTCTTGTAACTGATTGTATTTCCCGATCTGCATCGGGGCCAGACGATTTAACATAGACCGCAAAGAATCTTGATAAGAAGCGGACATTTTCAGAATTCTTGATGCATGCAATGCATTGCTAAGCACATCGAAAATTATCTGATTATCCATAGTACAACCTGCTACAATCGTTGAAGCTTTTTTAGTATCCTCTCCCGAAGGTCCATGTTCCGGAGACATGGACGGAGCAGTCACCATCCAACCGTATTCAGGATGTTCAATTAAATAATCAAGATAAAAATCAGCAGCTCCTTTTAATGCCGGATAGGCTTCGGAAAGAAACAGCTTGTCCCCACTATATAAATAATGCTGCCACAAGTGGGTAGTCAACCAAGCACCTCCCATGGGCCATGTACCATAAAACGCTTTATCCACCGGACCGGTGGCACGCCATATATCTGTATTGTGATGAGCCACCCATCCGTTGCATCCATACATAGTCCGTGCCGTTTCCCTGCCGGTAACTGATAATTCTTTCACCATTTCGAACAAGGGCTGGTGTGTTTCACTCAGATTGGTCACTTCAGCCGGCCAATAATTCATTTCCGTATTAATATTGATGGTATATTTTCCATCCCATGGAGCAGCCAGTTTATTATTCCATATACCTTGCAAATTGGCAGGCTGACCTCCCGGCTGGGAGGAAGAAATAAGCAAATAACGTCCATACTGAAAAAGCAACACCGCCAAAGAAACATCCTTACCCTCATTGAACAGTTCGATGCGTTTGACAGTTTCCAGCTTAGCCCGCTCACTGGTTCCCAAATCCAATCTTACACGGTCAAACTGCTCTTTATAAAGAGCTATATGCTCCTGTAAAACCTGACTATAAGGGCGTCCCAATGCCAGAGAAAGATATCCAGACGCTTTTTTACTCTCATTGCCACTTATATCGTGATAATTAATAAAATTCGTACCCGATGAAACATACAGAGTAACACTGTCCGCTCCTTCCACTGTAATGTTTTGGTCATCAATTTTCACCTTACCCCCATCCACATCAGCCTGCGTCTGTGTTTCCATACGAATCAATCCTTTCACTCCCTCATGATCCCTACCCTTTCCAGTCAGAACCAATTTTTTTCCTTTCCTGCTGACTTTATGTTCCAATGGCGACACATATCCGACCTTAAAATTCAGTTTCCCCGGCCGGTCTGCTGTCAAACGGACCACTATCACCTTATCAGGAAATGATGCAAAAACTTCACGTTGAAAAGTCACGCCATCCACTTTATAGCGAGTAGTAGCCACCGCACGTTCCAAATCCAGATCACGATAATAATCGGTTACCTTTTCATGTCCGGGAGTTTCTATAATCAAACTGCCGATTGTCTGATAGGGCATACCATGTTTCCCGGCATAAAAATTATCTTGAATCAAGTTTTGAGCCTCCATGTTTTTTCCGGCAAAAATCAGTTCACGCACTTGGGGCAGACTTTTCAATGCTTCCGGCCTGTCATTCCGGTAAGGACTGCCTCCCCACATGGTTTCATCGTTTAGTTGAAGTTCTTCACGGGCCGTTCCGCCATATACCATCGCTCCCATCCGGGAATTGCCGACCGGAAGCGCTTCCACCCACGTTCCGGCAGGTTGCTTATACCACAATTTCAGATCACCCGCCTGAATAGATAACGAAAAAGACAATAAAATGCCTGCTAATAATGAATAAGTTTTCATGGTCAATAGATATTGTATAATGTACAAATATAATTCTATTAACCATACAAACGAAAAGACAGAGGCATTTTATTGTCTAAAAAACAATTATGATAAAGAAAAGACCAAATATTACAACTCCTCCCTATCTGATAATCATATTCCTATTCAGCATCCACTCTGAGAGGTTCTTCTTTTCCATATCTACTTGGACTCACTTTAAAATGTTTCTTGAATACTTCACGGAAATATTTACCATCACAAAAGCCAGTCATTTCTGCCACTTCTGATACGGACTTTCCACCCTCTTTCAACAATTCCGCCGCACGGTTTAAGCGTATCAGCCGGATATAATCTGCCGGCGCCTGTCCTGTCAATGCTTTCAATTTATTATAAAAACTGGAGCGACTCATGTTTTGCAATGAACAAAGCGAATCTACAGTAAAATCAGGGTCATCCAAATTATCCTCCACGTTTTTACGCACCCCCGATATAAATTTCCAATCAAGGGCATTTAAACAATTTTTTCCTACCGGCTCTTCCAATATTTCTGCGGCCATATTCAAAGAGCCATATTTTTCGCGCAGCAATGCTCTATTTGCAAGCAGATTAGCAATTCTCGCTCTCAGGATTTTCAAATTAAAAGGTTTGGTAATATAATCGTCCGCCCCTACTTTCAACCCTTCCAGAATATTCCGTTCGTCCCCCAACGCCGTTAACAACAAAATGGGAATATGAGACGTTTCTATATCACCTTTTATAGTCACACACAATTCATCCCCTCCCATTTCGGGCATCATAATATCCGACAAGATAAGTTCCGGCCAAAACTCCTTCACAATGATGCATGCTTCTTTTCCATTACAACAAGCCTGCACATTATATATATCCGAAAGAGAATCTATCAGGTAAGTCCGCAATTCATCATTATCTTCCACTACTAAAATGCGTGGTAAAGCACCATTATCAACAATTTCAGAAGATTTCCCAGAATGATCTGCAACCGCAATCTCATCCATCCTTCCTTTCTTCATTTCCCGTTCAGGCTCAATCTGAATACATTTACGCAAATGTTCCCGCCCCTTTAAAAAAGTTACCTTTATAGTAGTACCCTGATGTTCCACACTTTTTACCTCTATTTCACCACCGTGCAGACGTATCAGTTTTCGTGTCAGCATGAGCCCGATGCCACTCCCTGTGATTTTCGAATTAATAGCGTTTACTCCACGAAAATGCATCTTGAACAATTTATTATGTTCTTTAGATGATATTCCGATACCTGTATCTTTCACTTCCAGTTTCCAAGTATCCTTATTCTCCTGCACCGAAACACGAACCATACCATATTCAGGTGTATATTTCATCGCATTCGAGATCAGATTTTTCAAAATAGAATCCATCTTCTCTTTATCAAACCATACTTCCAGTCCTTCCTCCACATTACAGTCGCAGGTAAAATCCAAATGTTTAAAAGCAGCATAAGAACGGAAAGTATCACAAACATCCTGTAAATAAGATTTCAAGTCATATTGAGCAATAAACAACTCAGAAGAATAAACATCCGTCCGTTCAAAATTTATCAAATTAGTAGTCAGCCGCAACAGTACATCTACATTCCTTAAGGCAATCTTCATCCTTTTCTTTCCACGGTCACTAAAACTTTCTTTCTCAAACAATTCCTCCAAAGGGGCTTTTATCAATGTAAGCGGTGTACGGATATCATGAGCCGTATTGATAAAAAAGCGAGTTTTCTCATCTGATATTTTTTTTGCTTCTTTAAATTCAAGACACGATAAATAATAACAAATAGGGATAACGCAAGAATCACATACCCTAATATAGCCCAAAAACTCAACCACAAAGGACGGGCTATCATAATTGTCAGTACACGTTCTTCAAAAACCAATTGTTGTTCCTCTTTGGAAACAGCCCGGATGCGCAACGTGTATTTACCGGGATCCAAACTTGTATAACGTATGAGATTAGAAGTTCCCGGCTGGCTCCATTCATTGTAAAATCCATCCAATTTCCATGAAAACAACACATTAGAGGGATAATCATAATTAATAGAAGATAATACCAAAGAAAAAGTATTCTGATCATAATTCAGCTTTAAGACCTGCGTTTCATTTATATCTTTTTCCAATGGAGAATCTTCATCTCCAGGATAAACCGGCTGATAAGATATCTGAAAATCGCTTAATATCATTTTTTTGTAAGCATAAGTAGGAAATCTCAATTTTTCCGGAAATTCAACAGCACCATCCGTACTCCCCAGAACAAAACCTCCATTCCTGCATAATGTACCGGAAGACGGATTAAAACATGCCGACAAAAGTCCCTGCTCGCTGGTCCGATTGTGAAAAGTTTTATCTTTTATCTGAAAACTAGTAATTCCATCCTCCGTACTCATAATGATACATCCATCCATTTCAGGTAAAATGGTATATATATTATTAGAAACCAATGCACAATTACCTGTATAATAATGTACAAAATTTTTATTACGATGATCATAAGTCAGTACTCCCGAACCATTCGTTCCTATATATAACAACCCATCAGCCGACTGATACAGTGTATTGATATAGCTAGACTCTACAGGCATTGCGATATATTGATAATCGCCGGAATCTCTATCCAGCAGATAAAGCCCTGCAACTGTACCAATCCACATGTGGCGACTATCTTTTTCCGCAATAGCGGTTATCGAGCTTACCCCCGGATACAAACGGACACTATTATCCTTTAGATCAAAGCACTTCAAATTATAGAATCCTCCCGACCATATATATCCCTGCGAATCCTTTATCATACCACGAATATATTTATCCGGCTGCATATTTATAGAAGTAAGCAAAAAAGGAGAGAAATATTCTACAGACAAACTCTCTTTATTAATTTTATACAAACCGGAGGTATATCCCCCCGCCCATATTATTCCAGGAGAAACCTCACATAAAGTAATGAAAATATGATTTTTATCCTTCAAATGATGATCAGTAGAGCTTAAAAACGAGTGCCACTTTTTAGTTTGTCTGTTATAAAGGCTGATTCCGTTACTGGTTCCAAACCACAAATCTCCATCACTATCCTCAATGACAGAATGTACCTGGTCGTTTACCAACGACTGCTGGTTCCCAATAGAATGTTTTATCCAATAATAATTTTTATACCGATTATCCACTATCGTAACTCCTGTCGGATAATTAGCCAGCCAAATACGTTTTTCTTCATCAATATAAACAACATTAATATTGTTTCCGTTCATTGTATTATTGCTTTCATAATCAGCAGTAATATAAGGATGTGTAACACATGTATTCACATCCACTTTATGTATTCCCATCCCTTCCGTAGCAATCAGCAGTTCTTTCTCATTCAAAGGACAGATTCTGGTAATATTTACATCACTCAAATCAATAGAGGAACGGACAATCTGGCGAGTGTTCATATCAAAAGCAAAAATACCTTCCTCAAAGGTTCCGACAAATAATTTTTGAGATGCCGAATGAAAATACAATTCATTCACTTGTGAACTGATATCACACAAAGATTCTATCGGAATAACTCTCAATGCATTATTTTTCAATTCCGTAAAGCGTATTCCCCTTTCAGTCGCAATGAAAAAATGGCTGCTATCTACTTGTTCTACCATTTGTACATTTCCATGCATCACGTTAGCTACCTTACGGATACCAGTATCCTTTATATTATAAAGTACAATAGAGTCCTTGCCGCACAACCATATATTATCACTATGATCCATATACCCACACGTAACCCCTTCTGAGGCATCGGACAATTTATACACTACCTTGAACCGGTCATATAATTCATCATAGTAAAAGACACCTCCTTTCTTGCTAATCACCCATAAACGCCCCTCATCTCCTTTATATAACCACCCAAGATAAATAGAGGAGGTCAAACTTTTACTTTCATCCAGCAACTTATAGTGCCTTATTTCCTTACCATCATAGCGGTCCATGCCCTCATTAGTCAAAAACCACATATACCCTTTAGAATCTTTCTGGATATCAAATATCCTACGGTTACTGAGTCCATCCTCTATCCCTATATATTTATATGTCTGCGCAAAAGAGATTAAAGGAATAAACATCAATACGAAACTAATGTTTTTCATTTCAAAAATGTGCGTGTGTTATCTACAAATATCTACGTTAATGTAATAGACTACAAAATTAATAAAGAATTACATCAAAACAAAAAAAACAGATATTTTTCACAAGCTATTTTTTATATAACTCTCTTATTTCTACTATAAAGGACCATAATTCCTATTTTCTATCCTTAAAAAGAACAAGGGAAATACCTATATGATATTTTACATATTGTAACCGATTTTATTCATAAAACAAGCTATCAACCAACATAATCATTTCGTTTTGCGATTTATCAAAGCTTCACGACATACCAGTTCTTTATGAATCTGATACAGACGAATGTTCAATAACCCTGACATACTTCGCAGAAACGCTATATCCCGCTTCACTTCAAACAAATAAAAAAGCCCTGATTCCGTTAAGAATCAGAGCTTTTCCTAATTTTGCTTTCTTGAGAAGCGGTGCGTACGGGACTCGAACCCGTGACCCCATGCGTGACAGGCATGTATTCTAACCAACTGAACTAACGCACCAAATTTCATTTTTCTTATACTGCATCTCTCTCGATTGCGGTTGCAAAGATACGCAAAATTTCGATATCCGCAAGCATTTTACGAATATTTTCTTGAACTTTTTCACATCAACTCTGATAATAAGCCATTTAAGATACAAGAAAAATAAAAATACAAAAAAAAGAGAGCACTTCATGTATTTTTTAAATATAATATGTATATTAGTAGTGTAAATAAAAGGAAACGCAACTATGGATATGCATGTTTTTCAAGTAGAATCAAATAAAGTACTTCCACAACAGGGAAGCATCCTTATATCCTCCCCTTTCATGAACGACTACCACTTTACAAGAGCAGTCGTGCTTCTTATCGAGCATAATGACGAGGGAAGTATGGGTATTATCATGAATAAAGATTTCCGTTACCACATTCTGCTCAATGACCTCATCCCCGAATTGGAATTCGCACAGCGGGTCCCGGTGTATAAAGGCGGGCCGGTGAGCCGGGAGACAATTTTTTTCCTGCATACGCTAAAAGATCTGGAAGGCGCACTGCCTCTGGGAAACGGACTTTATCTGAATGGTGATTTCAATGCCGTGCAACAATATATACTGGACGGGAAGCCCATTGAAGGAGTGATCCGTTTCTTTGCCGGTTACGCGGGATGGGATCATGGACAACTTGCCAAAGAAATAAAAGAAAACTCATGGCTCATAGGAAAAGCCGGGAAAGAAACGTTGCTCAACCAGCACTTCCGCGACTTATGGCATACCAGTTTGAACGAAATGGGAGGGAAATACGCCATTTGGGCCCGCTATCCCCAATACCCCTCCCTCAACTGAGATTCAGCTTCTGGACAACCAGCACATCTGTATATCCACCGCCAAACGTATGCGCCCACTCTTTCAATACCGCACTCTCTTTGTACCCGCACGCCGCAAAGAGCCTGCGGGAAGGAAGGTTTTCCACAGCGATATAGGCAAACAACTGATGAATTCCCAGATAACGGAAACAGTGTTCTTCCAGCAAAGCCAGGGCATTACGCCCTATCCCCTGCCTGCGACAAGATTTATCCACCATAATCCCCACCTCGGCCCGGTTGTGCAAAGGGTCAAATGAACATACATCCACCATCCCCACTACCTGCCGGTTCCCGTTTTCTATCATCAGGCGTAACTGGCGGTCGGCAAACAAATCATTCTGGGTCTGCTCTATGTACTGCTTCAACTGAAAACGCGAATACGGGCCTGTGGTATTGCTCATTTCCCACACATCCGTAGCATTCTCAAAACGGAACATGACTTCCAAGTCTTCCGGCTCCGGCGCACGGAGCCTTATCCCGTTCCCTTGAAAATGCCGGTCACTCATCATAAAGCAGGCTCCTCATTCTCCTCTTTTACCAAATCCAGCTCATCCAGCATCCGCTTGCGGGTAGGGACACAGAACAGGGAAGAGATCAGCGCCATCATGGCACACAATACACCCGTGTTGTTCAGAGTCAGATAATAAAATGACAAGTTCACCAATACGGGAACCACCAGCATCCCTGTCCTTATCTCACTCCAGCGGCGATAACTTCTCAAGGCTTCCGGCAATGAACGCTGTTTCACATTCTTCACCAAGGAAAGGCTGAACAGCCGGAGCGATAAAGGAATCAACCCCACCGCCAATAAAATTCCTACCGTCTGCAAGACATAATCCATACGGACATCGCCCGCGTAAGCCCCCTCGGTCATCACCCCTGTTTCATAAAGAGCCACCAGGAGCAAAGGCAACACCCATACCGCCACATATTCTATCTGCAAGTATCGCAGCAATTGTTTTATCTTCTTTTCCATCTCTTTCTGTTTTTCCCAGTTTATGCCGTTCCCGTAAACAAAGTACGATTTATGATGGAACGTCCCAACGTCACTTCATCCGTATATTCCAACTCATCCCCGATAGAGATACCACGCGCTATCACACTCAGCTTCACGTCCATGCCGTCCAGCTTGCGCGAGATATAGAAATTCGTCGTGTCCCCCTCCATCGTCGAGCTCAAGGCAAGGATCACTTCCTTCACCTCACCGCCTTTCACCCGTTCCACCAGACTTTCTATCTGCAGATCGGAAGGGCCTATGCCATCCATGGGCGAGATGACTCCCCCCAGGACATGGTACAGCCCCCTGTACTGCTGCGTGGCTTCCACCGCCATCACATCACGGATACTCTCCACCACACAGATCGTGGAAGCGTCCCGCGCCGGATTGGAACAGATACGGCAAGTTTCCGTGTCCGATATATTATGGCACACTTTACAATATTTCACTTCATGTTTCAAGGTAATCATCGCATTACCAAACGCCTCTACCACAGCTGTATCCTGTCTGAGCAGATGCAATACCAGCCGCATGGCGGTCTTGCGTCCCACACCCGGCAACTTGGCAAACTCTCCTACCGCTTTTTCCAGCAGCATGGACGGATATTGTTGGTTCATCAGTTATTTTGTATTATAATGGGTGCAAACTTACGCAATTTCAGCGATTTTGAGTACATTTGCACTCAAAAAAATAAAATGAACGGAATTTATATTCTGCTGACCATACTGCTCTATTTCGGAATGCTGCTGCTTGTAGCCCGCCTTACCGGCCGTCATTCCGATAATGACGCGTTCTTTCGCGGCAACCGCCGTTCTCCCTGGTATATTGTTTCTTTCGGAATGATCGGAGCCTCCCTTTCAGGAGTTACCTTCGTTTCCGTCCCGGGTATGGTACGCGGCATCGACATGACCTATATGCAGACCTGTTTCGGTTTCTTCATAGGCTATCTCATCATCGCCCACGTTCTGCTGCCGCTTTATTACAGGTTGAACCTGACCTCCATCTACACTTATCTGGGAGACCGGATCGGAAAACACGCTTATAAGACGGGAGCCTCTTTTTTCCTTCTGTCCAAAATCATCGGAGCCGCAGCACGCCTCTATCTGGTATGCCTTATCCTCCAGCATTATGTATTCGACGCCTTTCATATTCCTTTCGCCGCCACGGTGATAGGGATTGTCTTACTGATCTGGCTATACACCCGCCGCAGCGGCATACGCACGATTGTGTGGACGGACAGCTTGCAGACACTCTGCCTGCTGCTGGCGCTGGGATTAATACTTTATGAGGTTTCCGGCCAACTGAATCTGGATTTTCCGGGACTGGTACATGCCATCCGGGAAAATGAACACAGCCGTATCTTTGTTTTTGACGACTGGCACAGCAAACAGAACTTCTTCAAGCAGTTTTTCAGCGGCATCTTCATCACGATTGTCATGACAGGGCTGGATCAGGATATGATGCAAAAGAACCTGTCGTGCAAGAACCTGCATGAAGCCCAAAAGAACATGTATTGCTACGGCATCTCATTCGTTCCGGTCAATTTCCTGTTCCTGTCACTCGGAATCCTGCTGTTATTGTTCGCCTCGCAACTGAACATCCCCCTGCCGGCAGCCGGGGATGAGATACTGCCCTTGTTTGCGGCGGAAGGCCATCTGGGATTCGCCGTACTGATATTCTTTACCATCGGCATCATTGCAGCCGCCTTTTCCAGCGCCGATTCGGCATTGACCGCCCTCACCACCAGCTTCTGTATAGACATAGCGGGCATAAGCCATTTGTCCGGCAAAGAAGCGGAAAGACGGAGGAAGCTCGTGCACTTCTGCATATCAGTCCTCTTTATCGGATTCATCCTGCTGTTCAAGGCAGTAAACAACAAGAGTGTCATCGACGCTATCTATACCATCGCCTCGTACACTTACGGCCCGTTATTGGGGCTGTTTGCATTCGGGCTGTTCACCCCAATGCGGCCGCGCGACCGTTTTGTTCCTTACATAGCCATCGCCTCGCCGCTATTATGCTATGCCATAGACCGGCTGGTGTTCACCTCCACCGGCTATCAGTTTGGCTATGAAATGTTAATGTTTAACGGCTTCCTGACTTTTATGGGGCTGACGTGTTTAAGTATAAAAACAAAGAATTATGGAAATACTCAGTGCAGAATTTGTAGTAAGTAACACAAAAGTAGAGAAATGCCCGCAGGACAACCTGCCCGAATATGCATTTATCGGCCGTTCAAATGTAGGTAAATCGAGTCTGATAAATATGTTGACCAAACGTCCCAAACTGGCTATGACTTCCTCCACTCCGGGGAAGACTTTGCTGATCAATCACTTTCTGATCAATAAAGAATGGTATCTGGTAGATTTACCGGGATACGGATATGCCTCCCGGGGCAAGAAACAGGTAGAAAAGATACAGCAGATTATCGAGGATTATATCCTGGAACGCGAGCAAATGACCAATCTGTTTGTATTGATAGACTGCCGTCTGGAACCTCAGAAAATAGACTTGGAATTCATGGAATGGCTGGGAGAAAATGGAGTACCCTTCTCTATCATCTTCACCAAAGCCGACAAGCTGACCAATGGCAAGGTTAAGGATAATGTAAACAAATATCTGAAAAAACTGACAGAACAGTGGGAAGAACTCCCTCCTCATTTCGTATCCTCCTCTGAAAAGAAAACAGGCAGACAGGAGATTCTGGATTATATTGACAGCATTAACCAGTCGCTTAAGGCATAGTGTTAAATTACCTAGTGATGACTATTTAGAATGCAAATGACGCAAATGACACAAATTTATCCCGGTTCCTATTTGTGCCATTTGCACTCCGTTCCGGCAGACGCTCAGAGTTTTATGGTCTTCACCTTACCCGGAATCACCGTCAGATGCACCGTACCGTTGCATTCTATATCCACCTTCTGGTATCTGGCCTCCACCACCACTTTTCCGTCCAGAGCCATTATTCCCCATTGGCAGGCGTTTTCCTCGTAAGCGCAATAATAGCCCACAGGAGGCAGAATCTTCCTGTATTTGGGAGGCACAATGATACGTTCCCCCAGTTTCAAGCCCCATTTCATCCCCATCCGGAAAGGCAATGCATCCCTGATCTCTTCCAACCTTTTCAGCCTTTTCTGTTCCTCTTCCTGCAATTGTTTCCGTTGAGCTATCCCGGCACGCCGCCCGGCTTCTTCCTTCAGACGTTCCATCACCGTATGGAAATCTTCCTCGCCCGGCCGGGGAGCGTTACAGGCTATATACCGCTTTTCCTTCCCTTTTTCCACATGATAATAATTCCCGTTCCCGTCCATCACCACAATGCTCCGGTCCGCCAGACGGCCACAGCACCAATACACTTCCTCCTCATCCCCTGCCAGCACACAGGCGAAAACATCAAACAAGGTAGTCCAGACAGGATCCACCAGTTGGCAGTCCTTCGGAACACGGTAATCCGGTATCTTCAGATAAAAATCATAAAAGTAGATGCCGTTCTGATCCACCCCGCGCATGGTGACATACGGTTTTCCGGTACGGCTGAAAAAGAACGCTCCCACCTTCAGCAGCTCCACACCGCCGTATGGCAATTCCATACAGCCGAATGACAACACCACGGGTTTCTCCCGATAGGTTCTGTTTACCTTCAGGTCGATGTAAGATTCATTGCCCGCACAGTCTGTCACGGCAAGCAAATCCTCCTTCATGAACTTCATTTTCCGGCAGCGGTCCAGCTGTATTCCGGACTGTCCGGTCTCATTCACCACACCTGCCCGGTTGTTCCCGAATCTCACTGCCGCCCAGTCTCCACAAATATCAAACACTTCCGGATACCGGGGCCTTACCGTCATCCTCTCCCCGCGCCTCAATCCCCAAAGCCCGCTTTGTCTGTCATAATAACTTTTCAAAACGGGCTGTCCTTCTTTCTCTGTTGCGGAATCCCTCCGGTTTGTAAGGAAGTCCATCAGCCAGTCGTGCGTTATCACCACCTCCAGTTCATCCTCCCGCTGCCTTTCATCTTCCGGCAGCGAGCCGGATACGGACAGCCTGCCTGTTTCCATCCGTGCCCGGGACAGCGCGTTGCCAATCATCCGCCCCTCGAACATCGCCGCCCAGTCATGGTTCCGGGCAGGCAGACCGAAGATGCGGTACAGACCCACATTGTCTATCAGCATACAGGACTCCTTGTTTGCCGATCTCCTCAACCCACGTCCTACCTGTTGCAGGTATTTCGCCAGGGAAAGCGTGGGACGTGCCAGCTGCACGAACTCCACATCGGGACAGTCGAAACCTTCGGAGAAGATATCCACATTGACCAGCACTTTAACCTTTCCCCGTCTGAAATCATCTACCAGTTCCTTGCGTTCCGAAGCCGGAGTCCTGCTGTCGATAGCAACAGACTCCAGCCCGTGTGCGCTATAACAAGCCGCTATCCGGCGGGCATGGGCGATGCTGACAGCATATACGATTCCTTTCTTTCCGTGGGCATATCGTTCCACGCTCTCATACAGCCGGCTGATACTTGTCTCCCGGTTCAGTACCTCGTTCATCTCCTTTACCTGGTAGTCCCCGTCCGCACCCCGTTTCTTCAGCGAGTCTATCAACCGCTGTTCCCTGCTGTTCGCACGGATGGACACATAGTCAAAGGATGACAACCACCCTTTTCCGATGAATTCCGCGACAGTCCACGAGGTGATCAGGCTGTCGAACAAGTCCATGAATCCCTTGCCGTTCAGCCGGCAGGGAGTGGCAGTCATGCCCAGTTTCCTTGCCTCCGGATAGTTCTCCCAAAGTATCCGGTAGGTTTCCGCCAGGGCGTGATGCGCCTCGTCGATAACGATCAACTCCGGTTCTTCGTACATATCCTTCCGGTTTCGTGACAACCACTGGATGGACATCACCCTCACCCTTCCGTCCTCTTTGCTCATCCCGTGCCGGGACACGGTTTCCTCTATCTGATCCACCAGCTCCCGGCGGTGCGCCACAATCCATACCCGGCTGCCGGAACCACGCAGGAATTCCCTCACTATGGCGGCCAGCAGATGCGTCTTTCCCGTACCGGTGGGCATCTGCACCATCACATTCCGATGAAACTCCCACTCCTCAAAGAGGCGGAGCTTCATCTCCTGCTGGTAATCACGAAGACAATCGTTCATGCAATACATTATGCGGATGCCGGTCGCTACCGGCAACAAAAAAGGGAAGGCCACATGCATCATTGCATGCAGCCTATAGTAAATATTCTATTCTTTACAGATTAATTCTTATCGGTGATTTATATAATCCCCAAGGTGTGTTTCTCCACATCAAAATTGATCCCTACCTTCACCACTTGCAATCCACTGAGGAAAAAGCGTTCGGGATACGCACTTCCACATCGACATACATCCCAAACAGGGAAAAGATGATGTAGAACAGTTGCTGTAATGTCCCTCATAATTCGTGTTATCACAATACGGAACAGTAGAAAGGAATTCCCGAAGAAGACGCAAGGCACCGTCCATATCTCCCCCGGCTATCGCAAGATACATACGGGCAATAGTCATATTGCCTTTCAGCGTGTTATGGGCCAAATATCCCGCTATATCCCCCTATCGGAACTTCAACACATCCTCATTATCTCCCTCACTTTTCCTTTCCACTCCCCCAGTTCACGTTCCGCCTCCCGTGACAGCGGCGGATTGACATACCTGTAAAACTCGATACGCCTCTCATAGTGTTCTTCTATAACTGCCTTCACCTCGAAAAAAAGAAGAAGCGTCATGTTATTTTTTTTCTTCCAGGCTGGTAAAAAAGCCATTAGCCACATGGAGCTTACGCTCCAACTCCCGTCTGTGCAGATTCAACTGGCCCAGACGTTTCACTACCTCGGCAGCCAATTGCCGGGCCTGATCAACAGGATTCAAATGTTCCATCGGATTAAATCGTATTTTTTATATGAATAATCATTTATATGTCCCCGTTCAGGACAAAAACACACGTATCTCAGTTATTATATCGAACTTTGTAACATTGAAAATCAATAACCTGATTCATAAATATCAGGGCTTGCAAATTTAATAAATAAAAACGAATGAACCAATTTAAAATGTCACTGTTTCTGCCACCTATATCACCGGTAAAGGACAGTACCACCGGACGAATCATCCAGCCGCCCACCTTAACGCCCTACAAGGAAATAACCTTACAGGAAGTGTACAAACTTATCACATCCAGCAAACGCCTGAAGACACTGACCGAGACCGTGCGCCGGGCAGCGGAAAACGGGGATGAAAAAGTCTATCGTATGCTCAAGCAACAGACGCTACCCTACGTTACTCCCTGCGGCGTTTTTTCCTACCGTAAAAGCGACAGCCTGACCGGACCGTCGGGCTTGATTGTGGTGGACATAGACCACCTTGATTCCCGTCAGGAAGCGGAAAAGCTGAAAAGACAATTGTTCGACGACCTCCTCCTGCGCCCTGTACTGGCATTCACCAGCCCCAGCGGACACGGAGTAAAAGCGTTCATCCCCTACGACCTGGCACGCATACCCGACACCAAACAAAATACCTCCGAAAACATCCACTGGGCGATGAACTACGTACAAGCAATCTATGATTTCCACAGCAGCCACCCGGACAGGGAAGATAAAAAAACAAACCATTCCGGCAAAGGCGTGGACCGTTCCGGCAAGGACTTGGTACGGGCCTGTTTCCTCTCGTATGACGAGGAAGCATTGATACGCCGGGAAATTTAAAACGAATAGAAAAACATACTCAAAAGAATGCCGGACAAAATTTAAACAGGCACTCAAAAAACAACAAATATCATGAACATGAACAATCCTTTAGAAAACTTGCGGCAGCTGACCGAAGCTGTCCGCATGGCAGGCGCAGACATTGCCCCTACCTATATTGAATATGTACAACTGGCTTTCGCCATCGCAAACGATTGCGGAGAAGCGGGACGCAATGATTTCCTCTCCCTCTGCTCCCTTTCCTCCAAATACGACAAAAAAAATGCACAAGCACTGTTCTCGAACGCGCTTCATGCCGATAAAGAAGATATACATCTGGGAACCGTATTCCATCTGGCCGGACAATGCGGAGTGAAGATTTCCGGCAGCGCCGGCTTCCACAAGGCAGGGACAATGGGGACAGCAGGGACACCCCCGGATTTTCCACACACGTGCGCGCGATATAATAAGGTGGAAAATGACGTTTCCGATGATACCGACGAGGAGGAACAGCTCACCGAAGGCTCCGAGCCTTATTCCCCCCTGCCTACCTTTCCACAGGACTATGTGTGGCCGGAGCTGCTGGAGAAAATCATCTCCTTCGGTAAAAAGCCCGAACAGCGTGATGTGTTGCTCCTGGGAGCGTTTACCGTACTGGGTGCCTCCCTCTCCCACGTAGTGCGGTGCCAGTACGGCCGGAAGTGGCAGGCCCCCTGTATGCAGACTTTCATCGTGGCCCCGTCCGCCGCAGGAAAAAGTGCATTGACGTGGGTGCGGCTCCTCATCGAACCTATACACGACAAGATACGAAACGAGGTGAAAGAGGCGATGAAAACTTACCGCCGGGAAAAGGTGGCCTACGATTCTCTGGGCAAGGAACGGAGAAATCAGGAAGCTCCCGTATTGCCTCCCAACCGAATGTTCCTCATACCGGGAAACAACACCGGAACAGGCATCCTGCAAAATATCATGGATTCCAACGGAACGGGCCTCATCTGCGAAAGTGAGGCGGACACCGTATCCACCGCCATAGGGACCGAATACGGAAACTGGAGCGACACGCTGCGCAAGGCGTTCGACCACGACCGCCTGTCCTACAACCGGCGTACCGACCGCGAATATCAGGAGGTGAGCAGAAGCTACCTCTCCGTGTTGCTCTCGGGTACGCCCGCACAAGTAAAGCCCCTGATCCCCACGGCGGAGAACGGTCTGTTCTCCCGCCAGAACTTTTATTATATGCCACGCATCACCCAATGGGCGGACCAGTTTGGCGAGGATGAGGTGGATGTGGACGAGGAATTCCGCCTGATGGGCAACGAATGGAAAAACACGCTGGACGAGCTGACGCTTCGGGGATTGTTTACCCTGAAGCTGACCCATGCCCAGCATAAACAGTTCAACTTCCTGTTCGACAAACTGTTCCATCGTTCCGGCAAGATCAACGGAGACGAGATGGGCAGTTCCGTCATCCGTCTTGCCGTCAATGCGTGCCGCATGATGTCGATAGTCGCCATCCTGCGAAGCCTGGAAGATTCTTCTCTGGTGAAACCTGACGCGCATATTTCTTCCGATAATCTGAAGGACCGTATCATCCCACGCTGGAACATGGTGATTACAGACGATGATTTTCATGCCGTGCTTGCCTTGGTGGAGCCGCTTTATCTGCACGCCACCCATGTTCTTTCGTTTCTGTCCTCCTCCGTTATCAAGCGCCGGAGCACGGCGGACAAGAATATGCTCTTTGCCGAAATGGAGGACGAGTTTACCCGCCGGCTGCTGCTGGAAAAAGCGCACGACAGGAGGATACCTGAATCCACCGCGCTTACCTGGCTCAAACGGCTCACCAAACAGGGGGCGCTGGTAAGTGTGGACGGCAAGGGGACGTATCACAAGAACTGACCCGGCTTTCTATATGTACACGTATGTGTGTGTGAGGAAAAAAGGGGGTGTCCCCACTGTCCCTGTGTCCCCGTCGCTGCTCCGTGCGGCTGTTGTTCCCGGATAGCAAAAATCGTTTATGGCAGTTTATTTGGATTGTTCAGAAAACTCCGGATAAACTTTATTATCATCTATCAAACTCACGTTAAATAAGAAACCATTCATGAATAAGACCGAAACAGCCCTTCTCTATTTTCCGGACAGTACGCCGAAAGTAGCCGTGCGTCATCTGATGCGCTGGATCGCCCAGTGCGCACCGTTACTCCACGCCCTGGAAGCCACGGGATACCATCCCTGCCAGAAATCCTTCACCTGCCGCCAGTTGCAACTCGTCTACCTCCACCTGGGAGAACCGTGATTCCCCCTGAAATCTGCCACAGACTGTCCGAGAACTCTTCCTCTCTCTCTGAGACGTGGATTACGCGGAAAGAATAAAGAGGGAACCGTGAAATCCGCGCCTGAAGTCACCACATGACGCAAGCGCTGACCGAGTTCCCGGACAGTCTCCCCAAAGGGTCAAAAGGGGTCGGAAGGGGTCACGCCGCACGGACGTGAGGTTATCTTTGCAGTGTCAGAAGGAAGAAGCCGCAACCCGGCACAAGATTACAAAAATCCTGGTACAAGATTCCGCGGATCTTGCCCCAAGTTTCACCGGATGCCGCAGCAGTGTGCGCCTTGCTCCTACCTGACACTTTTCCGATAATAATAACCCTTTAAAAACAAAAACGATGATCAACTACAGTATCTCACTCCGTGCCAATCCCAGTGACCAGGATGCTCCCAAGAAGGCTTATGCCAACGCCCAGTACTCAGAAATCATGACACTGGACAAGTTTGCCGAGCATATCTCGACCCACGGCTCCAAATACAACCGTGCCGACATCCAGGCGGTCCTGATCCAAGCGGTGGACTGTATGCGGGAGCAGCTTCTGGCAGGACAACGCATCCAGATGGGCGATCTGGGCACTTTCTCCATTCATATCAACAGCACGGGAGCCGAATCACTGGAAACATACAATCCCGCCATCCATGTGGAAGACCTGAACGTGCGCTGGAAAGCCGGAACCCGTTTCCTCAGCTTGCTGAAAGACAGCGTATTCAACCTGGTCCCTACCCGAAAGGCCGCCAAGCTGGTGGTTAAAGCCCTGAAAGCGGGGAAAAACACTGTGGATTTGACGGGAGAGGCTTCCGGACCGGATGACAAGACGGAAGAAAACGCCTGAACTTTCCGGACTTCTGAAGTCTGATAGTATTTTGTCTTTTTGAGATGAACCTGTTGTTCTGAAATAGACCTGTATTTCTGTAAAGATCTGTCTTTCTGAAATGAAACTGTTATTCTGAAGTAGACCTGTATTTCCGTAAAGACTTGTCTTTCTGAAATGAAACTGTTGTTCTGAACAAAGTGAAGAATCTGAATGCAATCATTTTTATGCCCACAGATTCCTCGTCTTTGTCCGGAATGACAGAAAAAACAAATCCTTTAAAACAAATATTCCTATGAACAATTCAAAGAAAATCACCTGGAAGCAAATTCTGCACGCCATTATCCAAGCTGCCATAGCAGCGCTCACCGCCTTGGGCGTAACCAGTTGCACCACTCTCTTTTAAAAAGCCCCTGACCCATCGCATGACACTTTTTAATTCTTAATTCCCTATTTCAATTCAACCATGATTCAAGAAACTTTCCCTATGATAATCGGTGAGGAAGAGATTCCGAACGAACGTGCTCTCCTCACTCAGGAGGACGGCCCGATGATGGCATCCTCCGCTTCCGTGAAATATATCGTCATTCATTGCAGCGCCACACGCTCCACCCGGGATTACACCGCCGAGCAACTGCTCCGTGACCACAAAACGCGAGGTTTCCGCACGGTGGGGTATCATTTTTATATCCGTCGTGACGGAAGTGTGACCCAGCACCGCAAGCTTCTGGAAGTGGGTGCACACTGCCGCCCCTGGAACCGTTGCAGCATAGGTATCTGTTATGAGGGCGGTCTGGATGCGGACGGACGTCCGACAGATACCCGGACACCGGAACAGACGGAACAATTTATTTTGTTGCTGATGCGGATGGTGAAAATCTTTCCCGGTGTCCGGATAAGGGGACACAGGGATATGCCGGGAAGTATCCCGAAGGCTTGTCCGTGTTTCGATGCGGAGGGGGTATTCGGGTACTTGGAGAAATAATAAAGAAAGTGGCAATCACCATGCAGTTTCTTCTTTGGGGGAAACTGCATGGAGAATGCCCTTACGTATGATTTGTTTTTCTTTGTAGAAAGGTTTTACAATAATGAATTTACTCAATCTACAGACTACCAGACTAATCGTATACGATAGCCCTATAGAGAACCGACATTGACATCATTCTAATTTACCCTACCCACCATTCATCTTTCTACAAAACAGAAGCAAATCACCTAGCAGTACAATCAATCGTGCACACCGTTACAGCTTATCAATTTCTTCCGCTGAAAGTCCGGCAACCCGGACAATATCCGCTATGGAAAAACCGTTCTCTTTCAGTTTACGGGCGATCTCCAAACGTCCCTTCAAACGTCCTTCCGCCTCTCCTTCCGCTTTTCCTATCGCTTTTCCTATTGCTTTTCCTTCCGCGACAGCCTGTTCACGGATATCATTTTCCACAATACGGCTCACGTTATAACGGTCCACCGCCTTATCATAAGCGATACGGTCACCCTCAGACAGGTGAGCCTTGGCGGCAAGGCGGTCAAGATGGCTGAAAACCTGTTCTTTCAGCGCATCGGGCATTCTGTTCCAGTTGTTCATATTCTTCAGTGCATACATTAGTTTATCGGATAAAGTAGAACATTCGTCCAGTTCCTTCGTAAAATAAGGAAACTGGAGATAAATCTGACGGAAATTCCGGTTCACCACACGGCCGCTGTCCCGGTCGGAAACCACCGTGTCGGTACGGAACTTGCTTTCCAGACCATCCTCCTTGAAATTCATCAGGAAAACGCCGTACACAGCAGGAAGCCTGTAACGGAGACCGTAAGAAGCCTCTTCTTCCCTGAGCAGGCCGCAATCCCCCTCCAACGGAGTGTCGGGAACACATACCTCTTTAGAGGACGGATTCTCCATCTGGCGGCTCACCGCACGGCACACATAATAAAGCGTACGGTCCAGGAAATGGCTATGCCAACGATTCTGCATCTCCACAATGATGTACTCGCTCGTAGAGGTACGGCAGTAAAGGTCATAGATGATACCCTTGTCGTGAATATTCTCCGAACGGTCCTCCTTGTCCAGAAACGTCAGGTCTTCAATGTGATGCTCACCCGACAGCAATTCGTTAAGCAGGATTATCAGCAGGGCCTTGCTGGCAGGCTGGCCGAAGATGATCTTGAAGCCGAGATCCGTGAAAGGGTTTACAAAGCGGGATGACATAATAAAGATGATTTTATGGTTTCTGACCGCAAAGAAACGAATTCTATCTGGAAATTCCTATGAATGAGCGCTTTTTATTATTTTAAATGGATTTTGAAGGCTAAGCCACCGGAAAAGTATTTGCAACGGTTCAGTTCTACTATGGCGTTGATGTAGTCTTTCCAGAAGCTGTACTCAAAGCCAACATTACAAGTTCTCGCATCATATTCGGCCATAAGATTTAATCCATTCAAAGCATTTATCAGAAATTCGTGACTAGACAATTCAAATTTAAAATTCACACCTACCGCAGGTTTCTTGTAATGTTCAAACAACATAGCATTACCAATGACAAAAGCAGCATGTACTCCCAATGTACCAATTTTCCTAAATTCAAAATGCTTAGTAGCAGCCAACCAATAACGGGTCAAAAAATTATTATTTCCCTGTTCACCACCTGTCGAAATACTTCCACCACCATAACTATCATGACTACCCGGATCATTAGTACCTATTACAACTTGTGGTGTCCAATCTTTCCACCATCCTTCCTTCCATAAGCGTAACCGAAAATGAAAAGAGCGATCCTGATTATTAAAGTAATTATGACGCCCATCCTTATTCCAAGGATAATCTCCTACAGAAAAAGCATCCAAAGTACAAAGATAACCAACTTCTAACCATGGGAAAATAGTTATATTCAGATAATAATTCCACGTATCATAAGGCCAATTACCTCCCCATGTACCTTTTTTCAAATAATTACCTCCTATCTTAAATGTTTTATCTCTTTCCATATCTGCCGTTGGCATGTGTAATAGACCTGTTGTTCCCCATATTTGAGCATTAATAGCCAAAGACCAGCAAATACCAAACAAAAAGAAAGCGATTCTAAACCACTGAATATACCTTTTCTGAAAGAAGTTTACGGAGTTTTTACTTCTATACCCTATATCATTTTTCTGCATATTGAAATATGAATCTACAATTTATACTTACTCACCATATCCATAGCGGCTCCCATTGCAATATCCATATTATAATATTCCCAATCGGCAAAACGACCGGTAAAATAGAAATCATAATGAGCAAGATATTCTTTTAATGACTGAATCATTTCACGAGTATGAGTATCCTGTATCGGATAAGTATATTGATGATACTCATGATCCAAATATTTAGGATGAAGTGGAATACGAGTCAAATTATCAAGAATATTTTCTTTTGACATCTCATCTGTAAATTCTATTGTAGCTGTCATTTTATTATCAACATTATTAGATGGAGCAAAATTACCGGTACATATTATTCGATGGCTTTCATGTTGACGGCTCGGCAAATAAATCCAGCTATAAGGATTCTTGTCTATTTCACAGAACACAGAAGTTGTACCATGATATTCCAAACTTTCGATCTGACGTATATAGGGTGACATATCAATTCCTTGAATGAATACAGGCATCTGTTTTATATTTCCACAAAAAATTATCTTGTCAAAGTCCTCTCCCTCAACATGCCATACACCACCAGCTTTACTTCCTACATTTATATTCGAATTATAACGGATATCCAACCCCTCCGAAAATCTATCAGCAATATATTGTGAGCCGTCCATTTTTTCATACCAAAAGGTAGCATGAACAAATGACTTCTCTTCAACATGATTCATATTATTGTATATCATCTCTGCAACCGTAGGCATAGGCAATTTACCCTCAAGCCAAGACAAAGGAACTTGTGACAAATCCCTACGCCAAACTTTTTTATTATATGGTTGGAAATATAATTGATAAAGTGTCTCTCCAAATTGCCCACGCAGAAATTCTTCAAAATTTTGAGCTTCATATCCTTTATTCTCTGCCATGTATATTAGATTATCAATAAAGGCTTTCTGAATATCTGAATCAAAAAGATACATGTGATTTTCTATTGGATAAGGAATCTTTTTCCCATTTTCCATAAATACGACAGAATTTCTATCAGCTCTAGTAAATTCTTCACTGCGCTCAAATTTACTCCAAAACCAATCAAGTACATCCTCACGTTTACTATTAAACACATGTCCACCACAGATATGGAACAAATTTCCATTAACTCTACGGCAACGAATAAGCCCCCCAGGAGTTGCTTCTTTTTCAAAGACAACTACTTCATGGCGTTTTTTTAACAATTGTGCAACCGTAAGTCCTGAAATACCTGCTCCAATAATTGCTATTCTACTCATCTTTATCTATATATTAAATCATTATAAATTTCCAATAGTTGTTCACAATTATTCCGAATATCATATCCTGCCTCAGTTATCATATTATGAGTTTCAATATGTCCTAAAGAAATGGTTTCTTTAATGATAAATTTTGCCCATCCTTCATCTGTATCATTTAAAGAATGGTATGTAAAATTATCAACTATTTTTGCCATTGGAGACACTGTATCAGACACAATGCATTTTACCCCCAAAGCCTGTGCCTCTATGAGAAATAAAGGCAATCCTTCAAACAAAGATGGAAAAACAATAACATCCATTACATGTAACCACTTTTCTACTTCTGTAGTAGTTCCCATCAATCGAATATCTGCATTTATATCTAATATCATTTGCTGTATATCATCCTTTAATTCACCTTCACCCCACATTAAAAGAGCTGTATTTTTCCTCCTCTCATGTAACATCTTAAAAATGTGAATTAATTTCTGATGATTTTTTTGTTTACTGAATCTACCCACATGCCCCACTACTAATTTGTTTTCCACTCCCAGTTCTTTGCGCAAATGCAAACGTAACGAAGCATTAAATTTAAACCGATTTAGATCTATGCCATTATTTATTACTCTAAATTCCCCTTTTTTAAAAAGCCACATTCCAGCCTCTTCAGCGCATGCAAATCCATCTGTCACATTCATACGAAAAAAAGGTTTTAACATCCTGTTTATCACAGTATGATTACATTTGGTATTATGGCTATGCGCCACTCTCACCTTTACCCCTCCCAATCGTGCAGCTACCAAATCCACAAACATAGTATTACTATTTCCATGAATATGTACGAGATCATATTTATTCTGCCGACATAATACAGCCACCGATTTCACATATCCTATAGGATTCTTATTTCGTTGATTCATAATAAAATGAGAATCACCATTCTTCTCTATTTCAACCTTTAATCTTATAGGAATATCATTTATAGTCAACAGATCCATTTTAATCCGAGTATGATCTTGATATATATAATAATTAGTAGCCACATTACTAATACCGTCAAATCCAAAATGAGAAGTCACAATAACTAACACCTTTATCATATCTTCTTTCTTGTCTTTAATAATTCTCTCAAAAATATAGGTACAATTTTCATATCATGCACAAAATAACGTTTCCATAATCTTTGAGGATCCTGCCATACACGATAAAGCCATTCTAAACCACATTCTATCATCCACCTCGGTGCACGTTTCACATTACCAGCAATAAAATCTAAAGCAGCCCCCATTGAAAATGATACTGGAATTTGGTAGTCTTGCATGTTTTCATAAATGAAGATATCCTGTTTTGGTGAACCCATACCCACAAAAAGCATATCTGCTTTTGATTCACGTAACATGTGAACTATTTTAACCATTTCATTTTTATCCTTTTGAAAGCCAAAAGGAGGAGAATAGCTACCCACAACATTGATTCCCGGATATTTTGCTTCTAAAATCTCTCCACATTTTTTTGCTACTCCTGGAGCAGCCCCAAGCAAGTATATTTTATAGCCATACCTTGCTCCTTTTTTACAAAGCAGTTCCATTAGATCCGGACCGGTAATGCGTTGTCTTATTTTATAGCCAAGTAATTTAGCCATTAGCATAATAGGCTTTCCATCTATAAAAACTAATGCCGCCTCATTAAAAATTCTTCTTGAGTATTCATTTTTCCTCGTCAGCAAATATTGGTCTACATTAACTCCTACAACTTGAGAAGTATTTTTTGATTTTACCATTTCAAATATGCTGTCAATAATCTCATCAATCGTTAGATTATCTATACTTATACCCATAAATGGTATTTTCTCTTTTTCCATAGAATCTTTATATTAACTATTATCTTTTAATAAATCGTTCCGTAACATCCCGAGAATAAGAAAAAATAATACACCACGATTAGATAAAATCATAGTGTCGGCAACACTCTCAAATAGAATAGTTATAAGCACAATTAAACCAAGTATATATCTATCCACATTTTTTAATCGTGTAATCTCATTGTATCTTTTGTACAGGAAATAAAAAAACAAAAGCACACCCACAATCCCAAATTGCGCTAAATTGGGATAAAAAGCATCTGCTACAAAATCCGGATAAGCAGGCGTACATCCCCACACTTGCCATAAATCATATTTATAATACAAAGGAGAATAAAATATTCCTGAAGCATTATTTGCAAACGATGCTAAGCCACTACCAAAAGGGAAGTAATCGATAAGTATTTTAAAAGATGTTATATAAAAAAGTGGTCTAGCTACCCCACTGTCCTCTTCAGTCCCTTGAATGAAATACAGATTAAATTTATCCCAGATAACATAATTAATTAAAATAAAAATGAGAATGCCTGACATCACTAATATTCTAATATTGAAAAGTTTGATTCTTTTATGTAAAGAAAATAGGAGTATACTAAATGCGTATGTGACGAAGAACTTTGCCCTCATGGAAAAAAGACCTAAAGATAGAATAGAAACTGGTAGTAAACTTCTTCTCTGATTTAGATAATATAATATACAAAAAAGAGCCATTGTCAAAGAAGCTAATGAAGTTATGTGACCTCCCATAAAACTTATTGACACAACTGTTTGCGGTATTACGCATATTGTAATAATTACAGTAATAATACAAGTAATACTTATAACTTTTATTTGTCTTTTATTGAATTGAGGATTCAAATATGAAGTACAATAAAATACGACAAAAGGCTTTACTTGCTGCTGAAAGTCATATAAAATGGCAATTGGTGAAGTTATTTTGAGAATAATAGAATAAATTAGATAAAACAATGAGATCACAATAAAGGCTCCCATCTCTTTAGATAATTTTTTATCAGAGTTTAATCTAACCAAAAGTGTAAATAGCGCAAGTATTGCTACTAATAATTCGTCAATCAATTGGATTCCAAGACAATCATAGAACAATAAGCCTAAAAGAATAAATAATATAATAAATATAGTATAAAAATTCCCTATCATCACTTTTTTCGCGTCACTTTTTTCTTAACCATCCAACTTAAAAATCTTGCGAACATTTATTTTATTAAGAAATTAATATCCTCTTTTAAAAAAGAACGACTTTACCTAATAACCTCACGTAAAACTTCCAAATAGGCATGTCCAAACTTTAAATCGGGTTCCACATAATTTCCCTCTCCCCATTCATTCCATGATTGTAGAAAAAGAATTTTATGTTCTGCCGACCTTCCTTCTAATAAATTTAAAGCTTGAATAATATGTTTCTTAAATAGAGTTGGAGTCGAACCATACCAAAGAATATTTGTTTTCCATCCAGACCTAGGACTTCTATCAAAATTAGGTATAATAGTAGGATATACATTTTCCCACCTATCCTGCTCTACATAATAATTTGAAATAATATCTTTGTATTGGCACTTCACAAGTATCCTAATACCTAATTTCATGAGAAATCTTTTTATATAATATATCATTAATGATGTTGATTTTACATTTGCTCTAATGCTTCCTCTAGAATTAATACCATCAAAGCCCCTATTGAGAACATCCTTATATTGTTTAGTAGCCTTCTTATCAAATGCGTCTAAGGAATATTTATGCCCCTTTGTTGTTGTTTCATTCGTCACAGTGAAATTCTCTCTTACACCTACAAAATGAAATCCTTTAAGGCCATTTTGAACAGCCAATTCATTCCATTTCTTTTTAAACTGAGGAAAATCAGGCATATCCATAGGTGCGAAAATCACAAATAATAATTTTCCATCTACAGTTATATATCTTTTATCCTTAAAAGCTTTTAGATATTTATTAAAATGTAAAATATAATCTTTTTCTCCAGGATAAGTCATTTCTGCAATTGTTTCCTTGCTTGAACCATTGGCTGTCCAAGTTTTAGTACTCCATTCATGATTTGCCCATCCTAAACAAAAAGGAAAATCAGGCTTTCCTAAATCTACAACTTCATTAAATGGTTTCTCTAATAATTCTTTTCCATCTCCGAACCAATAATGCCAATAGCAGAATCCTTCAATACCAGCTTCCTTTGCTAGTTTAGCTTGCTCTTCTCTAACCCAGCCATTGCGAAGATCATAATACCCCAAGTCTGCCGGTACCCTAGGTTGGTAATGCCCTTTAAACAAAGGCTTTGCTTTTCCTACATTAGTCCATTCTGTAAATCCCTTTCCCCAAAATTTATCATTTTCTGGAATTGGATGAAATTGAGGAAGATAATACGCTATAACTCTTGCTTTCATATTTTTCTCATAATTTTACTAGTTTAGTCCTATTTTTTGATTGTTTTTTTTATTGTAGCGTTGGGACCTACAACTACACTATAAGGCGGAATATCTTTAGTTACAACAGCATTTGCACCAATTATACTGCATTTGCCTATTGTAACTCCTGGCATTATACAAACCATTTCTCCGACCCATACATTATCTTCTATAATTACTGGACCTTTAGAATATAAAGGCCGAAGATTAGGAGGTACTCCCATTAATTTATAATCAGAAGCACCATGAGCATTATCTGTAATAAAGACCTTTCGCCCCATTAAGACATTATTACCTATGCAAATTCTATTTATACATGTAATATGGCTGTAGTCACCTATTGAAGAATTATTGCCCAATGATAAAAACGGAGTAAACCTTTGATCTCCATAGCTACTATATAATTCAAAAATACAATGTTGCCCAATGGCAACATTATCACCTAAAACAATTTTATCAGGTTCTCTAAGATATTGAAAAGAACCAATTATCACATTCCTGCCTGTTCTTTTAAAATTTTGAATCACCCAATAAGTATATAAATATCGATGCAACATTTTAAATTTATGCGCCCATTTAACATTGAAGACTTTAGCAACTAGAAAACCCAAGAGATATAATATAACCTTTACAAGTGATTTCATAAATTCTTTTTTATAAATCAAAGAATAATGTTTATTAGATTCTAACCCAATCTTCACACATTATATCAGAACTTGAAAAAAACTTATTAATAGGATTAAAAAATTTAGTAGGTCCTATTACTATTTTATTAGGATTAGGATTCAACCAAGCCCCCCACCAACTATAAGTACTATTAGCAATTATATTATGTTTGGCACATGACATTAGTTGCATATCTCTAAAATTCTTTTTACCAGCTACCTCATTCCAATCTACAAGTATGTAATCAAATTTAGGTAAGTTGTTTTTTACCCATTCAGGATTATCTGTAAAAACATAGAAAACAGGATTATCAACATTCTGTTTAATATATTCAATAGCTTTTATATAATATTCTACCCCACATAACCCCTTCCCCATCAATTCTGATTGTAAATAATCTGCTCCTTTTCTTAAATGTATAGCAACAGAATTTTCTTTTTCCATTTTATTCATGATTGCTATATTCTTTTTTTCATCGAATGGAAGAAATGAAAATTGTTTTCGTATATCATCCTTACAATGAGCAAAATATTTCTCAGATTGCCAAAAACCTTTTAAAATACAGTTTTTTGTTATTTTCCCCTCTATATCGGAAATATATCCATAGTCTGTTTCAAATATATATTTTTCATCTCCAATAAGATTATGAAAGTTAATCATAATTAAGCGTAATCCTTTCGAAACTTTATTTGTTTCATGAATGCAGATCCACTTAAATTTACCTTTGGGCATTTCTTTAATTTCTATATTAGGAAATGCATCTTGAAGTCTAATATTTTCAAAAATCCATTCTTTACGATATCTAAAATTTATTTGATCAAAAAACACATCATATCCTTTATTTATCAGCCCTCTACCAAAAGCATAATGAAACATTTGGTTGGCTAACCCTGCATTTACGTTAACAGCAATCATCTTTTACAATTTAAATTCACTTGCTTATTTTATTAATACAATTAAAAATATATGCTAAAAAAGAGAAGACAATATTCCATCTTTGTTTTTTATTTATTAAACTCAACATACTTTGCCCAATAGGAGAGCATAAAAATTGAAATTCTTTATAACCAATTATGGGAGATATGGAATTGAATGAGCTTTTACAATTAACAATTTCATCTTCAATGTCTTTACTCATGTGTTTTTGTTCTTTCATTTTTTTGAAAAGTTCCCCATTTAAGAAAGGAGAAAGTTTTTTGTCCTTATCAAGAGTCAAATTATTAAAGAAATGCATAATCTTGGCTTGTGTCAAATATTTTACGCTCATTACAATCTGACAATTATAAATTCCATCTAATGGCTTTATAATAAAACCAAAGTCTGCATCAGTCTTTAAAAGCGATTGTTGATCGGTTTTCAAAGCAAATTGGGTATAACCTTGAATCCAGTTCTCATGCCAACTTTTATAAAATGTTCGTGTAAGAGTATTATCTTTAACCAACATAACCCCAGAATTAAAATAATTAACAGCATTAGAAATATCTGTTTTAAAAACCTGATTTATCAATTTAACATTTATCTGATAATATGGATTACGCAAAAAATCCACATGCAAATCATTCACACATAATATATCGGGCGCATATTGATCTAATTTAGACAAGTCAGAACAAACAATTGTATCTGTATCAAGAAACACAAAATCACCATCTATAATATTTCTTATAGACGTTTTTAGATATCTAGACTTTGCAGCAAAAGAAAAATCATGAGGAACCTCAAATGATATTATATTATCTACAAAATTAAAAATAAAATTATAATTTACAAGAAGATAGTTATATGTATCAGAGTCAACTAAAATCTCTATACGTGCATCAGCATTATATCTCCTTAGTGAATAAATTGAAGCCCACATTTGCTCTGTATACAAATCATCTTCGCCACAGACTAAAACGTACACAAATTTTATTTTCATAATTATTTTATATTAAGCTGTTCTAAACTATATTTATATTTGCGCTCGCATTTTATAGTAAAAGTTACGTATATAATTCTTAATATATATCCGTTCTTTTTTATCTATTCCAATCATATATACAAACGTAACTGTTGACAAAAAACTTATCACAAAGACTTCAAAGCACCTTAAAAAAGATGAGGATTGAATGTTTCGTATAATCAAAGGAAGTAATGGAGCAGTTAAAGAAACTAAAGTACACCTAAATATTACCTTACAAAAAAAATCCTTTAACCTAAAATATAATAAATCCTTTACTAAATAAATTCGAAGGAATATTAATATAACATTGGTAATAAAATAGATATAATAAGCACTCATAGGCATATACCCTATTTTAAAAAATACATATGTTATAGGGAAATTCATACATTCTATCCCCCCTACAATAATCATATATTTTTTTATTTTCCCTGTAGCATGTAATCCTGTAATCATAGTACTTGTTAATATAGTTACAAGTGATGTTATAAGTGTCCATTGTACAAATGGAATTGCATATTGTGGTACAATATTTAACCACCATTTAAGTATAATTTCTGTTTCCACACATAATGGAATGACGAATATCAACATCAAAAAGAATGAGAATTTTGCCCCTCTAAAAATTAGAATACGTACATATGAATAATCCTCTTGTGCATAAGATTTTGTGATTTGAGGATTCAGTGCAATCATAAAATTATATACGAACTGTTGTACTGCATTATTAACTTGAGTTGCAATACCTCTTGCAGCATTGACAGTTACCCCAAAAAATAAATTCATGAGCATATTAACCCCATGTATATTTATTATAGCTGCACCCGATCCCAAAAAATTCCATCCCGCAAAATTAGTTATTTTTTTCAACAACTGTTTATCATAAACAAAATGGTAGGTACTATCTTTAAAATTTCTTTTAGCATAGACTCCATACAAAAGCCTTATTAGAATAGATACCAATAGCAATAATATAGAATAAACTACTAATTTGTCACAAGTTGATAGCAGTACAAGATAAACTATTAATAATTTTAGAACAGCTTCGAATATACTTATATACGTAAAGGCAAGCATTTTTTCATTTGCAATTATCATTGCATTATAAGGTACACTAATAAGATTCACTGCAAATGTTAATAATGAACATTGTAGAGTCCAGTTAGCGGCTACAATACGATCAATCGGTATATTCATTTTAGAATTTAAGAACCAATACCCAGCAGTTTCTCCCACAAGTAATACTATCAATGAAAGGAAAAACATAACAGTTAGTGATGTTGAAAAAACAAGATTCAAATGGTTTGAAGATTTTCCTATTTCATAGGTTAAAAAGCGACTAACTGCATTTGTTAAAGATCCCGATAACAAAGTAAACATAGCAACAAATCCACCTATAACATTGTATATACCATAATCACTGACTCCTAATGTATTTAATATAACACGACTAGTATAAAGACTAATCGCCATCATTATAAACATTCTGAAATAGAGAAAGATTGTATTTTTAGCTAAACGTTTCGCTCTTGAACATTCAGTCATATAAATAAAGTTACCAGTAAACAATTAGTAGTTTATACAAGGTCCACACTTCCTGTATAAAAAATCATCTGTTAGATGAATTAAATTAATGCATATTTAATTTCTCCAATAGTATACATAATTTACATATTGAAATAATGACAATATAACGTAAGCACTCATTTTTACCTTCTTAAAAAATCAAGAAGATATGTAATCGATAATTTTAACTATTTATAGCAGAACAGCTATAGTCATAAAAATAAGGACATCATAATCCTTATGGCCTATCTCAGTTACTTAATTGTAGTTGCAATACAGCCACATACATTGAATCTTACATTTTTGCAATTTTCCAAGAATGTCAAAAATATCAATGTCATTTTCACCTTTCCTCACTGCTAAAAAATAGGGAGTACTTGAAATGTTCAACTATGGAATTATATAATATATCCTTGGCATGTATGCTGCAAATAACCGCACCCTAAAAATATCCAAAGGTTGAACAACTATCCTCCAATATTTTATTTACTTACTGCAAATAAGCCTTTAGCCTTTTCCATCAAATGAAACAATGATAATAAATTTATCTTATCTTTTTCTATTTCTTCATTAATATGTTTCTCTACTACATTATTACCAAAATGTATAAACCTTCAATCATCTTTTCCACAATGGTTCTTATTTTTTCAGCTCCATCAAGTGCATTAAAAGATATATTATTAATAACCAACAGTAAACTTTCTATATAATAATCATGATGAAATTGATTTGTCAGAAATAACAATTGCCTTTGCGCCCTATTCATTTAGAATATGCCTACCCAAAATAATCCAACACATAAAAGGATAGGTAAATAAAAAGGCATATATTCTATTAAAGAATGTGGCCAATCATCAGCAATCCATACCAAACACAAACAACTTCCCATACTAATAAAAGTAATACCACTCCCACCATACTTCTTTTGAAAATATGGAACAATTTTTCCAAGCGTTCTTTTTCTACATTTGTGGGATTAATATCACATGTCAAGATACTGAAAAATTCTTCTATTTTTTTCTTTAAATTACTTTGGGCATCGCTTTGCCTTTGAGCCATAAACTGTTCCTCTTCCAATTGCTTTTTATAGTGATTATACCAAATTCTATCTTGAATTTTATTATTTCTTTTAAAAGATAAATCATCGACACCTATTTCTTGAGCATATTTATCTAACCTCTGAAGAGCATCATCCAGTTCCTTTTCTTTTTTATCTAATTGTTCTATCTGCTGTTTATAAAACATTTCCGAGTTGATATACATTTTAGGCTTTCGCTCATTATACAATGTATTTTGCAATCCTTTAAAAATCTTCCGTAATTTATTGATACAAGGTGCAGTTTCCTGTATCCCTTTCTCCATTTCTGCTATATTCCTTTCTATTTCATTTTGCCGATTGATTACTGTGCCCATTGTTTTATAGCAAGCCTTCTCTTCTGTAAAAAGAATACTCACTTCAAATAAAAGTGAAAATAATGAATCCAAATCATGATTAGAGGATGACAACTTCCCTATTCTTTGACAATAACTTTCCAAAAGACTACCCAACTCTGCATGTTTGGAGAGAGAATAAATAGTGAATCCCTTCATTATACTTAATGTTAATGTCTTATTTTGACATGCCCTATAGGAAAAGCCACATTTAAGTGCTTTTCCTATAACTTTAGCCCAAATTTAAATTTTCCTTTAATATTTATTTGGGGGCATCCCAATAGTAATCAGCAATGAATTATTATAACCTATGCAACCGAGTACTGCCTGTATGAAAGGCCTCTTCAAATATTGCAGACCGAAACATCTTGTACAAATCGATATTATGATATACAGCTGTATACTAAAATATATTCATCATTTATTAATTTTCATATGCAACATTGGACAATTCAATAAATCCGTCACTCCACCTTCTCAAACGGAAAAGCCTGAAGATAACTAATAGCCACCGTCATATTACCAAAAGCAAACACCAGCTTTGTATTCCGATGCAGACGCATGATACACCCCTCCTTCCCTTGAAAAACACCACCCGTAATACGTATCTTCTGCTTTTTCTGAATATACTCCTCAAGAGGCTTATCCATCAGTTCAATGTTATAAGGCATGGATTCATACAGATAAATAAATTCTTCCATCTGTCTATGGGGAATAACAGCCACGCTATAGGAATTGCGGTCTTTTGCAAGATACTGCCGGGGGAACAGATGGGCAAGGATGAGATTCAATTCATCCAACGGGGCACATACAAACAGATAACCATCACCCGTGATTTCCTTTTCATCCGTCAAAGCGTTCAACTTCTGTACAGAGCCTGTCGCAAACGCCTCCTTTACGGCAAAGGCAGACTCCCGACGGGCCGCATATTCTTCCTTGCTATAAGGACACCGTTCAAAACGTCTTTTATGATCAGCAGAGGTATATGAAAACACTTTGAAGCAGAAATATCTTTCTTCCTTTATGCCAGACCGGGTATTAATCATCACAGCCCTCCTGCCGGTAAAGATTTCGATATAGCGTTTCAGCTCTCTGTTGCGCAGGAACATATAATACCACTTGTGGTCAGGATATTCTTTTTCTTCCCCCGTCTGTAACGTGGTTATCAGATCTGACCCCTGGTCTGGGCAGGAAGCGATTGAACTGCATGGCAGTAACCTAGGCGCTTTACCCGTTATGTTTTGATTCTGCGGAAAGGAGTATTCAGTACCCAAATCCGCATCATTACAGATTTGCATCAAAACATAAATTATTTATCATTTGTACTTCTAAAATGAAGGCTTGTTGAAGCTTCATTTTTGGGGTTCTCTTAGTAAGAGATCCCCTTCTCTATTTAATTTATTGATAATGTGAAATATACACATCGTAATTCATAACCTTTTACGAACAATTCTCATACATTTCTTGTTAAAAGCATTTTAAAACAACAAAAGATTTCCATTTCTTGGGAATTATAGCTACTTTTGCAACCAAATGGGGATCTCTTACTAAGAGAACCCCATTTTTTATAAAACGAATCATGCTATCAAACAGCTGATTTTCAGATTTATCACACTTGTTTATGATAAAAAATAAATTATCCTAAATTAGATATCACACGAAGTCACACAGCATTTCCTAATGGCACGATCCTTTAGATCAGCATTCTGCATATTTCTATATCTCCCCATACAAAAGTCATTCAATATTTTGTATCTATCACCAACAAGGCATATTTTGATTACTTTGCCGAATATTGAATATTCCCCCAGCTCTTATGTTAGGATTTAAGAAATATTTCTCCGAAAATGATCTAATTTTATCCAAGCCAATAAAGCATTCAGGCTGTCATCATACAGCCTGAATGAAACTTCCCCTACAACCCTCTTAAAATAATCTGATTGGCTCTATCTATCTGTGAAGTGGAAATGGATGCCAGATAAATATGAGTGGTCTTTTCATTATCGTGCCCCAACCCTTCGCGGATGATGTCTGTAGACACCTTCCTGTCCTGCGCTATGCTGGCCCAGCTATGGCGCGATATATAGAATATAAAAACAAAACACAAGAAAAATGCAATTATTGCACAATATATCAATGTATATCAGGTTTTTATAAAAAGAATGTAGAATTGCATTTATTGTTGATTTTAGCCATCGATAGTGTTATTTACAGTTTTTATGTTACTATTTTGTTGTGCAAAAAAGCACCTGTTTTCGATTAAAATCACTATCTTTGTAGAAGAAAATAAGCAATTCAAGTATATGGCTCGTACCAAGAAAATAGAATCAACCCCTGTACGCATCCGGTTCAAGGAACTGGAAAATGGAAACAAGTCTATCTATCTCGATATTTACTACGAGAAGAAGAGGCGGTATGAGTTTCTGAAATTGTACCTTATCCCAGAGAATTCCTCGGAAGCAAGAAAGCAAAACAAGCATACAATGAAAGCTGCTGATGCAATAAGGGCACAACGTATTCTTGAAATATCGAACAATAGAACACCCGTAACCATTTCAGAAAAGGCAAAGGTTTTACTGGTTGATTGGGTAAACGAGTATAAGAACAGAAGTATTCAACAAGGAAAGACATCATCAGAAAACCATGTGCATTCAGCCTTAAAACAATTGCGGAAATACAATGCCAAAGCTCGTTTGTGCGATGTGGATAAGGATTTCTTGGATGGCTTTGTTGAATTTATGAAAGGGCAAAAAGCAAGGCGTACCAAAGTTCCTTTTGCCAAAAAAACCATATCCAATTATCTTGGGGTTATCATTACAGCCTTGAATATGGCAGTTGATGATGATGTGTTGTCTGTAAATCCCGGATTGGCTATTGACAGGAAAGCCATTTGCGGTGAAGAAACTCCACGCGAGTATCTGACTATTGATGAAGTCCGCAAGCTCATAGAAGCGGATGCACCAAGAGCAGATGTGAAAATTGCATTTTTGTTTTCCTGTTTCTGTGGATTACGGTTAAGTGATGTCCGTGCCTTGCAATGGAAAAAAATCATTGAAGATAACGGGAATATTCACATGGAGTTGCGACAAAAGAAAACTGGTCGGATGCTGTACTTGCCACTCAACAAGCAAGCGCAAGCCTATCTGCCTCACACTAAGAGAAGTGCTGAAGATTATGTATTTTCTCTGCCTTGCACTTCTACCATTGATTTACAGTTGAAGAAGTGGGCCCAAAATGCAGGAATCAATAAAAAACTGACCTATCACATGAGTCGGCATACTTTTGCAACAATGGAGCTTACCATGGGGGCAGATTTATACACAACTAGTCAGTTACTTGGTCATGCCGATGTGGAAACAACACAAGTTTATGCGAAAATCATAGATGCTAAAAAAGAAGCCGCTGTATTACTAATAGATTCTCTATTCTAATATTTATAGTCAAACAGAAATATATTGCAAATTTTGCATGTCGCAATTATCTGTGTATCAGTCATAGCAGAAAGAAATTTTTCGTAATTCAATTCTGTTTGACCATGACAATCTTATTTCTATTTTTAAATTATACAGTATGTATTGTTTAATTAAAAATACTGTGTATATTTGCATTTTGTAGAAACAGCCTCTTTATGTCTGTTCCTCAGAAAGCTATGTTATCCATTATTGTATAGTAACATTAATCAAGATAACAAAATGCAATTAATCTTTTCATGAATAATAGTACAACAAAGGTATATGGCACGTACGAAAAAGCAAGTTAAAGTAAAGGAACCTGTCCGTTTACGTTTTAATGAACTCAAAGATGGCAGGAAGTCCATCTATTTGGATATTTACTACAATGGCCGGAGAACTTACCAGTCATTGAAACTCTATCTTGTACCAGAAACGGATGTGTCGGCGCAAATCCAAAATGCCAACACACTCGCAATAGCCAATGCCATTAAGACCGAAAAAATTTTGGACCTGACCAACAAGATAGCAGGTATCACAGACCGTTCGTATAAAGCGAATATGCTTTTCACGGACTGGATGAGAGTTTATCGGCAAGATGTGGAAAAACGGGCTTCGGCATCTGCACTTATTTGGGTAGATCGGGTAACTAATGAATTGGAGAAGTACGATAACAGTGTTACCCTTGCAGAAATAGATAGGGATTATATTATGAGATTTCTCAGCCATTTACTAGATAGACCTGCACTCACACGTGACCATAACCAACTGGCCAAAAATACGGTTTTCCTCTACCTCTCTTATATACGGGCTGCACTGAATTATGCAGTTAAGGAGAACCTGCTCCAGTCAAGCCCATTCAAGAAAATCAAACGGGATATGCTTTCAGGTTCGGAAGCCAAACGTGAATATCTTACAGTAGAGGAAGTAAAACGTCTTATTGCAACTCCTTGCCGTCGGGATGATATGAAGGCTGCATTTTTGTTTTCCTGTTTTTGCGGTTTGCGCATTATGGACATCAAAAACTTGTGTTGGAAACACATTAGTAAAAACGGGAACAGGTGGCAGGTAGAAATACGGCAGTATAAAACCGGCGCATTGTTGTATTTGCCATTGAACATGAATGCACGGAAATGGATGCCGGAACAAGGGGATGCTTCTTCTGAAGACCGTGTATTTCCCAAGTTGAGTATTTGGTATAAAAGCATACTTCGCGATTGGGCCACAGATGCCGGAATAGAAAAGAAATTTTCATTCCACGTGGCGAGGCATACGTTCGCAACGCTGGCCTTGACCGCAGGGGTTGACATCTATACGACAAGTCAATTATTGGGTCATGCCAATATCAGACACACTCAGAGGTACGCACAAATCATCAATTCTAAGAAAGACCATGCCATCTCCCTTTTGGATGACGCATTTATCCAATAACTTAAAACAATAGATTTATGAAGCGTAACCGTAGAAATGATTGCCTTTTTTTAAAACAAGAGATTGGCAAACAAGCCGCACAAGAGTGTCGGAAATGAACGTGATGAACTTTTTGCCTTGCTGAAAGAAGCCTCTTTTACTTATCGGAAGGAAGTTATCGGTGAGAGTAAATTGTATGAACTGTATGTGGAGGATTTTCTGAACGGTCATTATTATAGTGACCACCGGGATGCCGCCGGGAAAAACCGACATCGGAAAAACATCGGTATTCTCAGAGGAATACTGACAAAACGTAAAGACCTTGTGGAGCTATTCTTCTCCAATATACTTTTTGCTCCTAACCGCATGGATGAGTTGCTTCGTCTGTTCAACACAACGAAAGCATCCTCCGGTCTGAAAGAAGAACCGGATAAGCCACGCCCTGAAACGAACCTTCCTGCCTTGTCTTTGGGTAGCTTTTTGAATGACAATCAACTGAGCCTCATTGCGCATTGTGCTAATGAGGCTCAACTTTTCACTACCCCTGTGAATGCAGGCATACTGCGTTCTCTTTTGGAAGGCACGTTGCATCAGCCGTTGAAGTCTGCCAATAACCGGTTGGTAGCTTTCTTTTTCGACCGGTTATGTCACCACCGTCTCATTCTCGGACGTTGGGAACATCTGTTGGAACAGGCCGGTTCCATATTGGGTTCCAAAGACGGCCGTCCGCTCAAACACGGCCAGTATTCCAGTGCACTTAGTCTTGCCAAGAGCAATCCAAACAGTATGCAGGAGGTAATCAGCCAATGCGTACAAGCTGTCAGAGAAATGACAGAAAGAAACACAACGGATAACAAGTGACACAGAAAAGGATAACAGTTCGGATAACACTTCCGAACTGTTACTCTCCTTTTTACAAGCATTGAAAAACACATATCTACCTTTGCCCCGAAGCGATAAAGTTTCGGGGTATCACTCCCCCATGTCTAACTCAAAAAAGAATACAAAATGAACCAACAAGAAGAAAGAAACTGTGTAGCGGTGTCCTGTTCATCATGTTTCCTGAAGCTTAGTATGCTCCAGAAACAAACGGAGAAGATTGAAAATATGCTGTTTTGCATCAAGAAAACACTCAATTTCAAAGAAGCCTGCCTGTATATGGGGCTGTCGAGAAGCCAGTTGTACAAACTTGCCAAGAACGGGCATATCCCCCACTACAGACCGTCCGGTAAACTGTTGTATTTTAACAAGCAGGAATTGGACGAATGGCTCTGCCGGAACCAAGTAGAAGAAACCGAAAAAAACTGTCCAAAGGAGATGCCGGACAGCATGAATGAATGTGTTGAACCCGATAAACAATTTGCATCATGACAGAAGCCGGATTTCTTGAAACACTTAAACGGGTAGAAGATGTGGCCGTCATCCTGACCCGAATGGAAGATATAAACGTAGTATTGGGCAAGATAACCACCATTGAAGCCTTCATTGATCGTTTCGGGACGCTTGAAGCCTTGATAGAGCGTTTTGAAAGCGTGGAGAATCAACTCTATTACCTGAAAGATATGCTGAATATTGATGAAGCCGCCAAATACCTGAATATCTCCAAAGGGCATATGTACCGGCTTACCTCCAACCGTGACATATCCTACACCAAACCGAATGGCAAGAACATCTTCTTTGAAAGGAAGGAACTGGATGAATGGAAACGGCGCAATCCAGTCCTTTCACAAAGGGAACTGGAAAGACAGGCTGCTATAATGACCGCCCATGACCACACCGGCAAGCCCAACCATAAAAAGAAAGGGGGAAAGCCATGATACCGACCCACCTGCTTCAAACCGGAAATGACATAGATCGTTCGGTTTATGAACAAATCCTGCAATTCATCCGCCTACGTGTCACCGAGACCTACGCTTTTCCGCCGGAAATTGTCCGTGTCGATGACATAACCATTGCCACGCTCGGCAACTTCAGTGCTTCGGTCGGTAAGCCCAAAAGCAAAAAGACTTTCAACATCACGGCAATTGTGGCTGCAGCGTTGTCGGGCAAAAACGTGTTACGCTACAACGCACATTTGCCGGAAGGCAAGCACAAGGTGCTTTATGTAGATACGGAACAAAGCAAATGCCATTGCCACAAGGTGCTTGAACGCATCCTGAGACTGGCCGGGCTACCTACTGACCGTGAAACGGACAACCTCGAATTTTTCATGCTGCGGGAATACAGCCCCAAACAACGCCGACAGATTATCAACCATGCGCTGGCTTCCGATCCGGGTATCGGTTTTGTTGTCATTGACGGCATCCGTGACCTCCTGTATGACATCAACAGTCCCAGTGAGTCTGTTGATTTGATAAACGACCTCATGCGCTGGTCAAGTATGCACGACCTCCATATCCATACAGTATTACATCTGAACAAAGGAGATGACAATACGAGAGGACATATTGGCACAGAACTGAATAACAAAGCGGAAACCATTCTGCAAATCACCAAGAGCCAGTTTGACGGTAATATCAGTGAAGTAAAAGCCATGCACATTCGTGAAAAGGAGTTTGAGCCGTTCGCTTTCCGCATCAATAACGATGCCTTGCCTGAACTGGTGGGAGAATACTCGTTTACACAAGAGCGTAAGGGCTTCTGCGAATCCATTTCCGATGTACAACACGCCCAGGCTCTCAGGCTGGCATTCAGCGAGGGGGACATAACCGGATACAGACCGCTTATCAAAGCGCTCCAACAGGGATATACCGAAATCGGCTTCAAGCGTGGCCGGAACATCTGCATTGAACTGAACAAGTATCTGATGGGGCGTGGCATTATCGTGAAACAGGATAAGAGCTACCATTACAATCCGAAGGTGCTGGAGTATAGCGGCTGTACCTCCGATAAAGAGGTTTAGTTTAACGTCGGTGTATATATAAGATAAACTTTATTAAACCCGAATAGAAACACAAAAGTTATTATGAACATAGCCCAGACCAAACAAATAGATATTGTGGACTTCTTGAAAGCAATCGGTTGTTTCCCTACAAGGGAAACCGCTTGTGCGGCATGGTTCCGTGCCCCGTATAGGGAAGATATGACACCTTCATTCAAAGTCAATAAAAATCGGAATATCTGGTATGATTTCGATGCGCCCATATAGGCTACACAATAAATATCTCTATGGCAAGAGATTAGGTTAGAGTTCAACAGACCTATCCTCAACGACTTAGCTGGAGGAGAAATCCAAAGGTGACAAAAGCATGTCGGTAAAGTCATTAGTCAGCTAAATACCAAGCTGCGACTGCATGGCGAGAGGAAAAGACAGACACAAGGATGAAGCCTGATTGGTTGAACGATAGTTCTGCTGCACACGTACCAGCCCCGACGAAAGGTATTTGATTCACGTCGGGCTGAAGCACCCCATGTAAACCGAAATTACAATGGAGCAGGAGCTGGCTTCAGAGCAACCACAATAAGTGGAATAGGAACGTAAGTCGCATCCGACAGTCTGCCGAGCCAAACAGTTATTGTGAAAGCAAATGGGGATTCCCTAAATCAGAATGCCGTAAGGCTATGGGCATAGGACCCTGAATATCTGACATGGGAACGGAGCTTCCGTAGTAGTCCGAGCAAGGGAAAGCCTTGTACATGGCGAAGGGAAGCAGTTAGATAACTTAATACAAATAATGGAAAATGTGTGAGACATTATGAGAAGTCCTGAGCAAGTATTAAAAGCTTTAAACAAGCATGGTAAAGTTTCGGATTACAAGTTCGAAAGGCTGTACCGTATCTTATTCAATGAGGAGATGTTTCATGTTGCTTACCAGCGTATTTACGCCAAACCAGGCAATATGACACCCGGTACGGATGGGAAAACCATCAATCGGATGAGTCTTCAAAGAATAAACAAAGTCATTGCATCTTTGAGAGATGAGTCTTACAAGCCTAATCCGGCAAAAAGGATATACATACCCAAGAAAAACGGTAAGAAAAGACCGCTTGGAATTCCTTCCTTTGAGGACAAACTTGTACAGGAGGTGGTGCGCATGATTCTTGAAGCCGTCTATGAAGAGGTGTTTGCAAACACCTCACATGGATTCAGACCAAACAGAAGCTGCCATACCGCATTGACCCATATCCAAAAGACATTTACAGGTACAAAATGGTTTGTGGAAGGAGACATTAAAGGATTCTTCGACAACATAGACCACAATGTATTGATTGCAACTTTGCGGAAACGGATTGCCGATGATAGATTTCTAAGGCTTATCCGCAAGTTGTTGAATGCGGGATATATTGAAGACTGGAAGTTTCATAATACAAACAAGGGAACTCCACAAGGCGGTAATATCAGTCCTATACTGGCAAACATTTATCTTGATAATTTTGACAAGTATATGGAAGAATACGCCCTACGCTTCAATAAGGGAAAAGAAAGACACATCACCAAAGAATACAAGCAACTTAGCGATAAGATGCAACGCATCCTTAAAAGCATCAAGAACATACAGGATGCAGATGTCAGATTACAGCTTAGGGATGAGTATGAGAAACTGAGACGTGAAAGGCAAAAGATTGAGAGCAGAGACAGTATGGATGAAACATACAGAAGGCTTCGATACGTAAGATACGCAGATGATTTCCTCATTGGTGTTATCGGAAGCAAGGCAGAGTGCGTTAAAATCAAGTCGGACATTACCAAGTATATGGAAGAAAACCTCAAGCTGGAACTGTCACAGGAAAAGACATTGATAACAAACGCACAAAAGCCCGCGAAATTTCTTGGCTTCGATGTTTCAGTCCGTAAGTCTGATGCTATCAAGCGGGACAAGAACAATGTGCCAGCCCGTTATTACAACGGTAAGATAGTCCTAAAGGTCGCCATAGAAACGGTGCGGAACAAACTGGAAGAATACAGCGCCATCAGATACAAGGTAGAAAATGGCCGACAAGTTTGGTTTGCAAAGTTCAGAGGCAATCTTATGAAGAAGAAAATCGAGGACATAGTGGCGGCATATAACTCTGAAATCAGAGGGTTCTACAACTACTACTGCATTGCCAACAACGTGGCATACGCGCTCTCAAAGTTTGGATACATCATGGAGTACAGTATGTACCATACCATTGCAGGAAAAACCAATAGCACTGTAAGCAAAGTCATTGACAAATATAAGGTTGGGAATGACATTATAGTGCCATATCAGGATGCAAAAGGTAAATTACGGTACAGGAAATTCTATAATGAGGGATTCAAACGTAAACCACCAATGTACTATACGGAGGTAAACGACTTATCCTACACAATCGCAATTCCACAGCCGACACTTACTGAGCGATTGGATGCGAGAACATGTGAATTATGTGGAAAAGTCGGACCTGTAGTCATGCGTCATGTCAGAAAGCTAAATCAGCTTAAAGGAAAAACTGAATGCGACAGGCTGATGCTTGAAAAGCATAGGAAGACATTGGTTGTCTGTGAAAAGTGTTATGCCAAAATACACAGCCATGCTAAATAAAGTCATGTTATCAACGGAGAGCCGTATGCGTGGAGACATGCAAGTACGGTTTGGGGGCAGGTACGGGAAAACCTACTGCCGAAAGGCAGTAAGGCGTTCTGTACCGAGCCTACGACTTGCCCGGAGTGGCGACATCATAGACTTGGGTATTCTTATCTATCATACCAATGATATATCCCGTGTACTGAAACTGATAGAAAACGCCACCCCGGGAGTACCTGTCAAGGCAAGAACATTCCTGCCCTCTTCTGAGGAAAGGAATGAGATCTTGCGGAACATCCAAATCGGTGCGCTGACTTCGGTAGCCTTGAAGTCCTATCTGGCTTCACGGGGCATTGATATGGAAATCGGAATCAGGGAATGCTGGGAGATACACTATACCTGCCGTGGAAGAGCCTACTTCGCTATCGGTTTTCCTAATATAGCCGGTGGATATGAAATGCGCAGTCCGTACTACAAAGGGTGCATTGCACCTAAAGACATATCAGTGACCAACACCACAAAGACTACTTTGGCATGTTGCCTGTTTGAAGGCTTTATGGACTTTCTTTCTTATTTGACACTAGTAAAACAAGGAAAGTTGCCGCCTCCGTGCAGACAGCCGGATTTAATTGTACTGAACTCGGTGAACAACCTGTCCAAAGCTCTGTCCCGGTTGAAAGCATACAAGAAAATCTATTGCTTCCTCGACAATGACGATGCCGGACGAAAGGCGGTGGATCTGCTTCGGGAAATGAATACGGCTACGGTATATAATGTGATGGAGGCGTTTCCTTATTATAAGGATGTCAATGACCTGTTGCGCGATAAGAAAAGGATGCCGTGAATTGACTTTAAACAAAAGAATCATGTCCTACACAAGTTTATGTGCTGGATATTTTGTATTTTTGCCTAACAATTAGAACAATGGAACAAGAACGATTTAAAGAAATACTGGAAATAGGAGAAACCATTCGGGTGGAGTTTAAACGCTGTGGAAATGGCATTGAAAGCGATACCTATGAAACGGTATGCTCTTTTCTCAACCGTTTTGGCGGTGATCTATTTTTAGGCGTGACGGATTCCGGTCGTGTTGTCGGCGTACCTGAAAATTCCGTATCTTCAATGATTAAGAATTTTATCAGTTGTGTCAGCAATTCGGATTTGATAACTCCTACTGTTTATTTGGAGCCCAGACCGCTTCTCTATGAGGGTAAAACCGTGATACACATTCATGTCAATCCGAGTGCAGAAGTCCATTCCTATAAAAAGGAGATATTTGACCGGGTGGATGATGCGGACGTACACGTGACCAGCACCTCACAAATAGCGATGATGTATATCCGTAAGCAAAGTATCTTTACAGAACGGAAGGTATTTCCATATATAAAAGTGGAAGATTTGCGACTCGACCTTTTGCCGACTATCAGACAAATGGCTGCTAATTCCGCTAACGGTCGGCATATTTGGCAAAAGACGGATGATATGGAGTTGTTACGCTCTGCCGGTCTGTTCGGTACGAATCATGAGACAGGAAAGCATGGACTGAATCTTGCAGCCGTATTACTGTTAGGTCGTGACGACGTTATAAAAGATGTGGCACCGGCTTATGAAACGGATGCTTTGCTTCGCCGAATCAATATAGACCGGTATGACGACAGGGAGATTGTATGTACCAACCTTGTGGAAAGCTATGATCTGTTGATGGAATTTGCCCAAAAACATTTGCCGGATCCGTTTTATCTTGAAAATGAACAACGGATAAGCCTGCGTGGAGTAATATGCAGGGAAATGGTATCAAACATACTCATCCATAGAGAATTTTCAAGTTCTTATCCTGCCAAATTCGTTATTGAGAATAACCGTATATACACGGAAAATGCTAACCGTGCCTCGTGGTCGGGTGAGATAACCCCGGAAAATTTTGAGCCGAATCCCAAAAATCCAATCATCGCCTCCTTTTTCCGCAATATCGGATTGGCCGACAAACTCGGTTCCGGTGTGCGTAATATTTTCAAATACGCCAAGTATTATCAAGGTGGGCATCCCCATTTTTTTGAACAGGATATTTTCCGTACAAGTGTTGAGTTTGAAAGTGAGACTATAAAAGTGGCAGATGCGACTATAAATGCGACTATAAGTGATGCTGATGCGACTATAAACGCGACTATAAGTGAAGAGGATTTGCAGATGTTGAGACTTATTCAAGCCAAGCCTGACATCACCTATACGGAATTGTCCGAACAGTTGAATTTGCATCGTGCTACGGTTGCCAGACGTATCAAGAGCCTTGCGGAAAAAAGAGTCATATCGAGAATCGGTGCCAGAAAAACAGGTGCATGGAAAATTAATATTTCTTTATAAAACAGGAATATATAAAATGGAAGAAGGTATCTACTCTGATACCTTCTTTCATGTATATTAATCTGTTATCTCACAAAAATAATCCAACTCGTCGCCTTTTAGATTCTCCATTGCATATTGTTCGGTCTGTTCCCAAAGTTTTTCATACAGTTCTGAAAATTGTGGTTTTGTTTCATGGTGTTGCCATACTTTATGGTTGAGTACCAATGTTAGCTCCGTGAGATACTTACAATTATCTTTCCATTCTTCAAACGCACGGTTGAAGGTGTTCTGAATACCTGCAAGTCCAAAATGGTCGGCTATCGTAAAATCGTTCCAGAAGGTGGTCTGCAACTCGTAGTCGTTTTCTTTCATAAATTCTCTGAATGTCATGTCATTTCAATTTTAGGATTTTATTATTAATCCCCTGCCGCAATTGAAGTGCAGGGGAATTTCTTCAATACCGGTATCAAGCCGATAGCAGTATGGGCATAATCAATGCTACGGTTTCCATCTGGTCATCGTCGGTTACAGGGGTGATAACACCTGCACGTTCTTGCGTGCTTAACTTGAACTGTACCTCTTTGGTGGTGATATTTTCCAGCGTTTGTTTCAAAAACTCCGCTTTGAAGCCGATGCGCAAATTGCCGCCTTGATAGGCACAAAATACCGTTTCTTCAGCATGGGTGGAACAATCAATATCCTTTCCCGAAAGCACCAACGACAATCCCGAAAAGTTCATGGCCACCTCGCAACGTGCCTTGTCCGCAAATACGCTTACCCGTCTGACGGCCGCCAACAGTTCGTTTTTGTCGAGAATGGCGTTTTTGTCACTATCCGTGGGGATAACGGCATTGTAGTTGGGGTATCTTCCCTCTATCAGCCGTGTGCGGAAATAGTCTGTTTCTGTTTGGAAGGCCATTTCACGGTCAGTAATGAATACCTGCACTTTCTCATCTGACTTACTTGTCATACTGCGCACAATCTTTGCAGCTCTTGAATGTAACAGGAAATTGTACTCTTGTCCGTCATCCTCAACCTTGTAAATGTTCCGTACCAACATGGAGCCATTGGTAGCGGCACATTGCAATTCATCGCCCTTCTTAGTGAAATAGATGCCGCAAAATATAGGACGAAGGTCATCGTTGCCAACGGCATATAAAGATTTGCCGATACTATCATTCAAGACAGATGCTTCGATAGTGGCCTTCACGTTTTTCTCCATTGTGCCAGGAAGGACGTAATCCTTTGCCGGAAATCCCACCATGTCGAACTGGCCGTTGTTGTAGCGGATAACTACCGACAAATTTTCCTCGTCCGCTTCAAAAGTGACAGGCTGGTCTCCTAAATTCTTCAACGAATCAAGCAAAAAACTCGCTGTGACACATATACTTTCGCTGTGTCCGTTAGCTCCGTCCATATCTATGACAGGGAGCGTGCTGCATCGGCTACAATCCATGTCGGATGCCGTTATTCTCAATACACCGTCTTTGAGTTCCAATAGGAACGTGGAATAGATAGGCAATGCCACCTTACTGTTCATTACTTTTGCCAATGCAATTAACTTGGCGTTCAATTCTGTTGCTGAAATTGTGAACTTCATAACTGATTTGATTTATTTCCCTATCATCGGGAGCCTTTGCCCCTTATTGTGAGGAAGTTATTTATGGTGCTCCGACTTGGCAGGTGCGTATGGCACAAACTTTTTGGTTGAAATACGCTTTTTACGCGTGTGGAAAAAGGAAGATTTCAATCACTGGGGCACTGATTATCCGAAAATCCGCTGCCTCCCGCCCTAAAAGTTTGGAGCAATCAAAGCAAGCCTGCCGGAACTTTGCGCCAGAAATGCCTCCGCTCAATGAGGGCATAGATGTGTATGATTCATATCTCCTTGTATATAAATGGTAGAGAGCGGAATACCTGTAATTGTGGTATCGGAGTATGATTGACAGTCTGATTTTTCACTGCAATCATAAACCCGGTTAAAAAAGGAGGCTTTGTTGCTTTGTCTTTCATCGTGTACCTCTATTTCATTATTCCTTTGCGGCATCAATCGAACAATCAACGCATAAACACAATACGAAATGAGTCCATTTTTGACATTTGCCATTTGCCTGAGCATCGCCTACCTCCTTTACTACGGTGCCAACATCGGCAAGGATTTATACGCTACCGGAAAGCAACTTACTTCCAACGAGGAAGTGTTTGAGATTGAAGACGTTCCAGTTGAAACCGCCGTCTCTGTGAATGAACAGGGAGACGGCTTTTTTATTGGCGATGCCGAACCGGAAGAACCTGCGGAAGTGCTTGACCCGGAAAAGGAAAGCGAAAAGAAAGAAACTGCCGAGACAGAGAGACGCATTGCTTCGCTGCAAGAGAATCTGGATGAAGCGGACGTAACGAGCGAATACGGCATCAAAGCCCCAGAACTCCATGAGTTACTGGAAGGCAAGAAAGCTTCGCTGTTCAAACCCGAAATCAATGTCATCCGAAATGTATTGTAAGAAGATTATCCGTTATAGCCTGCCGGTGTCGTGCCTCCTTTCGGCGCAGTCCGTTTTCGCCAAATGTGGCGGCGTGGATTACAGTTGGGGAGCCGATGCGCTGGCACTGATGCACGACTATGTAGTGACCATGATGCTCTATGTGCTGTATTTGACCTATGCCATTGCTGCACTTGTTACTATTTACGCCAGCCTACAAATCTTCATCAAGATGAATGCCGGCGAGGAAGGTATCGTCAAGGAGATACTCATGGTTGTGGGAGCCTGTATGTTCATGATTGGAGCCTCTATCGTGTTCCCAGCTTTCTTCGGCTATCAAGTTTAAAAAATACTCATCTGCGCAGAGAGTACCATAATGTCTAATTAAAAACAAGAACGAATGTTGCAAAAAATTAAGAAAATGATGAAGGGCATCTGCTCTTCCGAAAGAATCAAGATGCTTTCATTTATGCTGCTGGTCGGAACGGTGACAGCTTTCGCCCAGAACGCGGCCGGTGACTACTCCGCCGGAACGACCGCCCTCGGCACGGTGACGGACGAAATCGCCAAGTACGTGCCGTATGTAGTGAAACTGTGTTACGCCATTGCCGGCATTGTGGCCGTTGTGGGAGCAATCAGCGTGTATATCAAAATGAACAACGAGGAACAGGACGTGAAGAAGTCTATCATGATGATTGTAGGAGCTTGTATCTTCCTGGTAGCTGCTGCACAGGCACTTCCGTTGTTTTTCGGTATCTCCGCTTAACGGCGCATGGGAACCCAAACGGACAACAGCCGCTACACGGGGTACCCACTGTTCAAGGGGCTTCAACGGCCTCTTGAACTGATGGGACTTCAGGGGCGGTACATCTATTGGGCGGCCGGAGCTGTCGGCGGGGCCATTCTCGGCTTTATCCTTGCCTACTGCCTGATAGGTTTCCTCGCCGGACTGCTCACTTTGGTGGCCTCTCTCGCCGTGGGTGCCGGATTTATCCTGCTGAAACAGCGCAAAGGGCTGCACAGCAAGAAGAACGATAAAGGAGTATTCATCTATGCTTATTCAAAAAGGAAATGACAATAACCGTAGTTTGTAGAAAAAGTAAAATTGCTTGGCTGTTTCTTCCATGTGTCCTACTGCTCGCATCCTGTGGAAAACGACAGGTAACGAAATCCGCCACGGTAGAAGCGCAACAGACAGCCGGTAAAATTCGGCAAGGCTGGGCTACAGCCTGCCGTCCGTTGACAATCACTTCAGAGGGAATGGAAACAGGACTGCCGGACATCGGGGTGTATATGCATCTTGCGGACGCCACAGACACGGAACGGAACGCCTTTTACGGAGTGCCGTTCATTTATGATAACGGGCGTTATGTGGCGCAGAAACATCATACCGTGACCGCTGACACGCTTGCCGCCATCTATGCCTGTTTCCCTTATCGGCAAGGACTTGCCGCAGATGATAGTCTTGTACTGGCTGCTCCTTTCGGGGAAAACCTGTACGCTGTGGAAACGGCCCGGCATATCGGCAAGGAGATTTCCGTGGAAATGGATTGGCGCAGTTCAATGGTGCTACTCTGCATCGGATGCGAGAGTGACCGGTTGCAAGAGCGGCTGGATGAACTTACGCTTACGGGGGAGAACCTTTGCGGACAGGCTGTCTATCAGCCTTACTTGGGTAAATGGAGACCTGTGGGCAAAGGAGGCACGTTGAACGCCACGGATGCGGACTGCCTGTTGAACAATGGCCGGAAACATGACTTTTATCTGGTGCCTACCGATACGGAAGGCGCGGTGACGATTGCCGCCACCATTGACGGACACCCATACGCCGTGCGGACAACATTGCCTCCCATGCAAGCAGGAAGCCTTGTAAGGCTAAACCTGCACAAAGGCAAGGAAGGATTGGCGGTGAATGGCAGTTGGGTGGAAACCCGGCGTAAGCTCCGCTACCAGCCTGTGCAGCGTGTGGATTCCGTGGAAGTGGGTCACTACCTGCAAAAAGACGGTGGGATATGTCCTCAACGTGACAGCAATTCAATTGCCATGGTAGTGGAAACGGACGGGAGGCACGGCAAAGCGGTGGCGTTGCGCGACAGCGAGGGTCGGTATTGCTATTCGGGAAAAGTTTTGACTTCCGGTAAAACTTTCCAGACCATTGATGGTAAACGTAAAGAGGGAGTCGTCAATCCCAGGCAAACGGATGAAATCATCGATGAGAACAAACTCATCTTTACTTCGGGAATGCCCTACGGTGAGCAATGCGCCTTCGGCTATGCAGACGGTGCCGATCTTACCCAAAGGCTGATTGACAAGTACCGTCAAACGGAGCATGCCTACCGAAGGAACGGGAGGCTGCTCGCCAGGAAAGAAATGCTTGCTGAAGTGGAGCAGCATCCGGGAAGCTATGTGCCGTCACTTGCGGAACTGGCACAGCTCTATCATCACCGGCAACTCGGAGAAACAGTCGGCTGTGAACCGATGCGAGGAGAATACCTGACCGTCAGCGAGAGTTCGGACAAGACCTTTTATCTGATTGACATGGAGAACGGTATTGTGACCGGAACCTTGTCAAAACAATATGCCAGCTTACGGCTGCGGTTATTTTATCTATTTTGATTCACCTAAAAAACAACACAAATGAACAATCTGGTAATATACAACGAAGCGGAAATCAACTCAGTGGAAATCTGCGTGCTTCCACCTTTATTCAAAGTAAAGGTAGTTATGGACTCCGATACCGATGCCACTGTGACGATTACAGACATTAACGGTGCAGAGGATTTTGCATCCGTGTGCATTGAAACGAACCGGAAGGAGCTTTCCGATGTACAGTTCACCGACAAGGAAAGGCTGTATATCGGTCGGGAGGTGGCACGCTGTATTGCGGCAGACATCGCCCTGTTTGTGGGACATGGCATTGTGCCTTATGAGTGCTACGATGAGCATCCTACGTTTGACCTGTTCAAGTTTTCGGATAAATGGGAGAATGATTTAGCTTTCGGAATCCGAAAGGTTTATTTCGCCCGATGTGACGGAAGCCAAAAACAATAACGCCCATGACGATTTATATTCTACTGATTCTTGCGGCTGTAGGCACGGGTATGGCCATATCGGTATATGCCTTTGGCACAGGAGGAAAGCGCAAGCGCATCTTCCAAGACATTTACTTCTCCGTGGAAGACAACGAGGGTGTCGGCGTGGTATATACCAAAAACGGAGAGTATGCGGCTATCCTGCGCATGGAGAACCCGGTGGATAAATACTCCGCTGACATAGACGGGTACTATGAATACACCCGGCTGTTCACCGCCATTGCCCAAACACTCGGCGAAGGGTATGCGCTGCACAAGCAGGACATATTCGTGCGCAAACCGTTCTGTGATGAGAGCGAAAGCAAGCGCGAATACCTGTCCGAATCCTACTTCCATTACTTCAATGGCAGGGAATATACGGACAGCCAGACCTATCTGACCGTGACGCAGGAAGCGCAAAAGAGCCGCCTTTTCTCTTTTGACGGCAGAAAGTGGCGTGACTTCCTGGTGAAAATCCGCAAAGTGCAAGACCAATTGAAGGATGCCGGTGTACGTGCCGAATTTCTGACAAAGGAAGATGCCAGCGAGTATATCGACCGCTATTTTGCCATGGATTTTACCCACAAGACACTCTCAATGAACAATTTCAAGGTGGATGAGGAATGTGTGCGCATGGGTGACCGGAAATGCAAAATATTCTCACTTGTGGACGTGGACAGCATCAACCTGCCCAGCTTGGTACGTCCCTTTGCCAACATCGAGGTGAACAACACGCAGATGCCTGTTGATGTGATGGCGGCCATTGACCAAATCCCGGAAGCGAGGACGGTCGTTTACAACCAGATGATTTTCATTCCTAACCAAAAAAGGGAGCTTGCGCTGTTGGAAAAGAAGAAAAACCGCCACGCAAGTATTCCCAATCCGGGCAACCAAATGGCCGTGGAGGACATCAAGCAGGTACAGGAAGTCATGGCCAGGGAGGGAAAGCAACTAGTCTATACGCACTACAACCTGGTGGTGTGCTGCGACAGTGATGCCGACCTGCAAAAGCCCACCAATCATCTGGAAAACACGTTCGGACGTATGGGCGTCCATATCTCCAAGAGGGCTTACAACCAACTGGAACTGTTCGTCAATTCGTTTCCGGGAAACTGTTACGGCATGAGTGCGGAGTATGACCGCTTCCTGACGCTGGGCGATGCCGCCGCCTGTCTGATGTACAAGGAAAAAATACAGCACAGCGAGGACACGCCGCTGAAGATTTACTATACGGACAGGCAGGGCGTGCCGGTGGCCATTGACATTACGGGAAAAGAAGGGAAACACAAACTGACGGACAACTCCAACTTTTTCTGCCTGGGGCCTTCGGGAAGCGGCAAATCGTTCCACATGAACAGCGTGGTACGCCAACTACACGAACACGGAACGGATGTGGTGATAGTGGATACAGGTAATTCCTACGAGGGATTGTGCGAATATTTGGGTGGGAAGTATATCAGCTACACCGAGGAAAAGCCCATTACGATGAACCCTTTCAATATCACGAAGGCGGAACTGAACATCGAAAAGATAGACTTCCTGAAGAACCTGATTCTGCTGATATGGAAAGGTTCGGATAGTAAAATTTCGGAACTGGAGTTCCGTATCATCGAGCAGATTGTGACAGACTACTACGATGCCTACTTCCACGGTTTCAAGGGCTATGACCCGTTGCAGCGTGAGACCCTGCGCAAGACACTGACCGCCGCCGAAAAGCGCAAGGGTACGTGGAGTGTGGAGGAAATGGCGACACTCGGTAAGAAGATTGATGCGAAAATCAAGTTGCTGGAGGAACGGCGAAAAGCTTTGGCGGTGGCTTCGCTGTCGTTCAATACCTTCTATGAATACTCTTGTGAACGGTTGGAGCTTATCTGCCTAGAGAACAACATCACGGAAATCGACTACGACAAATACGCATACATGATTCAGCCTTTCTACAAAGGCGGCAACTATGACAAGATTCTCAACGAGAATGTGGATACCACGCTGTTCTCAGAGACCTTTATCGTCTTTGAAGTGGATGCAATCAAGGAAAATAAGAAACTTTTTCCTATTGTCACGCTTATCATCATGGACGTGTTCTTGCAGAAAATGCGTCTGAAAAAGAAGCGAAAAGTCCTGGTAATAGAGGAAGCATGGAAGGCAATCGCCTCGCCACTCATGGCCGAGTACATCAAGTTTATGTACAAGACGGCAAGAAAGTTTTGGGCAAGTGTCGGCGTGGTGACACAGGAGATACAGGACATCATCGGCAGCGAAATCGTAAAAGAGGCCATTATCAACAACTCCGATGTGGTGATGCTTCTTGACCAAAGCAAGTTCAAGGAACGCTTCGACAACATCAAGGCTATTCTCGGACTGACGGAAACGGACTGCAAGAAAATCTTTACCATTAACCGACTGGAGAACAAGGAAGGACGCAGTTTCTTCCGGGAAGTATTCATCAGGCGTGGTACGACCAGCGAAGTCTATGGCGTGGAGGAACCGAGGGAATGCTACATGACTTACACCACCGAACGGGCGGAAAAAGAAGCGTTGAAACTCTACAAGGCAGAACTGAAATGCAGCCATCAAGAAGCTACGGAAGCCTATTGCCGAGACTGGAAACGGTCGGGTATTGAAAAATCGCTGCCTTTTGCACAAATGGTAAATAAGGCAGGCAAAGTATTGAACCTGAAAGAAAAACAATTCTAAAATCATATTATCATGCAAGAAGAAAAATTTATCAGCGAGTTTTGGAAATCCAACGAACGTAGCAATTTCTCCAAGGAAGCAACGGTACTGTTCTTCTACCTTATTTATATTTGGAAGAACGAGAACAAACCAGAAAAGTTCTATGTGCATCCGGCGAGCCTGCTTTGCAAGGTACGCGGATTTACCGTAAAAGATGTGCTGTCAGCCAGCAAGGAACTGCAAGAGCGGAACTACATCAGCTTCACGGCACCGGAAAAGGACTGGTGTTCGGGGGAATACAGCCTGTGTATGGAACGAGCAGGACAAGGGAAAGAGATAACGGCTAACGGCAAATAACCCCTTAACCACCCCCCACCTCGCCATGTATAGAATCCTATTGCTTCTGACCTTAGCCTGCACCTTTGTCTTTCCAACAAGGGCGCAGTACGTGCGTGTAAACTACGACAAGAAAACGGTGGCCGCCATGGTCGCCGCCTATGGGACGGAAACGGTGGCTGAAGCCTACTACAATGAGCAGGTGAAAGCCATACTGGAACGGTACAATGCCGCCGAAATCGCCGCCGCCGGAATTTTTACGTCCAAATTCCTCGACCGCAAAGGATTGACGGAACTGGGAATCTGGAGCAACCAGACGGAGAACCAATACTACCGAAGGATTTACCACCTGGTGAGTGCCAAAATCATGCCAAAGATATGGACGGTGGCCGGGATGATGCTCCGATCGCCCCAGACTGCCCTGTATTGGGGAAGCTACCTGATGAAAATCTGCACGGAAGTGAAAACGCTCTGTATGCAGTTTGAGTCGGTAGTGACCAATGGCAGCCTGTCGTTCAACGACATCGCTTTCCTGCAACTGAATCCGCAGGTGGCCTCGCTGTTCACCCTGTCGGAGAACGGTGGCATTAATTGGAAAACCTTTCTTGACGACTTGGGCGACATTCCACATAACTTCACCAAAGAGAACCTGAAGGCAGACCTTGACAACCTCTATAACATGGGGGTCAATATCGCCACCGCCGGAACGGAGAACCTGAGCGAACACATCTTGGGAGAGAGCAACTTCCACGACCTGTTGCAAGGAAACGTGACTGCCATTGCCCACGCCGTGGAAAACAGCTACGACCTGTACCAAAGCCTTGACAATTCGGTAGGTAGCACGTTGCTCTCCTTAGTTGGAGGACCGGAGAACGTAGCCGGGCTGTTCCAACTCGACAATTACAATCTGACGGCGTGGATGACCGATTACCTGCGTGAGACGATGGGGCAATACTATACCCAACGGTGGTACATTTACCGCAGGGATGCCGGCCAGGAGGTGCTTTGCGACTACTCCCCTGCCACAGACGACAACAGCGTAATCAATGGTGGGGAATGGACACGCTTCAATACTTCCGATGCCAACTTTTACCCGAATACCACCCAGACCGAACAGGTGCTTAGCAATTCGGAACGATATGCCGGATGGTCGAGGGCGCAGGTGGAACAACTGAACCGCCGAAACGACGGAAACACTTACAGTATCAGCTATTACCGTTCCAGTTATATCATATCCAAAGGAGGCAAGCAGACCAAGAAAGCCTATGCATACAGCATCAAGGTGACGAAAAGCTGGAACCATACAGAAGAAGTGTATGAGGACGTGTTCGATTCATATACCATGGACTTGAACACTTTCAAGGGGCAGCTTCAAGCCCGGCTGTCAGAATACAACGAGAACGAGGAAGGCACCGTGTATTACATCGGCTCCGATGCGAAAAACTACTACCAGGCTACGGATGAAGCGAAACTGAAAGGCAGCGAGAGCGTAATGATAAGCGTGACCTGCCATGAGGGGGTGAGCCTGATTTCAGGCACCACCCAATACAAATGCCGCAGTTGCGGAAGCAGCCTGAACGCACACTCCAAGGAGTGCGTGATGCGGACAACCGTATCGGAAGATGATGAATTGGACTTGTCCGGCTTGGACGAACTGGAACAGGAATACAACGGGGAAGCCGCCGTGCTGCAAGCCCGGATAGACGGGCTGGAGGCGGAAAATGCGGAACTTATCAGGCAGATAGCTTCCGCCACCGTGGAGGAAGCCGCCGTGCTCCGGCAAACCTATAACAACAATAAGAACGAAATCAGCCGGATAGAAACGGAACTCTCCGCCGTGCGCCGGAAGCAGGCGGAACTGGCACAGGCCAAAGAAGAAGCCGCCGCCGACAACGACGTGCCTACCGATGATTACTACCGTATTCCGGCTATCATGCAGGACTGCAAGGCCGCCTACGACCTGACATGGAAAGGCGAAGGTTGGTGGTCGGGCTATACCTACCTGCGTGAAGCTGTCGCTCCGAACATCAACGGGGTGATTACATTCCGTGCCTCCCTGCAGATTGCCCGGAAGCCGAAATACTTCCTCGGCATCAAGATACACCGTGCCATTATGGAAATCAGTTGGGAGCTGACCGCCGAATACAGCGATACGGAGGTGGTGGATATTATCCAGTTTGATCCAGAGAAAAGCGAGACTGAGAAAAAGGACGAAGTGAACAGCCGCCTGTCGGAAATCGCCCGTGAATACCCCTCCTGCAAGATAAGCACGGAATACTTTCGAAGCGAACCGCCGGAAACGGACAATACTGGCGATACCTATCACCTGCTATGGTCGTCAGACCGGCTGGAAATCGCCCGCCAGGTACATACAAGGCTGAGCCATATCTATGCCGACCTGGTATCGCTGGAGAAAATGATGCACTACAAGCTCTCCATTGTGGACGTGCTGCGTGATGCGGCTCCCTATATCAATGACGAACGGGGCAGGCGGCTGACTTTAGTGGAACAATGCCGGAAACGGTGGTTGCACGGGGCGGCTGAAAACCTGCACTCCGTGGACTACAACGGCAAATACGAAGATGAAGAAAGGGGGAACGGAAATGAATGACCGGACACGATACCTACTCCTGTTGCTGTTGGCGGTGCTGCCCACCGTAGTAGTGAAGGCGCAATGGAACTTCGACATTCCTGTGGTGGAAGCCTATATCAACGACCACAAGCAGCAACGGAGCCTGTTGCTGGCACGCTCCACACTGGAGCTGAGCAACCAACTGTTGCATGAATACAGCAGCGATGCCGCCGTGGAATACAAGGAACTGAACATCGACCTTGACAAATACACGAGGGCGTTCGATGTGATTGACGTGCTGTACCAGTCGCTCCGTACCTCGCTGAATGTCTATTCTACTTATGACACAGTGAGTGACCGTATCAGGGATTACAAGGATCTGTTGGACGATTATCGGGAAAAGGTATTGGAACGGGGGAAAATCTCTCCGGCCGACACCTTGCTTATCAGCGTGAACCTGCGCTGCATACGGAAGATTACCGATGAAGGGGAATCGCTGTACCGTTCGGTGGCTGACCTTGTGCTGTACGCCACTGGTGCCGCCGCCTGCTCGACCTCAGACCTGCTGTTGATACTGGAGGGTATCAATATCGGACTGGATAACATCGAAGCGCATCTGAACCGGGCATACTTTGAGACTTGGCGGTATATCCAACTGCGGATTGGCTACTGGAAAGAGAGCATTTATCGGAGGCAAAGCAAGCTGGAAATCATAGAGGGGGCGTTTGGACGGTGGAGGGAAGCCGGTCTGAATCCGGAAACGAAATGAAAAATTAAGAATAAAGAATGAGGAATCGGACATGAAGAATCGGAAGATGGGGAAAGGAATTTTAGTAGTGGGGCTTGTGCTCTATGGGGCGATGGATGTGGTGGCGCAAAGCGTGACCTATAGCCACGATGCTGCCAAGATGAACCAGATAACGGTGGGTGAAATCGGCTCCGGGTCGCTTACGCCCGGACTCTATTACCAAGCGTTGCACAAGTCGTACAGCAAGAGTGCGGCGAGCAAGAACAAACTGTCGTACCGTACCCTTGCCGGGGTGAACCTGTATAACCAGGTGGATGAAGCGGAAGCGTTGGACTCGGCAATGGTGGCACGGGCGAAAATTGAAGCCCTGAACGTGGCTGACCGTAGCGGCGGTGCGCTCGATGTGGCTTGGGCAGCGGAGGGAGGAAAGATAACCGACAAGATGGGTGACTTTGGGCGGAACATCAACCGCATCCTGCAAACAGGCGGCAACGGTGATGACCAAAGCTATTGGAAGGAGCATTACCAGATGTTCCAATGCGCCATAAGAGCCACGCAGGACGCTTATATGCCCAATGCCCAGCGCAAGAAACAATACCTGCGCATCTATACGGATGTGGCAAGGAAGAACGAAGAACTTATCCGCTACCTCGTCCGGCTATCCAACGCACGCAAGACCTCGGAACTGCTTGCTGCCACCAATCAAATAGAAAACCGGAAAGCGCAAGTAGTGGCTGCCGCCATGGGGCGGTGGCGTTCTGCCGGATGGACTACCGTGGATGGCAGGGAATGAAAAAGGAAAGGGAAAAAGAATTTATTAACTCTATAAATAATGACAAACATGAATCATCAAAACCAAGTGTTCAATCATCCGCAATTCGGGGAGATTTGTACCGTTCAACAGGAAGAAGGGAAAGTGTTGTTCAAGGCTAATGATGTGGCCCGTTCTTTAGGGTATGCAGAAGCTGCAAAGGCCGTCCGTACCCACTGTAAGGGGGTGTCCGTTTTAGACACTCCCATTGAGAATCAATACGGTACGGTTGTAATGCAACCTACCAAGTTTATCAGCGAATCCGATGTATATAGATTGGTGATGCGCTCCAAACTTCCGGAAGCTGAAAAGTTTCAGGACTGGGTCTGTGAGGAAGTGCTGCCTGCCATTCGGAAGGACGGGGCTTACCTGAGCGAGAAAGCCCTGCAACGCGCGGTGACAGACCCGGAGTTCTTTATCGGACTTGCCAATGCCATTCGGAAGGAGAAAGAGCAACGGCTGGAGATAGAGAGCTGTTGCACGGAACAACAGCTTTTGATTGACCGCCAAAAGGAAACAATCGAGGAGCTTGGCAAGCGTTCCGCTTACGCAGAGACCGTATTGCAGAACAAGGACTTGGTGGATATTACACAGATTGCGCAAGACTACGGTCTTTCAGGACGCCGTCTGAACGCTATTCTCCATGAAAAAAGGGTGCAATACAAGAGCGGCAAGCAATGGATTCTCTACGCTCCCTACAAGGGGAACGGGTATGTGGGTAGCGAAACCTCCCAGTTGGAGAACGGTAAGACCGTGATGCGTACCCGGTGGACACAAAAAGGCAGGCTATTTATCCATGACTTGCTGAAAGCGGACGGCATATTGCCGGTACATGAGATTGAAACGGAACAAACGGAAACATCCTCTAATATCCAGTAATGTATGGCAGACAATATCTTATCGGATTTCGGCATTGACATTCTCGAAGAAGAAATAGATGATGTGATATTCCAGACCAATGAGTTCCTGTGCGATGCGACTTTCACCGGCTCACAAGGGCCGTTTTGGTGGATCCTCCAAATGTGCATGGCGTTGGCAGCACTCTTTTCCATTATTGTGGCGGCGAACATGGCTTATAAAATGATGGTGAAACATGAGCCGCTGGACGTGATGAAACTATTCAAGCCACTGGCAATCGCTATCATCCTGTCGTGGTGGTATCCTCCTGCAGATACCGGCATGAACCGGAGCGGAAGCAGTTGGTGCGTGCTGGACTTCTTGTCGTACATTCCGAATGCCATTGGCTCGTACACGCATGACCTGTACCAGGCGGAAGCCACACAGATAAGCGACAAATTCCAAGAGGTGCAGGAATTGATTTATGTACGGGACACGATGTACACGAGTTTACAGGCACAGGCGGATGTCGCCCATTCGGGGGTGAGTGACCCCAATCTGATAGAATCTACCATGGAGCAGACCGGAGTGGATGAGGTGACGAATATGGAGGTGGATGCAAGCCGACTCTGGTTTACCTCGCTGGTAAGCGGTGCAACTGTGTGCATTGATAAAATCGTGATGTGTATTGCGCTGATTGTCTTTCGGATAGGCTGGTGGGCAACCATATACTGCCAGCAAATCCTGCTCGGTATGCTGACGATTTTCGGACCGATACAATGGGCATTCTCGTTATTGCCGAAATGGGAAGGTGCATGGGCAAAGTGGATGACACGTTATTTGACGGTGCATTTTTACGGAGCCATGCTCTACTTCGTAAGATTGCAATATTTTATAACTCTCTGTATATCAATCGAAAGATACTATCTATTTAGGAGTGCGCAACAAATCTACAACAAAAATATCCTAAAATGTTGCGTCTGCTTTCGAGAGAGCTTTCCGGTCTGCCAAAGCCTGATTACGGGAACGCAAATGTTAAATCCTCATTGTTCACTATGGACATTTGACTGGAATAACAATCCTCTTTTTATTCCCCGTCATGACAGACTTTTGTCCGGCTGAACCGACATATAAGGATGTGGCAAAAATAACAAATTTCTGTCGGATTACAAGCCTTTGCACAAGCAATATATATAAAAACCGATTGGCGATATTACCGGGTATTCATGTGATACAGGAGTATTGCAATCAACATAAAGCCTGCCACAGAATTGTTTGTATAACACACTGTAAAATATTGATATATAATATGTTAAACTATTTACAGCCTCTTGTTTTCCGATACTTTTCGACTTAATTTTGTCCTGACGAATCGAAGCAAAAGCAACGAAAAACAAATAGTAGCAAAACAATATTTATAAAAAAACGATTATGTGTAAAACTGAACAGAACCCGAACGAAACCGCCTTGCTCCGAAAGACGGTGGACGGGCTGAAAAAGGAGCTGGAGAACGTAAAGAACGTTGTCTATGCCGCAAAAGAAGTTCTTAACCTTGAGGAAGCGGCACTATTTCTTGGTATTTCCAAAAGTTCACTTTACAAGATGACGCACAATCAAATCATCCCGTATTTCAAGCCCAATAACAAAATGGTGTATTTCGAGAAAACGGAACTGTTGAAATGGTTACGGCAAAACCCTGTTGCCTCACAAGCGCAGATTTCAGAAGAAGCGAGAGCGATCATGCGTAATCTTGCAAGCAAAGACTAATTTTTTATCCCTCATGTATGACAGAAACAGAAAAAAACGATTTTTCTTTTGACGGTCTCCCACGGACGGTAGCAGAACTCCATGCGAAAATAGACCGCCTTACAGCAATGTTTGAGCGGTTCATCTCCTCTGCTGAAACCAAACCGGAAATAATGACAGTGGAGGATATTGCCGCCATGCTCTGCAAATCTGTTTCCACTATCTACGCAATGACTTCCGACCATAGAATACCTTATCGCAAGCAGGGTAACAAGCTCTATTTCTTACGCTCGGAAATAAACGCTTGGCTCTCGGCTTCAGTCGTGCCGAAAGACACCCCGAAGCGCAAACGCAAGCCGCATGAAAACGGAAAAACTAATGAAACATTGCCTACACCGGAATGTATTACGGAAGCAGATACCGTCAAGAACGATACGGGTACGATGCAAGCCTTGTCGGAAAACCATGCCGAAAACGGCGTTGCAGTTTTGGAGCAAGAACAAGGAAATGCCTCTTACTCTATCGAGCAAAGGATACACACAAGGAACGGAACAATACTTTTCGCTGTACTGTTCACAAATGACATCGAGACCGCCGGAGAGAGAAAATTCGTCCAAACTGCACGTGAATTTCACGGCTATTGGAGCGACTTCGGGGGCGGCGGTTACATCTTCAACTCTCGGCAGGAGGCTGGGAATTTTGCAAAAACGATAATAGGGAAAGAAAAAGCAGACCTAATATCACCCCGACAAGCGATATTGAAAAATGATGATTTGACCGCCGCTTATACGGAAAGCAAGCCGCCAGCCATGCAGGGCGAACAGACCTTGTCTGATGGCAATTCCTCTTATATATAAATGGCAGACATGGCAAAGAGTGGCGCATTTACAGTGGTGTGTTTTAGGGCTGGCAAGTTAATGTTTTCGTCCACGAAAACGACGCCACAGATGGCGACCCGGCCATGCGGATAACGGCAGGCACAATCACAGCCCTAAAACACCATTCCAATTATAACCGATAACAACAGGCGTATGACAGATAATGAAAATTCACATAAAGGAGGAAGGCCGAAATCGGCAAAAGGCAAGGCACGGACAAAGACCCTGTCCACGAGGCTCACGCTTGCCGAATGGAAAACCGTCATGAAACGGATAGCCGATGCCGGAAAGAAACCGTCGCATTTCCTGCGTGATCTTCTTTTACAGGGAAAGGTCACGGCGGCACGGACACAGGAGGACAGGAAACAGATACGGATGCTGGAGGGAGGTTGCAACAACCTGAACCAGTTGGCGAAGATGGCGCACCAGCAGGGATTTCCGAGAACCAAGGAAAAAATCACCGCCTTGCTGGACGAGTTCAACAGAATCATCGCGAGGATATGATGGGTGACTTGAAGAAACGGGCGAGCTTCGCCAAGCTGGTGAACTACGTGAACAACCCGAAAAAGGCAAGGCTCATCGACAGCAAGGACGTGCGGCTTGACAGCAACGCCACCATCGCCCGAAGTATGCAGGGGCAGGCGGACGATAAACCGGGACGTGGGCTGAAAAATCCGGTGTACCACATATCGCTGGACTTCGCCCACGAGGACACCCCCAAGATAACGGATGCCCTTATGGTCGAAATAGCCCGTGAGTACATGCGGCGCATGGGCATTGTGAACACCCAGTATATCGTGTGCCGGCACACCGACAAGGAACACCAACACATGCACATCGTGGCCAACAGGGTGGACAACGACGGGAACACCATAAGCGACAGGAACGATGCCATACGCAACGTGGCGGTGTGCAAGGCTCTCACACGGGAGTACGGGCTGCATTTCGCCAAAGGCAAGATGAAGGTGAAACGTGACCGGCTGCGTGGCAAGGACAAGGTGAAATACCAAATCTATGATGCTATCAAAGCTGCCTTGCCACGTTGCAGCAGTTGGACGGAATTGTGCGAAAGGCTGGCCCGACAGGGTATTGAAACCAGCTTCAAGTTTGACCGACGAAACGGCAAAATCATCGGCGTGTCGTTCACCAAAGACGAGGTTTCGTTCAGCGGCTCACGGATAGACCGGAGCATGGGATTTTATAAAATAGACAGTCTGTTAGGCGGACGTATCATTGACAATGTGGAATGGAGAAACAATCTACATGGCAACACCCGGCAAATGGATGAAGCCGGGGCAGACAAGGCGGCCATATATACGGATGAACCGTTTGAACAGGCTACGAACCCCACTTATACCGATAACCATGCAGAACCCTCCGGCAACGGGGACTTTGCCGATACCGGTTCAGGTGCAAACATAGTCCAAACGGGCATCGGCGTGCTTATCGAGTTGTGCGTCCAGCCACACCAAGCCAAGGTATCATCCGGCGGCGGAGGTGGAGGAAATGAAAGCGGCTGGGGCGAAAATGACAACGAAAAGGACAAACTTAAACCAAGAAGGAGAAGAAGATGAAAGACGAAATACAGAATCTCATAGACCTCATAGGGGCTTTGGCCGAGGACATCGAGGCCGTCAAGGCGAAGTTGGACGCAAAAGACACTTCGGACAAGGACGAGGCGGTGAAAAGGCTGGCGGTGAAGCTGGAGCCTGTCATACGTTTCTTTGGCGGCAGCACGCTGACGAACATCAATGAGATTTTCAAGAGCAAGGATGCCATAGAGGATTACAAAAAATCCTTGGGCGACGAAATGGTTGTCAGTTGGCTGGCATACACCAAAGCCGACGAGAAGGATATGCGCGAACACGGCATACCGACCACGAAAGACCTCTTGTCAGACATACGCAAGATGCTGGCGGAGCATATAGATGAAGGCAAGCGGATTTCGGAAAACGGACAGCAAAACCAACGGCGGACGAATGGATTTCTGCGCCCGTTAAAATTCAGTTCCATATCCAAGCGGATAAAATCCTTATGGCGCAAAATCCCCTATGGATGGTACAAGAACCCTTACGCATGGACTGGCATCGTTTTTACACTCGTGTTCTTTGCCCTGTTTGCCGTCAGTTGGGTGCAATGGCATGAATACCGGGAGGAAAACAGACGGTTGAAAACGATTGCCGACAAACATCAAGTGACTACTATTATGCTCAACGAATTATACCCGGAGCTGGCTGTTACCGTCGGGGCTTACGAGAGACTGACGGAAACCGTCGGCGCAGATTCCACGCTGACTATATTCTGGGAACAGGTCAAAGCTATTAGAAAGAAATCCAAAAAATGAAGCAAATGAACCAAGAAAAAGATGAAGAAATAGAGTATCTGAATTAGAAACGCTTTTTGCTGTACATTCAATTCAATTACAGAGCAGAAAACACATTTTAAGCAAATGTATCTTCTGCTCTGTTGTCTTATCTCGATTGAGTATATTAATTCTCCTTCCCTTTTTGCTCAAAGATGAAAGAGTCAGAAATATCTCCAGCAGTTACTCCTATTGAAATATTTCGGATTTGATGTCCTTCATTGGGAAAAACAGTTACATTCATTCTATTTCCTTCGATACTGATGGATATACAGCTATCTTCATATTTTTGGCAATCTATGAATTGTTGGTCGTCTCCCATTTGTTTTCCATTTTCACGAATGGCATATACCCAAAAGTACTTATAATTCTCGCATGTGAAGACATAACTTTTGCCTGCTTGTGAAATTTCTATATTGCTTTTGTTTTTATTTATGTTACTTACATCATTACTTTTCCAAATCATAGGATCCCAATCTCCATCCTTGCCTTCACACGAAAAAAGCACAAGACTTGTCATCAGAAGTAAAAACAGGGTTTTCATTTCGAAATTATTGAATATTCAAGATTATACTTGTAATAATTAGCCGTTCCTCCACGAGTTACTTCATTGTCATTTATTTCTGCTCCACTAGGTGTATTGAAAACTTTGCTTAAATAATAACCATTACGACTTCCACCCCATCCCCAATTACAATGAATTAAGTTTTGTTGTTTTTCGTCCTTAGTCGCAGAAATATATCCATCATAGACCCAAGCATGTCCTCCTGTATATTTTACAGTAATTCCTAAGAATTTTTTTCTACCAGAGTTTCCTCTAGCATATACAGGATTTCCGCTTTTAACCGCAGATATAATTTGACTTTCATTGTAATCTTTTAACTTTGTTGCTTTTAATCCGCTCCAATCGTTGAACCAGTCAATGGGTTTGCCTTCCTTAACACCTGTGCTTCCATTAGATTTATAGTCTGCGCCAAACGCATTACCGAGGTATCTACATAAATGGGCAACTTCATTTAATGACTGAGGGGTGTTGTTTTCTGATAAATATCCGTTATATTTTTCACAGTCAGAAAGAATTTGTGTCCAATGTAAATCAGAACTGCCGCCACTTCCATTATATGACCAACTTACATGAGATGGCGTTTTAAAGTGAGATAGAATTTGAGCTGTTGCTGTTACTGTGCAACCAGTTGTTTTGTTTGGGCAATATTTCCCATAAGAATTTGGACTATTTTGTCCTCCTTGCGACCATTTGGTTTTTAATATGGGTGAGTACTTGGTATTTATAGTCCATCCTTTAGAAGTAGCTCTTGTTTGGCTCTCATTGTCAAATTTCTTTATATCTTCTAGTTCTGTATAAATTGCATTATCTAAAAAGGTCAGGAACATATCGTTTTCTTCTTTTTCCAATTGTTCAAATTGGAAGTTCCCTTCATCGACTACTGCAAAGATAGGCTCTGTGCGTTTATCGGCAGCAACTAATACAAATCCATTGTTATTGGAGAAATTAACGACATAGATTAGTGTATCTAAATCAATAGGAATGTTGTTTTCTTCAGCCCTTGTCTTTATAAAATTACTTCGAAGAACATCTATATTTGCAATTTCTTTGCGTTGTTCTTTGACTGAATTTCTTGTTTGTAGATTGGTTTCCATTTCATCAACAAACTCTTGTACAATATTTCGTGCTTCTTCTGGGGTTACCTTATATGATATTTCGGTTTTGTTCGTATTGTCTGTAATGGTTTCTAGACTATCTTCTGAACAAGAAACAAAAAATAATAAAGCTAAAGCACATGCTGCATAAATAAATTTTTTGACCATAATTTTGATGTTTTTTTCTGCAAAGGTAACCCTTTTACTAGTTGTCGTCAATCGCATTTAATAGGTATTTCTTTAATTATTTATTTTTATTTTCCCTATTGTCTTGAGTGTATCATGCGAGCGAGGTATTCAAACGGGCTGTCATGGCGATTATCCATTTCGGAACGGAACAGCACAAGTCGGTCTTTGCACCGTCCGAAGCCGCCGACATTAAGAGTGTCATGCAGGAATACGGCGAAACGACCGAACAGCAAAAATCAATCGGCGAATGGCTGTGCGACTATGCGGAAAGTCGACAGCCTTTTGACGAAATAAAACATCGACAAACCCGAGACGAGATTGCCGATGTAGCAAATGGGGCGTATGACTGGAAAATTGAACGAGACAATAACGGGTTGAAAAGATAATAGCCACACACAACAATAAAAGACAGCAATAAAATACATGATTTACACTTTTTTATGTACCTTTGCATTTGGATTGAGCAACTCTTTCCAAGACATATTAGAAAAAGAAAGAAGCGTTATGCTTATCTCGAAGTCGGGAACGTAGGAAATTCAAGACTATTCAGAGGGAAAAGCGTAATGGTTTCTCACGCCATAGCGTGGGCTGCTATTACCATACTCTGAATAAAGGTTATTCCTACGACCTCCGACTTAGAACGTGGCATTTGCAGTTCCACGCTTCGTGGTTTAATAAAATAGCTCTAAGGACTGCGGAGTTCATAAGAATAAATGATGAACAGATTTGGATTCCTTAAAAACATTTGTATGTCGGGAAAAATGTTACTGTGCCACAACGACATAACAAAATCAATCTTAGTCCTATTCATGAGTCTTTTCCTATGTACAGAAGCCTTTGCTGATTATTACCGTGTGACTGCTCCAAATGGGCTTAATGTACGTGCTTCGGCTAACAAAAACAGTGAAGTACTGGGGCAATTATCCCAAGGTAATGTTGTTGATGTAATTTCCATAGAAAACGGATGGGCTAATATCAATTATAACGGCTGGCAAGGCTATGTCAGTACATCGTATTTGACAGCCGTAACAGACAAAGGAGAAACGGGTACTTCTACAGAAAAGGAATCGTGGAACTTTTTTTCGTGGCTGTTTAATACAGAAGGTGAATCTGCGTGGTTCACTGGGTTAAAATGGATCTTCTTTCTTGGTGTTGCTATCTTCCTTGTCAAGATAGCATTGGTGGTAATTGGCAGAATGCTTGGTTTTGGGTTTGTACTTGGAATCATCGCTTTGCTGATAGGGTTCATAATCAAATGGATTGGTTGGATAGAAACAGATACAATGTGGAATATTGCCAAATGGGGCTTTTACATTGGTAATGTTTTGGGCTTGCTCGATTCATTCGTTCATTTTGGGGATGTGCTTAGCGATGCAGCCGACACAGGAAGTAATTCTTCTTCAGGTTCAGGCGGTGATGACGGATTGAAACGGTATTCGGTAATGGTTGACGGCCAAGAGTATATACTTACTCAAGATTCCAAATACAGCGAATGTAATTATACTGACCAATATGGTAACCCATGGAGTAATGACAGTTCCGGTTTCCACCCATTGTAAAGTATTTGCCGGAAGATGTTATTAAAATCAGACAGACAATCACTAATTTAAATAATAATAAAGAATGAAAAAACTATCTGTTTTATTGTGCATAGTAACTCTTGGAGTTTTTATAATGGCTCATACCGCCACTGCACAGACAAGTTTCTCTATTCCCCCGAAAAGTTACCCGACAGAAGTACCGTTTAAGTGTGATGCCGGGGTAGATCGGTATTGGCATGTCACAAGCGTCACTTGTACTGGTCGTGCCAATGGTGGTTACAAGTTTCTGATAAAGGGAACGGCACAGAAAGCGAGCCGCAGTTTGTCAATAGACTTGTTCTATCTTATGCCGGGTAATCGGCTAATGAATGCAGGAGCCTATTTCTTTCCGAGCATTGAAGAAGGAAAACCTTTTAGCTTTGAAATTGTCTCGGCTTTCTCTGGTTATGCTCCTTCCAAGTTCAACGGCTTTTTAATCTCCAGTGAGGTATTACAAAAGAGCTTGCTTAGGGAACAAGAAGAGAAGGAATCAACAAGTAATGATACCTCTACAAGAAGGTTTGGCATGCCGACAACAAACAAAACAGAACCGGAACAAGAACCCGAAAAACCCAAGGCAAACCCTAACAAAGTGTACTTATCTACCGATGATGCAATAGAGCAACTACCGGAATTTCCCGGCGGCATGCAAGCATTTATGAACCATATTTCGAAAAGCATACGTTACCCGTGGATATGCAAGGAACAAAAAATACAGGGTAACGTACTTGTCGGCTTTGTAGTGGAGAAAGACGGTTCGGTGTCGAATGTGACCGCTTTAAAGAAAGTGCATGCCAATCTGAATACCGAGGCTATAAGGGTGGTCAAGTCTTCACCTAAATGGAAACCCGGTTTAGTGGAAGGTCAGCCTGCACGTGTTCAAATGGCTGTATATGTAAATTTTAAATTGTAATTTTTCATAAATGATAAATGAAATGAGAGCATTGAAATTTTTTATAGGCTATGCTTGTGCATTTTTCTTCATGGCAGGTATAGTGATAAGTTGCGATAGCGGAGGTAAGAACAATGACAAACCTTATACTCCGTTGTATGTTTATTTCAATCCTTTGCAGTTAGATATGAGTATGGAAACTTTAATGCCATACTTTGTGAATTATCCTACAGATTGGGCAAAAATGGGATTGAGAGACTACCCGATGACAGTGACTTACGAATACAGTTATCCTGCCTGGGGAGTCACGGGTTCTTCGCAGTATGCGTTTCTCTCCAATGGTCGCTTGTCAGAACAACGACGTACCTCATTCAACGTTGGTGCAACCGGATTTGATGTGGTTTCGTTTGAATATGACAGCAATTCAAGCCTTGTTAAAATCAAATCTGTAGAAGACGGTCGCTATAAACGTCGGTACAACGATAACGGTTTTATTTATGATGCTGCAGGCAGACTAACCCGACGAGAAAGAGACCGGGGAGGAAATCCGGGCACGTGGGACTATCTCTATGAGTATCATGAAAATGGAGCTTTAAAATCCATACTGCCGGAAAAAGAAAATTCCTTAGCCAATGAAGCCGGTGTGACACTCTACAAATTTCAAATAGATTCTCTTGGACGGATTGAGAAGATTGAAAACGTCAAACCCACAAACATCTTCTTAAAAGACATCAGCGAGTATAAAAGAGAAAAATCGGTGACGGTATTTTCCTACACGGACAATCTGTGTACACAGGCCGTGGAAAAGATTCCCGTTAAGTTTGACCAAGGTACAGAAACATTGACCTGTACGAGCGTCTTTACTTACAATTCACATGGCGATTTAGCCACGTGGACTTACTCGGGTGGAGTGTATAAGAGTAAAGGCAACAGTTGGCGTGTGGATGATATGACATTCACTGTCACTTATGAATATATTTATGATGAAAAAGGCAACTGGACACAAGCCAAGATAATATTTCCGTCAAATCTTGACGAAATTCCTGCCTTACGTACCTATTATAAAGCTACAAAAGACGGTTTTACATCCAACCAAGACCGTTCATCGTCAACGAAAAATGGCGACACACCTTTCTTGACCGTTAATCGTACTATAAGTTATTATGATGAGGACATGATGAAGAATGAAAGCTCGACAAGCGGGAATAAAGAAAAACAGTCTGCAGAGGAACTGCTCTATAAAGGTACAGACACGTATGGACTTTTGGGTAAAGTAAAATCGGTGACGGAGGAGCACGAATGTTTGAAATTCGACCAGTCGGGCAATCTTGTATATCAGAAAAACAGCTTTGATAAAGAAACGACATACACATATCTTACACCTACATCTTATAATGTAAGTGGCTGGGGAGAAGCTGTAGTCAATATAGCAATAAAGGACGGATTACGTTCCGATACGGATTCGGACACCAACACCGAACTCAACCACGAGTACACGTTTGACAGTAGCCAACGACTTATCAAGCACGTATTTTGTTCACAAATGGCAATGGTTACATGTACCTACCAATATAAGGGGAATGATAAATACCCCTCAACCATGATAGAGGAACATCCCGAAGAAGGTGTAACCACCTATCATTACACCTATACGAAGTTCGACAAGAAAAACAATTGGACGGAACGAAAGGTTAGCTATGCCACTGAATATGACGACTACGATGATGACATGAATTATATCGGGAAAAAACAAACATGGCCAGAAGAATACATTGAGAAAAGAGCCATTGAGTATTGGTAAAGTGAACTAATAGTTATAACTGAAGATTTAAAACATCGGAGCGGTTTGAAAATCACTCCGATGTTTTTTATATTCGTTGGAAGGGAGACCTGCCAAACGTCATCATACTTCTAAAAGTAGTTTCTTTATTTTAGTAGCTTACGGTCGTTGTTATCACCCTTTAACACTTTCATCTGTTGAATTGCAATCTGATTAAGTGTAACCAACCGTTCACCCTGCGGAATGCCTTGGTCTATGAATACCGCATTGAGGTTCTCCATATTTGAAAGGCAGATCAATTCGTTAATAGAGGCATAGTCCCGGATATTCCCCTTCAGTTCTGGGTGCTGTTCACGCCACATCTTGGCGGTCATGCCGAACATCGCCACATTCAGCATATCTGCTTCGTCAGCATAGATAATACTGGCTTGTTTAGCGGTTACTTCGGCAGGAATAAGGTTCTGTTTGATTGCATCGGTATGTATGCGGTAGTTGATTTTCGACAATTCTCGTTTGGCAGACCAGCCAAGTTGCCGTTGTTCCTCGTTTTTTAATCGTTGGAACTCCTTTATTATATACAGTTCAAATTCAACAGAAATCCAACTCGCAAACTTAAAAGCTATATCCTTGTGAGCATAAGTGCCGCCATAGCGTCCAGATTTGGAAAGTATGCCTATTGCGTTCGTTGTACTAATCCATTTTGTTGGTGACAAGGTAAAGGCGTTCAGCCCGGCTTCCTTTTTAAACCCCTCGAATTCGAGGGGTTTAAAGTTCGGGTTGTACAAACTCTCCCAAATACCGAGATATTCTATAGTGTTCCGGTTACGCAACCAGTTCCCGATAACTGCAGTCGGATCATCGCTTTTGTATCTTGCTATGTCTGTCAGGCTGATATAATCATTTTCATTGACTGATATAATTGTGACACTCGTGTCTTTTACTGTAATCTTTGCCATTCTATTAATTTTCTTGAGTTTCAGTCGCAAAGATAGTTACAATCTGTTGAATTATATCCTTTTGGAAGAGCTATTCACGACTGAAAGGTTCATGTTTATATTGAAAAATACTCCGAAATTCGGTTTACCGCTTCTATCTTGGTTTCCATTACCACATCGGCATATACCTGTGTCGAGCGTATGTTGGTATGACCGAGCAGCCTGCCAACCGTATAAAGGTCGCCTCCCGCTGCCAGTGACAGCGTGGCAAACGTGTGGCGGCTGGTATGGTAGCTGACGTTCTTTTCTATTCCTGCGGCTACGGCTGACTTTTTAAGACATCTGTTGCAGGCACTTAGGCTTGTCATATCAAATACCCTTTGTCCCGGTTTGCAACCGTTTCTATCCGGCAACCATTTTAACGCCGATTGATTGAGTGGTATTGTTACCTGTTTTCCAGTCTTTCGCATTGCACGGATTGAAACCACCAGCCCGCTATCGACTTGCTTTATATCCCGCCATGCCAGCGTACAGACATCACTGTACCGCAATCCCGTAAAGCAGCAAAACAGGAACGCCCGTCTGGTCGTTTCATTGGTGGTTGGAGCTTCGGCAAGCGCAAGCAGTTCGTCTTTCGTGAGATAATCCCTTTCGGCTTGTTGCTTGGCTATCCGCTCGTGTTTACCCAAAGCATAGAAAGGGTTACTATTCATTATCCCCTCATTTACCGCCGCATTGAGCATACGTACCAATATTGCCTGATGAAGATGCAACGTGCATTGCGACATCTCTTTCGGGTTGTCCGGTGATTTCGTGTTCCGGTAGGTGTTTTGCATGAAGTCGAGAAGCCCGGCAATGAATTTCTTGTCTATTTTCGACATCAGATAGCGAGGTCTGCGGCGGTACTGCAAATACGTCTTTATTATATTGACAGTGGAGCGGTAATTGCGATAGGTTGATTGGGAGTAAGACGGGCTACGTCTGATCCCCTCTATATAATCGTTAAGCCAGTCGGCAAAAATCCGTTTGGGTAGCTGGAGTGGTTTGCCGTCCTCTGTTTCCGTTTCGTTCTCGTCAATGCCGAGCAGCCGTTTCGATTTAATCTCATTCGCCTTTGCCATAGATGCGTCATTGAGCCGCTTTGCGTCGGGTGCATCGTCCGGCACGAGGAACAAATTTAGGTACTCGCTCCACCTTTCCCCCTTTTCGTAGAAATCGAGGTATATCGAGCGGCTTCCCGTTTTCAATGCTCTTGTGCGTATCGTTATTTTCATCTGTTTCCCTCTGTTTATGGTTATTTAGAAAAGAAGTCATCAACGAGATTAACCGTTTCCACTTTCTTTTTATCTACAATCTTGGCGTAAATGGATGTGGTGTTTACGTTGGAGTGTCCGAGCAGTTTCGATGTCGTGTATATGTCCGCACCGAGCGTCAGCAGCATAGTGGCGTATGTATGGCGGCTGCAATGGTAGGTTATATGTTTGGTTATCTTTGCGTCCTGCATCCATTTTTCTATATTCCGTTCAATATTCGATGTCCCGGCAGGTAACATGAAAATCGGTTCTTCATTGTCCTCTTTGGGGTTAAGACAGTCGATAGCCTCTTTTGATAACGGCACGTTTACTATTTTTTGCGTCTTTTCCATTTTTGTCCTTACAAACAAGGTCTTGCCGTCGGGTGCTTTGACAATCTTTCCCCATGTCAGCGAGCGCACATCGCCAAGACGAAGCCCGGTAAAGCAGGAAAATAGGAACGCCCGTTTCACATCCCCGTGCGGACAGGGAGCCGCCATAATCGCTTTCATTTCTTCCAGTGTGAGATATTCCCTTATGCTTTCCGACGGCTGATATTTCTCTTTTGAACTTATGGACTTCAAGGGATTGGCAGACAGAATGCCGTCCCGCACCGCCTTGTTCAACGCTCCGTTCAAAACCGCCTGATGATGATGCGCCGCCCCGTTGCTTATGACACTGCCGTCCTTGCGTACTCCGTTCTTTGCATAACGTAAAAAGTCTATGAAGCCCCGGCAGAAATCAACGTCCACGTTTGCCAAAACAATATCCGGGCGATTGGCTTCTTTTAGGTACGTTTCGATTTTCCCCCGCAAATCACGCCTCCCTTTGAGAGTGGATGCAGAAAAACCGAATTTCTCCTGCTCGTATTCTTTCAGAAAATCGACAAGTGTAATACATGATCGCTTTACCTTGTTCCACTGGCGCACGCCGTGGTTCTGTAATGCCAAGATACGCTCGGCTTTGATTTTATCCGCTACTTGCCTTGCGTGGATGTTCTGTTGGCGGTCAAGCGGCGTCAATTCGGGCACAAGATATAAACCGAGTGATTCTACCTTGCGCACTCCTTTCACATAGACATCGAGATACAAACTCATGTTCCCGTTAGCCAGTTTGCGCTGGCGAACCCGGACGGGCTCTTTTACTTTCTGTATTTTCTTCGGTCGTGCCATGATATTTTTTCCTTTCTTGATATTTCTTTTCTCATCGGCAGATTTTCCCTGCCTTACGGATACAAAGATACCCCTAATATTTGTTTCTTGCAACAAATACGCAACAAAATATCGTTAAAACACCACCTCTACATATCTCCATTGACAAAATCGGAAAACATAATAAATATCTAATATACAGCGTATTTTATTGCTTTTATTTCCTATTGTATGATTATATTTTCCGTATTGAAAGCCTATACTTCGTTGGTTTTTACGTGCTGCTACTGTTCGACATCGTGCTGTGCATACAGGTGGAGAACCTGACGGCGATAACGGCGAGCGAGCAGACGATGGCCGCCTACCTGCAGAACTCCTTCTTCTCGGCAGGCTATCTGATGGCGGCAAGCATTGTAGCCCTGAAATGCCTGAACCTTGTGCCGGACCTGGCGGCATGGATGATACCGGAAGGCGATACGGCATTCAGTACCCGAAACTTTGGCGAGGGTGTGGCTTCACAGGCTAAAATGTCCACCACGGGGGCGATAGCGCACATGATGAGATAAGGGATTATGAAAAATTGAGAATGATGAATGAAGATTTTCTGAAAATAGGGAGTGAATTAAATAAAATAGAAAAAGCTGTATGGTAATCAAAAACTTAGAAAACAAAATCAAGCTGGTGACGATATTCTGCGGATTTTTCCTTGCCGGATGCGTCCTTATCAGCCTGTCAAGCATCTGGACAGCAAGGGTGATGGTAACGGATGCCCAACAGAAGGTATATGTATTGGACGGCAATGTACCTATCCTTGTGCAACGCACTACAATGGAGGAGACCCTCGATGTGGAAGCGAGAAGCCATGTGGAAATGTTCCACCACTTCTTTTTCACGTTGGCACCGGATGACAAATATATACGCTACACCATGGATAAGGCGATGTACTTGGTGGACGAGACCGGACTGGCACAGTACAATACACTGAAAGAAAAGGGATTTTACAACAATATCATGGGAACGAGTGCGGTATTCTCGATATTCTGTGACAGCATCAACTTCAACGAGGAGAAAATGGAGTTTACCTACTATGGCCGCCAACGCATCGAGCGGAGGACTTCCATTCTCACCCGTGAACTGGTGACCGCCGGCAAACTGAAACGGGTACCCCGGACGGACAACAACCCGCACGGGCTGCTGATAGTGGACTGGCGCACCCTGCTGAACAAAGACATCGAACAAAAGAATAAAAACAATTTCTGATATGAGCTGGAAAAAAATGATTTTCGGCGAGAAGATGCCGGACAAGGACGATCCGAAGTATAAGGAACGGTATGAAAGAGAGGTGGCGGCAGGTCGTAAGGCTGCCCGGCTGCTGAGACTAGACAAGGCGGCAGGGGGCGTGCAACGCTTCGCCTGCAAGCACCCCAAGTGGTTTCTCGCCATTGTGTTCGGCATTGTGCTGACCTGTTTGGGACATAACATCTATCGTATGGTAGCAGTGTATCAAATCCACCGGACGGAGGAACGCATGACTGCCACGGAACACCAGGAACAATTATTGAAACAAAGACATAAGACGCATGATGATAACAGACAAGATTAATTTCAAACAGCCGAAGTACGTGCTGCCTGCCATACTCTACCCGTTGCTGCTGATTAGCGGTTATCTGATATTCGACATTTTCGACACGGAACCGGCAGAAACGGGAAATACGCTGCAAACCACGGAGTTCCTGAACCCGGAACTGCCCCAGGCACGTGTGGATAACAACGGAGGCATCGACGGCAAATATGAGAGCATGGTGAAATCATACGGCAGAATACAGGACTTTTCCGCCGTGGAGAACATAGAACGCAACAACAATAAAGATGACAAAGAAGCATACGAATCCAAATATACGGAAGACGACCTCGCCCTGCTCGACATGGAAGCGGACAAGCGGACGGAAGAACTGGAGCGGCTGCGTGAGATGCAGGAACGCTTGCGAAAAAGCGCCGAAAAAGGCGAGGCAATGAACAATGACACCGTTTCTCTACCCTTGCCCGACGAGGACGGGCGCATTGCCCGAAGCGAACAACGGCGCAAGGAAGCGTTGGCGGAACTGGACAAGGCTCTTGCCGAAGCGAGGTTGCAGGGTCGAAAAGGATTGGAACCTACACCGGATAATACTGACACATCCGTTTCCAGACCGATGACGACAGGAACGGTGACGGACAGAAATGTGGAAGTGAACGACAACATCGTGCATGAGATTGCCGATGATGCGGAGACCGGTCAGGTGGTGAAGAAAATCAAGACTTCCTCCGACTACTTTCACACCCTTGCGGAGAACGCGCCTGAACCCAAGCTGATAAAGGCAATCATTGACGAGAACATTAAGGCGGTGGACGGCTCACGGGTACGGCTCCGCCTGCTCGATGATGTGGAAATCAACGAGACAGTAGTGCCCAAAGGCTCGTACCTCTATGCTACGATGAGCGGCTTCGGCAACCAGCGTGTGAAAGGCAGCGTGAAAAGCATACTGGTGGACGATGAACTGGTGAAGGTAAGCCTGTCGCTCTATGATACGGACGGGCTGGAAGGGCTGTACGTGCCGGGCAGCACTTTCCGGGAGACGGCACAGGATGTGGCTTCCAACGCCATGAACAGCACGATGAACATCAATAACGGTACATCGGGAAACGCTTTCTCCCAATGGGGAATGCAGGCTATACAGAATGCCTACCAGCGAACGAGCAACGCTCTATCGAAGGCGGTGAAGAAAAACAAGGCCAAACTGAAGTACGGCACATTTGTGTATCTGGTAAATGGCAGGGAGAAAAGGAAATAGAAGCATAGCGGAAGCATATACAATGAATGATAATGTAATAAACAAGAAAATAGAATGAATGCACGAATTAAAATCTTGAGTCTGGTGGCCGAGGTATTGGCGGTTTGTCCGCTGGCGGCACAGACCACGTATGAGGAAATGGAGCAACTGACGGTGAATGAACAGGTGACAACGGTGATAACAGCTACCGAGCCGGTGCGCTTCGTGGATATTTCCACGGATAAGGTTGCCGGAGACCAGCCTATCAACAATACTATCCGGCTGAAACCCAAAGAGGCGGGACACGAAGACGGCGAGGTGCTTGCCATTGTGACCATCGTGACGGAACGCTACCGAACGCAATACGCACTGGTTTACACCACCCGGCTGCAAGAGGCGGTGACGGACAAGGAAATACACGCTGTAGAGACCACAGCTTACCATAACCCGGCGGTGTCGCTCTCCACAGAGGACATATACCGGTTTGCCCGTAGGGTATGGACTTCTCCGGCTAGATACCGGAACGTAAGCTGCAAACAACACCGTATGACCATGCGGCTGAACAACATTTATGCCGTGGGCGACTACTTTTTCATTGACTTTTCGATAGAGAACCGTACACGCATCCGCTTCGATATAGATGAGATGCGAGTGAAACTCGCTGACAAGAAGGTGTCGAAAGCTACCAATGCGCAGGTGATTGAGTTACAGCCGGAAATGATGTTGGAACAGGGTAAGTCGTTCCTGCACGGCTACCGTAACATCGTGGTGATACGGAAAATGACTTTCCCCAATGACAAGGTGCTGACCATAGAACTAAGCGAAAAGCAAATTTCGGGGCGCAATATCTCGCTGAACATCGACTATGAAGATGTGCTGAATGCGGACAACTTTAATGAAGTCTTACTTAATGAAGAATGAGGAATCAGGCATGAAGAATTTTTATTTGAACAAGATGTTTGTATTGGCGGTAATCCTGTTTACCACTTGTGTTCCGGGATTTGCGGACGACCATAGGGGGAGGTTGCAGATTGGCACCGGACTCCTGTATGAGCAAGGCATGGACTTGACGGTGGCTTACGAACATGAGACACGTTATCATAACGCTTGGGAGTATTTCGGGAACGTGTATCTGAAATGGGACGAATGCGCTTCGTGCGGTCACGTATGCCCGAAGTCGTTTTGGAGCAACTACAACACGTGGGGTTTGGGCGTAGCCTACAAGCCTTGCGTGACACGAGGACACAACCACCATGGCAACCTGCGCATAGGCGGTTCGCTCGGCTCTGACCGGCACAATGTGGTGGGCAGCGTACACGCCGGATATGAGCATAGTTACTCTTTGCGTAAGGGTTGGCAGGTATATTGGCAGGTGAAAAGCGACCTGATGATTGGTGGGAATGACTTGTTCCGCACAGGAGTGGTTATCGGGGTGAAATTGCCTATTAAATGAAAAAAATGCCGCTGAACTAATATACGACAAGAAGTAGAAATAACAATAGGGGTAAATAAGGATTATAGACAATGATAAATAAAACACAGGATATGAATGAAATGCAGACACGAATGGAACAAATGGCAAGGGTTATTCATAATAAGGTAGGGAAAGGCATGAGACTAGGAATAATGTTTTTGGGGATGATTCCGGCTACAGTATTGGGGTTAGTGGCGTGTGATGAACACCGGGATTTTCCGGACACCGGCATGAAGGTGGGCCATATCCTTTGTACGGACGGTAAGGTAATGAGCTATGAGGACTACAGCCTATCGGGAAAGGAGGCCATAGCCGTGGTGTTCCACCTGAACCGGGATGAAGCGATGGCAGGAAACGGATATGCGGTCTATCTGCACGACCTTGCGCCGGAAGCCTTTGCGGACAGCATCGGGATTGCACAAGGCACATCGGCTGACTTGGCGGCTTTGGACGGCAATGAGAATACGTTTGCCTTGTATGAAACGACGGAGACGTCCTCGCCGATAGCTGAGCAGGTTTTTGAATTATGGAAGTATGGGCAGAGTGCCTATGTGCCTTCGGTAGCGCAAATGCGCCTGCTGTATGCCAGCCGTGAGGCGGTGAATCCGTATATCGAGCAATGCGGCGGTATGCCTATCCCGGACAGTGCCAACGAGTGTTGGTACTGGACTTCGACCGAAGTGGCCGGACAGGAAACCGCCAAAGCATGGTTGTATTCGACCGGTAGCGGTACGATACAAGAAACTCCCAAATGGCAAGCACACAAAGTGCGTCCGATAATCACACTGAGTGAATAATCATCCAACCATATCACTATGGAAGAGAGCAAAGAGTTACAGGGAGTATATAAGATATTTCGCACAGCAATCTATGTATCCCTACTTATAGAGTTCTTTATGTATGCCATTGACCCGGAGGTACTGGACTACTGGAACGGAGTGGTATGCGATGTGCATAGCCGTATTAAAAGTTGGTTTCTTTACCATGACGGGCACTTGGTGTACAGTAAAATTGCCACGTTCGCATTAATATGTATCACCTGCGTTGGAACGAGAAACAAGAAACATCTGGAATTTAATGCACGTAAACAGGTGCTTTATCCATTGGTCAGCGGTATCGCACTGCTGATTGTTGCTGTATGGCTATTCAGCTTTATGATAGACTTTCGACTATATTCCCTTCGGTTGAACATTGTTTTATATATGGTGTCCTCAGTAATCGGAACCCTATTGGTACACGTGGCGTTGGACAATATATCGAAGTTCTTAAAGGAAGGGTTGCTGAAAGACCGATTCAATCTGGAGAATGAGAGCTTTGAGCAATGTATGGAACTGGTGGAAAACAAATACTCGGTAAATATCCCGATGCGGTTCTATTATAAAGGCAAGTTCCGCAAAGGCTGGTGCAACATCACCAATCCTTTTCGTGGCACATGGGTGGTCGGCACACCCGGTTCGGGAAAGACATTCTCAATTATCGAGCCGTTTATCCGTCAGCACTCGGCAAAGGGTTTTGCGATGGTGGTCTATGATTACAAATGGCCGACACTTGCCACAAAACTCTACTATCATTACCTTAAAAACCAACAGCTCGGCAATCTTCCCGAAGGCTGCAAATTCTCGGTGATCAATTTTGTGGATGTGGAATACTCCAGACGGGTAAACCCTATTCAGCAGAAGTATATCAATAATCTCGCAGCTGCTTCGGAGACGGCCGAGACCCTGTTGGAATCTCTGCAAAAGGGTAAGAAGGAAGGCGGTGGCGGTAGCGACCAGTTCTTCCAAACCTCGGCGGTAAACTTCTTGGCCGCTTGCATCTATTTTTTTGTAAACTATAAGAAAGAACCTTACGACAAGGAGGGGAACAAACTGTGTGCAGAAATGACGGAAGAACCACAGACCAAACGGCTGAAACCGACCGGAAGGGTGTTTGACGCACAAGGAAATGAGGTGGAACCCGCCTACTGGTTGGGCAAATATTCGGATATGCCGCATATTCTATCCTTCCTGAACGAGAGCTACCAAACCATTTTTGAGGTACTAGAAACAGACAATGAGGTGGCTCCGCTGTTGGGACCGTTTCAAACAGCCTTGAAAAACAAGGCAATGGAACAATTAGAGGGTATGATTGGTACACTACGTGTTTATACCTCCCGACTTGCCACCAAAGAAAGCTATTGGATATTCCACAAAGACGGTGATGATTTTGACTTAAAGGTAAGTGACCCGAAAAGCCCGAGTTATCTGCTGATAGCCAACGACCCGGAAATGGAAGGAATAATCGGCGCACTGAACGCATTGATATTAAACAGACTAGTAACGAGAGTGAATACCGGCCAAGGGAAAAATATCCCGGTGAGCATCATCGTGGATGAGCTGCCTACACTATACTTTCATAAAATAGACCGGCTGATAGGTACAGCACGAAGCAACAAAGTAAGTGTGGCTTTGGGCTTTCAAGAGCTTCCACAACTCGAAGCGGACTACGGCAAGGTGGGTATGCAGAAGATTATCACAACGGTGGGCAATGTAGTATCGGGCTCAGCACGTGCGAAAGAAACCTTGGAGTGGCTGAGTAATGACATTTTCGGCAAGGTGGTGCAATTGAAGAAAGGCGTGACGATAGACCGGGACAAGACAAGCATCAACCTGAACGAGAATATGGATAACCTTGTGCCTGCCAGTAAGATTTCCGATATGGCTACGGGTTGGATATGCGGACAGGTGGCACGCGACTTCACAAAAACAAAAATCGGAATGCGAGACCAGCTGAACATACAAGAAGCGGAGGAATTTAAGACCTCCAAATTCTTCTGCAAGACAGACTTCAATATGGTGACCATTCAGAAAGAGGAAGCGGCATATGTGCCATTGCCCAAGTTCTACACGTTCAAATCGAGGGATGTGAGGGAGCGTATCTTGTATGCCAATTTTATTCAAGTAAATAAAGATGTGAAAGATATGATTAACGAGATTTTTCAAAAGAAAAAAGCTATCTAAAGTTTTGTATTATCAAAAGTTTATTCAGAGAGAACGGATATTCTGTTATAGAAAGAACTTTTTGAAAAACTTTTGATAATACTGTTATAGATTTACTTTCTTTCTACTCATTTATGTTTATGCCATATTCCTTCATGTATTTCAGTAATAATTTTTGCGTACTTGTTTTTTTACATCTAATGATTTGATAGATTATTTATACTTAAAATGCTTCCGTTACTTGAAAAAGAATAGATTTTATTTTGTTGAAACATATAAACTATCCCATATTGCTGATATGGTATTATTGTTTTCTTTAAAACTGTTGTTGGTGCCATGTCAAATTGAGTATCTATAGTTTGATAATTGCTCTTGTAACATACATCATCATACATACACGGAATAACCTCCTTGCCTTTTTCGTCTATCATTCCCCACTTGCCTGATTTTTGGACAAATGTTATCTTTTCACGAAACGGATAAATTAAATCATATTGGCATTTTACAACTTCCTTACCTTTATTATTTATGCATCCCCATTTACCTTCTGATATCGCAAATGACTTCCCTACAGATCGAAGTTGCAGTCCGTTATTAACAATAGATAATTTTTTTTCAATCGGAAATATTATACAGTATACAGGAGTTATAGTATCCCCTTTTTGATTAATAAGCACTGTTGAACAAGGTGTTAAAATAGGCATTTTATCTTGGTCAGTACCTATCTTCGCCATTGCTAAGGATTTATGAAATCCATATTCTCCAAAACAACTCACCCAATCATACATCATAGAAATTATAATATTCCCATTTCTATCCATAAATCCCCATTTCCCATTCTTCTTAACGGCGGCCAAGTTATTGCAATATTGCCTACCATCTTGAAATTTTTGCATGAAAACCAATTGATCATATTTATCTGCATAGTATACAGGAAAAGAATCACAGTGCATACAACTACGATTCATAAAAGGATATTCCCTTGTAACAGTACAGGAAACTTGCAATATAAAGAAAGTTACCAACCAAAACGATGGTAACTTTCTTAAAAATGTAATAGTCATAACACTCACCAACCAATTATACTTTCAAATGTAGAAGCATCAGCCCAATTGATCGCAATCCAGCAATTTTGACTATGATTTACATCATTAGTTGTATAGTAATAACGCATTCCTACTGGGTTGGCTCTTTCTACATCATTCTCTTCATAAATAGGTTCTCCATGCAAAACCATCCCATTTCTCAATGAATAGAATTCTTTGCTCGTTACTGGAGTTCCATAAACTCCATATTTTCCGTTCTTTCCTATTACACCAACTTGAATAGAACGTACATGTATAGTTTTCCCATTTCTGTTGACAGTGAAACTTCCTGTGGAAATAGATGTTGTCGGATCGAAGCCTATGACATCTTCAAAATAAAAAAAAGAGGGTGCATCCAGAAATTTATTCATTAATGCAATCGCCTGACTTTCTGATATATTTCCTGTGAATCTAGGCTCAACAGAACGGGTTTGCAAATTTTGAGTCCCTAGCATTTCATCTAAGTCATTAGTACATGATACAATAGATATACCCACTAATAATACTAATAAAAATCTCATTTTTTTCATCTTTACATAATTTAAATTTAACATAAGTAGATTTTAATTTCACATTAATCCAATCGCAATATTTTTATTGCTCTAATTGTTTCAATCAAATATATGCCATAATGTCGTCTAATATATGCCATGAACCTACTCTATCAGCTTTTCGGTATCCGCTCCTTTGTACAGTGAGGTCTGTAGTGATTATCGTCGACTTATAATCATAACTCAATACTTTTTAGTAAGAATAACCTTGTATTCTTGTGGTAAATATGCTTGCAAAACGATTCTGTTTTTAGATTTTTCCATAATCGTCCAACTACCAACTAAAGCACTATTTTTAAAAATAATCTTTCGTCCATCAATCTGGTAATATACTGCATTTACGGTTGCCGGATCACCACTGCCTTCTCCATTGATATACATTCCTTCTACAGCTGAATTAAACTCTATGATACCATATTCCTTGTGTTCAACTTTTCCGTTCTCGGTATATCTATTGAGTTCAACATCCCAAGTTGTTTGTATTAATTCTTGAGGTGTAAGTGATATTACATCGTCCTTATCATCATTATCGCAACCAACAAAAAACAGACATAGACTTGTTACCACAAATAATAATATCCTTTTCATAATCATTATTTTATAATCCTATAATTCTATACGAATTTGCCAGAGTAGCCATTGAAATAGATTTTGTCGGCAACGACTCAACCCAACTACGTATTCCGTAATCATCTAAAATCCAGTCTCCATCCAAATCATCAGTATAATGTGAAAACGCTATCTTATTTTCAGTGTCATAGATGTATTGAATACCGGTACGCGGATTTGTATATGTGTACATATTAGCTTCGTTAACTTTGGGAAGATCTATACACAATGGATTGCCAATTTTAGGGTTTAAACGTGTAACAGAATTAGAACTGATACGCAATTCATAAAAATTCTGCTTTTGTGTTTTTATATTCAATGCTTTTTGACTGAACACTGTAGCATTCTCATTTTGTCTCAACTCAGCATCAGATGCTGTAGAAGCATTACCAGAGCGGAGTACTATTCTATCTCCTTGCCGTGTAAATAGCACAGCAACAACATCATATAATGCCTCATTTGAAGAACTGTATCTTTCAAATACACGCATTATTTCAATGTGAGGTTCGACAAAACTTGGATATTTTTCTAGAAGATTAGAAGTAGTAGCATCTAACCTCTTCTTAAAATTTTCTTCTATGACAAATGCTGACAAAGGATATAGCCCATTATCTGTAATATCAATAATGGTATGTTTCTTACTATCTGACAATGATGCCACCCAAGGAGCCAAATCAAAATTAATATTAACAAGATTTTCTGCACTATTCATGCTCAATCCTACAGGATCACCTCCGTAAATCCACATTTTTGTATATAATTGTTCCATGTTATACTCTGAAGATTCATAATTGAAGTTTCCTTTTCCAAATTGAAAGTCTCCGCTAACTGAGTTTTTTTTCCAAGAGAAAGAGGCATCTATACTTTTCTCCATTCCTGTTTCCTTAGAAGTACTACTACTACCATTGCGACTTAATCCTGTATAAAGAGCACAAGCTTTTCCTCCAGTAATATATCCTGTAAGTATGCACTCACCATACGTGTCTAATATATTTCCAAGAGTGGACGAATATAGATTTCTAAGAAATACAGGAGATAAACATTCACGAGCATAAAATTTACGTGCTCCATCTGATGCTTGAAGGTTAAAAGAAGAATTCTTCAACATCAAGTTCAGTTCTCCATATACAACTTTTTGTGATGATGTTAATTCTGATTTGAAAGTTTCTTCTGTTTTTTTCTTTCTTCCTAATTTAAATAGGCCCAAATTAAGTTGGAATCCAGAAGCCACTTTTTTAGTTTGCGATAACTTTGACTCATAACTATTATAATCAGAATAAGAAAAGCGTTCTGACATATACACCTGTAAAGAGCGTCCTGTTATATAGTCACTTCCATATTCTTTTACTTTCATCAAATCAATGACGGGCGATATAACATTTTCATAGTCACCCAAAATGGAATTTCCAATAGAATAGGAGTATCCCAAAAGCACATCTGAATTACCTATAATTCCTCCACTCTCATTTACAGCTCTTGTAGCTGTTTTATCCTCCAAAATCACAGGACGTGTACGAATTTCCTTAGGAAGTGCTGCGTTTCTTTCTTGTAGCACTACGACACCGTTATCATCTATTTCTGATTGCTCATAAAAAGATTCGTCATTCGTGCAACCTATTGCCATAAGGCACAATGACAATGCTGTAAAGTGTAATTTGTTCATATCAGTTATATATTATTTTGTTACATAAATTTTACGTTCAGGATCAAATGATAGAGAATAATTTAATTCCTCACCTGTTTCCAAATCAAAATAGTGAGGTTCATTAATTGGTTTGTTAAGTTCTGGATCGGCAACAGAATAACCTCTCCATGTTCCTCTTACTTTTATTTCACGGTCCCCGTATTTTGCAACAGCAACATAAGGGACATTAAGTATAAAAGTTTTAAACTTAGTAGTCAGTTGCAATAAACATCTCGGTTTCATTTCAATACTCGTAGAATATTCTACTGGAGCAGATAATTTTTGCGTAGCACTTGAATAAATAGCATCTTTAGACTCATCACCCATTAATACAGCTTTTCCTGCAATAGGTCTAGGACGTGGAAATTTAATGGATGACGGAGAAGAAATGTTAACTTTTAAAGTACCTGCCGTTTCATAGAAATTGGATGTTTCTTCTGCATTAAAATTTATTGTAAGATTTTCGTTTGTAGTATATTCATGTACGTTTGTCAAACTAGTTACCTTAGATATTACTGCGCCATTTGATATTGTTGCATTTTCCAAATCAAAGGTTACATTTTGCAAAGTAAATGAAGCTGTAGGAGTAATTAAAAACTCTTGTTGAGCGCGGTAATTTACTCTCTGGGCATATCCCAATTTATTGTTAGCTTTAGCCTCAAGTACGTGATAAAAAACAGACCAACTATTATTCGGATCAGATTGTCCTAAATATGATTCACTTTGAATAGAAAAGTACCCTTTATAAGTAGATGGTATAAGATCCCAACCTGCACTATATAATGACCCTGAATTATCTTTTGCTGTCATCAGAATCTTATCATCTGGAGCATTTGTGTAATAACCGACAGATAATGGTGTGTTTGAGGCACTAGAATATATCAAATATGGAATGCCAGATGTTGCCGGAAGAATTTTAAGATAAAACCGGCTTCCTAATGATGTCGATGAATTTCCCAATGTAACCTCTTTTCCTGCTCCATCACAGAAAAGATAAGAATTTGAAGTTGTAGAACCACTTGCGACAGTACGAACCTTAATCGTTACCGGAAGTTCTCGAATCGCATAGATGTTAGATGAAAAGAAATCATCTACAGTTGCATCAAGAGCTTGTACTTTCCGATTGTTAGAGTACATTTTCTCATAACGTGCCTTCAACTCTTTAAGTTCTTCTGTTTCTTCAAGAGACACAAGTTCTCCCAAATCAATCGTATCACTTAGGCATGACCGTGTCAAAGAGGCATTTTCTGGAACATTCTCAAAAGAATCTTTAGCGAATTCCTCCATTTCATTTGTACATGCTGCCGCGAAAGCAGCAACAAATAACAGCATTGAAATTTTACTTTTCATAATTATACTATTAAAATTAGACATAAGTTATCTGCATGTTTCACACTGAGTGCAAATATACAACTATTTTAATTAACAGTCTATACTGTTTGTTTTTAGAGTAAGCATTTAACATACATTAACAATACATAGCACTTACGGTAACTACTCAGGTATCTTAAATATCTTATTATCAATCGACTAAATCGTTGAGAAAAACTCATTTTGCAGGTTTTACCCTTAAAATGCTTAATATTATAAAATTATCACCATTGATAATCAGGTAATTAAGTTGATTTAGATACCTGAGTAGTTACGCACTTACGTAGCTAATCAGTCTACAAAAAAGGGGTACATTTATCTTTTTCTAATTGCTCAAGCATAGTCAGAGTGGCATTTATTTAGATTTTCGTTTTTCTTTCTTTGCTATTTCGTAAGTTCTCGACCCGATAAAATGCAGTCTAGCCAATAACTTTATCATCTAAAAACTTCTTGTTTTGCAGAAATTATAAGGCGATGGAAAAACACAACTATTATATATTCATTGTTAGTATCATGCTAGGCATTTCAAGTTAATCCCAGAGAATGGCTTACCGATATAATTGCTTGGTTACCATGATTACAAAAAGATAAGGGAAAAAACTAAAAAAGTTACCACCCAATTATTGGAAATAGAGAAGCCCCAAAGGAATCTAACAATACTTTAATGAAAAACATATCATAAACAGAGAATCGCTATAAACTTATCCAAGCAATTAAAGCAATTATAAATCATCGACTTATAAGGATTTAACAAAAAAATAAAGGGAATAACGACACAAGTATGACAGATTTGTTAAACGATATATACACAGACGGTTGCAAAACGAAAAAGTACCGTTTATCCGACTTCTTCAATCGGTAGTGGGACGAGTACACATAACACCCGACTGAGTACATCACCTTCGAACAGTATAAGGCGGTGAATGTTATCCGTGTGTGCCGTACAACTGCTTTGGGAATAGACATATATGCCAGCCCCGATTGTGGCGAGATATGGGAAATCAGTCATAGCTGCAAGAACCGCTTTTGTCCGTCATGTGGCTGGCGTGACACGCTGAAATGGGCGGCTCGTATGAAAGAAAAGATACTACGAGTGCCGCACCGCCATGTGGTGATGACCTTGTCACATATCCTATTGGACTTTGTGAGGCGTACTTCGGCAGATACGCTGAAAGACTGGATGATGCACAAGTTCGGGTTGAAAACCAGGGTGATTGCCGTACTGCATACCTATGGGGAAACAAAGCAGCTTCATGTACACACGCACATGATTATGTCATGGGGCGGCATCGACAACGGCAATAAGATAGTCGTTCCCGAACATGATTATGTGCATATCCCTCTATCCGCAAGGTGTTCCGTTACAAGTTTGAAAATGCGTTGATTAGATTGTTCGATACGGGTAGGCTGGAGTATGATTTCCACGACCTCATGGAGTTTATGGTTTATGGGCTTCATCAAAAAGGTGGAGAAGAAAAAGGACTGAATAGTGCATTTGGAACAGCCCTTACAGATGCCGGAGCAGGTGATACAATATGTAGGCAGGTATTCCAAGCGGGCGTGTCTGAGCGAGTACAAGATTACGGCAATGGACGGTGAGAACATTTCATTCCGATACCGTGATTACAAAAACTCACCCGACAGGAGAAACCCGGTTCAAAAGGAACTGACACTGCATTACCGTGAGTTCTTCCCCGGTTGTTGCGACACATTCCCCTGCGCTATTTCCGCATCGTGAGGTACTACGGCTTCTATTCCAACAAAGGCAACCTGCCGGAAGAATACTTCGGACGGGATGAAAGCGAAATAAAAGAAGCCGAGTTGCAACAGGCAGAAAGTGAATACGAAAATCTGTATTTCTGCGAGCATTGCGGACGGATGAGAGTTTACAGCCCCACTACAGTAACGAGTAGTGACATCACATATACGGTTGTACTGAAGCATTGCGACATACACCGGAAAAAAGCGGCATGACAGCAACATGGGATAGCTATGCCCTGCCGTGAACAGAAACAGTAAAATCCCATAAAATGGAAGAAAGGAGAACCAAAAAATGAATGAAATACGAATAAGAGCAGTAATAAGATGAACGGGTGCGGGCATGAGCTTCACACCTCTTTCTGTCGGAAACAGCAGTCAAAAATTGAAGTTCTATATAATATGAATAGAGCATGGCGGGTAAAACTGCCTTGAACAAGGAAAGATACCACCTAAACGGTGATCCTTTCCAGACATTAGATGCATATAGTGATTCTATGAATTTATACAGGTACTTTATCGGGAGCTTACTTTAAATCGACTATTTACCAACTCTAATTACAGTTTCGCGTAACCTTTATATAATAATTTATGCAAACTATTAGTATAATGACATGCACTAGTAGCCGTCGATTAATTCGAAAAGTATTAATTATTCTTAATACATAGAATTTATTCATCATTAAACAGTACGTATTGTTTATTTTTGCTTTCTTTGCACTCCATAAAATTGTGTCTGATAGCCTAGTTGCTAACTGACCAACTTTTTTGTACCTATTTTATTATTGCGAAATGAAGGAAATTAAAAAGAAGAATTGGTATGTATTTTATACATCTCCAAGAGCAGAAAAAAAAGTGAATGAATATTTACTTTCATTAGGCTATGAATCTTTTTTGCCACTCAAAAGCGAATTTAAGATTTGGAGAAATAGACAACGTAAACTTATCAAGTCACCTCTCTTCCCAAGCTATATTTTTGTTTTAGCTACGCGTAATGATATTTTTGACATAAACAGGATTTATGGTATTTGTTACTGTGTTACTTGTGCCGGAGTTCCTGCTGTAATTTCAGGCAATGATATAATGTCATTAAAAATAATGCAAGAGATGGATGTGGAAATATTGAGAAACAATGAATTTAGCTCTGGAGATAAAATTCGCATTATAGATGGACCGTTATGTGGTTATGAAGGGATATTAATTGAAATAAAAGGTAAGAAAAAGTTTGGTGTAAGTATTAGCTGTGTAAATCTTACAGCTGTAGTTGATTTGAATACCTCAAAAATGGAAAAATGTGATATATCTAATAATTTTAGAGAAGTGATTATATTTAAATGATCGACCAGTCAAAGAGTGGGTTCTACTTAAATAATTACAAGTGTAGAGTAAAACCACAGACTTACTGTTTGATAAAGAACATGTATTTACAATACTCTAAAATGGAAATTAAAAATATAAAGATTCTGTGTATCTAGGACAAGTCTGAATAAGATTTCTAAGTTGCTATTGAAGAAATAAATAACACTTTTTATAGCAGCTATATAAAAAATAATCGTGCACACTCACATAAAACTTATTCATTCTTATGTGTTGGATACTTAACAAATTAAATAGGAGGTGAACTAATTATGACACGTAATTTATTTGAAGGAAAAAATGTTTTAGTTGTTGGTGGCAATAGCGGAATAGGATTAGCTGCTGCCAAAGCTTTTTCCCAAGAAGGAGCTAACCTTATTATAACTGGAAGAAATGTTGAAACCTTAACATCTAAAGCAGATGAAATTGGAGGCAGAACATCAGCCTATCAATGTGATGTTACTGATATGGAACAAATCAAAGATTTAGTTGTGAAAGTTGAACTAGAGTTTGGCTATATTGATGTACTATTTATTAGTGCCGGCCAATACTCTTCTGGTTCAATCAATTCAGTCACAGAAGAGAACTGGGACTGGCTCATGGATACAAATTTGAAAGGAATGTTTTTTACAATACAGGGTATGCTTCCATTAATGGGTAATCCAAGTTCTATTGTACTAATGGGGTCGATTGCAGGACGTTTAGCAGTAGCAGAGTCACCAGTTTATGCAGCAAGCAAAGCTGGAGTTCGTTCTTTAGCACGTTCATTAGCTGCAGATTTTGTTACAAAAGGAATTCGAGTGAATGTTGTTAGTCCTGGCCCGACTGACACACCTGCTTATAGAAAATTGAAAGGCGAAGGTAACACACTTCAGCAAGTGGAGTGGGAAAAAAAATTAAGCACTATACCGATGAATCGACTAGGAACACCTGAAGAAGTGGCTAAAGCAGTATTGTTTCTGGCCAGTTCAGACTCTAGTTTTACAACCGGAGCAGAAATTCTAGTGGATGGTGGCGAAGTTTATTTAAGCTAAAGAGACATGGTTAGTATCGTGTATATTCACTATGGTTCTTCTGCTTATTTATAATCAAAGATTATCGACAGAAAATAATCATATTTTGATTAATTGACTTATAATAAAGAGCAAATATTTTATCAAAATAAATAGTTATGAATGACAACAATTATAATCCAAATGAAATTGAATCAAAATGGTATAAAAAATGGGAATGCTCAGGCGTATTTGATTCTATTCCTAACAAACAAAAAGCTTTCACTATAACCATGCCTCCTCCGAATGTAACAGGCGTATTGCATATGGGACATATTTTGAATAATACAATTCAAGATGCATTTATAAGATATGCTAGAATGAAAAATTATAATGCCTGTTGGCTTCCAGGAATGGATCATGCATCAATTGCAACAGAAAATAAAGTTGTTAGTGCATTACAAAAAAAGGGAATAGAGAAAAATGATCTTTCAAGAACAGAATTTCTGAAGTACGTATGGGATTGGAAAGAAAAACATGGAGGGATAATTTTAAAACAATTAAGATATTTGGGAGCATCATGTGATTGGAAAAGAACTAAATTCACAATGGATAATGATATGTCCGAATCAGTAATTGACATATTTATTGATCTCTATAAGAAAGGTGTAATATATCGTGGTGTTCGGATGGTTAATTGGGATTCAAAAGCTCAAACTGCTCTTTCTGATGAAGAAGTTATATACAAAGAAACTGAATCTACGTTGTACTATATTAGATACTTAATTGAAGGAAGTAACCAGTTTTTAGAAATTGCTACAAGTAGACCTGAAACTCTTTTAGGGGATTCTGCTGTATGCGTTAATCCTAATGATCAGAGATACATCCATTTAAGAAATAAATATGTAATAACACCTATTATAGGACGCAAAATACCAATAATATTTGATGATTATGTTGATTCAGAGTTTGGTTCTGGAGTACTCAAAATAACACCTGCACATGATATTAATGATTATTGCATAGGCCTAAAATATAATCTTGACATTATTAATATTCTTAACAATGATGGGACCGTAAATGAACTTGGTGGGAAATTCCAAGGGCAAGATCGTTTTGAATGCAGGGCTAATATTTTGAAAGAATTAAGGGAGTTAGGATTATTAGTTAAAGAAGTTCCATATATTAATAATATAGGATATTCTGAAAGAACAAACTCCATAATAGAGCCTAAATTATCAACACAATGGTTTTGTAAAATGAATGAATTAGCAAAACCTGCAATTAATGTTGTAACAAATAATCAGATCAAGTTTTATCCAGATAAATACAAAAATATATATTTACATTGGATGAACAATATTAAAGATTGGTGTATTTCTCGGCAATTATGGTGGGGACAAAGAATACCAGCTTACTATATTGATAACGGAGAATATGTAGTTGCCAAAGATATAGAGGAAGCTTATATCATATTCAAACAAAAATATCCAGATTTAAGCATTACTGATTTAAAGCAAGACGAAGATGTTTTGGATACATGGTTTTCTTCTTGGTTATGGCCCATATCGTCATTTGGTGGAATTCATGATAAGAATAATGAAGAATTGAAATATTACTATCCAATTAATGTTTTAGTAACGGCACCTGATATTATCTTTTTTTGGGTAGCACGAATGATTATGTTTGGATTATATTGGAAAAATGAAATACCTTTTGAAAAAGTTTGCTTTACAGGTCTTGTCAGAGATAAGTCTAAAAGAAAAATGTCTAAATCTTTGGGTAATTCACCGGACCCGATTGATTTAATAAATAAATATGGAGCAGACGGAGTACGTGTAGGAATGCTTTTGTGTGCACCTGCAGGTACCGATATAATCTTTGACGAACAGCAATGTTTGCAAGGACGAAATTTTGTAAATAAATTGTGGAATGCTTATAAATTGATTAATAGTTGGACCGTTGATAACAACTTGCAACAGCCTACTTACTCTCAGCAAGCAATAGAATGGTTTACTAATCTCATTTCTTATACTCAATTAGAAATAGAACATAATATAGAAAATTGTCGGATGTCAGATGCTTTGCATAATGTTTATGAGTTGATATGGGATAATTTCTGTCCATATTATTTAGAGATAATAAAGCCTGTTGATTCTAAAAAGATTGATAAAACAACAATGGAATCAACAAATATAATATTTTCGGCAATATTAAAATTTGCACATCTTTTTATCCCATTTGTGACAGAAGAAATATGGGCTAGAATGAAATATAATAGTTCTGGTTTGCTAGCCACATCAAAATGGGATTGTAATCCGATATATGATAAATATATAATTGATCAATCCGAGCAATTAAAATGCATAATTTCAAAAATAAGAAAGTTCAGGACAGATTATAAGATTTCTCACAAAGAATCTTTAAAGTTGATTATTAGATCAAATCAGCGTACATTCAAAATTGACATAATAAAAAAGATGTGCAATTTATCACTTGTTGAATATACTGATGAATTAGTGGAAAATTCATATTCATTTATAGAATATTCAAGTGAATTTTTTATTACAGGATATATAAATCGCCAAAATGAAAATCTTTTAGATAATATAATAGACAGAATTGAATATTTCAAAGGATTTATAAGTAAAATAGAAGAAAAGCTTAAAAATGATTCTTTCATTAACAAAGCTCCTGAAAGTATAATAAAAAGAGAAAAACAAAAATTAGAAGATTCAAAGTCTCAATTACTATTACTTCAAGAAAAAATGAGAACTATTACAAATGAGTGATAAATAGAACGAATAATGTTAGCATTACAATAGACATTATATAGATTAAATTGTTATATGGCTCATTTTGTGAGTTATTCTAAAGTTGTGTAATCCACAAGCAATAAGAATTACCATATCTTCGAAACCGAATTTATGGCATCTGAATCGTTCTTTAACAATACGACATTTTTTCATACCACCTATGGCATGTTCCACTTTAATCCTGATTCCGGAAATTCGCCTATTCTCTTGCTTTTCAGCAGTTATAAGTTCTTTTCCCTTAGGTTTTTTTGGGGCATGCACACTTCAATGACCTTCGTATGTGGAGCTAAGCCACACAATCCGAAGGTTTCCGATACAAAGCAGGTTGTTCTTTATGCTATGAGTTTTTTTACCACTATAACATGCTGACTGCCTGTCTTCGTCCGTAGGACTCTGAATGGTTCTCTCTGTTCCATCCAACAGAACATCCTCACATCTTTGAAGAATGTGTATCAGTCATTTGGAGTTACGGTCGGGCAATTCACCAAGTGTCTTCAATGTATGGCGGAGAATTTCTGAAAGAAGGTGAATCCACCTATTGGCTTAAGGCCGGGTCATTTCAAACTGGAAGGCATGGAGTTTCTGAAGAGGATTGGTCTTCAGGTATACTTAATATAAAGAACATCTAATCTTGAACCAAAGGCGATACACTGGTCTTCCTGTTGTAAGAAAAATACGTTGACACACTTTACCCTCCAGAGTAAAATAGCGCAATTTCATCCCAATGGTACTTGAAAGTTATTAGCAAGGCATCAAACTCAACAGGGGGTAACCCTGTCGTAGCAGCACTTGGTTATGACGGTGGCGAATCTTGTCGTAATACATCAATTGAACTTTTTAGACCACAAAGATAGGAAAAGAACGCTTTAATCATTTATTCGATATAAATTCTAATTATAAAAATGAAAATAGGTGTAGAACTTGAATTTTTTATTTGTCATAAGAGCGATGAAACTTTCTATATGCCCGATATTATATCCAGATATTTGAAATATAATAGTGGATTCATTTCGATGCAGAAAGATAGCAACGGAATATGTATAAAAGCAAAAAATGAATTAGGTGTAACAATATCATTCGAATTTACATATAGTATTATAGAATTTTCAATAGACCCTCAATATGATATTCTAAGCTTGCATTCCATAATCAATACTGCTATATATGATTTTTCATTATTCATCGATCATTATGAATTAATGTTAATTTCTCATGGCATAGCTCCTTTTAATATACAATTTAAATATGTGAATAATCCGTATTACAAATTAATTAGAGAATTTCACGGAAACGATAATATAGCAAAGATATGTTCGTCTCAATCACATATAGACTATAAAGACGAAGATCTAATTAAAATAATTAATACATATAATAAGTGTAATTGGATTAATGCTCTTTTATTCTCAAACAGTCCACATATAGTAAATAGCAATAAAACGATATTATGTTACAGGGACTATATTTGGAAATTTAGTAGTCATGGGAGAGATAGTAATAATATATTAATATCGAAAGAATTTAATGATATTGAAGATTTGAACGCTTTCAATAATTCAAAATTAATATTTATGGTGTATAGAGAGTCAAAGCCTATATTATTATCTCAAATTCCTTTTAATCAATATGTAACATTGAAACAGGTAAAGGGATTACAATTTGATGAAGATTGTATAAGTGAAACATGGATACACCCTTCGGTTGATGATTATAAATATCTACGTTCATATCAAAATGTTGCAATTACTAATCGTAGAACTATTGAAATTAGAAGTGATTGTCAGCAGCCATTTAATAGATTGATTTACCCTGCAGTGTTTAACTTTGGCTTAAAACAGGCTGTTAATGAAGTCTCTAGCTATCTGAATAATATTAATTTTAATTTTTTTCAGCTGAGAGATGATGTTGTACAGAACGGATTTGACACGAAAATTGTGGAAAGCAAAAAATGGTTAACGGGAATATCAATAAATATTTTGTATATTATCAAAGAAAAGTATCGTTCTCGTGGATTTGGTGAAGAAAAGTATGTTGATGTTTTAATAAATCAGATGATTGAAGAAATCAATCCAGCCATAGAATATTTAAGCATTAAGAACAAGAAGGAATATTTTATGGCAGAGTGGAGAGATTTTTTAAAATCCAAATAAGATTTTGAAAAATGAAAAAAAGAAAAATTGTAGGAATTTGTTCATCTGTTGGGAACAAAGCTAAGGCAACGAATAACACTTATCCTATTATATTCATAAATAGGATCTTTATTGAAATATCTCATAGTTACAATCTCATTCCAATTATCTTATCACCTACTGTAGATATAAGTGAAATTGAACAGATGGCAAATATGATTGATTTTCTAATCCTGACTGGAGGAGAAGATATTCATCCACAATTTTACAATGAGGTAATAAATTATGACTATTATGAATATAATGCATGTAATCCAACTTTAGAACGTGATTATTTTGAAATCCAATTATATAGTATAAGCAAATCATTAGGAAAGTCTATACTTGGCATTTGTAGAGGAATGCAAATAATAAATATATCAGAAGGAGGGACTTTATGTCAAAACATAGATACATATTTAGAACATTCAATTAGGAAAGATGGATGGATTCCATATCATAGTATAAAGATTAAAAAAAATACAATTCTTCATCAATTATTAGATATAGAAGAATATACGGTCTCTTCTACGCATCATCAATGTATAAAAAAGTTGGGAATGAATATTGTAGCGAGTGCTTATTCAGCAGATGGTATTGTGGAAGCTATTGAACTATGTAGCGATAAACAAAAAATTATTGGTTTTCAAGGGCATATTGAAAATATATTAACAAATTACACCGAGTATAACAAAATTATTAAATATATACTATCATGATAGAAAAAATAAGAGAATCAATCAAGGATATTGAATTCTATAATAGTATTAATGATTTATTTATTAATAATAGCTTAAATAAATTAGTAATTATTGATAAATCTATGATCATGAAAAGTTTCCCTAACAAATGGATGTCTAACAAAATAAAAGAGGCATTTATGTGTGAAAACTATGAAAGCACATATACTTCTGGCTCAACTAGTGAAAGAATGCAAATAGTTAGACCGAAAGATTGGTGGAAAGGAGAATACAAGAGAACGGCCAATTATAATAAATATCTTATGCAAAAAGAAATAAATAATTGGAAAAAAGCTATACTTACTACTGCAATATGTTCAAATATGGCTTGTTATTTGGAGACACCTTCTTACGAGGAAAGAATTATACATAATACCTTATTCTTAAATATTCATCCAGATCCTAATACATGGAAGAAAACTGATATTGAAAGAATATGTTATGAAATAGAGTTATTTAAGCCTCTTTATATTGATGTTGATCCAATCTATTTATCTATATTGCTAAATAAAATATCAGATTATGGGATTAACTTTCAGTATACGCCTCAGGCTATCTCTTTATCATATGAGTACTGTACAAAAAATATACGTAAATTTATCGAGTCACATATTAAGTGCCCAATATTCAATCTTTATGGTTCAACTGAAATTGGATATATCCTATGTGAATGTGAGTGTGGACAAATGCATTTATGCGATGATTTAATTCAAGTTGAATTAATTCCATTCAAAAATCGAACAGACTTGTTCAGTTTGATAGTAACCTCGTTAAGAAACCCTTTTATGCCATTTGTGAATTATAAAACAGGGGATATTGTAAAAGCAACGAGCAGTAACAATAAATGCGAATGTGGATTAAGAACGCCAACTAACATTCAATGGGTCATGGGTAGAGAGAAAGATATAATAACTTTTGGAGAAACAGTGATGACTTATGGTGATCTTGACGAGATTGTATATTCATTATCTAATAATTTGATATTTGTCTACCAATTATTGTTAGAAGAAAAAAATGGTAACCTCATATTTAGATATACAACATTTAATAAAAAGGATATCCCTCAAATACATCGGAGAGATTTTAAAGCTAAAATAAATGAATATTTCGGTACAAATATTTCTGTTAACTTTATATTCGAACAATCCATTAGACCTGAGATCTCAGGAAAATTTGCCATTATAAAAACAATATAAAATGAAATCACATTTTCCTATAATCAATTATTTTGAAAAAAAACATATAATATATGCAGATAGTGCTGCAACAACATTAAAACTGAAGACTGTTATTGACTCTGTCTCCAATTTTTATTCATTTGAAACATCAAATGTGTTTAGGGGACTACATCTACTTGCAGAAACCGCTACTGAGAAAGTTGAAATGTCAAGAGATATAGTAGCAGCTTTTATAGGTGCAAATTCATCAGAAATAGTATTTACCAGTGGGGCGACAGAAAGTATTAATATTGTAGCAAATGGTATTGAATATGAAGATGATTCAGAAATAATTGTTTCTATATTAGAGCATCATTCAAATTATTTACCTTGGATTGAGAAGGCTAAAGTTATTAGTCTGGAAATAGACGAATATGGGTATATTGATATAGAACAACTAAGAGATAATATAACATGCAAGACCAAGCTTATTGCAGTAACTTATATTTCAAATGTGACAGGTAATATTCAACCTATAAAGAATATAATTGATATTGCACATCAAAATGGCATAAATGTATTAGTTGATGCTACTCAAGCTATTAGTCACATACCAATTGATGTAAAAGAAATAGATTGTGACTATTTAGTTTTCTCATCACATAAGATTTTCGGTCCATCAGGAGTTGGTGTATTATATTGTAAAGATTCATTGTTAGATAAGTTGAATATTTTAAAATTCGGAGGTGGAATGGTAAATAGAATTTATAGTAATCGGAATATTATATATAAAGATCCTCCTTATAGTTTTGAAGCAGGAACTCCTAATATAGAAGGTATTATTGGACTTGGTGCTTCACTCGATTTTTTTAGAAATAATAGATTAGCCATCTATAATCACCTAAGGGCCCTAAATGCGTATATAGTTGATAAGTTTAGACAATTTGATTTTGTAAAATTTCCATTTGTTTTATCAAAAGAACATATTCCTATCTTTTCAATACTACCTCATAATACTATTCTAAATAGTTTGGAAGTTGCAAAAATATTGGCGACAAATTATGATATAGTAATTAATCACGGGTATCAATGTTCGCAGCCATTATATCGAAAATTTCACATTGATGGTGGTGCTATACGCTTTTCATTTCATGTATATAACACGAAAGAGGATGTTGATTATATATTCGAGTCTTTATCTAACATATTAATATCAACTAAAATGTAATAATATCTTATGAGAAAAATTCTATTAAACCTTGAAATTTCTACAAAGTGTAGAGCTGCATGTTCTATGTGTCCAAGAAAACATGTTCCTAAAAATAAATTTATAGATGATGATTTGGTAAATATCATATCAAAAGAACTGGATGATACTTTTTGGGAAATTGATTTATCAGGAAGAGGAGAACCAACTTTACATCCAAAATTTCATGAACTGTCTCGTATTATAAAAAATAATTCAAACACCCAATTAGCAGTAGTAACAACTGCTGATAATTTGACTGATAAAGTGAATGATACTTTTAGAGAATATATTGATGTAATTAGACTTTCTGTAAGTTCTTACGATGAGAAAATATTCAAGAAAGTACATTGTGGATTGAATTATAATAAAATATGGGACAATATAAAACGACTGGGTAACGAACATGCGTATAAAACTGTTATACATTTGACTGGAGGAAGTGTAATTTATGAAGGATTAGAGATTACAGTAGAAAAACTGCGGGAGATTGGCTTTAGAGAATTTAGATTGTTTCCGCTATGGAATAGGGCGGGAGATAATGAAGTAAAAGCCAAAGAAGAGGAATTTAGACATGATATAATAGAAAAATTAGGTTTAAGATCTTCAGAATCAGAATATGATGGTGGTAATAGTAGCGATTATATTAATGATTATAAAAGAAATAAGCTTACTAATCCTAAGTATTGTATTGTAGGTGATAGCAGTCTATTTATTACTTATAACGGTGACATATTAGGTTGTTTTCAAGATTTCTCCGGAAAGTGTATTGTGGCTAATATTCGCAATAGTAATCTCAAGGATATAATTAAGCATAAGAAAGACAAAGTTGGCAGATATGAATTTTGTTCAAATTGCAATTCGAATATTGCTATATTAAATATTGATTAACAAATAAAAAAAAATAAAATTATGAATTATCAATTATCAGTGGGTTTCAACGGGAAAAAAGATACTCTGTTGAAAATTATCAATTCTTCGAATAAAGTAGGTGATGTCTATACAGGAGGTCTTAGTGGAAAAATCTATGGTGGGCGTTTTCAATATGAAGATTCTTATGAGAAGATTAAAGAGAATATTGAAATATGCCATAAACATGGAATAACTCTTTCGATTACTTTAAATAGCCCAAGTGGAGTTCCAGAAAAAAGTGATAAAATTTGGTGGGATGACATTGCAAATTACCTTTGCGAATTAGAAAGTATTGGAGTTGATAAAGTCATTTGCTCGCATCCTTTTCTGATTTCTCTGGCAAAAGAGAAAACTAATTTAATTGTAGTAGCTTCAACTATTGCTGAAATATCTAATGTGAGATCAGCTTTGTATTATGAGGAATTAGGAGCCGATATTATAGTACCTTCAGTGAGTATAAATCACGACTTGAAGGAATTAATTTTAATGAAGGATAATTTACAGCATGCCACATTAAAAATACTTGTAAATGAGGTTTGCCTAGGAAATTGTCCTTATAGACGGTTTCATCATGCTCATTTATCAAAGGCAAACCATAGAAATTATGATATAGACTATACATCTTCATGCACTAAAAAATATCTGGATAATCCTTACTTGTTTTTAACTAACAACGTGATTCGCCCCGAAGATTTAAAACTTTATGAAGGCATATGTGACAATTTCAAATTGGTTGGTCGCACAATTGAGGATGATATTCTTGTTAATATGATAAAAGCTTACGGAAATGAATATTATGATGGTAATCTCTTAGATATATTGGATAATCGATTTCAGAGAGTTATCAATATCCCCAATAATAAGCTCAATGAATTAATTTATAAAAAAATGAAATGCGACAAAAATTGCGCTAAATGCGGATATTGTAAAGATTTGTACACTACAATTCAAAATGAATTCGTATGAAAAAAGTAGGGTTGTGGATGTATAAAAATGATGGTGGTGATATCATTCAAGAACGTTTAAAATCAAAACTGATAAAAAACAACATTTTTGTACTGAATGATTTTGATTTACGAGATTGCTACATAGTAAATGATAAAATACTAACAAGTAATGGATATGACTTAACCAAATTAGATTGTTTGTATTACATGAATGCAGATGAACAATCGGAACATCAGCTGGAGATATTAAATGCACTTAGCATTAGTGGAGTTAAACTAATTAACCCCTATAATTCGCACATAAATGCTAGAGATAAATTTGTATCAAATTTCATCTTAAGAAAAAATAACATATCCGTACCCCGTGCTTCGTTGATTCCTTATAAAGATAACGACAAAATCAAGGTGATATTCGATTTATTTAAAACTGTGATTTTAAAACCTCGTAATAGACATGGGGGAAAAGGTATCCAGAAGTTTACTAGTTATGAAACATTCAAAGATTTTCAAGAGTTTGTAAATGGATATGTCGATAATTTTTATTTTGAAGAATTTATTGATTTTGGAGACCATGATTATCGAATTGAGATATTTAACGGAAATGTTATCGGAACTTATGCTAGAGAAAAAACTCATACTTTCAAAACAAATATCTCATCTGGAGGAATAATGAGGCCATGTTCTGTATCTAATGAACAAATTAGTTTAGCCCAAAAAGCAGTTGAATCCTTGAAGATAACAACGTCAATTGTAGATATTGTTACAGACAGGAATAAGCGAAATTATATTTTGGAAGTGAATCCTATTATGGGGATATTCGTTGAAGCTGGCATGAAATATAGTGATAAATCAATAATAAAAAATCCCGATTTATCATATTCAAATGACGAATTGAAACTTAATGTATTGGTTAATTATATAAAACAAATAATCGAATAATATTATGACAAAAGGTAACTTGAATAATTTGGATAAAAGCTTTGTGCAAAATCTTAGTAATAATTGGGCACTTGTTACGTCAGGCGCATCGGACAATTATAATATGATGACAGTAAATTGGGGTGGCATAGGTTTTCTATGGAATAAACCTGTTTTGTTTATCTTTATACGGCCTGAACGTTATACTTTTGAATTTATTGAGAAGTATGATTATTTTTCTTTGTCTTTTTTAAAAGATGATTTTTCTAACGTTCATGAAGTTTGTGGAATGCAATCAGGACGATATATCAATAAGATAAAAGAAACGAACTTGAACCCCATTATAACAAAAAATGGTTGTATGTTATTTGAAGAAAGCATACTCTCTGTTGAATGCAAAAAAATATACTCCCACCAAATGTCTCAAATGAACTATGAAAATCATGAATTCCATTCAATGATTAAAGATAAAGGGAGTGACCATAAAATGTATATAGCAGAAATTATTGATATATGGGTAAATGATTAAGTAAAGTTGTTATTTAATATATTATAATAAAGTCAGTTATAATTTCTGCCAATTATTAGATCGCTAAAAGGCTTAGGGCTCTATAGCGATCTTTTTTGTTTATATCTTTCTAATGATGTAAGCATTCGGTAAACCACGTTACAAATTATGTGAATTAGTTCCGAATCGGTGCTATTCGTAGTTGATTCGTAACTAATAGTATCTATTCGGAACAAGTTTGATTGGATTTTGCCCAATTACGTGGTAGAAGTTCTGTCATATCCTTTTTATCCCTTTCATTATATGGGATTTTACTCAGGACATCTTCCAGCCAGATTCTAGGGTCTACTTCTGCAGACTTGCAGGAGGCTATCAGAGAGTACACCAAAGGGGCTTATGGCATTTTCTATGCGGTTGTCATCAATTTCTATTCTTCCGTCGTTTACGTATCTGGAAAGCCTTGGAAGAAGCGCGTACGTATATTCAATAGCTTTACCCATGCGGCTTTTAGGAAGCACTCTAAGATAAGCATCCTGCAGCCACTTTTCAAATTCAAGTATCAGCGGATAGGACTCACGGATACGTTTTTCCTTACGCTCTTCAGCTGTGAGTCCGGCTTAACCGGCATCAGACTCTACCTTGTACAGCCTACCGATGTAGTGAATCGCCTGTGTGACCAGCGTCCTGTTTTCTTCCAGGGCATCCACGTACTTCCTTCTGCCATGTGCCCAACAGCCGACCAGAGTGATTCCTTTCATCTGCTCAAACTGTTCGTAAGCTGCATAGCCATCGCATTGCACAATGCTACGGTAGCATTCCAGCAGTTCACGGGCTACCATACCCGAACGGCTGCCACGGTCATAATGGAACATGACGTCCCCCGTGACGCCATCGCGTACGCACCACTCATCCCCCTTTTTCGCCTTATGTTTCTCATTGTCCATCACAGGAATGACACTCTCGTCCACTTGCATATAATCACTGGAGAGTATCTTCTGTTTGAGCAGGTTGTACAGCAGCTTGCGTTTCTCCACCGCCATTTCATACCATCCGCACATGGTAGATTCGCTTATGCCAATTCCTGATTCGCGATACTGCTGTGTCAGACGGTAGAACGGGAGATGATACATGAACTTGCCGATGATAATGTCTGTCAGAACCGAGGAGCCTTCCATACATTTGCTGACCGGAACAAGAGGTAGCGGGTGAATCAGAATCTGCCTTTCCTCGGGGTATTTCTCCATATCGGATTTACTCATCACTTTGTGGCGGACGGTCTTCAGAATATATACTTTTACCAGAACACGTTCCAGGCGTAAACTCTCTTCCTTTCCGATTTCAATGAAATCATCCTTAAGCTTGCCTTCCTCGGCTGGTTGTCCCTTCGGGTAAAGATCAATAACCTCTACAGGCAGTGAGGAAGTGTCCAGAGACTACTTGCGGACCGGTTTTTCCTTTACTTTTATAGTCCTGGTGATTGCTTCTTCACTCTTGCAGACTTCCTCCTCAAGCCGGGATATTTTCATGGAGGACATTTCTTCCTTTGAGAACAGGAACAGCTGGTTGGGATCAAGCGGAAGACTCTTCTCGTTCATCCGGTCAAAGACTTTTTTCCGGAGCCAGTACAGGGATTGTTCCAGCGAGGAACCCCTGCTGATAAGCACCGCTTAATCCTGACGGAGCTTCTCATTTTCTTCCAATCAGGCTTTTTCCTGTTCTTCTGTAAGCATCTGCATCTCATTGTTTCACAATGTAAATATACTAAAATTCAATGATATACAAAAGCGAACGGAGTCAAAAAACGGTACTATTTTCGAAGCTTTTGCAGGTTTTCAAGTCTCGTGCGTCGCGAATCGCGGGCTTCCATGATACCCTCCACAATCATGACAAGTTCTCACCATTCTATATTTGCACAAACCTCATTATCGCTGGCAGAATCAGGCTTGCCTAAAGTGCCGGCTTCCAGAAGTTTGGAATACAGCACCATGCCGCCTGGCTCCCAATGTAGGAGTTTTATACGGTTACGGGCACGGTTTATGAAGATATACACGTTGCCGTTGCAGGGGTCCTGCCCCATGGCGTCTGTGATGATACCGCTGAGGGTATGGAAGCTTTTGCACATATCAGTCGGACGGTTATACAACAGATAGCGCATACTGTCATTAAGGCTGAACATGGTTGCAGGCCCAGATGATTGAAAACAGTTCATTTTCATTTAACTCACCGCAGATGCGTATGACACTACCAGCCGGTGTACGTATTTCCATCTCTTTCAATCCGCTTGGCGTGGCCGGTGTACTTTTCTGTTTCCGTCCGGTTGTACCGGCAAATGAAAGAACCGGAACAAAAGATCCGCTGTGTGGAAGCTCGATAAACTAACCTTGAGCCGTTTTACCCGATGATTGCTTGGCGGCATAACGGGATTTGCTGTCATAAAAACCCGCCATACAGGGATATTGAGTTCCTCTAATCTTGACTTATAAGTCACTTTGTACTCTTTACAGTAATTCATTATCTCTGCTACTTCTTCTCGTGTCATCATAACTTTGTTTTTTGAACGTAAAGTTAATGACGGAAGTTTGAAGAAAAAATGCGTGGTTTACCGGATGCTTACGCTTTTATACGCATTCAACTTTTAATAAAGCTGTTGTATAAGAAAACCGTCCACTTTCTGGTATAAATAAGTAAATTAATTCCCCATTTTTTAATTTGGATGAATTAAACAATTCATCAAGCATTATAAAAATACTTGCTGCTCCTACATTTCCTACATAACTAAGATTAGTAAACCATTTTTGTTCATCAAGTAACAATCCTTTTTCTTTCAGTTTATCTGCTAATTTGTCGTAGAAAAACATAGAAGAGATATGCGGAAGAAAATAGTCCACATCTGCAAAGTTCAGCTGGTGTTTCTTACAACTATTAGCTATATGTAGTACGGATTTCTCAACACCATACTCCGCCAATAATTTTATATTTTGCTTTATTGCAAAGATTGATTGCGTCTGCCAATCAACAGGGCGCATAGCCTTCCAACTAGTCCATTCTCCACTTGCAGTATTTTGTAATCCTTGTGACATACATACGTCAAGTTCATTTGCATAGGATACAGATTCGATCCATTTTATTTTTAATGATATTCCATCTGACGGCATATCTGACAACAATGCACATCCTGCACCATCAGATAACATCCATCTAAGAAAGTCTTTTTCAAATGCAATATATGGATTGGATTGAATTTGACTTATTGCTTTATATTCTTCCTCAAAGATGTTTGAACGAAGTAAGGGAGAAAATAATTCAGAGCCTCCACATATAGCATTATTTGTATGCCCAGATAATACGGATAAGAAACAATATTCTAAAGCATGGGCGGCAGAGCAACATACTCCAGAAGGAGATAAAATCGGAATCGGATTGCTGTCTTTTAGCAAACCATGAACCATTGATGTATGTGAAGGCATCATTTGGTCAGGCGTAGAAGTTCCACATGATAATAGTTGAATATCCTTAGCTGCAAATCCATCATCAAATAAGCCAGCAATAGCATTTGCCATGAGTTCCGCATTAGTATGGGTATAATTTCCACCTTTTATAGCATAATATCTTTGCTTAATCTGATTTTGACCGAGAATAATCCTCTTTATACGCGAAGAATGCCCTCCTATATACCCAAGGGAATCTTCCATTTCATCGTTTTCAACTGGTTCATTCGGTAAAAAACTAGATAATTTAGTAATATAAACATTTTTATCCATAATATAACATTAATAGTTTAATTAAACAAACAGTACATCCTGTCTATACCACAAAAATACTATTAATTATATACGAATAGATAAAACAGTATTTTATTTTGGAAAAATTAAGCTTTAATGCGCCAGTTTAAAATACAAATGCTGAAATTTTTCTAATAAACAATTCGTATCGTATCCATTAGGAGTAGTCATACTCATATAAGAATAACCATAATAAATTTCCATAAATGACAATTTTTCAACCTCGACATTTACACTATTTTTTATTTCCTGCTTTTCTATACCTAATAACAAAAGTTCTTTCCAATATTTTTTTTCTTTTTCTAAACGCTGCTGTGTTTCATTGGGGATTTCTTTCAAAAGATTCATGCAATTTGCAGCAATATAAATAAATGCACGATTTATATTTTGAATACCTATACTTGTGAAAAACTCCTGTTGCCGTTGTTTTACAGCAATAAAATTTTTGATATTATCCCACATGCTTTTTGAAACATCTATTGTTGGTAAATCATACTCTTTATTAATAATAAACCTATCAATAATTGATGCCAATATCTCATCTTTAGATTTGAAATGATATAATATAGCCCCTCTACTTAATCCAGTTACTTTTTCTATATCAGTAAAAGTAATATCGCTAAAAGGTTTTGTGGCAAACAATTTAAAACTTTCCAACAGAATCTTCTGCTTACTAACATTATTCGGATCTTTATATCTCATAATACATAATATTTGTTACAAATTTAATAAAAACAAAAGAATCAATGGCACATAATTGCTTTTTTTTAACGCAAATACAAGATTACAAGAGAATTGTAATTTCATTTAAGAGACTGTTCAATATTCCCAATATAGGTGGATTTGTAATCTGGCATATTATTTATGTTATAGCAATATTTGAAACATTTAGCCAAAAACATATTTTCCAATATATCTGCTATTGAGCAAAAAATTATATTTCCACAAGATAATTTAGATTTTTCAGAAGATACTTGAATCCAACACTCTCTCTCTGCTTTCAATAAATTCCGCATATCTTCTTTGAAAGTAGGAAGGTATAAGTTTGCCTGTTCCGCTAGATGAAAAAATGCAGAATAAGGACTTATTGGAATACTTTCTTGCTCAAACCAATTTTGGATTTTATTTAAATGCTCGTTTTTCTTATCCCAATATTCCTCCAAAGAATGCACATTATTAGAATTAATAGGATAAAATATATTCAATGGGGAAAAAAAATATTGTTTAACAGCATCCTTGAATATTGCTTCTTTATCCTTAAAATGATAAAAGATAGCTCCCCTTTGTAACTTAGTGACCCGCTCCAACTCAGGAACTGTCACTTTTTCCACATTCTTCTGAAGAAATAATTTAAAAGCTTCCTTCAAAATAAGCTCTCTTGAATTTTCCACAGGTTTATTGAACCAATCTGTCTCTGCCATAACGATAAGGTAAATAGTTTATTAAATTTCTTTAAGTAAACTCTTTACCATATCTAATATATTGAAAGGCACAGAGTCCACCCGTTTACGTAATAGAGGCACTAGCAAGCCCGAAAGACAAAACGAGCGACCTGTGCCGTATTTAAACAAATACGACACACCCGCTTCGTATATCCTTGTCTTTCTTGAAAGTTGCTAGTTTTCTATTACAAGTTCACACGAATACGAATCGAATGAGACAAACCCATTCTACATAAGAATGGTGATATTACACACCAACTTACTGCAAAGATACACAAAATATTATAATGTGTGAAAGTTGATTAAGGAAATAACGAATTTTAATTCAAGATGGTTGGAAGTAGTATATTGTTTCCAATAGATTATAAAAAAAACAGCCAAACTCTTAGATAAGAATTCGGCTGTTTTTAGATGTGTATGTCTTTTGGATATATACTATAACCAAAATGGGTCTTCTTTCCAATTTGTGGTAAAGCCCATTGCTGTGGTATCTACATTCGGGAACTCCTGTAACAGGGACTTGAAATCTTGCACCAGTGTATTTTCAGGTTCAATTGCATTAAGCCAATAGATAAGGCAGCAAAATACAGCATAGAAACGATTGGCCATTTGCGGTTTGTCCGTTATCCAGGTATTTCGCAAGGTGGCGGGTAACTGTGGTATGACAGGCATCACCCTGTTCCAAATACGTTCATGATGGGCGCAAGCATTTCTTAACGCATTGACCGCCTTCATCCAACTTTCAAGCATTTCATGCTGTGGTACGCCATACGAACGGGCGATTTTCTTTTTGATAGTCGTATCGGCGAAATTGAAATAGAGCTTAGTCAAGCAACCGAATGAAACCAATTCCAATATTTTCCATGCCGGAGGATAACCTTCTTTGCCGTATTTAACACAATGCTCCTTGATAAACTCGTCTTTGGAGCGTTGGAGTTCTCTCTCCAGCGTACTTAAGTTCTCTGTAAACTTATGCTTGTCTGTGGCCAATTCCGGCTGGATAAACCAAAATGCGCCATGGCTTAACGAGAAATGATTGATAATCTTGGCACGCAAGGACACTTCTATTTGTTGTATTGCAGAGAAAATAAGCATTCTTAGCCGTGTATCGAACAGATATAGTGACACAGCCTTGCCAAATGAGGCTCCGGACTTGTATTGGTGCATAACCGTATCTTGCTCCATAGGACGAAGATATGTCCTGAAACGGAAATAGCTGACATTTTCAAGAAATGCCAACGCCTTGTTGTCGTCAGTAATTGACAGTCCCCTATCTTTTAATGTTTGGATTAAAGCAGGAACTTCAAGAGGGGAATTTGTATAATCCATAAACGTATATATAAAAAAAGTTCCGCCCTGGTACGCTGTTCTACGGGAAGCGTGGCGGATTCTAGCAATGCAAATGTACGACTTTCTTTTGGAATATCCAAGAGTTTCGGACAAATCAATTCATTTTTAACTATTTTAAAGCCTGTTCTTATCCCCATGCGATCGGTTCCACGTGTCGTAATCGGAATACGTAGGGGTATCATCCCAAAAGGATGATTTCTTTCTTCTTTTGCGGTGTTTGGGCTTTTTATCGTAGTCATCCCCACCGGAAAATATGCTTTTGAGTATTACATAACCTACCAAAAGTATTATCAGAGCGTCCATATATTCATGTTTTAAGTGTTTTGAAATCAGTATGTAAAGTTACAAAACAATATCTATATAATCAAATAATCACAGAGAAAATTCGCAAGAAAAACGCTGTCAGAAAATACCTAAACGGGCGACAGCTTCCTCTTTTGTCTCCCGGACAAACTGCAAGAGAATACCGGGATTGATGTAACGGTTTTGGAATTTGCAGGTAAGGTGCAAATGGGGACCGGTACTGCGCCCCGTGTTGCCGGTAATGGCAATCACCTCGCCGGGCATGACGGAAGCCCCCCGACGAACCAGCACTTGGGAAAGGTGGCAATAGCTGACGGTGTAACCGCCGTGACGGAGGGTGACGAAGTTACCCGAACGCCTGTCGTACCCCACCTTGACCACCACGCCCGACAACATGGCGTAAGCTTCTTCACCTTTGGCACGCAGGTCGATCCCGTTGTGCCGACTGCGCTTCTTGCTGAAAGGGTCGATACGGAGACCATAAGGCGAAGTGACAGTAATACGCTTCAACGGATAGGAGACGCTCATGTATCGCCGTACCCACTCGCCATACTCATTGGCAGGGAATTTCCCTGCCGTAGAAACAGACTCCTTATTTGGATTGGAAACCTTTTCTACAGGGGGAAGGCCTTTTTTTGTGTCTGTGCGACAGACCGGCTGCCGCCTGGCTACGGTGTGGAACTGCGCTTTAGCGGACAGACACACCGACAGCATGGATAATATAAGAATCGCTTTCATACGGACAAAGGTAGGGAGAGAACTTCGACTACTTTATATATAAAGGAGGAAAAGCACTGAATTTTAACCTTGTATAAGCCATCATACCTGGGAATCATACTCGCAACCAACACACGCCAGAATGGGTTGAATTTTCCGTTTGGAGTATGATTGACAGTCTGATTTTTCCGTGTTTCCATAAATAACTTCAAAAACGGAACGATTTATCGTTTCCGCCCAATACAGGTGCAGACGATGAATTTATTTTGCCCCCAAAAGTGAACTTATACCCAAAGGATTATGAACTATCAACACAAATTCAAAGAGGAAGAAATACCTTACGGCATCCTCAAAAAATTCGGACTGACCCGTGAAATGATTGGCGACTTGCCGCAATCGGTGTTGCAACAGGTATGTGACGGCTACCGTTCACCAGTGCTGCCTATCCATATCACGGATGAAGGAGGGAATATCATACAAGGGCGCACACGCTTCGCATTGGTCAGAACCGAAACAAGGGAAGCGGACATCCTGTTTTATCCGGTGCTTGCCCAAAGTCGATTGGAACAGTTCAGCGAGGCAAACTGCCAAAAGCTGGAAGCCGGGAAAGCGGTGATGGCTACCATGACCGATGCGGACGGCAGACAGGTGCAAGCCTTCCACCAAATAGACGAAGGCACCGGACAGATTCTTTCCGTGCCGACACCCGTCATCGGCCGTAACCTGCAATACTTCTGCGATTATTTTGAACTGAGCAACGCCGAACTGAACTGCCTACAGAACGGTGAGCCTTTGACACTGGTTGATGAAGGTAGTATGTTGACACTCGGTATTGACTTGCATGACCCTACCGGCATCCGCATCGGTATCGGGGATGAACGCCAATGGCGTGAACAGAACAAGAAGGGGTTGAAAAAATACAACTTCGGGTGCTTCGGCTGTTGGGTGATGGACGAACAGGGCAACCTGGACTATGTGGAGGAAAAGGAATACAGTGAAGAGATGTGGGAGGAAATGAAGAAGAACGGGGCAGGCAAATTGAAAATGAAGAATTAAGAATGATGAATGAAAAATTGGGAACGGAAAGATTCTATCCGGAAGAAACGCTTGTGGAGAAGGTGCAGAGCGGCGTGTTCGGATGGCTGGGGTATGTGACCCACCACTCCAAGGCATGGAAACAGGAGTATGAGCGGTATTGCCGCCTGCGTGAACTACCGATGAATGACGGAACCGCCGAGAAGTTCCTGCAAATGAAGCAAGAAGAACTGGAAGAAGCGATAGCGAACGGAGACGCTTGATTGAACCATTAAATAAGAGAATACAATATGTCTATCCGAAAGAATACCAATCCCCGGCCGTTGGATTTACCGCCGGAAATGCAAGACCTGTTGCTGCGTAACGGCATGCGTGGCTACCTTGCCGGAAGCAGCGAAGGGTTTGCCTTGATTGTGCAGGGGCATGATTCGCCCTTGCTGACCTATCCTGTCAGCGAGAAGCAACTGCGTGCGCTGACCGACTGGGGCACGAACTCCGCCAACAAACGGTGCTACAACACCTTTGCGAGTATCGTGGCCGCCGACTTCGACCTGCCAAAAGACTTCGTACACGCCCGGAACGCCAACGGACGGGTCGCCATGGGACTGCACGGCTACCGTATCGGTTCCGGAGAGTATGGATGTGTGGGAATGCCCATGCATCCTTTTCATCCAATCTGCCACGGCTTCCTCGGCTGGACACCCCGGCAACAAGGAGGCTTCCACCTGCGGCGCATCGGCGGAGACCTCTACTATCCCGGTGCGCCTATCGTGCCGAACCGCCCGGACGGACGTATGAAGCCGGGGGAACTGGAATCGGGCGGCTACGGTTTCTATTACAAAGGACACGCCACCACCCCGGTAGCAAAGAAGGATGTGCTGAAGGAGTTGCAGAACGTGGTGACACCCATACAAACCCGGCAGAGAAGCAGCGAGCCAGCCAAGCCTTATAAGGAGCTGATAGCCTCACCGGTGTATTTCACCAACAGAAAGTGGCAGGAGTGCCTGGCAAGCCACGGTATTATCGTGGATAGCGAGACACGAACGCTAACGGTGCAGTCGGCTTCGGTAGACGCAGACCTGCAATACGACCTGACAGCGGAGGAGTTGGCCGCACTGACCGCCAACACGCTGGAGGAAGCCACGATGGAGAAACGGCTGGAAATTATCAACGGGGTAATCCAAGATGATTATGACGGCAAAGTGACATTGGATATGCTGAATGGCAGGGAGATAGTGAACCTGCCCTTGCACCCGGAAGTGCTGGAGGATCTGAACCGGCAGCTCTTGACCGGACAGCAACAGGCAGAAAGAACCACCAACGGTATATCGGTGGAAGCGGAACAAGGGCTGCGGGAGGGATTACCAAGGGGCGGTGTGGTGATGGACGGCAATGACCTTTCGGTAATCCGTCCCGATAAAGGTTGGTACCGGGAAGGAAGACATGGCAGGGAGGTGACAGTGGACGACATCCGTGTGGAGCCGTCCGGACAAGAGGGAACATACAAGATGACCGCCATTATCGACGGCGAACGGGTAAGCCACGAGATTACGCAGAAGCAATACGACAAGTTTATGGCCATTGATGACTATCACCGCCTGAAACTGTTCTCCAAAGTGTTCGGCGAGGTGGATATGAAATCAAGAGACCGGACTCCGTTGGGAGTGAAAATCGGTGCCGCCCTGCTTGCCGGCGTAACGGTGGCTGCTGAGTTGGAGCATGACCACCATTGTCATTCAAGACCGGTAGTATTCGCCGAACATCACCACCACGGGCCTGCGCCACGTCCCTATTTCAAGCCGGGAGTGGATACGCCTATGGATGTGGCCGCACGCAACTTCGAGGCGGCGGTGAATGAACATATCCGTCATGAAATACGCCACGGGATGTAACCAAATAAAAAGAACATAACACAAACACACCTTATATATGTCGGAACTGACCTACGAAGATTTCAAGCAACGCATCAACATCCAGGAGGTGTTGCAGGATGCCGGCTACCGCCTGAACCGGAAGGACGGCATCCGCTATCCCTCTTACGTGCGCTTGGACAGCAATGGCCGCCGCATTCGTGGTGACAAATTCATTGTCACCCGAAACGGGCTTTGCTGTTTCCAACCGCCGGAGCAACGGAACTACAACATCATATCCTTTATCAAAGAACATCCGCATTTTTTTGCTGAATACACACCGGGGATGTCGAAGGACAGACTGGTAAACCTTGTATGCAACCGCCTGCTGAACCAACCCATGACGGAACGTAATACTCGTGTATTAGACCCGGAGAAACATAACAGCCCCTTCAATGCCGGCGATTACGAATGGCAAAGCTTCGACCGGGGGAATTGGGAGAGCCAGAAGAAATTCTATCCCTACTTCAAGAACCGTGGCATCAACCTTGCCACCCAACGGTTGTTTGCCGACAGTTTCTTCCTGACCACCAAGCAACGGACGGACGGCAAGCGATATACCAATCTCTCGTTTCTTTTGGTCTTACCAGGCAAGCCAGACGAAAAAGTGGGATTGGAGGAACGAAGCCGCCCGAATCAAGAGGGAAAAATGGTGTATAAGGGTATGGCCGCCGGAAGTAACGCCACGCAAGGAATATGGATAGGTAATCCAGAACACATGGCTTTGCCGGAGGTGAGAAACGTGTATTGGTTCGAGAGTGCGCTCGATGCGATGGCTTTCTGCCAGTTGAACGCAAGTACGCTAAATATGGAAGATTCGGTGTTTGTCTCCACCGGAGGGTCGCCGAGCCAGCAACAATTCAAAGGGATGATTGCAGAGACACCAACTGCCACACATCATCTTTGTTTTGACCGTGACCGTGCCGGACAGGTATTCGCTATCAATTTTGCGCTGACCCATGCCGGAAGGGAGTTCTCCAGTTACCTGTCGAAAGCCGGGAATTTAATCGTGCAAGATTGCAGCGAGGGTTATCAACGCCATGAAATAGCAATGGAACCGTTTGACTTCAAGAAAGTGACAGCGAGTTTGGGCATAAATGCTTTGAAGCCTGATTTGGAAGATGCAGTTCTCAAATACATGGAAATGGGTGACGGATATTTGCAGGAGATGTATATGAACCGTAGGGACAATTATGAAATCAGCCGTACTGACGGTGCGACAAACAAGGAGGAATTGGAGAAAATGGAAAACGACCTGCACGCTATCTCCAAAGCTCTACAAATGCTATCCCGGTCCGGCACACCTGCCATGGGAAACATCATCTATGAGCCGACGGCTGAAGGTTACAAGGACTGGAACGACCAATTGCTTGACAAACGGATGGAAACGGAAGAAAAGGAACTTGATGATTGGGAAATCAGTGGCAGGGCTACCCTGAACCGCGCCTTGTCCGATTTGCCTGAAATCAATCCCGAACATATCCGTACCGGCCTGTATGATGAAGCAGACCATGAAGCTGTACGCAAACGGATTGAGCGGGCAGAGAAAGTCGTGCAGTCTTTTGAAGTCAATGACAAAGGAATGCCGGATAAAGGCTTTCAGGAGATGTATGAGATACAGGAAGAACTTGCCCGGTTGGAAACGGATATAACCAACTCACTTTCGGGCATGAGAGAAGAATACCAACCCCGTTTTCACCGATAATCCCCATGAAGCCTATGCAGACCGCCCACTACGGAACCCTTGTCATCCGACCGCGTTCCATGCAATTTGCCATTGATGAATTGCCCCTGCTCCTGCTTTGCCTTGCCGGATACGGCTGTGCCGGGATAGAGAACCTTATCGGTAGCGGTATGCTGTTGAGAGTTTCTGTGTTGTGCAGCCTTTATCTACTGTACCGATTCATCTACCTGCGCCGTACCGAATACCTTATCAGCAGCGAACAGATAATCTACCGGCATGGCGTGTTCAGCCGAAGCTGCGACTACATGGAGCTGTACCGTGTGGTGGACTTCAGGGAACACCGCAGCTTCCTGCAACAACTGACCGGGCTGAAAACTGTGAGCGTGTATTCGGGAGACCGCATGACCCCCAAACTGGATATATACGGCGTGGAATACCGGACGAATCTTGTCGGTCATATCCGTGAACGGGTGGAAACCAATAAACAACGAAAGGGTATTTATGAGATTACAAACCGCTAGCCTCCTACTGCTTATGAGCATTCTGTGGGTACAGTATGCAGTGGCACAATATGTACAGACCAATCCACTGGAGTGGATGGCACTTGCCGAAGGAAATGAGGCTATCAATGGAGAGATAGAGAGCCAGACGGACGGACAACTGCGCACGGCTGCCTTGCAGAATACCATTGCCGCCGAGTTTAATAAAATCCATGAATGGGAACGGAAATACAGCAGTTACCTGCAAACGGCCAGCGGGTATGCTTCCTCGTTGAAAGCCGCCACCACGTTGTATGAGGACGGCGTGCGCATCTTCATTTCACTGGGCAGGCTACACAAGGCTGTAAGCGATAATCCGCTGGGCGTCATCGCCACGTTGTCGATGAACAACCTGTATATCGAGACCGCCACGGAACTGGTGACGGTCTATACGCTGCTGCGGAATGCCGTAGCCACCGGAGGGCCGCAGAATATGCTGACCGGTGCGGAACGGAGTGAAACGATGTGGGCGTTGGCCGATAAATTAGGCGCATTCAACAAGAAACTGAACAAACTATGTCTGAGCATCCGCTACTATACGATGATGGACGTGTGGAACAACATCACCTCCGGAATGATTGACCGGGACAACAGCGAGATAGCGCACCTTGCCTTAGACCAGTGGAAACGGGCGGCAAGAGCGGCGAGGTATTAACGTAAGAAGAAAGAGCACATGAAGAAATGGCTTGGATATTACATCGGATTTATCCTGCTGCTATTGGCAGGGACGGCGAAAGTGGAGGCACAGATTGACCCGACACTGGCCGGGATGATATTAGGCTACACCAACAAGGCGGAGAAAGAGCTAAAAAGCCAGGAAAAGGCGATGCTGATGCAGACAACCGGACATCTCTGGATGCGGGAAGAAGTGGAAGGCACGACCGATTTGCAACGGACATTCAACAACTATCTTGATTCGTTCCGGGATATCGTGTGCTATGCGGCACAAATCTATGGCTTCTACCACGAGATAGGACGGCTGTCGGACAACATGGGAGACTTGTCGAAGCAACTTAGGCAACACGCTGAAGGGGCTTTTGCCGTGGCACTGACACCCCGGAGGAACCAAATTTACCGTGACTTGATATTGGGAAGCGTGGAAATCGTGAACGACATCCGGCAGGTGTGTATGAACAACACGAAAATGACGGAGAAGCAACGCATGGAGATTGTATTCGCCATACGCCCCAAGCTGAAACGGATGAACAAGAAGCTGAAGCATCTGGCACTCGCCGTGAAATATACCTCGTTTGTTGACGTATGGGCGGAGATTGACGAAGGGAGCCGACCCAGGCCAACGGACAAGGCTGGAATCGTGCAGGCTGCCATGCGGCGATGGAAACGGAGCGGAAACCGATAACAAAACAATCAAAGGAATCATATAAACACAATCAACACGACAATGGGAAAATGGTCAACAATCTTAGGTATAGGCAAAAAAGTAGCCAACCACTCGGCAACACAAACTACGGCACGCAGTATCGGAGGAGCACTTGTGCATCCCCAACGCACACTTGCAGGATTGGGAAATGCCACCAAAACAGCGGTAATGGGTGGTGGCATGGGATATCTCGCTTGGGAGAAACTTGTGAATGACAAACCGGTAGTCCGTGCGGCGGCAGACCTGCTGGTCGGGGAAGAAGCCGTTGACAAGGGACTGGAAATGGCAGGGAACGCTACAAATAAAATAGCGGATGCGGCAGACAAAGCCGGGGAAAGCCTGCAAGAGGTAAGCCAATCGGTGTCATCGATGGGTGCGTCTTGGGGTGGTGTGGGTACTTTTCTGCGGAACATGACCGGCGGCAACGGCATGGATATGTTGGGGAACTTCTTCGGCAATCTCGGTAAGGGGAACGTGTCGGGACTGGGCATCTTCGGACTGTTGGCTTCTGCCATGCTGGTATTCGGACGCTTCGGTTGGCTTGGAAAGATTGCCGGGGCGTTATTGGGCATGATGCTGATTGGTAACAATTCCAAAGTGGCACAACCGTTGACTCCTGCGGTGAGTGAAGAACAGGGACGGCCGGGAGGAATGAGAAGGTAATGAAGAATGAGGAATTAAGAATTTACTTCTGAAGACAAACACAAAAGAGACACAATGAATATCGGATTATTGGCAGTAGATAGCCGTTACCCTAACCTCGCACTGATGAAAATCAGCAGCTACCACAAGGCGCAGGGCAATCGTGTGGAGTGGTACAGTCCGCTCAGCCGATACGACAAGGTATATTTGGCGAAAGTATTCACCTTTACGCCGGATTACGCATATTTCCTGAACGCCGACGAAGCGGAACGAGGGGGAACCGGCTATGACATAGGAAAGGTACTACCTCCAGAGATAGACAGAGCCGTACCGGATTACAGCCTGTATGGAATAGACAAAAGAACGGCTTACGGCTTTCTGACACGGGGATGCCCGAACCGGTGCAAGTGGTGCGTAGTACCCCAGAAAGAAGGGAATATCAATCCTTATATGGATATAGAAGAGATTGCGGTGGAGGGGCGTAACCGTATCATCCTCATGGATAACAATGTACTGGCCTCGGACTACGGACTGGGGCAGATAGAGAAGATTGTCCGGATGGGGTTGCGTGTGGACTTCAACCAAGGATTGGACGCCCGGTTGGTAACGGATGAGACAGCGAAGCTACTTGCACAGGTGAAATGGCTGAAACACATCCGCTTCGGTTGTGATACACAGGCGCAGATAGCGGAATGCGAGCGTGCCACGGCTCTGATAGATAAATACGGATACAAGGGGGAATACTTCTTTTATTGCATCCTGCTCAATGATTTTGAAGAATCATTTTCCCGTGTGAACCATTGGAAACAGAAAGGGAGGCGTTTTCTGCCCTACTGCCAGCCGTACCGGGATTTGCACAATCCCAACCAAAGCATTCCCCAATGGCAGAAGGACCTGGCAGGCTGGGCCGATAAGAGATGGATATTCCTGAGCTGCGAGTTCAAGGACTTCATACCGAGAAAAGGATTCAAGTGCAGCACATATTTCAACCATAAAACGGAGACGAATGAAGGTTTTGAGCTTGTTTGACGGAATGTCATGCGGACAGATTGCCTTGAAACGACTTGGCATCCGGACGGAAACATATTACGCCTCCGAAATAGACCGACACGCTATCCGGCAAACCCAACTGAATTTTCCGGACACGATACAACTCGGCGATGTCACACAAGTGGACGTGCGCCAACTGGAGCCGATAGACCTGCTGATAGGCGGAAGCCCCTGCCAGTCGTTTTCCTTTGCCGGGAAACGAGCAGGGATGTCCACCATAGACAAGGAGGAAATCTATACGTTGAAGCGTTATTTGGAATTGAAGCGTGAAGGCTTCCTGTTTGAAGGGGAATCATACCTGTTTTGGGAATATATGCGTATCCTGACAGATATTCGCATGTACAATCCTGATGTGCTGTTCCTATTAGAAAATGTGGAAATGGGCAAGAAATGGGAACGTGTACTGAGCGAGGCTATCGGGATATTCGGGGTGCATATCAACTCCGCCCTGGTGTCGGCACAGAATCGTGCCCGCATCTATTGGACGAACATACGGACAAAAAAGGTCGGGCTGTTCGGTGAACTGCACGCCGACATTCCGCAACCTCAAGACCGGAAGATATTCCTCCGGCACATCGTAGAGGAAGAAGCGGACAAGAAATACTACTTGAGCGAAAAGATGATGGGCTGGCTGAAAAGGCATGGCGAGAAACGGAATACCGACATGAACGTGCTGGGAGACAACGACAAAAGCCACTGCCTGACGGCTACCGCACAGGCCAAAGGAAACCTGACCACGAACTATGTCTGTATGGCCATGCGTGGACGAGAGACCTGCCTCACTTCCCGGAGGACGGAGTATGGCAAGCGGATACGCAAGGCATACGAAGCCGGCAGCATTGCCGAACTCCGAAAGAACATCCAACAGCTTGAACCCCGGACAGACGGCAAGACAAACTGCCTGACGAGCGTGCAGAAAGACAACTTGATATGGGCTGGTCTGGCCGGATGCAGGCCGGACAGAAAGGGAAAGACAGGCACTTGTTCCCAAAATCCGCTCCCCTTTGGAGAAATATGTATGTCGTGCGGACGCATCCGCCGCCTGACACCCACGGAGTGCGCACGCCTGCAAACCATACCGGAATGGTACCAATGGAAATGCAGCGACACGCAACAATACCGTATGTTGGGAAACGGCTGGACAGTGGAAGTGATTGTACACATATTCAGCTTCTTAAAAGATAACATCCATATAAACATCGCCTGGCAACAGGCTTGAAACAAAAGACAATGAACTATACGCAAGAAATGAACCTGGTATCGAAAAGCGGCTATTGTATGCCGTTTGAGGAGAGTAAAGGAGAAGTGAGCCTGACGCTGGGCTACGGGAAGCAGATCCACCCAATGACACAGGAGGAGTTTTTCCACCATGGTGTGGACTTCGCTACCCACCGCTATATCCTTACCGCCGTAGCGGACGGTGTGGTATCGGGTATCGGCAGCAACCCCACGCACGGGCTGTACCAAGTGATACGCTACGGCAAGTATGAAGTGACCTACGCCCACCTTGCCAACGCGCTTGCCCCCTTCGGCGCACGGGTAAAGGCCGGCAGCGTGGTGGGTATCAGCGGAGACCTACTGCATATCGAAGTGAAGTATGACGGGGAGGAAATCAATCCGATGGAGTTCCTTGCCATGCTGTACGGCAACCTGCTGGCAATGCGGCAGCAAGGACATCCGGGTATGCCGGAACTGGAGACGATGGAAATGGATATTCCGACAATGTATGACGATGACCGGGAGGAAATCGAGGAACTGATGCTACGCTTCTACCCGGAGTACCTACTGGAAGTGGGCAACGGCGGCTACCGTGTGCCGGAGCATACGGAACAATCGCTGCGCAACATCTTCTCACAGTCCGCCGTGAAGAACTATTTCTATGAGATGATACCCTCGCTCGCCAACCCGTTGGGGATAGGAGACCGCTCGATGCCGATAGCCGCCAAAGTGCAGAACCTGCTTATCAGCGACTTCCTGAACTACCTCGCTTTGCGCCACGAGATTTTTCTTTCCACGCTGAGCGAAAACGATAAAAAAAAACGGCCGACCAAGCCATAGCGACTTGCGGCATGGTGGACCCGCTTACCGATTTGGAGATAGACGTGCAGAGTTTTGACATTCCCCGGCTGGTGACGGTATATCCCGACAAGGCCGGAATGCGGTGGTGGACGAAGGCATGGTTCAATAACCGAGAAGAAGGCGAAGCCTCCGTGGAAATCAGCCGGCAAGTGGCGGTAAAGTTCATCCAAGACCTGATTGACAAGGATACGATGCTGGAAGAATACTTTCCAAAACAGATGGAAGTGTACCACCACGCCATAGAACAGACCAAAGAACAACTATTGCAACAAATGAATTTGACATGAGCAAACCCCGACAGACCCAGCATTTTGCAGAAATCGAATATTGCCTGCAAAACTACTTCAACAGCCAGCTGGCTCCCGTGATGAAGGAAGCCCAAACCTACCTTACGCAAAAGCAGGTGGAAGAAATCGGTGCATACCACGCCAGTACTGCCGGCGTGCTGCGCTCTCTCGCCAACGGTGCGAACGGAATGCCGGACGACTCCTTGCCGTATCTCCGGCAGACCGGCGAGTGGAACAGCAAGACAACAGAGGATTATGTGGCAATGTGCCGGGAACGGATAGCCGCCACCCCGGAAACCGTGGAAGACCTGAGCCTGCTTGCCGGAGAGTGGCGCAATGCCGTTGTAGCGGAAATCGGTAGGGAACAGTACGAGGAACTCTCCAAGGAACTGGGTGGAGACCTCGCCTTTGCCTACGTGGACTACCGGGTGGAACAGATGATGATTGACCGAATGGCGGTCGAGCAGATGCCGAAATCATCCGTGGAGTATATCCTGCGGAAAGGTGCGGAAGGCAGCCTGCTGGGATTGGCGCAAGGCATGATGAAGTCGCCCCTGCAACAAGAGATAGAACGGCGTGGCGAAGCCGCCTACCGGCCAAGCGGTGCGGAGAAAGCATGGGGTACAGCGGTGGGTGTCGGCATGGACACCGTGATGATGGGCGGTATTTCCTCGTGGGGAAGCCTTATCAAGCTGGGCGGCGTGGAAGCGGTAAGCTATGCGGTGGGGAAATTCATGGACGGAACGGAGGATGCTCCGGCCATGACGGTGGAGGATTGTATCAGCCGTGGCGTGTTCGGCAGCGAACATAATGTGTTCGCCGACTTCCGTGCGCAAGGCAAGGTCATAAAATCCTACGAAAACCCTTACATCCTGTCGCTCAACGAGCGGTTGGCCCAAAAGATGGGCATACTGACCGAAAAACCGCTTTGGGCGGAACTTATGGAAGCCGAGGCGCAGGTTCCGCATGGGTGGCCATTCCCGGCATACGAGCCTCCTTCCAATGAGCGCAAACCCGGACACGGGGATGTGCCCATGGTGGTGGCACCTGGACGGGAAGAAGAATATCTAGCGATGATGCAAGAGGAAGAGGAAAAGGAACGTGTCGAAACTGCGAAAAGGGAAACGGAAAAAACGGCTACGGAACAAGATAATATGGCGGACAAGCATCCTACGGAGAGCGGTGAGACGCAGGGAAAGAGGAATGAAAACGGCTGGGGCGACTTGTTCGGCACTTTCGGGCTGGACGGTCTGGACGACATCGGCCAAAACTTGGGCTATGTCATTTCCATGCTGCCCGACATCCTTTTCGGGCTGTTTACCGGCAAGTCGAAATCACTGCTTCCGCAAAACAACCTGTTGCCCATCGCTTCCATATTGACCGGTATGTATGTACGGAACCCGATGCTGAAGATGGTACTGATAGGCATGGGTGGCGTGAACCTGTTGAACAAAGCCGGGCATGAAGCCCTTGGACGGCAAGGGAACAAAGTTGTGCAACCCTACAAGGTATATGCCGATGAGCCACTCAATCCACGCATCGCCAACCCGGTGCTGCAAGGGAACAGCCTGATTGCGGTGATTGACAAAGTGCCGTGCAGCATCCAACTGACCGACAATGTGGTGGATGCCCACCGTAGCGGCGCATTGCCCCTGAACACACTCGCCAACGCCGTGCTTGCCAAGCACGATGAAATGCAGCAAATGGCACAACAGAACTACCGGGCCGCCGAAGCGGAACGGGACGAGGGCCGGGAACGCACAATCCTACTCAAATAATCAAACAACCCTATAAACACAACAGCAATGAAAGAAAAAAGTCCACGTGAACAATCGGCCGCCCACCAACAGACAGCACTCCTGGTAAACGCCCTGAACGGTGCGGTTGCCGGTAGCGGCTACTGGCTGAATGCGGCGGGACGGAATTTACCGAAATTCTATCCGAAGGGTGTAGCTGTCAGTCCGTTCAACTCCCTCGTATTGGGCATGCACACCGACCAAAGCGGCTACAAGACCGGGCTATATACGATGTTCTCCGACGCAAAGCAGCGTGGAGAGGCAATATTGCAACAGGAACACGGCGTGCCGTTCAACTGGTACAAGTGGGACAAGTACGTGAACCGCCATAACTCGGAAGATATGCTGTCCCGTGAGGCATACAAAGCCTTGCCCGAAGCACAGCAGAAGCTCTACAAAGGAGTGCGCCAACGGGAAATCATGGTCTTGTTCAACATCGACCAGACCACTCTGCCGATGGCGGATGCGGAGAAATACCGGGATTTGCAACAACGCTTCGGCAGCCGTGCAGACCGGGGTTACCTGCAAAGCGAGGAACGACAACTGCGCAGCACGGTGAACCGGTTCGTGGCGCAGGTCAGGGAACACCTGCTTCCCGTGCGCAAGGATGCCGCAGGCATGGCGCACTTCGATACCGCCAAAGATGCAGTCTATATGCCCGAAGCGAAACAGTTTGAACACTACGAAGACTATGTGCAAGAACTGATGCGCCAAGTGGCAGGTGCCACCGGACACGCCCAACGGCTTGCCCGTGAAGGCATGGTGATGCAAGGCGGCAAAGCCCCCTCGGAAGATGCCATACGCTATGAACGGCTGGTAGCGGAACTGGCCTCCGGCGTGAAGATGATGGAACTCGGACTGCCTGCCCGGTTAGCGAACGACAGCCTGCCCTTGGTGGAACACTGGACACGGGAACTGCAAGAGAATCCGCACTACATAGATGCTATCGAAAGCGATGTGAACAATGCGCTGGGGGTTATCCGAAAGGCGGAACAGGGTGAGAAAGTGGAATATGCCACGCTGCGCACGCAACGCCAGACCTCGGAAATGCAGGAACGGCAAGGGCCGCAGGTGGACGCCCGTGAGAGTGCCATACTAGTGGATATTCTCCGTACCGGAGGAATGGCGATAGACGGACGCAACTTCCCTTCTCCTGAAGCCCGGAATGCGTTTCTGGAAAAATTCAATCTGGGTTATTACGAACGGCAGAAGAATGAAGCCTTGTTGAGGGTGACGGACGAAGATGCCGATGTGGTGGAGATAGCCTATACCGAAGCACTCGCCTACGGTGCGAAGATTGCCACGGCGTGCCGGGAATACCTGCCTACAGAATGGAACACGAAAGGAAACTACCGGATAGCAGAGGAACTGAAAAGCGTGCCTGACCGCTCCACCAAAGAAATGGTGGTGGTGCGCGACAGGGAGACCGGGATTGCCGACGTGGTGCTGCCTGCCGGTGCCACCACAGGTGGCCACGTGATACTGTCCGCTACGGACAGACGTCCGTTTTACCTGACTCCCGATGAGGTAATGCCTGCGCAGGAACGGTCGGAACAACAGGCAAGGGTCGTCACCAACAACCTGCCCGGATTCTCCAAGCAACAGATAACGGGCGCATTGATGAAGCAAGGAGCAAGCTATGTGCGTTTCTTCAACAAGGACGGCCTGCTGGGGTACCGTCCCGATGACAGTTACTTCAAGGACAAGGAAGTGTTTACCGCCAAGCTGACCGGCAAGGAGTTGCAAGTGCAGGCGACGCTTGATGTGGCGGAGGCGGTAGATAAAGCCACTAACGTACAGTTTGAGCGCATACAGATGTTACGTGATGACAATAACCGTTGGGCACTCTACTTGAAGCCCGTAGAGGGGGAAGCCTTCAGCATCTATCCCGATAAGGAGGACTTAAACCGCTTCTTCTCCGCCGTGAAGCAGAATGAACGGCAGTCGGCACAGGGGGTACGTATGGAACTGGCGCAGAAATATTATGCGCTCGGCACCGACCGCCCCGAACTAAGACAGGACTTGTTCGGCACGGCATCTACGGACGTGGATGTATCGCTTATCAAGCGTGTGAATATCTTCCGGGCCAAAGACGACAAGTTCCTTTGTGTGCCGCAAATCGAGGGAATGGGGAAAATTGAGGCTCGTGAGGTGTCGAGGCTGCAATGGCAACGGATCTGGATTGCGGAGGATATGGCCGGATATAAGACACAGTTGGCGGCCACCTTGTTTGCGGACGTGCTGAAACAGGCACAGGAAGCGAAACAGGCGAAAAGCCAAGTGGAGCATGGAAGGGAAAAGGAACAAGTGAAGGCTGACGGGGCGAAAGGACAGACGGACTGGAGGAATTTTGAGGAGTTGAAAGCCAAACACCCCGATGCCGTGCTTCTCTTCCGCAGCCGTGACTTCTATGAATCCTACAAGGAGGATGCGGACAGAATGGCAAACGTGCTGGGGCTTGACGTGTCGGAACGTGACGGAGGGATTCACGTGGCTTCGTTTCCCAAAACGGCATTGGACACTTATTTGCCCAAGCTGGTACGGTCGGGAGTAAGGGTCGGAATCTGCGATGAACTGCCTCGTAAGGGAGTGTCCGAAATGGACACCCCCGTTGAGAATGAGCAACGTCCGGCACGACGGATGTAGTGTGTAACGTATGAGAGAAACATATACCTATATATAATAATGAGCAAGAATCAAGAATATGCAGAACGGTATGCGAATTTTGCCATGGTACAGATGCGCAAGTACTGTATTCCGGCTTCGGTGACGTTGGCACAAGGTATACTGGAAAGTTCCAACGGACAAAGCCGACTGGCACAGAAAGAGAATAACCATTTCGGTATCAAGGCGACTGCGGCATGGATAGAGGGTGGCGGCAAATACGGGCTGTACACTGACGACAAACCGGATGAAAAATTTTGCAGCTATGCTACGGTGGGTGATTCCTACGAGCATCATTCCCGCTTCCTGAAGGAGAACAAGCGGTATGCGGATTGCTTCAAACTGGCGGCTGACGACTACAAGGGCTGGGCGCAAGGTCTGGAACGTGCCGGGTATGCCACCGGAGGGAACTATGCCGCCAACCTGCAACGGATTATCGAGGTGAACGGCCTTGACAAGTATGACCGTATGGTGATGGAAGCAGGGATTTCGCAAGGCAAGGCTGCCACGGAGCACTACTCCTTCCCGGTGGAAAGGAATGAGTTCCTGTTGGTGACTTCCCCTTTCGGGATGCGTAGAGACCCGATGAACCCGGACAAACAGCAGATACACAAAGGCATCGATATCCAGACAAATCGGGAGGCGGTGCTTGCCACGGAGGATAAAGGAAAAGTGGTGGCGGTCAATCAAAACGCCGACACGCCGGGCGGCCGATCCGTCACGGTGGAGTATGAACGTGCGGACAACAGCAAGGTACAGGTAAGCTATCATCATCTGGAGGCGGTAGGCGTAAAAACAGGTGACACGGTGAATGCCGGGCAACAGCTTGGCGTGTCAGGAAGTACCGGCACACGGACAACCGGAGAACACCTGCATCTGGAAGTGAAGCAAATTACTACGAATGGAACCCTGCGTGAAGTGAATCCTGCGGCTTACCTTGCCGAAATAGCACAAAAAGGGAACATCGGGCTGCAACTGCTTTCGGACGGCAAAGACTTGATGGCTAAATTCCGTACGCAAGAGGACGAAACTCCGACAACCGGTTTGGCTGATTCACCGGAAGATTGGATGAAAAAGCTGCTTTCCTCGGAGGACAGCGGTATCCGGATGAACGGTAACGACCCGATTATGGAGTTGGTGATGGGGATGTTTACCTCGCTGATGGCTCTTGCCGTGCAGATTGACGGCAAGGAACAGGAGCAGCAAATGGCGGCTGCAACCCAAGCGGCCTTGGAGAAACGCATCGACCTGTCGCAACTCGTTCCCTCGCTGAAATCCTGTGAGCTGGTGATACAAGAGAGGGTAAGACCTGTGCTACACGCCAAAGACAGTACCGGCAGCTACTCGCACGAACTGACTACAGCTGAGATGAACCGATTGTCGCTGATACTGAATGACACGGCAATGCCGGACGAGAGCAAGCGGCAACGGATCGGTACGGCGGTAAATCATATGCTCGTGGCTGAACGTGCAGCCAGAAGCTATGAGCAGGGCGTGGAGCAACGTGGGCAGCCGGAAGGTTTGCAGATTCGATAATAAATATAGAAACGAAATAGTTGTGTAACAATTAAAAGTGTGATTTATGATTAAGTGTAATGTGACAATCAACGGCATTGTAAGCCGCACGGCTTCCATGCGTACCAACAAAGAGGGGAAATCCTACATCGGCTTTGCCGTGAAAACGACCATTCCTGCCAAAGCAGGCGGCTGCAAACAAGTGGAGATATTCGTGTCGAAAGACGGAACGGATGCGGAACTGCCTTCCTATGTGGCCGGGCAACGTATCGGGTTGAAGGGAGTGCTGACTTTCCGCAAGCGTGAAGAAAACCTGTATCTCAATTTCCATGCCGAGAGCGTGGATTTTCTCCCGGAAAACGAGCGTGATGCGATTGAAGGCACTATCAAGTTCCGGGGTACGGTGGGCAAACAGGTGGAGAAAAAGAGAGACAAGAGGGGCAATCCCTACTGGGTATTCTCTGCCTTCAGCACGGAGAAGCACGAGGAAAACTTTTCCTTTACATGGGTGCGCTTCATCTGTTTTACCGCTGAAAAAGATGGTTGGCTCCACCCTAAAGCACGTATCTGTGCCAAAGGAGTGTTGGAACTCTCCGTATATCTGGACAAAATCAACCTCTCCTGCCGGGTGGAGGAAATGAGGGAATGGGTGAAACCGGCTGTAACGAATGAAACTGAATTTTGAGCATGGCAGGAAAAAGATATAATCCGGATGGACCAAGTGCAGAGGAACGTGCGCTTGAACGGTTTACGGAACTGATGATAAAGAAAATATCGTCTATCAAGGGAGACTGGAAGAAACCGTGGTTTACCGAGAACTTTATGGCATGGCCGAAGAACCTGTCCGGACGAGAATATAACGGGATGAATGCGCTGATGCTCATGTTGCTTTGCGAGGAAAACAGCTACAAGCTACCGGTGTTCTGTACCTTTCAGCGTGTGTCGGGACTAAACTATTCGACGGACAGACAGGGGAATCATAAGCCATTGACGGATGCCAATGGGGAGAGGCTTCCGCAGGTGTCTGTCCTGAAGGGGGAAAAATCGTTTCCGGTATTCATTACCACGTTTACCGTGGTGGATAAGGAGACGAAAGAGAAAATCAAGATGGAGGACTATCGGAAACTGTCGCCGGAAGAACAGAAAAAGTATTCGGTATATCCCAAGCTGAACGTACATAATGTATTCAATGTGGCACAAACCAACCTCCGAGAAGCACGTCCGGAACTATATGAGAAGCTATGTGAACGGAACAACTTAAAACGCCCAGCCTCCCTGGACGATGAAAAAATGGCGTTTGCCCCATTGGATGAGATGATTGAAAAAAAACTGTGGGTGTGTCCGATTTCTTTGGAACATCAGGATAGTGCTTATTACAGCATTGCCAAAGATGCGATTGTGCTGCCGGAAAAGAGCCAGTTCATCAACGGGGAATCGTTTTACGGGACGCTGCTGCATGAAATGACGCACAGTACGGGGGCTGAAGGACGCTTAGACCGTATCAAGCCAGCCGCTTTCGGAAGCAAAGAGTATGCCCGTGAGGAACTGGTGGCTGAATTGGGCAGTGCTTTGGTAGCCTCGCAGTATGGTATTACCAAGACAATCAAGGAGGATAGCGCACAGTATCTCGGTTCCTGGCTGGATGTATTGAAGGAATCCCCGGAGTTTCTGAAAACCACATTGTTTGATGTAAAAAAGGCTTCATCGATGATTGCACAACGGATTGATGCGGTGGCTGAGAAAATTGAGGCAAAAGCCCGGCCGTTCTATTGCTCTGTGGCATTTCTTCAATCTCAGGATGATACGGCAAGATTGGATGCATTCAAAGATAAAGGAGACTTTGAGGGGCTACTGAATGAAGCCACGGAGTATTATGACGGGAATGGCATGGATGAGATGTATACTTACAGATATCCGGCACAGCATACGCATGATAACGTGCTTATTGAAAATGAGAAATGGGCATTGGTCTATAACGGAAGTGTCGGAGGAACTTATGACCTGATGTTGAAATATAGCGAAGAAGAGGTACGTGACCACATCCGTCGCTATGGTATCGGAAGGGCATCTGAAGATGTCAAGAATTTTGCAAAGGATATGGTAGCAAAAGAATACCTTTCAACAGTAAAAGTACGTTCGCCGAAGTTCGAGATGCCTACCGGTGACATTCTATGCGCTTACTATAACAGATTGTCTGATACACTGGATATAGGGACAGTCGTAAACGGTAAATTTACGGAAAGGCACAGCTTTGCCTATGACCATGACAAAGACCTTACCGGCAACCTGCAAAATGTCCGGACGGCTTTGGAAGCAATGCCCGAATATCAGTACCGGGGCGATGTTGCCGGCGAAAGGGTAAATCCTCAAATAGACCTCATGGATGCGGATAATGATGGCAACACGCAGGAGGTGGCACATGAGGAAAGGGAACAGGAGGATGAGTATGTGCCTTATCGGAGGGGAAGATAAGATGTTGAGTGCAAGGAGTGTATGGGCACATTCCTTGCACTGCTCTTTTTATTCTTCTATGAGCGTTAATTGCTCCGGACGGTCGGCAAACCAATAGGCATCGCTGTCAATATATACGCATCTGCCATTGACTGGCTTTCCAAAAGCCAACACTTCGTGGGGACCGAATACTACTCCGTGGTCGTTGGTGAAGATAACCCTGTCACCGACGGATAAATCCCGGTCTGTGTAGGTGACTTCGGAAAGTCGGTCGTAGAATATCGTACCTTCCGCTTCATACCGGGCTTTCCAACGCTGGAAATCCTCTTTATGACTCATGGTCATGCCAAAGGGGAATAACTCGGAGGGGAAAACTTCGGCTTCCGAATGGTCGGAGGCAATCAGGATAATGCTATCTTCGTCAATTTCCTTGGGGGCGGAAATCACTTTGTAAGCTCCTGAAGCCTTGCCGTTGTCGGGGGCGTTCCAATAAAGGGTGTTGCCGTTCTTGATAAAATCGTACTTGCTCATTGTGTATAATTATTTAGTTGAAAATCAATATAAAGCATTCTTGTGTTGCCACTTCTAAACCACATTTTTTTGTCCTGCAATTTTCCAGCCATAAACTGCTGCCACATCGGGATATAGGGAACGTATCAGTTTGCGGAAACCTCTTTCGTCTATCTCACCGTTGTAAATCTTGGCTGCTATACGTTCGGCTGTTTCTTCGTCTTTGGCTATGCGGTAAAGCACATAGTTGGTGCCATCATGGTGGTGCAGTATTCCACGTATGTTGTAGGCATCGCCGTACCATTCGGCATCCTCGCATCGGGTATGAAGTATGTTGGCAATGTTGTTACCAAAAAATTGAAAGGCATTTCTTCTGCCTTGCCATAGCCCTAAATCGGCAAACGCAATAATAATGCCATTTACCTTTTTATCAAGGTTGCCTCTTTCATCGGACAGGTCTAAATACACTTCGTCTGCCCATTCTTCATCAGTGAGTTGGTAATCCTTATTTTCCGTAATGGCACGCATATTTTCCAAATAGTTTTCACGCGCTTCATCATCATAAAGCATTTCGCTGCTCCAAATCATTTTCTTTTCCATTGTCTTACTCTTTAAATTGTTGGTTATGCACTTCCCCTTTCATTAGAGAATTTTTATCTCTACCAGGAGTTCTATTTTTACGTGCAATCCCATAACGGCTTGTCAGGCAAAATAAAGGCAAGGAATTTGGGGATTTTGATGCCGGGCTTGGAAAGCCTATTAAAATATTCAAATAACGGAGTGGTACTTGACGGATTTTGCGAGCCGTAACTTTGCAGAGTAAAAAGGAAGGCTTGGTAGATGGGAATGGCGGATTGAGCTAAAAGAGGTTAATTTGCTGAATTTATGGCTATGATTACAAAATAAATCTCATACAAGTTTGTTTTCTCAAATAAAAAATGTACATTTGCAGTATAGAATTATCCCCCTTGGTTGGGAAAGACCAAGGCTCGCCCTCGATTTCGAGGGCTTATTTTTTATATGACTATGGCAGAAAAAAACAAGCAACGAGTAATCATTTACATTGACGGATTCAACTTCTATTATGGATTAAAGACCGCTCCGTGGAAGAAGTATTATTGGCTAGATATTGTCAAGTTGATGGAGTCTTTCTTACGTCCTAATCAGGAATTAATAGCAGTAAAGTATTTCTCTGCTAGACCGACAGACGTAGGTAAACGGAAAAGACAGGATGCCTTTTTCCAAGCCAATAAGGAGAATCCGAAATTTAAGTTAATATTGGGAAAGTATCTAAAAAAGGAAATCGAGTGTTTCAAATGCCACAATATCATCCATACTTACGAAGAAAAGGAGTCTGACGTGCGTATAGCTACCCAGATTGTGGCCGACGCTTTCCAACATAACTGTGACCTTGCTATCATTGTTTCCGCAGACAGTGATATGATACCAGCCGTTGAACTGGCCAAAGAAGCTAAAATCAATGTATTTATCTATTTCCCACCTCATCAGTATTCTAGTAACTTGGCTACAATGGGAAATGGAGCACCCATTCAGATGTTGCGCTATGAAAAGAGGTTTAAGCAGGCATTATTGCCAGATAAAATAACGCTTGCCAATGGATTTGAACTTTCCATTCCAACGGAATGGAAAGTTTTACAAAGAGGAGAAAAATAACATCTCATTGCTATTCAAGGCAGGGATAGAGATACAGTTTTTTTATAATAATTGGATTCAATAAATGGCAGTATTATTTGACAGTTTTTCATATAGGATAAAGGAAGTCGAATCTGGTATATGTTATGATAGATGGCATTTTGGAAAATATCCAGAACTTACTATGCCTGAACATTTATATTATTTGAATCGAGTTATAAATTGTTTGCTAACACATGATAAAATCATTATCAGGACAGATTCATTGGAAGAAATTATAGACGTTTTGGGTTTTGAAGCCTTTAGACTTTTATATGAAAGGCAAGAACTTGTAATAATTGATAATTGGTGGTTTCCAGCATTCATGATAGGAAATGAAAATTTGCTATTTATGAATATGCATAAGAGTAATTATTATGATAAAGTTATTGAACGAATAAATAACAAATATGGTTTTCAGGCATCTTTATTTATCAAGCAAGTATTTGAAAAGGTAACTTCTGATTCAGAATCGGAAGAATATGTATATTGGGATCATATTGCCCAAGAAAATATGTATGAGGATTTCACAATCAATAATCAAATTAGAACCTATTTAAATATAGAATCTGAAAACATCCTTGACATTAACGAAAAAGACACATGGAGTGCCGTAAGATTATGCCTATTCGAAAGAAGTATTGTGTGGGGTAGTTATTTACAGACTGATGAAATAATTTTAGAAGATGAAGCTAAGTATTATTTCATGCAGAAAAACAATCTAATTCCAGAACAAACTCTTAATGATAGAATGAACAAATATCTTTTTGCAAGGAATATTCCCAACTTATCTTTGCTTTATTACAATAAAATAATTGATATAAAAAAAATTATTCAAGTAAGAGATCATGCTTTTGGAGGTTTTTATAGAGATTGGCTACAATCGAATAACTATAATATAAATGAACTGGAGCGAATCCTTTTAGGAGGTAACTCATCTTCACAAGCAGAAAAATGGTTTAGATGGGGACTGGTTTCTGTTACAGGACTAATCCTTCCGGCTGTGGGTGGATTAGCTGTCAGTTTACTAAATGAAAAAATTCCATCATTCTCCCAAAAGATTCCAAATATTTTCTTCGATCATGTATTATCTCAAGTTTTTAATACTAGAAAAAACAGGAATGCTTTGCTTGCTTTGAAATGACATTAGTTTGTCGAAATTTTCAATAATTCACTTGATTGTTTTTTCCCACTACTAAATAAGGCTACAAATATTTGGTAATTTCATTTGAGTGGATGTTTACAAATAAAGTTGATTAAAAAAATCACTATATTATTTTTATCTTTATTTCAAAAATTAGCCGGCTGACCTTCACAGGCTAACCGACTATCACACAATATAAGTTTTTTATTATGAACAAAAAGTAATCCTCATTTTGGGGGAGAAAGCAATCTTACACAAGCGTTCCTGTTTGCCTCATTGGGTGAATAATCGTCAATCCCCCCTTCTGAAACAATTTCAATACGGTTGCTTGGCACGGCACGTTTGATAAGCTGGGCCTTGATGTATTCCGCACGGCAAAGCCCCAATGAATTGTTGAGCGTTTCATTACCCGTGGCATTGTCTGCCGCTCCTGAAACCCGGATATGCAACCTATGCTTATTGGCAATCCGGGCTATCCCGTCAAGGTTGATGAGTTGCGAGGTATCAGTCAGATGGCCGGTATTCAGGACAAAGAAGAAATAGATAGGTGCCCCGACATACAGGCTGTCGGAAACAAGCTGTGAGGCATCACTATCTAAATGGTGGGTATGCTGTCTTTGTGAAACAATTTGCTCATTGGTATGTGCCGCCGGATGAGCGGAAGATGTAGAGTCGCTTGCCTCCGTCAAGGGTGATTGATTCAACCTTGCGCGAAGCGAATTTAATCCGCTGTAATTGTTTCTCGGATAGCCGGAAGAAGCGGTTTGGCTTTCTGCGTTGCCGACAAGTTCGGACAGCTTATCAGCGTATCGGTCTAACAGACCTTCCAACTCCAGAATCTTCTTCAACTCGGCGATAATGGCCAGGTTCATGGCATTGTTTTTCTGTAATCCCCGGTTCTTCCCTGCCAAACACAAGGCATGAACAGCCAGTTCCTCATTCTGTCTTATATAAGGAACAGGGTCTATCACCTTCCGCCAACCGACCTTGCCAATCGTAAAGGAGATTCCTGCCGTCAGGCCCACTAAATTATCCCCGAATTGGTCTGAAGCACCATAACCGTCGAAGTCCTTGAAAGTCGTGGTGCCACCCAGTTCCGCAAGCAAGTGGAAACGGTCTGTAAGACGGTATCTGCCCTGTATGCCGTAGGAAAGAGCAAACGGATGGTGGCCGCTCCCCTTGTGGTGGATGATACCGGCTCCCGCATAAGGGATGAGACTCCAACGGCACGGTGTATTGCCCCTATCCAAGCCTGCCAATACATTCCAAAGCAAATCCGCATGGCAGAATTGATATGATTGTGTTTCCAACCGTGAATCCTTGAATCGGAAACCCTGATAGGACAAGCGACCTCCTATAGCTGGCGTGAACCATTTGCCTGCCGAAACAGCCAATGTAGGCTTCATCCTGCCAAATAAATCTTCACACCCTAATGGTGAACCCAAGAAAGCGGAAGTACCGCCGGAAACATTCAGGAACCAGTTATCTTTCCACGTGGAGACGGAAACGACATCGGTCAGGTAAGAAGGCTGTACCGTTTCCCACTTCTCCTTGAAATACTCTCTGTGACGGGTACACACCGTATCGGCTATATTCACATTGTAAGCCTGTGCTCCCATCGAAAATGCCATTGGCAACATAAACAAAAATATTCTCTTCATTCTATCTAAAATTTGGTTTGTGATGCAAAGAAACAACGTGACCGATCTATGCCTGAACGTATGGAAGCCTATCACGCCGTCTTTAACAAGTATTCTTTTTTACTTCTCCCAATCAGACTGTCAATCAGACTTCATGGAGAGTGAATTTCTCTTATTTTTTACGGACGCTCTTTCCACCGGCAGGCTTCATCATCCGGTGTGCCCTCTGCAAGCAACGCCTTGCCCATGTCCGGTCGTCCTCGTCCTCCTTCCTTCTCCAGGGCAGGTCGCTTCCCCCTCCGCCACCTCCATGCCCTTCGGCAAAGGTGGTGGCCAAATCGACATAATTGGCGAAAAGGTAAATGGCGCACTTGAATATATCTTCGCCACGTTCGGCCATGTCCTTAATCAATGAATCATCGAACACGCTTTGCGCCTCTTTCCCCAAACTTTGGAAATGCGTCCTGAACTCCCGGATGATGTCACCGACCATGGCTTCCGCCAATCTGTATCGGACCTGGTTCTCCAGATTATAAGTAGCTAGTCTCACTTCCTCCCTGTAACTCTCCACCTTGTCTTTCGATTCGGCCTCCAGTGTTTTCAACTCCGACAATTTGCAGTCGGCTTCCGCCAATTTCTCCCGTTTGTCGGACAGGTTTTCAAGTACTTTCTGAAGCTCATAATCAAGCTTAGCGATGCGTTTCTGGAGTTCTTCGGAATCCCCTTTGCCCGTCCTCAAATCAGTGGCCACTGTTCTGATTTCTTCCTCCAATTCCAGTTTCTTTTGTTCCTGATTGGCAATCATGGTAGATAATCCTTTCACTCTTTTTTCTGCCAGACGGATGTCCGAATGGAGTTGTCGAAGCAGCTCACGGTCGTTCCCAATCTGTTTCTCCAGCGCGGTACATTCACGGCTCAACGCACGCCTGTATTCTTCCGTTGTGCGGTGCTTGGTGCCGGTCACGCTCACGCTGTCTCCACGGTTCAATCCCCACTTCCCATTGACTTTGGCAAGCTCGTCGTGGAGTGCGAACAGACGCTCTTTGAAGTCATAGATATTTCCTCCGAAAATCTTGTTGAACGAAATCTTATTCCGTTCATCTACCGGTATCACGGTGCAATGCACGTGTGGGTTGAGTTCGTCAAGGTGTACATAGAAGCCTATGACATTATCCTCCCCCCATTTGTCACACGCAAACCTGTACACGTCCTGCGCCCAAAGTTCTATATCCTTGTTGCGCCGGATATGTGAGTTATCAGCTCCATGCGTGAGGTTTACTTTCTGGCCGCCAAAGGCTATCTCGTGCATCCTCTCCCTGGAGCCTCCAAAGATGATATTCGCCACAGTACGGAACTTCGGTTCGGTAAGCCCGGCGTTGGGGTCTTTGATACTACGCTCACGCAAGGTTTCCGCCATGCGATCCGGTATGGATTTGGACTTATCCACTGGCACGACCTTACCTCCTTTGATGACTTCAAAGTTAAGCCGTTCACGGGTGCGGTCATAGTTGCCGTGCTTCGATGCCCATTCCCAACCTCTTTCCGTCCAGTTGCGCTGATGCTCGTCGCTTTGACCGGTGGTCATGCCCTTTCCGGGCCTGATGTCCATAACCTGTTTGATGTTGTTCGCCATGTGTCCTATATGCTATTTTTACAGCTTGCTGCCGCCTTTGCGGTCTCTGCATTTTGCCCGTCCGGGGCAAAGTGCGTATTAGGCTACGTGCTGGAAGCACTTCCTTCCGGACGGGCAAGCCCGTCGTAAAACTGGAGGTCAAGACCTCGCATGAGGGTTACGCTTCCGCAAGTGGAAATAAGGGCATACCCGGTGAGTCTAAAAGGAGAGGCAGCAAGCAGGGTTCTATTGGTTGGTTTGGGGTATTTTCCCAGCCTTCTCTTGATTGATTCCCTCAAAATAGGGAGCGTAGTATTCCCAAAGCAGGCGGAGGTCTTCTGAAACCTTGTCTGGTATCAAGGCTAATAAATATTCCGGAACTTTCGGGCATTGTACGTCAATCAGGTTCAGACCTGCCGATGCGAGTAGTTGAAGGTATATCGCCACATCCCTGTGGCAAACCTCGCAGTACACTCTCTCCAATGTGGCGGAAAGCGTTGGATTGGTCGGAAACAAGTTCGTCCTTTGCAGGATTATATGGGCGAACAGCTTATGCAAGCGTTCCCCGATGCCGGCTCCGCTATCTGTCACCGGCATGGATAGAACATGTTCGGTAGTTGTGATGAACTGTACAGCCGATTCAGCCATTTCCTCCAGGCACAGGTAGCCACATATCCACTTGTTGATGCGTTCTTCCTCCGGTGACATCATACGGGGCTGTAAGCCTTCCGTTTCCGGCAACGTGTAATTCATTGTTATCAGGAAAAACTTCTTGTGTGCGTCTATCCTCGCCATGCCGAAGTTCTCCAACGCATCGAGGAAACTGCGTGTCGTGGCACGGTGCCATTTCCATTGCCGGGCAAGGTTGCTGACGGTCGTGACGAATTGCCCTTTCCGCAAGGTGACGGTCGTTCCGAAATAGGTCAGGCTGTCACGGCTTTCACCGGATGCCTTGTCAAGTAAGTCACAGAGGGCATCCATTTTGGAGAATCTTTCTTCTTCATCCGAACGGAGGAACTCAAGCAGTTCCTTGTCCGCAATTATTCTGTAATTGATGTATTCCTTCTTCATGAATTTATGATGATTATATAGTCTTCGAACGGTAATAAAAGCAGGGAAAACATTATCATTTCTTCCTATACCCCCAGTTTCGATAGTGCGGAATGATACTTTCGGGATTCTCTAAAAACGATTGCCTTAAAAAGGGCTTCTTTACCATGCGGCAAACCGACAATGAGGGGTAAAACGCCGCCCCGAAAATCAGTGCGCCAATGGTAACGCCAAGCGGCAGGAAATGAGGAGCAAACAGGCAGACAACAGAGAATACCGCCACTCCGAGAAGTGTCCGTTCCTGCTGCAAAAAGCGGAATACCCGTTCTGAAATCCGATGGGAAAACAGCAACAGGCATACCACGGATGAGGGAGCCAGTTCCAATGGCAACTTGAACAAAGAGAGGTGGTAGAAATGGAACATGAGCAAGGCTGAAAGCAATACCAGCCTGTAACACTTGCGGAAGTTATGGCTGAATGCCATACGCAGGTAGAACTTGGTCATGGACGGTTTGGACTTCTTCCTGTGATAAAAGAAAGGAAGCACTAAAAACGTGAGTAGAAAAAGCAAATAAAGGGATTTTACAATCATGGTTATCTATGTCTTAGGGTTCTAATTCGAGTTTGATGAAATGATTGGAAGCGATACGGACAATATCTTCCACATCAGTATATAGCAATGCTTCCGATTGGTAGCGTGACTTGAAATCGGGATTGCGTTTCAATGAACGCACGGCACTATCCAATTTGTATTCCGGTATGCTCAATACATGGCCTTTGGGATAGACGCTGTTCGGGACTTTCGCCACCAAGTACAGGACACGGCAATGCACCGGATGCAACTCTCCACCCTTCTGGACGGAGAACGTGCTTTCCCTGTCTGCATCCAGCACATCAATCCATGTCCTGTAATCATGGATAACGGATACCAGTTTTCTATAAATACTCTCTTTCATTCAGACAAAATCTCTTAACAGTTCTTCCTCACTCCGCGCAAACAGCATATGGCCGTTCTTGATGACCTTCAACAGTTCTTCCCGAAGTTCGCAGCCCATTATCTCCAGAGAATCATAGAGGGTCACATACAGGGTATCACATTCAATGTTTCCGTTTGCCGTGGCATTGAGCTTATACATCCGGCCGAAACGTGGATTGGAATAGGCACAACATTTCTGGCCGAAATCCGTGGACGTGGATGGCAGGTAGTGATAAAGCAATATGAGTTCCATTTGATCCTCCAATTCGTCAATCAGTTCTTCCAACGGATACACCTTTGGCAAGAGGAAGGTCAGCACGGCACTGTCCTCATAAATCTCCGCTCCTTGAAATTTTCCCGGAGAAATCAGTGCCGGCATTTCCAGACCTGCCAGCGTGACGAACCGGTCTATTTGTTCTTTCTGCATGATATATTCTTTGATATTAGTTGATATTCGTGATGTATGCCTTGATAAGAAGTGCAGGCAACTCGTCCACCTCCAGCGGGAAGCCGGAGTGCTTCAACTTCCTGGTTGCTTTGGAAGTCTCTTTGGCCAACCTGTGAAGTGCATCGGTCTGCCTCTCGGACAACAGCGTATAGGAGAGTTCATCGAAGGAAATCCACGGTTGAACCAACATCCAGAGATATGCCATTGAACGGTTACTGTCGGCTATGTACCTGTCACGCCATATCTCGTCCAGACAAACGAGGGCATTTTGCAGCAAACGGCGGTTGTTGCGTACTGTCAGGAGGATAACCAGTTCTTCCTTGTGGAATAGAGGCTGCTCCTTCATGGAAAGGTCTGTGATATGCCGTATCACTTTTCCGGTCTGAACCGTGATGTCGCCCAGTGGAATATCCCCATACACAGGAAGATACTTCAAGAAAGAACGGAATGCCATATCTTCCTCCTGCAAAAAGGTGATAATGTCTGCTTTGGACCGGAAGCCGTCTTTCAATGTCCGCTCGAGCATCTTCTGATACAGGGCTACGGTCTGTTCAGCGTTCGTGCCGTAAGTTGGAACACTGTCCAGACCGGCATAAAAACGGTGTGCGGAAGCTACCAATGGCAGGGAAAACGTATCGACTTCCACTCTATTCAGTGACTCTATGATTGTGAGGTAATCCGTAAAAGCCCACTGCCGTTTGTCAATCAGCCTGCCCATATAAAAACGTAGGGAATCATGGATGATTTCCTGTCTGGCCGGTGCATGGGCTTTCATGCTGTCACGGATAATACAACTTGCCACGGAATCATCCAACGCATACCATTTCCGTGCCAGTTCCACAAGCCGGCCGGTGGTTATATTTTCCGTTTTTTTTACCGTTTGTAAAAAATCTGCATAGGCATCGAAAGCTTCTTCGGAAGAATGGAAGCCATGTTCCGCAGAACGGTTGCAAGAAGCCAACAAGATTATGGCCAACAAAGCCACCCATGTCGTGTGTAAAAGAGGACGGTCACCTTTGAATAACAGGCGACCAATGCCCGGATAGAAACAAGATGATTGTCTCCGTGTCTGTCGTACTGACAATGTTTTTGTCACTAAATACAATTTCATATCGGACTTTAGTTTTATGATTTCAAAAAGCAAAAATAAGGTGTAATATCCATATAAGAAGTATGTAAAATACAAGTTTACAAAAGCTTATGGAATTATACTCCAAGTCTGTTTTTTGCAACTTTGTGTAAATCAACCAACGGATAACAAATAGCACAAAAAACATTTTTCAAGCTATCCGATAAAAGAGGGGAAGAATAACTGGAAATACTTTCAAAAAGGAGTGGCAACATGGCAAACAATCTGTCTGACACGCTATGGAACCTCGATGTGAAATGATAAAAAAGGTTGTCCGAGCTGCCATTTATGCGGCTTTGTGAGGTATTTGTTATACCTTTGTACTTGAATAAATTAGGAACAAATAAATATGGCAAAGGTAGGATATGTAATGAATTATGCCGGGTATAGGGCGAACACGGATAAAGAGTGGATGAAGCGATTCGGCTGTAACGAGATTATGGAAGAACAGCAGGATTATGAGTTGCGTACGGAATGGAACAAATTACTTGACCGACTAAACAAGGGGGATGAACTGGTCGTTCCCAAGTTGAGCCACGTTCTCCGTGAGACACGGCAGCTTTCGTATCTCCTTGAATATTGCCGTCTGAAGGAAATCCGTCTTATTTCAATCCATGACCGCATAGATTCCGGCAACGAGCTTTTTCCGGAGACACAGATGTCGGATATACTCAATGTCGTGGCATTGCTGCCCAAAGAAGCATTTGATATCCGCAAGTCCTCCGATGCAGTCCGCAAAGTGAAAAGCCGCATGAGAACATTGTCCCCGGTGGATTACAACCGCATCGAGCGGAAAGAGTTCGTGGTGAATATGTATAAAAGCGGACACCTTATCAATGAGATATGGAAAGCCAGTGGCTTCAGGAGCCGGAGTTCCGTGTTTCGGGTGCTGAAAGAAGCCGGGATAACATTGAACAGAGGGCGTAAAAAAGGATAAGCCTTTATGTAATTAAAAGGGGGCCAAGGTACAATGATACAGCATGGATGGGATTTATCTCCCCCATCCATGCTGCCATTTCGTAGTACGACTTTTATTCAATGACCCGAATACGTCTGTTATAATAAACACCCTTGAATGCTTTTACAACAGTATCATAGACTTCATCGCACGATACGGCATCAAAGCAAAGCTCCATCGTCCAGAAATCAAATTGAAATTCCACCAATGTTCCCGAATAACGGTCTGACGTATTGTAAATGGTCACGGACATATAATCGACCGTTCCGCTTTGCAATTCCACCCAATGCCCATAATAGGAAAACGAGTCATTGTTTGACTGACTGTTAAGGGTGATTTTGTTTATCAATCTGCTTATGAAATTATATCTCTTTTTCATTGCGGTATCTGTTCATCTATTCCCACCGTGAAGCCTTGTCCGTCTTCATTCATAAACTCATAAAGCCTTTCAAAGTCATGCTTGACCTCTCCATGGCGGAAGTTTTTCATGCACTCTTGAATTTCAACTTCCATTGCGGCTTTGGCTTTCTCCAAAGTGCTGTAAAGCGTATGGCAGTCGGAAACGCTTTCACCGCAATCAACTAATGTATAAAGTATGTAGATGGTGTTCGTTTTCATTTTTGTAAACCAGTTAGATGTGAGGTATATATCGTTCGTTCTCTGCTAAAAACTCTATAATTGCTTTAGCCTCTTCGTGCGAAGCCCTGTTACGGTCATCGTATCGGCGTTCTTCGTCAGCCATGACCTTCAGGCATTTCCGGATTAATCGGTACAGCAGTTGTTGGATGGTCGGGTGCATGAATGGGATGGAAGCAGCAAATACGGAATGGTTGAAACTATAATTATTCAACATATTCTCTACTTCTTTTGCAAATTGGTACTCCTTGGTTGCTTGGATGTTCGGAATTTTTTCCATTGTCTTTTCTGTTTTAATGGGTTACACATATCTTTCCCTGTCTTCGGCTTCTTTCTGTCCTGCCGGTTCGGAATTTATGCTGCGGTTTCCAATCATCGACCGGGCTTATAGGTACGGTCTTTCTTGCCAATTACGCTTGCATGGCAAGGAAGAATTTGCAAGAAATACATTTCAGGCCGGACTATTAAGACACGATGATAGACCTTTGCAGCCAAAATCTGAACGGTGCGGACAGATTGGAGTGGAAATATCGAATCTGGATATAAAAGGATAATGGGTCGGTATAACAGGAAAGCAAACTGCTTCCGGGTGGGTCGGACAAGGGGCTGCCGGGCAAACTATGTAGTGACTTTTCCTTTTTTGGACTCTACCGAAGGTACAGGGAAAAATAGGAAGTGTCACTGTTTGCCCTTACCACAACCTGTCTGGAAAGGAAAGAGACGATAGGGAGAAAAAGCAATGGCGGATGAATGGAAGGGGCTTGGCTTATGCCGTGGAATACCGTGTCGTTTCGGTTTGCCGAAGCTCCGGCATGGAACAGCACAAAGTCAAGACCCTGTTTGTCCGGCATTGCCTCCCCGTATCTTGTATGGAAAGGATGGTTGTGGTACAGACATTCCGCTGATATGGGTGGGGAAGCAAGCGATAAAAAAGGAGACTGGTAAATGGTATAAAAGGATGACGGGCAATTCCTTTGGGATTGTCCTAAAAAGGGAGTGGGCTTATAGCCTTGTAAATAGGAAAGCCGGGGGAGCAAACCTTTATGGCTCACTACCCCCGACATTGCATATTCACATTTGCTAATCAAACCAGTCGGGATTATCAGCTTTGAGTTGGACTATCAACTCATTATTTTTTATTGTTGTCATTTCATATGTTTGAATTAAAGAAAGTAAGTAGTGGGTGGATTGCTCCACCCTTGCTACTTATTTAGGCTGCCACTTCGGGTTGCTGTTCTTCTGTGGGTTGAAGAACTTCTTCAGATTGAGGTTGTTCGGTTTCTTTTGTCTGCTCCAACAAAGCGACTTTCTTTTCTTCAATGCGTTTATGGCGGTTTTCATACACTTTATTGTACTTGTTTGTAATGTTTGCCAACTCTTCGGGCATGTGTTTTTTTGCAAAGTCAAACAAAAGTGCAGCCGTGCCATTGTTCCTAAAGGCATCTTTAAAATTAGCAATCAAGAAATCCCTGCGGATAATGGCTTTTGCTTTTGCCGTAAGATTGGCTATGACGTTTATCTTATCTTCATCTTTCAGATAGTCACATTCTTTGTCAATGCCGATGGCTGCATAATTTTCCTTACGGAGAGAGGACAACAAGAAGAAATACATCATCCTATCTTCATCAGCACCAAATTTCGTTTCCGTTGTATCAATTTCCTTTATCACCCTTTTTACATCATCTACTGTGTTTTCAGTGGCGATTTCCTTGTTACGCTTGTCTTTTTTCTCCAATTCGGCTATTTGTACAGCTATTGTTTGTGTAGCCTTGTCACTTTCTGCTATTTGAGCTGCGGTCTTTTCCACATAACAGAGTGTGATGTCAGCCTGACCAATCTTGGCATAAAGGGCAATCTCCCCGGCTTCGCATCGCTGGCTGATTTCATTGCATATCTCCATGTAATCAGCTTGTTCTTCCTCGTGCTCCTTCAGTGCATCCTCATAATCTTCGGAGTTATCGTAATCTTTGATTTGTGGTTCTATCGGATTTTTAGGAAAAGCTATACAGCTATTTATTGTTTCAACGTCATAGCCCGAAGCGATGAGACGTTCAACCGTGGTTTCATTAGTGCAATATGGGTCACGGCAAAGGATTATATCGGGCTGTTGTTGCGCAATCTGAATGGCTTTCTCTTTCAAAAAGGCTGCATTCATTTCTGCAAGGCAAGTGCGGTTAGAGCATTGTCCACAACCACCGTCATTGAACAGCAAAAGGTTGTTGGTGTTATGTCGGCAAGAAGCACATTCGGTTTTGTCGAAGCAGTAACGCTCCAAGTCTATGGTGAATTTCTGTTCGATAAGCTCTGCTATCTCTTTGGCTTTTCGGCCTCTCCAACTGGAATAGTGCTGGATGCCTTCTTTGAGATATTTCTCGTACACCTCACGTTGCACATCTTCCCCATATCGGCATATTTCAGAAGCCACACTAATGGTGATAACATCTGCATCCAGCAATTCGGCAAGTTCGGGAATGAGGGTGGAGAAATTCAATCGGGTACGGATATAGTTCTCGCTTTTGCCAAATAAGACAGACAAGGTTTCTACCGTATGCCTCCCACTATCAATGAGTTGCTTATAAGCATTGGCTTCTTCCGTAGGAGTAACGTCTTTACGCTGCAAGTTCTCTGTGACCGCCATTTCCTGTGCTTCTTCGTCCGAAAGTTCGGATATGATAGCCGGAACTTCTTCCAAACCAGCAATAACGGAAGCACGGTATCTGCGTTCGCCAAAGACAATCTCGTAACGGTCTGTGTCTGCAATAGGACGCACGGTGATAGGTTGCAATACGCCTTGTTGCTTGATGCTTTCCGCAAGTTCGTCCAGACCTGTTTCATCGAAACGCTTGCGAGGATTGTAGTTACTCGGCTGAATGTTTGCCACTGACACTAACGTGATGTTTCTTTCTGCTGCTGATTGATTAGCTGTTGTCATAATCTTTGTAATTTTAAAAGTTTGATATTATGTGAATATTTGTTTTTTCCCTTTCATCGGTTTCTTTTTGTCGAAACCGTTTTGGAGTTTTACAATGCCACACACAGCTATCGGTATAGCTTCATGCGGCGGCTTTTCTTGCCAATTACGCTCCGAAGGAGGAAGAATTTGCAAGAAATTCATTTCAAGCTGGCGGCATCAAGTGCGATAGCAGACTTTTGCATTAGGAAAACCCAACCGGTGCCGACTTAAAAAGTGACAGGAAGAAGGGTCAGGGAAAGAATGAGTAGAAAAGGACTATAAAGTCTCTATATATAATAGGTATGTGGAGAATGGTATAAAAGGAGGGATAGAACCTATAAAGGTCTCCGGCTTGGGTGGGTAGAATAATCAGGGTTTGCCGGACAAACAAAAAGCGGCTTTTTCCCGAACTCCATGCAGAGACAACTCGACGATTGTCGAAGTCCCTGCATGGAGTACCGGAATGTGCCGCCGTTTGTCCTGCCTCTCCCCGTGTCTGAGCGAAGTGAAAACTCAGGGAGAGGACAAGCCTTATCCTATGAAAAATCCGGGTGGGAAAGCCGGTGGAAGCTATGCTTATTATAAAAGGTATGGTCGCAATGAGGTATTACTCATTGAGTTGTTATAAAAGGGAACGATGGCTTGTAATGTGCCACCGCATCATAGAAGAAATTCCCTTTGCCTTGTCTCACGACAAAACAAAGGGAATGGTTAAAATATACTGTATAAATTAAGCTGCGATTACTGTCACGGCAGGTTGTTGCTCCAACTCTTTCAAGGAGTTATCAATCTTCCGCTGCAACTCCTTGCACTCCTGTTTCAGTGCATCCAGTTCGGCGGTCTTGCCCCACTTGCGGCTGAAAATCTGCTGCAAGGTCGGGAGTTCATTTGCCAGTTGGTCAATCTTTTCCTGTTGGCGTCTTATCAGTTCCGGCAACTTGTCAAGGGTGGCTTGCGGATAGACTGCGGAATCGGCAAAGCCCAATGGCAATGCACCGGACAAACCGCATTTGTATTTCAACCCGCTTTTACCTTCCACCAAGAATATGTTGCGTTCAAAAGCACCGGTATAGTGGTATTCGCTGCGGACGGACAGGTTCAGCCCGATGTAGCTGCCAATGGTGCCGATGGATTCGTTCCTGTAAGTCTTGGCTATCTTATGCAACTCACGTCCGGTTTCTTCCGCTATGGCTTGTTGCAGGTTCAGAAGCAAGGTTTTCCGTTCGCCTTTGTATTCTTTATAATATGCCCAATCCTCGGACATCCGTTGTTTGGTTAGCATGGTTTCCTCTATATCCTGCTCAGTTTTGGCAATCTTGCGCTCGGCACGGTATCTTTCCTTGTTGAAAATGGCCTGCTCTTTCTCCAACTGCATAATCCGGTTGTCAAGCTTTGCCTTGTTCAACAAATCCATATTGCCGGAAAGGACTGCAACGAACTCGGCGAAGTTCATGCCTGTGTTCTCGTCCATGCTGTCCTCGTCAATCCTGCGCACGGCTATCGTGCCGTTGTTTATCTGATTGATAAACAGTTGCTTGTTCCGTAACAGGTTGAATTTGTAGGCATCCAGCGTTTTCTCCGTGCCGTAAATGATAATATCCACGACATTGCCACCCCAGAACTTCACGGTATTGCCTTTGCGGACGGCACGCCCGTTGCGCTGCTCCAAATCTGCCGGGCGCCAGGGTACCTCCAAATGATGCACCGCCACGGCTCGCTGCTGCGCATTGACACCTGTACCCAACATGGAAGTAGAGCCGAACAATACCCGGACAGTGCCGTTGTTCATGTCGGTAAACAGTTTCTTACGTTCTTGTTCGGTCTTGGCAGTCTGTATAAACCGTATCTCATTTGCCGGAATACCCATTGTCACCAACTTGTCTTTGATGTCCTGATAGATGTTCCACTCATTAGACTTGTACGTGCTTAAGTCACTGAACACGAACTGCGTACCTTTGTTGGATTTGGAACGTACATAATAGTCGTAGATAGTGGTCGCACACCGGGAAGCCTTGTTGCCCAGATCGTCAGCGAACTTATCACCCAACAGGCGCATATCCAAAGCCATTTTCCGTGCCACATTGGTAGCCACCAGCATTTTAGCCATATCCAGATTGTCGGGCTGCGGAATGTCAAGCCCCAAATCATCCCAATTACCGCTACCGGCGAACGACACCAGACGTCCAATCATTTCCTCTTGGGCAATGGTAGGCTTGTCGGAGAGAAAACGTACATTCTTCTGCGGCACGTCAAGGTTTATCATTTCAGCCGTGCGATAATCGGTTATCTCACGCAGGAAGGTCGCCAGTTCAGGAATCTTGATATACGTGCGGAAACGCTCTTTGCGCTTGATTGAGCCGGTGATGTTCAACTCATAGTCGGTTGTCTTTTTCGTGAAAATAGCCGCCCAAGCGTCAAAGCAACTTATACATTGGCGTGACAACTCTTTCGGCCGCAAGTATTTGAACAACACATACAATTCGGTCAGCGCATTTACCACCACCGTGCCGGAAAGGAACGTGGCACCCAAATCCCTGCCCGTCCGTTGTTGTATGTCACGAATGGCGACAAGTAGGTTCATGGCACGTTGCGAGCCTTGTGTATTACCAATCCCGGCAACCCTTGTGTGGCGTGTCTGGAACATCAGATTTTTAAAATAGTGGCATTCATCGACAAAGATGTGGTCGATGCCCATAGCATGAAAATCAACGCAATCATCCTTTTTCTCGCCAAGTTTCTCTTTTAAGGCTTCCAAGTTGGCGTTGAGGTTCTTCTGCCGTTTCTCCAAACCTTTCTGTAACCTTTTGTTGTTATCAGCCATACCGCTGTCCTCCAACACTTTCAAAGAGCGTTCCACGTCTTGAAGTTCCTGTTCGCATATCTCCAGCATGGTCTGCTCGGATTGCGGTATCTTGGAAAACTGGTCGTGCGTGAGAATGATGCAATCCCAGTTGTTATTCTTGATTTTAGAGAACAATTCCTGTCGGTTGGCAGGTGTGAAGTCCTCTTTTCCCGGATAAAGAAGTTTTGCGGTCGGATATGCCTTGCGGAAACAGTCCGCAATCTCGTGTACGTTGGCTTTCAAGCCGATAATGAGCGGCTTCTGTGTCATGCCCAAACGCTTCATTTCATAAGCCGCCACACACATTACCATTGTTTTGCCTGCACCGACTTCGTGCCAGCATACGCCACCGCCATTCTGCTTAATCATCCAGATTGCATCCTTTTGTGAGGGATAGAGGTCGTTGTATGGGAACTGCTCAAAAGAGAGGTTGGGGAATGTCTGTGCCGAACCGTCATAATGAGGACGGACGTAGCAATTAAAGCGTTCGTTATACAGGCGTACCAATTCATCACGCACGGCGATAGGTTGGTAATCCAACCATTCGTTGAACTTGCGGCGTATCTCCTGTATCTTCGTGGATGCCGCTTGTATGGCTTCTTCATCGGGTACACGGATACTTTCACCGTTGCGCATTATCTCTTTGGTGATTTCCGGAACCGTATCGTGCAGGGCGTGGACGAACAGGGCTTCCCCGTTATAGCTTCCAATCGAATAGACATTATAGGCAATGGGAGAATGGCCTTGCAAAGAGACAATATAGGTGTCGTTCACATCAAAATACATCACCGTTGTGTTTACCCCGAACAGGTTTTTGGCAAAGGAAGCGTAAATACTTGCCGGAATCCAACGCTCACCCATATTAAAGTCAAGTTCTTCATACGGAATAAGTTCGGGGGTCGCATCTCCCAAAGCCTCGACAGATGTAGCCGCCCATTTTTGAGCGTTGCCTGTCAGGTCGGCAAGAACGGTACATATCTCCTTGCACTTCTCCACGACATTACCTGCAAGGAATTTGCCTTTGTTCTCCCAACAATCCGTCAAAGGATTGTAGAATATCTCACCGGCAAGGGCTTCTGTCAGTTCTGTTTCGGCCTGTCCGGTTGTCTGTACAAGATAGTCCATATTGACCGAACCGTAATAGTTAAGGCTGCTTGCCAATGCTTCTACCGGTGTCAGTTGAACGGAAGTATCTATTTTCTTGAACGCAACAGGCTCGTGCATGATGTCGGCTTTACAGATATCCTTTCCGAGTTGCATTTCAATCGTGAATACTTCCATGCCCAGACTATCCCAAGAGAAAAACTCCTTGTTGTCGTTGTGGTGGAAAAAGCCCCACTTGCGCACATAGGCATCATAATGTTTGTTGAGTTGTTCCCTTAGCTTCGGATATTCGGCCAGTTCCTCGCTTTCTTTGGTTGTCAGTTCAAAGTAGGCTTCACGGATAGGAAGATAATCGTTGGCACGCTCTATGTTTATCCGGGAAACTTTCAAAGGTACGAATGTAACGGTCGTGTCGGAAAAACAGTTTGCCTGTTTGTAGCGGAGTGTGCCAAGTTGGTTTTCAAAGAGTACTAACGTGCCGTTTTTCATCCACTTGTGCAACGTGCCTGTGTACGTGCGTTTTTCCCTGTTGGGCTGTGCCACCTTGTTGGTATTAAAGCAATCAAAAAGTGACATTTGTATGCCGCCAATGCCTTTGTTCGGTGTGGCAAACAGGTTCTTTCTGAAAAAACGCTCAAAGTCGGCTTTCAGCATGGAGGAAAGGGTTTGTTGCAAATCGGCTTCCTCTCCCTGCCAGCGGTATTTGCGCACATATTCCCCATATTGGTTGGTTTGTATGCGACTTTCTGTAAACAAGGCGGTTTTTGGTAAAGTAAACAATTTATTGGTATGTCCGGTATATTGGTCACTACCCGGTACGATTTCTCGGGTTGTTTCTATGAACAGCTTTTCACGGTCTGTAAGCGTTACCTTACGGCCGCTCTTTTGGAATATCAACAGGTCGCTGCCTACTTCAATGCCGCTTGTCTGCATGAACAGGCTATCAGGCAAACGTAATGCCGTAATCAGATTGCAACGGTGTACAAGATAGTCACGCACGAATTGGTTGCCTTGTGTGTCAGCGATACCTCTTGATGTGACGAAAGCCAATATGCCGCCCTCGTTCAGTTTCTCAACGGCTTTCAAGAAGAAATAGTTATGGATGGTCTTGGAAGCCTGTGCATAGATGCCGCCTTTTTTGCTAAAAGTATTGTCGAACACACGGAAGTCGCCAAACGGTATGTTGGAAGCGATTACGTCAAAGCGGTTGTGTTCCGTCTCTTGGCTGTCAATCGTTTCAAATCCTTCGATGAATACCTGTGTGTCGGGATGCAGGGCGGACAATACAAGTCCGGTAAGCAGGTCTTTCTCAAAAGCCGTCCGATGTGTAGCCATATCTCCGACTGGCAGGAAACCGCCGATACCGGCGGACGGTTCTAAGAATGTGCCCATTTTAAGGTCGTTTGCCGTGAAAGTGTCTTTGATTTGCTCGGCTACGGCTTGAATAAGGAATGTCGGGGTATAAAAAGCTGTCAATACGGACGATTTCAGACTTTGTAGGAGTTGCCTGTAAAGTGTTTCATTCCCTTTTGCCGCTTTTGACAGGACGGAGAGCAAGCGTTTAACGGCTTCCTGCATGGTGCCGGGTATGGGGGTGTCCGTTCCGATACTCAATACTTCCTTGATACCTCCGCAGCCTGTAAACTTGGATAATGTCTCACGCTCTGCGGTGGTCGCATTTCTGCGTTCCTCGTGAATGGCAAGGGCTGTGCTTATCGCTTCGATATTGCCCTCTAATGCTTTTAACTTGTTGTAACTCATACGTGTATATTTAACCTTTTGTTTAATATTTCCCTTTCTTCGGGCGGGTTGTTGCAACCTGCCGGGAATTATTTTTCTGCCTCGAAAAGGTGACGGGGAAATACGGGCAAATCTGACGAGGGAAATACGCTCGAACTTGTGAGAGGAAGATTTCGTGAAGGCATCCACGGCACAGCCGGATTTGACAAGTCTTGACACCGGACGTTACCTTTGCGGAAAAATAAATCCGGGCCGGGTGGAATCACGCTCAAAAAGGCAATCTTGATTGTCACGTTATTAGAGGATAGGGAGAGTTTATAAAAGGAGCCATTTCGGGTAAAAGTGGAAGGGAAGCCGCTCTTGGAGCGGATGGTAAAAAAGGGAATGAGTGGATTATAACAGGAAATTGAGGCGCAGGGCTGACCAAAAGAAAAGGCTCTGTGCAAATCATACACAAAACCTTTTCATTGATTAAAACAGATTGACAACCGGCATACCTCGCTGCTTGGCTCTTTTGAAAGTGTAGTATGTGCCACCTTTGGGAACTCCGTCAAAGTAGGCTATCAAGTGGCCGGAACATGACAGCATATAGTCGTTTCTCCGAAGGAAACAGTCATCAGCATAGCTTTCTGCAAGTATGACAACTTCATCCGCTTTGGCAAGAGCATTACGATAGCGTTCCTTATTATAAGGTGTGAATTTTTCACATTGCCCACGATAAGGCACGGTTGCAACCAATGTAATGTCGGAATATACTTCTTTCATGGATAAAGCCGTTTCTGCGGCAAGCAGGTCGAAGCCCATCGCCATGCCACAGTAAAATATGCGGATGCCTCGATTGTAATGTTCCAATATCACTGTCCTTAATGCTTTCCGAAGCGAAGGTACTTTATCGTAGGGTATGGAACGGTGGCCGGTAAGTGCCACTGCCATTACTTGATTATGTGAATTGGTTTGTTTCATTGTGCACTCAATAGGTAGTTTTAATACTCTTTGATTGATTCTATATATTCTCTTACCAGTTCTTCTGCCGCAGCATACGGGTCTTTTTTATCTGCAATATCTTTCACATGAACCATGAAATTGTCTATTTCTCATATACAATTTTCATCGGTATATACTTGGCAATAATAGCCACCTACATTTTCCTCACAATCAGGATAAAATGTTACATATACTTGCGCTCCTTTTAATGTTCTTGCTGTTACCATATATTTTATTTTAATTATTGACTGGTTATAAAGCTGGAATTATGCCGCTTGCTATCAATATACCTCCTTTATAAAGTTCAATCGTGCCTGGCACAAATCCCATTTTTCCAAAAGCAATGTTACGGATATAGGCTTTGTATTCATCCGCTTTAAAGTTTTGTCCGGTCAGATTATTGAATATCATAGAGATAGATATGTTGTCGTCAGACCAAAGAATCATTTTTTGACCTTGCCTTATTTCCTCGATGCAACTTTCCTTTGGAGGATTTCTATTCGATATTACCTTCATCATCTTCATTCTTTGGGTTGTACCTACAAAAATCTACTATCAATAACCGTTCATCCATGTATTTGGAAGGGTCTGAGGCAAGGCGTTGCTTCAGCCAAAAATGTTGTCTGCCGTATCCATAAGCAAAGAACTTGTCAAAATCCGTGGTTTCAGACAATTTTGTAACAACAGCTTGAAAACCAGCTTTGTCTGTTGCAAATACAGCATGGTTTACCAGTTCAACCAATAAGTTGGGAATTTGTGCGTCCCATACGTTAATAAGATTTTCAAATGTCACATTCATAGCGTCTTAATTAGATATTATAAAAAACGATACAATCTTCCACTTCGGTTGCCTTGCCGAATAGTGGGTCTTTGGTATAATAAGGTGGCATACCGCCTTGCACGCTGTCTGCAATGGGGCATACCAGTTCGATACACCGATTACGCAATAGGTTGTCAATCATTTTAATCTCTTTGTCTTTCAGTCCTGTGGCGTCTCCGTTAGCCATGTAAGGCAATGCCCATGTGGGTACTCTTTCGATACTTCGTTCCATATAGCTTTTTTTAAAGTTAATACTATTATTTTCTCAATGCCTGACTTGTTTTCCCTACATTACTTTTCAGTTCCGCAGGTCGGCATATCAGACTTTTTAAGGCATCCCCTGAATGAAGCCATTGATGGAATAAGGCAAGCCCGGATATGAAAATCAACCATGCAATAGTCTATTTTCATCATACGAGCAACGTGTGGCTTGCTATTTCCGGGCTTCATTCTAATTTCGCCGCACGAAAAGTGATGTGCCGGCTTGCGAGCCAAAAGAGCAATATGCTTCTTTATAGTGGTGCAATGGGAATCAATATGATATAACAGGGAGGATTGGTTAAAAAAAGAGAGTATGCGTAAATGTATCTGTTGAACATAAAAAAACGGCCGAAGCCGTTTTTGAAAGGAGAAACTGCTGTTAAGCAGCTTTCTTGGCTTTCTTCTTTTTTGAAGCGACAGGAGCTTTTTCTTCTTCTTTCTCCACCGGCTCATAGAAGTCGGTGACTGCCATGATGATACGGTTATGTTTGACACCTTGCTGGTCAGTCCATTCGTCGGGTTTGAAAAATCCCTTGACTGTAATGTTTTTGCCTTTCTTCAACAACTCAAAAGAAGTGCTGTCATTTTTACGCCAGGCTTCCACGTAAATGAAAGATGACACATATTCTTCTCCGTTTTGCTCCTTGCGGCTTACTGCCAGTGGGAAGCGTGCTACGCTTGCTGTTGTAAACTGACGGATTTCTGCATCCTTACCAACGAAACCTGTTACTGCGAATGAATTTTCTACTACTTTCTTCATAATTCTATTTTTTAGAAGTTAAACAATTAATTTTTATGATGCTATCGGATATTGCAGGTATAGGGCGGCACCAGGGATAGCACGCAAATACGCTATATTTTTCACGCAGTAGAAAAATGTCGGAAGATTTTCGTGTATGTCATTGGTCAGAACGGAGTGACCCGTAGATGCTTCGGCATCGCTGCATTATATCTTTGCATCTGAAAAATATTGTGACTTCGCCATCAAAAAGAGATTGACGAAGGGAGGGCAAAGAAAATAGCAGTAATAGTCGGAAAGGAAGCTGAAGTATGCTAATAACCGCACGTGGCTCTATCCATGAGGTAAAGGAGCAAATCAGAATGGAAACTTCATTATGAAATGAGGAAACCGTGAAAATCAGCAATCACATAGGCATTGTTGATATAAAGCAATACTCATTGGGATATAGATAACGTAAGGCTGACTATAAAAAGTGGAGAAACGATATTGCCGGCAGTTTCAGTAGCCTATCGGTTGGATAGAAGAAGGAAAAGGCTGTTAAACAAGGAAAAAGTTATCAGAAGGTTACTTTTCCTGTCAAAAAAGACTTTGGCTGTCTTTGGGAAAAAGGATTGCGGTGAAACCTTTTATAACAGGAGTGTATGTAAACAGATGATATATAAGAAGAAAAAACAAATGAGATAAGTTAAAAAGGTGGATTGGAATATGCTGTTTCTGCGTATCTTTGCAAATGGAAGTGCATCATAATAAGAACAAATTATAACCTTCCAAAAGAAAAGGCATAACGTGCCTATAAAGCGTATCAATAACAAAGAAGATAGAGAATGGAAAAACTGATTATATGGATTGTCCTATTGGTGTTCTTTTACCTGATGAGCAGGATAAACACATGGAAAAAGAGAGCGGCTGCGGCCTTTCTGGTAGTGGGGCAACGTGCGATAACAAAGGAGGAACGCAAATGGGGATATCGCAATGCGCTGCGTGCAGGGGAAAAGAAAGCGGAAAGATTCTATGTATATTCAGCTTTGGAGGATTTCATGGATGAGAAACCGATGGTGCCTTTCAAGATGAAACTTTCCAACGGCAAGAAGATTCCGGCAATATTCATTGACTATTACATACCCAAAAAGGATTGGAATTTCATCACTGAGGAACAACGGAAGTTTGTACAAATGGTATATGACTTTAAGGACGGACGTGTGTCTTGCAGCCGTTTATTCAAAGAAGCATTGGCAAAGCTGGATTTGCCAGATAGTGTTAGTGTTGTATTCATGCCATGCAGCAATCAAAGCAAATACCTTACCCGATTCAGCCGGTTGAACAATGCTTTGTCGTATGAAGAAAAGTTGCATCCGATGCTGTACAGTCTTACTTATCTGGAGGCCCGTGAAAGCAAACACAACATAAAAGATAGGGATAAGGTAAATGCGGATTCCAATATCATTATCAATGCAGACATCGTAGGCAAGAAAGTCGTAATTATTGACGACGTGATTACAACAGGAAGCAGCATCAAGGAACACGCAGAGGAACTTGGCAAATATGGGGTGGAAGTTGTCGGGGTTGTCTGTTTGGCTAAAACCGTGAAGTATCCGGAGAAAATAGAGATTTGGATTGAATCTCATTTCAAATAGAAAAGCGTAAAGGAATACAGGTTTAGTCCGGTTCTTGTAGTATATATACAAGATTCAATTAAACCTATTATTATAAACTCATCCGGCTGATTGCTTGATTATGCACTGAGTGGAAAATACACTCGGTGATTTTTCTTTTGGGAGGCAAAAAATATCAAATATAGGGAGTGATTTGAGGTTGGAACTTACTTCTTACGATTTTGTGTTGATTGGCTGAATTTTGAATGATTATGTTACTATTTTGTTAATCTAAGAAATCTATTGTTTTGTATATTGTTGTAATTCAAATATATACAGTACTATTTTTATAATATTCCCATTTATGGCGCGCCACATAAAAAGTCAACGGCGCCTTTAATTCCAGCCGCAAGCCTATTTTATTCAAGCCCCGTCCTATCTGCTTGGCCCTCAGTTTATATTGCTTGCGGTCATTTATGTCACAATACCGCAAGATAGGCAGCAGATACTCGGAACTGTCATCCTTGTATTTATCCACAATCTCCTGCATCAGCTCCTCCCACAGAATAGTCAGCCGCTGCCCGGTCTTTTTCCGGCTGTATGTCAGAATTCCATTCTGGAGGTTGCTCTTTTTCAAGTGTGCCATATCAATAAACGACATGCCCCGGGTATAGAAACTGAAAAGGAAAATATCCCTTGCCAGCTCCAACTGGGGTTCGAATGACAAATCAAGCTCCTTGATCATTTTGATGATTTTAAAAGGAACGGCCCGTTTTACGGTCTTGTCTATGCCGGTATAGACATGTTTGAAAGGTTTCTTGTCGGTGGTATAGCCTTGCTCTACAGCCAGGTTATACACACTCCGCCAGATTCTCATATAATAGGAAGTACTGTTCTTTACCAAGCCCTTCTCTTTCAGATAGGCTTCATACATCTCCATCAGCTCCGAATCAAAGGCTTCAAAACTCAGATCCTCATTCTTTCTGAATTGGATAAAGCTGTTCATTGTCGAGGTATAGCCTTCTGCCGTCCGTCCCCTTTTCTGCCGCTCCAGTTTATTGATACATCGTTGCATGAAGTTGAACACACTCTCTACAGAAGGGATTTTCCGGAAAGAAGCCACGATATCATCAATGGTGTATTCCACACCGGTCCGCTCCAGATCATTGATAATACCTTGTAACCGCGTCATCTCCCAATTCGTTTGGTCACGTATCAGCAGAAGACGCGCTTTACATTCAGACTGTGTTGAAATAAGCAGACTGCCGGTGGAGTCGTCCCACTCGGAAGGCATGATCCGATAAGAAGTCTTGATGAGCCGTGTCAGTCTGTAATGAATAATTTGATAACTTAATACGCCCTTTTTTCCTTTTACGCTCGATGGGCGGAATTTCAATTTAATGGATGCCATATTTCTTTTCTATATTATGGTTTTGTTATTCAAAACGAATATAGCAATATGGCATCAGGTACACTGTTGCACCTCCGGTTATTCTACCCTTCTATCTCGCTCAGTTCCAACCAGCGCATGGTCTTTTCATCAATCAAATCATTCAGTTCCGGCAATCGTTTGGATTTCTCCGTCAGTTCCTCCACTCCCAGCGTACCGCTGCAAAGGGCGGCTTCTATATCGGCCTTCTCCTGCTCCAGCCCGGCTATTTCTTGTTCCAGCTGCTCGAACTCTTTCTTTTCCTTGAAAGACATCTTCCGCTTGTCATTCAAGCGCACGCGGGCGGTCTTTTCCTCCTTCGGCTTCTCCGCCTCTTTCTCGCGCTGCTCTTTCGCCTCGCGCCAGTCACGATAATCGGAGTAGTTACCCGGAAAATCACGAATGTCTCCCTGTCCCTTGAATACCAGCAAGTGATCTACCACCTTGTCCATGAAATAGCGGTCGTGGCTTACTACGATTACACAACCCTTGAAGTTCTGCAAATATTCTTCCAAAACCTGAAGGGTGATGATATCGAGATCGTTGGTAGGCTCATCCAGCACCAGGAAGTTGGGATTGCGCATCAGCACCGTACACAGGTACAGGCGGCGGCGTTCTCCCCCACTCAGTTTATATACATAGCTATGCTGTGTTTCGGGGGTAAACAGAAAATGTTGCAGGAACTGGGATGCGGTCAGTTTCTTGCCATTTCCCAATTCGATGACTTCGGCAATATCCTGCACCACGTCAATGACCTTCATTTGCTCGTCAAACTTCAGGCCGTCCTGAGAATAGTATCCGAAACGGACTGTCTCACCGATATCCAGTGTTCCACTGTCCGGCTTCTGTTCGCCCATCAATATTTTAATGAACGTGGACTTTCCCGTACCATTGTTTCCCACGATGCCCATCTTCTCATAACGGGCAAAGATATACGAGAAATCTTCCAGAATCTTCAAATCACCGAAACGCTTGTACAGATGATCTGCCTCAAAAATCTTGGAGCCGATGTAAGAGGCTTTCATATCCAGTTTCACATTGCCATCATTGAAACGCTGCTTCGCCACTTTCTCCAGTTCGTAGAAAGCTTCTTCCCGATAACGCGCTTTATGTCCGCGTGCCTGAGGCATACGGCGCATCCACTCCAGTTCTGTGCGGTACAAGTTATTGGCACGGGCTATTTCGGCATTGGTCGCCTCGATACGCTCCTGCCTCTTTTCCAAGTAATAGCTGTAGTTCCCTTTATATGAATAAACCTGCTGATTGTCTATCTCGATAATTTCAGAGCAGACGCGGTCCAGGAAATAACGGTCGTGCGTCACCATGAGCAGACTGATGTTTCCCCGGCCGAGATACCCCTCCAGCCACTCCGTCATATCCAGATCAAGATGGTTGGTAGGCTCGTCCAAAATCAGGAAATCGGGCTCGGTTATCAGCACATTCGCCAAAGCCACCCGTTTCAACTGACCTCCGGAAAGATGTTTGATCTGCTGGCTGAAATCCCGGATTTTTAATTGAGAAAGGATTTGTTTCGCCTTCCGTTCATAATCCCATGCCTTTTCGTGCTCCATCCGTGCCAACAGCTCTTCCAGTCCCGGATTGCCTTCGGTTTCCATGCAGCTTTCATATTCTTTGATGAGTTCCACCGTGCTGTTTCCGTGATAGAAACAGGCTTCGAGCACGGTCAGGTCTTCGGGATAATGTGGGTCTTGCTCCAAATAGCCCACCCGCAGATCACGACGAAAGACGATGCTTCCTTCATCATATCCCTCCTTACCGGCTATTATATTAAGTAAGGTAGTCTTGCCTGTACCGTTCTTTGCTATCAGACCGATGCGTTGTCCTTCGGCCACTCCAAATGAAATCTTCCGGAACAATACCAAGTCACCGAATGATTTGGTAAGTCCGTCTACTTGCATATATGGGCTCATTATTTGTCTATTTATTTAAATCATCCAACACTGCCTCCGCCTCTCGCTTAATTTTCCTGAATTCAGATTTCAAGTCGCAGGGGAGTCCCTTTTTAGCTTTTCCCCACACCAGTGCGGCAGGGTCCAGCACCATATCCGAACACATAAACTGCAAGGCGGGATATTCTTTCTGTCCCTCAATGACAGTCACCCATTCCATACCTTCCATCTCATTCACCAGAATGGCTCCGAAGGCAATACCGAAATTCTCCCACGCCATACGCTGCTGGGTCTGGAAACGTCCGCTGTCCATTACTTGCTGTATACTGTCAATATCGCTCTCCGACGCAGTAAAATCCTTGGTGAGTTGCTTTTTAATCGCGGTAGAAGCCCACTCAAAGGCGGTGTTCACCTCCCCGATTTCCAAAACACGGATCGGAATGATCTCACGCGGGTGACTTACACCTTCTTTGCGGATCTGTAAAGACCGGATGATTTCTTCTGCCGGATGCTTGTCTCCTCCTTTGGACACGGTAAAAGAACATTCGAAAGAGAGATTCTCCTCTCCTGTCATCCAGATATGAGTGGTGTACCAGGCGCCTTCTTCCTGAAAAGTTTCCGCGCTGTAAGCACAATCCCACTTGCCCACTTTCACCAGGGCGGAAGAGGTATTTTCTTTCAATTCGTATGCGATGCACTGCGGACCATAGTCAACTGCTTCATCCTTATAAGCCGATATGCGGAAATTACCTGTCCACCGGTCAGGGTTATAGAATAAAAAACTCTCTTCTGTATCTTCAAACTCGTGCCAGCCCATCGGGTATTCCAATGAGAACCAGCCACCGGGAGAAATGTATTTCATAGTCTCTATCTTTTTAATTCATTACTAACGGAAACGATTGTTTTACTTCACCGGCAATATCTCAATCCAGTAATCATCAGGATCATTGATGAAATACAAGCCCATAGCGGTGTTCTCGAAGCAAACACATCCCATTTCCTTATGGAATTTACGAACTTCGTCATAATCACCTTCCACACGCAGACACAGATGGCTTTCGTTCTCACCCAACTCGTATGGCTGGGTATGATCACGCAACCAAGTCAGTTCCAACAAGAAATTGCTGTGGTCATCGGCCATATACACCAGCACGAAGGAACCGTCCGAAGCTTCCTTACGATGAGACTCATGCAAACCTAATGCTGTTTCATAAAACTTGATACTCTTGTCCAGATCAGTTACATTGATATTGAAATGATCAAATCTTCCTTTTACTTTCATATTGTGTTATTCTTTTGTTATTCAATCTCTATTTTTTGTCCGCGATGCGTCAATGACACAAAACGCACTCCATGCGCTTCGGCAAAGTCGCAGAAAGCATTTGCCTTGGCATACTCCGGTGTGAAATGCATGGGTACAAAGATATGAGTTTTTATCTTTGTTACAAACTGTCCGGCACCCCGCATGTATTCTTTTCCCAAACGGGGATCAACGGGAAACATGGCCACATCCACTTCGGGCGTATAGGCGTAAAGATCATCCAGCTCATGCAGGAAATTCTTCTCGGCCCCCTTCCACTCCGCCTCGGTACTCTCATCCATCCAATGCCAGTTATTCAAATCACCGGCATGAAAAATCTTTTTTCCACCTGCCTGAAGCAAAAACGATACTCCTACATCCGTGGAACCGAAAGCACGCACGCTCAATGTTTCATCCTTATATTCCTCTCCTTTTTTCAGCCAGACGGCATCTTCTTTCTGCGCCCTGCGATGACGCAAAATGTCTTTCGAGAAAATATAGATGATATCCGGCCGCTGTTCACGCCATTGCAATACCTCTTTATTAAAATGATCCGGATGAAAATGACTGGCAAGCACATACAGTTTTCCGGGTCTCCGCAATAATTCGCTGTGTACGATTCCTTCCGGCATTCCGGCCTCTTGATTGCTGAAAGTCCCATCCATCAGCCGGTTCAAATCCGACTGCGCCTGTCCATCCTCCGAATCACGGTAATAATCCATGATTACAGTGAAGCCATCGCCTGACAAGGCGAATCCGCTATGATATATATAAGTAAGTTCCATATCCATACAACAAATTTATTTACCGATAGGTTGTACCTGCGCACGGGTCTTTTTATCAATTTCCAGAAACATATAATTCACTTTACCCGAATGTATCAGGGAGTCATTCTCCCGGTATTTCCTCGTAGCGTATTCCTTTGATTTCTCGTAGGTCAGTTTCGACATCTGGTTCTGGGATTTGCCCACCATGGTAGAATCCAGCTTCTCATCCGGAAAGAAATCATCCAGATTCACATCTCCTATCATCGTGGTTTCCAGAAAATTCATATTCTTGTGTGATTTGTCTGTGTAATAACCCACAAACATATGTCCCGGAATACGCACCAGAATAGGATTGATATTGATGGCTTTCATCAGTGAAGCCAGCAACACGCTGCCATCCACACAGTTTATCTGCGAGGATTCCAGCGCATCGTCCAAGGTACGGACGCGCTGTGTATAAACCACATTGGACGAAAGACTGGTATTGGTGGTGGAGCTATACTTAAAGTTCCGCTTTTGCAACACATTCCACAATGCATAGACCTGTTTGTCCACATTCTCCGACTGGTGTGCATTACCTTGATACCCAAGAAAACGATTGACGATACGTGTATCCAAGGCTTCACGCAATAATTTGTCAATCTGAGGATGCTCCTCGTTGACGTAGGCCGCAAAAAACTCTCCCGTATCGTGAAACTTCATTTTATCGTCCACGTATCCTAAAGGACACTCATTGATACTGCGCATTGAGATGGTTTTCAAACGCTGTGGAAGTTCTTTTTTATTCAATTCCGCCTTGACGGAGATGCTAACGGGCACTGCCTGATTATTATCACGCAAAGCCTGATAGTTCCATATAATATCCGGAAAAACCAGATATTCTTTCCCCGCCTTGGGTAAAATAAACTCGGATACAGACTGAGAGAAAAAAGGAGTCTCGGCCACTTCTATACGCAATTTGCTATTGGCATAACTGTTCTTCAGCCGGATGGCGATACACGACTTAGGATTTCCGATATAATCGGAATCGGCAGGTACGATTAAATTGGCATCTGTGGTTGCGGTAGAGAGAATGGTTGCTGGAAAAATATTACCACCCAGCTGGTCGGTAATCTCGAACCCGGATTTAAAAGGCTCATACCGATAAATAAAGACTGAAAATGCCATTACCAGTATAGCAGATAATATTAATGTGGACCATTGCCACTTGTCCAGTTGTTTCATATTCCACTTTTCTACGCTATCTGTTAATCAGTTGTTTTTATGATTCCCCATCCACCATCATTCACTACAGACTACACTGATTGACACAGGTTCCATACCAAGCGATTGCTTTTCAATAGAAATAATCTGCATCAATCCGTGCAATCGGTGACGAAAAGCTCATTATCTCACTGCGATGCTCTCTATCTCCACAAGCGCTCCTTTCGGCAAAGCCTTAACAGCTACAGCAGAACGGGCAGGGAAATCTCCTTCGAAATACTTGGCATAAACAGCGTTCATTTCAGCAAACAAAGACATATCTGCCAAAAATACGGTTGTTTTTACGATATTAGCAGTAGTCAGACCAGCTTCTGCCAATACATTCTTGATATTCTCAAAAACCTGAATAGTCTGTTCAGTCACTCCTCCCGGAACAAATTCACCGGTAGCAGGATCAACAGGAATCTGACCTGACAAGAATACCATACCATTCACTTCAACAGCTTGACTGTAAGGACCTATAGCAGCAGGAGCCTTTTCCGTAAAAATCACTTTTTTCATCTTTTTTCTATTTATAATTAAGTAAAAATCAAATTTGACGGGCTAAATTAGTATTTTTTTCGCTATTTCATGCAGACTCTGCTGAACAATCTGATCTATTTTTACGTTCATTTAACATCAGGGTTTTCACAGACAGAAAGGATGTTTCCAAACGTCGTTTTTTTTATTAATTTCATTAAATTCGGCAAAAAATCTTCTGTAATATGCATGAGATTAAAAAAAAATATCTACTTTTGTCCTCGGTAAATACGTCAGTTCCCTATCCGGGAAAGTCTGTTTACTTCCTGATAACAATCAAAACAACATCAATCCCATAATCGTAATTATGAGTGCATTTCCCCCTTCTAACACATTTTCGTGTAGATTGCGCTCCTTAATTATACCATTAAAAGATTATAAAGAAATATATTACTAATAACTATACTCTATGTATAACATTATTCAATTAAACGACAAAGACTTGTCGGAATTACAATCGATTGCCAAAGAGTTGGGTATCAAGAAAACAGACTCTCTAAAAAAAGAAGATCTGGTTTATAAAATTCTGGACGAGCAAGCCATAGTCGGAGCAACCAAAAAAGTAGCGGCAGAAAAAGCCAATGAAAGTCAACCCCGTAAAAGATCACGTATCAACGTTAAAAAAGACGGTGACAAGGTCTATACTGCAACCAAGGACAAGGCACAGAAGCTGGAAGCCAATACCCCGCAACCTGCCGCCACAGCTGCCGAAACAGTAAAAGAAACTGCTCCTGTAGCGGTAACACCACAAACAGAAACCGTAGCCGAAACAAGCACGGAAGAAAAAACACCTAAAAAAAGAGGACGCAAACCGGGTAGTAAGAAAGTAACAGCCAAGACAGAAGAACAACCTGCAACGGAAACGAAAGAAACCGCAAAAGAGGAAGTGAAAGCTGAAGCACCGGCGAAACCGACACCCAAAAAAGCAAAAAAAGAAGAAACACCGGCTATTCCCGAAGAAAAAGAAGTGATTCTTCCCGAACTGGAATTCGGCAGTGAAACCGATGATTTTATTCCTATCGAGGATCTTCCTTCAGAAAAAATAGAACTTCCTACTGAGTTGTTCGGCAAATTTGAGGCTACCAAAGTAGAAACACCGGCTCCGGTACAGACACCTGCCCCCAAATTCCAACCACGCCAGCAGCGCGATCAAAATCAGAAGTATAACAATCCGCGCAACAACAATTACAACAATCCTCGTCAGGCAAACAATAATAACAATACGACGGCTGAGGGAGAAGCGTCTGCCAGCATTCCTCAACAACCGGAACGCAAACAGGTGGAAAAGCCTTACGAATTTGAAGGTATCCTGACCGGTACCGGGGTATTGGAAATCATGCCCGACGGATACGGCTTCCTCCGTTCATCCGATTACAACTATCTTTCCTCACCCGATGATATTTACGTTTCACAATCGCAAATAAAACTGTTCGGTTTGAAGACCGGTGATGTAGTGGAAGGCTCTATCCGTCCGCCGAAAGAAGGAGAAAAATATTTCCCGTTGGTAAAGGTGGAAAAGATAAACGGTCTGGATCCCGGATTGGTACGTGACCGCGTTCCGTTTGATCACCTGACCCCGCTGTTCCCCGATGAAAAGTTCAAACTTTGCAAAGGAGGATATAGTGACAACCTTTCAGCCCGTGTGGTAGATATGTTCTCACCTATCGGTAAAGGACAGCGTGCTTTGATTGTGGCGCAGCCCAAAACCGGTAAGACGATCCTGATGAAAGACATCGCTAACGCAATAGCAGCCAACCATCCGGAAACGTACATGATCATGCTGCTTATTGACGAACGTCCCGAAGAAGTGACAGATATGGCGCGCAGCGTAAATGCCGAAGTGATCGCTTCTACATTTGACGAACCGGCAGAACGTCACGTAAAGATTGCAGGTATCGTACTGGAAAAAGCGAAACGCATGGTAGAATGTGGTCACGATGTGGTAATCTTCCTCGACTCTATCACCCGACTGGCACGTGCATACAATACGGTTTCTCCTGCTTCCGGCAAGGTATTATCCGGTGGTGTGGATGCAAATGCCCTGCATAAGCCCAAACGTTTCTTCGGTGCTGCCCGTAACATTGAAAACGGTGGCTCGCTGACCATTATCGCAACCGCACTGATTGACACCGGTTCCAAGATGGATGAAGTAATCTTCGAAGAATTCAAGGGTACAGGTAATATGGAACTCCAGCTGGACCGCAACTTGAGCAACAAACGTATCTTCCCGGCAGTAAACATCGTGGCATCAAGCACCCGCCGCGACGACTTGCTGCTCGACAAGACTACTTTGGACCGTATGTGGATTCTCCGCAAATATCTGGCAGATATGAATCCTATCGAAGCAATGGATTTTGTAAAAAGCCGTTTGGAAAATACCAAAGACAACGAAGAATTCCTGATGAGCATGAACTCATAAAAAATAAATCTTTTTTATTAAATGACGCAGGCTGTACCTTTTCATTAAGGTATGGCCTGTTTTTTTATTATACTTCAATCAATATGTCAATGCATCAATTTGCTAATATGCCCATTACCACGTAGAGTAGAATGCAGCAAATTGACACATTAGCAAATTATCCAATGGGTACAAAAACAGATTCCTTCCGTCTGCTTAAAAAGACCTTTAAATCCGGAGAACCCATGAAAACAAAAATGATCTGCTTTATCGCATTTATCAGTTATACCTTTTATTTAACCGCAGGAGATATTTATGTTTCTCCTTACGGTAACGACAAAGCTGCCGGTACACGCCAATCTCCCCTCCAGACTCTGGAACAAGCCATCAAGCAAGCGCGCGAATGGAGGAGATTGCAATCACCCGAAACAACCGGAGGCATAAATATCCTATTGGAGGAAGGAATATACCCACAATATAAAAGCCTGTTCATCCGCCCCGAAGATAGCGGGACAACAGACTCTCCCACTCGTATCACCACTGTTCCCAATGCCCATGTAGTCTTAAGTGGCGGAGTTCCTGTGACAGGTTGGGAACAAGGATGCGAAGATACCAGAATACCAAAAACACTTAGAAATAAAATATGGGTAGCGGAAGCGCCCCGTATGGGAAACAGGATATTGGAAACCCGACAAATGTGGGTCAACGGAGCAAAAGCACAGCGGGCCGCACAGTTTCCCGACGGAGTAATGGAACGCATGATTGATTTTAACCCTGAGGAAGAGACGATCACCATTCCCACTCCACAAACAGCAGGGTTAAATACCGCTTCACAAGTAGAGATGATCGTTCACCAACGTTGGGCCATCGCCATACTGAGAGTGAAGGAAATGATTACTGAAGGAGCAAAAACAGTTGTCCGTTTTCATGATCCCGAAAGCCGGTTGGAGTTTGCCCATCCCTGGCCTCAACCTGTCATTGACGGAGAAAAAGGAAACTCCTCCTTTTGTCTGGTCAACGCTTTGGAGTTATTGGACCAGCCCGGAGAATGGTATCAGGATTATCCTTCCGGACGCATCTATTATTACCCGCGTCCTCACGAAGACATGACGAAGGCGCAAGTCATTATCCCGGCTTTAGAAACCTTGCTAACGGTAAACGGCACTTTGGAACGTCCGGTAAGGAACATACATTTTCAAAATATATCTTTCGAACATACTTCATGGATGCGCCCCTCTTATCAAGGACACGTTACATTGCAAGGAGGTTTCCATCTGCTGGATGCTTACAAACTACCCATACCGGGGCTGCCTGAAAAAGCGGAACTGGAAAACCAGGCATGGATAGGCAGACCCAAAGCTGCAATACAGATAAAATGCGGTAATAACATCAATTTCAACCATTGCACATTTCAGCACTTGGCAGCTACGGGAGTAGATTATGAACGCGCCGTATCGGCTTCCATTGTCGAGAATTGCCATTTCACCGATATTGGTGGAACAGCCTTACTGGTGGGCACCTTTCCCGATGAAGGATTTGAAACCCATGTGCCTTATACACCTTTTCATGAACAGGAATTATGTACGGGAATCACCATACGGAACAACCTGATTGAGGAAGTGACCAATGAAGATTGGGGAGGTGTAGGCATCGGAGCCGGATATGTAAAGAATATCCATATCATACATAATGAAGTCTGCCACGTCAATTATTCAGGTATCTGTGTGGGCTGGGGATGGACCCTGCTGGAAAGCGGAATGAGGGGCAATCGGATTGAAGCCAATTACGTCCACCACTTTGCCCGGAGGCTGTATGATGCAGGAGGACTTTATACCCTCTCCAACCAACCCGGCTCCGTGATGCGCAATAACCGGATTGAACATTTAATCGACGCGCCATACGCTACCAACGACCGTGCGTTTTACATCTACTTTGATGAAGCGACGGATGGCTATACCGTAGAAAACAACTGGTGTCCGTCCGAACGTTTCGACTTCAACCGTCCGGGACCTCATAATGTGTGGAAGAAGAATGGTCCGCAAGTAGATGAAAGTATAAAACAAAAGGCAGGCAGGGTCGCCTTGAATCCCCCTTATGCCACCGGATGGGCACATTGAGTCCTCCCCTACAGCAAAGGAAAACAACCGAAAATCATTATAAAAACAAAATAACAAAAAAAGAATGAAACCAACCAATTACCACTTATTCGATTTTCTGGACTTTGATCCCGATCTGTCAAGAGACGAATCATTATGGAAAGCATACAAACCCACCTCTGTCTATGAAAAAGACGGGGATATCTGTATAAACGTCCCTTTTCAAAAGCAAGTGCTCTCTAACGATATGGCACCCGATACTGCATTCCCCCGTGAAGAATATACGCTGGTCATCCGTCAATATACCTCAGGCATCACCCGGCTCTTTATCGGATTCGGTGAAGAAAGCATGACGGATCAATCAGAAATGCTTCAATTCAGCGACCGGATAAAGAAACTTCCTTTGCAAGTAACACAAGTAGAAGGTGAATGGATTATCTCCACCCAAGACGGAATACAACGGGCACTTATCAATATAAAGCCTCCGGTATTAGACCGTTGGAGCGAACTCCTGCCCGATCCTCAAGAAACATTGGATCTTCGTCTTTACCCTGACGGCAAACGTGAAATCCGCCTGGCTGCCTACGACCACTTCTCCCCTCCCCGTTACGATGCGCTGCCATTGGCTTTCTGCAAACGAAACGGAATGAAGGAACGTGCCACTCTTTCCTTTGAATCAAAGCCTGATGAATGTTTTGCCGGAACAGGGGAACGCTTCGCAAAAATGGACTTAAGCGGACAAACTTTCTTCTTAAAGAACCAGGATGGCCAAGGTGTAAACAACCGCCGTACTTATAAGAATATTCCTTTCTACCTCTCCAGCCGGATGTATGGAACATTCTATCATACCTGCGCCCATAGTAAACTGTCATTGGCAGGACAATCCACCCGTTCAGTACAGTTTCTGAGCGATCAGGCCATGCTGGACGTCTTCATCATAGCAGGTAATACTATGGAAGAAATCCTCCGGGGCTACCGGGATCTGACCGGATATCCTTCTATGCCTCCCCTCTGGAGCTTTGGCATCTGGATGAGCCGCATGACTTATTTCAGTGCTGATGAAGTAAATGAGATATGCGACCGGATGCGTGCCGAGCATTACCCCTGCGATGTAATCCATCTGGACACCGGCTGGTTCAAGACCGACTGGCTGTGCGAATGGAAATTCAACGAAGAGCGCTTTCCCGATCCCAAAGGGTTCATCCAAGGCCTGAAGAAAAAAGGATACCGCGTGTCCTTATGGCAACTCCCCTACGTGGCCGAAAACGCCGAACAGATAGACGAAGCACGCAAAAACGATTATATAGCTCCGCTAACAAAGAAACAAGATTCGGAAGGTTCCAATTTCTCCGCTTTGGACTATGCCGGAACCATTGACTTCACTTATCCCAAAGCAACCGAATGGTATAAAGGACTGCTGAAGAATCTGCTGGATATGGGCGTGACCTGTATCAAAACCGATTTTGGAGAAAACATCCACATGGATGCCCTCTATAAAGGCATGAAACCCGAATTGCTGAACAACCTGTATGCATTGCTTTATCAGAAAGCCACTTATGAAATCACAAAAGACGTTACCGGTGACGGCATTGTATGGGCACGCTCGGCATGGGCAGGATGCCAGCGCTATCCGCTGCATTGGGGAGGTGACTCATGCAGTTCATGGGATGGGATGGCAGGCTCACTGAAAGGCGGCTTACATTTCGGACTCTCCGGATTTGCATTCTGGAGCCATGATGTTCCGGGATTCCATACATTACCTAACTTCATGAACTCTGTAGTAGCCGATGATGTATACATGCGCTGGACACAATTCGGCGTATTCTCCTCACACATCCGCTATCACGGAACAAACAAACGTGAGCCGTGGCATTATCCGGCTATTGCTCCGATAATAAAAAAATGGTGGAAATTACGCTATACACTTATACCTTATATTATAGCACAAAGTCGGAAAGCTATCTCAAGCGGAGCACCTCTCTTGCAAGCTCTGATTTTTCATCACCCTGAAGACAAGCTGTGCTGGCACATCGACGATGAGTACTATTTCGGTAACGACTTCCTGGTAGCTCCGGTCATGAACAGTGAAAACCGCCGTGACGTCTATCTGCCCGAAGGACAATGGGTGAATTTCTTCACCGGTGAAGTGCTGGAAGGAGGACGTTGGTTAAAAGACCTGGATGTCCCCTTGGACGAAATGCCCGTATATGTACGTCAGGGAGCGACTATTCCTGTTTACCCGGATGAGGTGGAGTGTACGGATGAGATGGATTTAAGTAAGAGCGTTGAATTGCACATTGACAATCATTTTAAAGGAATATTTAAAGACTAACGAAAATGGAAACTTGGAAAACAAATTTAGAAGAAACAAAAAAGCGATATATAGATTGGTGGAATCATAAAGGAATCATACTGAATATGTGGGAACACTTCCAAAAGGGAGTGAAGCCCCACGCAGATATTCCAGCACCGGCTCCGGCGAAAGATTTGAATCAAAAATGGTTCGACCCACAATGGCGTGCAGAATATCTGGATTGGTACGTAGCGCACAGCAGCCTGAAAGCAGATATCCTGCCGGTTGCCAATACCCAGTTAGGCCCCGGTTCACTGGCAGCTATTTTAGGAGGCGTATTCGAAGGAGGAGAAGATACAATCTGGATTCATCCTGATCCGGATTTCAACGATGAAATTGTTTTCAATCCCGAGCACCCTAACTGGATTCTGCATAAGGAATTACTGAAAGCATGCAAAGCGAAGGCAAACGGTCATTATTACGTAGGAATGCCCGATCTGATGGAAGGCCTGGATGTGTTGGCCGCACTGAAAGGTACGGATAAAGTGTTGCTGGATACTGTAATGCAACCCGAAGTACTGGAACAGCAGATGCAACAGATTAATGACATCTACTTCAAGGTGTTCGATGAACTTTACGATATCATCCGTGAAGGGGATGAAATGGCCTTCTGCTATTTTTCTTCATGGGCTCCCGGTAAAATGAGCAAATTACAAAGCGATATTTCTACCATGATCAGCGAAGATGATTATCGTCGTTTTGTACAACCCTTTATCCGCGAACAATGTCAAAAGATAGACTATACCTTGTATCATCTGGACGGCGTAGGCGCCATGCATCACCTGCCCGCCCTTCTCGAAATTGAAGAGCTGGACGCCATTCAATGGACTCCGGGAGTGGGTGAGCCACAAGGAGGATCACCTAAATGGTATGACCTTTACAAGAAAATCCTTGCCGGTGGAAAGAGTATCATGGCATGTTGGGTAACTTTGGATGAGCTGAAACCTTTGTTGGACAACATCGGAGCGGATGGTGTGCACCTGGAAATGGATTTTCATAATGAACAAGAAGTGGAACAAGCCATGCGCATTGTCGAAGAATACTCCTCTTCATCACCTGCCGCATCCAAAGAAAGCCTTTCGAAAGAGGAAGCCACTGCAACGAAACAAGAAACAATTATAATCAAAAGTCCCGAAGCCGCCGAAGATGAAGCTCTAAAACCTTTGTTCAACGCCATTGTGGACGGAAAGCTGGAACCGGCTGTAGAAGTAACCAAAAAGGCCATAGCCGAAGGCATACAACCCCAAGAAATTATCAATAATTACATGATAAAAGCTATGGGGGAAGTAGGACAACGCTTCCAAGATGGAAAAGCGTTTGTTCCCCAACTGCTGATGGCAGGACGCGCCATGAAGGGAGCTTTGGAACTTCTGAAACCTTTATTGCAGGGAAGTGCAGCAACTACCATAGGCAAGGTAGTCATCGGAACTGTCAAAGGTGATCTGCATGATATCGGTAAAAACCTGGTGGCATCCATGCTTGAAGGTTGCGGCTTTGAAGTCATTAACATAGGTATCGACGTATCTTGTGACAAGTTCGTGGAAGAGGTCAAGAAAAACAAGGCAGATATCTTGTGTATGAGTGCTTTGCTGACAACAACCATGACTTATATGCAGGATGTCATCAACGCCCTGGAAGCAGCCGGTATCCGTAATCAAGTGAAAGTGATGATAGGCGGCGCTCCCGTAAGCCAGGGATTCGCCGATGAAATAGGTGCGGACGGGTATAGCGACAATGCCAATACGGCCGTAGCGGTAGCCAAGGAACTGATGGGGCTTCATAAATAAACGGAATATTCATCTTAATCTGATACATGAATTATGCACGCTAATTATTTAGATACATTAGATTGGGGCATTCTTATTGCCTACTTTCTGATTCTTATAGGCATCGGCATATGGGCCAGTCTGAAACGCAAAAAAGGCAGTAGCCTTTTTCTTGCCGAGCGTTCCCTGAAGTGGCATCACATCGGTTTCTCCATGTGGGGAACCAATGTGGGCCCTTCCATGCTGATAGCCTCCGCCAGTGCCGGATTTACCACCGGTATCGTTTCAGGTAATTATGCCTGGTATGCGTTTGTTTTCATCTGCTTGCTGGCTTTTGTCTTTGCCCCTCGTTACTTAGGAGCACGTATCACCACCTTGCCGGAGTTCATGGGGCGGCGTTTCGGACAGTCCACCCGCAACATTCTTGCCTGGTACACCATTGTGACAATCCTTATCTCGTGGCTTGCCCTGACCTTATTCGCCGGAGGTATCCTTATCCGTCAGGTTTTCGATATTCCCATGTGGCAGTCAGCATTAATCCTGCTCGTTATCTCCGCATTCTTCACCATGGCCGGAGGGCTGAAAGCGGTAGCCTATACCAATGTATTCCAAATGCTTCTGCTTATTTTCGTATCGGCCACGCTTACTATAGCAGGTCTTTACAAAGTGGGTGGCGTCAGCGCATTGGCCGAAGCGGTTCCGGCCGATTACTGGAACCTGTTCCGCCCGAATGACGATCCCGCCTTCCCGTGGCTGCCCATTATTCTGGGGTATCCCATCATGGGAGTCTGGTTCTGGTGCACAGACCAATCCATGGTACAGCCTGTATTGGCTGCTAAGAATCTGAAAGAAGGCCAAATGGGTGCCAACTTCACCGGTTGGTTGAAGATACTGGATGTTCCTCTCTATATCCTTCCGGGTATCATCTGTCTGGCACTCTACCCGGGCTTGAAGAACCCCGATGAAGCCTACATGACTATGGTCACTAACTTATTTCCTGTAGGCATGGTGGGGTTGGTACTCGCCGTATTGACCGCCGCACTGATCAGCACTGTCGGCTCTGCCCTGAATGCGCTGAGTACCGTCTTCACGATGGATATCTATGTCAAGAAATTCAGACCGCTTGCCAGCCAGAAAGAGATCATCCGTACAGGGCATGTGGTTACAATGGCGGGAGCACTGATTTCGGTGATCATCACCATTGCCATAGACAGTATCAAAGGATTGAATCTGTTTAATGTATTCCAATCGGTACTGGGATTTATCGCACCGCCTATGGCGGCTGTTTTCCTGTTCGGCATCTTCTGGAAACGAACTACCACGATGGCTGCCAACATGGCATTGACATTTGGTACGGCGTTCAGCATGGGAGTGGGCATTCTCTATTTATGGGTATTTCCTGCAGAAAAATATACAGCATGGCCTCACTTCATGATGCTGTCTTTCTACCTGTTCGTTGTCATCAGCGCAGGCATGATTTTGGTATCCTTATTGGATAAACGCCGGCAAGAATGTACATTAAACATGAAGAAAGTCATGGAGAAACCGGCCAAATCGGTTATCCTTGCATGGACGCTACTGACTATTATCATGATCGGGCTTTATCTATTCTTCAATGGGCATTAAAAGAAGGTGCAGAAGGCTGAAAAGATTGTATTTTTATATGCCTACGTTTGGTATTCCACTCGGGTAGTGAGGCAGTCCCACCCCGGTGAAATTGCAGTTCCACCCCGGTGGGACTGGAGTTTCACCAGGGTGGAACATCAGATGAAAGTAGTTGTTACAGCAGATGGGGACAGCTGTTATAACCTGTCTTGATAGGACAGGAGATTCATTAAGATTGCAACAAATTGTAAAATCAATGAGATTAATAACAACATCTAGCCATTTGGGACTCTGATTTTTGTAGCCATCCTATTATCCCCGCTGCTTCCGCCTGTAACATCTATCGTACGTACAGAGACCGCAAGTATATTCCAGTTTACGGACACTATCCCCCAGTCCTATTACTCCACTGACCGATTTTATAGGAAGCATCAAACTGGAATCTGTCAACCGGATGCCACAAGGTTCCGCTGAAGGAAATAAGGGAAATAATTTCTTTTGCTCCGACACATGCCAGCCGCAATATCCGGGACTGAAACGATTCGTATGCCTCCACCCTCTGTCGTGAATGTATTCATCCAATGCAATTTCCATACAATCCGCAGTCTTCTCGGCTATGATACTTCCTATGGCATCCGCTATATAAACCTTTACCATATCCCCCTCTTGTTGCAACGTATGCTGGAACTTTTCAAAGCCAGTTCCGGCAGTCGCGGCAAAGAAAGCGAAGGATTCCGAACCACGCAGTTGCCGGGTTATTATTTTACCTATACTGAAACTAGTTTTACCGACAGTAAGCAAATCTTTTGTTTCATCCAAATCTCCACCGGATATGAAAAAACAAAAACGGGGAGAAGTTACTGCCTCAACCCGTCCAAGCACCCCACGGACTTCTTTTTCTACTGCTTCGTCGGGTACAGCATCTGCATATCCCATCGTCTCATAGATTTCGGACAATGAGATAGGCAGATCAGCAAAAGAAAGTTCTTTTTCAAGCATTATTGAATTCATTTAATGCGGCAAAGAATGCATCAATATTTTCAGAAGGTGTATGAGGCGGTGTATCACATCCGCTGGAGAGCACGAAGTTGGGATAGGACTTGGTAGCCTCCAACAGGTCGAGTGTGGCTTTCTTCATCACCTCCGGAGTAGCCGCCTTGAACAAACTCACCGGATCAAGATTTCCCATTGCAAGAGCATCCGCAGGTACTTCTTTCAGAGCTTCGACCATATCTATTTTATTTCCAAAATGATAAGCGGCAGCTCCTGTAGCTACCATTGCCTTAGTACAATGACCGGTATTTCCACAATTATGCAGAATGACTGTGAAGTGATCGTCTTGCACTTTCTCTACTATCTCCTTAATGAAAACAGACGAGTATTGCCGGCAGTCCTCATCAGACAAGAGTCCGGCAGCCGGCTCGGCCATCACTACCCCATTCACCCCTGTAGCCTTCAGTGCCATACAGTAACGGAGAATGAAATCCGAACATTTCTTCAACAACGAATTCGCCGCTTCCGGATTGATATAAATAAGCATCATGATTTCAGACATATCATACAAACGTCCTGCCAATGAGTAAGGGCCGATGCAACCGGCAAAGACAGGTCTGTCCGTTATTGTCTTGGCTGCCAACATATTTGCTTTCAGATATTGGGGGACTCTTCCTTTATTCAAAGCAGGAATGTTCAGTTTTTCAATATCCTCCTCATTAGCAAGAAGACGCCCCACTACACTGGGAACCTCATTTTCGGGGAAGACAATCTCCGCTCCGAAAGCCTCGGCTTCTACCGTCAAATCCATAATCACGGTTGCGGCGGCTGTGGGATATTTCTCACTCAATGCCTTGATGGCGTTGTAATGCACTTGTCCGTCAGTAACCGCATCACGCACCGTTTTCCCTATCATCTCTATGCCCGGATGGGTCATGATGGGCATAGCCACCACTTCTTTCTTTTGGATAATTTCGTTTATCCACTCTTTCATATTCAGTTTACTCATGGTCTTTTATTCTTTATTTATTCTGTTATTGCAAAAGTAAGTCTTTTCTTTGATAATCTGCTGTTCCCTTTGCTCTTTCTCATTCAAAAAAACGGTATAAATCCCGTTACAATACTACAGGAATTTACACCGTTTTTCATCTTATAGACTTATGGCAATTTATGCAAAAGATGACGATAATATGTTTCAACATCTTTCCAATGGTAGAAAGGAGCAATATCCGTTTCTACAGGGATGGTAACTTCTTTCTCGCAATGCATGAACTTCACCAGTATATCGTCAGAAGTTTTTTTTCTGAAGAAAACCAACTGGATATTCGCCGCCATCGGAGTGACCTTGAAATTACACCATGCCTGATAAAATTTATCGGGATCCGTTTCGGCTTTCCACATATCGCCCAATTGGAGCAACGCTACCAAGGGAATGATATTTCCATCGTGCCCAAAACGTAATGTCGCCGTATGGGTCCCGGACCTGATTGCCTCATCGGCCGAATCCAATATATTTTCAAGCAATGACCGGGCACTGGCCGTCATTATTCCACCATTGGCAGGTGCAGGTCCGTCACATACATAATTATGATAATTGCAAACTTGCCAAAGATCAAATAATTCATCTTCCTGAAATACATCATAAAGACTCACCTCTATCTCTACATTCTGCAAATCTGAAGCAATCCAATAAAGTCCCCACATCAATTCATCAGGATTCACATTCTTACGGATATAGTCAGGACTATTAAATAAAGAAGTGACCAAACGATCGGGACGGGTATGGCTTTCTTTAAACTTTCTATATTCCTCATACCAAGGTCCCTGATGAGAAACAAATTTCACAGCTTCCGGCGTATGATAATTCATATATTTCATATACTTGGCACAAGCTTCGCGCCGGATCTGCAATGCCGGATTGAGTTCTTTCAACCGTTCACAAAAGGCATCCATACTCAATACACATCGCAACACCACGGTAGAGCGTGCAGACAGAGCAGGAGATCCCTTGAATACCTCGGGATAGTTCTGAAACATTCTTTCGGCTATCCCCCGGTGTTGCCTCACACCCAAAGGGGTCAAATCTCCCCCATGTCCCTCGGCATCTTCCCACACCAACGCCATTCTTTTGCGAACATCTTCTCCCAAAGCGGTCAAAACTCCAGCTTGATGTGCCTTCTCGAAAATATCAACCACTGTTTTATAATCCTGTTCCGATTGAATCCACCTTGAACCGTGTCGTGCATAATGACTGATATAAAACGGTTTATACCCTTTAGGCGGAGGAGTCGCGATAGCTTCCTTTACGGGATAAGCATAGTACACTCCTCCCGTCCGGGCTATATCTTCCAATATAGCCTCACGGGTGGACTGAGCAAAACCATTCAGATGAATTCCACACAAACAGACAGACAGGACAATATATTTAAAAAGCGCCATCGTTTTCATGCTTATTAATTATATCCCTCGTTCTGACCAAATTCATCCGGATTCAAGATAGAATCCAGAAACATCTGAGGAATAGGACGCCATGCATGATGCGGTTGAATCAATGGAATGTCCGGATTATGAGCTTTCACATATTCTACTAATTTTCCGGTTCTTTTCAAATCAAACCAGCGCATGAATTCGCCGCAATACTCACGTGCTCTTTCTTCCAAAATAAAGTCGATCGTCATCTTGTCCACTCCTACCTCCATTTCAGCTTCCTTGCCCGGTACAGCCGCACGTCTGCGTATATCATTGATACGTGCTTTAGCTATCTCCTTATTTCCTCCGGACTTCATTATCTCACATTCGGCAACAATGAAATACATTTCGGGCAAACGCATGGTAATCACATCATTTGCACCTACCTGCGAATTGGTAGGCAAGCCTTTGTTTTCAAAATTCGCATCTTCGTACTTTAGCAATGTCGGGAAGTGAATGTTAAAGTTGGCACTCTTGCTGACACTTCCATCGGCTGCATAGGTATCATCAATATCGACGACAGCATATGGCAAGTTACGTTTGCCAGCAATCTTCTTCTTGGTGAAAAGTAGCGCTGTTTCTCCCGGCTGAATAACCTGACCAATCATAGATGACGGTTTTTCAAAATAGTCCAACTGATCCTTAGTCCAGGCATAAGCTTGGGGTGTATTCAGTTTATACTCTTCACGGAACCAAGCATTATAACGAGCATCTATATCCTCATTATACAATTCCAATAAATAACGGGTAGGCATCATCGCCATACTACCCGACTTGGCATTCTTATCATTTCCATATTCATAATCCTGTACCATACCTGCTCTTGCCGAATAACTGGCATGGAAATACATATGCATACGGTTCGGGTTTTTAGCCTGCATATTCAATGATGACTCAGTAGAGTGGGTCACAACGAACATAGCCTCTTTATTCGTTTTATTATTATCCGGATCAAAAACTTCGGCAGGTGTATTATACAAAGACACCTTCAATGCGCTCTGGTTATCAATCACATATTGAGCCGCATCCTCAGCGATTTTATAATATTTATCTTTGTCTGCCTGACTGTCACAATAGGAAACCCGTGTCAGTGCGATGCGCGCTAACAAGCCATATGCTGCTTTTGAGGTCGCACGACCTACATCTTTAACAGGATAAGGATCAACGGGCAGATTATCCACCGCATTTTGCGCATCAGTCAGCATTAAATCATATAAATCTTCATAGCTGCTGCGATAACAATTCATTGAAAGACTTTCGGCAGAAGTTTCTTTGGTCCTAAGATCCACGTTACCGTAAATTTCAACCAAATGCCAATAAGCGTAAGCACGCATGAAACTTAATTCACCAAAACGGATATCTCTCAGTTTCTTGTCTTTGAATTCCACTTGGTCAATCCGTTCCAAACCGGCATTACAGTCGTTTATAATTTCATACAGACGATTCCACGTGTTCTTAATCTGACCAACCGAAGCCGTCAATTCTTCATATTTAGACATCTGACGACCATAACCGCAATTGGCAATATTGATCCAAAGATCGCCACCACCGTTCAGCAATAACACAAAATCTTCACGTCCATAAAACTGACCGCCCCAAAAAGCATAAGCCGAATTGACAAGGGCCTCAAAACCGGCCTGTTCTTTGTACACGTTATCCGGGGTACTTCCGGCAGGATTGTATTCCTCCAAATCACATGATTGCATGCCCAATAACAGAGCAGCACATGCTACAAACATATATTTTTTACCGTATTTCATAATAGTTATTTCTTTTTTATCTGTTAGAAATCAAGATTCAAACCAAATATAAACTGACGCTGCAACGGAGCTTTTGCTGACCCTCCGCGTTCTGCATCGTAATCCTGAATCAAATGATTCTTGGCAAAAGAGAAGAGATTATTGGCGGTGACATATGCACGAAGTTTGGACACGCCCAATTTTGAAGTCAACGATTTGGGGAATGTATACCCCAGTGATACAGTCTTGATCTTCCAATACGAACCATCAATGTAATTCAAAGTCTGATAACCCAGATAGTTATAGAAATTGGTCTGAGCCGGTCGCGGAAAATCATTGGACGGATTCTCCGGCGTCCAATAGTTCAAGTAAGCAGGGAAGTTACCTTTTCCCTGAGGATCATAAGAACCGGTCAGCTCATAATCAATCATCTGCCCCCAACGAGCGATAATATATACGTTCAAATCAAAGTCCTTATAACTAAAGTTGTTGTTGAATCCACCTGTCCATTTCGGTGACTGGCTACCCAGGTAAGTTTCATCCTTATCATCAATAATATAGTCACCATTCAAGTCTCTCAGTTTGATATCACCCGGTTTGAAGGGTTGTGTCTTCTTTGAATCTTTAAAATATTTAGCTGCTTCTTCAGCCTCATTTTCCTGCCAGATTCCCTCATTAATAAAATGATAGAATGATTTCAAAGGACGTCCAATCAACAAACTAGTCGTAATATGCGAATCTGATCCAATGATGTCTTTGCCATCAATCAGATCGGTAATCTCTTCATGATTGGCAGCAAAAGTAAGAGTGGAGTTCCATTTAAAGTTTTTGTTATCCACATTGACGGTATTTACCGATATTTCTATACCACGGTTCATGGTTGCACCGATATTTTGATACATCTTGAACGGAGTTGCGTTACTACCACCCATAGAAGTAGGCAAAGTACGGGGCAACAGGATATCAGTAGTCTTTGTCTGGTATAAATCGACAACAGCCGAAATACGGTTATTGAACAAACCGATATCAAAACCTAGATCCCAGGTATTGGACATCTCCCAGCCTACATTCTCATTACCTACATATTCATTGTATATATAATAGGTATAGCCATTATCCTGAAAAGCAGAGTTGGTTTTCGGAGTCAAGCCCGACTGAGTTCCGTAGGCCATGATACCCGAGTTACCTGTCTTACCCCAACTTAAACGCAACTTCAAGTTGCTCAGAGCTTCCACATTCTTCATGAACGCTTCATCACTAATGCGCCATGCAGCAGCTACAGAAGGGAAACTTGCCCATTTATTACCTTTAGACAAACGTGAGTCACCATCCCAACGATTAGAAACCGTCAACATATAACGGCCTTTATAACTATAGTTGAAGCGCAAAGCATACGAGAAAGTCTGGTGCTGTATATAATCCGATCCAATGACATAAGAGCTTTTGTCATTGGCACCCAGATTATGCCATAAGTATGAATCAACCAACTGGCCCTCTCCTTGCGCATTCACTGATGTATATTTGGATTGTGTCCACGAAGTCAATGCAGTGGCACCAAAAGTATGATCTTTGACGGTTTTGTTATAACTGATAATATTATCCCAATTCACAAAACTCTTTTCGGAAGATTTGATTTTGGACAGTGACGTTGAATTCTGTCCCAAACGGTCAATAGAACTGGCCCCTTCAAAATCCTGCTTACGATAAAAAGCATAATTGGTTCCTAAATTAGAACGGAAAGTCAATCCTTCAACAGGAGTAAAATCCAAATACCCATTAGCTATCAAATTTGTTTTCAGCACATGATGTCTTGCAGCCACTTCAGATGCCTCATCCACCAACGGACTCACCTGTCCATTCTTTCCTAATGGATATTCTACCACTTTACCGTCTTCATCGTATGCTTTACCAAGAGGCGCATTAGTAGCAGCGCGCCATAGCACATTCTCGGCACGCTCATCTTGTGCATAATGAGTGACCTGTGTAGTAGCTCCTACTTTTACGGTCTTGCCTAACTTGTGCTCAATGTTCATACGCAAGTTGTACTTATCCATTTTATCATTTTTGAAAGAACCCTTTTCCTGATAATATCCGGCAGACAACATCGCGGTGGTCTTTTCCGTACCTCCTGACGCTGTAACCTGATGGCTTTGAACAAGCCCTGTATGAAGCACCTCATCTATCCAGTCAGTCCACTCACCGTTCTGAATGGCCTGCCATTCCTCCACAGTGAAAAGTTTCTGGTCATCGGCGGTAGAATTCCACTGACCGCCAGTACGAGCAGCTTCACGACGCACCTGCATATAGTCTTCCCCACTCAGCATATCAGGATATTGCGCCCACCCGTTTACACCAAAATAACCATTATAAGAAAACTTTGTTTTGCCTTGCGCACCTTTCTTGGTTGTTATAATGATTACCCCATTAGCACCTTGTGAACCATAAATTGCCGTAGAAGAAGCATCCTTCAACACCTCAATAGACTCAATATCAGCCGGAGCAATATCCGAGAAATCACCTCCCTGCATACCATCAATGATAAACAGCGGAGCATTGGCAACATTGTTACCAAACTCATCTTTCACATCGGACAGTGAACGCTGGCCGCGAATATTAATGGTTACACCCGAAGTAGCCTTACCTGAATTACGTACAATATCCAAACCCGGAACCTGCCCCTGCAATGCTTCCATGGCATTAGATGCCGGTGATTTTACAATATCAGCCGCCTTCACTGAAGCAATAGAACCTGTAAGGTCACGTTTCTTCATCACGCCATAACCTACAACGACTACTTCATCCAAAGCCTGCGTATCGGCCTCCATTTTAATGTTCAGCTGATTGCTTTTTCCCACCGTTATATCCTGTGTCTTATATCCTATATAAGATATGACAAGAATATTCTTACCTGAAGGAACTTCCAAAGAATAATTACCGTCAAAATCGGTAATCGTACCCACCGTTGTACCTTTCACCAGTACGGATACACCAATTAACGGTTCCCCTGTGTCATCTATGATTTTACCTGTGACAGTACGTCCTTGCTGGACAGACTGAACCAATTCACCGGCAACAGGGTCACTTGCATTTGCATAAGAAAATGCAGACGGCATACATAATGCTGCCGATAACCCTAAAATAATGGGAGTACGTCTGATATTACTTTCCCAATTTTGTTTCGGACTTTTTTTCATGCTTTTCATTTCTGTTATAATAGTTAACAAGATTTATTTTATCATATCTATTCAAATGACGCATATAAAAAACTCCTGTACTCAAGATTAATTATAAAAATACGTTAAATAAAAAGTATATTTTCTTTCATTTAGTATTTCTTTTTAACCGAATCACAAATCTAAATTTATAAATGCCTGATTTTAGCCGATAAGATTCTAATATAGGCAAGCCCCATGAATTATCTCCCCCAACTTCCATTCGTGCACAATTTATACTTACTGTAGTGTTACTATGAGGCTTCAATTCAAAGCCATGTTCCGATTATTTATAAGATCTACTGATTATAAGCAATCTCAATCGGTTATTTAAGGTTTCATAAATTAAAAGGAACCATACAAATAACTCTATACAAATCAATATAAATAGAATATAATCAATTTCATCACAGTAATTATAATAGGTAGTAACAAATCGATATACGACTACCAATCCAATGGAATGAAAAAAAATTGTCTTGCCTCTTTACAAATAGAGACAAGACAATTATTCTACTATAAAAGTTTTAAATTATCAATATCCAGGATTTTGATATTCAGCACCATTAGATATAGTTGCAGTAAATGTTGTAGAGATAGGTCGTAATGCATAATTAGGATTAAAGAACTGAGCCAAGTCCGGATGTGTTTCCTCCAAATAATTTGAACTCTTAAACATGCCGGTACGTTTCAAATCATAAAATCTACAATATTCGCCACAAAGCTCACGTCCTCTCTCATCTAAAACAGTACGAACTGTAGCTGTACCTGTCAATGCCTTTGCCCCTGCACGAGCACGTACCTTATTAATGTATCCCATTGCATTCGCACCACCATTGATATAAATATCAGCTTCTGCAGCTATCAGGTAAACTTCTGCCATACGCATCATAAAAGTCGCATTTAAATTGCCATTGCGTTTTTTAGAAGCATTGGCCACATAGTAATTGCTACTATTATGCTTATTCAATGATGGATAAAAATAACGGAACTGATTTTCCATACCATTATATTGCATATTTACATTATGTTTTTGATCATTGTACACATCATCATAAGCAATCATTAAATAATTCGAGGTATGTCTATTTGCTTTTTCCTCAGCATAATCCTCATCCTGAGGCATTACGAATTTAATCGCCAAATCTCCCTTCTTTAATTCAGTACCAACTATAGATTCATCTTTATCATACATATTAGCCGCACTAGTATCCCAAATATAATTCTTATTCGCATTCCATTCAGTAGTAAATGACTCATGGAATCGAGGGTCAAGTGTTCCGTCCTCCTGCACATAAAGATTTAAAAGATGTTGAGTAGGCATAAAAATGCCAGAAATACATCCCTCCCAAGTTAAACGAGTTTCTTGATTATCTTCACGTGCTCCGAATTTATTCACATTACACAAGAAATATTCATCATTACGATTTAATTTATAGTTACCGTTACTAGAACCATGACCATCAGAACCAGCATACCAACGATGCTTCCACAAAGCTTCTTTATTTTCCCAATTATTCGATTCTTTAAAAACTTCTTCATAGGTCGGATACATATAAGCATTATATTTTGCACCACCTGATTCACAATCAGCAATCAATTCTTTAGCCGAATCCAAAGCCTTTTGCAAATATTCTGTCGAACCATATTCATAAGTCTGCAAACAGGCCTTTGCCAAAAATCCCAAAGCTGCCTTTTTGGTTGGAACCGTAGTAGTGGCATGTGTACCAACTGCCAACCATTCTACAGCATATTCTAAATCAGGAATAATAACTTCCTTATAAATAGTCAGCGGATCTGTACGTTCCGGAGCATAATTCAAAGTTGTTTCAGGTTCAGTCAACATAGTGACCCCACCAAATTGCTCTACCGCATTAAAATAATAGATTGCACGCAAAAAACGGGCTTCTGCAACTTTAGCATTTCGTTCCGCTTCCGTTTTATATGGTGCATAACCGGCCAATGCAATTGCTTCATTACAAGAGCCTACTCCATCATAAGTACCATTCCACCAATTATTTGTATAAGTGGTATTAGGAGATGCTCCTGCAAAGAACCAAAACCATTGGGTGTATGAAGTTGATTGATTAGCCTGATAGGTCCAAAGGTCTGAATCACCTTCGGTCAAACTCATCCAACTATCCGTACCATAGAAATATCTTTCCATAGCAAAATAACACTGGTTAACCAACGTTTCATACCCTTCAATAGAAGTAGCAAGATTTTCCTTGGTAAAGCCTGCCGGATTATTTTCTTCCAACGAACAAGAGCTGAAAGATACAGCAGCTAAAGCCACTGAATATAAAGTAAGTTTTCTGAATATATTTTTCATTTTAAATATCTCCTATATAAAGTTAGAAAGTTAAATTAACTCCGAACACAAACTGTCTAAAAGTAGGGAATGCATCCGAACCGTTTGTCTCTGGATCTGTACCCTTCAACTGTTTATCCTTTACATAAATAAACGGATTGTATGCAGTTGCATAGATACGACATTTTTCCATCAAAGCCTTACGTGAGATATTAACTGGAAAAGTATATCCTAAAGTGATATTTTTCACTTTTATGAATGAACCATCACGCACTCTTAAAGCTGAGATGACCGTACTTTGTTCCGAACCTGTACCTGGAGCAGGATAATAAGCTCCCTGGTTATTTTCCGTCCAATAATCCGCTCCAGCCAACTGATTTGTTGTTACACTTTGTTCTGCCGTATAATAACCCAACAAATCACTATTAATAGTTTGACCATAACGAGCCATTGCAAATACAGACAAATCAAAATTTTTATAAGTAAATGTATTATTCAAGCCAACAATCCAATCCGGATTAGTATGTCCCAACACTTGACGGTCATTTGTACTATATTTGTGTACTCCACCATCACCATCTTTTTCCAAAGTTTCAATCTGAATAAAACCGGGTTTAACACCATAAGCATCCAAAATATCCTGAGGAGTATTTGTACCCCAAATTCCGGTATATTTATAGCCATAGATGGACTTTATAGAATGCCCTACAAACAAATTTTCAGAAATTAAATCACCATCAGGTAATTTTTCTATTTTCTCTTTACTCCATGTTACAGATAGTGTGGTATTCCAACTAAAATCTTTGGTTTTTATATTATGTGAATTAATGGTGACTTCCACACCTTGATTACTAGTTTCAGCAATATTCTGCCAAATAGATAATGGGGATCCCCAACCAGTCAAACCACTAGTAATAGGCAAAGTACGTTTAAAGAGCAAACCTTTTGTTGTTGTTTTAAACCATTCGATAGAACCATCAACACGATTGTTTAATATGCCATAGTCCAAACCAACATTCCAGTTATAAGACTTTTCCCAACCCAAATCCTTGCTACCATAAGTACCTGTATACTGAGTAAAAGAAGAGTTTTGACCATTTAAAGTAAGTCCATTACCGGTATAAACATAGGCTTGTGTAGTTGTACCATAAGCATCCACCCCGCCCGAATTACCTGTAATACCATATCCTACACGCAATTTTAAATTATTCAACCAATTTTTTGCCACATTCATAAAAGGTTCGTCAGAGATACGCCATGCAATTGCTCCAGCAGGGAAACTATCCCACTTATGCCCTGCTGAGAACTGAGACACACCATCCCAACGATTTGAGAATGTAAACAAATACTTACCTTTATAAGAATAATTGAAACGAACAGCAAATGACATTTTCTGTGTTTGAGCAAAATCAGACTCAACATGCTGCGATGCGCCGGATGCTAATCGCCAAAATGACCAACGATCTACCATCTGACCACTAGCTGCAGCTAAGCTACTATCATTTTGATTCTTATTCCAAGAAGTAATAACAGAACCACCTATATTATGATCTTTTGCAATAGTAGTATTATAAGAAAGAATATTCTCCCATGTATAATTCCATGCGTTCTTATTAGTAATAGCAGCATGAGGTGAACCTGCATAACTAGGTCTATTAGCATTACATTGATCTCCCCAATATTGTCCTTGACGAGAATCACTGAGCGTACCATTAATACGGCTTGTAAAAGTAAAATCTTTTATTGGACTCAGTTCCAAATAACCACTAACATTCAAATAAGTGGAACGAGTATTATTCACATATTGATCTTCAATAAAATCACCTAATGGAGAATATTGTCCTGTAATATATTCATGATTTATTTTCCCATTTTGATCATAAGCATCTCCCAAAGGAAATGATGAAAGACCTTTTGTAAAGGTATTTTTCACTCCTTGATTTCTATCTTGATAAGTTAGATTAGAAGTAAAGCCCATTTTAGCCCAAGAGAAAATTTCTTGATCAATATTCAATCGCAATGAATATTTATTAAGATTGTCATTACTCAATAAACCCTCTTCTCTATTATAAGAAGTTGAAGCAAATATCTTAGTCTTCTCACTACCCCCTGAAACAGAAAGACTATATTTTTGGGTTGTAGCTGTATTACCTGAGGCTTCATCAATCCAATCAATCCACTTTCCAGCATTATAGGCATCCGTATAATCTTGATTACCAAATAAAGCAGACATATCAGAAGGGTAATCTCCATTCTTATACTTATAAGCTTCTCTTTGATAATTCACCCATTCATCTCCAACCATACCATGCTTATAATTAGGTGAACCACTGAAACCATAATATGCATCAAAGTTTACAGTAGCTTTTCCTTCCTTCCCACGTTTTGTTGTTATAATGACTACGCCATTAGCTCCTGCTGAACCATAAATAGCAGTAGAAGAGGCATCTTTTAATACATCCACACTCTCAATATCAGAAGGGTTCACCTGGCTATAACTCCCAGGAATACCATCAATAATGAATAACGGTTCATTACTACCATAAATAGAACGAGAGCCACGCAACAAAATAGAAACATCTTCACCAACCTGCCCGCTAGACTTCACAATATCCATACCTGCAATTTTTCCTTGTAAAGCCTCCATCACATTACTAGTAGGGGCAACTGTCACATCTTCATTCTTCATGGAAGCTACCGCACCAGTCAAATCACGTTTCTTCACAGTACCATAACCTATTACCACAACTTCATCCAAAGCCTGTGTATCAGGTTCCATTTTTATATTTATCAGACTATTATTACCAATAGTAATTTCTTTAGTCTTATAACCTATATAGGAAATCTCCAATATATTCTTTCCACTAGGCACTTCAAGTGTATAATTACCATCAAAATCAGTAACGGTTCCTATAGTCGTACCCTTTACCAACACAGAAACTCCAATCATAGACTCCCCTGTTTCATCCAAGATTTGTCCTTTGATTGTTTTTCCTTGCATAACAGATAGAACAGATTCACGATCCATTCCATTGTCAACATTTGCATACGAAAAAGCAGCCGGCATACATAATGCAGCTGATAATCCTAACACAACAGGTGTTCGTCTGATTCCGTAACCCAACGGCTTAGGACATTTCTTCATGTCTTTTCTCATTTTTCTATGGTTAACAAATTAATTAATAATCCATATTATTTATCTCTAATGTAGTAAAAATACGATGTTTTAGTTTTCTTTCTTCAGATAAAGTCATTACTTCCATTGCTTCATCAGAAACCAATAATACATTCTTGGCCTCTTCAAATACTTTCAGCAGTTCTGCGTGCTCCTTTAAAAGCTTATCCCAATGAAAAGCTGATTCAGGAGCATCATCCAGAACATACTTGATAAAGTCGTCATCCTTCAAAAAGTCTTCTACCTTGCTATACACCTTTTTTGTATCCACGTTACAATCATTTTCCATTATGACGGATAGTGGTTCAAAGTTGTACTCACCTGGAAACTTAAAATATTATCCTACCAATTCCCTTAATCTTGTAATACCTCTATGCATCAAATTTCGTACCGACTGGTAATTCATATCCATAATGGTACAAATATCTTCATATTTCTTCTCTTCTATATAATATAAGGTAAGTGCCTCACGTTGGCGCGGAGATAATTGAGCCAACAAATGTTTTACTTTTATATTTTCAAAACAACTTTTTTCCTTTTCCAAATATGTATGTTCTACATCATCACCTGCTGCAACGGGATTCAGTTCCTCAACAGCCGTTTCCGACATGAACATCCGTCTGCGAAGTTCATCGCATAACTTATTTTTCAAGGAAATGAGGAGGTATGATTTGAAGTTGTCAATGATACCCAATTCGGCCTTCTTTGTATACAATTTTACAAAGACATCATGAATGCAGTCCTTCAACAATTCTTTGTCAGTAGTTAACTTACATCCATAATTAAATAGAAGATTAATATGCATATCATATAATGTAGAGAATGCACTTACATCTCCCGATTGGAAAGCGGTTACCAAGCAAGCTGTCTTATCATTTAAGTTTTGTTCCATCACAGTATACTAATTATAGGTTGTTTTGATGATGATGCAAAACTAGGGAGGATACGCTACTTTTTTAGGTAATATTTGATTATTGGACCGAAAAAACAGATAACCTGCTGAAAAACATATATGCTAAATATTACAGATTTTCATTAAAAAGGAGAACCAAAATAAATCCGGTTCTCCTTCCATGTACTAAATTCTATGAAACCAATAAATACAATCTTTGTTTTTCTCTGCTTTAAGCATATATACATCTTTAATATTCAACCGTTTAGCAATCACTGTTATTGCTCCGGTCTTCGGATCAACAGACTTCAATATGTATTTTCCAGGTGATAAATGAACAGGAATATCTGTTGCAGAATGGGAATAAATGATACTCCCAATACCAGATTTTACCAATTTCTGATACTTATTTGTACCAGTATCCTCCATATCCATAGCAGCCGCATCAGTTAAAAAGCTTTCATCAGCAACTGGAACAACCGGGCAAGACCCACTTGCCATGAAGACAGCCCAAGCCATATCCGGATAATTCTGCGCATAGTAAGTAACCGCTTTTTCCGGGAACTTCTTACGATATTCACTCACCGCCCGATAAGCTTCATCAAAAGTAACCTTACCTACTTTTATTTTACGGGCATGCTGACGGGGAGCCAGGTTCTTTCCACCTTCGGGAGCATAAAGACCATCCACTTTATAGTGCCAGTAACGAATATCAATAATGTCAACTAATTTCGCACGCTGCGTATCATTCAGAATGGCATCTTGAACATCCTTTGTCGCACTTAACGCCACAGTTGCTTTCTTACCGGTTTCTTTCTCCCACTCTCCTATCACATCCAGCCAGAATTGTACAAAATGCAACGGACCGGTAAACTCCGCACTGATCAGTTGTACCACATTTGCATCATCGGCAAAATTATCCAAGCATTGGCGAATATACTTTCTATGAAGCTCACGACGTACAGGATGACTGATATCATAAAACATATCCGCTACAAAGATACGTTTGTCACCGGCAAAAGGAACAGGTTCAGGCATATCGGTCTGATTGATATTATTGGCCGACCGCCAAGGACAGTCTACCCAATGTGCTCCCGCTTCCAAGATATTATGCTGGAAGTAATTCTCATGGAAAAGCAAAAGACCTTTTTCCGCCCCTTTTTCGGCAAACTGCTTCAACCGGTTCCAATACCATGCATTGGGACGGTTCAAATCATACTTGCTCAATCCTTCCCAAGCAGTACCTTTTCCACTGCGGGCAAACGGTTGTTCGTAGAATGGTCCCCACACATCTCCATCACGACGACGGACGCGCTCATGATCGTCACGACGACGCTCATACCACAAACCGTAATTATGATCTAAAACCAAAATCTGATTCTTCACCATATAATTCACCGTAGAATCAATTCTATCTGTCAGCCCAAGTCCTTCGCGTCCCGGCACGAAACGGGTAACATGTGGCTTGGCTTTAGACAAGAAGCTGGTCCTCAGTTTCCCATTCCACCAAGGAACCTCCTGTCTGCCGCCTACCAGTAACCGGCCATCCATCTGCATACGCCCATTAATAATGGCAAACAGATGATCCTTTTTGTCCTTATATATAGGTGTATTAAACTTTAAATGTTCTAAAGATTTCAGCTTCCCGGAAGACACACAGGCTGTATAGGGTGCTTCCTCAATCCATTTTTGCATAGTAAGACGGGGAGTATAAGCTTCCTTTGCCATCTCCATTGCCGCTTCTACGGTAGGACTGCTGGTTGCGTTGGTAGCCCTGGGAAGAATACGTGCCTGGTCAGAACAATCTTTATTCAAACGTGCCGCCAACTGTGCATAAAACAAGCTGCGGGGATGTACGTGATTATTTGATTCCGCCCATTGGCCGTCACCCGAGAATTGCGCCCAACAACCGTATGCACGGTTTACCGCATCTCTTGCCGGTGAATAACACTCTATCCCGGCAGCTGTACATTGCCAGAAAAGACTGTTGCCTGTATTCCAACCGACACCATTTTTATCCTGTCCCAAATTCTTAAATACCAAATCATGGCCATCAATGTTTACCACATCAAATAATAATCCACAGGCCCAGGAATCAATAGAACCGCTGAATCCTAACGACTCTTCCGAATCACACTGTACAAAAGCATTCGGACCTGCCGCACAAAATCCGGCTGAGAAATCATGAATACCCTGTTTAGAATAACAACGCTGAAAAAGTGTCTGCTGCCCCATAGTATAAAATGTACTGCGACGCATTCCACCTATCTCTGAAACAGGTTCTGTGGATACACAATCTTCTACAGTTGTTTTAGAACCGGTACGCTGTATAATCACAGCACTTCCTGCAAAGTGCTTAAAATTTACCCTGCGTACCCAACAGTTTTCGGCATTTTCTATAGATACCCCCGTCCAGCAATGATCCTCATCTTTAGGATACTTCTTATTATAGTCAGAAGCCAATGTCAGATTCTCCAAACCTGCTTCTGCGATTCTGCCCGGCCAACTATAACGTAACACTTTGACAGTTCCCCATTTATTATCCAAAGCCATTGTCAAAGGAGCATCCAAAGTCAATTGGTTTCCATCCGCCTTACTTACTGACCTATCCCAAACCAAATCCATCTCTCCTTCTTTCCAGCCCAAAGCAGAAATACCTCCGCCAAAAATATCACAACCGACAGAAGCAATCCATTCTTTCGTAGAGGGGCGGACAATCCGGACCCGCTCTCCGGAAACCAGCTGTACATTATTGGTTACCTGAAAAGTACAAGTATTTACAGGAACGTATGATGTCAGTACATCCAAGGTATCCGTAACAGCCAAATCATTCCGTCCTTCAATATAAAGCAAAGCCCCTCTGTCCACTCCCTTTTTCAACAATACGGTCTGTTCCCTGTCACTGCCGCGCAGCACGACTCCCGACACAGAGATACGCAAGCTCTCATTCAATTCAAAAGTTCCTTTATCCAACAAAACAGCCCCACGAAAACCATTTTTATCCAAAGCCAATGAAGATACATAGTCAATGGCACGCTGGATACGAGAGGAATTATCTCCAGGCTGCCATGAAACAAAAACGGCATTCGCCACATCAGGTATAGGCTGTTCCGAATTATGGTAACCGCAAGAAGAATAATCTAGAATACGGTTTCCACGTTCATCAGTCACATAAGTCAGTTTTTCGTCCTTCACCTGTAAAGGAAAGGTTTGCGCAGAAATCCGCGCAAACCCCAAACTTAAAAATCCCAATAATAATAACTTATAATTCATTTTACATCAAGCTTTTACGTTTTGCCAAAGTATCGTGATTGTTCTTTACTTCCGTCCAATCCACTTTCTTTGCAGGATCTATGCCATTAATGTATTTTTCAATGTTAGTATACCCGTCACCATTACAATCTTTCACCGCATCACCCGGATCATTAGGATTGAGTCCGTATCTCACCTCCCAGGCATCCGGCATACCATCACCATCCGTATCAACCACAGGAGTACCTTTATATTCGGGCAAACCACCCACCTGACGAGGATCTGTAATGATACCTTGTTTATAAGAATCAACAGGAAGACGTCTTTTCACATAAGGACTAACGAATTCAGGAGCGTCTTTCACATAAATAGCTTTCCCTGTCTTCACCGTCTTTATCACACGGGTATCCACCGCATCTCTTTTAGGGAAAGTAGCCCCGGCATTTTCCAATACATAATTATAGGCAGTTTTGGCATCCATAATAGTCACATGGGGCATTGAGAAAGGCTCGTTTACACGAATTTGATCTGTAAACTTCCCTGCGTCCGGCATATCGTATACCTGCACGCCGCCATCCCAATTATTCTTTGTCACACGCGCATTGCCTTCCACTACATTTCCGGCAACATACGCTTTACCAAAAGTATCCGGTTTCTTCTTGTCACGGCTCGATTCGGGTTTCACAATCCGGTAGGCAATCGGCTTATCTTTCGGAGTGATAGGACCCGGTTTAAAATAATTATTAATAATATTCAAACGGCTGGTTTCATCTCCTCCGTCAACAGAACGGTTCCACCAATTAAAAGTCACATTGTTTACCAGATTAAAATCCTCATTCATGCCAATGGAACAGTTACGGCTGATATTGGATGCGAACAAGTTACGGCAAAACATACTGTTATGCCCACCTATAGTCGCCCCGAAAGCATGATTGTAACAATCCAAAGCTTCCGAGAAAATAGAGTTCTGAATAGTTATGTTGACAGTAGGAAGCTTCAAACCATGTCCTGTGGAATCACGATGGTATACATGGCGATAAAGAGACATATTCTCATCCAGCCCCCAGCTGCCGGAGCAATGATCGATAATAACATTACCCACACAGTTACCTCCCAAAGCATCATCCCGGAAGAACACATCCTGCGCCCCCCGACGGAAACGCATATGGCGGATAATAATATCATGCGTATCAAGCAAGAAAGAAGCCCCTGTTACACAAACTCCATCCCCCGGAGCTGTCTGACCTGCAATAGTGATATACGGAGCACGGACGTTTATAGGGGTTTTCAGCCGGATAACACCCGAAACATTGAACACAACAATACGCGCACCACCGGTCTCACATGCCTCACGCAACGTTCCGGGCCCACTGTCAGCCAGCGAATTGACCACAATTACTTTTCCTCCACGTCCACCGGGAGTATAGGCCCCTCCCCCTTCTGCCCCGGGAAAGGCAGGTATGTTGCTCTTTATTAAATCCTCAGGTTTGGATGCCCATGGTTTATAAGGACGTCCTTGAGTAGCCTCAGACATTACTACAGGTAATGCTTTCGCCCATGCCTCATCCGATTTCCGGTCTATTTCCTTTTGTTGTTGTTCTCCTCTGATTTTTACCGAATCAGGAATTACAGGATACTGTGCCGCCACAGGCAACACACATGCAGTCAATGCTGCCACTGCAAATAGTTTCTTTAGTTGATTCATTTGGTTGCTAAATTATTATTTTTTCTATAACTTCATAACATAATACTCTGCTTTTAACATGATTCAAACACACATTGCGAATATTTCTATATCAAAGACGGAACAGAAAGCTTGTTGTACTCTCTATCCACACATAAAAAAGAGCTTGACACCGTTTTACCGGGCAAGCTCCTTTTTCTGCTTTTCAATAAACATTAATTTATATCTTTCCTCCACGTGCCTTGATACGTTCATACCAAGCCTTACGTTCTTTCACTAAATCATATCCCCGCTTAGAGAGGTAATTATTAATCCGGCCTTTGTATTTACCGAAAGCAGCATGTTTCTTATTTGAATTTTCAGCATCCATGGCAAATTCACGGGCTTCAACAAGCCATGCCATAATCTGCGCTTTCTCTTCTTCTTTCAAGGTAGGAATCATGTCAACCGTAGCTTTATAAGTTACCATTACCACACCATAAGTCATGCCATCTTTCACTGCATCTATCTGCTTGGCATCCAAATAAAGCGAAAGATCGGCCGGGAAAGCGAAATGAGTGCGGTAAAGTGCCGCATCCTTTTCAGCTTCGGCAGCTTTAACGGCTTCTTGTTTCGCATCGCCCGTCAGGGTTTCTTTTGCCAGCTTCACTTTGGTATCACGCGTTTCGTATATGTCATTCAATTTAAAATAACGGTTGGCTATGATAGTTGTCACTTCACGGGCGGCAACGGTATCTGTCAATTCCAGTTTATCTACAATCTTCTGTGAACGTTTCACAATAGATTCCACGTAAGCCGGATCGCGGCCTTCACGGTCCAAATCCACTGCTCCGGCGGTAATGACTACCGCCATGAGCAACAGAAACATTATACCTGACTTTTGTATCATATCCTGTCTTCTTTCCTCCGTTTATTACATCAACTTTCCTTTAGAAGCCAATGTATCATAATTGTTTCTCAAATCAGACCAGTCAATACAATTTCTAGTGCTGATACCATTAATATATTTCTCAATATTTGTATAGCCGTCACCGGTACAGTCCTTATTAGCATCCGAAGGATCATTAGGATTCAAGCCATTTGCCTTTTCCCATTCATCGGGCATGCCGTCACCATCTGTATCCACATACGGAGTTCCTTTGTATTCCGGATAACCACCCATCTGGCGGATATCGGTAATGATACCTTGCTTATAAGAATCTTTCGGCAAACGGCGATATTTAAACTGTCCGTCTTCTCCCATTGATTTAGGAGCCAGCCCGGTCAAATCACCGTTAGCATCCTTGGCCATCTTTTTATCATAATAAGGAACGCCTGTTCTCACTTCCTCTATAATACGTTCATCCACAATATCACGGCAAGGAATGTTGGCACCTGCATTTTTCAGTACAAAATCGTATGCATCATGTGCAGAAGTAATGCGGATGTATGGCATTTCAAAAGGACGGTTGCTACGCATATTCTCCGTATATCCCTCTGTATTCGGCTGAGTTTCAATCTGAATACCACCTGCCCAGTTATCTTCTGTAATGGCAGGATAGCCTTCCATAATATTGCCATCGGCATAAACACGGCCATATACTTTATGATCCAATTTGCTTCGTCCCGCTTCGGGTTTCAGGATGCGATGCCCCACAGGAGTATCTTTCGGAGTGGCCGGTCCCGGTTTATAATAGTTGTTTATCATATTGAACATAGCAGTATAATCGCCACCGTCCGAAGAACGATGTACCCAGTTGAACACTACATTGTTTACAAAATTGAAAACACCATTCCAACCGATGGAAGGATTACGTCCCGAATTACTTGCCCACAGGTTACGCATAAATGCACAATTCTCACCCCCTAAAGTGCTGCCGAATGCATGATTGTAAGTATCCAGTGCTTTTGCCGAGATAGTATTCTGTATGGTAACATTTACGGTAGGCAGTTTCAGATCTTTTGATTCATATTGTCCTTCGCTGGGATCGTACATATGGCGATAGAAAGAGATATTCTCATCCAATCCCCAAGTACAAGAGCAATGGTCAATCATGATATTTCCAATCGGGTTGCCTCCGAAAGAATCGTCACGATGCCAGACTTTTGTTTCGCCACGGCGGAAACGCATGTGGCGTACCACTACATCATGCGTGTCTACCCAAAAAGACTCTCCGGCAATACATACCCCGTCACCCGGAGCTGTCTGTCCTGCAATAGTGACGTATGGAGCCCGGACGATAATGGGAGATTCCAATTTAATAATACCTGAAACATTGAAGACAATGATACGTGCTCCACCTGTCTCACAAGCCTCACGGAAAGAACCGGGACCACGATCATTCAAATTAGTCACGGTAATCACCTTACCGCCACGACCGCCGAAACTGTACATACCTCCTCCTTCAGCACCGGGGAAAGCAGGAATTCGTGCCTGCGGCAAATCGTATGGACGGGAAGCCCACGAAATATACGGACGACCTTCTTTCGCTTCTTTCAGTACGACAGGCAATGCTTTTGCCCATGCTTCGTCAGAGCGGCGACGTTCTTCACTCATCATTTTCTGGTAGGCTTGCTTCGCTTCCTCAGTTATCTGGGGATACTGGGCCCTTGCTACAGGAGCAATAAAAGTAGCCATACACAGTCCTAAAAACAATTTTCTTTTCATACTTTATTCTTAAAAAATTATATCTGTGCTATAAGTTGGAATTTATATTCCGTTCTCTTTTTCTTAACAATTATCTTTTTCAAGACGCGCCTTTCCGGGATATGTACTCAAAAATGCTTGTATCTGTCATAATAAACTAGCAGATATAAAACTATCGTATTAAATTATTTCCTAGCATCCAATGTGCCTTCTGATTCATAATAATCCAACCATCCTTTTGATTGCTCCAACCACGGATTCATATTCAACACATTAGAAGGCAGACCGGACAGATAATAGTTTTCCTGCCATGAGATTACTGCTTCCTGACCATTCACATTATCTACCGGAGTTTCTCTATCCTCCAAAACAAAATGCTGGCTCCAGAACTCTCCCAACCTATTCATTTCGGCTTGTAAGTCTGCCGCATTATCCACATCTACAGGTTCAAAATCAGCAATGACAGAAGCAAGAGGATCTGCCTTTCCATCATAATCCTTCACTTGCAAATATTTACCCACACGGGCAGTACCATTTAACGGTTCAATACCCAAGGTAGTACAGGTGGTATTGTTATCACTTGCATCATCATTATACAACATCCAACGCCATAAATCCCAATAACGCTTCCCCTCATAAGCTAATTCTACCTGACGCTCACGCAGACAAGCCTTAATAGCTTCATTCTTATCGGTAATCGTTCCCAAACCATAATTATTGGATGCAGGAATACCTACCCGGGCACGAATTTCACCAATTGTTTTCACTGAATTACTTATATCCCCCGTAGCCGCATAACATTCTGCAAGGTTCAATAACAATTCAGCATAACGATATTCATATACATCAGTGCCATCCCATTGATAAGTATTTGCACTATTTTCAGCCGGATCGGACATTTTACGTACTATCGCCGGACTGCTGCCTTCATTTTCCGTGTAATAATGCAACTGAGAGCCATCTTCTTTCGTTTCGCTCCAACGGTAATTCCAAACTACGGCATCTGCATCCTGATCATATCCCCATTTTACTCCGGAGAAAGTAAACGTGTAATAGAAACGCGGATCACGATTCTTGAAGAATAAAGAACGGTCGTACCCGTTTATCGCTTCACCGTCATCATTTACAGCTTTGGAACCATCCGCCATCGGGAAAATATCCAACATACCCATAGGAACATGATAACCGGAACCACTGCCACCCATTGTTTTCAAGCGGATTGTTTTCTGCCATCCACTATGCTCATCATTTTTAGAGGTAGAGCTAGCCAACAGTTTGACCATAATCACCTCCTTACATTCCTGGTTATCAAACTTGTAGAACATTTCATTCCAGTCTTTGGCGGAATTGCCATACAAACCATAACCTTCGCTGCTCAAGAAAGCCTGTGCTTCTAGAGTAATATCCAACGCATCTTTCCAGCGTTTACTGCCTGTATTATTCCAATCTGCATTAAAGATAGGGCTTGCAAATACCAGCGCCACACGGCTTCTGTATGCCAGCGCAGCTTCCTTGGTCAACCGTCCATACTGGTCACTTCCCCATTCTTTACGAGTGGGAAGCAGATTCGCAGCCTCTTTTAAATCACTCAAGATCTGGTTGACACATGTTTCCACACTTTCACGATTATAATCTTTAGCTCCCTCACGGTCGGCCGCCATAAGCACTTTATTTACCACAGGAACAGCTCCGTATACACGTACCAGATCAAACAACTGCATGGCACGGAAGAAATAAGCCTGTCCTTTCGCTTTTTTTATGGCAGCTTCCGACAAGTCCTGACCATATTCATCAACCCCTTCCAGAATTTCATTGCAACTGCGGATACGGCTATATGGATCATTCTTTATATTCGTAGCCAGATTACTGCCAAAATAAGTTTCACAGTCCGTAGCTTTTTTCAAACTTCTGGAAGCGTCAAATTTCTTCTCGATCCCCCATTTCTCCTCCGTATAAGTTGAATAGTCATTCCAACTACCGGACAAACCGTATGATTGCGGAGGAGTCATCCCCGACTTATAAAAATAGTTATAATACACATTCTGAATATATAAGTCCAAGTTAGATTCGATACCGAAAGTTTTTTCCGGTGAATAACTGTCATACGGGTTCATATCCTGTAAGAACTGGTCGCTGCAACCACTAAACGTTAAGCCGGCTGCCAATAACACAGTATATAATATACGCTTTTTCATATCAATGATTCTTTTTAATTTTAGAATGATACATTTACTCCCAACGACCACGTTCTCAATGTAGGATACAATGAAGTTGTTCCACAATACATATTCCGATAATGGTCGGGATACGGGTTATAGAAATCCCATAGATTGTTACCTGTCAGGCTTAGTTTAGCCGACTGGATCTTTAAAGGTGACAACCATGCCTTAGGTAGCGTATAACCGATACTTAAGTTACGGATATAGCAACGGAACGTACTGATAGACCAAAAATCAGACGGTGCAATCACCGATCCTGATATTCTGTTGTCCAAACCTAAATTAGGGTATTTCCCCGTCGTATTATTTCTTTCATCAAACATATCTTTCCAGAATGAGTCCGGTGTCCAAAGCATATCCCCACTGGATGTTGTGATTTTATTGACATCAATCTGGCGATAGCCGCCCCATGAAGTGGCAATCATCATATTAAAACTGATGCCTTTCCATTCCACCCCCAGTTTGGTGGTAAAACCATATGTCTTTCCACTCTTATTCAGTTTGGCATAATCCTGGGTCTTGGCAATACGTCCGTCGGGCCCCGACTGCGTACCATCCTCATTCAATACGCCACCCAAATCCTGATAAGCCAACATACCCGGTTTCAACTGACTGACATCTTTCACTCCCAAATATTCAGGAGAAGTGCCTGCGGCTTCCGCATTGGCTGACAAATAATTCCAATAATTCTTAATATCATCACTATTCCGTAAAATACCATCTCCGGTACTTGTACCTCTCCATACTTTATATCCGTATGTAGGGAATATAGTAGAAACGCCCTCTCTTACAGAATTTTCCTGTATATAACTCGGAGCAGACTGGGGCCATTCTCTTACCCTGTTGCCATTAAATCCAAAATTCACTCCGATATTATATTTCACCTGATCTATTTTATCGCGCCAATTCAAAGAGAATTCACTACCAAAAGCATCAATACGCCCAAAGTTCACTTCTGTCAAAGCACCTCCTGCAAAAATAGGGGTACCTATGATACCACCGATATTCTGATTCAAGATGTCAGAGTTTATATCATAGTACACATCTACAGTCGCACTTAAACGGTTATTGAGGAAACGCAAATCAAAACCAAGATTAAATTTATCGGTATTATCCCAATGCGCATCAGGATTTGGAGTTGCTCCCGGCTTGATACCGGTCTGCAGGATACCGCCGTTAGAACCGAATCCATATCCTCTACTAGGATCCAATGAATAGAGTTGCTTCCATCCCCATGCTTTGATATTATCTTTACCGGTACGTCCCCATGAGAAACGTACTTTCATGTATTCAAACCATGAGGGCAGCAGCTTCTTCATAAACCCTTCTTCCGAAGCTACCCAACCCACGGAAACACCTGGGAAGAAACCCCAATAATTGGATGGAGCAAACTTAGTGGAAGCATCGCTACGGAATAAGAATTGGAACAAATACTTATCGGCATAATTATAGCTTACACGACCTAAATAAGACAAAGACCCCTGTTTGTATTTATATGTAATAGAATTACCTGTATCCATAGTTCCCGCACTTGGCGAAGTACCCAAATAACCATCCGGGTCAGGATTATTAAACAACATTCGCTTGGAATGCATATAAGCCTGCATTTTTTCTACAGCAGCCATGGCGGAAATGCTATGCTTGCCAAACTTTCCTTCATAATTCACATAGAAGTTCAACTGCTCGTTTTTAGCCATCTGGTCTGAATATACCACACGAGTACTTCCTGTAAATTCTTTGAATTGATAATCGGAAACAGACGGATGATCGCTATAAAAACGATTTCCGGGTGTCAACGCATCACTTGCTTTCAGATAGGCCAACGTAAATGGCATAAATGCCTGCTCACTATCACTGGCACTACGCTTCAACGCATAGCTTCCCTTGAATGAAAGTCCTTTGATAAACGGAACGGCATACGTGACGGAGAAGTTGGCATCATAGCTGAAATTATCATTCGTGGAATAAGATCCGTCATTATTCTCCATTGCAAAATAATTCCATGTACTCATTTTATTGCCGGATGTTGCATTACCCGCACTCGAGTAACTGTTCAACAAAGGAGATGTATAATAGGTATTACCATCATCCAATGTTATCTCCCATGGCAAATAATTCGGCATATGAGCAAGAACCAAATAATCACCGGATTCACCGGGCTTAGTTCCCCCATAACCATTCAAATTGCTTAAACCTTTGGTAAAACTTGATGTGGTTTCCTGCTGGTTACCCGCTATGGTTGCAGAAAATTTCAAATCGGAAGTCAATTTGATATCCACACCTGCACGGAAGTTCCATCTGTTGTAATCCTGTTTTCCAAGATTCGCCCCCTGAGTATAGTAAGAAGCACCCGCAAAATAAGTAGCTTTCTCGCTACCGCCACTTACATTGACCGAATGGTTCATTGTAAAAGCGCCGGACCAGGCTTCATCCAGCCAATTGTAATTCAAACCATCCATCTCGGCCAGTTCCGCTTCACTATAAATTTTATTCATCCAATTTCCATCCGGATCCATACTTATCTTATTATTGGCCAAATTAAAGGAATTGGCAAAACGTCCATAAGCTGCCCCTTTTAAGGTTTTAGGATGGCTCACTGCATCATTAAATCCGAATTTACCTGAATAATTGATTTTGGGAGCTCCTGATTTACCTCGTTTGGTCTTTACAATAATAGCACCTTGCGAAGCGCGGGAACCGTAAATAGCAGCACTGGCATCACGAAGGACTGAAATACTTTCAATTTCAGAAGGATCAAGGGCATTGAAAGTTTCTAATGTCGGAAGACCACTGTTGGCATCTATCTGAATCACATCATCGATAATGACCATCGGATTAGTACTACCACCATCTTTAGAATACGAGAAAGATTGACGAATAGACATAGTCGCTCCTTCACCCGGACGGCTGTCACCACCACTGATGCTCAAACCGGGTATCTGTCCCGCCAACGCAGCACCCAAATTCGACACCGGCAAATCTGAAATTTCCGAAGGAGTAATAACCCCGATAGAACCTGTCACATCTTTTGCCTTCTGAGTACCGTAACCGACTACGACCACTTCGTCCAGCATTTTGGAATCTTCTTTTAACACCACTCTAAAGTCTTTTCCTTGTTTAGGAGCAATCGTTTGCGGCACATACCCCACAAATGAAATGACAACCTTCTTGCCCGAGGGAACCTGTAAAGCGAATTTTCCGTCAAAATCGGTAATGGTACCGTTTGTTGTCCCTTCTACCACCACACTGGCGCCAATCACCGGTTCACCAGTTTCATCAACAACCAGTCCGGTGACAGTTTTGGTCTGCTGCACCGACTGAGATATAGGAAATCCTGTTTCAGCGGATACTCCCTGAACAGAAACTCCTGTTAGAAACAGACTAAGACAAACAATTTGTGTCAAGTTGCTAATCTTGTCCAGTTTCTGAAGAAATGCATTTTCATTCTCCATAGAATTTTTTTTAAAATTAAAATATTATCTTATTTTTCTTGTTGAAATATCTGTTTCAGATAAGCGACATTCGTCCCGAAGTTTTTCTTTACATTCCGGACTTCATTCTTATTCCGTGACCGTTCAATGACCAGCCATCCGCTCCACCCCATCTTATCAAGGGTATGCTTTACGGCATTCATATCCAGACGGGTATTATAAGGAAGAGTAACCCCGTCTGTATCCGTACAATGTATCTGACAAATCCGATCCTTTCCCAGTTTTTTCAACTCTTTACAGAGGTCGCGTCCATTTTCCAACGCATTTTGAAAACTATAATAAATCTTTATACCTTTCGAATTAATTTCTTTCAACAGTTTTATATCCCCTCCGGCATCCAAAGGAGTACGGATACCTATCACTACTCCATCTTTCACTGCCATTTCTCCCACTTCGTGCAAACGGCTTACCAACTCCTGACGTGCATCACCCGCTACTGTCCAGTCCTCTTTTATACCACCTAATGGAAGGAAAGCTACTTGGGCCCCCATCACCTTCATCGTATTCAAACAATCCTGCACTAAAGCTTTATAATTATGATGAGTCAAGAAAGATTGTCCAAAGAATCCGGACATCGCCACAGAAGGGACTTCAATATGTTGTTCCTGTGCTGTTTCTTTAAATAATTTACAGAAATGGGGTTGGTGGAACTTATTATCAAAAGTATCCCGTTTTCCCAAGCCTCCCATGTCCATTTCTATGCCATCACCTCCTAGTTCCTTCATTAATTGAAAAGAACCGATCTTCTGGCGTTTTAGCATCATCCAGTCACACGCAGCTATTTTATAGCGTTGTTTTCCCTCTGAATTCTGTGCTCCCAAAGGCAGTAACATAAACAGGAGCATAATTAAACTGATAATTTTTTTCACATTCATCATAATCTAGTTATTGTTTAGAATTAAGACGAATCACAAAAAAGTATGTAATCACTAAATCTTAATAAAGTCCAAAAATAATTTAGTGAATAAACAAGACAATCCCGCAAACACAATGCTCGCTTGCATCTGTTTACGGGATTCCTGCTTTATAAGATCAAGAAATCAACCTTTACGCCATTCATTCATATATTCCCTCGGAGTCTGATCATATTTCTTACGAAAACATTTACTGAAATAACCGGAATCCTTGAAGCCTACGGCAAAAGCTATTTCTGAAATACTCATATCCGAATTTTTAATCAACTCTATTGATTTATTCAGACGAATTTCTTTCACTAAATCCACCGGAGCAAACCCGGTCAGACTCTTTAACTTCTTAAAGAAAGCCGAGCGACTCAGCCCGATAGTTGATGCTATAGTATCTATATTAAAATCACTATTATCCAAATTCTCTTCTATAACCTGATGAATCTTTTCAATGAACTGCACATCTTTCTTCACTAGGAACTGTTCGTATGTATCCTGTTCCTCCTTATGTTCTTCGGGCTGCTGCCATACACGTTCACGGAACAATTTACGTTCATTCAGCAACTGTTCGATACGTGCCACCAAATAGTCTTTGCTGAAAGGTTTGATGATATAGGCATTCGCTCCCATGCTTATCGCTTTGGTCTTCGCTTCATCATTACCTTTCGCCGTCAGGATAATCACCGGAATATGACTGATTTGGAAATCTTTACGGATGCGTTGCAACATCTCTATTCCATCCATATTCGGCATCATCTGGTCGGTGACTACCATGTCGGGATGATAGAGATGTACTTTCTTCAGCCCCTCCACACCATCATTGGCCATATAAATATTGAATTTATCTTCCAATTGCAACTTCAACATATTACATAAATCCTTATTATCTTCCACAATCAGCACGGTAGGCAAAGACGAATCGACAGGCTGTTCTTTCTCCTCCTCGCTTTCCTTGCCGGCAGAAGCAGAAACAGATTCAGTTTCAGGAACACTCACCGTTTCCCCGCCCATATAAAAATCGACTTCCGACGGTTTGTAATGCTCCTTACCCAGTTGCAATTCAATGGTAAAGACTGCCCCTTTCCCTTCAGGGCTCTCTGCATAGATTTCCCCATGATGCAGACTGATAATTTCCTTAGATAAAGCCAATCCGATGCCCGTTCCCTGATAATAAGCGCCACGTGCATTGTCAGCCTGCGAGAAACGCTCGAAGATTTCGGAAAGCTTGCTTTGGGGAATACCCACACCGCTATCTTCCACCCGTACATAACAATGCTTGTCATCATCCGACACTCCCATCGTGACATAAATATTCCCCCCGGCAGGAGTGAACTTGAACGCATTGGAGATTATGTTGCGGATCACGATGGCCACTTTCTCCTTATCCGCCCATACCATGATATCCTCACCGGCCAGCTGGAACGTGAAGCTGACTTCATTTTCTTCGGCCATCACCCTGAATTCTTTCTCAAAAGAGTCTACCATCTCATTCAGGTTGAACAACGACACATGCAGACGCATTTTTCCGTTCTGTATTTTACGGAAATCCAATATCTGATTGACCAGTTGCAGCATCTGTTTGGTATTCTTTTCCATCAGATCCACGTATTGCATTCCTTTCTGAGATAGTTTTTCTTTCTCTTTCAACTCCTGAATAGGCCCTTGGATCAGAGTCAGCGGAGTACGCAACTCATGCGAGATATTGGTAAAGAACTTGATTTTCAATTCGGACAATTTTTGTTCGATATACACATCATTTTTCACCTTAATCATGAAAAGAGATAATTTTATAGCCACCAGCAATAAGGCTACAGCTATAATCATATAGATAACATACGCCCACCAACTGGCCCACCAAGGCGGCAGAATGACAACGGTCAACTCACGGAAAGATTCCAAACCGGGATTTGCCTCATCCAGTGTCTGTACTCTGAAAAGATACTTGCCGGGAGGAACATTGGTATAGGACGCTATACGGTTCTTCCCGTTATAGTGCCATTCTTTTTCATATCCTTCCAAAATATATTTGTAAGACACACGGTTCTGATTATTATAGTTCAACGCCGCAAACTCTAAAGTAAACATGGACTGGTTATGATTCAATGTAATCCTGTCTGTATAGGTAATGGACCGGTCAATAATAGGATGGTCCGTATAGCTGCGTATGTCCCGATTTGATATCTGACATCCTACAATAAATGTGTTATAATCAAATCTTTGCGTTTCCAGTTTATCGGGAGAAAAGGTCAAGATACCCTCTTTACACCCCAGCCAAAGTTCCCCGTCCAGCGTTTTCAATGTGGTGCTTTCTTCCATCACAACCGGGGGAAAGCCATCGTATTTGTCATAGTTACGCACCTGGCTTGTCGCCCTGTCAAAACAAGAGAGTCCTTTTTCCGTAGCAAGCCAAAGGAAACCGTTATCATCTTCTATAATAGACATCACCACATCATTATTCAATCCGTCTTCCCAGCCATACGATTTAAATGAAAGCTTATGCGTTTCCTCATCATATCCCGACAATTTGCTCAATCCTCCACCAAACACGCATACCCATATCTGAGAGAACTCGTCTTTATAAAGCGCGTACACATCGCTATCGGCATAATTTACCCGGTTGGCACCACGGTAGGTTTCAAAATCAATCTGCTCCACTGAGGCAAAGTTGTTTTTAAAAGACATCAGCCCGTCCATCGTACCTACCCACATACGCCCGTCATTATCCTCTATCATATTCCTCACTTCCATATAAAGGCCATACGTAGGATAATTCTTGAATCCGTTATATTTATTCTTAAAAGTGACTTCCCCATTTTCCTCACAAAGCAGATTCAATCCTCCGTCCAAAGTACCCACCCAGATACGTTTCTTTTCATCCTGATAAGTGAAATACACATCATTCCCGCTGATTGACGACAAATCAGACAAATTATGCAGATAACGTTTAAAACGGAAACCACCTGCAGTTTTCTCATCAGGAACAGCTTTCACCAATCCGTCGCCTTTGGTAGAGAACCAAAGGTTTCCTTTGTCGTCTTCCATGATGTGATATACATTACCTATATGCTCGTCACCTGTCGAAAAAACATGTTTGGTTACACCGTTCCGGTCCATCCGATAAACACTCTGCCAACGGGTGCCCACCCAGATATCGCCACTTTTTGATTGGAAAAGGGCTCTTACCCCTGTCGCATAATTTTCCTGACCGACTGATTGCGGAGACAACGAAAGCAGATTGAATTGCTTCTTGGGGAAATTCATGCAATACACCCCTTCATCGGCAGAGGAAAGCCACAATACCCCGTCATTATCCAACATCAGATGATAAAACTGCTGATTTGCCCTATCATTAGAAAGTTGTTTCAATTTATTGATATAAACCATCTCCGCATGTTCCCTGTCGAACAACCAGGCCTCTCCTGCCGGAGACAGGAAAAAAAGCCCTCTTTCGCCGGCATCTTCCGAATACAGGGTGGTTATCTTGCCGAACATGGTAAACGGAAACCGTTTTGCAGTATGGTTCAACGGATCATAATAAATCAGCGCCTTCTCATTTTCGTGAAACCATATTTTATCATACTGGTCTATGAATGCATGAGTTACCATAGCGTCATTCATTTCAGTATTTATCTTTTGCAACCTGCGCTCAGCCAAATCATATTCGTATGTGCCTTGTCCGGCCACACTGAGATAGACATAACCTGCCGGAGTAACCAGCAAATTGCTGATCGCACCTTTTATTTCGGAAAGTACATACCGGTTTACCAAACCGGTCCTCACATCGATACTGTAAAAAATACCCGCACGATCTCCGACCCATACCTTCCTGCCATCCTCAAAAAAACTGGTAAAACTATCCTTGTCACCGGAATTAATCTTACTGGTTATAAAATCGGCAGGCCGGGATGCCAATTCCGATCCTTTATGCACGGCGGCTACCTTATAATCAGTTCCTATCCAACTGATATATTCCTCCGTCTCACACAGGACATGGTGTTTCAGTGTATAATCATGCTTGTTTATCTCGTTCCGAGAGTCGAACAGAATCTTGATAGTTACCTGCCCTTTTTCATCTACCCCGGCCAATAACAGATTTTTATCTTTAGTCAGCAACAACACATCCCCCTCGGCCGTATTTTGTAATTTTATCACCTGGATATTCTCCGAATAGTTCTTCATGTCATCATAAACAGCATGAAAACATTCGGTCACTTTATTGAAGACATATAACTTACGGTCAATGGTCTTTACCCATATATACCCGTTTTTATCCTCGACTATGCGCTGGATCTTACGTGGCGGCACATCCGAATCGTGCTCCTGTTTATTGAATGTTTTAAACTTCACTCCATCGAAACAACATAAGCCATACCAGGTTCCGAACCAGATAAAGCCATCTCTGTCTTTCAAGGTACAGTTTACCGTATTATTAGGAAGCCCTTGATCTACAGAATAATGTTCCACAATCATATTCACATTATATGACCACAGAGGAAAGCTTGTCAGGCAACAAAGTATAATAAGTATATATTTCTTCATAAGTATTTAGTTTTCTTCAAACCGAGGTCAAAGATAAGAAAAAATCCGTTGGTACTTAAATTGAAATTAGTTAAATACCAATTATTGGTTAGATTGGAACGAGATAAATCCGCGTTCTATCTATATTACTTCTCCGTACCGAATTCAGTTTGCTGTCTCTCCACCTCCATCAATACTTTTTGCCTTTCCTCTTCTGTCAGCACAACTTTCCCCGCCATTCTTTCTGTTCTAACAGGGCTTCCGGCTAGTCCTGCTCCGGCTGATTGAGAATCCGCCTCCTCCTCCGTATAACAGAAAGGCAGTTCTGACGGAATACTTTCTAATTCTATTTCCGTAGCAACCGGCGCATTCGTTCCTTCAAACTGCACATGGGCCTTCACCTTTATTTTGCCGGGCTTGCGGGTAGAACGGATCAATACGGGAGCAGAGCCAAACTCCACCGTGCGCGGATTGGCATTGATAGAGGCATCCCCTATAATTCGTCCTTCACCTTCTACAGTAAATACGATATTTTCTTTGGCCAGACGGCGCACATTACCGCTATCATCCGTCACTTCGGCCACCACTACGATAAAATCCGAACCGTCTGCCACCAATTGTTTTCCTTCCGTATCCACATACATACGCAACTTCGTGCTGCGGCGTGACGGCATCCGCTTATAAGTGCAAACCACTTTACCGTCTATAATTCCCTCTGCCACCATATTTACTTTCTGCCAGTTTTTTTGCTTATAACTATACTCGCGTGCTTCCCAGAAATCCCATACATCCTTGAATATCACCGGGGCATTAGGCATATGTCCCTGCGCATGAACTACCGGAAGCGTCCAGCTCTCAGTATCGTCATAGACAGAGAGACGAACCGAATCACAATTACTGAACACCACCACATCGGCATCCGAGAAAGGAGACATCTCATGGGCGATAAACACCATAGGGCCACATTCCGCTACAGGATGCTTCAATGTCGCGGCAGACTGGCTGCGAAAAGCATAATAAGCGTATTTAGGCTGACGGAACGCATCATAAATGCCCCCGAAATACGGATCGGGATGATACCCCCGCTGATGGTCAAAAGGATGCCATTGCGCCCCACCGACAAACTGCCCTGTAGTGCGGTACATTTCATCATAACTCTTTGATAATGACAACGCCTGCACCAACAACGGGCGTTCCCCCCAGCTACGGCTGGCACGGTTATTATTATTATGTGCATACCAGTCATCCACATTCTCGCCAAACTCACGAGTAAAAATACATTGTTCCGGACGGTCTGCCTTCTCATCATCTCCCGGCCATCCGTACACCACATCATAGTTTTCCGCCACTCCTTTCGAATGAACATCGGCTGCCGCTACAGGGCGTCCGGGATAAGGAAACTCCTCCCGTGTAATCCGTAACGCCTCCAGTGCGAACTCGCGCGGATAAGGCGTTTCATTCAAAATAGGCTCCCACATCAGCACACTGGGATGATTGCGGTCCCGGCGTATCATCTCACGTGTATTCCGATGTACCAGCTTTGCGAACTCCGGATTTTTATTCCAATATTGCCATCCCGGAGTAGCCACAATAACAAACAGCCCCATTTCGTCGCAAGCATCCATGAATGCCGGATCTTGCGGATAATGAGCTACACGGATAATGGTACATCCTGCATCACGCAAGCGTTTGGCATCCCTCCATTGCTGGCTGTTGGGCAGCGCATTACCCACGTATGCAAAATCCTGATGACGGTTCGCGCCGACCAATTGACCAAAAGGCTTGCCATTCAACCAAAAGCCATCCTTACCTTTAAATTCCGCTTTGCGGATCCCCACACGTGTCACTCCCCCATCCAACACTTCATGTCCGGCTTTGACACGAGATTGTATCCTATACAAATAAGGCGAGTCAGGAGACCATAACTTAGGATTGCGAACTGCAAACTGTTGCCGCACCGTCTTCGATTCCCCTGCTTGCAGCTTCACCTGTTGCGAAACCCGTTTTACGGGAACATCGCCGGCATCCGCCAAAACCGTCTCCACGGCTACGGTACGCGTCTGCTTTCCACTGTTATGCACTTCCGTATCCACGTACACTTCCGCTTTTTTCCCGCTTATATTGTCAAAATGCACAAAAACTCCGCCTCCGGCCACCTTATCGGCCTCCAAGGCATCTGTAATAGCTACACTTGATTTTCCTATCATCCACACATCCCGGTAAATTCCTCCATGATAAGCGAAATCCAAGGTATATTGACGTTTTCCCGGAGGAAAATTCTTATCATCACTATTATCCGTCATCACTGCCAGCAAGCAACTGTCTCCGGGCTGTACCCCCTGTTCCGTCAGTTGCACAGTGAAAGGAAGGTATCCTCCCAAGTGCTCTTGCACCCTCTTGCCATTTAAATAAATCACCTGTTTTCCCATAGCTCCCTCAAAATGAAGCGACACCTCTTTTCCTTTCATATCTTGAGGAATCACAAAATGTTTCCGGTACCATGCCACACCCTGATAGTTACGGCAACCGCTTGCCTCGGCAGGCATCAGTTCCACAGTATGCGGAGCAGACACTACTTGCCAAGATGTATCATCAAAACGTACGGCTTCCGCGCCTTTTATGTCTCCACGATGAAAGCGCCATCCGGGATTGAAATTATATACTATTCTTCCGCTACCGGATAAAGGGATGAATCCGGCTACAGAGGTCTCCATTTGAGCTTGTGCCAACACAGGCAACAGGCACACAAGTAAAATAAACAGTTTCTTCATAATTATTACACTATCTGGGAAAAGAGACGGACCGGCTGTCCGTTTGTACCCGTTCCCTTTGAAAAAAGGTCTTGTTGTTTTTGAAAAAGATCCAGACATTTAAAAAAAAGGTCCTGATGTTTGGCGTCAAAGACAAGGTTCTTTTAAAAAAACGTCAAGGTCTTTTTATACAAAGAACAGGTCTTTGGAAGGGAATGACAAGGTCTTTTCACAAGGCCTTCCAAGGCTCAAGGCTCAAAGGCTCACCTAAGCGGTATTTAAGCCCAAAACAAGCTTCAAGAAACCCATACATATACTGATTTTCAATTTATTACAATAAAAAGACGAAAACAAGACTATATTCTGAAAAATAAATGAATAATATAATGACACCCAGGCACACACGGATACATCCGACATTTACCGGAAAGCAAAATGTATAAATAAAAGAAATTTCTATTGACATCATCACTTGGTCATTCCGGGCATCGTGAAAAATCCGGAAGCACCCCATATCCATTGATCCGGCCTATTATGAATCAAACCCGGCAAAAAAACAAGCCTGGTCAAACCAAACACAAATTCCATAAAACGACAGACAAAGTCAAGACAATCCTGAACTTCCCAAAGACCAAAGAATAATATTCAATCCGCACGTCTTGTTTTAGTAAACAATCTGTAAAACAAACGTTTACACATCTACCAAGGTTTAAAATACCGCATAAGTGAGCCTTGAGCCTTGTGAGCCCTGGAAACGCATCGGACCGACTCTTTTTCTTTGCAGAAATACACCCGATTTATACGATAAACCCATACCTTTTTTATACCTTTGCCCCCCAAAAGAAAACAACAAACATGGAACTATTCAATAAAATGATTGCCGCAGCCCTGAAGGTTTCCGTACATCAAGTAGACAATACATTATCTCTACTGGGCGGGGGAGCTACCATCCCTTTCATAAGCCGATACCGGAAAGAGGCAACCGGAGGGCTGGACGAAGTACAAATAGGCGAAATTAAAGACAGAAATGACAAGTTGTGTGAACTGGCCAAACGAAAAGAAACCATTCTTTCTACCATAGAAGAACAAGGCAAACTAACAGAAGAATTGCGCAAACGCATTGAACAAAGTTGGGATGCCACCGAAGTGGAAGACATATATCTGCCCTATAAGCCGAAACGTAAGACCCGCGCCGAAGCGGCACGGCAAAAAGGACTGGAACCGCTTGCCACCTTACTGTTATTGCAACGCGAAAACCATCTGGACAGCCGTCTCCCCGCTTTTGTGAAAGGAGATGTGAAAGACGAAGAGGATGCACTGAAAGGCGCGCGCGACATCATAGCCGAACAAGTGAGCGAGGACGAGCGTGCCCGCAACCAACTGCGCAACCAATTTTCCCGACAAGCCGTCATCACCTCCAAAGTGGTGAAAGGCAAAGAGGAAGAAGCCGCCAAATACCGCGATTATTTCGATTTCAGCGAACCTTTGAAACGCTGTTCCTCCCACCGTCTGCTGGCTATCCGCCGGGGAGAGTCGGAAGGCCTGTTGAAAGTAAGTATAAGCCCCGATGACGAAGAGTGCGCCGGACGGCTGGAACAAATGTATGTCCGTGGCAACAATGAATGCAGCCGCCAGGTAGGCGAGGCAGTACGTGATGCGTACAAGCGGCTTCTGAAGCCTTCCATCGAAACCGAATTTTCAGCCTTGAGCAAGGAGAAAGCCGACGAGGAGGCAATCCGCGTCTTCGCCGGAAACCTGAGACAGCTTCTGCTGGCTCCCCCTTTAGGACAGAAACGGGTCATGGGAGTTGATCCCGGCTACCGTACCGGATGTAAAATAGTCTGTCTGGATGCCCAAGGCTCTTTGCTGCACAATGAAACCATTTATCCGCATCCGCCCAAGAGTGAATACTCACAGGCAGCCCGCAGCATCGTGAAATTGGTAGAACAATATCAGATAGAGGCAATCGCCATAGGTAATGGCACCGCCAGCCGTGAGACAGAACAATTCATCACTTCACAACGCTATGACCGTGAATTGCAAGTATTTGTAGTAAGCGAGGACGGAGCATCCATTTACTCGGCCTCGAAAACCGCCCGAGACGAGTTCCCTGAATACGACGTGACCGTGCGTGGAGCCGTATCCATAGGCCGCCGATTGATGGATCCGCTGGCCGAACTGGTGAAAATAGACGCCAAATCTATCGGAGTGGGACAATACCAGCATGATGTGGACCAGACTTTATTGAAGAAATCATTGGACCAGACGGTGGAAAGTTGTGTGAACCTGGTAGGTGTGAACCTCAATACCGCCAGCCGTCATCTGCTGACTTATATATCGGGGCTAGGTCCTGCCTTGGCTCAAAACATTGTGGATTACCGCACCGAGAACGGGCCCTTCAGTTCACGCAAGGAGTTATTGAAAGTACCCCGGATGGGAGCGAAAGCGTTTGAACAATGCGCAGGGTTCCTGCGTATCCCACAAGCGAAGAATCCGCTGGACAACTCGGCCGTGCATCCCGAAAGCTATCCCATAGTGGAGCAGATAGCCAAAGACCTGAGCTGCACCGTGGACGAACTGATAAAGAGCAAAGAACTACGCAGCCGGATTGATATCAAGAAGTATGTCACCCCTACAGTGGGGCTTCCCACCCTGACAGACATCATACAGGAATTGGACAAGCCGGGACGCGACCCACGGCAACAAATCCAAGTTTTTGAATTTGACAAGAATGTAAAGACCATAGAGGATTTGACTGAAGGAATGGAACTGCCCGGCATTGTGAACAATATTACCAACTTCGGTTGCTTTGTAGATATAGGAATCAAAGAGAAGGGTCTGGTGCACGTATCACAACTGGCCGACAAATTTGTGAGCGACCCCACCACCGTAGTCAGCATCCATCAGCATGTACGGGTGAAAGTGATGAGCATAGACCTAGAGCGCAAGCGCATCCAGCTCACTATGAAAGGATTGAATCAATAATTGCAACAAGGTAAAAAAGAATATGGAAGAAGATATAGAAACCTGCGGCTGGTTCGTTTTTTATAAGGATCAGCTGCTGATAGAGAAAAAGAACGGAATGTACACCATACCTTTCGGAACAGAGCCTCCCATGCCTGTTCCGGTGGGAAGCACTATCCACACCATCGGAGAGATAGAGGGACACACTGCCAAAACTTTCTCCGTACACGCCCCGGTGCCCGGCTGCGAAAATGACCGCCACCTGATGATGGATCTCCGGAGTTCATACGACGTATTGCCTTGGGAAGAGTACAATGTGGGTGGCAAAGCCTTCCAGATACTGAATTGGGACAAGAACAGCCGCTATTGCCCCATGTGCGGCGTGCCTACCGTACAGATTTCTCCAATTGCTAAAAAATGCCCCCAATGTCGTCAGGAAATTTATCCGCGCATCTCTCCTGCCATCATTGTATTGATACGCCGGGGAGACAGCATACTGCTGGTCCACGCCCGCAACTTCCGGGGAACTTTCAACGGTTTGGTAGCCGGCTTTCTTGAACCGGGCGAGACTTTGGAGGAGTGTGTGTACCGCGAGGTACTGGAAGAAACAGGACTCCATATCAAAAACCTGAAATATTTCGGCAGCCAGCCGTGGCCTTATCCCAGCGGAATCATGATAGGCTTCACCGCCGATTATGAAAGCGGAAACATCAAATTACAACAAGAAGAACTGAATGCCGGCGCTTTCTATACCAAAGACAATTTGCCGGAGATACCCAAAAAGCTGAGTCTGGCAAGAAAATTGATTGATGCGTGGCTGGAGGAAAAGAATCATTTATAGAACGAGATGAGTCATGTTCCATCCATAAATACCTATTTATCGCTTGCAGAACTTAAAAATGTACTATCTTTGCAATATGGAATGGTTAAATAGCTTATTTTTTGAACACACGCCTTTACAGGCGGTTGTAATCCTCTCGATTATCATTGCTGTGGGGCTCGGTTTAGGTAAGATCCACCTGTTTGGCATTTCATTGGGAGTTACCTTCGTCTTTTTTGCCGGTATTCTGGCCGGACACTTGGGATTCTCAATCGACTCGAATATGCTGAATTACGCCGAGAGTTTCGGTCTTGTGCTTTTTGTATACGAACTAGGATTGCAGGTAGGTCCCGGCTTTTTCAGTTCATTCCGTAAAGGCGGTGTACAGCTCAATATGCTGGGCATGGGCGTTATTCTGACAGGTACGGTCATGACGGTGCTTTTCAGCAAACTGGGAGACATACCGATGAGCGATATGGTAGGCATCCTTTGTGGAGCCACCACCAATACTCCCGCTTTGGGGGCCGCCCAACAGACTTTAAAACAAATGGGGGAACCCGCCAGTGGCGCAGCGTTAAGTTGCGCCGTAACCTATCCGCTGGGAGTGGTAGGTGTTATTCTGGCCATGTTGCTGGTACGCAAATTATTTGTTCGTCCCTCAGATATCGACATTCACGAACACGAGGACACCAATCAGACATTCATAGCCACCTTCAAAGTGCACAATCCCGCCATTTTCAATAAAAGCATAAAAGAAGTAGCTTTATTAAGCTATCCTAAATTTGTTATCTCCCGTTTATGGCGGGAAGGCACGGTAAGTATCCCCACTTCAGAAAAAATCCTGAAAGAGAATGACCGTCTGCTGGTTATCACCACCGAAAAGGACGCTCCCTCGCTCACGATTCTTTTCGGCGAACAGGAAAGCCAGGATTGGAATAAAGAAGACATCGACTGGAATGCCATAGACAGCCAATTGATTTCCAAACATATCGTTATCAGCCGCCCCGAAATAAACGGGAAAAAACTAGGCTCTTTACGTCTGCGCAACAGCTATGGCATCAACATCAGCCGTGTGATGCGCAGCGGGGTACAACTACTTGCCACACCGGGGCTGATCCTCCAACTGGGCGACCGGCTGACCGTGGTGGGAGAAGCCAAAGCCATAGAGAATGTGGAAAAAGTATTAGGCAATGCGGTTAAAACGCTGAAGGATCCTAATCTTGCCGCCATTTTTATAGGTATTGTACTGGGATTGATACTAGGCTCCATCCCTATCGCCATCCCCGGCATCAGTACTCCCGTTAAATTAGGCCTGGCAGGCGGACCTATCGTAGTAGGAATTCTTATCGGATGCTTTGGTCCCCGTTTCCACCTCATCACTTATACCACCCGGAGTGCCAACCTGATGCTGCGCGGTATCGGGTTATCCCTCTATCTGGCTTGCCTGGGACTAGATGCAGGTGCACATTTCTTCGAGACAGTGATGCGCCCCGAAGGAGCCATCTGGATAGCTATAGGCTTCGCCATCACCTTTATCCCGGTAGTCATCATGGCATTAGTGGCCCTCCGCATGACCCGCCTCGACTTCGGAAGCACCTGTGGTATGCTGTGTGGAAGCATGGCAAACCCTATGGCATTGAACTATGCCAATGACACGTTACCCGGTGATAATCCGGCGGTGAGTTATGCCACCGTATATCCGCTGTCCATGTTCAGCCGGGTCATTATAGCCCAATTAATACTCATGTTTTTTATATAATTTCCAGCCATGAACGCTTATAATTCAATCACCCCGGAAACCATACAGAAAGATATGCGATACCTGCAACTGCTGTCGCATAGTTTCCCCACTATAGCCGATGCCAGTACGGAAATAATCAACCTGGAAGCTATTCTGAATCTGCCTAAAGGTACAGAACATTTCCTTGCCGACCTGCACGGAGAGTACGAGGCATTCCAGCATGTATTGCGGAATGCTTCCGGGGCCATCAAAAGAAAAGTAAATGAAATATTCGGGAATACCCTGCGCGAGAACGAAAAAAAAGAACTATGTACGCTGATTTATTATCCGGAACAAAAACTGGATCTGGTAAAAGCAGTGGAAACGGACCTGGACGACTGGTATGTCATCACGTTGAACCAGTTGGTACGTGTATGCCAGAATGTATCCTCCAAATACACCCGTTCCAAAGTGCGGAAATCACTTCCCAAAGAATTCTCGTATATCATTCAGGAATTGTTGCATGAAAACTCAATGGTTCCCAACAAGCAGGCGTATATTAACGTCATCATCAGCACCATCATTTCTACCCGCCGCGCCGATGACTTTATCATTGCTTTATGCAACCTCATCCAACGGCTCACCATAGACACACTGCATGTGCTGGGTGATATATTCGACCGTGGTCCCGCCCCCCACCGCATTATGGACATATTATGCGATTATCATAATTTCGATGTACAATGGGGAAACCATGACATTTTATGGATGGGAGCCGCAGCCGGCAACGACTGCTGTATGGCAAACGTGCTACGCCTGGCCATGCGTTATGGCAACCTTGCCGCCTTGGAGGATGGATATGGCATCAACCTTCTGCCCTTGGCCACCTTTGCCATGGAAACATACGCAGACGATCCCTGCACCCTATTCGGACCGAAAGTAGAGAAAGAAGACTGTACTTACAATGCCAAGACACTGCGCATGATAGGCCAGATGCACAAAGCAATCAGTGTTATCCAGTTCAAGCTGGAAGCAGAGATTATCAGGCGCCGCCCCGATTTCGAGATGGACGACCGTATGCTGCTACACCGTATAGATTTTGAGCGTAAGACTATCACAATGCCCAATGGAAAAGAATATGAACTGAAAGACAGCTTTCTTCCTACGGTAAATCCTGCCGATCCTTATAAGCTGACAGACGAAGAACGGGAGATTATGAACAAACTCCATCGTTCGTTTGTCAGCAGTGAGAAATTGAAAAAACATATCCGCTGCCTGTTCCGTTACGGATGTATGTACACGGTGAGCAACTCAAATCTGCTGTTCCACGCCTCCATACCCCTGAATGCCGACGGTACGCTGAAAGATGTGTCCATAGCCGGAAAAATGTACAAAGGAAAAGCCTTGCTGGAAAAGGTAGGGCACTTGATCCGTACCGCCTTCTTCGCTGAGGAAGACAACGAGGACAGACCCTTTGCCGTAGACTATGTATGGTACTTGTGGTGTGGCAAAGACTCCCCTGCTTTCGACAAAGACAAAATGGCTACTTTTGAACGTTACTTTTTAAAAGAGAAAGAGTTACACAAGGAAGTAAAAGGTCACTATTACAGCCTGCGTAATGAAGAAAAAGTATGTGATATGCTGCTGGACGAGTTCGGAGTGATAGGAACACACCGCCATATCATCAACGGACATGTACCCGTAAAAACCATCCAAGGTGAGAATCCGATAAAAGCAAACGGCAAGATGATGGTCATAGACGGAGGATTCTCTAAAGCGTATCATTCGGAAACCGGAATTGCCGGATATACACTGGTATACCATTCGCGCGGATTCCAACTGGTACAGCACGAACCGTTCACCTCAATGCAAAAAGCCATTGAAGAAGGGCAGGATATCAAATCGAGCACCCAGATAGTAGAAATGAGCACCCAACGCATGATGGTAAAGGACACTGACAAAGGACGGGAACTGGTGACACAGATTAACGATTTAAAGAAATTGCTGGTGGCTTACCGGACAGGACTTATCAAGGAGAAATCTATATAAAAGATTATCCGCAATCATACCACCGGATAATAAAGAAGATTTATTGCCCTATGATTGCGGATACAAAAATTAAAGCCCGTATCAGACTCACGTCTACCGGGCTTTTGGATTACCGAACAAAAATATCGTTATACAATCTTGTTCATCGCCGAATCGGGAAAAACCACCGTCGGCTTGAACGATTTAGCTTCCTCAAAATCCATCATGGCGTATGACATGATAATCACAATGTCACCCACCTGTACCTTCCTGGCAGCAGCCCCATTCAGACAAATACATCCCGAACCGCGCTCACCCTTAATAATATAAGTTTCAAACCTCTCGCCGTTATTATTATCCACAATGTGCACTTTCTCACCGGCAATCATGTTGGCGGCATCCATCAAGTCCTCGTCAATCGTAATACTACCCATGTAGTTCAAATTGGCTTCCGTTACACGGACACAATGCAGTTTCGATTTTAATACCTCAATCATCATAATTCTAATGGTTAACGATCACTATCCCTTATATTTTATATTATCTATCAAACGTACCTCTCCGCAAAATACCGTAATGCAACCTACTGCATAATCCGTATCTTCCCAATCCGTTATTTTCTGAAGCGTAGTGCCATCTACTATTTCAAAATATTCCAAACGCAAACCCGGAGCGGCAGCAATCGCATCCTCTACAAACTTCTGAGTTTCAGCGACCGGATGAGATTTTGCAAAAGTACAACTTTTAAATAAAGTTTGCGAAATATTCAGCGCATACTCTCTTTCCACCGCAGAAAGCCGTGCATTGCGGCTGCTCAATGCCAGCCCGTCTTCCTCACGCACAATAGGACAACCTACAATTTCCAGTCCGTTGAACCCTATCTGTTTCACCATTTCACGAATAATAGCCAATTGCTGGAAGTCTTTCTCGCCGAAATAAGCACGGGTAGGGTTTACAATCATAAACAGCTTGCTCACTATCTGGCATACTCCATTAAAATGTCCTGGACGGAAACGGCCTTCCATCACTGTGTCCAGCGGCGCATAACTGAACTGCCGGGTATCAGGCTCAGGATAAATCTCTTCTACAGACGGAGCAAAAACAAAAGCCGCTCCTACTTTTTCCAACAATTCACAATCGGCATCCAATGTACGCGGATATTTTGCCAAGTCATTTTTGTCGTTAAACTGGGTAGGATTTACAAAATCACTTACCACCACTACATCATTTTCTGCAACAGCACGTTTCACCAACGAAGCGTGTCCGGCATGGAGTGCACCCATTGTAGGCACCAGACCTATTGTCTTTCCCTCACTGCGCAGGGCATCCAGCTCTGACTGAAGCTCTTTGATTGTTTGAACTAACTTCATCTTTTTATATCTTTTGTTTGAGTAGTTTCATTTAAAACGGCTGCAAAGTAAACCATTATTTGGGAGATAACGAAGAAAAAAAGAATTTTAATTAATGATGAGTGGTTAGTAATAAGTGGTTAATACCTTGCAGATATGACGCAATAAGCCCTCTTCAGCTACCGGCCAGCCACTTGTTCTTTCCCATTTTTCACCTAATTCCGCAAGGCATTGACCATTAACCGCCAATCACTAACCACTAATTACCAGCCACTTAACATATCATAAGGAATTATTATTCCTCGTTTCTTGCCACTCTCATCTATTTTTTTTATATCTTTGCAAAATGATTATGAGCAACAAAAAGTTAAGATGAAGGCAAATAAAGTTTTATTTATTACACAAGAGATTACCCCTTACGTTCCCGAATCCGAAATGGCAAACATGGGAAGATTTCTTCCTCAGGCTATTCAGGAAAAAGGCAGAGAAATCAGAACTTTTATGCCAAAATGGGGCAATGTCAATGAGCGCAGAAACCAATTACACGAAGTCATCCGCCTGTCCGGCATGAATTTAATCATAGACGATACGGACCATCCGCTGATTATCAAGGTAGCATCTATCCAAGCTGCACGTATGCAGGTTTACTTCATTGACAATGACGACTATTTCCAGCACCGCCAAATGGTAGCTGACGAAAATGGTGTAGAATACAAAGACAATGACGAACGTGCTATTTTTTATGCACGCGGCGTATTGGAAACGGTAAAGAAATTACGCTGGTGTCCGGACATTATCCATTGTCAAGGATGGATGAGTGCATTTGTGCCCCTTTATATTAAGAAGGCTTATCAAGATGAGCCGTCATTCAGAGACTCCAAAGTAGTATTTTCGGTGTTTGAGGATGAATTCAAATCGAACTGCGAAGGTAATCTGACTGAAAAACTCATGCTGAAAGGCATTGAAAAGAATGATGTGGAAAGCATCGTCAAATCTCCGGCAAATTACGAGGAACTGTGCAAACTGGCCATTGCCTACTCTGATGGTGTGATACAAAACAGCGAGAAAGTGAATGAGAATGTCATGAAGTTCGCCCGTGAATCGGGTGTGCCTGTGCTCGACTATCAGCCTGCCGATACCTATGTAGATGCTTTCAATGAGTTCTATGACAAAGTATGGGGGTTTGAAAAGAAATAACTCACTAAGAATAATAAAGATGAAAATCAAATACTTATGCGCATTGTTGTTGGCAGCACTGATTTATAGTTGCGATGATTCAACAACCGGCATCGGGACCGATCTTATCCCCGGTGGAGATAAGATTCCGGCAAATACAGACAGTTATGAGTTTACCACCAAATCTCTGTTGGCCGACTCCGTTTATGCACGTACCAGTACTGCATATTTAGGACGATATACCGATGAGCAATTTGGAGAATTTACTGCCGATTTTATAGCACAGTTCACCTGTATGGACAACTTCAAATTTGAAGAAAATATAACAGATATCACAGGTCTTAGTCTATTTTTACAATATTCTACTTTTTTCGGTGATTCTTTAAACGGTATGCGTTTACAAGTTGATACGCTAAACAAGGTTATTGCAGAAAAAGACATAAACACTTTTTATACAAGTGTAAATCCTTCGGATTATTATAATAAACAAGCTAAACCTATCGCCTTAAAAGCATATTCTGCCGTTGGTCCTTCTGCAATGGACGACACTTACTCTGGCACTAGGGTAATAACCCAAGCCGTCAAATTACCTAAAGAATTAGGAGAATTCATGTATAACAAGTACAAAGAAGACAAAAATTATTATAAAGACGCTAGTGCTTTTATCAAAAATGTATTAAAAGGTATTTACGTACAATCCACTCATGGAGATGGTACTATTTTGTATATAAACAATATAACGCTTCGCCTATATTATGACCTCATGCTGGAAAGTTCTTCAGGAAAAAAAGATTCCCTATCCTCTAGATTTTATGATTTTGCCGCAACCAAGGAAGTAATACAAGCCAACCACTTTAAGAATGACAACAGACTTAATGACTTAGTTGAAAATCCCAATCGTACTTATATAAAAAGCCCTGCAGGTATTTTCACCGAAGCAATTTTCCCCATTGCAGAAATTTACAGCGAGCACAAAAATGACACTCTAAACGGTGTGAATGTATCATTTACCCGTTATAACGAAGAGGAGTCCAAATATCCAATGAATATACCTCAATATGTATTGATGGTTAGAAAACAGGATATGTTCTCATTTTTTGAGGAAAACAAGATCACTGATAACAAAACATCTTTTTTAAGTCAATATAGCAGTAGTAATAATACATACACTTTTACTAACATTGCCCCTTTAATTACTTATTGTATTGAAGAGCGGAAAAGAGAGATAATAGCATCAGGAGGAAATCCTAATAAAGAGGAAGACTGGAAGAAATGGGAGTCCGAGAATCCAGATTGGAATAAAGTTGTATTAATTCCTGTTAAAGTAGAAAGTAACTCAAACAATGAAGTGGTTGCTATATCCAATAGTTTAGACATGGAAAGTGCGGCACTAAAAGGAGGCACAAACGAAAAAAACAAATTAAAGATGCAAATTTTCTATACAACATTTTAAGAATGAAAACATTATAATTAACAATAAGAGTAAATGCCATTATTTTCGCAAATAATGGCATTTACTCTTCAAACATATACAATTTTCGGAAAGTTCCATCTCATCAAGACAACACATATAAATCTTATTATTTTGTCTTCTCCAAAAGGAAGCTTGTTTTCATAAAAAAAAGAATCAAAATTATTTTATTTTCTACAATAAAATCCATATATTTGAAAGTGCTTATTTATTAACCAATAAAAAATAATAGTTATGAAAAATTTAGCAAGCTTTTTATTGAGCGTGATGCTCATATGCTTTAGTGCATGTAGCAACAATGATGATTTAGTGGAAGTTAGACAACAAGTCACACCACTTAAAAATTTAGCCCGATCTACCACATTTAATTACCAAGGAAAAAATTACACCTCGGAATTCAATTACACAAATGATTCTTCTATTGTTTACATAGACAAAGAAGTTCAAAAAACGGCAGAAAAACTTGATCAAAACCCTATCCTTGTTACATTTTTCAATGCCGGAATAATTACTTACTATGATAACGAAAGTGAATTTAACAAAACACTAAACATTAACACAAAAACAACAAGAGCAAGTAGACTTGCAGCCGAAGCTACATTTTATAAAGATACAAATTACAACGGAGCTGAATTAAAAATAGGCGCAGGTAATTATCCTGATTTAAATAGCTATAGCTTTGATAATTGTATTAGTTCTTTCAAAGCATCAACAACCAGTCCCGGTTTTCCAACCTCAGCAGTAACAGTAAGATTATATGCAGACAAAAATTATGGTGGGCGTACATATGCATTCTTAATAGCAGACGGTCCCGGATGGAATAACACCTATACTAAAGATGTTCCTAATTTAGGAGATTATGGTCTTAATGACAATGTTTCTTCCGTCAAAATAGGCTATTAATAAGAAGCACTAAAAACGCAAAAAGGAAAGAAAATAAAACCATAATTAATATATGAATTATTAGGAATATTCAGTAAATCATATAAAATTAGCCAACTAATTCATACTTACAGTATTGCGAATTAGTTGGCTTTTTTGTATCTTTAAATATTCCCCCAAAAATACGGTTTGACGGCCAAGACGGGGGGGGAAATATCCCAATTAAGATATGGCGAAGATACAAAAGATTTCAGAAATTCATCCTACTTTGGGTTTTACAGAATTCGATATTCTGGAAAAATATCGTAAGAGTTTTCATGAGAGTAAACTTGGCAGCCTTCATTCGGTGTTTCCGTTTGAGAGCATAGCTAAAGAGATAGGCCTTTCACAATCTCACTTGGGGTGGAGGAACAGTTTCAGTCCTTCCGCAAAGATAGCCCTTATGGTACTGAAGGCTTAGCTTACACCGGATTCTCTGATAGGTTACTGGTAGAACATCTTAACGGAAACATACACTATCAGTTGTTCTGTGGTATCATGATAGCCCCGTCCTGCCCTATAACGAACTACAAGATAATCAGTGCTGTCCGTAATGAGATTGCATCCCGTCTTGACATTGACTTCCTTCAGGGAATCCTTGCCTCACACTGGAAGCCTTATCTTGAGAACCTTCACGTGTGTATGACCGATATCACATGTTATGAAAGTCATATGCGTTTTCCTACGGACATGAAGCTCCTTTGGGAAAGGATCGAATGGCTCTATCGGCATATCTGCCAGCATTGTAGAGATCTTGGTATAAGACGTCCCCGTAACAAATATACGGATATTGCGGTATCCTATCTGTCCTATTGCAAGAAAAGAAAGAGGAAGGTCTCAAGGACAAGGATGCTGAAATGTCGCATGATTAGACTCCTGGAAAAACTCATCATACAACGGGATGACATTCACAGAGAATACGGCTCTTCACTCACATATACACAGGATTATCAGAAACGGCTTTCCATAATCAGAAAGGTTCTTGTACAGGAAAAGGAACTCTTTGAAGGTAGGAAAATCAGTGACCGTATTGTCTGTATTGACCGTTATTACGTACGCCCTATCGTAAGGGGCAAGGAGACAAAATCTGTCGAGTTCGGTGCAAAGGTTAATAATATACAGATAGACGGAATCTCGTTTATTGAGACATCTCTTTCAAGGCATTCAATGAGGGCATACGTCTAAAAGATTGTATCCGTATACATCAGAAGTTGATGAATGTAAGGGTAAGGTGTGTGGCTACCGATTCCATATACGCCAATAATGCCAACAGGAAGTTCTGTACAAAATATGGAATATCCACATCCTTTGTGCGCAAGGGAAGAGCGGCAAAAAATGAGCCTTTGAGGAAGGTGCTTAGAAGTGAACTCTCAAAAGAAAGGGCCACCCGGCTTGAAGGGAGCTTCGGTACTCAAAAGCAACATTACTCGCTCGCAAGGATAAAGGCACGGAACAGGAAGACGGAAATCCTGTGGATTTTCTTCGGAATACATACGGCAAATGCCATACTGATGATTGAAAAGATCAGGAACAGAACGGTGAAAGCAGCATGATATGAGTTTACTGAAAGAATCAGAAGAGGTCATCAAACTTCTTCCGGAACTTCATAGCTTGCCCGATAAGAGTATATTAGAATATAGAGAAAAATGACAATAAAAATGGCATATGAAGTGATTATACTCTATCATCTTCATATGCCATTGTATTTTACAGGGACATTTACTGAATATCTCCCTTTCACGGACCCTACCGGCTTATTTATGTTTATGAGAATCTCCTATTCTCTAGAAAGGCAAATCATCCTTCTCGTCTGTCGCGGCAAAGTCTACCGGCGCAGCGGGAGCAGCATTCATGGGAGGAAACGGAGCATCCGGCGCAACAGGCCCCTGGGCACCCACACGCTCTACTTTCCACGCACGGATACTGTTGAACCAACGCCCATTCCACTCGCGGGCATCCACATCAAAAAACACATTCAACTCTTCACCTGCCTGAATATTAAATTGCGCTATCTTATCTGCTCCAAATACGTCAAAACACATTTTTTTAGGATATTGATCATGCGTTTCAATTACGTATTCTTGTACTTTCCATTCATTTCCTGTCTTTGAAACTCCTCCTCTCGGTTCGAGGACTGCTATTACTTTTCCTGCTAATTCCATATTACGTTATTTAAATTCGCCACGAAAGTACACTTTTCCTTGCGAGTAAACTAATTTTTTCGCCATTTTTTGCGCTTGAACCATAATCTTTTCGTAACTTTGGCAGTTAAATGAATGTAGAGATATAGAATATAAATATAATAATATAAAACTATGAAGTTCATCGTTTCAAGTACTGGATTATTCAGTCATTTACAAGCTATTAGCCGAGTTATCAACTCTAAAAATTCGTTACCTATTCTTGATTGTTTTTTGATGGAACTAACTGACGGAACGCTGTCTCTCACTGCTTCTGACAGCGAAACGACCCTGTCCACTTCACTGGAAGTAAATGAAAGTGACGGTGACGGACGCTTTGCCGTTTCTTCAAAAACCATACTCGAAGCCCTGAAAGAAATACCCGAACAACCACTTACTTTCCTGGTAAATACTGAAAACCTGGAAATCACCGTACAATATCAGAATGGTAAATACAGCCTGATGGGACAAAATGCCGACGAATATCCACAAGCTCCCGCATTAGGCGCAAATGCGGTACACGTAACGATGGGCGCTCCGGTGATGCTGGCTGGTATCAACCGTTCTTTATTCGCTACTGCCGATGATGAGTTACGTCCGGTAATGAATGGTATTTATTTTGATATCACTACCGAAGACATCACTTTCGTAGCCTCAGACGGGCACAAATTAGTACGCAATAAAACATTTGTGGCACATGGCGATGAAAAAGCCGCTTTCATTCTGCCCAAGAAGCCGGCAACCCTGTTGAAGAACCTGTTACCGAAAGAACAAGGAGATGTGCAAATTGATTTTGACGACCGTAACGCTACGTTTACATTAGAAAACTACAGTATGATATGCCGTCTTATCGAAGGACGCTATCCAAACTATAACTCAGTAATTCCGCAGGATAATCCTCACAAGGCCACCATTGACCGCATGACGCTGATCAGTGCGCTCCGCCGTGTATCTGTATTCTCATCGCAAGCAAGCAGTTTGATAAAACTCCGCCTCAGTGAAAATCAGATCCAGATCTCCGCACAAGACATTGATTTCTCCACCTCAGCAGAAGAAACACTGACTTGCCAATATACAGGAAGTCCCATGAGCATCGGCTTTAAATCAACATTCCTGATTGATATTTTAAACAATATCTCAGCACAGGAAATACTTTTCGAACTGGCTGATCCTTCACGTGCGGGCGTTATTGTCCCTGTAGAGCAGGAAGAGAACGAAGACCTGCTGATGCTGCTGATGCCTATGATGCTGAACGACTAAAAACGACACGCCACCATGTGGTGGAAAAACAATATATAATACAAGCTGAAAATGAAATTGAACTTGAAGAATCCTATTGTTTTTTTCGATTTGGAAACAACGGGAACAAATATAAACACAGACAGAATAGTGGAAATATGCTATCTGAAGGTGTATCCAAACGGCAACGAAGAAACGAAGACCATGCGTATCAATCCGGAAATGCACATTCCCGAACAATCCTCTGCTATCCACGGTATTTATGACGCAGATGTGGCAGACTGCCCTACCTTCAAGGAAGTGGCAAAAGAGATAGCCCGGGACATTGAGGGATGTGACCTGGCCGGTTTCAATTCCAATCGTTTCGACATTCCGGTTTTGGCTGAGGAGTTCCTGCGCGCAGGAGTAGACATTGACATGATGAAACGAAAATTCATTGACGTGCAGGTAATTTATCACAAACTGGAACAGCGTACCCTGTCTGCCGCCTATAAATTCTATTGCGGCAAGAATCTGGAAGATGCCCATACAGCCGAAGCCGACACACGCGCCACATACGAAGTACTGAAATCCCAATTGGACCGCTATCCGGAAGAACTGCAAAATGATATGGCATTTCTAGCCGAATACTCAAGTTTCAACAAGAATGTAGATTTCGCCGGACGCATTGTTTATGATGACAAAGGCGTGGAAGTATTTAATTTTGGGAAATACAAAGGAATGTCTGTCAGCGAAGTGTTACAAAAAGATCCGGGCTACTACAGCTGGATACTGAACGGTGATTTTACGCTGAACACGAAAAACGTACTGACAAAAATCAGACTACGTGAATCGGGAATGATGAAATGAGTATGAAAGGAAAAAAAATCGTACTAGGTATAACCGGAAGTATAGCCGCCTATAAAGCGGCTATACTCATTCGCGGACTTATTAAGAAGGGAGCGGAAGTACAAGTTGTGATTACCCCCGCAGGCAAAGAATTCATCACACCTATCACTTTATCTGCATTAACAAGTAAACCTGTTATCAGCGAGTTTTTTGCTCAACGTGACGGAACATGGAACAGTCACGTTGATTTGGGACTATGGGCGGATGCCATGATTATCGCTCCGGCTACCGCATCCACTATTGGTAAAATGGCCAACGGAATAGCGGACAATATGCTGATCACGACTTATCTGTCAATGAAAGCTCCCGTATTCGTAGCTCCGGCAATGGATCTGGATATGTTCGCACACCCTTCCACCCGGAAGAATCTGGACACGCTCCGTTCTTACGGGAATCACATTATAGAACCGGCAGAAGGGGAGCTAGCAAGCCATCTGGTAGGAAAAGGCAGAATGGAAGAACCGGAAAAAATAGTGGAAATACTGGAAGCTTTCTTTGCCAAACAACAAGACATGGCCGGAAAGAAAGTAGTCATTACCGCCGGTCCAACTTACGAAAAAATAGATCCGGTACGCTTTATCGGCAATTATTCTTCAGGAAAAATGGGATTCGCACTTGCCGAAGAATGCGCTTCACGTGGAGCGGAAGTATCACTAATCAGCGGACCGGTAACGATTCAGGCCCATCACCCTAACATCCGCCGCATAGATGTGGAAAGTGCTGGAGAAATGTACGAAGCCGCCATCCGCGAGTTTCCTACAGCTTCGGCTGGCATCCTGTGTGCGGCAGTGGCCGACTTTACCCCGGAAACCGTATCCGGTCATAAAATCAAAAGAGAGAAAGATAATCTAATACTGCAACTGAAACCCACACAAGACATTGCCGCCGCACTGGGAAGCCAGAAAAAGGACGGACAAATATTAGTGGGATTTGCTTTGGAAACAAATGATGAAACAAAAAATGCACAAGGAAAACTGGAACGTAAGAACCTTGATTTCATTGTACTGAACTCATTGAACGACCAAGGAGCAGGGTTTCGTTGTGATACCAACAAAATAACGATTATAGACCGTCAAGGAGTAACTCCTTATCCGCTGAAAAGCAAACAGGAAGTAGCAAGAGATATTATTGACAGACTGGTAAATAATAAATAATTTCTTAATTTGCCACGTTGTCAATGTGCTAATTACCATGCGGAATACAGCGCAACAAATTAGCAAATTGACAAACCAGCAAATTATTAAAAAGGAGCAAGAATATGCTGCAATCTATCTATATACAAAATTATGCATTGATTGATACATTGGATATCAGTTTCACCCCCGGTTTCTCTGTCATCACCGGAGAGACCGGCGCCGGTAAATCGATTATTCTAGGCGCTATCGGCTTGTTACTGGGACAACGGGCCGATATCAAAGCTATCAAGAAAGGCGCCAATAAATGTATTGTAGAAGCACGTTTCAACATCTCCGCCTATCAGATGGAGCCTTTCTTTACCCAAAGAGATTTGGAATATGATCCGAATGAATGTATTATCCGCCGCGAGTTATATGCATCGGGCAAAAGCCGCGCATTCATAAACGACACGCCGGCCTCATTGGCGCAGATGAAGGAACTGGGCGAGAAACTGATAGATGTACATAGCCAGCATCAAAACCTGTTGCTCAACAGTGAGGGATTCCAATTGAATGTATTGGATATCCTGGCACAAAATGACAACGAACTTTCAGCATACAAAAATATTTATACCGAGTACAAGAACGTATGCAAACAGCTGGCCGATTTCATAACACAAGCCGAGCAAAGCCGGAAGGATGAAGATTACATCCGGTTCCAACTGGAACAGCTGGATGATGCAAACCTTCAGGAAGGAGAACAAACCGAACTGGAACAGGAAGCCGAAACTTTGAGTCATGCCGAAGAAATAAAAGCGGGCTTGTACAAAGTGGACCAAATAATGTCTTCGGAAGATGCCAGCCTGTTGTCCGCTACCAAAGAATGTATGCAAACCCTGCATAACATAGCGAGAGTGTACACACGTGCCCAGGAATGGATAGGGCGTTTAGACAGTTGTTACATAGAGCTGAAAGATCTGTCGCATGAAATAGCAGGCGCACAGGAGGAAGTGGAGTTCAACCCCACCCGTCTGGATTATGTAAATGAACGCCTGAACTTAATCTACTCTCTGCAACAGAAACATCACGTACAAACAATAGAGGAATTGATAGCTGTGCAAACCGACTACCATGAGAAGCTGAACGCCATCACTTCTTTTGACGACCGTATAGCAGAACTTACCGCCCAAAAAGAAACGCTATATGACAAAGTGATAAAGCAAGCCGCTGTGCTGACAAAGCTTCGTTCCCAATCGGGTAAGAACATTGAGAAACAGATGCAAAGCCTGCTGGTTCCTCTCGGTATGCCCAATGTGCGCTTTGTGGTGGAACTGAATCCGCGCAAGGAACCGGACAGTAAAGGGATGGACAGTGTGACATTCCTGTTTTCGGCCAACAAGAATGGAACATTACAAAATGTAGCTTCCGTAGCATCGGGCGGTGAGATTGCCCGTGTCATGCTTTCGCTGAAAGCCATGATAGCCGGAGCTGTGAAACTGCCTACTATCATCTTTGATGAAATAGACACTGGAGTTTCCGGTTCCATCGCCGAGAAAATGGCACTCATCATGCAGGAAATGGGAAAACAAAACCGTCAGGTCATCAGTATCACCCATCTGCCCCAAATTGCAGCACGCGGCATCACTCATTATAAAGTATATAAGGAAGATACGGAAACAGGCACCAACAGCTACATCCGCCGCTTGACTGATGAAGAAAGAGTAAAAGAAATAGCCAATATGCTAAGTGGAGCTACCTTGACAGAGGCAGCCCTGAACAATGCAAAGGCGCTGATAAGTGGCTAGTGCCAAGTGATTTATGGACTGTCATATTGCAGACATTAATCACTTACCACTAACCACCTGTCACTAACCATTAACCACTAATTAGACATGTTAGAAAAGAATGAAATGATTTTCGGTGTACGCGCTGTTATTGAAGCCATACAAGCCGGAAGAGAGATAGATAAAGTATTGGTGAAGAAAGATATACAGAGCGAACTGTCCAAAGAACTGTTTGCCTGTTTGAAAAATACCCTCATCCCTGTTCAGCGTGTACCCGTGGAGCGTATTAACCGTATCACCCGGAAAAACCATCAGGGAGTTGTAGCATTCATCTCCTCTGTCACCTACCAGAAAACAGAAAATCTGGTACCTTTCTTGTTTGAAGAAGGAAAAACACCCTTATTCGTCATGCTGGATGGAATTACCGATGTACGTAACTTCGGAGCCATTGCCCGTACCTGCGAATGTGCCGGTGCAGATGCCATTATTATTCCCTCGAAAAACAGTGTCAGTGTCAATGCTGACGCAATGAAAACATCCGCAGGAGCTCTGCACACTCTTCCCGTATGTCGCGAACAAAGTTTGACTAATACCATCAAGTATCTGAAAGACTGCGGATTCAAGATTGTAGCAGCTACGGAAAAAGGGGATTATGATTACACCAAAGCAAACTATAAAGACCCTGTATGTATCATTATGGGAGCCGAGGACACAGGTGTTCCCTACGAGCACCTTTCTCTGTGCGATGAATGGATCAAAATACCGTTAATGGGTAAAATAGAATCACTGAACGTATCGGTTGCCGCAGGTATTCTGATTTATGAAGCTGTAAAACAACGCGGCTTCACAGAAGACAAGACGGCATCCGCTTTATAAAATACCGTATCATCGTTAACAAACAATTAACTATATCATGAAGAAAGTACTTTTGATATTGGCATGCGGCATAGCTACCCAGCTAAGCTATGCACAAGCAACCCCAAAGTGGGCCGACAAAGCTAAAAAAGCCGTTTTTTCCATCGTTACATACGATAAAGATAACAAAATCAAGAATACAGGAAATGGATTCTATATCAATGAAAATGGAACGGCATTATCTGATTACACCCTGTTTGAAGGAGCCGAACGCGCAGTAATCATTAACGCGGACAGTAAAGAATTACCTGTATTGCGTATCTTGGGAGCCAACTCCATGTATGACATCGTAAAATTTAATACTGAAGCCGATAAAAAGACCATAGCATTAAAATCGGCATCACAGCCGGCATCAGTAGGTGAAACAGTCTATCTGCTACCCTACTCGACTCAAAAAGCGGCAACCTGCCAGACAGGGACCGTCACCAAAGTAGACACCATTGGCGACAAGGCATATTATTATACACTGGCAATGACAACCAACGAAAAAACCGTAAGTTGCCCTATTATGAATGCCAATGGAGAAGTATTAGGTTTAATCCAAAAAAACGCATCGGATGAGGCCAAGGAAAGTTATGCCATCGGAGCTACATACGGTGCCTCACTGAGCATCACCGCCCTTTCTTTGAACGACATGTCACTGAATAAAATCGGCATCAAAAAAGGACTGCCCGAAACAGAAGACCAAGCACTGGTGTACCTGTTCATGGCATCTTCACAACAAAATCAGAACGAATATATCACCACATTAAACGATTTTCTGGAACAATATCCCAACAGCGCAGACGGATATATACGCCGTGCCACTACTTATATGGGATTTAGTGATGATGAACACAACGCTTTGGCAGATGCTGACCTGAAGAAAGCACTGGAAGTGACTACCAACAAGAGTGAGACGCAATATAATATCGCTAAATTAATTTATTCGTATATCATCTCTTTAGGTGACAAGAAACCATACGGTGACTGGAGTTACGACAAAGCTCTCTCCATCATTCATGATGCCATGCAAGCCGACAACCAACCCATTTACACACAATTGGAGGGAGATATTCTGTTTGCTATGAAGAAATATCCTGAGGCATACGCCGCTTATGAGAAAGTGAACCAGTCTTCCATAGCCTCTGCCGCTACATTTTACTCGGCAGCCAAAACCAAACAACTGATTGAAGGAACAGATATGAACGAGGTTATTGCCTTGATGGATAGTGCTGTGGCACGTTTCACCAAGCCTTATACATCGGAAGCTGCTCCTTATTTCTATGAACGGGCAGAAATAAAAGCCCAGACAGGTAAATACCGTGAAGCGGTAATAGATTATGATACTTTTTATGATGCTATCGGTGGACGGGTTACAGCCGCCTTTTATCTGCAACGCGAACAGGCGGAAATACAATGTAAGATGTATCAGCAAGCTATCAATGACATTAATAAAGCAGTAGAAATGACTCCTGAGGATGTAGCCATGTGGGTGGAAAAAGGTTCGGTGCATCTACGTGTAGGGCAACATAACGAAGCAATAGAAGCATTGGAAAAGGCTATCTCTTTAGACCCGAAAGCCGCAGCCGCATACCGCATGCTGGGATACTGCCAGATACAATTAAAGAAAAACAAAGAAGCCTGTGCAAACTTTGCCAAAGCAAAAGAACTGGGCGATGAAGTGGTAGACGGACTGATACAGAAGTATTGCAAATAATACCGGAAAGCTCCATCCAAAATCCGCGAATCTTGCTACGTGATTTCTGAAATCTTGTTGCATGATTCGCGGATTTTTGCTACAAGATTTCAGGGAGCATTCCCTGCCATTCATGAAAAAGCAGGAAAGGAAAAAATTCTACTTATCCCACAACTGCTGTATAATCAGTACCCGTTTCGTATCTTCCGTCACCCGGAAACGGTCATCGCTACGCTCTCCTACCAGCCATACAATCTGGCCTGCAGAGCAAACCACATATTGATTTTCTTTCTGGAAAAGAGAAAACTTACGATCTGTCAGATAATCGCTGATCTTCTTTTTCCCTTTCATTCCGAAAGGAACAAATTTATCCCCCTGCCGCCATTTACGCACCGTGAGAGGTAGCACCACCTTGTCTGCATCCAAACAGGCCGTATCCTTATTCTTAGGGATGACAAAGTCTGGCATTATTTCCTGCGTTTCCATTGCAAGCCGGAACGGGGGCACATTTTCCTCCACTTCCTCATCCGCCAGCTTCCTCCTGCGAATAATCAACTCCGTCCTGTCGCGCAGTACCTCCCATCCGGCAGAAACAAACCTTTTTCCCGACTGGGCAGACAAACTGCGGAATACATCTCCTGCCTGGACAGAATTGAAACCTAACGGATGAAGAATCTCAAACAGCAAAGCCGCCGGAGCACTCTCTTCCATCAAACGAGAAATAAGAATATGACCGGACTTTTCCATCACCCTTTCTTTTCCCGCCTCTATCTCCTTATTATATATAAGAGAAACATCAGTCAGACGCCTTGATGTTTCAGCTATACTTTCACTGACAGAAGGATTCAGCTCACGCAACATCGGAAGAATATTCAGACGGATTTTATTACGCATATATTCATCTTGCAAATTGGTACTGTCTGTAACATAACCTTGACGCAAACAACGCAAATAATCCAAAATATCCTGACGGCTCACCTCCAACAAAGGCCGTACAATGCAGCCGTTATGCGGACTAATACCTTTCAAGCCATTGATTCCCGCGCCACGTATCAAATTCAATAAAAAAGTTTCCACACTATCGTCCCGGTGATGGGCTACGGCAATAACAGCCCCCCCCCTCTCCTTACGCAGTTGTTCGAACCAATCATAGCGCATTTCGCGAGCCGCCATCTCAATAGAAACATGATGCCTCGAAGCATAAGTGACCGTATCAAAATGAGTAACATGCAAAGCCACTCCTAATCCTTTACACAACTCATTGACAAACCTTTCATCTCTATCGGATTCCTCACCACGAAGGTGAAAATTACAATGGGCAGCCTCACAATGATACCCTAAAACAAGCAAGACACGCAACAAAGCTACCGAATCTGCCCCGCCACTCAATGCCACTAACACCTTATCATGCAAGGTGAAAAGTTGTTTCTCCTCTATATACTTCTGAATATTCCAATGAAACATGGCACAAAGATAAGAGTTCTGCAAGACAAAAACAAAGTGCCCGTTCTTTATTTAAAAACAATCTAAATAATTTGCATACTTCTAAGTAATAACTTATCTTTGCAAAAAATTTAAAACAAAATGCGTTTATCCGAATTAAGAACAGGAGAAAAAGGCGTAATAGTCAAGGTTTTAGGCCACGGTGGTTTCCGCAAGCGAATCGTTGAAATGGGTTTTATTAAAGGAAAAACCGTAGAGGTAATCTTGAACGCCCCTTTGAAAGACCCTATAAAATACAGACTACTAGGTTACGAGATCTCCCTCCGAAGACAAGAGGCAGATATGATTGAGGTGGTAAGCGAGCAGGAAGCACGCACGATGCAAAACCCTTACCATGGTTCCATAACAGAAGATGTACCCGTGCCCGAATCAGAACTGGTGGCACTGGCAAAAGGCAAACGCCGTACAATCAATGTAGCCTTAGTAGGTAATCCCAATTGTGGAAAGACTTCGCTATTCAATATTGCATCCGGCGCCCACGAACATGTAGGAAACTACAGTGGTGTGACAGTAGATGCCAAGGAAGGTTTTTTCGACTTCCAAGGTTACCATTTCCGTATTGTAGATTTACCCGGAACCTATTCTCTTTCAGCCTATACTCCGGAAGAACTTTATGTACGCAAACATATCATTGAAGAAACTCCGGATGTAATTATCAATGTGGTAGACTCTTCTAACTTGGAACGTAATTTCTATCTTACCACCCAATTGATTGATATGAATGTGCGTATGGTTATCGCCTTGAATATGTACGATGAGCTGGAAGCCAGCGGAAATAAATTGGATTATACCCAATTAAGCCAGCTGATCGGGGTGCCTATGGTACCTACTGTCTGCCGACGGGGAGAAGGTGTAGACAAACTGTTCCATGTTATCATCGGTATTTACGAAGGAGGAGATTTCCTGTCACAAAAGGGCGAAATACGTTCTGAAATTCTGGAAGACCTGAGAGACTGGCACAAAACCTACGTACCCGACCACGAATTCGGAAGCCACAAAGAAGAGGAAGATGCCCGCCCACGCGGATATATGCGTCATATTCATATTAACCACGGTCCTGAACTGGAGCGCAGTATCGAAGAAGTCAAGAAAGCAATCAGTCAAAACGAAGACATACGCCATAAATATTCCACCCGCTTCCTATCCATCAAATTACTGGAAAACGATAGGGAAATAGAAAATTTCATCTCTACACTGCCTAATGGCAAAGAAATCATAGCGATACGCAACAAGGAAACATTACGTATCCGTAAAGTGATGAACGAAGACAGCGAGCAAGCTATTACGGATGCTAAATATGGTTTTATCACCGGAGCTTTGAAAGAAACATTCACCGACAATCATTTGGAAAAAGAACAAACGACCCGCGTGATAGACAGTATTGTGACACATCGCATTTGGGGATATCCTATTTTTTTCCTGTTTCTTTATATCATGTTTGAGGGAACCTTTGTTTTGGGTGACTATCCTATGCAAGGTATTGAATGGCTAGTAGACCAATTAGGCAACCTGATACGAAACAATATGGCTGAAGGTCCTTTGAAAGACTTACTGATAGATGGTATTATCGGTGGAGTGGGCGGTGTTATCGTTTTCCTGCCGAATATCCTCATATTATACTTTTTTATTTCTATATTGGAAGATTCGGGGTATATGGCACGCGCCGCATTTATCATGGATAAAATAATGCACCGGATGGGACTGCATGGCAAGTCCTTTATCCCACTGATTATGGGATTCGGTTGTAATGTACCTGCCATAATGGCAACACGTACTATAGAAGATCGAAAGTCCAGACTAATCACCATGTTGGTGAATCCTTTAATGTCCTGTAGTGCGCGTCTTCCCATATATTTAGTTATGATAGGTGCTTTTTTCCCTAACTGCGCCAGCTTTATGTTACTTTGTATCTATACAGCAGGTATTTTATTAGCAGTAATAATGGCCCGTATTTTCAGTAAATTTCTAGTGAAAGGAGAAGATTCTCCATTTGTGATGGAACTCCCCCCCTATCGTATGCCTACTTCTAAAAGTATCATGCGTCATACATGGGAAAAAGGAGCACAATATCTGAAAAAGATGGGAGGCATTATCATGATTGCCTCAATTATTATTTGGTTTCTAGGGTATTATCCACGGCATGATACTCATGAAAGCGTAGCCGAACAACAAGAAAATTCATATATCGGACAAATAGGCAAAGCAATAGAGCCTGTTATCAAACCGCTAGGATTTGACTGGAAGTTAGGAATCGGACTTATTTCAGGTGTAGGCGCTAAAGAATTGGTAGTAAGTACACTAGGAGTATTATACACAAATGAAGGAGATGTGGAAAATGTGAATCTTTCTGACCGTATTCCCATTACTCCACTGGTTGCATTAGCTTACATGTTGTTTGTATTGATCTACTTCCCCTGTATTGCCACTTTCGCAGCAATCAAGCAAGAATCCGGCAGTTGGAAATGGGCCATATTCGCAGCAGGATACACCACTGGATTGGCTTGGCTTGTTGCATTTACCGTATTCCAAATAGGAAGTATTATCATTTAATAAACCTAAACCTAAAATTATTTGTTTATCAAGCATGGAATTACAACAAATTATAGTTATTGCAATCGTATGCCTCTGTACAATATGGATAAGTATACGTATCTTTCAGTATTTCAAGCGCATAAAGAACAATAGCAATCCGTGTGAATGCTGTAATTCTGATTGCGCCATGAAGTCTATGCACAACAAGCCAAAGTGCGGTTGCGAAAAAAATGCAGAAAAGTGAGAAAAAAATAGCAAAATATTTGCAGATTAAAAAAAATGTCGTACCTTTGCAACCGCAATCGAGAAACAAAGATTGATAACAATAAGGTTCCTTGGATGAGTGGCTTAGTCAGCGGTCTGCAAAACCGTGTACGGCGGTTCGAATCCGCCAGGAACCTCCTCATCACTTCAAAAATAAATATGCAAAAGGGAATAATCCATAGATTATTCCCTTTTGCATATAATATATAAAAAGCAACGCCTTCAATTACTCAAAAGTATTCCTATTTACACCTACATTCAAAAGGTTTCTCGGCTCAGTTTGAAAAAGAACCTGGAATTATTTCTCTATTCCGAAGATTAAGGAGCGAGTCTTTCTATTTTCCAAACACCATCAGATTGAAGCATATAGAGAAAACGATCATGCAAACGATTTACCCTACCCTGCCAGAATTCAACACGAACAGGCATAACAGCAAAGCCTCCCCAGTATTCAGGGCGATCTATCTCTTTCCCTATCCAGCGCGTGGTTTCTTTCACAAAATCACGAATAAGTTGTATCCTGCTTTCTATCGGTTCGCTTTGAGGAGAAATACGGGCGCCAATACGACTCTTGTAAGGCCTTTTTCTAAAATATTCATCTGATTCCTGTGGAGATACTTTAGCCGCAATACCTTCTATATGAATTTGCCTTTCCAGTTCATGCCATACAAACGATATAGAGATAGATGAGTTATGAGCCAGATGTTTACCCTTGCGACTTCCATAGTTAGTATAAAAAATAAATTTGCCATCATGCAAATCTTTCAACAACACAGTCCGTATTGCCGGTTTCCCTTCCGGAGAAACAGTACCTACCAACATAGCCGTAGGCTCATTTACCTCCGCATCTATCGCTTCTTGCAGCCACTTTGTAAAAAGGACAAGTGGATTATCAGGAAGATCACTCCTTTTGAGACCACCCTTTGTATATTCCCTCCTGATTGTCGCCAAATCAGCCTTCATTATTTTTTCTTTAACTCTTAACCTATATTCTTTCATTAACACTTAAATATTCTTTACTCAATAAATTCCCCAAAAGACCATATCAAAATGGACACCATACCTCACATAATTATGAAAACAATCTTCTAAAAGAAAAGGTTTAGCAATTTCTCACCGCTATGCATAATTGAAGAAGGACTTATTTTCATTTTTTTGAAATACAAAATCTTTTTGCAAACCATACATTTTCAATCATTCCACTACACACATTTTTCTGTAATACAAGAATATATATTTTTGATAGATTTAATTTTCATAGACAATACTAGCTACAACAGAAGACAAATTATCCTTTTTTATTGCAAAATCACCCTACAATAAGAACTAAAGCCTACACTTGTTTGTTAAATAGAAAAATAAGAATAGCAAAACGACTTGCTACCAATGCACAAACTATTTAATTAAATAATGATTGACTGTTTATGAAAATCTTATTAATAGGAGAGTATAGCAATATACATTGGACTTTAGCAAAAGCCTTAAGAAATATGGGACATAGAGTCGATGTATTATCCCACAGCAATTTATGGCTAAACAACTCTGACTATCTCTATCCCAACCGGTCATCAATCCGTTGGGGAGTTCTTAAAAACACGTTCAATTTACTGAAAACCCTTCCCCAACTCAGAGGATATGATGTGGTACAACTTGTCAACCCTTACTTTTTAGAATTAAAACCCGAACTGCTTCAGTACGTATTCCAATATCTTAAAAAGAACAACAAGAAGATATTTTTAGGAGGGTTTGAATATGATTTTTACTGGATTTACATGTGCTTAAATAAAAACGCTCTCCGATATAATGATTTTTATGCCAATGGCACTTTTCGTGACACCATTGACAACAAAATGGCAATTATAAATTGGATGCATGGATTCAGAGGAAAATTAAACCGTATCATCGCGAACAATTGTAATGGAATCATCACCAGTCTTTACGAATCCTATTTAGCCTACCAACCCTATTTCTCTGGAAAAACCAAATACATTCCTTTCCCGATAGAATCATTGCCTCACCCACAAATCCCTTTTAAAAAAATAGAAAAAGTAAAATTCTATATCAGTCTAAAACATCATCGTGAAGAATGGAAGGGAAAAGACGAACTTTATAGCGCCCTCTATAAATTATATTACAGACATCCATCTGCATGCGAAATCAAACAAACCGTTTTCACTCCGTATGATGAATGTGAACATTTTATGGACGGGTGCGATGTAATGTTAGATCAGCTTTATTCTTATTCTCCGGGATTAAATGCATTATACGCCATGAGCAAAGGAATTGTAGTGGTGGGAGGTGCAGAAGAGGAACATTACAACTTATTAGGCGAAGACAGACTTCGCCCTATCATCAACGTACGCCCCGAAGGAAATGACATTTATAACAAACTAGAGAGTTTATTAGCCAATACAAATAAAATTTCTCAATTATCTGCCGACAGCATTGAATATATTAAAAAACACCATTGTCCAATAAAGGTGGCTAAAGAATGTTTGGATTTTTGGGAGAAAAATTAATTCCACCTATTAACACTTCACTATCAGCACCTTATTATTTCCATCAAAAAATATATCTAAAAAAAAGAGCAAAAGGTTTGCATATTTCAATTTATCCCCTTATCTTTGCACCGCGTTTGAGAGATAACGCTTCTGATAAGAAGGAAGTTTGGGTGAGTGGCTGAAACCACCAGTTTGCTAAACTGACGTACGGGTAACCGTACCGGGGGTTCGAATCCCCCAGCTTCCGCGAATAAGTCGTAAATTAATTTTACGACTTATTTTTTATATTCATTTTTCAACAGTTTGCTGTCAAGGCTTTCGGGAGGAAGAGTAAAGGTGTTTTTTAGACTTTCAATTTTACTACATAAAACATATGATACTTCTTCATAGAAATTAAATTCCGATTTATAATAGTAATAGCATAAAAAAAATCATTTTTTATTTTGCAGATTAAAAACAAACTTCTAACTTTGCACCGTCTTAGAAAAAGAATTAAGACTAACTGATGGCGGTATCGTCTAGTGGCCTAGGACGCAGCCCTCTCACGGCTGAAACTCGGGTTCGATTCCCGGTTCCGCTACTTTTAGAAGCTAATTGGTTTATTGTCACCAATTAGCTTTATTTTTTATGGAATTGTTATAAAGAGTCCTTATTGTTTTTTCATTTATTGACCACTTTATACTTAAAAATGCACAAGTATTCGCATTATACCTACTAATAGTGATGCATAGCTCACAAAAAAGGAGTACCTTTGCAGCCCTAAATCTCTTAATAATGGAATAACAGTATGGAAATGAACAAAGTTTTTAAGGATGGATTGTGGAGTAAGGAAATTAATGTTTCAGACTTCGTACATACCAACATTACCCCTTATGAGGGCGATGCCTCATTTCTGGCAGGCCCCACAGAGCGAACTAAAAAAGTGTGGAACGAATGCCTCAAGGCACTAGAAGAAGAACGTGCCAATAACGGAGTTCGTTCCCTTGATAATGTAACAGTATCTACCATCACCTCACATAAAGCAGGATACATTGACCGTGAAAACGAACTGATTGTAGGTCTTCAAACGGATGAACTTTTGCGCCGTGCCATCAAACCTTATGGTGGTATCAAAGTCGTAGAAAAAGCCTGCCATGAAAACGGTGTGGAAGTAGATGAAAAAGTAAAGGATATCTTTACTCATTATCGCAAAACCCATAATGATGGCGTATTTGATGCTTACACCGAAGAAATCCGCTCTTTCCGTTCACTCGGTTTCCTGACCGGTCTGCCCGATAATTATGCACGCGGGCGTATCATCGGTGACTACCGCCGTTTGGCACTGTATGGTATCGACCGACTGATTGAAGCAAAACAAGAAGATTTGCACAATATCACCAGTCCGATGACCGATGCCCGTATCCGCCTGCGCGAAGAAGTAGCCGAACAAATCAAAGCACTGAAAGAAATAAAGATATTGGGTGAATATTACGGACTCGACTTGGGTCGTCCCGCTACTAATGCACAAGAAGCTGTTCAGTGGGTTTATATGGCATATCTTGCTGCCGTGAAAGAACAAGATGGAGCAGCTATGTCATTGGGCAACGTTTCTTCATTCCTGGATATCTATATTCAATATGATTTGGATCATGGTAAAATTGACGAGTCATTTGCGCAGGAACTGGTAGACCAGTTCATTATCAAGTTGCGTATGGTCCGTCATCTGCGTATGCAATCATACAACGATATCTTTGCAGGTGATCCCACCTGGGTAACCGAGTCTATCGGCGGACGCTTCAACGACGGACGTACCAAGGTTACAAAAACTTCCTTCCGTTTCTTGCAGACACTATACAATCTGGGTCCGTCACCCGAACCTAATATGACTGTACTGTGGAGTCCGGAATTGCCGGAAGGTTTCAAAGAATTCTGTGCACAAGTTTCTATCGACACTTCTTCTATACAATACGAAAACGACACGCTGATGCGCGAAGTGCGTAACTGTGATGATTATGGTATCGCCTGCTGCGTTTCTTATCAGGCTATCGGCAAACAAATCCAGTTCTTCGGAGCACGTTGCAATCTGGCTAAAGCCCTATTGCTGGCTATCAATGGCGGACGTTGTGAGAATACAGGAACTGTAATGGTGAAAGATATTCCTGTATTGACAGGGGACTTGCTGAACTTTGAAGAAGTATGGTCTAATTATAAGAAAGTATTAATGCAAATTGCACGTGTGTATAATGATGCGATGAATATCATTCACTATATGCACGATAAATATTATTATGAAAAGGCTCAAATGGCATTCATTGATACCGATCCACGTATCAATCTGGCATATGGCGTAGCCGGTCTGTCCATTGCCATTGACTCATTGTCTGCCATCAAATACGGCAAAGTACGTGCCAAACGTAATGATATAGGTTTGACCGAAGGCTTTGATATTGAAAATGCATATCCTTGCTTCGGTAATGATGATGACCGCGTAGACCACTTAGGGGTAGATTTGGTTTATTTCTTCAGTGAAGAATTAAAGAAACATCCGGTATACAAAAATGCCCGCCCTACCCTGTCACTGCTGACTATCACCTCCAATGTAATGTACGGCAAGAAAACAGGTGCCACTCCTGATGGTCGTGCCAAAGGAGTGGCTTTCGCTCCGGGTGCCAACCCGATGCACGGACGTGACAAGAACGGTGCCATCGCCTCATTGAGTTCTGTAGCCAAACTACGCTATCGTGATGCCCAGGACGGCATCAGTAACACGTTCTCTATCGTACCAAAATCACTAGGGGTAGACCAGGAAACCCGTATAGAGAACCTGGTAACCATGATGGACGGTTATTTCACCAAAGGAGCACATCATCTGAATGTAAATGTGCTGAACCGTGAAATGTTGGAAGATGCAATGGAACATCCTGAAAAATACCCGCAACTAACCATCCGCGTATCAGGTTATGCCGTAAACTTCATCAAATTGAGCCGTGAACATCAGCTGGAAGTAATCAGCCGTTCTTTCCACGAAAGAATGTAACATCACATATACATTCATCGTAGGGGCGGGTTTTAAACCTGCCCTTACCAGTTTAAAGACAAACCATTATGATCAGAGTCCATTCTTACGAGTCAATGGGGACGTTTGACGGTCCCGGTTTACGCTTAGTCGTATTTTTACAAGGATGCAATTTCCGATGCCTCTATTGTGCCAACCCCGACACAATTGACACCAAAGGTGAAAGTACGGAAACAACAATAGACGAAATTGTGCGTATGGCCGTCAGCCAAAAAGCTTTTTTCGGTAAAAAAGGAGGTGTGACTTTCAGCGGCGGCGAGCCTACATTGCAAGCAAAAGCACTGATTCCGTTATTCCAGCGATTAAAAGAACAAAGCATCCACATCTGTATAGATACCAACGGCAGTATATGGAATGAAGAAGTAAAGGAACTGCTACAATGGACAGACCTCGTATTATTAGACATCAAGGAATTTAATAATGTGCGCCATCGGCAACTGACAGAACGCAGCAACGAACAAACCATACGTACCGCCGGATGGCTTGAAAAAAACGGAAAGCCTTTTTGGTTGCGCTATGTATTAGTTCCAGGCTATAGTTCCTTTGAGGAAGATATACGGGCATTAGGAGAGCACTTCAAGAATTATCAAATGATTCAAAGAGTAGAAATACTACCTTATCATACATTAGGCGTACACAAATATGAAGCCATGGGAAAAGAATACAAACTAAACGGAATAAAAGAAAATACTCTAAAACAATTGGAAACAGCCAAAACGTTATTTGGTGAATATTTCAATACCGTATATTTAAATTAAAAATATACTGAAGACAAGATGTTGCTATAAATCAATGGAAATATTTCATCATTTCAATAAAATTATCTAATTTCGCATCTAAAACATAAATTATTATAAATATGAAAAGACTACTATTACTCTGCCTAACTTACATTATGTGTGTAGGCAACCATCAGATGGCTGCTCAAGACTCTTCTGAAAGTCCTGGTATTTTTAATTCATTAGCTGTAGGCGTCAGTGCAAGTACCACAGGTATAGGTATTGATGTAGCCAGTCCTATAGGAAGTTACTTGGCTGTACGTGCAGGAGTTTCTTTTATGCCGAACTTTACTTATTCTACAGATGTGGATGTAGATATTGAAGGTTCTTATGAAGGAAATATACCTACCAGCATAGATGTAGAAGGAGGAATGGGACGTACTGCCGGTGAAATATTGCTGAATGTATATCCTTTCAAATCATCTAGTTTTTTTGTATGCGGTGGTGCTTATTTCGGAGGAGGAAAACTCATCAAGATTAAAGGGCACAGCGATGAGTTGGCAGAACTGATTAAAGAAGGACAAGAAGTAGGTATTGAAATCGGAAACTATCGTATACCTGTAGATCAGAACGGAAATATATCTGGTGGTTTGAAGGTTTCTTCATTCCGTCCTTATCTTGGACTAGGTTTCGGAAGAGCGATTCCTAAGAAACGAATTGGCTTCATGTTCGAAATGGGTGTGCAATTCCATAACACTCCCAAAGTATATACCAATAACGGAGATTTGTCTGATTTAACAGCAGAAGCTGATAATGATTTCACTGATATCATAGACAAACTTACTGTCTATCCGGTACTTAAGTTCCGTTTGTGTGGCAAAATATTCTAATAATATTCTATAAAATAAAAGGAGATGAGCCCTATAATTTTCGCCTCATCTCCTTTTTATATATAAGAAACAATACACTTATATCAGCACCACCATCACATCACGTGCCCCATGAGCACCCATTACCAAAGCCTGCTCAATATCAGCCGTCTTTGACGGACCGGAAATAAAGGTTCCGAAGCCATATTCGCCTGTATCAATCAGTTTATATGCTTCATGCATATTGTTCACAATCTTATTCTTGTTTAGAAGAATAACCAATTTTTCGGCAATAAAATAAATGGCACGCTGCTTTACATCCTGTTCTATCCATACCGCACCATTCTCCGCAACCCCAATCTTTCCATCTATAACGGCCAAATCCGTCCCATTCAGTTCTGCAGGGTCTTCCACATCATCGGGATTAAATGTCGCACATGTAATAGTCTTCAGATTAGAAGCGATGCGTTTGGCTCCAGGATAAGCCTTTTTAATGAAATCATTCACGTCCTCCTCTTTCTCCAAAAGAATGGCTTCCCCTCCTACCTGCTTCATGATGAGATAAAACTGTTCCACCTTACTGGGATAAGTTAATGCCATATCTTCCAATGGCTTTAAATCCGGTTTCTCATATTTTACATGTGTAGCACGCCGGATGCTCTGCAATATATCTTCTCTGCTGCTCATAATTACTTCACTTTACCTTTCTTCCACATTTCATTGAAACTCTCCTTAGCAAATTTCGGCATCTCACGCCCTTTTCCCCAGTCATTCAATCCGTTATAGATAAGAAAACGTGGCATTCCGTTTACCAATGGCGCCCATTTTAATGCCATATTGAATATCAAAGGGCGATTCATCATGAATTCCATGCCACCGGACATTACCCTTTTCATCCGGTCTGCCTTACCCAATTTATCCAAATCCTGACGCCACAGATAGATCTGCTCCGCCAAATCCACCTTAGCCGGACACACAAACGAACAGGAATAACACAAAGAACAAGCCGACACATTGTCATAATAATGCAACGGCGCCTTCAACATTCCCAGGTTAATCCCGATAGGGCCGGGAATAAAATAAGTATAAGAGTACCCCCCACTACGTCTATATACAGGACATGTATTCATACAGGCTCCACAACGGATACAATTCAAAGTTTTGATATGCTTTTGGTCGGCCAATATCTTACTACGTCCGTTATCTACAATAATAATGTGAAGCTCCCCACCCTCTCTAGGCTTTCGGTAATGAGAAGTATATGTAGTAATGGGTTGTCCTGTAGCCGAACGGGCCAACAAGCGGGTGAACACTCCTAAAGATTCACGGTCCGGCACAATTTTTTCCATACCAAAAGCTGCAATCTGTAATTTAGGCTGGGAAGTACCCATATCCGCATTTCCTTCATTGGTACATACCACAATCTCACCAGTAGAAGCTACAGCAAAGTTAGCACCTGTCATAGCCGCCTCAGCATGAATAAATTTCTGACGGAGATTCTTCCGGGCTGCATGTGTAAGGTAAGTAGGGTCAAAATTTCCTTTCTCCGTACCCATCTCTCGCTCGAAAAGCTCACCTACCTGTTCACGTTTGATATGAATAGCGGGTAATACAATATGGCTTGGCTTCAGATGCATCAATTGCAAGATACGCTCTCCCAAGTCACTTTCTACCACTTCAATTCCTTTGTTTTCCAAAAAAGGGTTGAGTTCGCATTCCTCGGCCAACATGGATTTGCTTTTTATAAAATGCTTCACTCCGTGCTGGTTCAGAATATTGTAGACAATATTACAATACTCATCCGCGTCCTTTGCCCAATAGACATGGGCTCCATTAGCACGCGCATTGTTTTCAAACTCCACCAATAATTCATCCAAATGGCTGTTACTATATAGTTTAGTAGCACATGCCATATTACGCAATTCCTCCCATTCGGGAACTTCTTTACTCAGTCTGTCACGCTTTGCCCTAACCAGCCAAAGTGTTTCGTCATGCCATGCGGCCTGTTTCTTGTTTTTCAGAAACTCCGCAGCCGCTTTTGAATGTTTCGTACTCATAATCCTGCCGCTAAGATTTCAACAATGTGCAATGTCTTGATAGGAAGTTTGTCACGGGCAATGATGCCATTCTGATGCATCAGGCACGAACTGTCGGCCCCCACAATGTATTCAGCACCGGTAGCGATATGACGCATCACCTTGTCATGCCCCATCTGCACGGAAACCGCATCTTCCTCTACGGCAAACATACCGCCGAAACCGCAACATTCGTCTTTACGTTCCGGTTCCACAACTTCCACTCCTTCTACCAAAGAGAGCAAATCACGCAGTTTGCTGAAATAAGGAATATTAAGTTCGCTGGCAGAAGAAAGTTTCATCAATCTCACTCCATGACAACTGTTTTGCAGACTCACTTTATGTGGAAACTTGGCTTTCAACGAAGAAGGTCTGACGATATCATGAATAAACTCACAGATATCATATATCTTACCTTCGCTGGCGCACCGATGTTTGTCTTCTTTCAACAAACGACTGTAGTTATCACGCACAAAAACGACGCAACTGGCCGAAGGACCTACTATATAATCGTAATTCTTAAACTGTTCGTCAAAATGGCGGGCTAAATCTACCGCTTTATTCTCGAAACCTGCATTCGCCATCGGTTGACCGCAACAAGTCTGGTTGAGAGGATAATCCACGTCCACTCCCAGACTTTTCAGCAGCTTGTACGAGGCTATCCCCACCTGCGGATATACCGCATTGATATAACAAGGAATAAATAAACCTACTTTCATTGTCATTAGTTAATATGTGTCCTATACTAAATAACAAAGTTAGAGGATATTTGTTAAGAAAACAACGAGATTTCTAACGAATAATGAAGCGGAATAGGTAAAAAAACATAATATTGTGGGTAAAAGCCTTACTAATAAAAAAGCACTCCCCGCGAATCACTTCGCAGGGAGTGCTTTTAACTAATAACTAACTTTGTGGTTTACGTAATTTCTATATGACTAACTTATAGTGCAAAGATAGAGGTTAGAGGCCACATCCACAATCACTTCATTTAGGTATTCTATCTTATTCCACTCACTATTTATAGGTATTATAAGTTCATCTTCACCTCGCTTAGTTCAACCAGTTTATTTACGATAGCGTAAATAGTCAATCCGGCAGGTGAATGTATCTGTAGCTTGCGCGCAATATTCCGGCGGTGAGTTATCACCGTATGAATGGAGAGGAACAGTTTTTCCGCCGTTTCCTTATTTGTCATTCCACGTACCACGCAACAAATAATTTCTTTCTCACGCTGGCTCAACGTTTCCTGTTCGCCATCCGTCTCATCCACACCAAGATTCATCAGATCTACTAACTTTTTATTTAAAACTTCGATGTCATCATACAGCGCTATACTCTCATCGTAACCCTTCAACAAATTTGTATCTGTGACTGAACACAGCAAAGAAACGCACTTGGTAGATGCCTGTGGATAGTTCGATTTAAACTCGTCCACGTTAAACCATCCTCCGAAAGTAGGATTTATAATTAGAATATCCGGCTGATGTCCCTGCATACAATTCTGCAGTCCTTCAAGAGAAGTTATTTCCACCGGCTGTATTGTAAGATCAGGCATGCGCTTCAGCACAGCCACAAGTCCGCTACGCACAATGACTGACGTTTCGGCCACCGCAACGTGCACAGGTTCTGTCCGTTTCATTTCCCCTCCTTTTCTAGCCTAAGTACAGCAGGCACAAACAAGTAGTCCTCTACGCGGCAATGGGATGCCAAATCTTGTTCACAACTGAATATGTCGAATAATACGGCGTTCAACAAATGGTTATTTCCTTTTGCCGGATAATATTTAATAATGATGTTTTTTAGCTCAGTCAGTGTCGCATCTATCTGATCATGCCTGCGGGCAAACTGTGAGATACGGAATCCTCCCGTTTCTCGTCCTGCCATCAGATTCTCTACGTAGGTAAACACATTCATATCTTCATAATCCATGTGTTTACGCACTTCTCCGGCATACTGATCAAAAAATTTCAAAATGAGAAATGCAACCTCATTTTCCGTGGAACAATCTATAGCTTCTATCAGTTTACGACGTATAGTAGGCAGACAGAAATCAAGGAAATAATGATGTGCCTGTTTTAAATAATTCATCAATGAAGGCATAGAAATGTCCTTCACATCGTCCTCCATCCGGTCGCTATCTTCAATCATGAAGTTCACCACCGCAAGGAAAGTACGACAATCCACTCCATTTTCACGGCACACCTCCTGTACAGTCTTGTCTCCAAACCCCAACGAAAGATCAAAACGGCTCATTACCTGTAGCAATGTATAGTTATCACAGATAAGATAACTCATTTTGTCCGTCGGAGTATATTTACTTGTTTTATACATAGTTATGTTTTTTGTTTCTCTTTATGGCCGCAAAGTTACGGAAAATCACTAGGGTTATCAATCACTATAAATAGGTATTTTTTCTTGTACCCCATAATTCCCGTTCAACTAGCCAATGACAGTCTTCTAATTATACATTAATATATAGCCGTTAAGATAAGTGGCAAGAATCAACCACAAAAGATAAGGAACAAAAAGGTATGCCGAAGATTTCTTCACCGGATAACTTTCTATCATATAATAAACAACAAGCACATCCAGCACCAAAATGTTTGCAAAACCTAGCAACGGACTCCGGAGATAAAAGAAGAAAATGCTCCATGTAAAATTAAACAAGAGCTGGAACCCGAATAATCTGATAATCATTTGTCGTCTTATTGTCCACATATGCCAAATCAACCCGATAGAAATTCCCATGCACAGATAGATAAGGCTCCAAGCAATGGGAAAAGCCATATCAGGTGGTGTAAGAGAAGGTTTGTCCAATGTAGGATACCAGTTGAGTATGGCCTCCGACTGAAAATAAGAAGCAGTACAGCCTACACCAAAACAGATGAGTATGGCAATCAGTATGGGGATTATTTTTTTCATAAGGAGAATTATTTCTATTTATACTATGATTAACAAACCAATCTCTGGATTTGTTGCAGAAACAGAACACTTCTCCCATACAGGTATCTAAAAAACGTGCTCCCATTCGTTCGCTTACGATGGGAGCACTTACAACACAAAAACTAAACTAGACTTAACTAAACTATTCTATTAAGAAGTTTCACAACTTCCCTTGTCTATGCCGCAAATATAAAAAGATTATTTCTTTTTAGCAAAAGGATATCGACAAAATATCAACTTTTATCGTTCAAATATCAACTTTTTCAAACAGAATGACTATTTAAGTACATCTGTAACTCCTGTTTATAACTATCGGAAATCGGAATATACTCCTTACCGAAAACAATCCGCCCCCGGTCAACCACCTTGATTTTACTCTTTTGCACTATAAACGAGCGATGTACGCGAATGAAACGACTAGAAGGAAGCTTCTCTTCCATAGCTTTCATACTGACAAGTGACAAGATAGCTTTCGGCTCATCCTCCACATGTATTTTAATATAATCCTTCAACCCTTCTATATATAGTATTCGGTCTAAAGCAATTCGGAGCAATTTATAATCACTTTTTACATATATACAATCATCCGCCTCATCAGCATCAACACCATTATCTGCCTTCTGTTTCAGTTCATACCATTGCACCGCTTTATTCACCGATTGCAAAAAATCGACATAGCTGATAGGTTTCAACAAATAGTCCAAGGCATTGACTTTATAACTATCCAAGGCATACTGTCCGAATGCAGTAGTAAAAATAATCCTTGTTTCGGGACTGACCATGCGTGAAAACTCCAAACCGTTCAACTCGGGCATTTGAATATCAAGGAACAAGACATGTACCTCCTCGCGGAGAGGAATTTCTGTCATAGCTTGCACCGCGCTGGAATACCTCCCTACCAACCGGAGAAAAGAAGTTTTTTCCACATAGCTTCTCAGCAATTCCAAAGCCAGCGGCTCATCATCTACAATAGCACAATTCAGTATCATAAGCTTTTAGTCTGTATAGTTAATATAGAAGAATATACCTGTCCGTTCTCACTGATCCCTTTTATCCATTCGTAATGTCCCGGATAAATCAGTTCCAACCGTTTGCTTACCTGTTCCAGCCCCACCCCGCTTCCACTTTTATCTTGCCCAGACTTCGGATGATTGCTGTTAAGGATCTCACATCTCACCGTACCATCCGTATGCCCGAAGATAGAAATACTGATAAAACTGTCTACCGTGGGGCTGATGCCATGCTTGAACGCATTTTCTATCAGTGATATGAAAATAAGGGGAGCGATCTGCAACGCACCTCCGGAGTCTACCTCCAAATTCACACTTACTTCTACCTGCTGTGGCAGACGGATACGCATCAAAGCTACATAATTACGGATAAAGTCCAATTCTTTTTCAAGTGGGACAAAAGTCTGCTGATTGTCATAGAGCACATGCCGCAACAATTTGCTCAGTTCCTGTACCGCCTCCTGCGCCTTGTCACTGTTAAAAGCAATCAAGGCATAAATATTATTTAATGTATTGAGCAGAAAATGAGGGTTCAGCTGGTTCTTCAAGTTTTTCAGCTCCGCTTCCGTCTTTTGCCTCTCAGCTTCTATCAAACGCTCTTCCGCCTGACGCCAACGCAGACTGGTACGAATGGCCGCACCCAACCCGGCGACAAATATCATCATCCCCATATCCCGCGCATAGAATATCCATCGAGGTGGAATATGACGCGCAAATTCAGGAGGCGGAGGCGTACTTATACTTTCCAGAAATACATGAAGAAGCACACTCAGGCAGAGTATCAGCACGGCATTGCTCAGAATATACTTACGCATTTCATCCGTGAACATATAGCGGGGAACCAGCCACAAGTAATTGACATAGAAGATAACGAAATAGCACAGAGGAACACAACTGTGCCGCAAGAATTGGGCCAGGTTAAAGCCGCTTCCCCGGTCCATAAAGACCAACGGGAAGCCAAATATGAGCAGCCAACTGACGATATGGATGCTCAGTTCCAAAAAACGTCGCTGTGAAAATAATTGTTTCATATAGGCAAAGATAAGAAAGATTAGGTTAGAAATAAGATTTCTACGGCTCTTATTCTGTTATTCATACGTTCAAGTTTGGCTTCCCACAGCTATGGGCCGCGCTCTTCACAGTTATGGAGAGCGCAACCCATAGTTATGAGGAGCGCTCTCCACAACCGTGGGGAGGCAAACCCGAACGTATGTTCCGGCATTTCTCTCCATACAGAAAACCTTTTCCGCCCTTATTCATAACGCAAAGCGTCTATCGGGTCAAGGTCTGCGGCCTTCTTTGCCGGATACCATCCGAAGAACACACCAGTAACGGTACATACCAGAAAGGAGAGCAACACGCTCCAAGGTTGGATAAACACAGGCCAATGCGCTATTGCCTTAATCATAAAGCTGGCTCCGCAACCTATAATCACTCCTATCAAGCCACCCGTAATACTGATCAGGATAGCCTCTATCAAAAACTGGCTCAGAATATCGACCCCTCGTGCCCCGACCGACATGCGCAGACCGATCTCACGGGTACGTTCTGTTACAGACACATACATGATATTCATGATACCAATACCTCCGACTACCAGAGAGATGCCGGCAATACAAGCCAGCAAAGTGGTCATCAGGTCCGTTGTGGTGTTGAGCATACTGCTCAATTCCTGCTGGGTGCGGATGGTAAAGTCGTCAGCGTCCGTTTCTTTCAGCTTATGTTCACGGCGCAGGATGGTCGTTATCTCATCTACTGCTTCCTCGGTCATTTCTTCTGTCAGAGCCGAAGCAAAAATTCCACTTAGGTAAGTCTGTGCCAGCAGTCGTTTCATCACCGTGCTATAAGGAGCCAGTACCACATCGTCCTGGTCCATGCCCATCGAGTTATACCCTTTTGATTTCAGCACACCGATTACCCGGAAAGGAATTTGGTTACAACGAATCACTTTCCCTATCGGATCCGATCCGTCGGGAAAAAGATTATCGACAATGGTCTTGCCAATGACACAGACCTTGGCTGCCGTACGGATATCATTCTCGGTAAACATCTCCCCCTGTTCCACGGTGAGCTGGCGTATGGTAAGATAATCCATACTTACACCACTCACCGAAGACGGGTAGTTGTTGGCTCCCGCAACAAGTTGCCCCGAAGAAGAAACGTTGGGACTGATGCCGGAGAGATAAGTACACTCTTCGCTCAACTTTTCATAATTTTCCAGTTTCAGTGTCTGCATGGCCGAAGGGTCTTGGCGGACCCCTCCACGCATCTCTGCTCCCGGATGAATCATAATCATGTTTGACCCCATCTCCGAGATTTGTTGCTGGATGCTCTTTTTCGAGCCCTGACCGATGGCAAGCATAGCAATGACTGATGCCACACCGATGATGATCCCCAACATGGTGAGGAAAGCGCGGAGCTTGTTGTTGGCAAGGGCCCGGAGAGCTATTTTAAATAGATTTGTTCCGTTCATAATGATTCTTTTTTATGGTTAGTCCTCGTCATTCTTGGGCAAGGCAGCCAGTGCGGCAGCGGCCGAAAGGATCTGAGGATTGACGGTATCTTCCACTACATGCCCGTCACGCAAGCGGATATTACGGCTGCTATACTGGGCTATTTCGGGATTGTGAGTGACAAAAATAAGCGTACGGCCTTCGGCGTGCAACTTTTGGAAAAGTACCAGAATCTCGAAAGAGGTACGGGTATCCAGATTACCGGTCGCTTCATCAGCCAAAATAACGGCAGGATTATTCACCAAGGCACGGGCAATGGCCACACGTTGCATCTGTCCGCCGGACATCTGATTGGATTTATGTTCCAGACGGTCACCCAGTCCCACAGCTATCAGTGATTCAATGGCACGTTTCCGTCTTTCGGAAGCCGATACGGACGAGTTATACATCAAGGGCAACTCCACATTCTCTACGGCAGTCGTCTTAGGCAACAGATTATAGTTCTGAAATACGAAACCTATTTTACGATTGCGCAACACAGCCCTCTGAGGTTTGCTCATGGTACGCACGGACACACCATCCAACAGGTATTCACCACTGGTAGGGGTATCAAGACATCCCAAAGTATTCAGCAGAGTGGACTTGCCGGAACCGGAAGTACCCATGATCGTAACAAACTCTCCCTCGTAGATGGTAAAAGAGATGCCACGCAGGGCGTGGACGGTTTCATCGCCTACCTGGAAGTTCCGTTTTATATTTTGTAATTCGATTATCTTTTTCATGTGATTTATTCTTTCAATGTAAACGGAAGCATTACCTTTTATTACTTGTTCTTTTTCTTATTGCTTCCCGGAGGGCCTGGCATGAACGGACTTCTTTCACCTTCTCCGGCAGACGGTTCTTCCATTCCAGGCATAGCACCTTTCACTACCGTTTCTGTCACTACCGGTGTATTTTCAGTGATGCCACTCACAATCTCTGTCTTGCTGCCATCAGTAATACCTATTTTTACAGGATGAGCGGTAAAGGTATTGTTATCCAGTGTCCACACTTTATGACTGCTCTGGCAATCGTTTATCTTACGGCCTCCCACTATGTCCTTGTTGGGAGTAAAGCGCAAAGCCTTGTTGGGAACGGTCAACACATTATCCTTGGTCAATGTATAAATGGTAGCGTTGGCGGTAAGACGCGGTTTCAGTTTCAAATCGGGATTATCAGCTGTTATCACGACCTCATAAGTAACTACAGTGGTGCTGGTGGTGGTTGAAGAGCTGCTGCTCGTGCTGTTCGTGCTCCCCAAACGAATCTGTCTGACTACTCCTTCGAACACATCGTCGGGATAAGCATCCACGGTAAAGGTTACACGGGCTCCTTCCTCCACCCCGGCAATATCGGCTTCATCCACATCGGCCACCACCTGCATCTTGGTCAAGTCGGCAGCGATGGTGAACAGTGTCGGAGTCTCGAAACCGGATGCTACGGTCTGCCCTTCTTCCACATCACGGCTGGTCACCACTCCATCAATGGGCGAGGTGATGGTTGCGTATGACAGGTTACGCTCAGCCTTTGCCAGAGCCGCCTTGCTTTGCTCCAATGCACTTTGGGCACGTTGGAAATTATAAACCGTTTCTTCATAATCCGTATCGCTGATTAATTGCTTCTCGTGCAGCTTACGGTTACGGTCGTATAATTTCTTCTGATAGTCGTACTCTGCCTTATTGCCGTCATAGGTGGCCTTTGCCGACTGAAGTTCACTTTGCAATGTCACTTTATCCATCTCGGCTATCAATTCTCCTTTCTTTACCACGGAGTTGTAATCCACATAAATCTTATCAATGATACCGGATACCTGCGTACCCACTTCCACCTCTGTCACCGGCTCTATGGTTCCGGTAGCAGTGATGAAATTGCTGACATTGCCTTTGGTTACAGCTTCCGTTGCGAAATCGACCGTACTTTTCCCCTCCGGTCCGCCAAGCATCCAGAAACCGCCTGCCACGACCACTACGGCTACCGCTGTAGTAAGGATAATTTTCTTCTTTTCCATAATATAATATGTATAGCGTTATGATTATAATTTTATATCCTGACCTGCATAGAAGTTCAGTAAAGTCCGGTCCAGGATAGCCATATATTTGGCCTGGATACGTTGCAGCTGTGCACTGAGCAGGTTATTTTTCTCGGTAAGCAACTCTACGGTATTCTTCATTCCCAAATTGAACTGCTCGCTGACCATCTCGTAACTGGCCTGGCTACTTTTCAGTTTGCTTTCGGCCGCCGCATATTGCTCTTGAGCGTTAGTAGCGTCCAGCCACAGACTTTCTATATTCTTATAGAGTTCCTTTTGTTTGTTTATCAGATCGAGCAGACTACTATCATATTGCAAGCGTGCCTTCTGTACGGCACTTTTATTCTGGCGGTTATCAAAAATCGGAATATTTATGTTCAATCCTATCATATTGTTCCAGCCATACTTCATTTGTTTGCTCCAGCTATTGTCACTGGCACTGTTTGTCATACTCCCCGTAGATGCACTCAAACTGATGGTAGGGAGATAGCCGGCTTTAGCCACTGATATATCCAGTTTGGAATTCTCGATGCTCAACTTGCTGCTTTGGATTTCCGGACGTGATGCCAAAGCCTGCTGATAAACATCCTCCTGAGCAGGCAGCGGTTGCAAGACATGCTCATCGGCCAGTTCGGGAAGAACCAAATCCATTTCTTCCGTACCGTCCAGTTCCAACAACTGCTTCAACTGCAATTTATAGTCGCGCAAGGAGCTTTCGGAGGTCACCAACTGATATTTGTCACTGCTTACTTGTGATTCCAACTGCGCCAAATCGGCCTTCGAAATACTCCCTTCCTGAAAGAGCTCTTTGCCCCTGTCGTATGTGGCCTGGCTCACCTGTAAGGTATTCCGGTTAATCTTCACCGACTCGTCGGCATAAAGTATCTGGATGAAAATTTGTGCAATCTGCTCTTGCAGAGAGTTCTCCGTTTCGGTTACGGCAAGCCCTGCTATCTGCTGACTAGTCCTCCTCTGCTTGATCGTATTCAAGCGTTTGTTACCGTTCCACAAGGTCCACTGCGCGTTCAGACCATAGTTTCCATTATAAGTGGTTTTACTATCACTACTGATGATCTCCGTTCCGCTTACCGTGTTACTGGTTTCCTGATACGGACGGTTCGTCACATTCTGTCCTGTGCTGAACGACAGACTGGGAAAGAGGGCAGCTTTGGCGGTTTTCACATCTACCGAGCTCTCTTCCAATGAGATTTTATCCTGCTGCAATTGGATATTTTTCTCCAATGCATAGTCAATGCAGTCGTCCAGCGTCCATTTTTTGGCTTCTTGGGCGGAAACCGAAGTAACCGCGGCCAAAATCATTGCGAAATATACTACTCGTTGTCTCATCCTTTTTACTATTTAATTTGTTGATACAAAAGTAGAGGACCGTGATATTTTTAGCAATAAATATAGATTTGCGGAAGATTTCTATGGACAAAAACTTGCTTTTTACCGATAAAGTGTTTTTCTTTGTAATTATTACAACTTTAAGATAAATTTATGAATGATTCTTTGTTAACACGCATCTGGATATTCTATCGCGATGGCTTTCGCGAGATGACCTTGGGACGTACCCTCTGGGCGATTATTCTTATCAAATTATTCATCATGTTCTTTATTCTGAAACTTTTCTTTTTCCCCTCCTTCCTTGGCGGCAAGACAACGGAAGAGAAACAACAGTATGTAGGTGAAGAGTTAATAGAACGGGCAAATCCATAAACATTTAAATAAATCAGAAAGTTATGTTTGAAAACATTGACACTTCGTTAATTGACTGGTCAAGAGCGCAGTTTGCTTTGACGGCCATGTATCACTGGCTTTTCGTGCCTCTCACTTTGGGATTGGCTGTGATAATGGGACTCATGGAGACCTTTTATGTGACAACAGGTAAGGAATTCTGGAAAAACACAGCCAAGTTTTGGATGAAACTGTTTGGAATCAATTTCGCCGTAGGTGTCGCCACCGGTCTGATTCTGGAATTTGAGTTCGGAACCAACTGGAGTAACTATTCCTGGTTTGTGGGAGATATTTTCGGAGCCCCACTGGCCATCGAAGGAATTCTGGCATTCTTTATGGAAGCCACTTTCATTGCCGTTATGTTCTTCGGCTGGAACAAAGTGAGCAAGCGTTTCCACCTGGCATCCACCTGGCTCACCGGACTGGGAGCAACGATCTCCGCCTGGTGGATTCTGGTCGCCAATGCCTGGATGCAATATCCTGTAGGAATGGCTTTCAATCCCGAAACAGTAAGAAATGAAATGGTGGACTTTGCAGCTGTCGCCCTCTCTCCCATGGCTGTCGCCAAGTTCTTCCACACAGTGTTAAGCAGCTGGATACTGGGAGCCGTTTTTGTAGTAGGAATAAGTTGTTGGTATTTACTGCGCAACCGTCAGAAGGAGTTCGCTCTGAGCAGCATTAAAGTTGCCGCCGCCGTAGGTCTGTTCGCTTCCCTCGTCACTGCATGGACGGGTGATATTTCGGGAGTACAGGTAGCCAAAGTACAGCCTATGAAAATGGCCGCCGCCGAAGGATTACACGATGGTGGAAACGGAGTGCCCTTCACCATTGTAGGAGATTTGAAAATCCCCAAAATGCTTTCCATTCTTGCCACTCACGACATAGACGGCTATGTCCCGGGTATCAACAATCTGCTGGAAGGTGGTTATCAGATGCCCGACGGTACAACGGCTTTATCGGCCGAAGAGAAAATTAAACGCGGACAGATTGCCATCGCCGCTCTGGATGCATTCCGCAAAGCGTATAAGGCAGGTGACGAAGCAAGCGCCGCCGTAGCTCGCAAGACATTGGACGAAAACGTGAAATATTTTGGTTACGGATATATCAAGGACCCCACCCATCTGGTTCCTAATGTGGAACTTACTTTCTGGTCATTCCGGGTCATGGTGGGACTGGGAGGTTATTTCATCCTGTTCTTTATCATCGTATTGATTGTATCGAAAAAAGAGAAACTGGCCGATATGCGATGGCTGCAACGGGTGGCTTTGTGGACTATTCCGTTAGCCTACATCGGTAGTCAGGCAGGCTGGGTGGTAGCCGAGGTAGGGCGCCAGCCATGGGCTATACAGGATATGCTGCCCGTAGGAGCAGCCATCTCCAAGTTACAGACAGGGTCTGTACAACTTACTTTCTTTATTTTCCTTCTGTTGTTCACCGTTCTGCTCTTTGCAGAAATAGGTATTATGCTGAAGGCTATCAAGAAAGGGCCGGAGGGAATCAAGAATTGATAACTAAGGTTTCTTCAGTTCTATCTTTCAATATTCAATTCTCCATTTTTAAATTAGAACATTATGGACTATATATTTTTACAAAATTATTGGTGGTTCCTGGTATCGTTACTGGGAGCCCTGTTGGTGTTCCTGCTCTTTGTACAGGGTGGTAATTCCTTATTGTTCACGCTGGGACGCAATGACGAAGAACGTGCCTTGCTGGTAAACTCCACAGGACGCAAGTGGGAGTTTACTTTTACCACTTTAGTTACTTTCGGGGGCGCTTTCTTCGCTTCTTTCCCGCTGTTCTACAGTACCAGCTTCGGCGGTGCTTACTGGTTGTGGATGATTATTCTTTTCAGTTTCGTATTGCAGGCTGTCTCATACGAGTTCCAATCCAAGCTGGGCAATCTGCTGGGCAAACGCACTTACCAATGGTTTCTGGTTATAAATGGCATTGTGGGTCCGTTGTTGCTGGGAGGAGCCGTGGCTACTTTCTTTACCGGCTCCAATTTCCTGGTTAATAAAGGCAACATGGGCAATGAACTGATGCCTGTCATCAGCAGTTGGGCCAACGGATGGCACGGACTGGATGCGCTGACTAATCCTTGGAATCTGGTCTTGGGATTCGCCGTATTCTTCCTGGCCCGTCTTTTGGGTAATCTTTATTTTATCAATAACATCCGGGATAAAGACTTGATTCCCCGTTGTCGCCGTCAGCTTATAACCGATGCGATTCCTTTCCTTATCCTGTTTCTGGCTTTCGTTATCCGCACTTTATTAGCCGACGGTTTCGCTGTAAATCCCGAAACAAAGGAAATTTATATGGAACCTTACAAGTATTTCCTCAATCTGATGGATATGCCCCTATTGCTGGTATTGTTCCTCATCGGAGTGGTCGGGGTTCTTTGGGGCATTGGAAAAGCTGTATTCAGCAAGACTGCCACCAATGGTATCTGGTTTGCCGGTCCCGGTGTCGTGCTCACTGTATTAGCTTTATTACTTTGCGCAGGATATAATAATACAGCTTACTACCCGTCTACAGCCGATTTACAAAGTTCGCTGACTTTGGCCAACAGTTGCTCCAGCGAGTTTACCCTACGCACCATGGCATACGTTTCCATTCTGGTACCTTTCGTTCTGGCCTATATCATTTATGCTTGGCGTGCCATAGACCGCAAGCCCATTACCGCAAAGGAACTGGAACAAGACGGACACGCTTATTAAAGAGTCTTAATGGATTATAGTGAAGGCATCCTGTTTTGCAAATAGCTGTAAACAGGATGCCTTTCTATGTTAAATAACATTGTTTCAACCTATAAAATGAAGAGAATATCTTGCAAATTTCCGAAAAATCCGTACCTTTGCATTGTGTTTTTCATAGTATTAGATTTAAGGTTAACAAAGGTTGGAGCAAGGCGTTGCTCCTTTTTTTATATCTATAGGACACATAGCATCCATAGTTGATTCATTTCCCATCTAGAAAGTTATTTTCGTTTAAACTCTTCATCTAAAAGAAATATTATGATACAAGTGATGCATACAGTTGCGGATTACGTGCATGATGCCAGATATAGGATGCCGGATAGACCTCTTCCTTATTTTTATCAAGGATTTCTTTCAGAATACTGCATTTGTTCTCGCCCGTCACCAGAAAACAGGTATGCCGGGCTTCTATCAAAGGACGTCCCGTCATGCATATACGCACTGTTTTATTATAAGGATTGACGGACACCTCATACGGTTCCCCGGCGGTAAGAAGTTCCTGACGATCGGGGAAAATGGATGATGTATGCCCGTCCTCTCCTATCCCTAATAATACAAAATCAAAAACAGGCACACCGTCCATGGTCGGAACGGTGGTCTTGACTATGGAAGAATACTGTTTGGCTTCTTCTTCGGGAGCGCCCTCACCCACAATACGGTAGTAATGACTGGCAGGAATACCTACCTTGCCAAGCAGCAGACGATGGGCCAGGCCAAAGTTGCTCTGATCATCGCCAGGTGGCACGCAACGCTCGTCCACCCAATAGAAATAAATACGGGGCCAAGGGGTATATGCGGCATATTCACGCTCCCAAACCTCAAAAAGTGTGGCAGGAGTAGTTCCTCCGGAAAGAGCAATGGTAAAAGGCCGTTCAGGCTCTTTATCCATCGCTTCCAATATATGAGTTATCAAGGCTTGCGACGCTTGTACAGGCGACGCATACAAGTTATGGTCAATCATCTTATTCACTATTTATTACTCAGAGTTTGCTGTTTAAATTTACTATTCACAGATGACGACTTACAATTTACAGTATAAATTGGAATGTGTCAGATTCTTGCACGGGTTTGTCCATTCGGCATGACTGCGGTTGATCAACACATCCGCTTCTTTCGGTCCCCATGTTCCTGCAGGATACCCATAAAGAGGAGTTTCGGGATGCTTCTTCCAATAATCCAGAATCTTGTCAAAGTAAGTCCAGCTCTCGTCCACGGCATCGGAACGGGTAAAAAGTGTAGGATCACCCGCCAGACTGTCTTCCAACAGGCGTACGTACGCATCCCCCGTTTCCTGATCGTGCTGGTCATAGCTGAAATCCATCTCCATGGTTCCCATATAGAAACCGGCACCAGGTTCTTTCATGGCTATGCGCTGAAGAATTCCCTCGTCGGGCTGAATACGGATAATCAGTTCCTCACCTTTATACAAGCCCTCCTTCATTTGAAACATCTGCATAGGGGCCGGTTTGAAATGAATCACAATTTCGGTCACCTTGGTAGGCATCTGCTTGCCGGTACGGATATAAAAAGGTACTCCCTGCCAACGCCAGTTGTCCACATACAGGCACATCGCCACGTAGGTATCCGTACGGGAATCAGGATGAACATTCTTTTCTTCACGATAACCGATACGGTCGTCACCGGCAATATATTGTCCGCGGACAACGTTATCACGGATATACTCATCAGTCAGCGGACGAAGGGACTGATAGACTTTGATCACCTCGTTACGAAAACCATTCTTGTCAAACTTGGCAGGCGGTTCCATGGCAGTAATGGCAAGCAACTGCATCAGGTGGTTCTGTACCATATCACGCAGAGCTCCCGCTCCGTCATAATACCCTCCGCGAGTACCTATACCCATATTTTCCACCGCAGTGATTTCCACATGATCTATATAGTTACGGTTCCATATCGGTTCGTAAATGGTACTTCCAAAACGGGTCACCATAATATTCTGTACCGTTTCCTTGCCTAGGAAATGATCGATACGGTAAATATCCTCTTCTTTAAAATAAGCGGCATAGATCTTATTCAGTTTCTGAGCAGAAGCCAGGTCGTATCCGAAAGGCTTCTCGACAATGATACGCTTTAATCCGGGCTTTTTCAGCAAGCCCGCATCATGCAGATATTTCGGAATCAGTTCATAAAGCAATGGCGGAGTGGCCAGGTAGAATAAATAATTCCCATTATTCTCATATTGAGGTGAAAGCTCCTTCAGACGGTCATTCAGCAGAGAATAAGTGGTTTCGTCCGCCGGGTCCATGGACTGATAATGGACAGTAGAGAGAAAATCGTCCAATGTTTCCATCTCTTCTTTTGTAAGAGAACCGGACTTTATCAGTTCTTCTTTCAGATAAGCACGATAGGTTTCGTCCGTGTATGCAGTACGGGCACAGCCGATAATGGCAAAATGCTCGGGGAAGCGTTTCCCGTTATGTATCTTTATCAGGGCAGGCATCAGTTTGCGCCGGGTTAAATCACCGGATGCACCGAAGATGACCAAAAATAAACTATGTGGTAAACTCATGATTCTTTCTTTTAAAAATGAATGTATAATGCTTTGTGTTGCGACGTATCAATAGTTGTCTTCCCAATGTTCGTGGAAGAATTCCCCCCGTGGACTGTCCACACGCTCGAAGGTATGAGCTCCGAAATAATCACGCATCGCCTGAATCATATTGGCCGGGGAATGGTTGGTGGTCAGACCCAGAAAATAATTCAACGCTGCGGAAAGTACAGGTACGGGCAATCCTTCTTTCAACATGACACCGATGTATTTCTTCCACGCGGGCAGGGCTTCCGTTACTTCCCGTCCGAAATGCTCGTCCAGTAACAGATGCGACAATCCCGGCGCACGGCGATAGGCCTCGGCAATGTCGTTCAAGAAAGCGGAACGGATAATGCATCCGGCACGCCACAACAGGGCGATGGTGGAAAGATTCAATTTCCAGCCATATTGTTCACTGGCAGTGCGCATCAGAGCAAACCCTTGCGCATAACCTATCAGACGGGCGGCATACAAGGTACTCTCCAATCCGGCCACCGTATCCTGATAATTATATACCGGATGATTCTCCACATGCATATAATGCTGGGACATCAGCACACGCAAGTTCTTCTCCGCCGACAGATTACGGGCAAAAACAGCCTCGGCAATCACGTCCAGCGGCGTATTGAGTTGCAGAGAGTTAATGACACTCCAACGACCCGTTCCTTTTTGTCCGGCAGCATCCAGAATGTTGTCGAGCAAATAACCGCCTCCTTGTTCTTTATGACGCAGAATGGCTGAAGTAATCTCTATCAGGTAACTGTGCAGGCGTCCTTTGTTCCATTGTTCAAAAATATCCGCCATCTGTTCGTTCTTCAATGCCAGCAGATGCTTCATGGCGAAATAAGTTTCAGCTATCAACTGCATATCCCCATATTCTATGCCATTGTGCACCATCTTCACATAGTGGCCTGCCCCACCGGGCCCCACCCATTCGCAACACGGAGTGCCGTCCTCGGCTTTTGCCGCAATACTTTTCAGCATCGGCTGAATGACCGGCCATGCCTCTTGCGCACCACCAGGCATGATGGACGCTCCATGCAGAGCACCCTCCTCACCTCCTGAGATACCGCAACCTACAAAGTACATTCCTTTATCATAAAGTTCCTTCACACGACGTTCCGTATCTTCATAATAAGAGTTCCCTCCATCAATGAGGATATCGCCCTTATCCAGTAAAGGAAGCAGTTTATCCATCAGTTCATCGACAGCCGGACCTGCCTGTACCATCAAGAGGATGACACGCGGAGCTTTCAGCGCTTCGACAAAATCCGTCAGTTCATTACTGCCTATGATACCTTTTCCTTTGGCACGGTTTGCTATAAAGTTATCTACTACATTTTCTTCTTTTCCGGGAACGGTACGGTTCCATACTACGACCTTCCATCCCTTGTCAGCGAGATTCAGAGCAAGGTTCTGCCCCATCACGCCTAATCCGATTAATCCTATATCTGCCTTTTCCATAAATTGTTCTTTTTATATTTAACAATTTAATAGGTAATTTGTTCAATAATTCTATCTTTGCAATTTGAACAATAGCACATTATCATGAAGAGGTTAAAAATCGGCTTATTAGCCCGGATTATCATCGCCATCGCATTGGGTATAGGATTCGGAAACGTTCTTCCCGGCGAACTGGTGAGAGTATTTGTGACTTTCAACGGGATCTTCAGCGAGTTCCTGGGTTTCATCATTCCGTTGATTATTCTCGGGCTGGTCACTCCCGCCATTGCCGATATCGGCAAGGAGGCGGGAAAGATGCTGGTAATCACAACGTTGGTGGCATACGGCGCCACTTTGTTCTCCGGATTCCTGTCTTATTTCACCGGAGTGACTTTATTCCCTTCCATGATTGCTCCGGGAGCGCCGATAGAACAAATCAGTGAAGCGCATGACATTTCTCCGTTCTTCACCGTAGGCATTCCTCCGGTGATGAATGTGATGACTTCCTTGATCCTGGCCTTCACGCTAGGTCTGGGCATCGCACATCTGGATAGTACAGCGCTGAAAAACGTATGTAACGATTTCAAAGAAATCATAGTCAAGACCATCCAGACGGTGATTCTGCCCCTGCTGCCTATCTATATATTCGGTATATTCCTGAATATGACTCATTCCGGACAGGTATATAACATTCTGATGGTATTCATTAAAATTATCGGAGTAATTTTCCTGCTTCACATCTTCCTGCTGGTTTTTCAATATACCATTGCAGCGCTGTTTGTGCACCGGAACCCGTTCAAACTACTGGGAAAGATGATGCCTGCCTATTTCACAGCATTGGGCACACAGTCATCGGCGGCCACCATTCCGGTGACTTTGCGGCAGACCATCAAGAATGGGGTTACGGAGGATATAGCCGGATTTGTCATTCCGCTATGCGCCACAATTCATCTGTCGGGAAGCACGCTGAAGATTGTCGCTTGCGCACTGGCACTGATGATTATGCAAGGAATGCCTTTTGATTTCCCCATGTTTGCAGGATTTATCTTTATGCTGGGAATTACAATGGTAGCCGCACCTGGAGTACCGGGAGGAGCCATCATGGCTGCATTGGGGATCCTGTCTTCCATGCTGGGATTCGGAGAAAGTGAACAGGCTTTGATGATAGCACTTTACATTGCCATGGATAGTTTCGGCACTGCTTGCAATGTGACGGGCGATGGGGCTATCGCATTGATTATTGATAAGTTTTTCGGGAAGAAAGACCTCCGGCCTATACAATAGAAAAAGCATTATCGAACTAAATAAGGCCAGAAAGAAAAAGATATTTTTAGAAACAGGGCAGTAACAAGTTGACATTTTTTCATTATCTTTGTTACTATAAAATAGAGAAAGGAGAAAAATCATGCGAAGAACCGAAATTGTAGATATGATACGCAGTATCCTCCACAAAGTAGCACCAAATGCCCAAATCATACTTTATGGATCGGAAGCTCGCGGAGAGGCTCGCCCAGACAGTGATATCGATCTGCTTATTCTTGTAGATGAGCCACAGCTTACTCCAGAATACGAGCAGGAAATTATCCGTCCGCTTTATGAACTGGAAGTAAAATCGGGAGTTATTATCAGCCCAATGATTATGCTGCGCAGATTATGGGAGAACCGTCCCTTTCAGACTCCGTTTTCGCTGAACGTAATGAATGAGGGGATAGTGTTATGAAGCAGGAACTATCCCCCGAGCACCGCGTTGCCTTGATTCAATACCGTTTTGAACGAGCGTATAAGACTTTGGAAGAAGCTGACTATATGCGTGTGGGAAATTATTTTAACGCCGCCATCAACCGCCTTTATTATGCCTGCTTTTATGCAGCCACCGGTTTGTTAATAGCTAAGGGAATCGAGGCAGACACCCACAATGGAGTAAAAACAATGTTGTCCTATCACTTTGTGCGCACAGGAGTACTGAGTCTGGAACATGGCAGCACATTCAGCAACTTGTTTGACAAACGGCACAGTGGAGACTACGAAGACTTTGCCTATTGCGATGCCGCATTGGTAGATTATCTCAGACCACGTGCCGAAGCTTTCATCAAATCGGTAGAAAGTCTGGCTCAAGAATAAATTGATCGCTCCCAAACAAAAACAAACATATTCTTTCTGCCCTTCTATCGTCTTCATCCTGCCATTACGCTATCTCCAAGAGGAGGTAACGCAATGCAGAATAACAAACAAAAAAGGAAAACATGAGCTAGAATACAGGCATCTGCCAAATGAATCCCACTGACACACGATGGGTACTGAAATTGTCCTCACCCAATGCCTTCGCACGATCGGTATATTTATAGGAACGCCCCACGTATGCCAGGAAGAAGTGCAGATTGCTCTCCATCGGATAAAATTCTATTCCTCCTGCATATCCCCATGCCGTGCGATATTTACCTTTTTCCACTTCATCGCTTGCCTTATAAACGGAAGCCGTTTCATACATTCCTTTTGCAAACAAGTTCCACTTCGGGGCAAAACGATAATTCACATGCAACACATAGGACATATATTCGGCATTAAAAGCATTGTGTGCCTGATTATCAGTTCCTACTATACTAGTTATAATCCCTTTACGGTCTACCCCTTCATGAGAATACATCCAGTCAAAATAGGCGTGCCATTTAGGGCTGAAATTAAACTCATTACCCAAAGCATAATAATACATCTTCTCGCCTTTCGTTTCGTTCATGACAGAGGCAGACCAACGGGTTTTGAAGACATCCAGAAAATTACCATTCCAGTTCAAGGTATAAACCAACGGCAGTTTGGTACGTTCCAAATCCCCGTACATCTCCTCGGACAGCCCGTTCAGGCTGTTCAATACCTGAAATTGTATCTGCTGATAAGGATTATAGTTGTATGCCACATTCAAACCGGTCATGAAGTTACTCATGTGCTCTATCATGTCACTATATTCGTAAATATCAATCGGATTCAAATCAAATTCTATACCACCATACGAGGCACATTGCTTTCCGGCGAAAAATGAGAACTTATTTAATTTGATGCCTACTCCCGCCCAATCTATGCTGGTAGGTACATTATCTATATTGCCGGAACCATCGTTACCCCGATTCAGACGCTGACGGTAACGATAGCTCAACCAGTCATTGATATCTCCCTTCATCTCGATACGGAGTTGCTTCATTTCGAATGCGCCCCGATCAAATCCGGAGTCGTTCCATTTCATATTGAAATCACCGTGCATATTAAGATAGAGATTGAACTTGTCCGTTTTCTTCTTGATACCGGTGACTTCTTCAAACAGGCTTTTGTCACCGGCCATGAAATCACTTCCGGAAGATTGGGCATATAAAGGGTAAGTGCCTGAGACAGCAAGGGCTGTCAGGCATACTAACATTATTCTTTTCATAAGTCAAAGTTTTAGGTTGTAATGTATTCTCTTTTTCTTTTATGCGCACAAAAGAAAAAGAGATAAAAAGAAAAAGTGCCGGATGGACTAGTATACGTTGAAGTATTCCTGAATTTTCTTCCAGTCTTTTGTCTTAGTCAACGCCAGCATCAACAACACACGTGCCTTCTGAGGGTTCAACTCCTGTGAGGCCACAAATTGGTATTTATTATCATCCACCTCAGCATCCAAGGTAGTCGGTCCGGTAGGAACACGGCTGGAACGCACTACCAAAATACCTTGTTGACGGGCCTTTTCCAACATCGGAAACAAATTCTGATGAATGTTGCCATTCCCCACACCGGCATGAACAATACCCTGATACCCATTATTCAAGAAAGGAGTCATGATATCAGCTTCTACATTGGAATAACTGTAAACGATACCTACTTTCGGCAGCTTGTCAAGGTGGGTTACATCAAAATCGGAACCGGTGGTATGGCGTTTCAAAGATTCCATATTATAGAAAACCTTACCATTCAATACATATCCCAACGCACCGGAGTTAGGGGACTGGAAAGTCTGTACATCCACCGTATTGGTCTTCATGGCTCCGTGAGCTCCCAAAATCAAACCGTTCATGGCAATTACGACACCTTTTCCCTGTGATTCCCTGGCGGCGGCAGTGACTACTGCATTATACAAGTTCAGCGGTCCGTCCGCACTCATGGCCGTAGAGGGGCGCATGGCTCCTACCAATACAACAGGCTTGTCACTCTTCACAGTCAAGTTCAGGAAAAAGGCGGTTTCTTCCATCGTGTCAGTCCCGTGGGTAATCACGATACCGTCCACATCTCCACGGCTGAAAAGCTCGTTGATACGCTTGGCCAACGTCAGCCATACGGCATCATTCATGTCCTGAGAGCCGATTTTTACAATCTGTTCCCCGGTCACATTGGCTATTTTGTTCACTTCGGGAACCGCTTCCAGCAATGTGCTGATAGCCACCTGTCCGGCAGTATAATTTGTTTTAGTAGCCGAAGCGCCTGTTCCGGCAATAGTCCCTCCTGTAGCCAATATATGGATATTAGGCTTTTGGGCGACAGCAGCCAATGTGGTACATACCAGCATTGCCGCCATAAGGCTGAGTTTTCTTAATCCGTTCATAATCTTTTCAAGTTTAGGTTTTATTACTATAATAATTATTTGGAAATTTTGTTCACACACAGAGGAAGAAGATGCGCCGATGATATATATGTGCACATCGAATCATTATAAATGTTACAGGCAGAAGATTACTCATGTTACAGATGAAAGATTACTCATCTTCAAGCCTGACCGCACCTATCCCTTTCCTTTCTAGAATACCTGTATCAGCAGCAGGCCTACCACAATAGAAACAAGGGTAGCCACCATTCCGGGCATCATAAACGAATGGTTCAGAATCCATTTTCCAATACCCGTTGTTCCTGTACGGTCAAAGTTGATGGCTGCCACCACCGTAGGATAATTAGGGATAAAGAAATATCCGTTGACGGCAGGGAACAAAGCAATCAGCATCATCGGAGAAATACCCAGTGCTATTCCTAACGGTACAATAGCACGCACCGTAGCAGCCTGGCTATAAAGTAAAATAGACATGACAAACAATGCCAGACCGAACAGCCAGGGCATTTGACGCACAATCCCTTCAATAGAACCTGTCAGTTCTGTAATGTTTCCATTGATGAACGTATCCCCCATCCATGCAATACCAAAAATAGCGATTACCGCCTGCATTCCGGCAGGAAACACGCTGCCTTGTGTAGCCTTGATTCCATCCGTACGTGAAATGATAAGAATAATAGCTGCCGCACACAACATCAAGATCTCAATAATAGAAGGCATATCCAAAGCCGCACCGTTAAACACAGGACGCATAGCAGGGATAGAGCCGAATAATACAATCAGCAGTGTGGCAGCAATAAAGATAATCACCGAGATGCGAGCGTGAAACATATTCTTCACATCGTTCAGTTCCACATGTTTTGTATCAATCATTCCGGCTTCCAGACGGCGCAGGTATTCAGGATCTTCCAACAACTCCTTGCCGACCTTTTTTGAAAGGAAAGCACCAACCAGCACACCGATTAATGTAGCAGGAATGGTAATCTTCAGAATATCAAACAAAGTAATGTCAAATCCTGTCAGCAGGCCCAGCAACGCTACGGTAGCGGCAGAGATAGGGCTGGCGGTAATAGCCTGTTGCGAGGCGATAACGGCAATGCCTAAAGGACGCTCAGGACGAATTTTAGTTTCCGTAGCTACCTCGGCTATGACAGGAAGCACAGAGTAGGCCACATGCCCTGTACCTGCGACAAAAGTAAACAGATAAGTAACCAACGGGCTCAGGATAGTCACCTGCGAAGGGTTACGGCGCAACAGCCGTTCCGCCAACTTCACCATATAGTCCAGTCCGCCGGCAGCCTGCATACAAGAGGCGGCAGAGATAACGGCGACAATCATCAACATCACATCAATAGGGGGAGCGGTAGGCTGAAGTCCGAAGACAAAAGTCAATATGGCAAGGCCTACACCTCCCATCACTCCCAATCCGATACCTCCCAAACGGGCACCTACAATAATAGCGACAAGTACAAATAGCAGTTGTAATAACATGGTTTTTATCCGTTTATAAATATACAATTTTAATTCCGAGAACAAAGATAGACCATTTCTGTTCTACAAACCTTAAAATTTCTAAGAATTTTTCCTTTTTTCACTACTTTCCCCCTAAAACATTCAATAAAAGTTAGTTGTTTTGTATAATGAATAATGTGCAAATTATTAAATTATTATATATGAACAGAATTTGCAACCTTTTTGGAATAAAGTATCCCATCATACAGGGAGGAATGGTATGGTGTAGCGGTTGGAGACTGGCCTCCGCAGTAAGTAATACCGGAGGGCTGGGACTGATAGGAGCAGGCTCTATGCATCCCGAAACCTTGCGCGAGCACATACGGAAATGCAAAGCGGCGACAGACAAGCCTTTCGGAGTAAACATTCCGCTGATGTATCCCGAAATAGACATCCTTATCAATATGGTAATAGAAGAGGGTGTGAGAATCGTCTTCACCTCTGCCGGAAATCCAAAGACTTGGACAGAACACCTGCATGAGCACGGCATCATTGTGGCCCATGTAGTGGCAAGCACCAAGTTTGCCGCCAAATGCGAAGAAGCAGGCGTAGACGCCATCGTAGCCGAAGGATTCGAAGCAGGAGGACATAACGGACGGGAGGAAACGACCACCCTATGTCTTATTCCGGCCGTCAGACAGATTACCACTGTGCCGTTGATGGCTGCCGGAGGTATCGGATCGGGAGAAAGTATACTAGCTGCTATGGCATTGGGGGCCGACGGGGTGCAGATAGGCACGCGCTTCGCATTAACCGAAGAGAGTTCCGCTCATTTCACATTCAAAGACCGATGCCTGCGACTGAACGAAGGAGATACCCAACTGACATTGAAACAGCTCTCTCCCGTCCGGCTGGTCAAAAATGATTTCTTCAAACAAGTGGAAGAAGCGGAAAGCCGTGGCGCGACAACGGATGAACTACGCACTTTGTTAGGAAAAGGACGTGCAAAAAAGGGAATCTTTGAAGGAGATTTATTCGAAGGGGAACTGGAAATAGGACAAGTCGCATCCTGCATACATAAATTACAGACGGTGGATGAAGTGATGAAAGAACTGGTGGAAGATTTCAATGCCGCATTAAACAGGGTCAATGAGTTGCAAAGATTTATCTGATGGTGCGGACAATGAAACGATCAAAAAAACCGGAGAATGAATCAAAAACAAGATGAACATTCTAAAGATTACAGATTGTAACCGACAAATACATAAAAGTGGATGTGTCCAAATTCAGTTTTTGGAAATATGAACTTATAATCTGAAATTTGAGCATCCTAAAAGACTAAGAAAGGGTCGTATCATTACTCAATACAGAGCTTGATACGACCCTTTTAAGTGTTATAATTACTATCTGTAACCTTCAGGAGCAGTCATTTTTGTTTTGACACGCCTAATGCATAAAATTAAGTTATTCTACTTACACCTTCTCTTATTAAACAAATTAGCACTCAGGAATCCCACCAAAAATATCAGCAACGTTCCGAATACGATAGCCAGATTAGCATGTACAAAAGGGGATATCACAATCCAACAAACCAGAATTACCCCACAAACGACTCCCAGTACCGCATCAAAATTACGTGCCTTCCTCGAAATATACCCCAGTAGAAACAGTCCCAACATGCCTCCGCTGAAAATAGACGCCAACGCCCACCAAGCATCCAGCGCACTTTGCACACTCATAAAGGCAAAGGCCACCAGAATTCCTGCCACTCCTACTCCCACACTAGAGAGTTTCAGCACCAACATCCGTTCCCTGTTTCCGGCATGTTTACGGAAACGCTGGTAATAATCCGTCAGAATGATGGTAGACGAACTAGTGACACTGGTCGCAATGGTACTCATACCTGCAGCAAAGATAGAAGCAATCAGCAGGCCTGTCAACCCCACCGGCAACTCATTGACTATAAAGAACGGAAAGACATAATCCGCCCCCACTCCGTCGGGCAAGACCCCCGGATGCACTTTATAGAACGCATACAGCCCGGTCCCTATCATAAAGAAGACAGCCGAAACGGGAATAAACAAATATCCTCCGAACAAGGCCGAGAACTTAGCCTCCTTCTCATTCTTCGCCGTATGATAACGTTGCACATAACTCTGGTCTATACCATAGTTCTGCAAATTGGTAAATACGCCATAAATCAGGCACACCCAAAAAGTGGACTCACTTAAACTGCTTCCAAAACTTCCCAAGCTGAATTTTCCATCTTCCATGGCGATGGAGAAAGTCTGTGCCGGACCTTCGGGCATGTCAAAAAGCAAGATAAACATACATACCAGCGCACCGCCAATCAGAATAATCCCCTGTATGGCCTCTGTCCAAATGACAGCTTTCATGCCGCCCAGCATGGAATAAAGTACAATAGCCACACTGGTCACAATAATGATGGTCTGGATATTCCATCCCAACAATACATTCATGGGCAATGCCAACAAATACAGAATAGAGCCTGTACGTGCAATCTGGGTGAGCAGATAACAGGACGAGGCATATATACGAGCCCAAGGGCCGAAGCGGTTTTCCAGGAAACTATAAGCCGATATACTGTCCTGGCTTCGGTAAAAAGGCACGAAGTAACGAGCCGCAAAATAAGAAGCTATAGGGATAGACAGGCTGAATACAAACGCATTCCAATCTCCCGAAAAAGCCTTTCCCGGATATCCCAAATAACTGATACTGCTGACATACGTGGCAAAGATGGACATCCCCACCACCCAGCCGGGCAAGCTTCTGCCGGCAGAAGTGAACTCCTCGGAAGTACCTTTCTTCTTAAAGAAAGAACAACCGAAGGCCACGACTCCGCCGGTAAACAGCAAAAAGACGATTATATCAATGATATGCATACAGACCGAGCATTTAAGGTTTCAACTCCGGACAAAAAGGGAGTGCCTCCAACGCCTTGCGTATCTTCTCGCGTTCCGGAGCATTGAAGCGATGGAAAGGAGCCGCAACAAAATCATCACAAACGCCCAATAAAGACAACGCGCATTTCAATCCCTTCAGATAACTGGAACCATGCTGGCCCACAGTATAAATACTGCTGCTTATCTGCATCACCAGGGGTTGAAGACGGCTCACCGTTTCCATGTCACGTGCCAAGGCGGCATTATACAGGTCTACATACAATTCCGGAAACATATTGGCACCTCCATTGATACCTCCGTGTCCACCCAGTAACACACACTCGGCCGTAATTTCCTCCGGTCCCACCAGCATGGCGAAATCCGGTCGGTCCTTCATGGCATACATCACGGACTGGAAATAAACGGCATTGGCCGAACTATCCTTGAATCCCACTACCTGAGGGTTACGGGCAATGCGCTGTATCGTAGCCGGAGCAAAATTCACTTTTGTATGCGACGGCATATTATATAAGAAGATAGGCAACGGCAACTGAGGGATAAGGTCCTCATAAAATTCGGCCAGTTCAGGCTGTCCCGGAGCAAAATAGTAAGGGGGAGCGGAAACTACGGCTGAAGCACCACACTCGGCCCCCACATGTGCCAGATGAATACTTTCTACAATTGATGTATCGGAAATACAAACCAGAACCGGAAGTCTTCCGGCATTGATACGGCAAGTTTCCTTTATCATTTCATGGCGGAGCCGGTAACTGATGCTCTGCGCCTCTCCAGTGGTACCCAGTATAAATAATCCGTGCACTCCTCCTTTTATCAGTCGTTCTATCAATCTTTCCAAACCGTCAATATCCAGTTTGTCATTATCCAGTAACGGAGTCACTAAAGGAGGAATAATGCCTGTCATAGGCTTTTTTAATGTGTTTTCCATGATTCGTTTTCTTTAAAAAATTTCAATGCTATATTTATGAAACGAACAGTAGAATTATTTGTACTCAGTCCAACACCCCGGCTTGTCCGGAAAGCGACAGGGCACTATCGTTTAACCTGTCGTCTTCCGTCTGCCCGGAACGTACCTTTTGAAAAAGAACTTTTAATTCCGCTTCAAGAAAAGAGAGTTAGTTATACATGCGGGCAACTCTTCCTGATAATGTGTCACCATAATCATGGTCTTGTCCTTACGACGGCAGAAAGTTTCTATCACATCTTTCACCAACCGGCGGTTGTACAAGTCCAACCCATGCAAAGGCTCGTCCAAAATAAGCAACTCAGGATCCTTCACAAAAGCACGAGCCAACAACACCAGACGCTGCTCGCCACTGGACAACTGCAAGAAATTCCGGTCTTTCAAATTTGCAATACCAAAAATATCCATCCACCATTCACAAGCCGCCATCTGCTCGGGACGCGGACGTTTGTACAACCCCACAGAATCATGTAGCCCGCTTGCCACAATATCTATGGCAGGAAGGTTCTTCAGATAAGCGCGATGCATCTCAGGACTGACATATCCTATATGCTTCTTTATCTCCCAAATACTTTCTCCGGAACCGCGTTTTCTGCCGAACAAGGTAATATCACAAGCATAACTCTGCGGATTATCTGCACAGACCAGACTCAGCAACGTAGACTTTCCTGAACCGTTCTCTCCACTCAAAGCCCATTTCTCGCCACATTTCACTGTCCAGTCCAAATCTTTCAAAATGGTACGCTCGCCATAACGGATGCTTACCTTGTTCAAATCGACTACGTGCTCGGTGTGATACAAATCACCGCCGTAAGGCAAATTCAGAATCCGTGCCTCCTTTTCTTCGGAAAGCATCCGTTCCGGTATCGGCTTACGGACCGCCAAATATTCCTGCAAAGTCATCTTTTTACCACACACCCTGTCTTCCACAGGAATAACATGAGTGATAAAAGCAGGAATATCATCGGACTTAGACAAGATAAGGATTACCTGCAAATGGGTTACTTTAGTCAGTTCACCCAACAATGTATGAAGCAGGTCCCTCGTCTTCGCATCCAGTCCGATAAAGGGATTATCCATAATCAGTACACGCGGATTACTCAGCAAAGTCTTTGTCAGTTGAAACTTACGTAACTCACCACTGGAAAGCAGAATGATATGTTTATCCAGCATCCTCTCCATGCCAAACAGTTCATACAAAGCCTTTTCCAGGCCTGAATCGGTCGCTTCGGGCAACAAATCACGTACCAGTGGAGTTTCATCCAAATCATGAGCATTCCACCGTTGCTGATAATAGTAATTTCCATCGGCATCTCCGTATGAATCACGGAAAGCAATATACTTTATATTCTCGTATGCCATCTTCGAAGGAGAGGGAGAGAAATCATATTTCACTTCGTTCATCAACAACGGCCACCGACCTGTAATCGTATCTACCAATATACTTTTTCCTGCCCCGTTTCTTCCCACAACAGCTATATGTTCTCCGGCGGCAAGTGTCATATTCACCGGTTCCTTCATCCGGTACAGCGGATGGCGGGTCACACCATTTTCTATCGCAATAATATTCTGCATTACAAATCTCTTTTTTATCCAACAGGATGCAAAGGTAACAAAATAATATAGCAATGCGATAATATATTATCATTTTGTTACATCGATCATCCACCTTAATTATATACGATACCGATTATACAACACTGAATAACCAACAAAATATTACCTAAACTATATGTTCCATAACAGAGTACAGACTTAATGAATTACAATTAAAAAGAATATAACTAGACTTTTATTTCAGTTTGAAAGAAAAACACCTAAAATAGCTTTCTATTTATCATTAGAATAAAAATAAATAAGAATATAGATAGCACCATTGTTTATAAAACATCAAAAAGATATATATTTGCACCAAAATAAGACAAAAGGAAATAATAACAGAAGAAGTTATAGACAAAATGGCAACAACAATCAAGTTCACGAAGATGCAGGGAGCAGGTAATGACTATATATACGTAAACACCCTGAGACACCCCATAGCAGACCCCGTGAGAACTTCCATCAAATGGAGTTCTTGTCACACGGGGATCGGTTCCGACGGGCTGGTATTGATTGGAAAATCAACCAAAGCGGATTTCAGTATGCGCATATTCAATGCAGATGGTTCTGAAGCTATGATGTGTGGCAACGCCTCCAGATGTATAGGAAAGTATGTATATGACAACAAATTGACTCAAAAGGAAGTCATCACGCTGGAAACGCTCTCAGGAATCAAGATCCTAAAACTGCATACGGAGAACGGGCTGGTAGAAGAAGTAACAGTAGACATGGATCTTCCCCTGCTTACCAACTCCAGACAAATAAATACCCCGGACGGCAAAATGTTGGCAAAAACAATCACAGTAGATGGAAAAGAATACAAAGGAACATTTGTTTGTATGGGAAATCCACATTTAGTAATTTTCATAGATGATATAAAAAATGTAAATTTGCCGGCAATAGGTCCGAAACTGGAGAATCATCCGCTTTTTCCCGAACGAACAAATGTAGAATTCGTTGAAGTATTGCCGGACGGTTCCTTAAGGATGAGAGTCTGGGAAAGAGGCTCGGGCATCACCATGGCATGCGGAACAGGAGCTTGTGCCACTGCCGTAGCCGCATACCTGAACCACAAGGCCGGAAGAAAATCACGGGTAAGGATGGATGGTGGTGATTTACAAGTCCATTGGAACGAAACAGACGGACATGTGTACATGACAGGTCCCGCAGTAAAAGTTTTCGATGGTGAGATAGAAATTTAACAGGAATAAGAAATCAGTAAAGACAAACTATAAAACAACAGCAATTATGGCATTAGTAAACGAACATTTTTTAAAACTGCCCAACAATTACCTGTTTTCGGACATTGCCAAGAAAGTAAATGCATTCAAAGTTTCCCATCCCCAAAAAGACCTCATCCGTCTGGGCATCGGAGACGTGACACAACCATTGCCCCAAGCATCCATAGAAGCCATGCACAAAGCGGTGGACGAACTGGCAAGCAAAGAAACCTTCCGTGGATACGGTCCCGAGCAAGGATATGATTTTCTAATCGACGCCATCTTGAAAAACGATTATGCCTCACGCGGAGTACATTTGGAATCCGGCGAGATATTCGTCAGTGACGGCGCCAAAAGCGATACGGGAAATATAGGGGACATCCTCCGCCACGATAACAGCATCGGTGTGACAGACCCTATTTATCCGGTATATATCGACTCTAACGTCATGTGCGGACGAGCAGGAGTGCTGGAAAACGGAAGATGGAGCAATGTGGTCTATCTGCCCTGCCTGAGTGAAAACAATTTCATTCCCGCTATCCCCGACCGCAGAATAGACATTTTATATCTATGTTACCCCAACAACCCCACCGGTACGGTTATCAGTAAAGCAGAATTGAAGAAATGGGTGAATTACGCACTGGAGAACGACACATTGATTCTTTATGACGCAGCCTACGAAGCCTACATTCAAGACCCCGACATCCCCCACTCCATTTACGAGATAAAAGGAGCCAAAAAGGTAGCCATAGAGTTCCGCAGCTTCTCCAAAACCGCCGGCTTTACCGGAGTGCGTTGCGGCTACACCGTAGTACCCAAGGAGCTGACCGCCGCCACATTGGAAGGAAAACGCATCCCGCTGAACCGGTTGTGGAACCGTCGCCAATGCACTAAGTTCAACGGAACCTCGTACATTACCCAGCGCGGTGCGGAGGCCATTTACAGCCCTGAAGGAAAGGAACAAATAAAAGCCACCATCCACTATTATATGACCAACGCCCGCATCATGAAAGAAGGACTGGAAAGCACCGGACTAAAAGTATTCGGCGGTGAGAACGCACCTTATTTATGGGTGAAGGCTCCCCGAGGAATCAGCTCGTGGAAGTTCTTTGAACAAATGCTGTACGAAGCCAATGTGGTAGGTACTCCCGGAGTAGGATTCGGTCCCAGTGGAGAAAGTTACATACGGCTGACCGCCTTCGGCGAACGCGCGGACTGTGAAAAGGCAATGAAACGAATCAGGCGATGGATATTATAAACAACATTTATCACATAACAAGCACAAACCATTACAAGAAAAACAAATACATACGAGATATAACAAACTCACTATTATGAATTAAAAAGGTAAAAAGCAATGAAAAAGAGTTTTAGAAAAACAACATTTCTGTCGGCCTTGGCAATAGCTGTTCCGGCAATGGGCATGGCGCAGGACAAAGTAGAAGCCAGCGTAGGAGCCGACTTTGTAAGCGGATACATCTGGCGTGGCCAGGATTTGGGGGGTGTCAGTATCCAACCCACGTTGTCAGTTTCTTACAAAGGGTTCTCATTGTCTGCATGGGGAACAGCAGGTATCGAAAAAGAAGATACAAAAGAGATTGACCTCACATTAGGCTACACCACAGGAGGGTTCAGTATCTCCGTCACAGATTACTGGTTCAATGGAGGACCGGGGTATTTCCATTACGGCTCACACAATACCAACCATACCTTCGAGGCACAGATAGGTTATGACTTCGGACCGCTGACCTTGAACTGGTATACCAATTTCGCCGGAACCGACGGAGTGAATAACGAAGGAAACAGAGCCTATTCTTCCTACATTTCGGCTACCGTACCTTTCACACTGGCAGGACTGGAATGGACAGCGGAAATAGGAGCGACTCCGTGGGCCACAGACTTTTACAACTATTCCGAAGACCCTGTATGCAACGGTTCCAACGGTTTCACCGTATGCGACATCAGCCTGGGAGCCGCCAAGGAGATAAGAATCACCGATTCATTTTCCGTTCCAGCTTTTGCAAAAGTCACCGTAAACCCACGCACTGAAGGGGCTTATTTCGTTTTCGGGCTAAGTTTTTAATCATAAAGAGCATAAATACAAGGATAACAACAAGGTATCAGTTTTTTAGAAGGTAAAAAGATTACATTATATACAAAATACAAATACAACAATGAAAAAAATTGAAGCTATTATCCGTAAGACCAAATTCGAGGACGTAAAAGAAGCGTTGCTCGAAGCCGAAATCGAATGGTTTTCCTATTACGATGTAAGAGGCATTGGCAAAACACGTCAAGGACGCATTTACCGTGGAGTGGTTTATGACACCAGTTCCATTGAGAGAATCCTGGTTTCCATTGTAGTCCGCGAAAAGAATGTGGACAAAACCATTCATGCCATTCTCAAGGCTGCTCATACCGGCGAGATCGGTGACGGACGTATCTTCGTCATACCCGTTGAAGATGCCATCCGCATCCGTACAGGAGAACGTGGAGATATTGCCTTGTACAATGCAGAACAAGAGAAATAACTCATTACACACCCCGGTCAAAACTACTCTACAAAGTAAAAATCATACTACAACTTAAGCGAAAAAATTATGGATACAACTAATAGAAAAGGTATGGAAAAACTATACCTGAAAAGACTCTTTATACTTTTATTTCTGTTCCCAGCCAGCCTTTGGGCACAAGACGCACTATCGGAAACTCCTGTCAGGAGCACGGACACAGAAGCCATCAATGAAATTGTAACCGGTCTGAATACTGTATGGATGCTGCTGGCAGCCATGCTGGTATTCTTCATGCAACCGGGATTCGCTTTGGTGGAAGCTGGATTTATCCGCACCAAGAATACCGCCAACGTACTGATGAAGAATCTGATTGACTTTATGTTCGGCTCCATCCTCTTCTGGTTCATCGGTTTCGGATTGATGTTCGGTGTGGGAGGTTTCGTAGGCACACCACATTTTTTCAACCTTGACATAATGGACAAAGTCATTGACAACGGACTACCCATTGAAGGATTTCTGATCTTCCAAACCGTATTCTGTGCCACTGCAGCAACCATCGTATCAGGAGCTATGGCAGAACGTACTAAATTCTCCATGTACTTGGTATACACCATCTTCATCAGCGTACTGATTTATCCGGTATCAGGACACTGGACGTGGGGTGGCGGATGGCTGATGAATGGTGAAGAAAATTCTTTTATGACAAACATATTCGGAACCACCTTCCATGACTTCGCCGGTTCCACTGTCGTTCACTCAGTAGGCGGGTGGATTGCCCTGGTAGGTGCTGCCGTTCTAGGACCGCGTATCGGTAAATATGGTAAAGATGGCAAGTCTAAGGCTATCCCGGGACATAGCTTGACATTGGCTTGCCTGGGTGTATTCATTCTTTGGTTCGGTTGGTTTGGTTTTAATCCGGGTTCTCAACTGGCAGCAGCTACCGGTACTGATCAGACAGTTATCTCTCACGTATTCCTGACCACTAACCTGGCAGCATGCGCCGGTGGCTTCTTCGCTTTGACAGCAAGCTGGATAAAATATGGAAAACCTTCTTTGTCATTAACATTAAACGGTGTATTGGCAGGACTGGTCGGAGTCACCGCCGGATGTGATCTCGTTTCCCCCTTCGGAGCAGTCATGATCGGTGCCATCTGCGGCATCGTCATGATTTTCTCGGTAGACTTCATTGACCACATATTGAAAATAGACGATCCGGTCGGAGCCTCCTCTGTACATGGTGTTTGTGGTTGCCTCGGTACCATTCTTACCGGACTTTTCGCCACCGAAGAAGGACTGCTCTATGGTGGTGGTTACAACTTCCTGCTAGCACAACTGTTCGGTACAACAGTAGTAGGTTGCTGGGCAGCAGGTATGGGATACCTCATCTTCAAGGGATTGGACAAGATTCATGGTTTGCGCGTCCCGAACAGAATTGAAGAAGAAGGGCTCGACATTTATGAACATGGCGAATCTGCATACAACTAAAAGTCATTTTGAATCAAAATAATAAAGAGAAAATCATTCACTCTAAATAAATTAACAACTAAACAAATTTAGGTATTATGTCAAAATTAAGATTCCGAGTAGTTGAAACAGCTTTCAAGAAGAAAGCAGCAACAGTAGAAACACCTGCCCAAAGGCCCGGTGAATACTTTGCCAAGTATGTATTCAACCGTGAAAAAATGTTCAAATACCTGCCTAGCAATGTCTATGCCAAACTGACAGATGCTATGGACAATGGCGCTCCTTTGGACCGCAGCATCGCCGACGAAGTAGCCGCAGGCATGAAACGCTGGGCAACCGAACTGGGAGTAACCCACTATACCCACTGGTTCCAGCCGCTGACCGAAGGAACCGCCGAAAAACATGACGCGTTTGTAGAACACGACGGCAAGGGCGGAATGATGGAAGAATTCTCCGGCAAACTACTTGTACAGCAGGAACCCGATGCTTCCAGTTTCCCTAATGGCGGTATCCGCAATACCTTCGAGGCACGTGGCTACAGTGCATGGGACCCCTCCTCCCCCGTATTCGTAGTAGACGACACCCTGTGCATCCCCACCGTATTTATCGCCTACACCGGCGAGTCCCTCGACTACAAGGCCCCTCTGTTGAAAGCGTTAAGTGCTGTAAATAAAGCAGCAGTTGATGTCTGCCATTATTTTAATCCCGAAGTAAAGAAAGTAATGGCCTATTTAGGATGGGAACAAGAATACTTTCTAGTAGACGAAGGCCTGTACGCCGCACGCCCCGACCTATTACTGACCGGACGTACCCTGATGGGACACGAAGCCAGCAAAAACCAACAGTTGGAAGACCATTACTTCGGGGCCATCCCTACCCGTGTGGCAGCTTTCATGAAAGACCTGGAAATCCAAGCATTGGAACTGGGCATCCCCGTAAAGACCCGCCACAACGAAGTGGCTCCCAACCAATTCGAACTGGCTCCCATTTTCGAAGAATGTAATCTGGCCGTAGATCACAATATGCTCATCATGTCACTGATGCGCAAAGTAGCCCGTAATCATGGTTTCCGTCTGCTGCTACACGAAAAGCCATTCAAGGGAGTTAACGGATCAGGCAAGCACAACAACTGGTCATTAGGTACAGATACCGGTATCCTGCTGATGGCTCCCGGAAAGACAGCCGAAGACAACCTGCGTTTCATTACTTTTGTCGTCAATACCCTGATGGCAGTTTACCACCATAACGGATTGCTGAAGGCCTCCATCATGAGTGCCACCAATGCACATCGTCTGGGAGCCAACGAGGCACCTCCCGCCATCATCTCTTCTTTTTTGGGCAAACAGCTGACACAAGTGCTGGATCACATGGAAGAAAGTGCAAATGATGACCTTATTTCGCTGGCTGGCAAACAGGGAATGAAGCTGGATATCCCTCAGATTCCCGAATTGCTGATTGATAACACTGACCGCAACCGCACCTCTCCTTTCGCCTTTACAGGCAATCGCTTTGAATTCCGTGCCGTAGGTTCGGAAGCCAACTGTGCCAGTGCCATGATTGCACTGAACACGGCGGTGGCGCACCAGTTGACAAGATTCAAAAAGGATGTGGATGCATTGATTGAAAAGGGAGAGCCAAAAATCTCCGCCATCGTGGAAATCATCCGCCAATACATCAAGGAATGCAAACCTATCCGGTTCGATGGCAACGGTTATTCAGACGAATGGAAAGCTGAGGCTGCCAAACGCGGTCTGGACTGCGAAACCAGTTGTCCGCTGATATTCGACAATTACCTGAAACCCGAAAGCATCGCCATGTTCGAAGCAACAGGCGTCATGACGCGCAAAGAACTGGAAGCCCGCAACGAAGTGAAGTGGGAAATGTACACAAAAAAAATCCAGATCGAGGCTCGTGTTCTCGGTGACCTAGCTATGAATCACATTATTCCCGTGGCTACCGAATACCAGAGCAAACTGATTGACAATGTATATAAAATGAAAGAATTATTCCCTGCAGAAAAAGCGTCCCGACTATCTGCCGAGAATATGAAACTTATTGAAGAGATTGCAGAACGCACCATCTTCATCACCGAGCATGTGGAAGCCATGGTGGAAGCACGTAAGGTGGCTAACAAGATAGAAAGTGAACGGGAGAAAGCAATCGCCTATCATGACACTATCGCCCCCATGCTGGAAGAGATACGTTATCACATTGACAAGCTGGAACTGATTGTTGACAATCAGATGTGGACATTACCTAAATACAGAGAATTGCTTTTTATTAGATAATTGCCCGAAATTATCTATTTCTTTTGTTGGTTGTTTTAAGTTTGCATGACAGGCTTTGTTGCGAAACAAGGCCTGTCTTTTTATTAGGTAGACACATCATAAACAAGAAAGATGAATTACAAGCAAGGCACCTTCACAAATGCTGTATCCGGGAAATGCTTCTCTATATAACGACAAATATAAGCCTCTGTATCTGCCTGAATGATTTTATCTTCTCCTTCGGGAAACAGATTGTACATCACTGTATGAAGCTTTATCCCTCTCCGTTCTATAGCCTCAAAACTCAATAATGTATGGTTGATACTTCCCAATCGTCCCGAAGTAACAAAAACTAAGGGGTAACCCGATTCCTGAATATAGTCTATAGTCAGGTTCTCCTCTGTCAACGGCACCATCAGCCCCCCGGCTCCTTCCACTAAAACAGCATCATAGCGCTCACTCAGCACCTCCGTGGCATGCTTTATTTTATCAAAATCAATGGTGCGGTTATCTATTCGTGAAGCCAAATGGGGAGAAGCCGGATAAGAAAATATTTCAGGTTTGGTAAGTCCCTGCTCATCCTCAGGCAAATACTCCGTCCCCATCAGACGACGATGCAACTCAATATCCTCCGAATAACCTTCCGGATTTCCTGTCTGTATGAATTTTTGAGTAATAGTACGACATCCTTGTTTGTTCCAAAGATGTGCCAGATAGGCCGTGGCATAACTTTTACCAATATTTGTATCAATACCACTTACGAAAAATACATTCTGTTTCATGATTCTTTTTATTTCTATTGTCTTTTCTTTGCAATAATATAAATAGGATGATAAGTCAAAGTCACCGAACGACCATCACTGAACAAACGGGCATACTTGTCACAGAAATCCTGCAAATTCCTTTTAGTCCACGCTTGTTGCCTGACAGCAGCCACCCCGGTATGTTTCAAGTGATAAAGCACTTCGAGCGGAGTGCCAAAAGTCAGACAGATACGTTCCTCATGAGCCTTCACGATCTCATAGTGTATGCGCAGTGCTTCTTCTAACTCCTCTAAAGAACGATAGTGAAGACCGCTGCCGGTAACCGATGCAACTTCTTTCAGATTATCCCTGCCGAACGTAGTAAAAGCAAAATATCCTTTCTGCTTCAACAAAGTATTACAACGTTCAAAAAACAGCTCGGGAGAAACAAACCACTGTAATGCCGAGCATGATACAATCAAATCCTGTCCTTTTGGAAAAGGAAGGGACTCGGCATCCCCTGCCAGAAAGATAGCCCGCCCGCTTCCCAACAAATCGGTGAAACAAGTACTCATCTCCTGACAAATATCATTCAACACCAGTTTTTCAGGATGGAGGGTTTCCATCAGCCTGCGGGTAAGAAAGCCCGTCCCGCTACCAATTTCCAATATCCGGCCGCACGGACGGGGCAAATAATGATTTAGCATATCACTCATGCGGTATGCAATCTGCTTTTGAACCACCGCCTCACGGTTATAACTCTCTACAGCGCGGGAAAAGCGACGGGTTATCAATTGCTTATTAATCATACGTTTTCATTTTAAATGACAGACGGGCATAGCAAATCTCTCATTATTTCTTCTGAATAATGAGGAATATCATACTCTGCCACTTCCGTCCCGGTCCATGCATTTCTTTGGTTGACCGCCGTAAAAATCAAATCATTCTTGCCTATAACAGCCCGTTCCCATGCAAAACTGGGAACAGCGCAAGATTTTACCTGTTCTCCAATCCTCCGAAGCTCTTCTTGCAGTTCCTCTACCGCACGTTGCGGACGTTTCGACAAGAATGTTTCCAGATTCTCCTTTTTCAAACACATCCTGCGGATAAACTTTTCCAGCGTAACCTCATTCAAGCCTTCCAGTGTTCCTTCAAAAACTTGCTGCGAAATACCTTTCAAATCATCGACAGGAGTTACCGTGCCATTTAAAGCAACACTCTCACAAATGGGCAAGTCCATATCCTGCAATACCATAGACGCGGCCCATACTCCCATAGACCAGGCTATCAGACGAATCTCCTGATAACCCTGCAACAGCGTGAAATCAAAATCCAGCGAACGATAATCATAACAAACCAACAGATCGCTATTTCCGGAGCAATAATCCATGAAAGGACATTCATCCATTCCCCAACCGGCAAAAAAAAGTGTCAATCGGGGAAGATAATTTTGTTGTATAAAATAATGTTTCATATCAATTCTATCAGACTTTTTATTTCTTCTTCAGTAATATCCGCTGTCAACGAAAAACGGATACGCGATGTTCCTTCGGGCACAGTAGGAGGACGCACCGGCAACGCATAAAAACCTTTACGCTGCAAGAAATCGGCCTTTAACACCGTATCACCGCTATCGCCTATCGTCATTGGCAGAATATGGCTGGTAGAAGGACAAGCGTAGCCTTTCTTTACCAACGCGTCTTTCAAAAGAGAGGATATCTTCTTCAACCTTTCCCTCCGGAAGCTGAAACTGTTCAAATGCTCCAGGATAAAGAATGTCCATAGCAAGTTGACAGGAGAAAGAGCCGTTGTAAATATGAATGTACGCATTTTATTGACCAAATAATCACGGATGGTCTTCGAACAAACAATATAGCCTCCTACCGAGGCTAACGCTTTACCAAAAGTTCCACATAAGAAATCGATGTCAGCCACACAATCCTGTTCTTCCGCACACCCCAGGCCATGCATCCCCCGCACCCCTACAGCATGCGCTTCATCCACATACAGCAATACATTATCATATTGTTGCTTCAAAGTGACCAAACGACGGAGATCGGCCTCATCACCGTCCATACTGAAAATACTTTCGGTTACAATAATTATTCTATCATACCCGGCATGATTGGAAACCAGCAACTGTTCCAATTGTTCGTACCGGTTATGCCGGTATCGGATACACTTGGCCGCCGATAAACGAATGCCGTCAATAATACTGGCATGTACCAGTTTATCGGCAAGGATCAATGTACGAGTATCGCTCACTGCAGGAAGAATACCGGCATTCATGTGATAACCACTATTAAAAACCAACGCGCTTTCCTTCCGATACAGTCGGGCAAGCAAATCCTCTATCTGAACATAGATATCAAAATTTCCTGTCAGCAGCCGAGAGGATGAAGAGGAAGGAAGAAAGGTGTCGGGAGTAAGACTTTGCAAGAATTCCGTACGTAATGGCAGATAAGCAGCCAATCCCAGATAATCGTTGGATGAAAGGTTAAGCATCACTTTTCCATTCACCTCCACCTCTCTTCCCAAATGACGGATAACAGGCAACTTACGAAGATTACTTTTATTTTCAAGCAGGGCTAATTCCCTTTCCCAATCTGTTAATGAATTCATTTTTTCTATTTCTCTCAGTACTATCACTTATTTTTTTAATTCTCTTACTATCTTCACCAGTGAATGCGTCAATTTGCTCAATTCTCCAGGCTGAATTATAAAAGGCGGCATGATATACACCAGTTTTCCAAAAGGACGTACCCATACCCCTTCTTCAACAAAACGACGTTGCATGAAAGCCATATCTACCGGTTTCTTCACTTCAATAACCCCGATAGCTCCCAATACACGCACATCAGCCACTTGTGGCAATAAAGCAGCAGGGGCCAGCTCCCTCTTCAACTGTGATTCAATGGCCTTTACCTTTTCCTCCCAACTATATGAAAGCAATAATTCCACGGATGCTTTCGCTACGGCACAAGCCAACGGATTTCCCATAAAAGTAGGGCCGTGCATAAAGACTCCCGGATAACCGCCGGAAATTGTATCAGCCACATCATCACTGGCAAGGACAGCAGAGAAAGTCATGTATCCACCGGTCAGTGCCTTGCCTATGCACATGATATCGGGCTGGACACCCGCATGCTCCCAAGCAAACAGTTTCCCCGTCCTTCCGAAACCTGTCGCTATCTCATCAAAGATTAACAACAGCCGATATTGCCTGCAAAGTTTCTCTGCCTGGCGTAAAAACTCAGGATGATAAAAACGCATTCCGCCCGCCCCTTGTACAATAGGTTCCAGAATCAATGCGGCCATCTCTTCATGATGCTGTTCCAATATTTCCCTCAAGGGCTCTATATCCTCTTCATACCAGATTCCGTCAAAGCGCGACCGGGGAGCAGGAACAAAATAACGCACAGGCAATGTAGGGCCAAAAATATGATGCATACCGGTCACCGGATCACAAACAGACATGGCATTCCACGTATCTCCATGATATCCGGACTGAATAGTTACAAAATTATTTTTCTTTTCCTTCCCTTGCGCATACCAATATTGCACGGCCATTTTCAATGCCACTTCCACCGCAACCGAACCGGAGTCAGCATAAAATATTTTCTGCATACAGGGAGGAACAATCTTCAACAACAACCTGCCTAATTCGATGGCCGGATCGTGTGTCAGTCCGCCGAACATGACATGGCTCATACGGTCTATCTGTTCCTTGAGCGCTTGGTTCAATACCGGATGATTGTATCCATGTACCATGCACCACCACGAAGACATCCCTTCTATCAAACATCTTCCGTCCTCCAATTCTATATATACTCCATCCGCCCGTCTTACTTTATAAGTGGGCAGCGGATGAGTAGTCGATGTATAAGGATGCCATAAATGCTCCCTGTCAAAATTTTCCATATATTACTTCCTTATTGTTATAATAACTTTATAATGTATCAAAGCGAATACCCGGCCTCTTCTATCAATATTTTATCTTCTGATACTTTTGAACCTAATGTAGTCAGCAAATCTCCCACAATGGCAGAATTAATACCGATATACAATGCTTTCTTTACAGCTTCCACACTCATCAGTGAACGCCCTCCGGCAAAACGAAGAAATGCTGTGGGATTGATAAAACGGAATAAAGCGATGGTTGTCAGAATCTCCACCTCTGCAAGACGATCCATTTTTTCCAATGGAGTGCCGGGTATAGGCTGCAACAGGTTTATAGGAATAGACTGTACTTCCAATTCCCTCAGTGTAAAAGCAAACTCAATACGCTGTTCCATTGTTTCGCCCATGCCGATGATTCCTCCGCTGCATACATCCATCCCCACCCTGCGTGCTGCCTGCAACGTTTCTAATTTCTGTTCTTGTGTATGAGTAGAACATAGAGATGAAAAATAAGAGGGAGCCGTTTCCAGATTACAATGATAACGGGTGATGCCTGCCTTAAACAGCCGTCTCAATTCCGCCTCATCCAGCAATCCTAAAGAAGCGCATAACTGAATATGCGAATGCGCACGCATGTATTCTGTTGTCTCACATAGCCGGTTCAAGTTCCGGCTACCCGGTTTCCTGCCGCTGGTCACCAAAGAAAAACGGGATACTCCCTGCGCTTCGTTATACAAAGCATGGCGCAGACATTCTTCCTTCCCAACCAAATCATAAACATCCACTTTTGTTTCATAATGTGCAGACTGTGCGCACCATTTACAATTCTCAGGACATTTACCGGATTTAGCATTGATGATGGAACACATATCGAATTTCCGGGAAGCCCAGACCTGTGTTATCTCATGAGCTGCATCATACAAATCCTGTTTCTCTGCCTTGCAGGACAGCCAACAGGCTTCTTCTACGGTAATCTTCTCACCGCCCAGCACTTTGTTTCTTATTTCATTCAGCATCATATACAGTTCATATTAAGACAAAAAAGCCGAAAAGATGCATGGCACATCTTTCCGGCAAACAATATTTATTCAAATAAAAAAGACAAATCACATCAGCCACCTGTGGTTGAGGCAGTTGGATCCGAAGCATTTGCAACATAGATTCAACAGGGGGCATTCCTTCTTCATATTCCTCTCCAGCATCCTCTTTCCGTGCGGAAGAGCAAACAGAGAATGCCGTGCAAACATTTGCCTGTTTACCCAACGATACATCGGCAATCTCCTTTTTCAGGTTACCAATAGTTACACATTTGCCCAAACTATAAAATATAGCGTACTTCTTCCGGTTCCAATAGCGGAAACGTATCGTATGTTTATTCTGGCACAATTGTTTCATATTTTTTCGTATCTGAGATTGGCAAAGGTAAATAAAATATTCAATGCAGCAAACTTTTATATAGAAAAACACCGTTCCGCCTCTTCCAACCTTAAAACCAGTTTTCCGAAAGCACAACGGTGAATTCTTAAGTCCTTTATACTATTTCTGTTATTCTTCTTTCTTCGAAGCAGCTTTCTTGGCAACCGGCTTCTTTGCCGCCGCTTTCTTTGCCGCCGCCGGTTTCTTGGCAGCAGGTTCTTTCTTTACGGCAGAAGCCTTCTTGCCTTCAGCTTTCTCCAGTTTAGCCTGCAATCTCTCCACTTCCTTGTTCAAAGCCACCAATTCCTCGCCCTGGTTCTTAATGGTAGTAAGCAACGAATTTAATTCTTCGTTATCCATATCCACCGGATACAACGAATTGACACGACTTATAAAATCACCCAAAATATTCATGTAGTTGGTGAAAGCATCATACGGAGAATCATAAATTCCACGATTCAACCAAATACCGGTATTCTTAGTGGTCATGAAGCGGAAATTATTACTTGCCTGCAAATAATCCCAATCCTGCTTAATACGGCGATCATCGCACAAATGAACACGTTCTGCCACACTATAAAGTTTATTGAAAGCCTCACGCTGCATCACATTGCCTAACCACGGACTGATATCGCGTTCCTCGTCTACCCATGACATAGGATAAGGAACATCCACCTGATCCACAGATTTCAGTTTGGTAATGATATCGGTCGGAGTAGAGAAAGTAACCCCTCTTTCTTTTGCGCAGACAGGCAGTGCTTTCATAAATTCCAGAATATTGGAAGACAATGGCTGGGCGATACCCAAAGCAGAAAGTTCCATGAAAATATTGATAACCTGTTCCTCCTCCGGCAAAGCTGCAATCCAATCTATATATTTGTCGGCAAACAACGGATATTCATTCCATTCGGAATTAGAGAAACGCAGACTGATGTCATCAGATAATTTGAAATCGCGAAGCAATAACTTCAAGTTCGGATTCATGGCGCAATGATACAGATAGTGCGGACTCTTCCAACCCAAAATATGTTTTGCACCTTCAGTCAACATACCTTTAAAGCCCATATCAGCTATCGTAGCGCCAATATCATTCGAATAAATCAAGCTGGAGTTACGGAATACTTTCGGCTCCTTGCCAAATATTTGTTTAATCTTGGTACGCATACGTTCCACTTCTTCGCGGAAACAATCTTCATTAGCCAATGAGGAAAGACCGTGAGAATAAGGTTCGCACAAGAATTCGCAACATCCGGTCTCATTCAACTGATGCAACAACTCGATTACACCAGGCGCATGCACTTCCAACTGTTCCAGCGCCACACCCGAGATAGACAAAGCCACCTTGAAAGTATCACCGTGATTCTTTGCCATTTCAATCAACGCACTCAGCGCAGGAATATACGAGCGTTCGGCTATATCACTGATGCCGCGCTCATTTTCATAATCATCATAATAATAATGGTCACGGCCTATATCAAAACAGCGATAGCGTTTCAGATGGATAATTTGATGTATTTCAAAATAAAGACATATTGTTTTCATATCCTAGTTATTGTTTTATTATTTACCATAGTTTTTTAACACCTGCTCATAGAGGGCACGGATTCTCAAGCCGACTTTCTCCCATGTAATGCCATCCACTTCTTTCTTTCCTTCTTCCTGCAGATATTGGAAAAGAGAAGGATTCGTACAAATTGAATAGATGGCATCGGCCATTGCGTTGATATCCCAATAATCGGTCTTGATTACTTTATCCAAAATTTCACCGCAACCCGATTGTTTTGAGATGATAGAAGGAGTTCCGCACTGCATAGCCTCCAAAGGAGCAATACCAAAAGGTTCTGACACAGAAGGCATTACGAATACATCACTGTTTTTATATGCTTCATAAACCTGACGCCCACGCTGGAACCCCGGGAAGTGAAAACGGTCTGCAATACCTCGTTCCGCAGCCAGATTGATCATGGCATCCAGCATGTCTCCCGATCCTGCCATTACAAAACGGATATTACGGGTACGCTTCAAGACCAATGCGGCGGCTTCCACAAAATACTCGGGTCCTTTCTGCATCGTGATACGCCCCAGGAAAGTCACCACTTTTTCTTTCGAATGATCAGGACGAGGAATGTCCAGCAAATCTTGCGAAAGCGGATAAACGGCATTGTGCATGGCAAAACATTTGCGCGGGTCTTGATGATATTGGTGAATAACTGTCTGACGGGTCAGCTCGGACACACACATAATACAGTCGGCATGATCCATGCCATTCTTTTCCATAGCATATACCGTAGGATTCACCTTACCGCGCGAACGGTCAAAATCAGTAGCATGCACATGGATACACAAAGGTTTGCCACTTACCAGCTTGGCATGCACACCAGCCGGATAAGTCAGCCAGTCGTGCGCATGGATAATATCAAATTCTTGCTGGCGCGCAACCACCCCTGCAATAATAGAAAAATTATTGATCTCATCATGAAGGTTTCCCGGATAGCCGCCGGCAAACTCCATACACCCCAGGTCATTGACGTGCATGTACGAGAAATCAGAATAGATATGATCACGGAAAGCATAATACTGTTCCGGAGTCGAAGTCGAAAGACGTGACTTTAAGTAATCGTAATTCACATCACGCCACACAATGGGCACTTGGTTCATGCCTATAATGTTCAGAAACTTTTCTTCGTCGCCGCAAGGTTTGGGCAAACAGAAGGTTGTTTCCATATCACCTTGCAGGCTCAAACCTTTTGTTATACCGTAAGATGCTACAGCAAGACCACCATATATTTTGGGAGGAAATTCCCATCCAAACATTAATACTTTCATACAGGTCCCTCCTTTCAATAATTGTATTTACTCAATAAATATAATACTCGCAATATCTCTGCCACATTCATAGCGAATGATACAGCTCCACGACCTTTGAAAGGCGGGTTACCATCAAACAGTTCAGGTATAGAGCCAATACAATGAGAAGTCATTTCGTCTTCGTAGCCTATCAGCTGACGCTCCACAAATCCTATACCACTCATCTTATAAATACGAAGGTAAGCTTCAAAATAGAAGCCTGCCAGCCAGGGCCATGCGGTACCTTGATGATAAGCATAATCACGCTGCATCTGAGGACCTACATAATTTGGGTTGTAACCACCACTCTTCGGGCTGAGCGAACGGAGCCCTTTCGGGGTAAGCAGTTCTTTGGTCACAATGTCCAACACCCCTTTCTTCTGACGGGCATCAAGCGGAGAATAGTCGAATGCTACAGTAAATATCATGTTCGGACGCACGCTCCAGTCCATCATATTGCCATCCACATAATCCAGTAAATAACCATACTCATTCAAGAAAGTATCCACGAAAGCCTTCCCCGTCTTTTCTGCCAATACATTTAACGCATCAGCCAAATTATTGTTTCCACCTTCGCTCAATAGTTCACTTGTAAAGCGTAAAGCATTATACCACAAAGCATTAATTTCTACGATATAGCCTGTACGAGGAATCACAGGGCGTCCGTTTGCGGTAGAATTCATCCATGTGATAGCCTTTTCTGTGCCGTTGGCATATAGCAGACCGTTGGAATGCAAGAAAAGATTCGGATGATTCTCCCGGCGAAGGTACTCCATAATGTCTTGCAACAATGTACCATATTTCTCACGGCATTGGTCGCGCGACACCATCTTGGCATATTGCTGGATACACCACACCGCCCAAAGCAAAACATCAGGATGCTCCATTTCGTACACTTTAACATCATCAGGCTCATCATTAATAAAGTCATGAATTGCCTTGCGGGCCGTTTCCATCACCATTTCAAACTTAGCCACTTCATCAATCGCCAATGTCAGTCCCGGCAGGGAAATAAACATATCGCGCGCACGGCATTTAAACCACGGATATCCTGCCAGAATATAAAACTCATTTCCTTGTTTATTCAAGAACTGATGAGCAGCATTTATCAGACAGTGCTGGAAATTATCACGTGGAGTACGTTCTTCCACCTCTTCTTCAAAGGTTCTCTTTAATGTACGGGTACTGGCCTCGGACACACCTCCTGAAAAGACGATGCTTTCACCTTTCTTTATGTCCACTTCAAAATAACCCGGGACGTACAAATCTTCATTAAAATCATATCCTCTCTCCTGCTCTTTGGGATACTCAATTCCCCGATACCAATCCGGCTGATAGTGGAATTCGTTCTTCTTGTTCAATTGCATATATAATTCGGGATAGCCCGGATACATGCATGTCTTAATTCCATTATCCACCTCCTGATAGTCACGACTGGCTTGTGCGTTCTCATGAGTATACTGACGGACACTGCGGAAAGCCAGAAACGGACGCAAACGCAACGTAGTGGCCGAATGTGCCTCCAACAAAGTATAACGGATTAAAATTCTATTTTCATGATGAACGAAAAGCTTTTCCTTCTTCAGAATCACACCACCTACCCGATATATAGTGGTAGGAACTTTCTCACACTCGAATTCCCGGATATACTTGTGTCCCCTTGGGCTGTAATTGTCGCCCTGATACTTATGAAGTCCCAGATTAAATTCAGCGCCGTGTTGTATCACTGTTTCATCCAACGACGATAGCAATACATGGTTTTCATCATCCAGTTCAGGCACCGGAATGACAAGCAATCCATGATATTTTCTCGTATTGCAATCAACAATGGTTGTACAATGGTAAGCCCCTGAACGGTTTGTGCGGAGAATTTCTTTCGGTAATGATTCCCCGAGGTTCGTCATAAGAGTCTTGTCAAATCGTAAGTAACTCATAGTTGTTATTTTAAGGTTATAAATCAAATTTCCATATCAATTTATGTCACATATTATTTTTGTATGCAACGCTCAAAATTAGTAATTAAATGGATAAAGCAAAATTAAATAGCAAAATATTTTTCATTTTTCGCTCAAATATCCGTAGTATTGCACAGAAATCAGCATAATTATGACAAAATGAAACTTGAAATTCAAAAAATTCTATTGGCTTTTGCTCTTCCGTTATTACTTCTTTTCATTCTGTACACCCTGCGTACAATGGAAAGTGTCATGAATTGGGATTTTATCACCTGGGGCATATATCCCAGAGAAACCAAAGGAATAATGGGGATTTTCACTTCTCCATTGATACACGCTGATTGGGGACATTTATTTGCGAACACTTTTCCTCTTCTTTTTTTATTATGGTGTCTGCTCTACTTTTATCGTGATTTGGGCATTGGTATACTTTTTTTCATCTGGATAGTCAGTGGAATACTTACATTTATAATAGGCAAGCCGGGATGGCATATAGGTGCCAGCAGTATAATTTATTCACTCGCCTTTTTTCTGTTCTTCAGTGGCATTCTCCGCAAACACGTCCCTTTAGTAGCCCTGTCGTTGCTTGTCACTTTTCTATATGGCAGTCTGGTATGGAACATGTTCCCGCAGTTCGCCTCCTCCACCACTTCTTGGGAGGGACACTTGGGGGGCGCGGCGGCCGGAATAGCCGCAGCCATATTGTTCAGACACAAAGGCCCCCAACAACCGGAACTTTTCATTGACGAGGAAGAGGAAGACAACAGCAGTCATCCGGAAAACGAAGAAGTCATTACGAATCCGGACCAAGAAAAAAAGAATGACTAAATCAATCTTTCCGCCACCATGAAGTTCAAAGGGCCGGAAGGGCTGAAAGAAGCAATAACCCGCTAACGGAATTAAATGAATGTTAATATCCTCCCTATTGTATAAGTCTTTTCTATCTTCAGATTAAACCTTTTTATACAGATATATTCTATCTCCATAGCCTTTGGAGTTATCTCCCAAGACTATGGAGTTAACTCCAAAGCTTATGGAGATAACTCCAAAGGCTTGCGGAGATAAAACAAGCAGGAAGAAAAACCTTAACCACACGGCAGGAAAGGGTTAGGGATACAAACAAGATCTTTTAAGGATGAATCTGATTACAAGGCTTGCACTCTTTACAGAGAAAAATCCCCTAACACCCTTCTTTTAAAAAGGTAAAAAAGCATGTGGCAAGAAGATATGCATCTGGCCATATGTGGAAAGACTAAAACAGACTATTATTTTGCCATCTTAAATTTTAATGCATCATTTTACAACTGAAAAACAGGGTAATAAACCTTTCCGGACAGCATCATTCAAGCTTTAATACCTACTCATTACCAATTTTCATAAAATAATACCCATTTTTAGGTATTGCCCACCCTTTTAACCTCCCATAACTTTGCACCGATTTAAAATTATAAAAATTAAAGCAAAAATGAAAAGAAAGGTTTTATTGTTCTCATTATGCTTGTCGGCCTGTCTTGCAAACAGTTATGCAGAAAAAGCAACAAGTATAGATAAGGATAACACAGAGAAAACTACGGAGGAAGAACCTAAAAAAAAATCCCGGCTAACATTGGGAGGTTACGGAGAAGCAGTGTACACACGTAATTTTTATAGTGACAATATGTACCGCTATTCTAAAGCAGACAGTTACAAAGACTCTGACGGACACGGACGCGTAGACTTACCTCATGTAGTAATCATGATTGGCTACGATTTCGGAAAAGGATGGAGCATGGGTAGTGAAATAGAGTTTGAACACGGAGGAACAGAATCGGCTATAGAAGTAGAAGACGAAGAAGCCGGAGAATTTGAAAAAGAAATAGAACGTGGGGGTGAAGTGGCTTTGGAGCAGTTCTGGATTCAGAAATCTTTTTGCTCGGGCTTCAATATCCGCGCAGGGCACATCATCGTGCCGATAGGACAAATAAACAACGCCCATCTTCCCACTCAGTTCTTTACAGTATATCGTCCTGAAGGTGAAAACACAATAATGCCTTGCACATGGCATGAAACCGGTCTTAGTGTATGGGGGCGTATAGGTGACTGGCGTTATGAGGCAATGGTTATTCCCGCATTGAATGCTAATATGTTCAATCATAGCGGATGGATTCATGATGGTTCTGCATCAGCCTATGAATTTAAAGTAGCCAACAATCTGGCAGGAGCGGCACGTATCGACAATTACTCTGTCAAAGGATTGCGTATGGGAATAAGCGGCTATATAGGTAACAGTTTCCAAAACGACATTATTAAAGATGAAAAATCCACCAAATATAAAGATGTGAAAGGAACAGTGGTCATAGGTGCATTCGACTTTGATTATAATGATCATAACTGGGTAGTACGCGGCAATTTTGATTATGGCCATCTGGGAGACGCTGATCTGATCTCCACTCACAACAAAAGCCAAGACAATAGCACACAGTCCCCTTATCCTCACACAGCCGTGGGCAAGACAGCCATTGCCGCCGGAATCGAGGCAGGATATGATATTTTTTCTCAAGTAAAGAAAATGAGAGACAATGGTAAAAAACTATATGTATTTGGACGATATGAATACTATGACTCATATCATAAGGCTGCTAAAGGTTTCAGCAAATATGAATGGACTAAAAAACAACGCATGGCCGTCGGTTTGAACTACTATCCTATGAAAGACATCGTAGTAAAAGCCGAATACTCAAAACGCTTCTTGAAAAGCCAGTATAATAACGAACCCTCTTTTTCATTGGGCATAGCTTATGCAGGATTTTTCATTAAATAAACCCGATTATTCATTTTTTAAAATTAAATAGGTATGAAAAGTTTGTTAAAATTCCCCTTACTTGTTGCTGTAGCAACAATGATGAGTTGCAGTTTCAGCGCATGCAGTGATAACGATGATCCGACTCCGGATACCGGTACGTCTGAAACAGATGCAAAATTCGAAGCAATCGCAAAACAGTATCTTGATCACACGGTATATGTTACTTACAAGAACCTGGCTGATGAAACCGAACAGCTAGTAAAAGATTTACAAGCATTAAAAAGCAGCAAGACTGATGCAAATGTAAAAGCTACCTGCGAAACCTTCCTTGAAGCACGTGCATGGTGGGAAAAGAGTGAAGCTTTCCTGTATGGGGCAGCTACCGATTTCGGTATCGACCCGCATATTGACTCATGGCCTTTGGACTTGGACGGATTACAGACCGCACTGAAAAATACGGAACAGGTAGAAGCAATGGGTGGTGAAGACGGAGATATTTATGCCGGCGAGAAATTGGGTAATTCTTTATTAGGATTTCATGGTATTGAATACATCCTTTTCGAAGATGGTAGCCCCAAATCAGTTTCTAAAATCAGTGACTTACATCTGACTTACGCCGTAGCTGTAGCTGGTGATTTGCGTAACCGTTGCTGGCAGCTGGAACTTTCATGGAGAGGCGAAAGTGCTGTCAATGCCGACCGTGTCGCTAAAGTCGCAAATGAGTTAGAACTGCCTTACACTGTAAACAGTGGTGAATATTCTTATGGTGAGAATATGCTGAATGCAGGAAAAGCAGGTAGTACATACGCCAGCTGGACATTGGCCATGCAAGCTATCATTGACGGCTGCAAGACTATCGCAGATGAAGTAGGAACTTCTAAAATAGGAAAACCTTATAGCGGAGAAGACCCTGCTTATATAGAATCACCATACAGTCACAAGTCCATTCTAGACTTTTATGACAACATCATCAGTATTCAGAATGCTTACATGGGCGGTATAGAAAATGAACGTGACGAAACCAACTCACTACACAACTATATTGCTGGAGTAGATAAAGAACTGGATACAAAAGTTGTAAATGCCATAAACAATGCTCTGACCAAAATCAATGCCATGGCAGCTCCATTTGTAAACAATATTAAAGATCCAAGTGCAGGTGAAGCAATTAAAGCTTGTCAGGATCTTGATGCCATATTGTCTGATGTTAAAACAGCTTTAAGAAACAATTAAAAAGAACTGTTTACCCCAATGACCACAAAGGATCTGCAAGAGGGTGTCCGGAAAAGGTCTATTGTACTATCTTTTGCTGTAGATGGTGATTTTACATTCGCTCCAAGCACCGGCTTTGTGCTGCCGGATGTCCCCTCTACAACAGACATGATAGTGAAAAAGACCGGGGGAGGACAACCTTATGTAGATTCTTTGGTATATAAATTTGAAAAGTAACTAACTTTAAACATTCTTATATGAATAAGTTATTTAAAATACACTGGCTTGCTGCTCTATGCGGCCTTACAATGCTCTCGCTAACAGCCTGTAATGACGATGACAATCCGGAAAACAAATCTCCGGAAGTCAATCCTGATATCAACGTAAATGTAGAGACCTATGCAGGCGGAGAATTGGGTACAACCTTCAACAATTCCGCTTCTGCTTATGAAGATCCTACTCCTGCAACGGAAAATGCAGGTATGACCGACAAATTCAAATATGGGGAATATTTCTTTGAACGTTCTTATACGCAGAATTCCAAACCTTTCAATGGTTTGGGACCGCTTTATATCCGCAATTCATGTATGAACTGCCACCCCGGATACGGTCATGGCAAACGGGTAGACCGTTATCGTGCTGATGACTGGGGAAATGGATATCTACTTGTTGTGACCGATGGAAAGGATAACTACCTAAGTTCTTTAACGGGAATGCCTCAAACCAAAGCTGTAGCCCCTTTCAAAGCACCAATAGATGAAGATAAGATAAAAATAGACTGGCTGCCTTACACAGACGAATGGGGAAATAAATTTCCTGACGGAGAAACATACAGTCTGATCTATCCGGAAGTGACTATTCCTCAAGATGCATACTACGTACCTTTGGAGGCTACTTATAATCAAGTTGTCACCCCTGTCAACTACTCTGATGTAGTAGTTTTGCTGGAATCTACCATTGGTATCTACGGAACCGGATTACTAGATGCCATTCCCGATGATTCGTTGAAAGCAGAATATGCACGTCAGGAAAAAGCAGGTGTAAAATTGAATCCAGCCATCTTCGCAAACGGAGAGTGGACTTCACTCTATAAGGGACTTACAGGTAAACAATATCCCAAACGTTATACTTACGCTTTGACCAGATCTTCCATACAGGATGGTCCCGGTGCCAATGCAATCTGGAACATCACCAATGTTACCCGTAGTGACCGCCGTTATCACTACATGACTGACACGTATGCCAAAACAGCCTCCAAAGACCCGGATGTACAAAAAGATTTTTATAACTATTTCCCTGAATGGAAACAGACCGGTAATGTAGAACAAGATATATACAACTATCTGATGAATAAGGAACTTCCGGTGGAAATGACAGACGAAGATTATGTAAACTTCATGATATGGCACAGAGGACTGGCAGTTCCTGCCGCACGGAATCTGGATGACGAAACAGTTCAGAGAGGTCACAAATTATTCCGTGAAATAGGCTGTGCTACCTGCCATCGTCCGTCATGGACTACAGGAGACGATAATTATCCCGATCCGAACGGATACTTCAAAGATGGTGACAGCCGTCTGCCACGCTATCCACACCAAACTATCTGGCCATATTCAGATATGGTTCAACACCGCCTGGAAATGAAGAACAATATCCGCACGGGATGGTGCCGTACCACTCCTCTTTGGGGACGCGGACTTTCCTTAATCTGTGCCGGACACAGCGACCGTTTGCATGACTGTCGTGCACGTAATGTCATTGAAGCCATTATGTGGCATGGAGCTTCAAATAGTGACGCACGCTGGAGCATTGACAAGTTCCGCGAACTCAGTAAAGAAGATCGTGACGCCATCGTCAAATTTATTGATGCCATTTAAGCAATGAAACAGATTGTCTCCCTCCTGAATCCTATCACCAATAATATGACAGGACATTCAGGGGGATGAGACAAATTCAAGATTCACCTTCTGGTTATCTTTCAGAAAATTATAACTACATGAAATTATTAAAACGAACTGCCTTCAGTCTGCTAGGCATATTACTTCTGATTCTTACTATAGCTACTATATTGGAAAAAATATATGGTACGGACTTTGTAAACGAGTATATCTACAGTTCCGTACCTTTTGTCATTTTATGGGGAGTAACCGCAATTACTTCCTTATTATACATCATAAAAAGCAAACTGCATCGTCAGCCTGTTATTTTTTTGCTTCATCTTTCTCTTCTCTTTATATTGGCAGGGGCATTCACCACATGGATATATGGAGAACAAGGCACTATGCGTGTCCGCCAAGGAGAACAACAGACCTCTTTCACCGATTCCAAAGGAATTTCCCACCAGCTACCTTTCAGCATCACACTAAACCAATTTGAAATTATTTATTACAAAGGAACCTTGGCTCCAATGGACTTTATCAGTCATATTTCAGTAGCAGACAAAGACTGCCACCGCCAGATACAGGGGAAGGTTTCCATGAATCATATATTTTCATACCAGCACTATCGCTTTTATCAATCAGGCTACAGTGAAGATAATGAAGGAAGCGTATTTAGTGTATCTCATGATCCTTATGGTATAGGAATCACTTATGCAGGATATACTTTATTGCTACTTTCCACCGTTTTCTTTTTCTTCAGCCCGCAAAGTCGGTTCCGCCAACTGCTGAAAAGCCCTTTACTACACAGAAGCTTGACAGTCATCTTGCTTTTATTCGCATTCAGTCTCAACAGTAATTTTCTCAAAGCAAACAGTACATCCCCCAAGGTGCTTCCGCGCGAAGTAGCCGAACATTTTGGAGATTTATATATTTTATACAACAACCGTATCTGTCCTTTACAAACCTTTGCCCGTGATTTTACAGTCAAACTTTACGGTAGTTCCTCATATAAAGGACTGACACCAGAAGAAGTACTTACCGGATGGCTGTTTTATTATGACAGTTGGAAAAATGAACCAATTATACGAATCAAGAGTAATGAAGCCCGTAAATTACTGGAAATAGAAGGGAATTACGCCAGGCTGAAAGACTATATCAGTACCATTAATGAATACAAGCTGGAAAAAATGATGAACCATATCCGTTCAGGAGAACAGGTGACTGACAAACGAGGCATAGAAGAAGCTGATGAGAAATTCAATATCATCAATTTAGTATGTACCGGTGCCATGATGAAAATATTCCCTTGTCGCAATATAGCCGGAAAGACATTGGAATGGTATTCGCAAAGCGACCAATTACCTCAAGATATGGATAATGACAAATGGGTATTCATTCGTAAATCTATGAGTTATGTAAACGAAATGATTGTGATGAAAAAGTACAATGATGCCTGCCTGTTATTAGAAAAAATCAAGAAATACCAGCAGAAAGAGTGTGACGGACTGCTTCCTGCAGATAATAAATTCAAGGCTGAGAAAATATATAATCAATTTGATTATAGCAAATCTGTCGCCATGGCATGTATTTGCATCGGCCTGATATGTTTTATCTATTATTGCCATTGCATGGCATCGCAAAAGAGAACAAGCCGGAAGGCAATCATAATATTGAATATTTTGCTATGGATTGTTTTTACCTATTTGTCGGCTGCTATCTGCCTGCGTGGTTATGTGAGCAATCATCTGCCATTGTCCAACGGCTTCGAAACCATGCAGTTCATGGCATGGTGTACGCTATTGCTCACTTTTCTGCTACAACGTAAATTCGCAATGTTGCTCCCTTTCGGTTTCCTGCTTTGCGGACTTACGCTGATGGTATCCATGCTGGGAGAATCAAACCCACAAATCACACAACTGATGCCGGTTCTGCAATCTCCATTATTGAGTATCCACGTAGTAGTTATCATGATCGCTTATTCGCTGCTGGCATTTATCATGCTGAATGGTGTAACAGCGGTCATACTCCACCAATCACAGAAAGAATGCAAAGAACAAATAGAACGATTGCAGATAATAAGCCAAATAATTCTTTATCCGGCAATTTTCTTACTCGCTATCGGTATTTTCATTGGTGCTGTATGGGCAAACGTATCATGGGGACGCTATTGGGGATGGGATCCTAAAGAAGTATGGGCCTTAATCACCATGCTGGTATATGCCTTGGCACTGCATCCGAGATCACTGCCATGGTTTCATCGCACCATGTTTTTTCATGTTTTCTGTATAACTGCTTTTATAACAGTACTGATTACTTACTTCGGAGTGAATTTTCTGTTAGGAGGAATGCATAGCTACGCAAACGGATAGCCCTCATCCATCAATGAAAAGCTATCCTTTCCGAAACAAATAGAAACCAACTTGGACAAAGAACCTGAAACACTATAAAAAAAGGAAATTACCCCCATAAAAGAAGCACTCCCCGCGAATCACTTCGCAGGGAGACTACTAACTAATAACTAACTTGTGGTTTACGTAATTTTTATATGACTTATTTACAATGCAAAGATAAGGTTTGCCATCCGTCTGTGCAATCGCATGATATAGGTATTCTGGACAGTCAGACATCCCTATTTATAGCTATAATAAACGAAAGTAGAAAAGGTATCTATCAAAATCATTATTTGTAGGTATTGTCTGAGATTATTAAATGTTGCAATTTTGCCAAAAAGAATTTATCTTATTATACCGTAACCATTGATGTGGAGTTCTCTCTATTATTATTTCTCTGTAATGTTAGTCACAAAAGAGAGACTATAAAACCTTGTTCCAGGGAAGCATACCTTCGGAACAACAAAAAGTCCGGACTTGGGAAAGCCCGGACCTTTATTTTATATCCATCAATACAAGATATTAATACACCTCTACCTTTGCAGCAACAGCCTTGCATTTGTCACGCAGAGCGTCCAAGTCACTGCCATTAGGAGCATAACAAACCACAACCCCCATACGGCGATTCAATTTTGTATAAGGTTTACCAAAAATACGGAGATAAGTATTTGTCTCCTTACAAACTTCTTCCTCACCACGATAACGGGGAGCTTCCTTGCTGGCAATAGGAGAAAGAATCACTGCACTGGCCCCTATGCGTTCTTGTGTAATTTCAGGAATAGGAAGTCCTAACACCGCCCGCAGATGCAACTCAAACTCATTTAAATTCTGAGTACCTGCCAAAGTCACCATTCCGGTATCATGCGGACGGGGAGAAAGTTCGGAAAAATAAACTCCGTTTTCATGACTCAAGAAAAATTCAACTCCCCAGATTCCCGCACCAGTCAGAGCTGCCGTTACCTTATCAGCCATACGTTGCGCTTCCTTCAAATGTTCGGGATCAATATGTGCCGGTTGGAAACTTTCTCTATAATCTCCTCCTTTCTGTACATGTCCGATAGGCGGACAGAACAAAGTAGGACCGTTTTTCTGAGTGACGGTGAGCAAAGTTATCTCACTATCGAACTGAATAAACTCCTCAATGATCAATTCTTTAATATCTCCACGACTGCCTTCACACCCATAATGCCATGCCTGTTCCAACTCATCCGCGCTTTTGACCAAAGACTGGCCTTTGCCGGATGAAGACATCAAAGGTTTCACCACACAGGGGAAACCAATTTCTTTTGCAGCTTCTTTCAACTCCTCCAGAGACTTGGCATAGAAATATTTGGCTGTCTTTAATCCTAATTCCTTAGCTGCCAAATCACGAATAGCCTTACGGTTCATCGTGAAATTCACAGCACGGGCACTCGGCACTACTTGGATACCTTCCTGTTCCAAATGATACAGACGTTCGGTACGGATAGCTTCAATTTCAGGCACAATTATATCTGGCTTGTGTTTGGCTACCACAGCATCCAATGCATCACCGTCAAGCATACTGAACACTTCAAATTCATCAGCCACCTGCATGGCCGGAGCACCTGCGTAAGAGTCGCAAGCAATAACATACTGCCCTTTACGTTTTGCCGCAATGACGAATTCTTTACCTAATTCGCCGGAACCCAGCAATAAAATCTTCTTAGTCATAGTATTTACATATGTTTGATATTCCTTACAAAAAACGGAGAGTTGAGAACAAGACACCTCTTGATTCCCAACTTTCCATCTGCAAAGATAGTGTATTTTATAAACTATACGATATCATTGAAGCAATATTTGGATCATTCAGTACAAAGAAAACACCCACTCCCAAAGCGATGAGCCACAATACGATAAATATAATTTTGGTTACAATGGACATGGGTTGCCAACCTCCAAAATGACGCATCAGCATGTGTATCAGTCCTATAATAGGAATACCGATAACCAGAATACCTGCAACGGACATAGCGACAGTCAACCCCGGAGAGCTACCCACCGTAGCCCAATTAACTGCAGGCAGCACCTCATAAAGCACTGCCGGCAATGCAGCAATCAGCCCCGTAGCCGCCATCAGCAATGCAAAAAAGACAATCAATAATACAAACAATACAGGCGCACAGCAAATAGCAATGAAAACAAGCAGGAATTTGATAAGGAACCCCGCCACAGACACAATCCCCTCCCCTATCTTTTGCAAGATACTTCTAGGACGATCTGAGCGTACATAATCATTCACTTTTTCAAATCCGTCTGTTACAGTCTTGCCTATATTCTCCACATTAATAGCAGCCCCCTTCATGGCGAGTTTCTCGGGGGCGGTATGCGCCATAGGAATAATAATCCACGCTATGATATAAGCCAATATCACCCCATGAACAAAGAAGCCAAGAACCAATAGAATGATACGTACCCAAGTAACATCCCATCCCATATAAGCGGCCAATCCGGAAGACACACCACCCAGCACTTTATTGTCCGGATCACGAAACAGACGGCGTACAGTGGTCCCTTTTGCCTTTTCCGAACCGGATGTTTCTCCATTCCCTTCACCAGAGAGTTCTTCAGGTTTACCCATCCGGGCTATGATTTCTTCCACATCCTCAATGGTAATAACCTGTTTGCCCTCATTCAAACGGTCAGCAAACAGTTCAGATATGCGTAATTCCATATCATGTACAATCTCCTCCGCACCTTCCTCACGACGAAAGTGAATGCGTAAATTTGCTAAATAATTATCCAACAAGTGGTAAGCGTCTTCGTCTATATGATAAACGGTACCTCCTAAATTTATGGTTAAAGTCTTTTTCATTGTATCCTGTTTTTAATTGTTTTTTAAATGATTCACTGTATTCGTCAACTCCTCCCAAGCAGTCTCCAATCCGCTAAGGAATATTTCACCCTGAGGAGTGAGATTATAATATTTACGAGGTGGTCCCTGAGTAGACTCTACCCATTCGTATGAGAGCAGGTCATCGTTTTTCAGCCGGGTAAGCAGCGGATAAAGCGTCCCTTCTACTACAATGAGCCGGGCTTCTTTCAATCTTTGAATGATATCCGAAGCATATGACGGCTCTTTGTGCAACAACAATAAAATGCAGTATTCCAGCATTCCTTTGCGCATCTGAGATCGTACATTGTCTACATTCATAATTTATAATACTTTGTTTGGCACAAATATATGTATTATATCAGTACCATGTATTGCATAGTTCTATTATTTTGCATAAATTAATATTTAAACAAGTAAAAGAAAGGAAGTTCCCTTTTTTTTGTTGTAAAAAGTTTATCTTTGTTTCTCGTTATAACCCTAAAAAGATATAAAGATCATGTTTACCATACAAAAAGCGACAACCAATGATATTCAGTTGATTAACGAGATGGCTCAGATTGTATTTCCGGCCACCTACCAGGAAATTCTTTCAAAAGAACAATTGGATTACATGATGGACTGGATGTACTCTCCGAAAAATCTGCGTAAACAAATAGAAGAAGAAGGGCACATCTATTACATAGCTTACAAAGATGGAGAAGCTGCCGGATATGTTTCCATACAGCCCGAAGGAGAACATTTATTTCATCTGCAGAAAATCTATGTACTTCCTCGTTTTCAAGGTTGCCGGTTGGGCAAAGCACTATTTGAGCAGGCCGTCAAAGCAATTAAAGAAATCCATCCCGGACCTTGCGAAATGCACTTGAATGTAAACCGTAACAATAAGGCTTTACAATTCTACCAACATTTAGGAATGGAAAAAGTTGCAGAAGGAGATTTCTATATAGGCAACGGATATTATATGAACGATTATATCATGGGACTGAAAATCTAACCCTATCTTACAAAAACAAAATGGACGAATATCATATCAACGGATTGACCATAAAAGAAAATTTGCTGCAACTGGCAGAAAATGGAAATAAAAAGTTCACCGAATCGCTGCATCCGGGAATAGAAAATGTATTGGGTATCCGCATCCCTGCCCTAAGGCGGTTAGGAGCACAAATTGCCAAAGATGACTGGGAGAGTTATCTACAGACTGCGGATACTTATTATATGGAAGAACGTATGTTGCAAGGTATGGTAATAAGCAATCTGAAAATGAAAGACATAGAAGCATATCTTTCACTGGTTGCCCGGTTTGTTACCATCATCAACAGTTGGTCTGTTTGTGACACTTTTGACTTTTACGGCAAACAACGGTTTGTTGACAAGAACAAGAAAAGGGTCTGGCTATTTTTGGAAAACTGGATGAAATCCGACAAAGAATATGAGATACGTTTCGGAGTAGTAATGGCAATGGCTCATTATATTGACGAAGAGTATATAAACAACGTATTGCAATGGATGGACCGGATCAGTCACGAAGGATATTATGTGAAGATGGCTGTAGCATGGGCTTTATCCGTATGTTATGTCAAATTTCCTCAAAAGACGGTGAACTATCTGAAGGAAAATCATTTAGATGACTTTACCTACAATAAAGCGCTACAAAAAATCATAGAATCTTATCGGGTAAGCACGGAGGACAAAGAAATCATCCGCAGCATGAAAAGAAAAAACAAATAATGTTCATTATTTACCGCAAAGAGGATTTGAATCCTTCCGAAAGAAATTCACCATTCATATTCGGAAAGATTCAAACTGCTCCAGCAGCTATTAATAATTGGGAAAAGTTATTCCTCCCAAACCAAATAAGCTGAAACCAGCCAATGATTCAATTTATTGCCATCCACCTGTTGTGCCTCAGGGATACTTACCTTAAAAGAATGTTTACCGGCCGGCAAGTCACCAATAACAGCCTCCTCAGGCATCACATCGCTACCCGGACACCAATTGGAACGGGATAAATCTGAAGAAGCCAAAGGTTCTTCAATCTCTTTTGTCGTATAACCCTTATCACCTATATATGCGGCAACTCGTGGTATCAGCCATACTCCCGTAGCTGGGTTAAAACGGCGGAAAGAAGCACAGTCGTCACGCCAAGGAATGAAATTCAACACCTCCTTGCCATCAACAGACACAATGTTTCGTTTCTCCACAAACTCATCTCCGCCACTATGCCCCCCGTGACCTGTAACAATATACTTCAAACGAACATTCTTGGCAGCTTTCGACATATCAAAATCCATCACCACATCTTTGCGTGAGAAAATATCCGGATAAGTCTGTCCGATATAATACACCGTATTCATCAAAGGCTTCACACGGCGCTCCGGCATCACGTCGCAAGTGATCTTACTCTCCTTCACGTCCAATTCCATGCTGGCCACATACCCCTCGGCAGTCCATGTATCAATATAAATTCCCACGTATGCCTCTCTCTCCAATGCCGGATAAAGATCGGTAATATCCTGCACCCAAGTCACACTCTTTTCCCATTTCGGGATATATACAGGACGTCTCTTGCTGCTCAAAGAATCATTATCCGAACTATAATACCCCACACCGAACGGGGTCATAAAACGCATCAGTTCAAGGGTAGGCACATAATCCTTACCCGGAACAATACCAATCATTTTTTCATATTTGGCACTGTCTACCGCAGGAAACGCCCTCTTGCCTTCGGCTATATTCATCAGATTGATCACCGATTCTTTGGGAAGCACAAAACAAGAGCCAGATTTATCCCAACGGTCACCATTGGAAGCTACAGTTACTTTCAGGGTAACATCCACATCTCTTTTGTAATCGGGCAAGGTTATTTTCTTTAAAATAATACGCCCGTTTACCAGACGGATCACTCCGTCAGCATTGGCAGGAGTATAATTAGGAAAAGAGTCGGGACGAAAACAAACAGGGGTCTTGTCGAATACTTGAATATGAGTATTTCCCAATGCCGGTAATTCTTTGTGATTTGCGGCATCGGCCGGCATCATAAAAGTTGCCGCCACAGCCAGTGGAGCAATAAAGGTCAGCAGGTTCATTCTTTTTAATTATAGGTTAGTAATCAAGGGTATATAAATTAATTTCACAAAAAAACTACACGGATTTACACAAATCTTCCGATCTGTATAAATCCATGTAATCTACAATAAAAAGGGGTTATTGATGCTGTTCACGCAACAAATCATTCACAGTCTTCACCGGATTAAAGGTACTCAACGGCACTTCAACGAAAACAGTGTTCCAGTCACTCATCGCACCATTCCACAAGCCCGGAAGTTCCAATGCTTTCAGTTCTCTACCGTTCTTTGATTTATAAGAGATAAAACCTGTAGCCTTATCCACATACTTCACCAAGTCGAATTTGTTTCCTTTATAATCTCGTACCGCACACACCAAATCCACCGGATTAAAGTGAGTACCTTTCTCGAACATCTCTTTCTTGGCCGGATCATTCATGTCAATCTGAGAACTTTCCAAAATTTGCAGTGAAACAGTACCATCCGCATTATAAGCCAGGAACGGGCCGCCTCCCGGTTCACCCACATTCTTCACCATACCGCATACACGCATCGGACGGTTTAACTTCTTACGCAGATAAATAACCAAATCGGCATCTTCCAGATCCTTGATATCCGGTTTGCGGCAACATAAAGTCTGCTGTAAGAAACGAATGATCTCTTCCAGCTGCGCATGTGTATATTTACCGCCATCCAGCAATTCCAAATATTCAAATACCTGCTTCTGCAGAGTAACCAGTACCCCCGCAATCAGCTTTTTATACGTAACAGTATCCTCTTTCAAGCGATCGGGCACCACATTATCTATATTCTTGATAAAGATAACATCGGCATCCAGGTCATTCAGATTCTCAATCAGCGCGCCGTGCCCTCCCGGACGGAACAACAGTTTGCCTTTATCGCGGAAAGGTTTGTTCTCCATATCGGCAGCAACCGTATCCGTACTCGGTTTCTGTTCAGAAAATGACACATCATATTCTACTCCATACTTCTTTGCATAAACGGCAACCTTCTCTTCCACCAGCTTTGTGAACAATTCACGATGTTCCGTAGAAACGGTGAAATGCACATTCACTTTTCCGGTTCTGCCTGCCGCATACAACGCGCCTTCCACCAAATGTTCTTCCAGCGGCGTACGCACACCATCCGCATACCGATGGAATTTCAACAACCCCTTCGGTAATGCCCCATAGTTCAAGCCGGCAGCTTCCAGCAGATTGGCTACTATAGGTTTATAATCCTTCCCGGCCATCAAAGCATCAATATTCTTTCCTGTATTATCCATACAAGCCGCATTCAAGTCATTGTAGAATGCGAAGCTATGAATATGGTCGAAAAATTTCTTTTCGAAATCTGTCTTCGGAGTATTGTAATCAGCCCCCAGGAATTCGAACAAATTCTTGAACATGCGGCTGGCAGCACCAGAGGCGGGTACAAACTTCACGATGGTTTTCTCACCTTCCTTATATGTATCCCATGCTTCCAAATAATTTTTCATTTCATTTTCGGCGGGAGCCATGATTCCCTTTTCAACAGAAGCGGCTGCATCCAGCTTCAAAAATGGGAAACCCTTTTCAAAGCAAGCCAGTTGTTCTGCAATCTGCTGCTCGGAAATTCCTTTTTTCACTAATAAGTCTTTGTCTTCAGGTGTTAACATAAGTACATGATTTTATATGGTTTAAATAAATTGTTACCTTATTCTTTCACTATTAATTGCCCAAAAATACAAAAAAATGCGAGAACACTACCTAATAAATAAAGAAAAAAACTACCTTTACCCTCGAAAAGATTTCACGTGTTATGGAAGAAAAAGCATTTTTCACAGCCAAAGAGCGTGAGCAACTGTTCGCCCTCTATAAACGATTGCTGCAATTATCCGGCGACACCTTGCAGAAGGGTGATTGCCATAAGTTAAAAATACACCTCATAAAAGCAGTTGCCGAAGGTAACCTGCCACGAAATTGTTTCGGGATGAATCCTATCATCAAAGATATGCAGACCGCCGTCATCGTGGCCGAAGAAATTGGGATGAAACGGGCTTCCATCCTGGGGATCATGCTGCACGAATCGGTAAAGAACCATTTATGCACCTTAGCATCTGTACAACAGGAATATGGAGAGGATGTAGCAGGGATCATACGCGGTCTTGTGAAAATCAATGAGCTATACTCCAAAAGCCCTACCATAGAATCGGAAAATTTCCGCAACCTGCTACTCTCTTTTGCCGAAGACATGCGTGTTATTCTGATCATCATTGCAGACCGCGTGAACCTGATGAGACAGATAAAGGAGACTCCCAATATAGAAGCACGCACCCAAGTAGCCAACGAAGCTGCCTATCTGTACGCACCGCTGGCACATAAGCTGGGGCTATACAAACTGAAATCGGAACTGGAAGACCTTTCCTTGAAATATACCGAACACGACGTATATTATCATATAAAGGACAAACTGAACGAAACGAAAGCTTCCCGTGACAAATACATAGCCGCCTTTATCGAACCGATACAGCACAAGCTGGAAGAAGCAGGATTAAAGTTCCACATGAAAGGGCGTACCAAGTCCATCCATTCCATCTATCAGAAAATGAAGAAACAGAAATGTCCCTTCGAAGGAGTGTATGACTTGTTTGCCATCCGAATCATTCTGGACTCTCCCGTCGACAAGGAAAAACAAGAATGCTGGCAGGTATATTCCATTGTGACCGATATGTATATGCCCAATCCCAAACGTCTGCGCGACTGGCTCTCCGTACCCAAAAGTAACGGATACGAATCCTTACACACCACTGTAATGGGGCCTGAAGGCAAATGGGTGGAAGTACAGATACGCACCGAACGCATGGACGAGATAGCAGAACGTGGTCTGGCAGCCCACTGGCGTTACAAAGGCGTAAAAGGAGAAAGCGGTTTAGATGAATGGCTGACCTCCATCCGGGAAACACTGGAGAACGCCGACAGTGACCTGGAAGTGATGGACCAGTTCAAACTGGAATTATACGAAGACGAAGTATTCGTATTCACCCCCAAAGGTGACTTGTACAAGATGCCGAAAGGAGCGACCGTACTGGACTTTGCCTTCGCCATCCATAGCAAACTGGGTTCCAAGTGTATCGGAGCAAAGGTGAACGGAAAGAACGCACAATTAAAGCAAACGCTGAACAGCGGCGACCAAGTAGAAGTCATGACTTCAAACACCCAGACACCCAAACGCGACTGGCTGAACATCGTCACCACTTCGAAGGCAAGAACCAAAATACGCCAGGCCATCAAAGAGATAGAAGCCCGCCAGACAGAGTTCGCCAAAGAGACCATAGAACGTAAATTCAAGAACCGCAAGCTGGAATACGACGAAGCAGTGATGATGCGCCTGATAAAAAAGCTGGGATACAAAACCGTAACCGAGTTCTACCAGGACATAGCCAACGAGACAAGAGATGCGAACGACATCATCGAAAAATACCTGGAACTGAAGAAAAAGGAAACGGAAAACCGGGAAGATATTGTCTATCGCAGCGCCGAGAATTTCAGCATGCAGACAGCACAAGATGACAAGACCTTCAAAGAGGACGTGCTGGTCATTGATCAGAATTTGAAAGGACTGGACTTCAAATTAGCCAAATGCTGTAACCCTATCTATGGCGATGATGTATTCGGGTTTGTAACCATCAGCGGAGGAATCAAAATACACCGTACCGACTGCCCTAACGCACGAGAATTGCAATCACGTTTTGCCTACCGTATCGTAAAGGCGCGTTGGGCTGGAAAAAGCCACGGCAAACAATACCCCATCACGCTGCGCATCGTCGGTCATGATGATATAGGAATTGTGACAAATATCACCTCCATTATCAATAAGGAAAACGATATCCTGCTCCGTTCCATCAGCATCGACTCGCACGACGGGCTGTTCAGCGGCATGATGACCGTAATGGTAGATGACACTTCAAAGCTGGAATCATTAGTAAAAAAGATAAAGACAGTAAAAGGAGTAAAACAGGTAAACAGAGGATAAACCCATCCCAAGCTTAAAAAAAATGAATGAACTGCATAAACGACTAAAAAGCTTTACATACGCCTGGAAAGGCGTATGTAGTTTTTTAAGTAAGGAACACAATGCCTGGATACATTGCACAGCCATCATCGCCGTAACCATTGCAGGCATCCGGTTGGAAATAACACGCACCGAATGGCTTGTCATCCTCCTGTGCTTTGCAATGGTACTGGCTGCCGAAGCATTCAACACAGCCATAGAACGCCTGGTAAACCTGGTATCCCCGGACTACCATCCTGTGGCCGGAGACGTAAAGGACATAGCAGCAGGAGCCGTACTGATTTGCGCCATATTTGCCGCCATCATAGGGTTGATAATCTTTGTCCCTTATTTTTAAAGGTGTTAATTTACCATTTATTTCACTAACAGTTAAAGACCTTTTATAAAAAAAACAGTAATTTAGCCCCGATAATTTTTAAACAGTGGAACTAATGAAGAAAATTTTGCTTTCAACATTATTGTTGATTATAGGGTTAACCACATACGCAGCCGTATGGCAATCTCAAGGAGAAGCAGAAATAACCTTTGAGAAAACAATACATAATTTCGGTTCATTTCCCGAGTCAAGCCCGAAAGTTACCTGTGTTTTCAAATTCAAAAATTCGGGAGATGGTCCCCTAGTCATCCATCAAGCGATCGCATCTTGCGGATGTACTGTTCCCCAATATCCTAAAGAGCCCATCAAACCGGGTGAAAGCGGACAGATAACAGTGACTTATAATGGAGCCGGCAAATTTCCGGGACATTTCAAGAAATCAATCACTATCCGCACAAACGGGAAAAATGAGATGACACGTCTTTATATAGAAGGTGACATGACCCCGAAAGGCACAGCTGCCGAATAGAATTCTCACATCATAAGAGAGAGGATGTATCAAAACAAAAGAAGATTCGAGTTTGATACATCCTCTTTTTATATCCGGAAAACACTGCCCCGCCTGCCTGTATGCAAGTAAAAACAAAAAAATAAGAAAAAAAGAACATTTTTCCCAAATAATAAGCCACTCTTATTCTGATTAAAATAACGTACTTTGCAGCAAATTTAAGAGAACAATGACAAACAAGCTATTATTCTTTGTCCTACTGGCCCTCTGTTTCAGTGGCTGTGACATGCTGGAAACCCATCCATACGATGTACATATTACAGGAGAAAGAGAACTGAACAACAAAAACATCCAGTTGATAGAAAACAAAATGCAAGGCAAAAAAACAATCCGCTTTGCCATGATCAGTGATACCCAACGATGGTACAACTCTACCGAGGATGTTGTAAAAGCCCTCAATGCCCGTGGTGACATAGACTTTGTCATTCACGGAGGAGACCAGTCCGACTTCGGTGTCACAAAAGAATTCATATGGATGCGGGACATATTTAACAAATTCCAGATGCCCTACGTATGCCTTTTAGGCAATCACGACTGTCTGGGTACAGGTGAAGACGCATACAGGGCCATTTATGGAGATCCCAACTTCGCCTTCACAGCCGGAAATGTACGCTTTATCTGCCTCAATACCAATGCGATGGAATATGATTATTCGGAACCGGTTCCCGATTTCAACTTTATAGAAAATGAACTGAACAACCTGTCGCCTGAAATAGAAAAAACGGTATTCGCAATGCACGTAAAACCTTTTGAATTTGTATTCAACAACAATGTAGCAAAAATCTTCCAACTATACGTCAACCAGTTCCCCAAAGTCCAGTTCTGTCTTTACGGCCATGAACACAAATTCGCAGTAGATGATCTATTCAACGACGGAGTTCTGTATTTCCAATGCCCCTGCATAGACAAACGCATCTACTTATTATTCACCATTAAAGAAGATGGAACCTACGATTATGAAACAGTTGAATTTTAAAAAGATATTTCTGAACCTATTGTGGCCACTATTGCCTTTTACGGCACAAGCCCAAGAAAATAATACACTTTACTCCATCTTATCCAAAGACAGCATACTTGTCCCCTCCCCTTCCGTTCAAAACCAAGAGGAAGATATTGTAACCCAAATGCCAAACCGGCACCATAAATACGACAAGCGTGTACACCGTTACAGGCGTGCGTGGGAAGCTTTGATCCCCACCCACACCAAATTACAGTACGCCGGTGGAATGGGCCTGTTATCCTGGGGCATAGGCTGGGATTATGGAAAAAGAGGCCAATGGGAAACCGATCTTCTTTTGGGCTTCATCCCCCGCTACTCATCCAAACATTTCAAGATGACCATGACCTTGAAACAGAATTATATCCCGTGGAGTATCTGGCTGGGCAAAGACTTCTCGCTGGAACCGCTGACTACCGGAATCTATTTCAACACCGTATTCAGCGATGATTTCTGGACAAGCGAACCCGAGCGCTATCCCCGTGGATACTACGGATTTTCCACCCGTATCCGCACCCATATCTTTCTGGGACAACGCGTCCGTTTCGACGTGCCCGAAAAGTACCGGAAGTTCTCTAAAAGTATCACCGCATTCTACGAAATCAGCACATGCGATTTATACGTTGTCAGTGCGTTCAACAACAGTTATTTGAAACCCGATGACTATCTGAGACTATCATTTGGATTGAAATTTCAGATATTCTAATCAAATCATGAGGATGTTTCTCTATTTTTTCACTATTTTTGGGCATTTATTATGATAAATTTCAAAAATAATAACATAGAGAAACATGAAACAAGAAGAAGAAAAATCGGTTGGATTGCCCGATAACGCGTTCCGACCTCTGAAACCGGGGGAACAATATCACCCCATCATGTCACCAAACAAAAAATATCCCGAAGTAAACCTATGGTCTGTGCTATGGGGTATCGCCATGGCGGTATTATTCTCGGCGGCCGCAGCTTACCTGGGATTAAAAGTGGGACAGGTTTTTGAAGCCGCCATCCCTATCGCCATCATCGCCGTAGGTGTATCGGGAGCCGCCAAGCGTAAAAACGCGTTAGGTGAGAATGTCATCATCCAATCCATCGGTGCCTGTTCGGGAGTTATAGTGGCAGGAGCCATCTTCACATTGCCCGCCCTTTATATATTGCAGGACAAATACCCCGAAATGACAGTCAACTTCTTTCAGATGTTTGTCAGCTCACTGCTGGGAGGTATTCTGGGAATCCTGTTCCTCATCCCCTTCCGTAAATATTTCGTCAGCGACAAACATGGCGAATATCCCTTCCCCGAAGCCACTGCCAGTACGCAAGTGCTTGTTTCCGGCGAGAAAGGCGGAAGCCAGGCAAAGCCATTGCTTTTTGCAGGGCTAATAGGAGGTCTGTATGATTTCATTGTAGCCACATTCGGCTGGTGGAATGAAAACTTCACCACCCGCGTATGCGGCTGGGGTGAGATGGTTGCCGAAAAAGCCAAACTGGTGATGAAAATAAACACCGGTGCGGCAGTATTAGGCTTAGGCTATATTGTCGGCTTGAAATACGCGGCTATCATTTGTGCCGGTTCATTAGTGGTATGGCTGGTTATTGTTCCGGGTATGGCCCTGTTGTTCGGCGATCAAGTGCTGAATGCATGGAATCCGGCCTTGACACAAACCATTAGCGAAATGTCACCCGAACTTATATTCAAGGAATATGCCAAAAGTATCGGTATCGGTGGTATCGCCATGGCCGGTGTGATCGGTATCGTGCGCTCATGGGGCATTATAAAGAGTGCTGTGGGACTGGCCGCCAAAGAGATGGGCGGCAAGAAGGTGGAAGCAAACGTCATCCGCACGCAAAAAGACCTTTCCATGAAAGTGATCGCCTTCGGTTCCATCTTCACCATCCTGCTGATCTTACTGTTCTTCTTTTTTGATGTGATGCATGGAAATGTATTACACAGCATTGTAGCCATCCTGCTCGTAGCCGGCATTGCATTCCTGTTCACCACCGTAGCCGCCAACGCTATCGCCATAGTCGGCACTAACCCAGTATCGGGAATGACACTGATGACACTGATACTTGCCTCGGTAGTAATGGTTGCCGTTGGACTAAAAGGCGCTACCGGCATGGTTGCCGCACTGGTTATGGGTGGTGTGGTTTGTACGGCACTCTCTATGGCAGGCGGGTTCATCACAGACTTGAAAATAGGTTACTGGCTGGGCAGTACTCCTGCCAAACAGGAAACATGGAAATTCCTCGGCACACTGGTATCGGCAGCAACTGTGGGCGGCGTCATCATGATCCTGAACAAGACCTACGGCTTCTCCACCGGCGCATTGGCAGCTCCGCAGGCCAACGCGATGGCAGCCGTAATAGACCCGTTGATGAACGGTGTAGGCGCTCCCTGGCTGCTTTACGGAATAGGCGCCGTACTGGCATTGGTGCTGACCTACTTCAAAGTACCCGCACTGGCTTTTGCGCTGGGTATGTTCATTCCACTGGAATTGAACCTGCCGTTGCTGGTAGGCGGAGCGGTGAACTGGTATGTCACTACCCGCAGCAAAGACGAGGCGGTGAACGCCGAACGTGGCGAGAAGGGAACTTTGCTGGCATCCGGATTCATAGCCGGAGGCGCATTGATGGGGGTTGTCAGTGCCGCCATGCGCTTTGGCGGTATCAATCTGGTCAATGAAGAATGGCTGAGCAACCCGTTGAGCGAAGTGCTGTCAATAGTCGCCTATATCCTCCTGATCATATGGCTGGTTAAAGCCAGTATGCATATCAAGAAAAAATAACCCTTTTTCAAATACCGTGAAAATAAAAGCTATATGAAACGAATCTTACTAATGAGTTTACTTGCAATCTCTACCGCATTGTCTGCCCAGAAACCTGTAGAGTTGGAATTATGGCCCGATGGCGCCCCCAACTCCAACGGCATCACCACCCCCGAGCAGAAATTAGAGAACAACCGGATTTCCAATGTCAGCGAGCCTACCCTTACCGTTTATCCGGCAGCCAAACCGAACGGACTGGCCGTCGTGGCTTGTCCCGGAGGGGGATACATACGCCTGGCAATGAATCACGAAGGGCACGATATGGCAGACTGGTTCAACGCACAAGGCATCACATACGCCGTATTGAAATACCGTATGCCAAACGGACACCATGATGTACCGTTGAGCGACGCCCATCAGGCTATCCGGCTGATGAGAGAACACGCCAACGAATGGCATATTCAAAAAGTGGGTATCATGGGGGCCTCTGCAGGCGGACATCTGGCCAGTACGGCAGCCACCCACTATACAGCCGGAACGCGTCCGGATTTTCAGATCCTGTTTTATCCCGTCATAAGCATGGATCTGTCCAACTGCCATAAGGGCTCACGTGACAATCTTTTAGGAAAAAGCCCGTCAGAAGAGCTAGTGAGACTTTACTCCAATGAACTGCAAGTAACAGGCGACACTCCTCCCGCCTTCATCATGCATAGCAGCGATGACGGAGCTGTACCCGTCAGCAACAGCGTGAGCTATTACCTGGCGCTGGTAAAGAATAAAGTCCCTGCTTCCCTCCACACCTATCCTATCGGCAGCCACGGCTGGGGCTTCCGCGACAGCTTTACCTATAAGCGCCAATGGACGGGAGAATTAGAAAAATGGCTGAGAGAAATACTGTAAAAAAGCAAGGAGGCGTGTCAAAACAAAAATGACTGCTCATAAAAGTTACAGATAGTAATTATAACACTTAAAAGGGTCGTATCAAGCTCTGTATGGAGTAATGATACGACCCTTTCTTTAGTCTTTTAGGATGCTCAATTTTCAGATTATAAGTTCATATTTCCAAAAACTGAATTGGGACACACCCACTTTCTATTTCCAATAAACACCTGCATCTTTATCTGCAGAAGACAAAAAAACAGGCATTCGTTTCTCTTATCGCTTATTTTCTTGCGCCAAGCTGAATATCCAAGTGATACAAAGCCACATCACCACCCAGCTTGATCTTGTCCAAAATACCTTGAACGGTAGCTTCCTCTTCCACCTGCTCGCGTACAAATCCCCACAAGAAATCCTGAGAAGCCTTGTCCTTTTCAGCAGAAGCAACATCTACCAGTTTGTCAATCAATTCGGAAACATGGCATTCATGCTTGTATACATGCTCGAACACATCCAGCGGAGAGGCCCATTCCTGAGGAACAGCATCCACAGCCCCCACCTTGGCTTGTCCGCCACGTTTCATCACATATTGCGCCAACATATCAGCGTGATCATTCTCCTCATGAGCCTGCGCTTTCATCCATGAAGCAAAACCTTCATAGCCTTTCGCAGCGAAAAAATAAGACATGGAAAGATAAAGATTGGCCGACCACATTTCGGCTACAATCTGAGCATTAATTGCGTCTTGTAATTTTTGTGAAATCATAATTCTTTTATTTTTAGTTAAATTGTAACTGTTGCAAATATATAATTTTTCTAGCGATTAACACTATGTCTGTCCACCTTTTTATAAAAATTATATTTTATCTCATCCAAATCTTTGCGGTTCAAAAGAAAAGTCTTACCTTTGCACCCGCTAATACGGGTTATTAGCATTAATTCAAATCATTAATTATAAAAACATTATTTAGAAATGGCAACTAAAATCAGATTGCAAAGAAACGGACGCAAAAGCTATGCGTTTTATTCAATCGTTATCGCAGACGTAAGAGCTCCACGTGATGGTAAATTTACTGAAAAAATTGGTACTTATAACCCTAATACCAATCCTGCCACAGTAGATTTGAATTTTGAACGCGCACTTCATTGGGTAATGTGCGGTGCACAGCCTACTGATACAGTACGTAACATCCTGTCAAAAGAAGGTGTTTACATGAAAAAGCACTTGCTGGGGGGTGTTGCCAAAGGCGCATTCACAGAAGCAGAAGCTGAAGCTAAATTCGAAGCTTGGAAAAACAACAAACAATCCGGTCTGGCTACTTTGAAGGCTAAACTGGACGAAGCAAAGAAAGCTGAAGAAAAAGCTCGTTTGGAAGCTGAAAAGAAAGTAAATGAAGAAATTGCCAAGAAAGTAGCTGAAAAGAAAGCTGCTGAAGCTGCTGCCAAGGCTGAAGCAGAAGCCGCTAATGCTCCTGCTGAAGAAGCACCTGCTGCTGAAACTACTGAAGCTCCTGCTGAAGCATAACTCATTTTACTTCAAAAAGAACAGCTCCTCTGATTATATCAGAGGAGTTTTTTTATGCTCTTATCCGAAGAATCAAAGGGAGTTTATCTCATCTTCCGAAAGTCCGGTAACTTTTGCGATTTCAGCTATGGAAAGCCCGGCATTCTTTAAATTTCCTGCAATAGTTTGGGCTTTCATCCATTCACCTTTCGCAATGCCTTCCTCCATCCCTTTCACAAGTCCTTCCTCCATCCCTCTCGCAATGCCTTTCTGAATAGCTGTATCAATCACATTGTTCCAATCTCTATATACTTTCAAACTCTCCTCATAGGCATAAAGGTTCTCTTTTGAGAACTGAGCAATTTCGGCAGCCTCAAACAGCCGGTTGAACACACGTTCCTGAAGGGCAGTGGGGCGTTCCATCAAACGGGCCAGATTCTTGAGCACAAACATCCATTTATCAAACAACGTATCCAACTCCTGCTCGGTTTTATGGAATTTGGGCATTTCCAGATACACAAAAGTCAGTTTGTCAAAAAACACTTCATGAGTAGTTGTATCCATCAGCTTCACTTCATGGCGGAAGCTGGAAGACGAAACATCATCCAAGGCAAAATTCAAAATACCGATCACATACACCGCTTTCAGTTCATAGTCCCAGATTTCCCCTTTAATAGCCTGTTCCCTGATAGGATAGGTAGCATAGTAAATACTCCGGTCCTTGAAAAACTGTTGCTCCCCTCTCTGCATTTCTATCAGAATCTTTTCTCCTTTTTCATTTTCACAATAGACATCAAAGACAGCCCGGCGGTCAGTCTCTTTGCTGCCCAGATGCTCTGTGTTCAAGTAGGTGACATCCTCAATGACCTGCTTGCCGTCGAACAAGGCATTCAGGAAGCCAATAAGAATTTCTTTGTTCAAGTCGGTTCCAAACAATAATTTGAATGCAAAGTCCGTATAGGGATTTACATATCTTTCACGCAATCCTTCACTACACATAAGCGTTTGATATTTAAAGTTGTTTTAACTCTGTTGAAAGCAGTTCAATACAAAGGAACGAAAAAAAAGCGGATTTCAAGAAAGTTATCTGCTAATAAATTGTTAATGTTCCAATATGTCACTCACCTCTATAGGGGGAAAGCGTTTATACAAAGACGGAAATAACTGTATAAAGAGTTTCGTAATAAAAAAGAAAAAGGGCTGTTCCACCGGTCAACTCCTTATGTTTTTAACTTACAGTCTGTAAATATTCAAAGAAATATCATTCAACAGATTTAAGATCATTACTTTTCTACCCCCCAAAATGAGTTCACATTCTCTACTTATAAACTGTAAGCAACAATAAAGAAACGTGTCCAAAAACTAGAATGACTGCTCCGAAAAGTTACAGATAGCAACTATAACACTTAAAAGGGTCGTATCAAACTCTGTATGGAGTAATGATACGACCCTTTCTTTAGTCTTTTAGGATGCTCAAATTTCAGATTATAAGTTCATATTTTCAAAAACTGAGTTTTTGACACCCACTTTATTTATCTTCAAGTTTAAAACCTTATTTTGTTACTTCAGGTTCACCTTGCAGTTCAAATTTAGCATTTCCTAAACCTTTGAAAGTATAAGTATAAGTAAATGTTTCAAGCCCATTATACACTTTTGCAGAAATGACATAGAAACAATCAACCCCACTTACTTGCGCGCCGGCTGTAGGATACTCTGTTGCCAAGATCAGTTCAATACCCTCCTGAACCATAGACAACAAATAAGCCTCAGCCTCTTTATCATCTGCCGGAACCACCCCGTCGGGGTCATTCGAACGGCGTTTAGCCAACTGGATATTGAAGTTTACATAATAAGAGCTGCCACCGAACCAGTATTCCGAGTTTCCATATTTGGCATCCATATACCCGGCATCCTTATTCGCTTTCACCCAATTTTCCAAAATCAAATAATCTTCGGAAGCCAATGATTTCGTTACCGTCGGATCAAACAACCACTCGGTTCCATTATGTACAAAATTCACTTTTTCTTTCAGTTCAATATTGTTATTCAGAACCCATGTACCCTCCTTGAACAAATACTCGTCCACCTCCATCGTCGTTACCTTATTATAATATTTGTACATGACGGCTTTTGAATCCCCTTCCTGTGCATATGGAAATTTCTGAGCCAGGAACTGGGGCAGATAATTCTCCGGAGCATCCGAAGTGCTGAAGTTATCATGACTGCCCGGGCTTCCCATAGCGTCATAATCGGCAGGAGTCACTACAACCAATCTGCTATCTTCTTTAACCTTCCAATCCGTTCCGTCAAACTGATACAATGCATTATAAGGCTTTTCATTCGTCGGAGCCAATACAGCCGATGAGATACTTACATTATCGAGCTGAACAGTCGTGGTTTTCGCCTTGGGCCCCTCGCCTACATAGCGGAACGCAACATAAACGCTTTTGCCATTGTATGCCTCCAGACCGGCTTTCCCTACATTCACAAAATTATCATTGTAACCGTTGGCAGGTCCTTCAGGGAAAGTAAACTGGTCTTTCACGCTAGTCCACTGTGCCATATCAATCGAACCATTTCCCGCATATGTATCGGAAACCAATACATCCAGACAATCCGCATTATAGTATCCGAACTTTATGTCGAAAGACAGTCCGGCATCTTTGCTCGTCACTGCTACTGCCGGAGAAACAAGCCAAGTATCCACCTCACCCTCAAAGCCATTGGCCGAGAATTGTGCGTAACCATTACTACTATAGTTTTTTCCCTGCCATTTTCTATCGCCTTTCAGAGTCACCTGCTCCCAGCCTTCCAACACGATATCCTCATTGGCCGTAACCGACTCAAAGTCCTGAGAGTACAAGTCCTCCCCTGTAAATTCAGGATCAACATCGTCATATTTGTAATCTACCAGCACAAGATCACCTTTTGCCGCATCCTTATACTGACCGGCCAGCCACTCGGGCAATACGGTAGCCGGAGCATGTGCCGGAGCCAGGAACTTCACGGGAGAGCCTTCGCCCCACAGGGCCTCATAATCCTTATCACCCAAAGAAGTATTAGTTACTGTCCTATACTCCAGTACGTAATCGGAAGGAGTATTCTGATAGTTATAGGTCACTCCTACCGAAGAGCCTTTCCCCCATGAAGGCAACATCTTCGCGATGATGGAAGGAACATACTTCTCGGCCGATGCAAACTCGTTCAAAGCCTTATCCGTCTTGACGGCATTCGCCAATGCTTTTTCAGCATCCGAAGTGGCAGCCTTCGCCGCCGCAGAGCTGATCGTTTCGTAATCGGCATCAGTCAGTACATATTCCGCCATCGTCTGGGTGTTCGTTGTACCTTCCGCATCGATTTCATTATAAATATCGTCCATGGGATCACATGCCGCAGCAAAGAATCCCAACAGAGACCATGCAATTAAATTATATTTTAACTTCATATTTATTGACTATTTTAGAGATTAAAAGATTACTTTAAAACCGGCAGACCATGTAGTACCGAAGCCGTAATATACCAATGCAGTTTTCCAGTCATGGTTCGTACCGTCCTTGGCATCGGCTATATATTCCGTATTAGTCAAATTATATACATTACTGTATACGATGGCACGGATATCTTTGGTGATATTGAAACGATAGTTCATACCCAAATCAATCGTACCATAATCCGGCAACTTCCAGGAGTCAATACCGGCGTCTGCTTCATTCACCCGGTTCTGAGGATCGAAGTCTGCATAGTTCTTGCCGAAGAAGTTGTAGTCGGCCGAGATTTTAAATCCTTTGAACGGTTCCCAAGAGGCGCTCAATGCGGAAGTGAGCTGTGCGGAGTTACCCACATGGACATCTTTCAGATAAGCGTCGTATGTTCCGATAGGATTATTCGCTTCATCATACATAGTGAAATGAATATCATCTTTCCATTTCCAATCGCCTAAAGAGAACATACCTTTCAATTCAAAGGACTTGACAGGACGGTAAGTCGCTTCCAGTTCCACACCCATGTGGACTGCGTCCAATCCTGTAAGGTTGGCATATTCCTGACCGATCTTACGGCGCAAGGACTTATCCATCCATTGAGTGTAATAACCATTCAATGCAATATTGACCTGTTCCGTGCTAAATCCATAACCCAATTCGAACGTAGTAATCTTTTCGTAGGGTACATCCTTTTCGGGAGCTGCCGTATTGCTTGCAAAGACAGAGTTGAAGAAAGGCGCGCGGGTAAAATATCCTGCATTGACAAATACATTGTGGTTGTCATTGAACTTATAGTTAAAACCACCCTTCACGCTCCAAGGCAGAAAATTCTGAAGGCTGGACACTCTGTCCAGTTTATCCGCACCCGTGGCAGAGTATCTTGAATCCGTACCACCACGGTCATCGTATCTATAAGCCTCTTCGGTCAATGATGCCGACAGGAATCCCGACCACTTATCGGTATTATATTCAGCCTGTGCAAAAACACCGCCCCAGAATATCTCTCCAATGCTATAGTAATTGAACTTGTCACCCACTTTCAGCAGCTGGTTCTTGGTTTGGAATGCCAGCGGCGAGGTCTGCAGATAGAACTCACCACCCAGCAAATCATCAATTTCCTCTGTATGATACCCTTTATAGTAACGTAAGTCAATACCTCCCGTAAGAGTCAGGTTCTCAGTCAGATGATTCTTATAGGAACTCAGCATGCCATACCAGTCATGGTCATTGACAGCATTAGTAAAGATCACCTGCGACCCGTTCTGAGAAGCCGCATTGGCAGCCATAGCACGCTCGTAGTCGAACAAACCGTCCGGAGTCATCATCGCACCGTCTTTAGGGCGGCCGGTGTTGTTATCAATAGTCAGCCAATTGCTCATCGCGCCACGGGCACGGCGTCCGCCGCCTGTAGCCATTGAGCCGTATAGAGAAGTGGTCAGTGTCGATTTCTCGTCGATAGTCCAGTAATGATTCAAAGAAACCTGGGGCTTATGATAATAATTATAGCCGTAACCGCTACCTACCGCTTCACCGTTGATATAACCATATCCGTTATTGAAACGTCCGCCGTCGGGGCTGTTCTTGTAATCCTCGATATAGTGCATGGTAGAGCGCTGGTTGTGCCACTGGGGAGCTCCGAAAGCTGTCAATGACAATTTATGATGATCGTTGATTACCTTCGAGATATTTCCAAAATAAGTCCATCCTTCATAATTGGTACCTTTCACGTAACCATCTCCCGTATTCAGCGACCCCATGAATGTAATAGCCCATCCGTTGTCCATCAATCCGGTAGAGAAAGAAACCGAATACTTGCGGAAACCGTCGTTACCGATACCGAAATAAGCTGATCCGCCTTTCTGGGCTTCGGTACTTTTAGTAACCATATTCATGGTTCCTCCCACAGAAGAAATACCTAAAGCTGACGCACCCAAACCACGCTGTACCTGGATAAACTGGCTCACATCAGACAAACCGGACCAGTTAGACCAATAAACCTTACCGTTTTCCATGCCGTTGATGGGCACACCATTGATCAGCACGCCCAGGTTGGACGAATCAAAACCACGCATATTGATACGGGAATCACCATAACCACCGCTTTCACGGGTTACATACACCGAAGGAACTGATTTCAGCAATTCGGGGAATTCCAGATTACCTATTTTCTCCTCTATCTTGGCCAGTTTCACGTTAGAAATAGGAATAGGGGTCTGACGGTCACTCTTTATAATAGAGGCAATAACACTGACCTCACCCAAACCAATAGCATCAGGAGACATCTTGACCTCACCCAAGTCTATCGTATTGCTTCCTTTTACTTGATGCGTAATTTCGTTGTACCCCAAGTACTTGAATATAAGAGTAGCCTTGGAAGAGGTAAGTTTCAACACAAAGTTACCGTCCATATCCGTTACAGTACCCAGTGTCGTACCGCTGACCGATACAGTGGCACCAATCAATGGCTCATTGTTCTCGGCATCTACTACTTTACCTTTTACTGTTCCTTGCGCAACAGCCGTAGCAGTGAAACAGATTGTCAGAACTGCCAACAGGAGGAAATGCTTTAGATGATTTCTCATAATTTTGTCTTTGATTTAAATTAATTAGTTAGTATTTCATTCCCAATAGGAAAGACAAAGATAAAACTTTAATTCATATAAATTGCATTTATATTAGACTATTTAAACGAAAAGGGTACTTTTTAGGCGGAATATGACAATTATGTTAAGAAAGGGACAAAAAGCCGCCTCAGGAGAGGGGAAAACTGCCCGGAAGTTCCAGAGCAACTGCCACATGATTACTGTAGGGGGCAAATGGGCCGTGACCGGCCGGTCCGGACAAATCAGGCCCGCCCCCTACAGCAAGACAACAGGTCATTTTCATTCAGACTCTCTCACTTCCCCAATGACAGAGCAAAAAGAAAACGAAAAAAACAGCCTTACAGGATATCCTTATGCTGCTTCATCCTCTCCCTCAGCGCCTCCAGCTTTTCGGCCTGTTTCTTCAGCTCGTACGCCTTTTCCTCGGCTGCCTCTTTCCGCTTCCAGTTATTGATATAGGCATCCACTCCCTCCTGCACTACGCGGCGGAACACCTCCTCGCCCTTCGCTTTCAGCAGATGGTCGGCAAAATGAATATAATAACTCACTTTCAAATCCACCCCCTTTTTAGGGAGGCGTAAGTATCCGGCCCCACATGCTCATCTCCGAGAACACGCACCTTCGTTATCTTCAACCGATTCATCAATAACTCTAAAAACTCTCCCAATTTGGGGAAACTGCACTCTGCATTAGACATTTTAAATTTGTTTTAAGTTGTAAAATATTAAATAAACCTCTTTTTTTTCACGTTACTTCACAATGGGACTGAAAGAAGAAAAAGCAGGATGCCTTTACAAGAGGTTACGGGCACGTTTCCACGATGCAACCCATTAACACGGCCCGTGCATAAGCTACTGATTGCCAATGCCGGAATCTTTATAAAAACAGTATTCCCCATGATAAAAAGTCTTTTGTGATACTACCTTTCCGGCCTCTCGCAGCCGTTACACCTTCCATCCCGTCATTTAATCCGTTCTTCCTACCTTCGGGAAGAAATTCAGAGGACGCAAAAAAAATGCGGATGCAAAATTAATACTTTTTAAATAAAACGAATCATGAATCAAGAACGTAAACTATCTTTTTTCCTTCCCCCCATCTCGCCGGTGAAGGACGCTAACGGGAAAAACGTGACGCCTGCCACGCTCGTCCCTCACAAGGAACTGACCTTGGAGGAAGTATGGAACATAGTCACCGGCAGCCCGCGGCTGAAGAAACTGACCGAAGCCGCAGCCGCCGCATACGGTGACGAGAAGGAGTACCGCAGGCTGAAACAGAGCACCCTGCCATACGTCACCCCCTGCGGAACTTTCAGCTACCGCCGGAGCGACCGGCTGCTGGCTCCTTCGGGATTGAGCATACTGGATCTGGATCATCTGGACAGCCGCGAGGAGGCCGAAAGGATGCGCCGGCAGTTGTTCGACGACCCTTTCCTGCTGCCCGAACTGGTGTTCGTAAGCCCCGGAGGACACGGCGTGAAGGCTTTCGTGCCCTACGACCTCGGCCGGACAAGCGACGTGAAACAGAATGCGGCCGAGAACATCTACTGGCTGATGGAATACGCCCGCCTGAGGTATGGCGACTGCTCGGACAAAGACAAGGGCAAAGGAGTGGACTACTCGGGCAAAGACCTGGTGCGGGCCTGCTTCCTGTCGCATGACGAAAGGGCCTTGATGAGAGTCAAGACGCCCATGGGCTAATGTGCCAATCCCCATGCGGAACAGAGCGCGGCCAACGGGCATAGCAGCACACGGGCCAACGGGCCGCTTATTCAGAATCATTCAGAAACGAGGTATTCTTATACCGAAACCAAATTAACATAAAAAGGAATATGAATCATTACAAAAACAATCTTTTGGAAGAACTGCACCGCCTGACGGAGGCGGTACAGGCATCACACGCGGACATCGCGCCCACCTATCTGGAATACACCCAACTGGCATTCGCCATCGCCACGGACTGCGGCGAGGCGGGCCGTGCGGATTTCATGAGCCTGTGCAGCCTCTCGCCCAAGCATGACAGTGCGGCGGCGGAGAAACTGTTCAGCAACGCCCTGCACACCTGCAAGGGAGACATCCACCTGGGAAGCGTGTTCCACCTGGCGGAAATGTGCGGAGTGAGAGTCGCCCCCTCTCACAAAAACGCAGACGCAGACGCAGCAGACGCAGGTCCTTTTTTATCACACACGTGCGCGCGATATAATAAGGTGGAGAATGAAGAAAAAGAAACAGGAAAAAAGAAGCACGAGGAAGAGGAAAAGGAAATGAAGGGAACGGAACCCCTCTCTCCCCTACCCTACTTTCCGCAAGATCACGACTGGCCCGAACCGCTGAAGAGCATCCTCTCCTTTGCCAAGACCCCGGCACAGCATGATGTGCTCCTGCTGGGAGCAATGACGGTGCTGGGCGCCTCACTGTCGCACATCGTACGCTGCAAGTACGGGGACAAATGGCAGTATCCCTGCCTGCAGACCTTCATCACGGGCCATGCCGCCGCAGGGAAGAGTGTACTGGTATGGGTACGCAAACTCATAGAGCCCATACACGAGGAAATACGCCGGCAGGTGGCGGAGAGCATGAAAGTTTACCGCAAGGAGCTAAGAGCCTACGAAGCGCTGGGGAAGGCACGCAAGGACAAGGAGCCGCCCGTGGCGCCGCCCAACCGCATGTTCATCATCCCCGGCAACAACACGGGCACGGGACTGCTGCAAAACCTGATAGACTCGGACGGAACGGGGATTATCTGCGAGAGCGAGGCGGACACCGTATCGACGGCCATAGGGACGAAATTCGGCAACTGGAGCGACACGCTGCGCAAGGCGTTCGACCACGACCGCCTGTCCTACAACCGCCGCACAGACCGGGAATACAAGGAAACCACCGCCTGTTACCTGTCCGTACTCCTCTCGGGCACGCCCGCACAGATAAAGCCGCTCATCTCCTCGCCGGAGAACGGACAGTTCTCGCGAAACATATTCTATTACATGCCCCGTGTAGGCGAATGGAAAGACCAGTTCGGCGAAGATGAACTGGACGTGGAAGCAGAGTTCATCCGGATGGGACACGAATGGAAGGCCAGCAGGGACGAGCTGAAGAAGAAAGGACTGTTCACCCTGAAATTCACCCAGCAGCAGAAAGATGAGTTCAACGGGCACTTCAGCGCCCTGTTCTACCGCTCTTCTCTAGTGACGGGCGAAGAGATGTCTGCTTCGGTGATGCGTATGGGGACCATCCTGTGCCGCATGATGTGTATCACGGCGCTGCTGCGCAGTCTGGAAATTCCCTCGCTGGCCGTACCGGATCCCACTATAAACCCCGAAAACCTGAAGGACGGTATCATCACCCGGCATAACCTGTCCATCACCGATGAGGACTTCCGCGCCGTGCTGGCTTTGTGCGAGCCCCTGTACCTTCATGCCACTCACATACTTTCGTTCCTGGACAAAAGTACGGAACTGAACAGCCGGGGAATAGCGGACCGTGAGATGCTGTATGCGGCCCTGCCGCAAGAATTCACCAAACAGATGGTGATGGAGCAAGCGGAGAAGCTGAATATCCCGGTCAACACCGCACGCAGCTGGATACAGCGCCTGAGGGAAAAAGGCGCGCTGGATATGGTGATGGTGAAAGGGAAAGGAGTCTACTCAAAAAAACAAAGGTAACAAAGAAAACACGCGCACATGCATATATAAGGTACGTGCGCGTGTGTGAGAAAAAAGGACCTGCGTCTGCTGCGTCTGCGTCTGCGTTTCGCATCTCCGGTTGTGATGCCGGTATTCCCGTGGATCTTCCAGTACTCCTGGAGAATCCCCGGCATTCCCGTGGATCTTCCAGCATCCTCAGGGCTCCCCCAACGCCTCTACGATAAGTTTCACCTCAAGGGGCAGGAAAGTGTGTGACAGCTCATTGTATCCGGCAGCCCGCATCGCCCCCATCAGTCCCGGCTTGCGGTCTATCCAGCGCATCAGTTTGCGCCGTGCGGCACTCTCGGTAATATCGGGACTGTAGCACAGGGCCAGTTCGCTTTTCCCGTAACTTCTTATCTGAAAATTCTCCATGTATGTTCGTTTTGTTTTGATACAAATATACCCTTTTTCCGGCAGACCGTCAAACATTATGAACAGCGAATCGCGTCAAATCGCGTCAAATCGGACCATTCCGCACCCTATCGCACCTTATCGCGTCATTGCCCTTTCCGCACATCGTATCTTTGTAATGTCGGGACGATGAAGGCGAAAGATCTATAATCTTACAGCCGTAAGATATAGTATCTTACACGTGAAAGATAGGGTTCTTTTAGCGGTCGGTGACCAGTGGCTGACGGCTGACTTACTTCATCCTCCGGCAATCGTGTTTCTTAATTCTCAATTATCAACTTTTAATTTTAACAAACTATGGTAAATTACAGTATCGTTATGCGTAACAATCCGATGGATGCGGATGCCGCAAAAAAGGCTTACGCCAGTGCACAGTATGCTGAAGTGATGGACATCAACCGCTTTGCCGAGCACATCGCCAGCCACGGCTGTGTGTACAAGCGTGCGGACATCGTGGCCATCCTCACCATGGCAGTGGACTGCATGCGCGAACAGCTTCTGGCAGGACAGAAGATACAGCTGGGTGATTTGGGGGATTTCTCCATCAGCATCAACAGTATAGGTGCCGAAAGCTCAGCCGCCTACAATCCTGCCATCCACGCCAGAAAGCTGAATGTGAACTGGAGTGCCGGAACACGTTTCCGGAATCTGCTGGAAGATGCCGTGTTCAATCTGGTGGCCACACGCAAGGCGGCCCGACTGGTGGTGAAGGCGCTGAAAGCCGGAAAGACCAATGTGGACCTTACCGGAGAGGCGAAGGAGCCGGAAAACGGAGGACAACAGGCCTGACGGCCCCCCACCGGTACGACGGAAGCAAGGCACGATGCTAAAGGGCTGAATGTGTCCCTATGACAAGCTGTTTTCATTGGGGCACAGGCCCTTGGCTTCCATTGCAATTCATTTATTATCAACCCACTAAAACAAAAATCCCATGAACTTGAAAACAAAGAAAAACACCTGGACACTGATTCTGAAAGTAATCATCACCGTAGCCACCGCCCTTGCCGGCGCGCTCGGACTGAACGCCTGCATCTGATGCTCATGAGAACCATCACCTTGATTATTATCCACTGCTCCGCCACCCCTGAGGGGCGGAGGCTGGATTTTGAGACCTGCCGCCAGGACCACATCCGCCACCGGGGCTTCACGGACATAGGATATCATTTCTATATCACCCGCGACGGAGAGATTCACCGCGGACGCCCCTTGGAAAAGGTGGGAGCGCATTGCAGGAACCACAACCGGCATTCTATCGGCATCTGCTATGAGGGCGGACTCTTGGCGGACTGCACACCTGCCGATACGCGTACTCTGATGCAGAAAGGGAGTCTGCTGGCATTGCTGCGCGAGCTGCGCCTCCTGTTCCCCAAAGCGTTGATAGTGGGGCATCATGACCTGAATCCCGTGAAGCCGTGCCCTTGTTTTGATGCTGTGAAGGAGTACCGCTTTTAAAGGAAGCTTTTACCAAAGATAGGGTTTCCAATGAGAACTGTTTGTTTTCAAAGAGGCTTCTTCAAAGATACTGTATCCAAGGATGATTTCTCCAAAGATAGCATTCCTTTCCTCCGCTTTGATTTCCTGCTTCTCCATTCAACTAATCTTTTCATTTAACAATAATAAAAATGAACCATCTGATAAACCAACTCATGACCGTAGATAAAGCCTTCTACCGTCATTATCTGGAAATGCTGCTCACCCTGAACCGCATCCAAGCCCTCACCCCCTGGCAGATGTCCATGCTGCTGTGGAGAGCCAAGATTTTCCATATACAGGTGCTCTATCCCGAACTGCTGCGCATCAGCCTGTGCACGGAGCAGGAAAAGGACGAAATACGTTTTATGAAAGGATGGAAACTGAAAGAGCTGGAGAAAATAATGCCCGCATGGCAGCGACGGCAGTGCGAGGAGATCAGAAGGGAACGGTGGAGAGGCTTTTAGTGGTCAGTGTATCCGGAACGCAATGCCACGCAAAATGCTCTTGTTTACGAGCATTTTGCGTGGCATTGACGTATGTCCTTAATATCTTCAATAGTTAACCCACTATCCATTTCTCTATATTACGACTTTTCTTGCTGAAGTTCACCCCTACCTTAAACAATTTGCGCCCGTCCGTCTCGAAAGGTCGGGCATACTGTTTTTCATTGATCTGTCGCAAGGCTTCCTCCGCTGTACCGTTTAACTTGAATTCCATTACGTAAATAAATCTGTCTGTCTGCAGAACCAAATCCACGCGCCCCTCACTGGTATGATATTCCACCTTTACATAAAATCCTACCAACTTGAATACAATGAAAAGTACATTCTGATAGTGTAACTCCAAGTCGCGTATCATCTCGTAGGGCGTATCAGCAAAGAAGCTCTGAAGGCGGCGGAAAAAGGAATCATAGTCACCACTTTCCACTTCACGGGTAAATTTCAGGATTTCGAAAGGAGACTCCACTTTGGTAACCGTTGTATAATAAGGCAGCAAAAAACGCATGAATCCTTCCTCTACCTCCCGGTTAGGAAAACCTAGATAATAGATACCGAAACGCTCATCGTACCCCTTGATCGTAAGATACCCGCTCTGATAAATCACCGGAATAGGATTCGTGGACTCGGAATCAATACTATTCAGCACCTGGATATCCGTTTCCTCGTGCGCCATCCGTTCCAAGTCATAATGATGTTTTTGCAGCAACCTCACCAGATAAGTCGGCGTACCGGTCTCAAACCAGTAGTTTCCGAACTCCTTCCGTTTGAAGGCATTAAGCAGGCTGAAAGGATTGTAAATACCGATGGAATTATGTGTAAAATGATAACCGTCATAACACTCTTTCAGTTCGGCACAGATTTCATCGTATGTCCTCCCCCGTTTTTCAGCAAATTCATGAAGTTCCGGTTCCAGCCAGGTTTGAATTTCCTTGTCACTGACCCCACAGATATCAATAAACTCATTCCACATGGAAATATCGTCCAAGTTGTTCAAATCGCTGAACACACTGACCTTGCCAAACTTGGTAACCCCCGTCAGCAAAGCGAACTTGATGCAACCGTCCATTGTCTTCAACACTCCATAGAAGGGTTTCAGTATGCTCCGATATACTCTCTGAAGCTCCTCATTGCCGATGGCTTGCAGCATGGGCTTGTCATATTCGTCTACCAGAATGGCAACCCTCTGCCCCGTCTGCTCGTAAGCACGTTTTATCACGCCTTTGAAACGGAGGGCGAGGGATGTCTCGGAAGGAGCGGAACCGTAGACAGCTTCCCAGTTGGTCAGAAAATCATTCAGCATATCGCTCAAATCCTCCGCTGTCTCATATTTTGAGATATTCAGATCGATATGCAGGACGGGACGTACTGTCCAGTCTTTCTCCAGTCCGGCTATGGCCAGTCCTTCAAACAATTCTCTCTTGCCTTGGAAATAGGCTTCCAGAGTAGAAACCAGCAGACTTTTCCCGAAACGGCGCGGACGACTGAGGAAGTAATAACTGCCGGTCTTTACCATTTTGTAGATCAAGGCCGTCTTGTCAATATAGAAATAGCCTTCCTTGCGGAGTTTCTCGAAATTCTGGATACCGATGGGATATATCTTATCACTCATAAACTATTGTTCTTTATAGGATAACACACAAAGGTACTTAATTTATTCTTAATTCCAAGTTTTTTCAAAACAAGGAAGAATACGCATACAAAAGAGGCGCACCTTCATGGGTACGCCTCTCTATCCTGTTCCTGTATTGTCTGATACAGGCTATTTCACTTAGTTAAAGATATAACGGACACTGAACTGTATGGAATACGTAGAATTGAAACTGTTCAGATTGGAATACGTATCAGTCAGTTTCTTTCCTCCGTTCTTCTGGAACTGGTAAGCACCACTCTTATAACTCAACAAGGAAGTATTGTTCACCGTCTTATAAATTCCCCAGTCGCTGTTCAGCAAGTTCAGGAAGTTCTTGATATCCACTCCGAACTGCAAGGTATTGCGCTTGCCCCCTACATTGAGGAAGAAATCCTGATTGAACTTCAAATCCAGCTGATGATGCCAGGGCATGATGGCTCCTCCGCGTTCGGCATACTTGCCTTTACGGCCTTTCAGGTAACTGTCCTCATTAATGTAAGCCCAGAAATCATCGCGCTGCTCCTTGGCGGAATAAGTCACCTCACCCGTCTTGCTGTCAGTATAATCGGCGAAGTTCCACTTATCCAGCGCCTCACGGGATGCCGGAATGTACAGCAAGTTGTTTGAGCCGTAATCGCCTACAATGTTCCCGGTGAATGTATAGGAATAACGGGCGGCGGAATATCCTCCGGCATAGCCCATGTTCATACCCTCATAAATCAAAGACAAGGAGGAAGCGAAATTCTTGGCGTATTTAATACGGTAAGCGGCGGAAGCCAGCACACGGTTGGGCGATACATACGTACCATAGCCGGTCTCCGTGTCATTGTTTCCGTTGACAGAGTAACGGTTGTTGTAATAAGCCGAGTTCACCTGGTCGCCGATGCCGTCGCCATACGACTTGGCATAAGAACGGGTGTAGGAAGCGGAAAGATGCAGGCCGAAATCAAATGTCTTGGCCAGTGAGGCGGTGAGTGAGTAATAATAAGCGCTGTTTCCCGCATTGGTGATATAATAAGCGTCCGTCTTGTTCGAATTGGAGTACTCAAACATCCTGCGGACATCACCCGGAGCTATCTCCTGCTCTCCTTTAAACTTACGTCCCAGGTTGGTCACAGTAGCCGGATTGAACTCTTTGCTGAAAATACCTTCCAACGTAAAGTCAATATCTCCGGGAAGTTTTGCATCCAAAGCCAGTGAAGACTTCCAGGTGGCGTTCATCTTCAGGTCGCGGTCAATGATGGTGGCTCCGGAAGGTGCGGCGGGATCAGTAGCTGCCGGAAGGTTCAGGTTAGGATCTTTCAACATATCGGCCACGCTGGTGTGGAAGCCCGGCTGTCCGTACTTGGCATCCTTCTGCTCGTTATAATAATAGGTGCTTTGTCCGCAATTGGCATTACCTACTGCCGAAACCAGCCATACGAACGGCAGACGGCCGATGAAGTAACCGCTACCGCCGCGCAATACATACTTACGCTCGCCTGTAAGGTCCCAGTTGAAACCGATACGGGGGGAGGCGGTCAGCTGGTAGGATGAAGGCAGCTGGTCTGTGGCGTAATGATATCCGTCAAAGTCAATCTGTGCAAAATTTTTGTTATAGTTGTTCTTCAGCTCCGGATAAATGGGCAGTTCGAAACGCACCCCGGCAGTCAGTCTGAAGTTGTCCGTGATATTCATCTGGTCCTGCAGATAGAAAGAAAGCTGCTGGTACTTCATGTTCGCCAGGAACTGGGAACCGTCCCCGGTGTTGGAATAAGTGACACCGAAGGCAGCCGGAGCTCTGTTGTTCACAAAATCATCCCAGGAGGAATAGACATAATAACCGCTTCCCGCCTGCATGAATCCGTTCACTGCCTTATTGGACTCAAACTGGATACCGCCCATAAAGTTATGGATACCGCTGGAGAAATTGAACTCATCGGTAATGACAAAAGTCTTCACCTGGCGCAAGTTCCCTTCTGTAAAGGGGTCCGGACCGAATGAGGTGTACAGCGAGCCTTGGTCAAGGATGTCCACCGTAGGGAATGTCCCCCCTTCGTATGTACGCGGTTCGTTCTGATAAGAATAAGTGAAACGCAGGGCGTTATTGATAGCCCCCCACTTTGAGTTCCATTCGGAAGCGATGGAGGTGAAGTTCTGTTCCTGCATATAGCGTGAGCTTTCAAAGTACAGACCGGTGTTTGATGTACGTCCCGAACTGCTCTTGCCCGCGCTGCCGTCTACTCCGCCCGGATAAATGATTGAATCTTTAAACGGGGTGGTGGAAGAGGAAGGGTTGGCAGAATACTTGGAATGGGTATGGGTGAAACGGAAATTAATCTTGTTGTTGTTGTTGATGTTCCAGTCCAGACGGCCCATGATCTTGTAAGAAGGGGTTTCCAGAGAATATCCCTGATAACGTCCCGGATTGTAGTTGTATTTTTCCGACAGGTATTGGCTGATGTTGTTCATCCCTACGAAGGTACGGTCGCCTACCGTTGTGGTGTTCTCGAACGGACGGTGCACAATGCCGTTGGTGCTCCATTCGTCATTGGCGCCGCTACGCGCTATGCCCGACGGGCCTGCCTGCACATTATCCTGATATTCGCCGTTCACGAAGAAGAACAATTTGTTTTTAATGATCGCACCTCCCAGAGAAGCTCCGTAGGTGGTGCTGTGGTCACGGTTGCGGGTCAGTTCATAGTCCTCTACCTTGTTTCCGGTGAGGTGGGTATTGGAAGTGTACATATAGGCTGTACCTTTGAACTCATTCGTACCACTCTTTGTCACGGCGTTGATGGCACCTCCTGTAAATCCGCTCTGACGGACATCAAAGGGGGTGGTGGAAACGGAAATCTGTTCCAAAGCATCCAGAGAGATAGGCGAACCGCCTGCCGGCAAGTTCGAGCCGATACCGAAGGCATTGTTGAAAGCGGCTCCGTCCACAGTGACATAAGACTGGCGGTAGTTACCTCCACCCACTGAGAAACCGCTACCGATATTGGCTCCCTGAGGGGTCAGACGCATGATATCGTTCATGCTGCGGCTCACTGTAGGCACTTCCGACATTCTGGCCGCATCGACATTGGTTACCGCTCCGGCGCGGTCTGATTTCATGTTGCTGCTTTTGGAAGCGGTAATCACCACTTCATCCAATAATTCGGTAGATTCCTTCAAGTTCGCATCCAATACGTAATTCTCTCCCAACTGGAGGTTGATGCTCTTGTAAACCACTGATTGATAACCTACATAAGAAACTTCTACTTTGTAAGGGCCGCCGGCACGCATGCCCTGGATGGAATAACGGCCGTCCACATTGGTAATGGCCCCATAATGGGTGCCGGACGGTTCGTGAATAGCCTGAATCGTTGCGCCGATAATGGCTTCATTGCTTTGATCAACCACCTTACCACTCATTGACGAAGTGGTGACCTGGGCGTTAACAGCAGCAGCGATTACCAACATAACCACCGCAAAAAAAGATCGCATTCTTTTTACCATAAACTTTTTAATTAATTAATATTATAATTAATGTCTTAAAAGACGTTGCAAAGATAGCTAATAGAAACGATATACAAGCTACAAATCGGTTACAATTTACAGTGATTGGTCTGGTTTCTTCCGCTATCCGCGCCCCAGAGAGAGTACACAACCCAAGAGGGTTCAAAACTTAATTCTAGCCAAGAAAGAGGTTTTGATTTGAAACTTGAACCTACTTAAAGGCAAAAAAAAGAGTCGTATCATTACTCAAAACGGAGCTTGATACGACTCTTTCAGGTCTTGTAATTACAATCTGTTACTTTTCGGAATGGTCATTTTAGTTTGGACCTTATCAGAACAGGGAGGCCCCCATCAGTCTTCCATCAGCTTGCGGTAGCGCACCCGTTTCGGCTCCTCATTGCCCAGACGCTTCATCTTGTTCTCTTCGTATTCCGAATAAGATCCTTCAAAGAAGAATACCTCGCTGTTTCCTTCGAAAGCCAGGATATGGGTACAGATACGGTCCAGGAACCAACGGTCGTGGCTGATCACCACCGCACAACCTGCAAAATCGTCCAGACCTTCCTCCAGCGCGCGCAGCGTGTTCACGTCAATATCATTGGTAGGCTCGTCCAGCAGCAGCACGTTGCCTTCTTCCTTCAGTGCCATAGCCAGATGCAGGCGGTTGCGCTCACCACCCGAAAGCATTCCGCAAAGTTTCTCCTGATCGGCTCCCGAGAAATTGAAACGGCTGAGGTAAGCACGCGCGTTGATATCCCTGCTGCCCAGACGGATCAGCTCGTTTCCACCGCTGATTACCTGATAAACGGATTTTTCCGGGTCAATATCCTTATGCTGCTGGTCTACGTATGCCAGTTTCACGGTCTCTCCTACCTCGAAAGTACCTTTATCTACGGTTTCCAGTCCCATAATCAAGCGGAACAAAGTAGTCTTACCGGCGCCGTTAGGACCGATTACGCCGACAATGCCGTTAGGGGGCAGCATGAAATTCAGGTTATCGAACAACAGCTTGTCACCGTAAGCTTTCGCCACTCCTTTGGCCTCGATCACCTTGTTGCCCAGACGGGGACCGTTCGGAATAAAGATTTCCAGTTTCTCTTCCTTTTCCTTCACATCCTCGTTCAGCAGCTTGTCATAAGAGTTCAGACGGGCCTTTCCTTTCGCCTGACGGGCTTTGGGAGCCATGCGCACCCAGTCCAGCTCGCGTTCCAAGGTCTTGCGGCGTTTGCTTGCCACTTTCTCTTCCATCTCCATACGTTTGGTCTTCTGTTCCAGCCAGCTGGAGTAATTTCCCTTCCAGGGGATTCCTTCGCCACGGTCCAGTTCCAGAATCCATCCGGCTACGTGGTCCAGGAAGTAACGGTCGTGGGTTACGGCAATCACCGTACCTTCATATTGCTGCAAATGCTGTTCCAGCCAGTCGATACTTTCCGCGTCCAAGTGGTTGGTAGGCTCGTCCAGCAACAGGATATCCGGCTTCTGCAACAGCAGGCGGCACAAGGCCACACGGCGGCGCTCACCTCCCGAGAGGTTCTTCACCGGCTGGTCTTCGGGCGGACAGCGCAACGCATCCATGGCGCGTTCCAGTTTGCTGTCCAGATTCCATGCGTCCGTAGCGTCAATGATGTCCTGCAACTCAGCCTGACGGACAAAGAGTGCATCCATCTTCTCTGGGTCCTCATAGTATTCGGGAAGCCCGAACTTGTTGTTTATTTCTTCGTATTCCGCCAAAGTGTCCACAATGCTCTGCACACCTTCCATCACTACCTCTTTCACTGTCTTCTCATTATCCAGATGCGGTTCCTGTGCCAGATAGCCTACAGAGTAGCCCGGCGAGAACACCACTTCTCCCTGATAACTTTTCTCCAGTCCGGCGATGATTTTCATCAGCGTTGACTTACCTGAACCGTTCAGACCGATGATACCGATCTTAGCACCGTAAAAAAAGGATAGGTAGATGTCTTTCAATACCTGTTTGTTCGCCTGGAAGGCTTTGCTTACGCCTACCATCGAAAAGATAATCTTTTTGTCGTCTGCCATATTCTTTATATTATTAATTTATTTAAGTTGCTATATTTTTACTCCGACAGCTGGATAAACCAACATTTGAAATCATCATCCTACTGTTTTTCCTCCATTTTTCTGTAATACCACGGATGTGTAAAGAACTCATACATCAGCAAAAGAGTGACACAGATACCGATACATATCCAATAAATAGTATCAGGATGACTTTCGGTCCACATATTCTCAAACAGAAAACCACTCAGCATACCTACTTCCCACATCAGCTGATAAGTATTGTTTCCCGTACCCCGTTCGCAATGCATCGGCAGACTAATCATCTTTATAAAAAACCGTGACACGGTAGTACCGATCCCCGTGCCCAGCAATACACCGGCTATATAACTGTTCATCAAGCTGTTGGAAAAAGCAAGCAACAACAGTCCGCCTATCATCGCGGCCTGCCCCAGCTCCACCTCCGAACGGCCGGAAGCATAGGAAAGCACATAACGCAAAAGCAACAAGGAGATGATAAAACCGATCAGGATGCAAATGTAAAACAACTCATTGTAAATGTGCGCTATCAAAATGCCGAAAACAGCGGAAAGCATCATCATATTCAGTGCCGGCCACAGAGTACGAGGCAACAGAAAACGGTCCAACGAGAACCATGAGGTGCGCAGCGGAGCACGGAAAGGGACATCCACCGCCAGAATCAGAAGCAAAGCCAGTGTGCCCAAAGCGACACAGGTATAAACAACATGGTGAAAATTCCAGTAAGGATAAATGTAAATTCCCAACGCAAGACCTGCCACCATTCCAAAACGCCCCACCCACGAAAAGGCGATATTCGCATCCGTGCGGCGGCGTGAGGCGGTGACGTCAATCACCAGCGTGCTACCCGTAGTCATGGTAATGACACTGAACAGCCCCCCCTGGACAGCCCGGACCAAGGCTATGAACCCTACAGTCGCAACGTATGGATACAGCAGGCTGGACGCCACGAACAGAAGCATCGCGACCAGACAAACACTTTTACGCTTGAACGTATCGATAAGATAGCTGTTGAACGCTCCCGGAAGAAACATGGCCAGTCCGAAAACAGCCACAGCCGCTCCTGCTTCCGCATAGCTGCAATACCAGTGCCGCACCATCCATAAAGGCAGTGCGGGAAGCATCATGTATAGCGAGGCATAAAGCAAAAAGTTCGAAAGGGATAGCAGAACCATATTCCCGGTCCATAGTTTTGCTTTCTCATACGGAAAGAAGAAGTCATCATACATATCAGCAGAAACTTTGTTAATATTGTTCGTCTTCGTTAGGGAAATCACCTTTTTTCACATCATCCACGTATTGCTGTATGGCTCCTGTCATAACAGTATGCAAATCGGCATAACGACGGAGGAAACGGGGACTGAAACCGTTGGTCATACCCAGCATGTCGGATACAACCAGCACCTGTCCGTCCACAGCGCCTCCGGCTCCGATGCCGATAACGGGGATAGTCAGTTCCTTGGCCACGCGTTCCGCCAATGATGCGGGGATTTTTTCGAGCACCAACGCAAAACATCCCGCCTCTTCCAGCAGATGCGCGTCACTCAGCAGCTTTTCGGCCTCTTCCTCGTCCTTGGCACGTACAGTATAAGTTCCGTATTTATTGATAGACTGCGGCATCAGTCCCAAATGTCCCATGATGGGAATACCCGCAGCGATGATTTTCTTTACCGCATCAATGATTTCTACGCCACCTTCCAGCTTCAATGCATCGGCATGTGTGATCTTCATCACTTTGATCGCATTGGTCACCGCTTCGTACTCGGAAGTCTGGTAAGTACCGAAAGGCAAATCGACCACAACGAGCGCGCGTTTCACTCCACGAACCACGGATTTCCCGTGATAAATCATCTGGTCAAGGGTGATGGGAAGTGTGGTCACATTTCCCGCCATGACATTCGAAGCGGAGTCTCCTACCAGTATGACGTCGATGCCTGCGCCGTCTACAATCTGCGCTGTCGTGTAATCATACGAAGTAAGCATAGAAATCTTCTCGCCTCTCTGCTTCATTTCCACCAAACGGTGTGTCGTTACTTTGCGTGTATCGCCTGAAATATATCCTGCCATATTTACTTTAATTTATAAAAAACGGCTGCAAAGGTAGATGTTTTAGTTGACATTACCTCATTATATCCTTCATTTTTTCGAAACTAAATCCATTAAAGTCCTGAATAACAGCCTTTGCCTTATCGCGTATCTGCTCTTCAGGGTTGGTAGTAGCCAATCCTATCACGGTCATTCCTGCACGATTTCCTGCCTCAAGCCCGTGAAATGAATCCTCGAAAACCACACAGTTCTCGGGCACGGTATCAAAGACTGTGGCTCCTAATAAGAAACATTCGGGGTCTGGTTTGGAACGAGTGAACATTTCGGCTGTGAGGATACGGTCCACACTTTGTTTCAGTTCCGGATGTGCTTTATATGCGTTGTTCATTTTCATTTCATTTGAGCTTGTGACTATCGCTATCTTTACCCCGTTGGCTCTCAGCTCCTTCATAAAGCCCTCTACGCCCGGGATATAATTAAATAACATATTTTCTTCAAATTTGTTCAAATCTTCTGTAATTTCACGCTGAACGTCTTCCATTCCAGCGAAATATTTGTTATAAATTTGTGTCAATGTCTGCCCTTTTATCATCCGGCCGAACTCGGGTATCTCAGGATGGTATTTCCGTCCTTGTTCATTCCAGAATATACTATACTGAGGTTCCGTATCTACCACCACCCCGTCAAAATCGAATAAAGCTGCAATGCTTTTTGTTGAATTCATATTACTTTTAGTTTGATTTAACGCCGCAAAGGTCTGAATAATCCTCCATATTCCTAACTTTGCAAAGCTTAAAAATAATAAAAACGCGAATGAAAGAAAACAACCCGCACATACTGGGTACAGAAAAGGTAGGAAAGCTGCTTTTAGAGTACTCTATCCCTGCTATCATCGGAATGACACTGACGTCACTGTATAATATTATTGATAGCGTATTTATCGGGCACGGTGTGGGGGCCATGGCTATCTCGGGACTGGCTATCTCCTTTCCGCTGATGAACCTGCTGGTGGCATTCTGCACATTGGTCGGAGTGGGTGGGGCTACCATATCGTCCATCCGTCTGGGACAGAAGGATACGGACGGCGCCGAGAAGGTGCTGGGAAACGTAACGGTGCTCTGTGTGATAAATTCTATTTTCTACGGAGGCATCACCTTGCTGTTTCTAGACCAGATTCTGTTCTTCTTCGGGGCAAGCCATGACACGTTGCCATACGCCCGCGACTTTATGCAGATTATATTAATAGGAAGTCCTGTCACCTATGTAATGATCGGGCTGAACAATATCATGCGTGCCACCGGTTATCCCCGAAAAGCGATGCTGTCCTCCATGCTGACAGTGGGGTGCAACATCATTTTGGCTCCTGTCTTTATATTCTGGCTCGGCTGGGGAATCCGCGGAGCAGCCACGGCAACCATCCTTTCACAGTTTGCCGGCATGATATGGGTGCTGAGCCATTTCATGCAGGAAAAAAGTTATATCCGTTTCAAGAAAGGGATATTCAAATTAAGAAAACGGATCGTAGAGAATATTTTCAGTATCGGCATGTCGCCGTTCCTGATGAATGTCTGCGCTTCGGCCATTGTCATTATATTCAACAAGAGCCTGCTGCTCTACGGGGGCGATCTGGCTATCGGAGCATACGGCATATTAAACCGTCTGCTGATGTTGTTTGTAATGGTTATCATGGGACTGACTATGGGGATGCAACCGATTGTGGGCTATAATCATGGGGCACACAAATTCGGCCGGGTGAAGCAGACGTTGAAATATTGCATGATTGCAGGGGGGTGCATCACTTCGCTGGGATTTGTTTTCAGCGAACTTTTCCCTAATTTGGTTGTTAATATGTTTACAGACGATAAAGAACTTACAGCATTGGCACGCACTGGGTTGCAAATCGGAGTCCTGATGTTTCCTTTCGTGGGAATACAAATTGTGATTTCCAGTTTCTTCCAATCTATCGGGAAAGCGAAAATTTCTATCTTCCTCTCCTTGTCCCGCCAACTGTTGTATTTATTGCCCTGCCTGCTGTTGCTGCCTCATTGGTGGGGACTGAACGGCATTTGGCTCAGTATGCCTGTATCCGATCTTTTAGCATTTATCACAGCCTGCCTGATGCTGGCACATCATATTAAAAAATTAAACAAGATCACAGAAGTATGATATTTAATGCAGAAAACATTCTCTTGATAGGTTCTATCCTATTGTTCGTAAGTATTGTAGTGAGCAAGACCGGCTACCGGTTCGGAATCCCTACGTTACTTGTTTTTTTATTGGTCGGCATGCTGTTCGGAAGCGACGGCCTGGGACTCCAATTCCATGATGCGGGCGAGGCACAGTTCATCGGCATGATGGCCCTTAGCATCATTCTGTTCTCAGGGGGTATGGATACCAAATATTCGGATATCAAGCCTGTATTGCCACAAGGCATACTGCTTTCCACCTTCGGCGTGTTGCTTACTACTATTTTCACCGGATTCTTTATTTATTGGATTTCCGGGTTCTCGAATGTCAGCATTACCATGTCCCTGATGACGGCCATGTTGCTGGCGGCTACCATGTCCTCTACGGACTCTGCTTCCGTGTTCAATATCCTGCGCTCGCAAAGCATGAACCTGAAACATAACCTCCGCCCGATGCTGGAACTGGAAAGCGGAAGTAATGACCCTATGGCGTATATGCTTACTATCGTCCTGATACAATTCATCACATCGGCAGGCATGGGGGCAGACGATATTCTGATTTCATTCCTGATTCAGTTTGCTGTGGGTGGCGCCTCAGGATTCCTGCTGGGAAAACTGGCGGTAGTAATCATCAACAAGATTGACTTGAAGAACCAGTCGCTCTATCCTATCTTGCTGCTGAGCTTTATTTTCTTCACATTCACCATGACCGACCTGTGTAAAGGAAACGGCTATCTGGCTGTCTATATAGCAGGAATGATGGTGGGTAACGCACGCATTGTAAACCGTAAGGAGATCGCTACTTTTATGAACGGCATGACCTGGCTCTTCCAAATTATCATGTTCCTGAGCCTGGGATTGCTGGTGAATCCCCATGAAATGTTGTCCATCGCCATACCGGCAACCTTGATCGGCATTTTCATGATTGTACTCGCCCGCCCGCTCAGTGTCCTGCTCTGCCTCCTTCCCTTTAAAAAGATGAACATCAGCTCACGGCTGTTTATTTCCTGGGTGGGATTACGCGGAGCAGTACCTATCATATTCGCCACTTATCCGGTAGTGGCTGATGTGCCGGGATCTACCCAGATTTTCAATATCGTATTTTTCATTACCATATTGTCTTTAGTGGTTCAAGGAACGACCATTTCATGGATGGCCAAATTACTCCATCTGGATACACCACTGGAAAAAACAGGAAATGATTTCGGAGTAGAGATACCGGAGGAAATCAATACAGACCTCCGCGATATCGTACTGACGGAGGAAATGCTGGCAAAGGGAGACAGGCTGATGGATATGAATCTGCCTAAAGGTATGCTGGTGATGCTGGTAAAAAGGGGGAACGAATTCATGATCCCCAATGGCTCTCTGCAACTGCATGCCGGTGACAAACTGCTGATTATCTCGGAAAGCAAAACGAAATAAAAAATTTGCCCATGTGCCCACGTGCTGCGCTATGGTCCCGCATGGCAATTGGCACATGGGCAAATTCGCACATTATTCAACTGAGCAACAGCATGATATTCAATGCGGAGACAATCACCGCAATGGTATAAAGCACGAATGAACTCCACCGGGAGTTGGCATATTTGCCCATCACCCGTTTGGAAGAGGTCAGTCCTACTTGCAGGAACACCGTGAAAGGTAGCTGGATACTCAGAATCATCTGAGAGATGATAAGTCCGTAAAAGGGATTCTCAATAAAGAAAATAAGAACCAATGCTATCCCCAAAGAAATCAAAATACCTACCTTGGAGTGAATATCCTTGATATGATAAGACTCACCGAAAATACCCGCAAAGATAGAACCTGCCGCCATGCCACTGGTTATGGTGGAGGAAATCCCCGCCATCAGCAATGCCAGGGCAAAAATGATTCCGGCATGGCTACCCAGCAATGGGTCAAGCAACGACTTCGCCTGCTGCAACTCTTCCACCGGAGTCCGGGTACGGAAGAAAGTAGCGGCTGCCAGTAAGATCATGGCACTATTGATAGCCCATCCCACAATCATGGAGAACAAAGTATCATAGAACTCATATTTCAATACTTTACGAATGGAACTCTCGTCCTGCTTGTTGTACTCGTGGCTCTGTATCACCTCTGAATGCAAGAAAAGATTATGCGGCATAACCACTGCCCCAAGCACACTCATGATAATCAGCATACTGCCTTGGGGTATGTCGGGAACCACCCAGGAACGGACCGCCACAGGCCAGTCAATATCTACCAAAAACAACTCATACAGAAACGAAAGGCCGATTACGGATACAAAAGCAATGATGGCTCTTTCTATCTTTTTATATGAATTGGAAAAAAGCATAATGACGACAAACATCGTAGTAAGAACAGATCCCCAGGCTATGGGAATTCCTAAAAGCATCTGCAAGGCAATGGCTCCTCCCAATATCTCCGCCAGCGAAGTGGATATGGAGGCCAGTACCGCGCTGCCCAAAATGGGACGGGATATCCACTTGGGACAATACTGCGTGGCTGCTTCACTCAGGCACAATCCCGTCACAATGCCCAGGTGGGCCACATTGTGCTGCAACACAATCAACATAATGGTAGACAGGGTCACCACCCACAACAACGCGTAACCAAATTCGGAACCGGCTGCAAAATTCGAGGCCCAGTTTCCCGGATCAATAAAACCTACAGTAACCAGTAATCCGGGACCAATATATTTAAAGAAATCAAGACCACCCAGATAACGCTTGTGGTCCGTACGTTTTAATTCATCTATAATGCGAGACATGTTTTACTTTTTTTGTTTGCACAAACTTACTAATAAAAAACAAAAATCCATTTGCTTTGTTCAAACTTATAGTTTACTTTCGCTTCAAAATACCGATTTATAATGAAAAGAGAAACAGTTATAATAGCGGCCCTAGGCATCCTTACTTTGGCAGGATGTAATAATAACCACCGTTCACAAGTCCGTAAATTCAAACAGACAGCCGAAAAGACCAACCGGTCCTGCCCCACACGTATGAACGAAACGATTACACTGGACAGCACCCGTTATAATGAGAAAGATAATAGTGTGAGCTATTTCTACAGTGTTACAGGAGAACTGGACAACGCCACTTATATGAACACCCATTATGCCGCCTTTAAACAAGCCCTGCAGAATGCAGTAGACAACTCGGTGGAAATGGAAGAATACCGGAAATTCGGTACTTCCATCCGCTATATCTATTATTCGGGATCAAGTAAAAAGCAACTGGCTGCATTCTCCTTCAATTCCCCCAAATAGATTCCGTTTCAGCCCATCCGGATGCATGATACCACGCTATGGAAGACTTGAAATAATTGTTCCAAAGCAAATATTTGGGAGTGGTGAATGAATTAGGGATATACATACCCATTCCACTGTAGTTATCCCCATCTATTCTGTACAAGGATGAGGTGGGATCATGAGTATAATCTGTATAAATGACCGTCTTCTTTAATTGTTGCGTAAAATCGTCTGGAGCCATTCCTCCACACAATTTTTCAATAAACTGTAACATATCATAGGCATATCCTTTGAAGTTGCTGCTGCCTTTGCCATATTGCTGCAAATCAGCTATATCCACGTTCTTCAGGCTATCCTGATTGGACAAAATCACACTTCTGACCGCTTCCGCCAAACCTTCCATCTGATTGCAATCCACTGCCGAAATGGTTCCCCAACCATTATAGTTATAATAATCTATATAATCTTTACAGATTGGCTTCAAATACTCCTTGATCGCATTTTCATACAAATAAGGCATCACACTTGCATAAGGAAATCCGGCTGCCGGTATATCAAGTACAGAAGCGATGCAATATTTGGCAGCATCCTTCAGCTCATAATACACTTCGGCACACCCCATCATACACGCATCAAACAAGACAAAATCAAACTTTTGAGGATTTACCGTACGCAGCACTTCCGCCAATTCCGGTATCAACGCTGTGTCACTGGAATACCGGCCGCCATCTTGACCTATAGAACGGGTGCCGGTAATAGTGGGCAACCATCCTGAACCGTGAGAACCAAAGATTATTCCATAACTTTCCGACGGATAAACACTCATCATATCACCTATCACTGTCTGCATGACGGTTTTCTCCGTTGATGTCTGAGGGGGATATTTTTTTCTGATATTGCCAATACTTATCAAGTCGTGAACCGACATGTCCTGATCCGCGATCATCGCATTGACCGCTTCTTTGGACATACTGTTGATCCCCCCTTGACCATTAGTCACATATTCAACGATACAAGGCTCCGGCCAACTGATATCCGAAGCCTCACCATCCCAATATACCAACAAAGCAGCCGAATCCTTCATAGCCTGAAGCCCCTGCATCATCGTCCGAATATTATTACGCAAATTGGAATTCAAGCTGTTATCCGCCCAAAAGAAAGCCAGGACCGTTCTTCCGGCATGTTGCTGAGGAATCACGATTGTTTCCTTCTCGCAAGAGAAGAAAAAGCAGGCTGTTAAAAATATAAATAGAATCTTTTTCATAAGAAAAGGATCACTCTTCCGGTTTCTTGAACTTGAATGCATTGGGGTTCACTTCGCGAATCAGCAAGGTCTTTCCTTTTTGATACTTGATCTTCATCTTATTGATGGTCTTCTGCAGTTTCTTTCTGCTGTTCGAGAAATAAACAAAGCAAGTGCGGTTCGTCAGCCCTTCCTCGTTTTCCAAATAATTTTTCAGCTGATAACTGTATTGTGAGCGTTCCGGCAACATCTTATTCTTATCCAGCCTTACACTGTCCAGCAATTGGATTTCCGTGAAATAAACCAATGAATCTGTAAACGATGCGGATACACCTACTATATAAACGGATTTACCTTTACTTCCTTTCAATGAGAATGCCGAGCATACCATCAGTACCAATAATAAAGAGCACAGAATCTTTATGGATTTCATAATTCTAATTTTATAATTTTATTAGAGGACAAAAATAGTTATTTACGGACAAATACGAAAAAGTAATAGATTAATTAACTATAATAATTTGCTGATGTGCCCATTACCATGTGGCACATAGCGCAGCCAATGGGCATTATTGGTATATTATGAACAAAAGCACAAGACGGGAGTAACCTTCCATCTTGTGCTTTGTTTTCTTTTCGGAAACCGAATCTTTCTTACCCTAAATAAGACTTAAGCAGCTTGCTACGCGAATTTTGTCTCAATCTTCTAATGGCTTTCTCTTTAATCTGGCGTACGCGCTCACGAGTGAGGCCAAATTTATCGCCGATTTCTTCCAACGTCATTTCCTGCGTATTAATACCGAAAAACATCTGGATAATATCCTTCTCCCTTTCGGTCAGCGTAGAGAGTGCTCTATCAATTTCCCTCGCAAGTGACTCATTAACCAAGGAACGGTCTGCCATAGGCGAGTCGTCGTTCACAAGCACATCCAACAAACTGTTGTCTTCTCCTTCCACAAAAGGAGCGTCTACAGAAATGTGGCGTCCTGAAACCTTCAACGTGTCCGAGATTTTGTCTACAGGTATTTCCAGTTCATCGGCCAGTTCTTCCGGAGAAGGACGACGCTCGTTTTCCTGTTCGAATTTAGAGAAGGCTTTGCTGATCTTGTTCAACGAGCCTACCTGATTCAACGGCAAACGGACAATACGTGACTGTTCTGCCAATGCCTGGAGAATAGACTGACGAATCCACCATACGGCGTAACTGATAAACTTGAAGCCTCGGGTCTCATCGAACTTTTCAGCTGCTTTAATCAATCCCAGGTTGCCTTCATTAATCAAGTCAGGAAGACTTAACCCCTGATTTTGATACTGCTTGGCTACAGACACGACGAAACGCAAGTTGGCACGTGTCAGTTTTTCCAATGCTACCCGGTCGCCTTTACGGATACGCTGAGCGAGCTCTACCTCTTCCTCTACAGTAATCAGGTCTTCACGGCCTATTTCCTGTAAATACTTATCCAGAGATGCGCTCTCTCGGTTAGTGATACTTTTGGTAATCTTTAATTGTCTCATTCTCTATAAAACAAATTTGGGATGCAAATTTACAACATTAAATGGAATACATCCATTTTTGTTTGAAAAATATTAGCTAATAAATCAAAAAAGACTATCTTTGTCCTTCTTTTCCTAAATATTTTGCGAAAATAGGGTTATATCTTTCTCTTTATTGATCTTATCAGCTTACTTAATAGAGATTATTCCATGATATAGCGTAAGGATGGATCCTGTCAACAGCTCTTATCTTATCGTGAAACAGAATTGATTTATGTCCTCCGTTTTCCGGCCGGACGGGAACGCAAACACCTATGACGCAAATTAATAGTTACACGACTCTACTATCGGATAAAAACATACTAAAAATCAAACTTGTGTTCCCATCATCCCCGAAATTCCGTTTACAATGCTTCTTTCCAGCATATCAATCCTGTTTGACTATAAAATCAGGATGCACGGAAGTGTCCCTTACCGTGCATCCTCTAAACTTTACCTATTGAAACTTTCTACCTTAAAAATATCCTTATTCCTGTATCAAATCTACTGCATAGTTCGCACGTTTACCTGACGGGAACATACCGCTCAAGAACAATACCTGATCCGGTGACTGGGTAGCAGCTTTCAGCACATCTTCCAAATCATTTACTGATTTGACAGGTTGTCCATTTGCCTTCAGGATGATGAAGCCTTTACGGATACCGGCAGCTTTCATTTTACCGTCTGTCACACCTGTGACTTCCACACCATATCCCAAGTTCAATTGTCTCTTCAATTCCTGAGGAACTTCACGGAACGCTGCGCCCAAGATATCCATGCCCGCACTCTTCACCACTTTCGTTGTTCCCTGTGCATTTTTCAAAGTCATCTCGATATCCTTTTCTTTCTTGTCACGCAACACCTTGACGGTTACTTTGTCACCCGGACGGTGTTTAGCCAACCCTTCCTGCAACTCTGCAAAGTTCTTCACACGTTTTCCGTCAATACCGATAATGACATCGTCCACTTCCAAGTTACCAGCCGCAGAACCTCCATCAATCACCTCAGCTATCAGCACACCATCGGTAGCACCCAGTTCCTTCACTTTCTTCTTGATTTCTTCCGGCATCATCTGCTGGTCATCATTAATCGGAGTACCCTTGATACCCAATACCGCACGCTGAACGGTTCCGTATTCTTTCAAATCGGCTATTACCTTTTTCATAATACTGGTAGGGATGGCAAAACCGTATCCGGAATAAGCTCCTGTCGGTGAATAAAGCACCGAGTTGATACCTACCAACTCTCCTTTTGCATTGACCAATGCCCCACCACTGTTACCTTGGTTAATAGCTGCATCCGTCTGGATGAATGACTCCACACCTTGATTATATACGCCCAAAGAACGTGCCTTGGCACTCACAATACCGGCGGTTACTGTAGATGTCATATTAAACGGATTACCTACAGCCAATACCCACTCGCCCACTTTCAAAGCCTCCGAATCGCCTACGGGAATAGTGGGAAGTTCATCCGCTTCAATTTTAACCAACGCTAAATCCGTGCTGGGATCTGTGCCGATTACACGTCCTTTATATTCACGTCCGTCATTCAGTTTGACACTGATCACATCAGCATTATCAATTACATGGTTATTCGTTACAATATATCCATCTTTCGAGATGATCACTCCGGAACCGAATCCCACTCTTTCAGGAGTCTGCACCTGACGCTGCTGACCGCCGCCTCTGCCATTCCCAAAAATATCACCAAAGAAATCATAGAACGGATCACGAACGGTAACTGTCTGAGTTTTTGATTCTTGAGTTGACTTTATATGAACTACTGCATGCACTGAATTTTCCGCTGCCTGAGTCAAATCCACCGGTTGCATTTGGGTGGCGTCCAGCGCGGCAAGTCTTGTATTCGGATTTTGTTGGAACACATCATTAAAGGCCACGCTTTTGTTTGGCTCGGGTTTCAACATAGAATAAGTCGTTACTCCTGCTACACCTGCGCTGACTGCTACAATTGCTGCTGCGCCTAGTACCATTTTAGTTGCTTGTTTCATAACTTAATATCTATTAATTTGTTAATTTCAAGTTTGGTTTAACATTTCTGACGCTAATGTAATGACAAATATTGTACGGTTGTACCGTTTGTCAGAGATTTTTTTCCTCTTTTAACACAGATAGATAAGCACTTAACAGGGGTTAACCGCAGAATCTGCCAAATTTGCATTCATTATCAATAGCTGACAGACAGCAAGATGACACAGGATACAACTTGCCTCATAGATAGTTATGTCTTGCAGGAAATACTTGCCTCCCGCTGGAATACATCCATATACACCCCTATAAAAGGGCATGTCCGTGACCGGTCTTTCTAACTTTACTTTTTCAACTGGTTCAATACCCTTCTCGCACTATCCGAAAGAACAACAACAGCTCCTGCCAAAATAGCAGTATCTTTAATGACCAGACGGCCGGCGCCCGTCAGCAGAGGGAACCCCTGTTCGCCACTTCCCAAATCGGGGACCCACACCTCAGGCGTTGTCACAAGGAAAGACAAAGTGCCCAGTGTCATGACAATAGCCAGTCCGGCCCCTACCAAACCGATTTTCGGAGAGAAGATACCTAAAAACGTCAAGATACCGATTCCCATAATCAAAATACCCAATCCATGAGAAAACCCATAAGTATTGTTCTCTTCATGCCACTGGTGCTTCGCTTCATCGAATTCGCCTTCTTTCAGCTTATATTCTTTATATTCAGGAGCGTCCTTGGTATAAAAGAAACTCATAAAGGGACTGTTCGCCACAAAAGACACAATTCCTTCGGCTTCATAATTCCAGAATTTCAGACCGCCAATCCATACAAAAATTACAAGGATTGCCACACGGATAAGATTGATACCCAGTTTTTGGGCAGATGCTGCTATTGTTAAAAACGCAACAAACAGAGATTTTAATTTTGTCATCATTGCTTTCATTATTAAAAGATTTAACTTCCTGGTGCAAAGGTCGGCAGTTTTCCCTCTCCAGTAAATGGCAATTCCCCCATATAGGTTGGCAATTATTCCCGTTTCTCTCTTTTCCGGTATTCCGAAAGGCTCTCCTTGTTCATTTTCTTAAAGAACCGGCTAAATGTAGCCAAATCCTCAAATCCCAGAATCTCACTGATTTCCTTCGCACTCTTGCCCGTATAAAGCAACAGGCGCTTGGCTTCCGCATCCACGCGTTCATGAATGACACGCAAAGGAGAAGAAAGCCTGTAAAGGGAAAAGAGATTGGAAATGGTCTTGGGAGAACGACACAACATATCAGCATAATCCTGCACTTGCTTCTTCTCCTTAAAATGACTGTCAACCAGCACATAAAACTGACGAATCACATCAAACGTGTTCTCACGCCCCGGGTCTACATCAAACATTTCACGGGCTATGCGGGTACAAGTGATAATGAAACGTTTCAGAATAATACGCAACATTTCTTCCTGCAAGTTGTCTTGTATTTCACACTCCCCTCTGAAAATATCGACAATACTGTCAAGACGGGCCGACTGGGAAGGCGAAAGCTTCAAACGCATGACACGGGAAGAACCGTTAAACAGGAATCCGTTACAAGACACCTCGCTGTCATGCCCGTAAATACAATAAAAGTTACTATTGAATAAAAAAGTGAGGTATTCACCGTCCACTCCCCTTATCTGCACATGATGCAAAGGAGTGAGCGAAATCATTTCCTCTTTTTCCAGATGCATCACCACATGATCCACTTCCACATCCAGCGTTCCATGCCGCACCCATATAAATTTATAAAGACTCCCGTCACGTTGCAAAAAGGAGTTTTCATGGAAACAGGAAGTCATTGCTATATTTCCATTCAATTTAGTACTTAAGTGATATTCCATAACTACCTTAAAATAAGATGAGGGGATAAATATAAAGCTATTTCTTCAGATATAAAAGAGATAACGCAAAAGATATTTCTCATCCTCCCTCTTTTCCTGCCTTTCACCGGCATTTTAAATCATTGCCATATAAGTTGGCCAAAGTTCCCGTTTAAAATGTTCACACCTGGACATACAGGAAGTTCCCCACTTCAGTGCGTTTCTTTTAATATTTGTTAAACATTTATTTTTCTTCGTCCACTCCCTGATTTAATAGTACATTTGTTTCATCACAAGCATCAGAGCGATATATTTAAAGAAGAGTAGAAAACAATAATGGATAAAAATCGTAGGAGAATCCGTATAGGCTATATTCAATGGCTGCTGATATATACCTATATATGTACCATCTTCTCATTCACCTGTGAAGCTGCCAATGCACAGGATCGTACCGGGAACGAAGAATATGTGCTGATTTTAAACAGCTATAACGAATCTTCTCCATGGAGCAACAGCATTACCACCCCCATTGTCCATAAACTAGCCGGAACCAAAAATATAGACGCCTACATAGAACATCTGAATTTATTCATGGTAGGCGATTCTGCTAAAATAGAAAAGTTTTCAGAAACACTTTCCTCAAGATATGGCTCCACCCCTCCCCGTCTATTGGTATTTGTAGGAAGCATGAGTCTGATTTTCAGAGAAGAGATACAAGCTTTATGGGGTACCGTACCTACTATTGTCTGCGGGGCAGACCCCTATGTGTATCCTGAAATATTCTACAGGCAGAGAGATACAGTCACTCCCAAAGAAAAGACACACATGAGCGAACTGGCCCAAGAATACAATTTCACCTACATGCATACCCCTATCTATCTGGAAGAAAGTGTGGAACTGATGCTGCAAATGATTCCCGGCATGAAAAGACTCATCTTTTTGGGAGACGGGATTTATCCAAATCCCGAATATGACCAACGACTGCGGGAATTGATCCAAACAAAATATCCGCAACTGGAATATAAATACATCTCTTCACGCACCAATACTCTGCACCAGTTATATAATGCTGTACGTAAGGCAGACAAGACTACAGGCATTCTGGTATCCACTTGGTTCACCGAATCCTTCACCTCGGACAGCTTTCTGATAAACGCTTACAGAAGCATTTCCAGCATCTCCGCCCCTCTTTTCACCATCCGCTATGCAGGTATGGACGACGGAGGTATGGTAGGAGGATACATGTACAATGAACAAGCCTTCACCAAGCAATTATTGAAAACAATTGACGACATCCTCGGTGGAAAAAGAGCCAGTGACATTCCTTTCTATGAGCCTCAGGAAGCACACCCCACCTTCAACTATACCAGACTCATAAATAAAGGGCTCGACCCCAAGCGATGCCCCGATGACACCATTTTCTATGACAAGCCTGTCCACTTTCTGAACAAATACAAATGGTTTATCCTGATTGTGCTCATGGCCTTCGCACTGATGGCTGTAACACAACAAAAACGCATTCAGATGCTGAAAGTCCTGAGACGAGCCCAACAAAATGAAATAGAAACAAACGCACAATATATCAACCTGGTGGATAATATGCCGATTCTTTACATGAAGGAACAAGTAATATGGGATAAAGAAGGAAATATTATAGACAGCATTTATCAGGATGTCAACCGTTATTTCGAACGATGTTTTTTTAAAAAATCCGATATAATAGGGAAAAGGGCCTCCGAAATCTTTCCCGAATCTTTACCGGAATTCACCCATTTCATGAGTATCACCTTGAAAGAAAAGAAATCGATCACATTCCCATATTATTTTAAAACCGTCAACACCTTCTATGATGTTGTCCTGAATTGCTCCACCGAACCGGATATGGTCGATGTGTTCTGCATGGACAGCACCGAGTTGCACAATGCACAGCAAATGCTAAGCGCCACGAACCATAAACTTTCCATGGCACTGGAAGTAGCCAACATTGTACCTTGGAAATGGAACTTGAAAGACCATACCATCTTGTGCGACCTTAACCGCCCCATTGCCATGGCAGCCATGCCGGGCAGCATCAGCGAAGATCAGTTGAGCGTATCGGACAAACAATATTTCGCCAAAATTATCAAAGAAGACCGTCCACGCGTGATACAGGCCTACCGCGACCTGGCAGACGGAAAAATAGAGAAAGTGAAAGAAGAGTACCGTGTACTGGCCAATGATGGAAAACATTGGAAAATAGACTGGGTAGAAGCACAAGCAGCCGTAGAAACAAGAGACAAAAACGGAAAGCCGCTGACTTTAGTCGGTTCCTCACTGATTATCAACGAACGGAAAACAATGGAAAACGAACTGCTTTCAGCCAAGGACCGCGCGGAAGAATCCAACCGGCTGAAGTCCGCTTTCCTTGCCAATATGAGCCACGAAATACGCACTCCGCTAAATGCTATCATCGGTTTCTCAAACATCCTTGCTACTGCAGAAGAGGAACAGGAAAAACAGGAATATATCAATATCATTGAAAGTAACAATACGTTACTGCTGCAATTAATCAGCGACATACTGGACTTATCAAAAATAGAGGCCGGCACACTGGATTTCAGTTATTCCAACGTGGAACTGAATGATATCCTTTCCGAAATAGAAAGCGTGGTCCGTTACCGGACGGAAACCTGTGGCATTCAACTGATTGCACACAAAGGGCTCCCCTCTTGCCCCATAAAGACAGAAAAGAACCGCCTGATGCAAGTTTTGAATAATTTGCTGAACAACGCCAGCAAGTTTACCTCACAAGGAAGCATCACCTTCGGCTACAAACTATGCGGCAGAGAACTTTATTTCTATGTTAAAGATACCGGTTGCGGCATTCCAGCCGACAAAGTGAACTCCATATTCGGACGTTTCGTCAAACTGAACTCTTTTGTACAGGGTACAGGACTGGGATTATCCATTTGCCAGACGATTGTAGAGCACATGGGAGGACACATAGGCGTAGAATCAGAGGAAGAAAAAGGATCCACTTTCTGGTTCACCATTCCCTACCAGCCCGCTGATGCGGATAACAAAAAGGAAGACAAACATCAGCCCATCTCCGTGCAGAAAGACAAGCTGACCATTCTAGTTGCCGAAGACAATGAGAGTAATTACCGGCTGTTCCAATCTATCTTGAAACGAGAATATAACCTGGTTCATGCTTGGGATGGAAAAGAGGCGGTCAATTTGTATAAACTCCATAATCCTCAGATAATTCTGATGGATATCAATATGCCGGTGATGGATGGCTATGAGGCCACCCGAGAAATACGAAAACTATCCTTGGATGTGCCTATCATCGCCGTTACCGCTTTCGCCTATGCCAGTGATGAACAACGGGTTATGGAAAATGGCTTCGACGGCTATATGGCCAAGCCCATCAGCGCCCCACAACTGAGACAACAGATTGCTGCCATATTACAGAAACGCATTATCTTATTATAACCTCCGCTTCTTCCATTATATCCGGCTGAAATCCAATGTAGAAACCGGTTTGAATCCGCAACTATAAACAAGAAAACGACCGAAAGCGCCACAAGGATGGGGAATTAAAGATGATTATAACATAAATGCAGAGTTAATTCATCGCTTCAGCTCCATTAAGTCTTTTTTTCAGTACCATTAAAGCATTTCTTACGGTTACCTTTTACAGACTACGACAGTAGTCCGTATGTTTCACTACGGCAGACCGTACAGTCCACTGTAGCAGACTGTACGGTCCACTGCCGAAGACTATAGTAACAGTCCGCACAAAAAGACTTAACAGTCCGCATGACAAGACCTGATATACCCGACAAAAAGTATTAACCCCCATACCTAAAAAAAACTCCCCCTTGCTCACCTTCACAGGCTATGCAAGAGGGAGATTCTACACTAACTCTTAACCTAATAAATAAACGACAAAATCATTCTTTATATCTTAAGGCTCCGGCTGGCAGTTTCTCACCTTTCTCACCAAAGCTCTTCAATGCGTTTTCCGATTCAATGGTTACTTTACTTTCATCCAGCATTCTCCGGTCAAGGCCGAACACGTCTATAAAGAAATCATAAACCGCATTCCGCTTGTTCGGACCGAAATCATGACGTTCTTGCGGCAAATGTACATTGCTCACCTTGTCCGTCGCACCATAAAAACCGTAGATGCGTTGCAAGTAAGGATATTCCAAACGAGGAACCGTGGCTGTCCAGTCTCCTCCGTCGGAAACCACCAGCATGGGACGCGGAGCAAACAGGGCGGCCAGTTCCGCATTGCAAGTTCCTCCACCTGCCAGCTGGATGGGCTTGCCACTTTCACACGGGCAACCGCCATCAAAGTGAGAAGCCAGACTGACCACAGGGGCAGCAGCTGTAAAACGGTCGTCCAAAACGGTAAGCAACACCGTCTGCGTTCCTCCGCCGGAACCACCGTTCACGCCGATGCGTGCAGGATCTATATCTTTACGATTTGCCAGCATATCATCCAGTATCAGCAATCCGTTCATAGCCTGAATGGTGTGCGCATCACTGGTATGGTGCGCTTCCGCACCCACCTGCAAGGCGGATTCACCCCATCCATACAAGTCATAATCCACACAAATAGCCCCCATACGCGCCAATGTAGCCATACGTTGCTGTTGGTCCTTCCGGTAACGTCCCTGTCCAAAATGGCCATTGGGGCAAATAATAAGTGCATGTTTACCTTTGGAACGCGGTGCATAAACCGAACCGCAAACATAAAGCCCCGGCAAGGTCTCCAATGCAAAATTCTGCACGGTATATCCATCGAATTTCCGTACTTTCGAGAGAATAGGCTTTGCATCCTTCACTGTTCCTTTCAGCATATCATCCAATCCCAGACGTTGGCGCACTTCCTTTCGAAGTATCTCCCTGCGCTGTTCCCACTGATCTTTATCAGTATACAAGCCACTAAGATATGACAACATTTTTTCTCCATCAACATCCGTGCGGCGTGCATACTCGTATGGTTTCAACTTGTACACGGTATCACTTTGCTTCACGAATTTATAATCGAAAGGAGAAAGCACATTGGTCAAGGTTTCTTCCAATGAATAGGGACGGATACGGAAATCGGCATACGGAAGGATACGCCCCACCGTATCAATATCATACTTCAAGCGGACCTGGAAGCGGGCGGCAACGTCATTCAACACATCGGATAACGGACGTGCGAACCGGGTTTCATAAGTTTGTGCAGACACAGCGGAAAAAGAGAGTGCCGCCATGCACAAAAGCATCTGTTTTTTCATCGGGCAGTCTATTTTATTTCTTTACCATCCACATACACATCATCCAGCACCAAGTCCTTACAATCTTCAAAGACACAGCGTTGCTTGGCATTCTGAATATACACATCACGCATCACAATACCGGTAATAGGCGCTTCGGGCAGGCCCACCACCATAATGGGGGTATTCACATCACGGACCGTCACACCCGAAACATAGATGTTACGAAATTCCGGAGTGCGGTCACTCTTCGGTTCGGCAGGCATCTTGCTATATTTCAGATTGAGAACAATAGCTTCTTTCTTGATATTACTCATCACAATATTGCTTACACGGATATCCTCCACAATGCCTCCGCGGCCACGAGTGGATTTCAGACGAATCCCTCGGTCTGTACCATCAAAGACACAATTGCTGATGGTCACTTTCTTCACTCCCCCACTCATCTCGCTGCCGATAACCACACCACCGTGTCCGCTCAACATGGTGCAATTGGTAATGGTGATATTCTCGCAAGGAACGCCCAGTTTACGCGCTTGCAAGTCACGTCCGGATTTGATGGTGATGCAGTCATCGCCTACCGAAATGTGGCAGTCGCTGATGTGTACATTCTTACAAGACTCGGGATTGATGCCGTCCGTGTTGGGGGAAGGCACATTGTGGATGGTAATGCCTTTAATGGTCACATTGTCGCAAAATTCAGGATTTACAGTCCAGAAGGGAGAGTTGATAATCTTCACGCCCTCTACCCGTACATTCTTACAACGGATGGGATGTATGAAAGGAGGACGGAAAAAGCGACGGTCCAGTGTGCCATGCCAGTCTTCATTGGTTTCAGCGTAAAGGGCTTTCAGGTCGTTTTCCTTCTCGAACATGGGCTGGTACTTGTTGATGTTTCTCTTGCCGTTATCTCTAAGGTCTACCAGTACACGGAAAAATTCAGTCCACCATGCCTTACCCTGTCCATCCAGAGTTCCTTCTCCCTTGATGGTAATATTTTCTGCATCCACGGCGTAAATCAACGGTTGGAAACTTTTCATCATGATTCCCTCATGACGCACTTCCACATAAGGGAGGAAGTCGTCAAAGTTCTCCGAGAATTTCAAGGTGGCTCCTGCTTCCAATTCTAATGTAATATTACTTTTCATGTGGATGGAACCGGTGAGATAAGTTCCTGTGGGGAAAAAGAGTGTTCCGCCACCATTGGCATTCAAGCGGTCGATGGTAGAATTAATCAATGTCGTGTTTAATTTCCGGCCTTGTATATCGGCACCGGCTTGCTGCATATCCACACGCTCGGCATGCAGAAAAGACAAACTGCAAACACATAGCAACAGACTTAAAAAGGTACGTTTATTCATATCGTTCATTAATTGATTTTAGTTTTACCAAACACCCCAGGGGGCTTTTCCTATGAAAGCTGCGTTTATTTCTTAAAAGAATAAGTTCCGCTTTCCACTATCTTCGGCTCTTTCTCATCGGGAAGGAATACGCGTGCCGTACACCCTACAGGTATCGTTACTTTCAATGTAAAGACTCCATTCTCGCGTGTCCAGTCTACTGCAACCTTTCCATAGAGAGTTTCAGTCGAAGCCCGGACGTATGTCAAATCGCCTACCGGACGGGGACGTATTTCTATTTCCTTCATTCCCGGTTTTCCCTCAACGGTGCGGATACCCGCCAGCGAGTTGAAGAACCATTCATCAATCTGCCCCATCATAAAGTGATTCCACGAAGAACCTTGTCGCGGATCCCATTGCTCGGTCAGCGTGGTAGCTCCAAATTTCAGTTGGAAACCATACCCCGGGGCCTCTTCATGGTTATGCATGGTGTACATCAGCTCATTCAGTCCGTTACGGGCTAGTGTCTGGAACAAATAACGATTTCCCACATCACCAGTAGTCAGCCGGTTACCATGACGTTTTATATCCGCTACCAAGTTATCAAGTACCGCCTGTTTATCTTCGGCAGGAACCATTCCGAGAAACAACGGCAGGGCATTACTGCACTGACTTCCCGTACCATACTGACGAGTATCCTTATGATAAAACTCCCGATGGAATGCTTTATTAATTTCTTCACCCAAATGAGTGTAATATGCTACATCATACCTATTATCCAGCATACGTGCCGCCTCCACCAAATAGCGAACAACCATATAATAATGGGCGGTAGCTACTAAAGGAACAGGCGTATTACGAGAAAATCCGGCCCGGAAATCTCCATAATCATACCAATCGCCCAGTCCGAAAGAAACGATTCCATCATTGGCACGGGTAGTCATATAATCAATGTAACGGCGCATTCCGTTATAGTATTTTCTAATCAATGAATCATCCCCATACGTTTCATAATACATGAAAGGCAATACCACAAAGGTACATCCCCATTCGGGAGATTCGGCAAAAGCATCCATACCGGGACCCTCGAACACCACATATTCCGGAGCAGTGGTAGGAACCGCGCCATTGGCATGCTGTGCATCGGCTATGTTCTGAAGAGTCTGAGGAAGAAAGCCTGTCAAATCATAATTGTAAAGCAAACCGGGACCACACAAATGATCTTGTTCCAACCAACCCAGTTTCTCGCGATGAGGACAATCGGTAAACACGGACTGCATATTGCTTCGCACCGCCTTCTCTATCAGCCGATGGGCCTCATTGAATATACGATTGGAACATTGGAATGTGGATACCTTAGGAGCCGAATTATAAACAAAGCACGATTGTATCTTCTGGATCACCGGAAGATGCAAGGTGTTTTTTTGCCCTTTCAGCACAGCGCCTTCCACCTGAATATACCGGAAACCATAGTAAGAAAAACGAGGATGCCAAGTTTCCACTCCTTCCCCTTTCAGGGTATATTCATAATAATGTTGTCTGCCGGTCTGACGCTGATTGCAAGCTCCTTCATCCGTCAGGGATTCGGATACAAGCAGAGTTATTTTCTGCCCTTTCTTTCCACGGACGGTAATTTCGGGGAAACCGGCCAGGTTCTGTCCCATATCCAGCACAAAGGCAGACGGATCTACTGTCCGTTTGGTTGACTTGCAGGCAGCTGTTATCTGTTCAGCGGTGAGCTTGGTCACTTTCCGGATATCATAACGCTCCATAATCTTCACCGGTTGCGCTATCTGCGGACGAAGCACCCCTTTGGGGGCTTCCTGAATCACGACAGGACGCCAATCCTGCTCTTTAAAACCGAACATGTTCCAGCCTTTCTGCTCACGGCGAGCGTCATAATCTTCTCCGCCATAGATGCAATTGAACAGTACGGGACTGAAATCGTACTTCCAGTCCTTTCCGGAAACAATCGTTTCACTGGTTCCGTCTTCATAATTCACCACCATCCGGAAACGAAGCGTGGGAGCGCCGAAACTGATTTGCAGTTTACGATAGCGGCCGCCTTGCACATTGTAAAATCCATTTCCCAGCAGGACTCCGATAGCGTTACCGCCTTTCTTCACTTGCGAGGTGACATCATAAGTATTATAATAGACACTTTTGTCATAGTCGCTCCAAAGGGGGGCAAATTCGCTGTCTCCCACTTTTTCTCCATTCAGCGAAAATTCATAAAAGCCCAAGCCACATACATACGCTGTGGCGTCTTTCACTTTCTTTGCCACATGGAACTCGCGACGCAGATAAATACTTTTCTTTGCCAAAGTATCCACAGCAGCCCAGGCGGCCTTTGCCTCAGGCTTTTTCAGTTCACTGCCATGATATTTCCGGCCTTCGGGTATGCGGGCATCCTTACGGGTAATGGCCCCAATCCATTCACTGCCGGCGAAAGCTGCTTCGGAAGTCAGGATACTGAAATCAGAGGGGGCACTCCATGCCGAAGGCGTATCAGCCTCATCCCAGACACGGACACGCCAAGTATAATGCCTGTCCTTCTCCAAGGCCGCATCCGCACAGGAAACCAACTGGCTTCGAGCGGATTTTACTTTGCCGCTGTTCCAGACTACTTTTCCTGCCCATACATCCCGAACCTCTATCTCATAAGCAGTCTGCCGCGTGCCATTTTCCGGCGAACTCATCTGCCATCCCAAACGAGGGGCATCAGAGATGGTCACTCTTCCTTCGCGCATCTCACACGTCAGGCGAGTAATAGTTATGTCTTTCGCCTGCACGGAGAAAGACATAACTAACAAAGCGGCTATTAAGAATTTTCTGTAATTCATTTTTCTTTCAACAGTCTATTTATTATCTTAAGACATCCCCTTTATTCAAAATTATAGCACATTCTCACAAAAAACACGGGTCAATGTATCGGCATGTCCTACTTCCTTTCCATCCACATAGATATGCAGACCTTTTCCACGCTGGTAACGGCTACCGTCCTTATCCCACAAAATAGTGAGGTTACGGCCATGATACAACACATTATCCAAACAGAAATAATCCCATTTTCCTTCGGGAATCAACGGATTCACCTCCACTGTGTTATCCATGCGCGGACGGAGTCCTATCAAACCGGTAATCATCAAATCATTAAAAGTAGAATGATTGTAATAACGGCTGCGTTCCTGATCCCCTTTCAACCAATAACCGGTTACCTCATCCAGATACTCGCCGATGTAGGGACGCCCACGATGATGTTGCGACTCCACATAGCGTTCCATTTGATGGAAATACACGCTGTCTGTCAATACAGTCTGAGGATAATTATTCATGAAATTGGCCATTGCAGTCAAAGTCTGTGCAGATGCAAACGGCCAGATAGCCCCATCCCATTCACACTTACCTACGCCATGCGTACGGAACTCAGGATGACGGCGCTCGGCAGTGGTAAGTCCGTAAGGTGCGGAAAAACCTTTCTCGTCCATCACTTCCTTCCATGCCACATCGTATTGGGAAGAAGCATCCGGCAAATTGAAATACCAAGGGATATAGCCGATAGCCTCGCGTACCTCGGCGGACGCATCTCCACGCATCGTTTCAAAGAAATGGTGGTCTGTGTTCCACAACTTATCCTGTACCAACGTTTTAATGGAGTCGGCTTTCAATCCATATTTCATGGCCATGCCCTCATCTCCTGTCATGATGCCGATAAGAGAGAGCGCTTTGGCGTTGCCATACATATAACTGTTGATAGTAGGACGGGCATATTGCTTACGACGACCTCCACTGATAGATTCCTCCATGCCATCCTGCACATCTCCCTGCCAGTAAAGTCCATTGGACAGGCGGTTTGTCTTTTCCCAACGGGCATATTCCGCTTCCAAATCCTTTACCATATCCAACAAGAATTCCTTGTTTCCATCGACCATGTAACGTCCCAGTACCGCATCCGCATTCCACGAGCTGAACTTGGTCATTTTGGCCATCGGGCCTCCTTCGTTACCCCGATACCAAGTATGGATAATCTGATTCAAGTATTCCGGGTTACGCAACCAGCGGCTCTCATAAATATGATGACCGATGGCACAAGCTATCAGATTGTATTTATCGGCATACGAACGGTTTACCAAGAATTCGGTCATACCATAGCCCACCGGAGTTTCCTTGATGTGCTTGCGCAGCGTCCACCAACGATAATAATACATTTCCTCGAAGTTCTTTTGAGAGCACTCGAAAAGAGGTATGTTTTCTTCCATCCATTGAGATGCGCGAGCATTGGGAACAGCCTGGGCTATATTCTCATCCTCCATGCTGTTGAAATAATCCACGTAGGGCTTAAAATCCTCATATTTCAAGAAAGCCGCACCGGCATCCTTATCATCAGAAGTCGTCTTGAAATTGGCTATACGATAGGTACACAAAGGTTCTTGCTCACCTGCATTCGGCAGAATACCATACCAGTCTGCCGGAGTATCCACCGTAGGATAAGTCCGTTGCGCTCCGGTGCGGAACATCACTCTTTCAATGGCCGGAACGGGAGCAAAGAACATACGTTGTCCTGCTTTCTTTCCATCCACGTAAACGGTTACCATACGGTTAGCAACAGAGAGTTCCACTTCTACCTTATACGTCTTGCCCGGTTCATACTTCAACAAATTACCAAACCGCGCACCTCCTTTGGCACGGAAAAGTCCGTCGGAAGTCAATTCCAGACGGGAACAGGCAATACCGTTTTCATCTAGGAATTCTATTTGCAAAAGGCCCTTATCGTTCTGCTCCGCCATCAGTTCGAAAGAAACTTTAAGCTCTTTTGTAGCAGGTATCTTACGCTCCACACGGGCATAATCGAACAAATCCTTATCTTGCAGCACCAACCATTTTCCATCCAATGATACGGGAGCCCACTGCAAAGAATACAAATTCCAGTCGGTCAGTTCATTCAAATCTTTATAGTTGGCAAAATTATCGTCAGCATGTGCACTGGCATGTGCGCGGACGGGCACAGGGATATGAGAAACCCACATGTCCTCCTTGTTCACACTGTAAGTCACCCACAAATCACCATCGGGAGGAGTTCCGTTACCTTCCTGAATACCCCGTACATACTGAGGCCCGAATGATTTATAATTACCTCCGTAACGCATCGGTGTAATTTCGCCATGTACCAAATTCAAGGTCGTATATTCCAGCCCGTCCTTACTGAGCGAGATAGCCAGCGGCCAACGGAACTCGGAAGGATTATACACCGTGGCGTATGTACCGTCACTCAAACGCTGCCCCCAAATCTTCGCATTACTGTTAACAAAGCCTTTCGCACGTTCCACCGGTTGCGCCCACGTATTTCCACCATCCTCGCTGATGGAAGTCAGGGCATGTTTCCACAAGCTTACCAAACGACCGTCGGGCAAAGTATAGTCACAATACGCTTTGTATTCTTTGTGTAAAGGAATCAACGGGTCATTACGATCAGCTTCCTCCACCCACTGCATACGGTAACGAGGATTGTCCAAAATCTCCTGACAGGCTTTTACAAATTCCTTGTCTTTGCTGCGTTTAAAATAAGGATAGGATGTATTCTTTTCATTAAACGCATGGTTATAGTAAATGAAATAAATGGGACCGAACGAACCGTCTTTCTTAATCTCACGAACCACACGGCCTATTCCGTTCCCGTCATTCGGGTCATCTTTCTTGTCCAGAGCTACGCCATAGTTTCCCATAGCTATCAATCTGCCGCTTTTTGATACATAGAAGCCTACACGCTGATGCATGATGGCATCCAGATCTTTCGCCTTGTCTGTACGTCCGGGCTTGGTATAGCCATCGGGAACCCGGTAGATAGGGAAAAGAGTCACCGGATTTGTCCAGTGGTATCCATCTTTTGAAGTCATCAGGAAAGTCTGTGAGGGAGGAATATGCTCGTCTGATGGATCGGAAAGATAATGCATATAAAATTGTCCGTTCCAATAAGCCAACATGGACTGATGATTGTATGTCCATCCATTGCCGTTATCGGGTGCAGGATGTTCCCGGTTGGCGCGCATCACCTGAATATTGTGTACTCCTACCACAGGTGATAATTGTCCGTCATGATAGGTAGGGTTAGACAGCTCTGTGCCTGTATAGTGTACTCTATCTTGAGCCGACACCGAAAGTGCCAGCGAACAGGCTGCTGCAAAGGTAAAAAGTTGTTTCAGTTCCATTTATTTACTTCTATGTTGTTTTTCCATCTATTAAAATGAGGTTTCTCTTCAGCTTGATTGGGCTTCAAACAAGCAAAGCTATACAAAATTACGAATTTCTTCGTTTCCCGATAAAAGCTTCGGGCTTTAAAAAAAGACGAAAGCACAAAGCAAATGTACTCTATAAAATAATGCTATTTATAAAAAACGCCTTTTTGTTAAGGAATTTGCATAAAAGAAGCTTTTTTACTATCTTAGCAGCATGAAGTTAACAGTTTGATAACTTTTCTACGAGAAATATGTTATTTATAGTATTCACTTTTTTAACAACCGTTTGCTTATGAAACAAAAGAATAAGATGTTATCCACCCATGGCATTAAAACACTATTCGAAACCCGATTAACCCAACTCACTTCATTGGCTTCAGAAAGCCAGGATGAAACAGCTTTCAAAAACAAGCTGAACGATTATCTATTATCCGGTCCTATTTACAATCCTGCTGCCGCAAGGCAAATTAAAAGACTGATAGATAACGATGGAAAAACCATTTACGAAGCCTCTACAGAACAGGAGATTAAAATAGAAACCATCTCACTGCTTTGGAAGTTTTTAACGAATAGTATCATCAATGAAGAGATTTCCGTTGATTTATGGATTGACCTGTATCACCAGTTTGACCGGCTTTATCACGAAGAGGAGGAACTACCTGATGAAAAACAAGTGCAACAATGGATGAAACGCTGGCCCAGCGGACTGAATGAGGATGTCCGGGCTATCCGCCGACAAAACAAAGAGCGTATTATCTCCCTTCTTATCCAGAAAATAGAAAACAGACACGCGCCCTCCAGCCGCTATCTTTTTCCCGAAGGAAGCACGGAAGAGGACAAACGCCAGCTGGTCTGCCAATGGTGGAACGAAGCCCGTTTTCATCTGGCAATGGCCATAAAAAGCCCTACCGAACTGAACCGAATGCTAGGCAACTCCCTATCCGAAGAGACCTTGCAGCTTTATCACAAAGCACGCAAGAAAGGAATGCCTGTCTTTATCACCCCTTACTATCTGTCTTTGTTGAATCCTACGGGGAAAGGATATGATGATACAGCCATACGAAGCTATATTCTGTACTCTCCCCAACTGGTGGAAACATACGGTAACATCCACGCATGGGAAAAAGAAGATGCTGTGGAGGACGGAAAGCCTAACGCTGCAGGATGGCTGCTGCCGGACGGACACAACATTCACCGCCGTTATCCCGATGTGGCCATTCTTATCCCCGACTCGATGGGACGTGCATGCGGCGGCCTGTGTGCATCCTGCCAGCGCATGTACGACTTCCAAAGTGAACGTCTGAACTTCAACTTCGAGGAATTGAAACCGAAAGAGAGCTGGGACAAGAGGTTGAGAAAACTGATGGAATATTTCGAGAACGACACTCAGCTCAGGGATATCCTGATTACGGGAGGCGATGCATTGATGAGCCAGAACAAGACCTTGCGCAATATATTGGAAGCCGTCTACAAAATGGCTGTCCGCAAACGAAACGCAAACCTGCAACGCGCCGAAGGAGAGAAATATGCGGAACTGCAACGAGTACGCCTGGGCAGCCGGCTCCCGGTATATCTGCCCATGCGAATCAATGACGAACTATTGGATATCTTACGTGAGTTCAAAGAAAAGGCATCTGCCGTAGGGGTCAGACAATTTCTGATTCAAACGCATATCCAGACTCCACTGGAAGTAACACCCGAAGCGCGTGAAGCTATCCGCAAGATACTGGCAGCCGGGTGGACTATCACCAACCAGCTAGTATATAATGTGGCGGCTTCCCGTCGCGGACATACCGCCAAGCTGCGCAAAGTATTGAACGGATTGGGTGTATTGTGTTACTACACTTTCTCGGTAAAAGGTTTTGAAGAGAACTATGCGGTATTCACACCGAACAGCCGTTCCTTACAGGAGAAAGAAGAGGAAAAAAGATGGGGAAAACTTTCCGCAGAGCAAGAAAAGGAGTTTTTGAACCTGTTGAGAAACAGTAAAGACCGTGCGGCAGCCGTACAGCGTTTCTGCACCTTCCATCAGATTCCTTTCGTAGCAACAGACCGCAGCGTACTGAACCTGCCGGGTATAGGCAAGAGCATGACTTTCGTAACTATCGGTATGACAAAAGAGGGAAAACGGATACTGGAATTTGACCATGACCCAACCCGCCAGCATAGTCCGATTATTCATCAGATGGAAAAAATATACATCAAGGAAAACAAGTCTATCTGGCAATATATGCTGCAATTGCAGGAAATGGGCGAGAAGAAAGAAGAATATGCCAGTCTGTGGAAATATATGGAAGGAGAAACAGAACACCGCTTTCCCTTATATAATTATCCCGATCCGGGATTCCGGATTACAGAAAAGTATAGTCACTTGTCAGTAGTTGGTAATAAATCAATCTGTTAATTTGTCAATGTGACAATGTGCTAATGTGCCATGCGGAACAAAGCGTACCCCATTGACATATTAGCACATTGACAAATCAGCAGATTATTCAATTCGTAATCTTGATCCCCACAAAATACGTTCTAGGCTGTGTAGGCCCATAAAAATAACCCGAGTCACGATAACCACCTTTGTCCAAATCCTTTTGGAAAGCATTAAAAATATTCTGTACTCCACCGTTTAACTGCAATTTGATATGGTCATTCAATACAAATGTGTAATTCAGTTTCACATTCAAATCAAAGAAATCAGGAGTATGCACCATTTCATCTTTAGCGATATATTGTCCTATATATTCCTCGGGCAACTCTGTCGGTGCGAAATGCGGCACATGCATCCGGCCTGTGTACACACCGGACAAGGAGCAGTCGAAATTCTTGAACGGAGCAGATGTCAATGTGAAATAACCGTAATAGTCAGGAGTACGGGGCATCCGCTTCACCGGCGCTACCTCAGGATTCTCACTCCATGCCTCCAGCTCGGTATATTCGCTGCGCTGCACCGTGAAGCCCACCTGTAAAGCCGCATCACGTCCATGTGCAATCTTTCCGTCCAGATTCACGCCATACACACGTGCCCCGTTACCGTTGCGACGCTCCTTCACCTTGTTACCGTTCTCGTCATGGCCCATATCCTCCAGAACAAACACGTCATCCAATCCGGTATAGAACCCTTCCAATAACAAATTGGTCTGGAAATGACCGATATTCGCCGTCCAGTCAATGGAGCCGCTGATGCTGTTGGAATGCTCCGGTTTCAGCCCTTCCGCCAACTTGATAAGCACGCCCTCACCTCCTACTGCGGTAACATGCAAATCCTCATCGTATGCCTGCGGCGCACGGAAACCGGTAGACCAGGTAATACGTGCCTGTAGTTTGTCACTCGGTTTGTAGAGCAGGTTCAGACGGGGGCTGAAGATAGGATTGTCAATCAGGTTATGGTCATCCAGACGGAACCCGGCCAGGAATACAAACTGATTCATTTTCCATTCGTTCTGCACAAAAGCGCTGGCAATACGCACATCCTGTTTCATATCACGGTGATAACCGGTCATAACATCGTGCAGGGAGTTGTTCTGATACTCCAACCCGGCGGTAAAAGTAGCAGGAGAGAATAAAACTTTCTCAAAATTACCCACATACATGCCACCTGCCACCCAAGTCAGGTCTTTCGTCTTTCCGTATGCATTCGCATCCTGTTGCGCACCATAATAACTGTTACGGTCGGTATGCTGGATGGAAGAATAGAAAGAAAGCTTATGCTTGTATTCTTTCCAAAACAGATCATAACTCAATCCGCCACTATTGATGACATGCTTAGTCTGTTCGGTGATATCCGTTTCGTGCGGCTGCAAATCAAATTTATTCCCTCCGCGACGGAACTCATTCGTGGTATGATATTCCAGACTGATACGGCTGAACTGCGTAGGACGGTAATAGGTACGCAGCCCGAACGTATTCATGTTCAGCTTTCCCAACTCCGAGAAACCGTCCCCGTCCGCATCATACGGATTACGGTTCCGATAAGACTGATACAAAGCGATGCCATATGTATTGTCTTTTGACACCAAAGAGGCGTTGGCTCCCATATACTGTTCCCACACCTTGCCGTTCATATTGGACATTGTTGAAGAAACTTGAAATGAATTGTTGATGGGGTCTTTCGTGATGATATTGATGGTTCCGCCCACTGCATTAGCACCAAACAAGGCCGACCCTCCTCCGCGGACAACCTCTACACGCTCTATCATATTCACCGGAATCTGCTCCAAGCCATATACACCGGACAGAGCACTGACTACCGGACGGCTATTGATAAGAATTTGCGAATAAGGTCCTTCCAGCCCATTGATACGTACTTGAGGGAAGCCGCAGTTCTGGCAGTTGTTCTCCACACGCAGCCCCGACTGGTAATTCAAGGATTTAGCCAAATCGGTAGAGTTCACCGATTCGAACAGCTTGGCATTCATCACATTGACTACCACCGGAGCCACCTTGCGACTTGTCTCATTGCGATTGGCCGATACAACCACCTCGTCCGTCATAATACTTTCATCACTCATCAAAAAATGAACATCTACCGTGAAGTCGTTACTGACGGTCACTTTCTTTTCCTGTGTCTCATAGCCCAGTAGCTGAACCCTCAATGTGTACTTTCCTGCCGGAACCTTCTTGAAACGGAACTCACCGTCCTCGTTACTCACCGTACCCTGCCCGGTTTCCACAATCAATATGGCAGCATACGGAAGGCTGTTCTCCGTGCCTTTTTCCACTACATGACCTGAAATCACATTGCCTTCCTTCACAGGATTTACATCTTCTGCATACGCATTGATACCCGCACCCATCACCATGAGCACGAGTAACAGAATATATTGTTTCATCTATTTTTTTCTATTACTAAAATGTTTCGGTTTATTCAATAAAGAATGTGTGTAGCCCTATGGCAAAAACACATTCCCATCTGCTAAAGGGATTGCCCGAATGTATTCCATCAACAGATATACCTTTGTTTCAGCAATGAAAAGGAGGAGCGCGCAAATGGATACATTGCGCGCAAAGCGCTTTCGCGCGGAAAGTATTTATCTTATATTCCAAAACATACAACAAAGGACGGAATACAGTCATCTCGGCCTGAACCTCGGCCTCCAAAGTATGAATAGTGCTCAGATGAGCAATAGAAATAACCTGTCCTGTGGTATGCGTATGGTGTTTGCCGGACGAAGGATGAGAGTGCACAATCATCACCCCGTTCACAATATGAACGTGGGTAAACAAGGTGATGCTTACCTGATACGTTAAAAACAGCGTCAGCAGTAATAACGGGGCTATTATGTACCTTCTCTTGCTCAACTATTATTTCTTTTCCTCGCCAAACAGCAATTGATAGTCTTTTTTTGCGGCAGGCACAGTCCATTCCTCCGGAATAAACTTCCACTGGTGCATGGCATGAGGATGCAGCACTTTTTCCTGCTCAATATATTGCATCAGATAATAACGCAAATCCTTATCGGTTGCAAAAATAATACGTTTTGCCAAATCTTCCTTGGAAATTCCTGCTCCAAGGGTCAATAAATCTCCGCCACCGTTCCCACGGTAAGAATTCAAAGCCACTTTATAAACCTTATCCATACTGAAGGGAGTCCCGTCCGACATGCTTTGAATCGTGATTTTCTCTCCTGCCGGCTTGGTCACGTCCACCGTATAATTAATACCTGCGGCAGAATCAAAGTTAAAGCTGAAATTCTTGAAATTAGCACGCTTTCCCTCCTCTACCGGCTCCTTGAAAAGCATCAGGTGGTCCTCGGGACTCTTCATCTGATTAGTCCAGATGGCGTATGCCATTTCCAGGAAATCTTTAATTTCCTTGCCCGAGAGTTCCATCACATACAGCATGTTCTCGTACTTGTACAAATTAAACATATCACTCACATAGATGTCTCCTTCTTTAATCTCTGCCCGGAAGGACAACGGAGCACAGAAGGACACTTCAGCACCCGAAATTTCCAATTGCAACTGATGAATCAGGTCTATGAAAGGAGAAGAACCGAAATAAGCATCCTTCGCTGTGATGGTACGTGAAATAGTACCGATTTTACGGGATACGAAGTCATTTACAGCCTTATATTGAGGAGCGAATTTATCCATAAACTCCTGGCTGACAGGATACTTGTTCATATCCGCCAATCTGCCCTCCACCGACTTCGCCACCACTTTCCCGTCTTTCTTTGTTACGGTCAGGGTCACATCCGAAACCACATTGGCATTGTTTGCCGGATCAATGACCAACACACTGTCTCCTGCCACATTCTGCACCTTTACACATTCCCTTGTATGGTCGTGCCCCATCAGCACCACATCAAAGCCCGGGACCCGTTTGGCAACATCCATAGAGGCATCTTCCACCACCTGTCCCAACACGTTGCCCGACTTTCCGGCATGAAACAATCCCACAATGACATCGGGGTTCTCTTTTTCCTTTATAATCTTCACCCACTTACGTGCGCAGGGCTCCATTTCCTCAAAATGCAGGCCACTCCATAACTTCTCCGGCAACCATGAAGGAATGGCCGGAGTAATCATACCCAGAACCGCTATCCTCACTCCGTCACGCTCCAACACCTCGTAGGGTTTCAGATAAGGTTTTCCGGTGGCATTGTCTATAATGTTAGCCCCCAGTACCGGAAAATCGCACTGTTTTATCCAACGGTCGTACACCGCATGCCCGGTCTCTACGTCATGATTACCCATATTGCCTACCACACATCCCATATAATTCATCATATCCGCCGCCACATGGGTAGACACGGTATCCATAAAATTATAATAGTAAGCTGTAGGCTGACCTTGCAGGATATCCCCATTATCCATCAACAGGCAATTATCCCCATATTTCTCACGCTGCTCTTTCACAAAGGAATGAACACGGGCAAGACTTCCACTCCATTCTTTCCGTTCGATAAAGTTATACGGAAAGAAATTCCCGTGCACATCACTGGTTTCTATAATCTTGATAACCACTTCTTTCTGATTATTGGATGCAGACACCTGCATACCCGCCCACAACAGCAGGGCGCTGATACATATTCTATATTTCATATCTCTATTCTTTTTCTTTTTTAGTTAAAGGATGCGTGAATACAAACCGGGCGCCTTCGGTATAATCCTTGTCCACCCATATCTTACCTCCCAAATTCTCGACTATCAGCCTGCTGATGGCCAATCCCAGCCCTGTACCTTGGGAATATTCATTCAATTTCTCGAAACGTTCAAAAACCCTGTCGCTCTTATCGGACGGAATACCGCAACCGGTATCCGACACAGACAATTCCAACTGTTGATGCTGTTTGTCTATGGCAATCGCCAATTTAATAGAACCGGACGGGGTAAATTTAGCGGCATTGGACAACAAATTAATCAATACTTGCTTCAGGCGCTGGGCATCCGTCTTGATAACCAGCGAAGCTACAGGAGTTTCGAACAGAAACAAAGCGCTGGTCTTGCGTCCATACTCCGCTGTAGACAAAGCCGTCTGACACAACTCTACTACATCACATTCCTCCCATACGAATTTTATTTTTCCGGATTCCATGCGCGAGATGTCCAGAATATCATTTATGAGGTGCAACAACAAATCGGAATTCTTCTGAATGATATCACAATACTGCGCCTTCTCGGCAGGAGAGGAATCATCACTGACCAACACGCTGGAAAATCCCACAATAGCATTCAACGGAGTGCGTATCTCGTGGCTCATATTGGCCAGAAAAGCTGTCTTCAGCCTGTTGGATTCTTCCGCTTTCTCCTTGGCTACCAACAACTCCTCGCCAGACACTTCCAGATGATGTTTCAAGTGGTTGATACGGATAATATAATATATGGCTATCAAGAAACAGGCTATCAGGAACATGAACGCCGAAACAACCCCTATGACCCAATATTTATACTGCTCATAAAGCGAAGGAGTCTTGTTCACCAACACCGCTCCCTGAGGAAGATTCAATGAATCCAATTTGAATTCATGCAAACGCTTTATATCAAAAGTATAGTTTCCGGGAATAGTCACCAAGTCCACCCCTTCTCTATCTCCTTTATCCAAAAAATCATAAGTAACCGCGCCTATATTCTTTCCTACCGCATGGTATTCGGGAGTATATCCTCCCAATGCCCAATGTCCCAATCCCACAGATGCGATAGTAAACACAGGCAGGGTAGGATTCGCATCACGCAGCATATAAGTCGTATTACCAATAACATAACTCTCCGTACAGTCCACACGCCATGTTCCCAACAATACACACGTATTTTGAGGCAATCTGCGCATCCTTTCACTCACTTCCATAAAGGTTTCCGTACGACCGTCCAGCCAAATCGTCTCTAAATCAGGGTACTTCTCCATCTCCTTTTTAACCAAGGCTTGCATAGACAGCCCGCCATAGGTATTATCCGATATAAATGCCACACGGCGCATATCAGGATAAAAGCGACGCATCAACTCTATGTTTTTATCGACATCATATTCATATACATAACCGGCAACAATATTATAATCGCCGAAATCCGTATAAATATTCTTACTTTCAGGTTCCCATACCCGTGTGTCGATACTATCATCAGGCAATACCAGTCCGTTGACACTGACCATACCACAGATGGACGGAGTCTTTTTAGCTATCTCCGTGTCTTGTGAAATATAAGCCGACCATGCCTCCTGCCCCAGCAATATAACCAGTGACGGACGGTTTTTCCCTTTATACTTACCAAGGATGGAGGCCATACGCGATTTCCACAGATAAGCCTCGGACAAATTCTTGCAGTTCATACTCTCTATGATCGGAGTATACTTGCCGCCACGCTGTCGGTATTCATCCATAAAAGCAGACAGGTTGTCAGAAATACTACGAGTTTCGGGGTTATAAGAAGTGACAATAAGGATAGGCCCTTCCAGAGTTGTTTCCGCCTTCACAGGACACAGAGCAACCACAGGAAGCAGCAGGACTAATAGCATAAAAAACCTGAATATGATTGCCAATCCCCTCATTTCCTTTAGAATAATTTCTAAAAATTCGCTGCAAAGATAATAAAATAAAAACAGAACACAACCAATTGGCATGTATTTTGTTTCCCTTAAAGCAGATGAAATTTAACAAATATATAATATGGCTTACATAGACTATTACAAAGTATTGGGAGTGGACAAAAGCGCCACCCAAGATGATATCAAGAAGGCTTTCCGTAAGCTGGCCCGCAAATACCATCCTGACCTGAATCCGAATGACCCTGGGGCCAAAGATAAGTTTCAGGAGATAAATGAAGCCAACGAAGTACTGAGTGACCCGGAAAAACGTAAGAAATACGACGAATACGGTGAACACTGGAAACATGCCGACGAATTTGAAAAACAAAAGCAACAATATGGAGGAGCCGGTGGATTCGGAGGATTTGGCGGAGCCGGAAGCGGATTCGGTACGGACGGTAACGGCAGTTACTGGTATTCCGGCAATGGAGGAGAAGAATTCAGCGGTGCACATTTCGGTGGCAGCACAGGTGGCTTCTCTGATTTTTTTGAAGAACTGTTCGGACATCGTGGCGGTGCAAACGGCAGACGAAGTGCCGGATTCCGTGGACAGGACTATAATGCTGAATTACAACTTTCATTGCGTGAAGCCGCCGAAACACACAAACAAGTGCTTAATGTAAACGGAAAGAACATACGTATCACTGTTCCGGCAGGTATAGCCAACGGACAGACTATCAAATTGCGTGGTCATGGTGCACCGGGAGTAAACGGTGGTCCTGCAGGCGATCTGTACATCACCTTTGTCATTCCAGACGATCCTGTATTCAAACGTCTGGGGAATGATTTATATATCGATGCTCCGCTTAGCCTCTACACCGCCGTACTGGGTGGTGAAGAAACCGTGGACACACTGAACGGCAAGGTAAAACTGAAAGTAAAACCTGAAACCCAGAACGGAACCAAAGTCCGTTTGAAAGGCAAAGGCTTTCCTGTTTACAAGGAAGAAGGCAAATTTGGCGATCTGATAGTAACTTATAATGTCACCATTCCTAGCAACCTTACCGAACATCAGAAAGAGTTGTTCCGCCAATTAAAAGATAGTAGCAATTAAAAAAAGAGAAGGATTATGCAGAGCGATTTAATTATTATCAACGATTTTTGCGACCGTTGCCATGTGGACCCGTCGTTCATTACGGAACTGGAAGAAGACGGACTGATCGAAGTCCGGGTGATTGACGAGGAACGCTACCTCCCCGCATCCCAACTAGCGGAGCTGGAGCGTTACACGCATTTATATTATGACTTGTCCATCAATATTGCAGGAATCGACGCCATCCACCACATGCTGGAACGTATAGAACTTTTGCAACAGGAAGTGCGTTCATTGAGAAACGAATTGGGATTCTACCGCTAAATTCCGTGTCCGGAGAGGGAAAGTGAAAACAGCACCCACTTCTCTTTCCGGCACAGTTCATTTATTTTAAATATTCTTCCTGTTTTTACCGTTGTTTCTATACAATAAGCAGGAGTGCCGAACCGAGCATCACTGATTTTCTCCTCTTTTATTATATATACCAAGAAAAAGTAATGGGCTGTTCCGCTCTTTCTTTGTTTTTTCATTTATTTTCTTACTTTTTTCCGCTTTATTATCCTACGTTTAACCTAAAATCGCTATCTTTGTAAACTTAAAAGCAGCCGGCCGGTCTGCCGCTGACGCCGCAAAGCGAAAGAGGAAAGTCCGGGCAACGCAGAGCATCCTACTTCCTAACAGAAAGCCATCTGCGAAGGTGGAGTAACGTAGAAGAAAACAACCGCCACAATTCCTACGGGAAACGGGGTAAGGGTGAGAAGGTGGGGTAAGAGCCCACCAGCCGCATGGTGACATGACGGGCTGTACGTCTTAGGAGTTGTAAGGTCATGTAAACCGACATTATGAGGGTTGCTCGCCCCACGTCGGAGGGTAGACCGCTAGAGCCTGTTGGTGACAACAGGCGTAGATAAATGGCAGGCACTTCGCCGCAAGGCGAGGAACAGAACCCGGCTTACAGGCCGGCTGCTTTTTTTCATATATCCTAATAAAGAGCTTATGAGTACCATGAACAAGGAAAAACTGAAAGGTCTGCAATCGTTTCTCAAAGATGATATATGGCGAGTGACAGAAGACGAGGTTAGCAAATCCCGAGGAATACTCTATAATGCAATAAAAATCGCCACTCTTTCTATTCGTGAGTTCACTCAGGGACGTATTTTGAATAAAGCATCCGCACTGACATACAGCACCCTGCTTTCTATCATTCCCATTCTGGCCATTCTATTCGCCATCGCACGTGGATTTGGTTTCTCCAACCTGCTGGAAACCCAGTTCCGTAGCGGTCTTGAAGGACAGAGTGCGGCTGCCGAAACCATTCTCGGCCTGATTGACTCTTATCTGGTGCACGCCAAAAGCGGGGTTTTTATCGGAGTGGGTCTGGTAATGTTGTTCTGGACCATTTTGAGCCTAACCTATAACATAGAACGTACCTTCAATTATATATGGCAAGTGAAGAAACCCCGTACGCTGTATCGCAAAATGACGGATTATTTCTCCATCCTGCTCTTGTTACCCCTACTTATCGTACTTTCCAGTGGTCTTACCATCTTTATGTCCACCATGGTGAAAAACATGGAGGACTTCGTATTACTGGCACCCCTGATGAAATTTCTGGTACGCCTGGTTCCTTTCATCCTGACTTGGGCCATGTTCACGGGGCTGTTCGTCTTTATGCCCAATACTAAAGTGAAACTGAAATATGCCATCATTCCGGGTATCATCGCAGGCACTGCCTTTCAGGCTTTTCAATACTTGTATATCGGCAGTCAGATATGGGTATCAAGATACAATGCAATCTATGGTAGTTTCGCCGCTATTCCAATGTTCTTGTTATGGGCGCAAATTTCATGGGGAATCTGCCTGTATGGCGCAGAGCTTTGCTATGTGGCACAGAATCTTCGCAACTACAGCTTCAGCAAAGAGACGGCAAATATCAGCCGCCGTTATCACGACTTTCTGTGCATCCTCATCATGTCTCTGATATGCAAACGATTTGAAACGGAAGAGACTCCTTATACCGCCGAGACACTCAGCGACGAACATAAAATCCCGATAAGACTCACTAAGAAAATCCTATACGAACTACAGGACATGCACATGGTTTACGAAACTTCTATGGACGGTGACGATGAAAGCATAGGCTATTTGCCGTCAGTAGATATCAACCGGATGAACGTGGCTATGCTGCTGAACAGACTGGACATAGCCGGAACAGAAGCCTTCAAAATAGACCGGGAACGATATAGCGGTCCTTGGGAGGCATTGACCAATGCCCGCGAAGAATATTATAAAAGCACCAGTAAGATATTGCTAAAAGATTTATAATTCTGATATTTGTTTTACCACAGATTGCACAGATTCTTTTTTTGTTCAAAAGCCGATGCGGATAATTCCGGATTTCCACAAAGAACCTTTTTTTCATCTTTAACAATCATCTGTGCAACCTGCGGTGAAAGAATCAGGAGAACTGCATCATGCGGCTTAAATATTTGCCGATGATATCAAACTCTATATTCACAATGCTTCCCACTTTAAAAGTATGGAAATTGGTATGTTCGTAAGTATAAGGAATAATGGCAACCTGGAAAGTATCCTCCGTAGGGTTACAAACGGTCAGACTCACACCGTTCACCGTAACCGAGCCTTTGTCCACCGTGATGTAACCGCGCTTCGCCATTTCCTTGTCAAACGCATATCTGAAAGTAAAATACCAGCTCCCTTCAGCATCCTTTATATCCATACATTCGGCAGTCTGATCCACATGCCCTTGCACAATATGACCGTCCAGCCGCCCGTTCATCATCATGCTGCGTTCCACATTCACTTTATCTCCCACTTTCAACAAGCCGATGTTGGAACGCTCTATCGTTTCTTTCATGGCGGTAACCGTGTACGTGCCACCCTGCAAACTGACAACAGTCAGGCACACGCCGTTATGAGAGATACTCTGGTCTATTTTCAGTTCGTCCACAAACGAACATTTCAAGGTGAGGTGCAGATTTTCCTGCTCCTTTACAATACGCACCACCTCCGCATATTCTTCTACAATCCCTGAGAACATAAGTTTTAGTCTTTAATTAAGTTTCGAGAACAAAGATAGAACAAAAAACACAAATATTCGAAACTTACCGACTATTAATGATAAATGACCGGCAATTCGTCACTAACTTACCTTTTTTACATATTCAGAACAAAAATAGACTGTCCAATTCTTTTTTATTATATATTTGCACTTTATACTTTGCAAACTTATTAAAAACAAACCATGGACAGCACAAAGATTGTTGGTGAAAAAATAAAATCACTACGTGAAACAAAAGAAATCAGTGTAGCCGAACTGGCCGTACGCTCAGGCCTTGCCGAAGAACAAATAGAACGAATAGAGAATAATGTAGATCTTCCTTCATTGGCTCCCCTCATCAAAATAGCCCGTGCGTTAGGGGTACGTCTGGGCACTTTTCTGGACGACCAGGAAGAACAAGGAGCAGTAATCTGCCGGAAACAAGAGAGTGAGGATACCATCAGTTTCTCGAACAATGCAATGGACCTGCGTACACATATGCGCTACCACTCACTGTCAAAATCAAAAGCGGACAGGCATATGGAACCATTCATCGTGGACGTAGAACCGACAGAGGAAACCCACTTTTCGCTCTCCTCGCATGAAGGCGAAGAGTTTATCTATGTCATGGAAGGCACCATCGAAGTATGCCATGGTAAAAAATGCCATCTGATCAAAGCCGGAGACAGTATTTATTATGATTCTATTGTTCCGCACCACGTACACGGATATCAAGGACAAGCCGCCAAAATATTGGCCGTTATCTATACCCCTATTTGATTTATGATGGAATTAAGCACAAGAACCCTTGGTGACTGGCTTGAACATTGGGCCCTCACCACCCCCAATAAAGAATATATCGTATATTCCGACCGTAATCTGCGCTTCACCTGGAAACAATTTAACGAACGTGTAGACCACATGGCCAAAGGACTGCTAGCCATCGGCGTGAAGCGGGGAACCCATGTAGGAATCTGGGCGGGTAATGTGCCCGACTGGCTGACCTTTCTGTACGCTTGCGCCAAAATCGGTGCCGTGGCCGTAACAGTAAATACCAACTACAAACAGGCAGAACTGGAATACCTCTGCCAGAACTCGGACATGCACACGCTGTGTATCGTAAACGGAGACCGTGGCAATGACGACTATGTAAATATGGTCTACGCCATGCTGCCCGAACTAAAGACCAGCCAGCGCGGATATCTGAAGAGCAAACGCTTCCCCTGCATGAAGAACGTGATTTACATCGGCCCCGAGAAATACCGGGGTATGTACAACACCGCCGAGATTCTGCTTCTGGGATGCAACATAGACGATGACGAGCTGCTGGAAGCGAAAGCGAAGGTGGACTGCCACGACACAGTGAACATGCAGTACACTTCGGGCACGACCGGTTTCCCCAAAGGAGTCATGCTCACCCATTACAACATCAGCAATAACGGTTTCCTGACGGGCGAGCACATGAAATTCACTTCCGATGACAAACTATGTGTCTGCGTACCCCTGTTCCATTGCTTCGGAGTGGTGTTAGCCACCATGAACTGCCTTACACACGGGTGTACGCAGGTAATGGTGGAACGCTTTGACCCACTGCTGGTACTTGCCTCCGTCCACAAGGAACGCTGCACGGCTTTATACGGGGTTCCTACCATGTTCATTGCCGAGCTGAACCATCCCATGTTTGATATGTTCGATATGTCCAGTCTGCGTACCGGCATTATGGCAGGCTCACTCTGTCCGGTAGAACTGATGAAACGTGTAGAAGAGAAAATGTTTATGAAGGTCACCAGTGTATACGGGCTTACAGAAGCTTCTCCCGGCATGACAGCCTCCCGCATCGACGATTCGTTTGATGTACGCTGCAACACAGTGGGCCGTGATTTCGAGTTTACGGAAGTAAAAGTGATCGATCCGGAAACAGGCGAAGAATGTCCCATAGGCGTACAAGGCGAGATGTGCAACAAAGGGTATAACACCATGAAGGGGTATTACAAAAACCCCGAAGCAACCGCCGAAGTGATAGACCGGAACGGCTTTCTCCACTCAGGGGATTTGGGAGTGAAAGACGAAGAAGGTAATTATCGTATCACAGGAAGAATAAAAGACATGATTATCCGTGGCGGAGAGAATATCTATCCACGGGAAATAGAAGAGTTCCTGTATCAGATGGAAGGAATAAAAGATGTACAGGTAGCCGGTATCCCCTCCAAGAAATACGGAGAAGCGGTAGGCGCATTCATCATCTTGCACGAAGGGGTGGAAATGAACGAATTCGATGTACGTGACTTTTGCGATGGCAAGATAGCCCGTTACAAAATTCCTAAATATATCTTCTTTGTTGATGAGTTCCCTATGACGGGCAGCGGAAAGATACAGAAATTCAAGTTAAAGGATGTGGGATTGGAGTTATGCCGGAAGCAAGGCATCGAGATTATTTAATTCAGCCTTCTCCTTGCATTAAAGAGCAGAATTAAGTTACACAGTCACGGAGAGGAATACATTGCACGGATTCTTCTCTGTGGTTCTGTATTGGGTATCGGAACCGGACAGCAGATGTAAGCCTCACGTTATTCCATAAAAAAAGGAGCAACGCCTTGCTCCAACCTTTTGTTAACCTTAAATCTAATACTATGAAAAACACACATACAAATATACGCACTTTCCTGCTATCTGCAAATTTAAGGAAGCGTTAAGGAGAAATTATAGTATTGTTTAATAAAAGCAACAAATCCTTTAACATTTCAAGTTAATGCGAATGGTTTCTTTTAACAAAACAAAAAGGCTGTCCCGTAAGGAACAACCTTTCTATATTTTTTATAGTAGACGCTTCTACTTCAGATGCAACTACTTCTCTCAAGCCGATTGCAATCTTCAACCTTTAATCTAATACTATGAAAAACACATTTATATAACACGGCGGCAACAAGAATTGTTCAACCGCAAGTCATTAATAAATGTTTAAATCCCTAACTATACCTTTTCTTCCTTTGGCAAGACCGAATGCCAAGGAATTCCGTCTACAGTAGAAAGGTCCTTGCCAGACTCTATCAAACCACTGATTACATAATCTCTGGCAGTAGGATTCTGGAACGGATACAATCCAAACTCGGGAAGAACAGAAACAAAATGCTCCATGATTTCCGCCTGGATAGATTCATAACTAGGCCAGTTCTTATTGGCCGAGAAACAATAAATTTGTACAGGCAGACCATTCTCCGTAGGAGCCAACGTGCGTACCATCAGCAACAGGTCCTTACTGATAAAAGGATGGCGCTTCAGATAGAGAGTCATATAAGCACGAAGCAGCCCTACATTCGTATCAATGGTTCCATTTACCAATCCGGCCGGATTGTCAGTATTCGCTACCTTTCCTTCGGCCGCCTGTTTCTGCTTTTCTGTGATAAAGTCGGCCAAATCAGCATCAAATTTCTTCATTTTCTCCAAAAATTCAGGAGTACAGGGTTGTATGTAATCCAGTTTCAACGCATACTCGCGCATAATACGCCGTCCGCCCGATTCAGTCATCCCACGCCAATTGATAAATGAACCGGAAACTAATGAATAAGGAGGTATAGTGACAATAGTATTATCGAAATTCTGAACCTTCACAATATTCAGAGTGATATCCATCACCACCCCATTCACATTATTCTGAGGCATCTCAATCCAATCGCCGATATGCACCATATCATTCTCGGAAAGCAGCACCCCCGCCACAAAGCCAAGGATGGTATCTTTGAAAATCAACATCAGCACGGCAGCAAAAGCACCCAGTCCGGTAATCAGATTGAGAGGCGACTTATTAATCAATATAGAAATGATGACAATGATGGCAATACACGAAAAAATCACTTGAAAGATTTGTATGAAACCTTTCATCGGACGATTCTGTAACTGCTCCTTGTTCATCAGCACATTACCCACCGAATTTAACACGGCATTGACCGAAAACAACAAAGCGATAAAGAAATAAATCCAAGTGATTTTTTCACTGGCAGTAAACCAAGTAGAACGATAATCGAACGCAAACGGCAACAAAGCGGATATAATAAGCGGCGGAATGACCGCAGACATTTTCCGCAAAGCATTGTATTCTATCAGCGAACTTAAAAAACTGATATTTTTATATTTCAACACCTTCCGTGTGAAACGCACAGATAAATAATGAAATACAGCTCCTACAGCAAAAGCAATAACTACAATCAGGATCAAGAAAATAATCTCATCCAGTTCATTCAACCTATCGCGCGGGATGCCTATCCATGATAGAAAACTCTTAATCCAAGTCAATAAAATTCGGGCAAATTCATTTGTATTCATAATTATCGTCTTTTTTACTTATAGAACCATCTATAAAAACATTTGTTTAGCTGAGGGATGAAAAATCCTCCCCAGTCTGTCCGAAAACAGTTTCCTGCTTTCCTTTTACTCTGTCATTCCAGCGTAACAAGACTTTCTCAAGGAATCGGCGAAGTGAACCAAGAAGTCAAACAAATCTATTTATTGAATATACCATCTTTCGCACTGGCTGTAGACGGCACCCCAACATAACCTCCCAAATTACAATTAGAAACCCCAATTGTCTTCGTATTCGAAAAACTAAGACCTATCCCTGCTTTATCCACATCCACGTTATCAAAAGTCACATTATAAATAGGCTTTGCCTCTGTACCTTGAAGCACCAATGCAGCTACATTCACCTTTTTGCATTTCAAATCCTTTACATAAATATCATGCACCTCAGTAAAATGATGGTTATCCATCCCCTCGCCTGCATACATGGAAGTTACATAAAAAAGATCCTCCACTTCACCAAACTCACAATTATTCACATAAATATCACGAATAAAACCTCCGCGGTCCGGATTCGTCTTGATAAAAATACCTCGTTTACAATAGCCTCCGTAAGTGCAATTCTCTACGAAAACATGCTGTATTCCCGATGACATCTCACTGCCCAACACCACACCATGAAGCCCTTTGAACTTACAGTTACGAATAATAATATTTTCCGAAGGACAACTGGTTTTCCATCCGTCATTATCCCGTCCGCATTTAATGGCCACATTGTCATCTCCATTATTAAATTCAATATTTTCAATCAGCAAATTACGGGTGTACTCAGGGTCGATGCCATCATTGTTGACCAATTTTGCATCATAACGTATGCCACGGCAGATAATATTCTCCGATTTCAGTAAATGAATACACCAGAAAGGCGCATTCGTAATAAACACATCCTCAATTGTAATATTCTTACAATCAAAGAATTGCACCAGATGCGGACGCAACCAATACCCCTCACCGAAGTTCCGTTCGGCTACCGGCACTTCTTTATGATTCATTTCACGACTAAGCTGCTGCCCTATCTTCTGCTTACTTTTCCAAGTGGCAAAAGTAGTCCCCGCATTTCCATCTATCACTCCTTTGCCGATGATGGAAACATTTTCCAACTGATATCCATAAATAAAAGGACTGTAATTCTGAAGGAAAGTTCCTTCCCAACTGGTTTTCACCAGAGGGAGATAAAAAGCCGGTTCAGATGAAAATTTCAAGGTCGCCCCTTCCTGAAGTTCCAAACATACATTACTTACAAAATGAATAGGACCATTCAAAAGATATTCCCCTGCGGGAACCACAATATGTGCTCCTCCCATATGGACAGCACGCTTCATCGCTTTATCAAATGCAGGTTTACAATCTTTTTTCCCATCTCCTTTCGCACCAAACGAAATAAGTGAAATCTGCTTTTTCGGACGAACGGCTCCTGTAATTTGTGCTAAAATAGCATCACGTTTGGCTGTACGGAGCACATCGTCAATAGCCAAACAAGGATGAAAAGCCCATAGTGCCCATATTATCACCAATAGGCTTTTGTACTTTTGTGTTGTCATAGTCGGTAGTTGTTTTATTTATGATTTTCAGACAAGCCTGACAAAGAAAATGTTCTTTCCTTGGGGCATCCGGACCAAAAGTACAAATATATTCTGATGTAAAAGAGGAAAATATGACGAATGAGTGGGATTTTTTGTTCAGAAAAGAAGAAAGTTCCGTTTCTAAGGGATAGTAGAAATTTAACGGGAACTACTTCTTATTTTCCGGTTCATACCTTTCTTTAGATTCAGTATATACATCTTCTGCATGCAAAAAGGGTTAACATGACTTTTTAACCGGTTCAATCTTTCCGCTGCCGTGAGGTCCAAAGGATGAAGAAACTGAGAAAAAGTAATAACCCGCCATCGGAATTAAATAACAATGTATCGCATCCATCCCTGTTGCATAAGCCTTTTCTCTTTCCAGGTTAAACCTTTTTATACGGATGTATTCTATCTCCATAGCCCTTGGAGTTATCTCCATAAGCTTTGGAGTTATCTCCAAAGGCTATGGAGTTAACTCCAAAGGCTTGCGGAGATAGAACAAGCAGGAAGAAAACCCTTAACTATCCAATGGGAAAGGTTTAGAGATATGGACAAGATCTTTTGGGTCAACGTAAAATCCTGAGGGGTATATCCGATAAAATCCTATCTTTGTGTGAA